>Ga0209800_10000077_pt1 | contig 216385 bp, 203 predicted proteins | sample Higcelweek8metaG_FD_187174 | JGI IMG/M metagenome (GOLD analysis project Ga0209800, IMG submission 187174) | Freshwater pond sediment microbial communities from the University of Edinburgh, under environmental carbon perturbations - High... | ecosystem: Environmental > Aquatic > Freshwater >... | reverse complement strand
GCTGCATCCAGTTTCGGATTGTTTGCTCGCTGAGTCCGTTTTCCTGAGCGATTTCTTTTACCGGCCGGTTCTCCGGTGGAATTACTTTTTTAAGAATTCCATTCCTGAATCCAATACTATATTTCATAATTGCCTCCTCCTATTGAGGCGACAACTATCTTGACATTAGGGGAGGGGATATGTTCTAGTGTAGGGGCTATATTGACAAGAAGGATAATACGAAGTTCGTTTAGTGCTTGCTATGTGCATAAATTTCATGATTCAGTTGTGAATGCTTCGATATGAAAACATTTTACCTAAAAATGAATGTTATCCCAACTACAATAAATGAATTCTTTAATTCTATTGGGGGAGCATTTGCCTTCTGCTGGATTCAAGAAAATACATCAGAAATGGCATTTAGAAAAGCAAAATTTAGCATATTGAAATATGACTGGCAGATTATTGATATTGAAGAATCCCCTATCGAAGTTTCTCGGTCTGATTTTATCGATAAAGATATTGGGCTTGAGAACTATGACAAAGCCCAAGCCGAAGGACTTGCAATTGTTTATGCTGCTTGGTCGAAAGATGGGAAAACTGTGATGGGACCTATTAAATTAAAACCGTCATATACTATAAATCTATCAAATTACTTATCCGAGATTAAGCGGCATAGAAAGAATGGTAGATGTTTACATTTTGAGGCAGGTAATCGGTGTAACGAATATATAAATGCTCATTCAATCCAGAATAAAGGACAACTTGAGCAAATTGCTGAAAATGGGCATGTATATGGTGTTTCAAATAACTACACTGATATTATAAAAAATAAAGGGAGAGTGAGTTATAAAAAAATTGGGATCAAAACAATCTCAACTTTTCTTGGATTTTGCAAGAATCATGACAATGAACTCTTTGAGCCAATCGATAATTTCCCATTAAAACCCATAAATCAACAAGTCATGCTCTATGGATATCGTTCTTTATGCAGAGAGCTTTTTGTTAAAGAAAATTCTTTGAATATGATAAAAAAACAATTAGCCTCAGATATATCGAATGAAACGATAAAGAGCTATCTATGCGCTTTAGATACTGGTTTGGCATTTGGACTCACGAATTTGCAAGCCCATAAAAACATTTATGATCGATCCTTAAAAAATGAATATTATGATGATATTAGATTTGTACTATTTACTTCAGATCAGAAACAAACAATTGCATTCTCAGGATTGATGTATCCCGATTTTGATTTTACAGGAAAGCAGTTACAAGATTTAAGCGATCATACTTCATGTTTGGATCTAATTACTTTTTGTTCTGCTCCAATGGTAAATGGCTGGGGGTTCCTATTCGCTTGGCATCAGTCAAGATCAAAAGTATGTTCTATGTTTATGAATTCATTAAAAATTGCAATTAATGAAAGCAACCGATGCGAAGACTACCTATTTCGATTAGTCGTTAACTCTGAAAATATTGCAATATCACCTATTTGGTGGGAAGGCTTAACTGAAGATGATAAAGTTAAAATACTCAATCGAGTATCCGATTCTGTAGATTTTTTATCAGACATCTCTTCGTCATACTTAACTAATGGTTTGGAAGGGTTATCTAGTTGGAATTTTAAGAATGTTATTACAAACGTACAAGATTAGCATGGTTTATATTTGAAATTATTGAATATGACTAAGTGTAAGTGCTCTGATTCGGTTATGTTATATAGAAATCAGTACTTGAGCTAAAGCCATATATTATGTAATAAATACAAAATTATTGAACTCGCAGTCTTGGCTCGCAAGGATAGTAAAGGGGTGAAATTTGAAAATAAAATCGTTAGAAATAGATGGTTTCAGATGCCTCCTAGATTTTAAAATCAATTTTGAATCTGATATGACCATAATAGTAGGTGAAAATGATAGCGGTAAATCATCACTAATTGATTGTTTGAAAATCATAACTCAAAATAAAAAAATCGAAATAACAGATTTTAATGAAGAAAAATTATCGATATTGATAATGATAGAAATTGATGATTACATTTTTAAAAAAGAATACATCCTGGAAGATAGTTTTGTAAGAGAAAGCTCATTGAAGGCATATCCGACTAATGATTTCGTTGAGAACCTTAAAAAACGTATTAATCATAATGATTTTGATTTATCTCAATCTAGCAATGTTGAATTCATTAGAAGTTTGGCTAAAACGTTTGGATTGCAAGTAAGGGCAAATTCAAATGATGCCAACTTATTTAGAAGTATTAAGGAACTTATTGATAAAGATGAAGATATCATCATCGAAGATGCTCGATTCCCGCAATTTAATAATATTCAGTTAGATGGAAAGCAATTTGAAAGTGTATCTTTATTTTTTAAAGAGATATTTTTAAAAGAAAAACAAAGTTCTATTTGGAATGAGAAAATTGATACGGTAACAAACCAGACAATTGATGAATTTATTACAACTAAAATTGATAATTACTCAGTGGAGATTTCTTCGAAGATAATAGAAAAAGGAATAGTAAATAAGATTAAGATATTTCTTAAGGACTTAACTGAAATAAGAATCGAGCCTGTGTATCAAAAACAAGATTTGAGTATAGATGCAAGAGTAAAATTCTTGGAGAATGGTAGAGAGATTGATCTTCAAAAAAAAGGTGATGGAACAAAACGCCGAATTACGATGGCCTTGCTTGAGTTTAAAAGAGATGAATCGTTAATTTCTTCGGATGCTACCACAATATATTTATTAGATGAGCCGGATACCCATCTGCATGTTAAAGCACAGATTGAATTACTTGAAACATTGGAATCATTTGCTGCGCAGAATAATCAAATAATACTAACAACGCATTCACCATTTATCATAAATCATGTCATGCCAAGACAAATAAGAATGCTCATCCCGTCTGAGCGAAATAAAACAACTGTAAAATATATTAAAAGCGAAATCGCTTTAGAAAATAGAGTATTACGTTCTTTAGGTGTTGAAAATACTTATTTATTTTTTGCAAAAAAAATGATTCTAGTTGAAGGTGAAACAGAAGAATGTTTTATACCTATCCTTTATAATCGACTTAAAAACAGGACACTTTCTTCAAGTCTTATTAAAATAATTAATGTTAAAGGGATTAATAATATATATGGATTTGCTGAAGGTATATTGCAAATACATGATAAAAAAAATATATTTTTGCTATATGACAATGATGCTTCAGATGAAGTAAATGAAATTATTGAAAGGCTAGATCTTGAAGATAATCAAAAATTCAGAGTTGGAGGAAGAGAATTTGAGGATGCATTTTTATCAAAAAGTATATTTAAGTGTTGGGAAATTTATCATGCCGTATCAGGGAAAGCGTGTCCAAAGTGCTGGTCAATAGATAGTATTGAAAAATTAAAGAAGGAGTGCTTGATTAATGGAGTAAAGTTCTCGAAGGAACTTAAAAGATTAAATAGCGGCGGAAAGTCGATGACTAAACCACTTCTTGGGCAAGTTCTTGCTGAGCATATTGAGATTGGCGATATCCCTGAAATGGTATTAAGTCTGATTAATGCGCTATAATTATTATGGAGGTATTTTATGAGGGCAAGGTTTATCGAAGCAATTCACAATAAACAAAAAATCATAGTTACATTTAACTCAAAAGATGACAACTCGACCATTACTAGAAAATGTGCGCCGATGGATTTTGGACCGAGTAGACGTGCTAAGCTCAAAAATGATCGTTTCCATTTTTGGGATTTTGAAAGTGATAAACAAAATCACACTTTAAGTCTTAATCCTGACCAAATCATTAAAATGGAAATTCTTAATGAAGTTTTTGATCCTGGATGTTTTATTACATGGGAGACAAGTAATTCGCCGTGGTTTATTGAACGTGATTGGGGAAATTATAGTTAAAATTTACCAAGATCAACATCTGTTATCTGCTTGTTAGATAATTGCTTTCGGTATTTAGTGAAGCTTACACGTAGCGTTTGGATGTTATCCTAAGGCATCTGTACTCTTTAATGCGTATAATTTAAAATACTGATGAGCCCTAAAAATGAAGAGCGCTGCACGAAGACGGATACGAGAGGCAGAACCAGACTCGTAAGTTATCAAAGTAAAGCCCCATCAGCAAAGTAATATACAGATTCAATGACTCAAAGAAACTGAAGACCCAGAAGCCGCCTCCGCGGCATCCGAGCGGCGCGGGGGATTATTAAGGGGTGTCGCGCGACACCCCTTAATGGGACTGGTTATCGGAAAAAGCCCCACGCGCGGCTGCGCGAGAAGCTCTGTTTTATGAAAAAGGTCGGACTCAACTTTGATCTACATCTAAATGGAAACCAGTTTGCAGAAAATACTTGTTGATATGTTATGCGTATTTGGTAATATCGATACTTAGGATCATTTTCGGGATTCCGATATAAGTAGTCTACCAGAATCTATTTTTGATAAATAAATTATGAGGTATTAAAATGGGGATTTTTGATAGTCTAAAAAAAGCAGCTCAAACATTTGTTGAAGACTATAATACTCCTGAGTCATTTAAAAAAGGTCAGAAGTTTGAAGATTTCACAAGAGAAACTATCTTTTCAAATGATAGATACAAATTAATAAAAAAAACTCATGATTATAAACAAAATAGTAATGATTTTGTCCATGATACATTAGAGCCTGATTTTATGTTTGAATGCAATGAAACAAAAAAACAGTTTTATGTTGAAGCAAAATTTAGAAGTTGGTTTTATCAAGGGAAAATAGAATTTTGTAAACAAGGTCAATACAAACGTTTACAGGAGATTAATAAGAAGGAGCCAGTTTTCATTATCATCGGAATAGATGGAGATCCGGAAGACCCTACTTATGTTTGTTTAATTCCTATGAATGATATTCAGTCAAATTCATTAACTGAAAGCTTTTTGGAGAATTATGATATAGCACATAATGTTTCTATTCCACCAAAAAAACTCTGGGCATTAACAGCTAACACCACTATTTCAAAGATCTCAAATGTAAAGAAATCTGAAAATAATAAAGTCTCACGAAATTATAATACTGGATTTTGTATAAGATGCAAAGCAGATTTAAAAAAAGATATTAACCATCCCCTGTGTAAATCTTGTTATACTGAATGGAATAAATATAAAAATCCAGATTTTACTGAAAAGTATTGCCATATTTGCGGAAGTTCAAATAAAGGAAGTATTGAAAAACCGGTATGTTATTCTTGCTATAAAAAACTATAATACACTTCGCTAATTAAGGCGAGAAGTATACCTCTCCGAGTAAGGGTTCTGTAATCGAAGGTAGATATCAGATAGAAGCAACAAATCATCCTGTATAATTCAATAAATAAGTAATATCCCAAAGGTGAGCGCGACACGACGTCGTGCGCCTCGAGTCCGTCAGGATGACGGATACGAGAGGTAGGACCAGACTCGTGAGTTGCCTTAGTAAAGCCCAAGTAAGCAAAGTAATATACAGATTCAAAGACTCAGAGAAACCGAAGACCCGAAAATCGCCACCGCGGCATCCGAGCGGCGCGGGGGATTATTAAGGGGTGTCGCGTGACACCCCTTAATAGAACGGGTTATAAGAAAAAGCCCCGCGCGCGGCTGCGCGTAGAATTCCACTTAAAACCTTCAAATGATTTCAGAGTTGACAATATACAATATTTGTATGTATATTGATTCAAGGAGATAGTTATGCCGCTAAATACCGTAAATATATCTTTCCAGAAAGATTTACTTAAAAAAATTGATAAAATCGCAAAAGATGAATCTCGTACCAGATCTGAACTGATTCGCGAAGCAGCTCGTATGTATATTGAGAAAAAGAATAAATGGGATCAATTGTTCACTCTTGGCGACTCACTTCAAAAGAAAGTAAATTACTCAGAATCAGATATAGTGAGAGAGATAAAATCAATCAGACGTAAAAAGAAATAAATGTTTTCAATTGTTCTCGATTCGAATATATACATATCCGCTTTTCTTTTTAAAGGGAATCAGCGGAAAATCATTGAAGATGCCATAAAAGGCAAGTTTACAGTTAATATCTCATATAAAATTCTAGCTGAAATTGAATCAGTGTTAAAACGCCCCAAGTTTAAATTATCTCCGAATCATATCAGTCTTTTTATTGATGAAATTGGCAAATTAACAGAAATATGTAATCCGTCAGAGAGAATAATCAATGTATGCAGAGATTCAAAAGATCATATTATTCTTGAGTGCGCTGTTGAATCACAATCAGATTACATTGTAACCGGGGATAAGGATTTATTGATAATAAATGAGTTCAGAAAAATTAAAATTATAAGTTCTGATGAATTCATAAAAATGGTGGATGAAGACGCGATTAACACTTGAATGTGGAAATCGTTACGTGCGGTGAAATACACGGAGACTACTCCCTCGGTATATAGGGAAAATATATCTGGCATAATCCCAAAAATAAACAATCCCCCATGGGTGAGCGCGGCACGAAGCCGCGCGGGGGATTACTAAAGGGTGTCGCGCGACACCCTTTAGTAGGACAGGTTATTGGGAAAGCTCAGCGCGCGGCTGCGCGAAAGATAATTGACAAGTGTTCACATACGAGCTAACATGCCGTTATGGGTAAATCAATAAAATTCTATACGAAATCTGACGGGAAGTGTCCGGTTCGTGATTTTCTTGATTCCTTACCATCTAAGGTTGCTCAAAAAGTAACTTGGGTTTTGACAATTATTGAATCTTATGACAAGGTTCCATCAACGTATTTCAAGAAAATAGTCAATACTGAACTATGGGAATGCAGAATTCAATTTGGTTCGAACATATATCGAGTAATGTGTTTTTTCAAAAGTAATTCCATAATAATTCTTACTCATGGGTTCATTAAAAAAACACAAAAAACTCCAAATAGTGAAATCGAAAAAGCTGAACAATACATGAAAGATTATATAAAAAGGAGTAAATCATGAGCGATCTCAAAAAATATGTAGAAAATCGGAAAAAGAAGGATAAAGCCTTTGCTGAAGGATATGATCAGGGTTTTGAAGAATTCAAAATAGGTTTCATGTTAAAAGAAGCGCGCGAGAAATGCGGACTTACGCAAGAAGCACTAGCCAAACGAATTAAAACTACGAAAAGTGCAATATCAAGAATTGAAAATCATTCTGAAGACATAAAGTTATCAACACTCATAAAAGTTGCTAATTCATTGGGTCGTCACCTTTCTGTAAAAATACTGTGATAATATAAATTATTTCTCGTCGTATAACTGCGGCTACACGCACGCCACTTCGGGCAATGGCTCCGTGCTCACTATGTTCCGCGCGGGTGGATCGTAAAGGGGGTGTCACGCTAAACCCCATAATAGGACGGGTTATCAGAAAATGCCCCACGCGCGGCTGCGCGGAATTCTGTAATCTGACCAAACCCAGATATGTGTTATCATAAAATCCTCACGTCAAAGAATAATTTCTTGATTTTTCCTCATAATAATTATATTATAATTATTATGAGCCAGATTTCATTCAAATGGGATGATCAAAAGAATAAAACTAATATTGTAAAACACAAAGTATCATTCAATGAGGCGAAGAGTGTGTTTTATGACGAGAAAGCCTTATTGTTTTTTGATGAAGATCATTCGGGCAATGAAGAGCGATATATCATATTGGGAATAAGTAATTCACTACGTATGCTTATTGTATGCCATTGCTACATTGAAAACAAGCGTATTATACGGATTATATCAGCTCGCAAGGCAACAAGAAATGAATCAAAGTATTACATGGGGGAGCAATAATGAAAAAGGAATATGACTTTTCGAAAATGAAACGAATAAGAAATCCTTATGCGAAAATACTAAAAAAACAAATAACCATAAAGTTGAATGACAATACGATTCAATATTTTAAATCGTTGGCGAATGAAACAGGAATAACATATCAAAATCTGATAAATTTGTATTTAACGGATTGTGCTGAATCAAACAAGAAGCTGAAATTGAACTGGAAAGCAAAGTAATTATTGGAAGCCGCATATAACTGAGGACACCGACACGCCCCTTCGTCATCACGACATCCAGCGCGACACGAAGCGGCACGGGGGATTATTAAGGGGTGTCGCGCGACACCCCTTAATGGAACAGGTTATAAGAAAAAGCCCCGCGCGCGGCCGCGCGAGAAGATATTTAAAAAGATACAGTTAGCGACATCAAAGCTGAATGAATATCAAATTGACATTTTGAATACTAATGAATACATTATCCGGGTGGGGTATTTAATGAAAACAATAACGGTAAGAGTAGATGATAATATCTACAATGTACTGAAAAAAGCCGCTGACGGTGAACGGCGTACTATATCAAATTTCATAGAAAACGCATCGCTTTCCTATCTTACAAACGAGATTTACGTTTCAGACTATGAAATGAATGAAATTTTAAAAGACTCAAAACTCATGTCTGGTTTGAAAAAAGGTCTCAATGATATAAAGAAAGGGAACTATAAAATTGTTGAATGAGTTTAAAATAGCCGAAACGGATACATTTACATCGAAAATGACTAATCCGAAGTATGCGAAAATCTATAAGAAGATATATGATTTTGTTTATCCGCAATTACGGGAAAACCCGTTTTTCGGTTCAAATATCAAGAAGCTAAAAGGTGAATTCGAAGGTCTGTATAGATATAGAGTCGGTGGTTTCAGGATCTTCTATAAAATTGAAAACAAACAAGTACTAGTAATTATGGTTGATATTGATGATAGAAAAGACGCGTACAAGTAGAGGTAGTGTCAAGAATTCGCCTAACATCATATAGGTAGTGAATTCTTGACTTAATTGCGGCCAACTGATACCTGCCGGTTTTGTGGCGTAAAATCGGAGAGTAGACGTTAGCCGCTTACGTTATCCGCAAGTCCACGATTTCTATCATATTACTCATTTTTCGCCTTGACATAATATTATATAATATATAATTTATTAGATAAAGGAATAACTGATATGGAAATAATCGTAAAAAAATGGGGAAGCAGTTTAGGAATAGTAATTCCCAAAGTTATCGCAAAGGATCTAAAGCTGAAAGATGGCTCTTCTCTTGAGATTAAAGACAATAATGGGAGTATTATTATATCACCTAAAAAAAATAATCTTTCTGAAATGGTTTCAAAAATTAATGATTCCAATATTCATCATGAAGTTGATTTTGGAAACTCTTCCGGTAAAGAGATATGGTAAAAAATTATATTCCTGACCGTGGTGATATCGTGTGGTTGAATTTCACTCCTCAATCCGGCCATGAACAAATGGGAAAACGTCCGGCACTTGTTCTCTCTCCAAAAGAATACAATTCAAAAGTCGGCTTAGCGATATTTTGTCCAATTACTTCAATAGAAAAAGGCTATCCCTTTGAAGTGAAAATAAAAGCGAAAACCATATCCGGAGTTGTTTTGTCTGACCAAGTTAAAAGTCTTGATTGGAAGTCACGAAATACAGAGTTTATATCTCATATTAGTGATTCTGTGCTTGATGATGTCATTGAAAAGCTTAAACTCTTGATTTATTAACTTAACACCGAGGTGCTGCAGATAACTGCGGCTCACATGTACGACCATTGGACAAAGGCTCCGTGCGCGCTTTGTTCCGTGCGGTGCTCGGCCTAAAGGCACATCCGCCTGAGGCGAATCGTTGATAGCCCCGTTCATTAGCTGTAAGTCTGTTACGGTTAGTTTTATCAATTATACATTTCGAATAAAAACTATATCGGCATTAAAGGTAAGGAATACAAATGGATACTAATGAAGAAAATCAAATAACATTGTTTGAAGAAATACGGATTCAAGCAGAAATCATAATGCCGATACTATCAACATTGAAAAGAGAATTTGGAGATGAAAAAGCTTATAGTATAATCAGAAAATCACTTTGTCCTCATATACGAGATATGTATCATAACATAGGAAAAAGAAAATCAGGCAGTCCATTCAAGAAGTGGAATGATACCTGGGATGAAATCAGACCGCGTATTGGACAGAATGTGGAAAGAGACTATATTGTAAATGATAACAGTAATAAACAATATGATGTGAAAAGATGTAAATTCGCCGAGTATTTTATGGAGTTAAACGAACCTGAGCTTGGCAAAATATTGATGTGTGATTTTGATCATTATATTGCTGAAATTGGAGAACCAGTAGTAGAATTAACGCGAACAAAAACAATTATGGAAGGAGCTGACTGTTGTGATTTCAGATATACTTTTAATCACGATAAAGAAGCGAAGTGAACCGTACGTTTTAATTTAATAAAATTCGCTGTAATATCTCGGACAAGCCAGCAGTAAAAGTCTGCACGCCAGGCTGATTTGTCATAACGTCATGTATCAAAAATAGATATGCGTATTTACATATAATGGATAGACTGAATTAACTTTGTTTTAAAGGAATAGATGGGAGTTTTGATCACAATGATATCGGATGAAACAATTTCAATTATTCTTCAGCTTCAACAAGACGCAATTACTGCCGGTAATCCTCCATTTGCTGCCGTACTGATTGTTGATGGAAAAGTGATTGCTTCCGGGCATAATAATTCCCGAACATCCGGTAATCCGCTAGAACATGCCGAAATGTCAGTAATCCAATCAGCAATTAAAAATTATGGTGCTGAGATTCTATTAAAGTCACATTTGGTATCATCAAATGAACCATGTCCGATGTGTATCGGCGCCTGTATATGGTCCGGGATACGGGAAGTAACATACTTTGTGTCTCAAGAACAAGTTGCGGCTATACGCGGATGGGGTAAATTCATGCCGGCTCATAAAATCGCGGAAGTTGATGATTCGGGTATAATTATCAACGGACCAATTGAAAACGAAGGTATGATGAGAATGCATCAGATTTTCTGGACAACAGACGGTAATTCTGATTTTAAACATTCGATTCATTTATCGGATTTGAAAACTAATAATTGATAATACTGCATCGTACTTGAAAGGTATGAAGCTTCTTATGATAGAGACCTTATGCCCACATCGTGTCTGTTTTTTTTTAAATGGCAAAACAGTTAATCATAGCGTTCATAAGAAAAGTAGTTTGAATTTGTCAAATATAATTGATGCATTATTCAGAATCAATAACCAATAGTGATAAACGTTATTCGTTCAATTCAGCGTGTGTCTGTGTCAGAATAACTCCTGTAAAACCGAAGAAAGGAGAGAGAAGCAAATGAATAAAAAGGTAGTTTTAATAACCGGCTCTTCCCGAGGGATAGGAGCGAATCTTGCGGAGAATTTCGCACAAAAAGATTATAAGGTTGTGATCAACTATTCAAAATCCGAAAAAGAAGCAAAGGATCAGTATAGTAAGATCATCACACTGACTGATAGAGATTCCGTATTGTGCATAAAGGCAGATGTAAGCAACAGGTCGAATGTAAATACGATGTTCGATGAGATTTATGGAACATTCGGTAAAATCGATGTGTTGATCAATAATGCCGGAATTAATATGGATATGCCATTCATTGATATGACTGAAGATGCATGGGCAAATGTTATTTCAACCATTCTGACGGGCTCATTCAATTGCTCTCAGGAATTTGCCAGGAGATTCCGGGAAAGTACCGGTCATATCATCAATATCGGTGCGCTTACGGCGGTTTCGGGCCGTAAAAATGGAATCAATTATTGTACCGCAAGAGCTGGAATTCTCAATTTTACTCACTGCTTGGCTCTTGAACTTGCACCGCGGATTTGCGTAAACACGGTTTCTCCGGGATGTATAAACACAGAAGAAGTTATGACGAGAAAGTCCTTATATGACAAAGAAAGTTATAACAAGACTTTGAGTCTTATTCCGTCAGGCAGACTTGGTACTCCTGAAGATATATTCAACGCTATATATTTCCTTGTTAATGATTCCACATACATTACAGGACAGAATATAATCGTCGATGGCGGTTATCTTATGCGCTAAAGCAGGATTTCGATACGATGATGGTTGTTTGCATTTCTGACAACAATAAGGCACTGCAAAAACGCGCGTGACACCCATTAACTGAATTGATGACCGTAACAAAGAGTTCCACGCGCGGCTGCGCAGAATTTCTATTTCAAGCCTTTGTACGCAAACGATTCACCAGCAGATCGTCTTTGATAATCTGCTCTTTCATTTGCAGTAATTCATGAACATCCCAATCACTGCTCAGGTAGCGCCCTTTTGCCCAATCGGCTTTTCCGGAAGAAAGCCAGACAATGAAGCCGGCGGCCAATTCCGGTTCATCCACCAGAAATGAATGCATCGCCTCGGGCATATTCTTTGCCAGGGTTGTAGGTACCCCTCCCGGATGGATAGCAAAGCATTTAATACCGTCATCGCCGTGATCAATGTTTATGAATTCACAAAGACGATTAATCGCGTGTTTTGACGTCTGATAATCCGATGCTCCCGGCGTCAGTAGTTGAGCGCCAACGGATGAAATGAGAATTAAATGACCGCCTGTCGATCCCTTGGAAGCATGCGTACGTGCGGATTCAATAAGATGGGGGAGGCAATAGCGCGCAACATAATATGACCCTTTTAGATTGACTTCCCATGACATCCACCAGCTGGAGATGTCTGATTCGCCGATCTTGCTCCATTTATCAAGATAACCGGCATTGGCGTCCGCGACATCTATGCTGCCGAATCTGGTCACGCAATCATCAACGGCTTCTTTTACTTGGCCGGCATCGGTCACGTCACAAACCATATATGCGCATCGAGTCTTTGGATTAGCTTCGGTTATTTTCACCACTGTTTCTTCAAGAGCCTTTTCGGATCTTGCGGTGATATAGATTGCTTCGGCTCCTGCCTGAGCAAAGGCGATTGCGGTTGCCTGTCCTATTCCACGCGACGCCCCTGATACAAAAATTGTTTTACCGGACGCACTTCCCTTCAGTGTGGTTTTGGGATCGATTTCAGAATATTGTGAATGATGAGTTTTGAGATTGAGAAACTGTGTTTGTATAGAAGACATGAATTTATTCTCCTTGATAAAAATGATTATATCGTGTCAGCCAGAAGGATTATCGTTATCCTTGCCGATGATTATTGACTCTTCAGTGTCTTTAAGGTTTTACCTCCAACACCGATGTTTTCCGTTGGATATTCCTGTAGATAAACAAAAAAGTATTCAGCGGGATATTTTGTAATTTCAGCAGCCACTTTTGTAATATTTTCTATCAATCGTTTCTTTTTCTCTTCACTTGTTTGATCCAGTGCAATTGTAATTGTCGGCATGATAGCCTCCTTTTTTACGATACTATAAATACTTTATGAGTCTTCCGCAATACCTGATTCTGTTTATTATTGCCTGATCCTGCAGAATACGGAAAAAATCGTTGTGAAATGGCGGGTATTGTAATACATTTTTGCAAAATTCCGCATTATTGGTAATGGTATATCAGTGAAAAAAAGAATAATCGAACTGTTTACCGGTATTATGCCTAACGAAACGTTTCTTACTACTTCAGTAAAGGGACTTCATCTGTTCAGAGTTGATAAATCTTTTACCCGATCCCCTCTTTCGTATAATTCCGAGATCATTATATTAGGACAGGGAGAAAAACATGTCTACCTTGGAGACAATGTGTATACCTATGATCCCTCGCAATATCTTGTTCTTCCTGTTCCATTGCCGGTTGAATGCGAAGGAATTACCGAGCCGGGAAAGCCGATACTAGGTTTATCGATTACCATTGATCCAATAGAGGTAGGAGAGATCTTGTTGGAGATGGATGATAACAATATTGAAACTCAGTCTCTGCCGAAGGGGATATACAGTGCGCCAATGAACGAAACGCTTTATGACGCAACCATAAGGCTTTTGCAGGCAATATCTGATCCACGGGACAAAAAGGTTCTGGCACCGATGATTAAACGGGAAATAATATATCGGGTACTGCAGGGCGAAAATGGAGGAATACTTCAGGCGCTTACTCACCGCAATAGGCGTTTTTTTCAGATAGCCAAGGTGCTGCGGAAAATCCATGAGTCATACAGTGATGGATTTGATATAGAGAGACTCGCAAAAGAGCTGGATATGAGCAGCTCGACATTTCACTCAAGCTTTAAGGCTGTGACAGATATCTCGCCCTTGCAGTATATTAAAAATATACGTCTGCATAAGGCACGAACCCTTATGATTCAGGACGGACTGAATGCGACTATCGCGGCAACACAGGTGGGATATGAAAGCCCATCACAGTTTAACCGAGAATACAAGCGCTTGTTCGGCGTAACGCCGTCAAAAGACACGATAACTATTCGTGAACAGCAGATGGTTGATTCGTAAGCATACGTAATCAATCATCAGGAGTAATATGATACGGTTTGCGTTCTTCCTCCCGCGTCACAACATAAAGTTAACGAGTATCGTTTAACTGCGGCTAGGTGCTTGTTCCTTCGGGTAATGGCGTCGTGTTAAATGAATTTTGCGCGATACACCCATGCTGCCCCCGGATATGTGTAACGCATTATCGGGTTTAACCCAAAAATTGAGAACGGTACGAAGCCGCGCGGGTCGCTAAACGTCCATCCATGGACTACGCGACCCTACGACATCCTGTCGCTCGCCTCGAGTCCATCAAGGCATGTAATGAGCTGTAATAGATTTCACTAATGACTGTCGAAGTGATGACGGATAGGAGAGGGAAAGATCGGACTAGTGAGTTAGCAAAGTAAAGCCCCATGCGTGGATGCGCGTGAAACTTTATACTTATACGTGATAAGAAATAATGCGGATTAAGCAATTATTTCTTATCATATTTGAATTCCAAATCATCTGTAATAAATAGTTTTTGACCGGCATCTTTCCCGCCGTGAATGATGCCGTCTTCAACGTATACACCTAAAGTACGATGGTTATCTTTTGTCACTCTTTTCAGCCGTAAAGTGTCAAAAAGAGAATCGTCGTCATAGAGAAAAGAAAGCACTGCGGGAAAAACATCCTGAAAAATCTTTATCTTGTATTGAAGAGCGTACTTCTTTTCAGGCCATCTTATCGCAAGAAACATTCCGAATCTATCCTGAATATCATACCTGTCCAAATCTTCTGCTTTATAACCTCCGCGGTCTCTGCTTAGCCCGTATCCAGTTTTAGTCATAAACGGACCGTGATCTCCCGCAAAAATTACGATAGCATCAGGATTATTCTTAATAATTTCTCCGACATTCTGACGCATTTCGGCATTCGCATTATTGATTCTATCAAGGTATCCCGAACGCTCTTTAGATTGATCGTCGAGATCAAGTCCCAATCCGCTTGGACCATGGCCTGGATAACAACTATGAGAATACAGCATTGAGGGATAAGAAGAATTCTTTCTGAGTGCTGTTTGTTTCCGCTTCAAAAACGATTTATATTGTACATCTTCAAAACTTACTGTATCTGTAAATTCACCCATCAAAACGGCTTTGACAAGAACTTTGGAATCCATAATTCCGCGCGGAAGCGGAAAACAATTATCGCATTCTATCTGATTTAACGGCAGTCCGCGTAAATACCAACTGCTGTGGAAAACGCAATTTATCTTGTAGCCTTGTTTCCGAAGCAAAGACTGAACAGCTCCTCCCCCGGTGAGATATTTCTTATGCCGATAGACATCTCTGTCAATATTGAAAAGTTTTGAAAGCGACTGCTCCGTAGGCGCGCCGAGAGAATAGATTCCGTGATAAACCCGAAATCCGTTATTGTCCAAAAATTGAAGATGTTCACAGTTATCATATCCGTAGTGCTTCAATGTTTCATAGTCCGCGTAAGATTCGAATATTACTAAAAGTATGTCATTGTTGCGCTTGGTTTTTTTCCCTTCCAAAACCGAATTGACGTTAAAATTATTATTGGTATCAGAAGTAGACTTTTCGTTTGATGTTTTTACGAGGAAAGCTCCCGAAATTGTGTTAACCGTGAAGAAAACGATTACAGCCAATGAGAATATCTTTTCGGGGATAAGCTTCCGCAATGATAGAATGATGATGAAAATTAACATTACAAGAAGCTGAAATCCGATTACTCCTTGTCTGTCCCATCCTCTTGACGCAGAGACGTAAGCCATAATCATCATTGTACTGAGAAAACTTATTGCCGCTGTTGTCGCTATCATTTTTGACGCGACTCTTGACAGAAGAACCGGAACAGCAATACCAAATACGATGATCAGCAGCGCAAATAGTAAAAATATTACTAATGAATTGAACAGTGTCAGCGTTTCCTGATTGGAAAAAATATATTGGGTTATTGGAGCCATGGGAATAAGGATTAAAACGAAATCAGCTGGCTTGAAAGATTCAAATCGTTTTTCAAGAGTAAAAGCCATCCTTCTTGTGATAATTTTCCATGTTGCAAAGCCAAGAATAAACAAAATAACGAATGGAAAGATTATTTTCCAAAGCATCGAAGAAAATAGGGAATTGATGCTTGGAGGAAGAAGAAGTGAACATACGAAAGAGTATATCGCGATAATACCTGAGAAAACTATTAAATTAACCCAGAAGGCTGACAAATTACGCTGTTTGAATCGTTTGACGATTAAAACAGCGTTGCTAAACAATGGAGACCAATTCATCACTACCTTCCCTGAATAATGTTTATCTATTTGGTGTTTTGGGGATTATTCTGGTCATTCATTATAAACAGCTGCTGCCCGTCATTCTTTCCGCCGTGAATGATGCCGTCTTCAACGTATACGCCTAACGTCTGATGATTTTCTTTCGTCATTCGTTTCATGCGCAGTTTGTCAAAAAGAGAAGTATCATCAAAAAGAAATGAAAGTACAGCGGGGAAAACATCCTGTAGAATTTTGATGTCATAATTGTCCGCAATTTTTTTATCAGGCCATTTTATGGCAAGAAACATTCCGAATCTGTTTTGGATATCGTACAGATCGAGATCATCCGGCTTGTATCCCCCGCGTCCTTTGCCTAAACCGTAGCCTGTTTTTGTCATGAACGGACCGTGATCGCCCGCGATGATAACAATCGCATCCGGATTGTTTTTAATAGCTTCATCGACATCTTTCCGGATTTCATCATTGGCTTTTTCGATTTTACCAAGATACTTGGCGAGTTTCTCAGGTTGTTCCTCAAGGCTCATGCCTTTATTGCTGGGGCTATGACCCGGATAAATGCTGTGAGAATACAAGAATATCGGGTCAGGAAAACCCTTGCCGATGACTTGATGCTTGCGTTTAACGTAAGAATTATAGTCGACCCCTTCAAAACTGACTGCGTCGCTGAATTCTCCTTTAAAGACCGCATTGATCAGAACTTGCGAATCCATAACATCCGATGAGGCTGGAAAGCAGTAATCATATTGGATTTGGCTGATCGGAAGCCCTCTCATGTTCCAATTGCTTTCGAATACCCCGTGTGTTTTGTAACCTTGCTTCCGAAGAAGAGAATACACAGCTCCGTATCCCGCAAGATACTTCTTGTGCACCGGCACATCCCTGTCTAATTGGAAAGCTTTTGAGAGCGACTGCTCAGTAGGCGCCCCGAGAGAATATATCCCCTGGTAGAGATGGAATCCGCTGGATTTCAGAAAATCAGATATACTGCTGTTGTCATATCCGAAATATTTAAGAGTCTCGTTATCAGCATATGATTCAAATACTAAAAACAGCACATCGTTTTTTCGTTTAACATTTTTTCCGTCAAGTATTGATGCAACGGATGACTTACTTACTGTATCGGTTGGCTTGGCATCAACCTGTTGTTCGGTTTCTTTAGACATAACTCCGGTGATAATACTGATTGCGGAAAAAACAGTTACGGCAAGCACGGTGATTTTCGCGGGAATAAACCTGATGATAGCGATAATGATCATAATTAGAGCAAAAACCGCAAGCTGAATTCCGAATATTCCTTTGTCGCTCCATGTGTTCATTGAGGACAGGGAAGCCATGTTCAATATCATGCAGAGAAAAGAAAGTGAAGCGATCATTGTCACTTTTTTGGACGCTATTTTAGAAAGTAAAACAGGAATAATTACACCGCTGATAACGGAGATGAATCCGAAAACAATAAACAAAATTGCCGAGCTGAAAACGGTTAGAGAATCCTGATTGGCCAGTATATACTGTATAACCGGAGTCATAGGCACAAGAACAAACAGAAAATCAAAAAGTTTGAATGATTCGAATTCTTTTTCAAGAGAGAAAGCCATGCGTCTCGTAAAAATTTTCCAAGCGATGAATATCACCGCACTGAAAACTGTCAGACCGGAAAATATCATTAATAAATCAGCCGAAAACAATGCATTCACGCTCGGCTGAATCAATAATGAACATGCTAGAGAATACAACGCAATAATACCGGTAAACGCGAGAGTATTCACGAAAAATCCGGACATGTTCCGCTGCATTACGCGCTTAATAAGAATGTCTATTCTATCAGAAAAAGGAAAACTATTCATAACCACCACACCGTAAAAATATCAGTTCGATTGAATCTCAGACTGGATGAAATCAGCAGCTCGTTTCCCTGCTTCTCCGGAATGTCTCGCAAGAGCATCCTGCGCTTCTTTAATTACATCGTTTAAAGCTTGTTTTGATGACATGCTTGATTGAATTATAGACGGAATTTCAGGAATGTCTGACTCATTAAGTGTTCGGCCAATCCGGTCAAGGAGTTTGATGTCAAAAGCGTCGTCTCTCAGATCCATGGCTTCTCTTCCGCGTTTCTCAAACTGCGATTTGAACGTTAGTACTGGACGCTCGAACAGAAAAAGATAATCAAAGATGATGCCTGAAAAGTCGCTGATCATGATATCCGAATGGAACATCGCGTTCAATCCGTCTTTTTCCGTATCCCACTTCAGAGTGTCGCTGTTCGGAAAACTCTTCATGAGTTCGTCCATCAGGTTCTTCTCGGAATTAAAAGATTGAGGATGAGGCCTGACGATAATATTAAATGTACCATTATCGGATAGAGTCTTCAGTAGTTTGTGTCCGTATTTTGAAAGAAGACCGTGATTACCCCATGTCGGAGAAACTAGTACGGTTGTTTTCTTCTCGGTAAACATGGTGTAACCGTATCCGCCGGTTTTAAGCTTAACACGAAGCTCATCGAGATAAGTCGATCCGATCATCTCAACCTTCTTCTTCTGCGATTTGCGCTTATCTTCCAATTCAGCTATAATGCTATTGTCAGCAGTTCCTCCGACCAGAACACTGTCGAAATAATCAAGAGAGAAAGCCTTATAGCTGGAACATGTTCCGGTTGAGTGCGTTATGTGGCAGTAATGTTTGACTCCCTTGCTTCTCTTTATCTGAAGAACTCCAAGACCGGGAGTTGTCATAAGAAGCAGTTTCGCGTTGAGCTTATTGAGAATAAAATAGGCATTGTGACCTTCGCCGATATACTTCTTCTCGATATGAGTAAATTCCTGCTGAAGACCTGGATCGTCTTCACGGCTTGTGAAGAACATTGTGGAAATACCGCGGGCATCAAGTTCTCGTAGAATAGGATGAAACACATTCCAATACTGTCCGCCCTCGGAATAAACGACGACATTGTAATCGCGTTTAATATCAGGCAAATTACTTTTCTTCCCGAGAGATTTCATTTTTCCGTAAATGAAACTCTTGGTCATGTATATGAGAATTGTTATCATCGCAATGACAACAGATACTATCATGCTTCCGGAGCCGGGATCAAGATACGCATGAGCGTCTGACGGTGTAAGAACAAGAAGCAGAAATAAAAAAATTATAAAATTATACATATGGAACCTCTTGATTTTGATTTACGCGATATACTCAATTTACGGATGCTGATGCCTTTTGTTTCTGTAAAAGCCTCACAAACACCAGGCTCTTGAACAGACTGAAAACATTATTGCATGTCCAATACAGAAGAAGCCCGGCCGGCGACGCGTACAGAAGAACCAGAAACAGTAAGGCAATAACATAAATATTGATCCGTTCAATTCTGGAAAGCATCTTGCCGTAGACAAAACTCGACACGAGATTTATCGCAGTCATTGCGAACGGCAGAATATTGATTCCGTATCCGAAAAGAGGGAGGAGCATGTCCGGATTTCCCAAATCCGAAATGAAAAGAAAAGAAACTCCCTTGATAGCGGTATAATGCGAAAGAAAATGGTATGTGGCTACAAAAAAAGGTAACTGAATGAATAGTCCGAGAAGAGACCTGAACGCGTAAATAGGATGATACTTGTACTGCTTATGAATATTCGAAATATAAAGATGCAGTTCATATCCCTTGAATACGCCTTTATATTCGTCAATTTTAGGCTTCATCTCAGCCTGAATATTTCGTTCGCGCTGTTGAAGTTTTTCCGCGTACCAGAAAACCGGTATCATTACCACGTTTACTGACAAGCTTGTCAGAATGAGAGACACGCCCTGAGAACCGATCAGAGAGTAATAACTGCCGACAAGAAATTCCATAAGAAGTTCGATCGGATAACAGAAAATCATGTAAAATATATTCAAATTCACACCTCTGGAATAGGCGAAGTAATACGCCAAATCAATAACAGTCTTTTATATGTAAAGCAGTATTGACAAATTTCTCGCGAAATTTGTCAATAATATTAGATTAGTGAAAGAATACTTTGTTTTCTATATGGAAGGGTTCCATACAGAAAACAAAGTATCGGTTCAGCAGACGCCTATTCCGTGCATATACTCTTTCATGATCCCGGTAAATCGTTTCATTTCTTCGGCTTTGATGTCACCCATGTTCGCTATTCTGAATGTATCAATATTTCCAAGTTTACCCGGATAAATCGTAAAACCGAAACTGCGGGCATAATCATGGAACTCTTCGAAACGGTATTTATCCGTATCGGGATTTAAAACGGCAGTGATGAAATGTGATTGATGCTCCTCTTTTACCAGCATCTTCAATCCGATTTCGTTTACCGCACCGACCAGAATTTTCCAGCAATCCGAATAACGTTCGAACCGCTTTTCAATGGTTTCAATCTTTGTTTCTATAATTGCCTGACGAAGCGAGTAGAAAGTTTGAACCGGAGGGGTGAAGCGGGTCTGTTTTGTTTCACGGAAATATGTGTACTGGTCGTAGAGATTCAGATAGTAATTACGCATGGGCCATGATTTCTGTTTTTCAAGCTCGCTCTTTCTGCACGTGACAAAGCCGATTCCGGCCATGCCCTGAATGTGCTTGTTTGATGTCGCCGCCGAGAAGTCAATGCCGAGTTTGTTCAAATCCATCGGCATTCCCGCGTACGCGCTGACGGCGTCGACAATCGTTGTGATGCCGTACTTCTTCGCCAAAGGACAAATCACCTCGAGCGGATTGAGAAGACCGGTGGTCGTCTCGTGATAGACGATGGCGAACGTCGAATATTTTCCGGTTTTGAATTCATTTTCAAGTTTCGCGATATCAATCGGCTCGTATGTCGAACTCTTGAATACCGTCGTTTTTATTTTGTATACTTCCGCCATTTTGGCAAGGCGTGATCCGTATGAGCCATTATCGACGACGAGAAGATTTCCGTCGGGCGGAACGCATGAGGAAATCATGGCTTCGTCAGCGCCCGTTCCCGAGCTGCCGAACATTACCGTGACGTATTCCGCGGGATCGGCGACAAACGCCGTTAAGTCATTCGCCACATCCTCTATCAGCTTTCCGAACTCCATTTCGCGGGGGCAGATGTCCGCGACAACCTGAGCGTATTTGACGCTGTCTGTAGTGGTGGAAGGTCCGGGATTAAGCAGTACCTCGCGGCGGATTTCGTGAAGGGATTCATTCTCTTTTATGCGGGGCCACACTTCTTTAACGGCGCGGTCAAGCATCTCCTCTCCGTCAATCTCTGTCCACGCGTAGTACTCAATACGGCGCATAAAGATGGACTCTTTTGCGGCAACCGCTTCCATTGCGTGTTCGTAATCGAGCTTCGGAAGATCGGCGCGGTGGGCGGCGTAGTATGCCGTCATCGCGTTAAGCGCGCTCAATGAAAGCTTAGTTATTCCGACAAGTTCTCCGCAGATTTTTCCGAGTCTGTTATGATCCTTACTTACCTTGCAGAGAATTCCGTCGTTCGTTGTCTCGAGATACACTTCATCTTCACTGTTGGTCTGACCCGAAGCGAGAATAACATTGCTGCGCGGATCGTTGATTAAAACCTTCAGCCCGGCTTTGTCATATAACAGATCGCTTTCTAGCAGAAGAAAATCACCTTTTATCAAAGGAACGCACACTTCGAGCGTTCCCATGCTGCTTGTGTTTTCGTAATTCTCATTTTTTATGGTTGTGATACAGCGGTATTTTTCGGCAAGACGGTCATACCATTCATTGCAGTGCCCTGTCCCGATTATGATATGCTCAACGCCGGATTCGATGAGTTTCACGACAGAACGTTCAACCATAGGTATTCCGTCAATTTCGATAAAACCCTTAGGCATGCATGCGGTGCGGTTTCCGAATCTGGAGCCTAAGCCCCCCGCAAGAATAACTGCTTGTTTAATCATTCAAGAACTCCATAAAAGCTTTTTTGTTTTCAATCGGCGTTGAAGTCGGACGGCCGAGATCCTTGCGTGCGCCTTTTTTGACTTTGATTTCAATGAAGGTAAGTTTTTTGCCGATAGCTTCACCGGATAGCGCCTTCTCGAGCATATCGCTTTTTGAAACCGAAACAATGTTTTCGTAACCGCATGATTTCGCGATGCCGCACAAATCGATATCAAGTCCGACAGTCGGCTGACCGCCTACCGAATCATGAGCGCCGTTATTAAGAACTATGTGGACATAGTTTGAAGCTTTACTTTTTCCGATTATAGCCATTCCGCCCATGTGCATTATGGAAGCGCCGTCGCCGTCGAGGCAGAATACGGTGCGTGAAGGCTTTTTCATGGCAATCGGCAGGGCAATTTGCGATGCGTGTCCCATGCTTCCAACTGTCAGAAAGTCTGATCCGTGACTCATGCCGTGCTTGACTCTGAGTTCGAATAATTCGCGCGACGCCATGCCGGTTGTCGATACGAAAACAGATTTCGGTTTTGCGGAAAGAACAATGCGTTCAAGCGCTTCTTCTCTTGTCATTTCAGCTTCAACAGATATGTTTTTTTTAAGTTTGTATTCGCCGAATGAATCTTTTGTCGCGATGAGGGCGAACGGAGCATTCTGTTTTGAGATATAATCGTAGCACTTCCTGATCTGTGCGGCAATTTCCTTATCGTCGCCGGCGAGCACTTCGTAAGGGATTTTCATTGCATCAAGAAGCCCGCATGTGACTTTCCCCTGTTTGACGTGCTGAGGTTCGTCATGAACACCCGGGAATCCTCGCCATCCGATCAGGAGTACCATCGGGATTGAGTATACTTCGCTGTCAGCCAGAGAAAGCAGGGGATTAACGGTATTGCCGAGTCCGGAATTCTGCATGTACACGAGAGGAATTTTTGAAGTCGCAAGATAATGTCCCGAAGCCAGTCCGACCGCGCATCCCTCATTTGCCGCGATGATATGCGAAGATTCCGAAGTATTGTCGGTGATATACGCGCAGAAATTCTTTAACAGGGAATCGGGTACTCCCGTAAAAAAATCAGTGCCGTTGTCTTTCAATAATTCAAAAAATTTATTCGGGTTAATCATAGATGTTCCTTACTTCGTTCCGGGAATAAGTTCCAGGATTTTTTTAATCGACATGCACATCCCGTCCGCTTCAAGCGAACGTTCGGACTGAAGAATTGTTTCCGCGCATTTAAGCATCGCGGGATAAGACGCTCTGAGCATATGGTTCGCGTAAATGATGACATTCGCTCCCCACGCCGCAAGCTCTGTTTCGGTAAACTGATTGTATGTTGTAGGTACCAATACAATCGGGATGTTTTTATACTCTTTGCGGAAGCGCTGACAGAAATCCTTGATATCCGCTCCGGATTTGTCCTTGCTGTGAATCATGACTCCGTCCGCACCGGCGTGCACGCTCGCGAAGGCTTTCTTCAAAGCTTCATCCACAGAGCGGCCGGCAATGATTTCCTCGATGCGGGCGATAATCATGAAGTCCTTGGTTATCTGCGCTTTTTTGCCTTCGCTGATTTTGTAGCAGAAATCCTCTTCCGACGCGAGGTCCTGTTTCACATCTGTTCCGAATAGTGAATTCTTTTTAAGACCGACTTTGTCCTCAATGATAACGGCTGATACTCCGTTACGTTCGAGGGTTCGCACGGTAAAAACGAAATGTTCCGCGATTCCGCCGGTATCGCCGTCGTAAATAATGGGTTTGGTGGTACACTCAAGGATTTCAGTCAATCCCTGCAGTCTCGTCGTGAGATCCACGGCTTCGATATCGGGTTTTCCTTTATCGGTTGAATCGGTAAGGCTTGAGGACCACATGCCGTCAAAGCAGTGTATGCCGTCGTCTTTCATCATTTCGGTGTTTTCAATTATCAGTCCGCTGAGTCCGGAATGAGCTTCCATGATTCGCACAATTTTTTTTGCGGAAATGAGTCTTCGGAGAGATTTCAGCCTGATATCGGGAGTTGTTCCTATCATTCTGGCATTATCCACCAATGCGGTTGAATTGATGCCGCTGGTATAGGGAACTTCGATAACCTGGCCGCCCCATTCCTTCATAACTTCAAATACTTCGTCGCGGATTTTGGAGAGATAGTTGGATTTCCAGTCATCGCCGTGAATAATAAAATCGGGTTTGAGTTTTCTGAGATTATTGATATAGCTCCAATCTTCTTGCGGCACAACCTCGGAAACGCATTTAAGGTTTTCCACCACTTCTTTCCGCTGTTCATATGTCAGATAAGGCAGTCTTTTATGAGAAACAATGGCGGAATCCGTAAGCAGACCGACTGTAAGGTCGCCGTATTTCGCACCTTCTCTGATTATGTTGATGATGCCATGATGAATGATATCACCCGTCATGCCGAGGTAAACTTTTTTTGCCATTGCGGGCGTCTCCTTTCAAGCGGAATTGTTATATGATAATGTCTTTGCCGGATTGTAACAGTAGAGTTCGTATCAAATAATAGCGTCAATAAAAATATTTATCATAAAATCAAGACAGTTTTAGAGCAGTTTGCGAAACAATTAGATAATTGGAGCTGCGCAGAAATAACTTACGATTTAATAAAAGTGGCTTTCAGATGACAAATTGATTGAATTATTCCAAGAGTTTATAATGCATTTAACAATCAATGTCTGTATGGGATTCCGCTTTTCAATCGGGGATTTAATGTCTGACTCCAGAAAAATGATGATACACAAAATTAAAGAATTGGTTCTGCCTGAATTCAAAAAGATCGGGTTTTCGGGATCTTTTCCATATTTACGGCGAATCACGGATAGTACAATTTGTGTAGTCTCATTCCAATTTGACCAATACGGGGCGGGCTTGTCATTGAGATCGCTCAAACGAAGAATGAATCCTTCACCACATATTGGGGAAAAGTTATCTGTCCTGATAAATTGACCGCGCATGATCTGAATGAACAAATAAGAATTCATCCGAGAAGTTTGCGCGAGGATAGTTCAGTTGATGATTGGTTCAGATATGATGCAAAGGGTATATTTGTACATAACGTATATGATAGTGTTGCGAAACAAGTGCTGAAAAATATTAAACTGATCGAAAAGGTGTTTGATGATTGGCCTCGCCAGGTTACCCGTATTCGGATTGATTTTGAAGCCTCAATATTAATTGAACTTCGTCTGTCGCCTGTCGAATCAAAATAAGTGTCAGCTAACGGTTGTGTGGTTTTAAGACATGAATCTATTTTCGGGTTGCATTCAGGCGGAATCATACTCGGTTTTAAAAGATCAAACCGCTGGAATATATTTTCAGCGGTTTGATCTGCGTTCTTAATTGATTTTTTTGAATTCCTTGATGTTGCCGTCCTTGTCGGTCGACATATACGCCATGTTGTTAGGAAAACCATACACTGAGAAAACGATGTTGAATGTATTGTTTCCCGAATGGCCGATATGAATTTTTGATATTTTAGGATCCTTGAATCCGATATCTTTTGACTTTTTTTCCGCTATTGCCGCGTTTCCGGTGATCATCGCAATATTGATTTTTTCGAAATCTCCAAGTTTACCATGAAGTTTTCCTCCGTTTCCGATAATTTTCAGCGGAGCCTTTCCCCAGTTTCCCTTCTGGTAGTATATTTCGTCGGCTGTTTCCCGCTTTCCGTTGTTCTGGACAAACGCGGAGAACTCATTCGGTTCGAGCTCGATTTCCGAGATCAGAATCGGGGTATCAGTTTGTGATTGGAATCCGGCAATCAGCTTTTCAAGAGATTCCTTGTCGTGGAGGAAATCTCCGTATGAATTTCCGCTTGTGACATTGATCAGTTTTCCTCCCACAAGCTGGAAAAACTTCTGGGGTCCGCCGAATGCCATCATCACTGCGAGAAAACAGAGAAGCGGGACAAAGTAGAGTAATCTTTTCATTATAGTACCTCTTTTTGATGTGCGGTCAGTTTAGAATTAATCCGCTATTTATATTCATTATTGAAATTACACCTCCGCATTTGTAACACTTTGCTTTCGGAAAATGGTCAATTGATTTTAGGTTTTTTCAGTAAAGTTAGTATTTATTATTACATACACATATATTTATTCATCGCACGCGGTATAAGGTTGGGTTTGTACGGTATCAGATCTCAAGTCTATAGTCGACTGATTGAACCGTTATTAATTTAAGATCCTGTCCTTGTCGAGGTCAACAGGATGACAGGGTTTAGTGTTGGTAGTATGCAGTATGCATTGATTGAAAAGTACTTGAAGTTATGCGGTAGGTGAGGCGGAGATTCATTTAATCGTGTTTATTATATTTTGCATGAATATAAAGAACCTGCTGTATCATTCGGATTGCATGGTGTAGAAGATTTATTGAGATTGCATGCAAATAATCCTCGATGCGACTGTTAAAAAAATGATTCAATTTTATATCAACGTGTGACTGGTAAGATAAAATGAAAGGAGTAAATATCGATGAAAAAGCGGATTTGTTTACCAATTCTTATTCTTTTATTAGTTACTCAGTGTACCGGCTACAGTCAAATATTTTATTTGGATGATGATGGGAATAAATTTTCTAATATTTATGAAAATGATAAATCAGAGCAAATATATTTCGCCTATTTAAAAAATGACTGGGAGCAATATGTTGGACATTCTTCGCGTAATGAATTCACTTTGAATTATTGTTTTTCGATTATTAACTCATCGAAGCTATGGAACAATCGTATCAAGTCTCTGAACCTTACTTACAAAGATAAAAATGGTATGGTTGTTCCATTATCAAAAATCGTTTGTCGGTATTGGGGAAAAGACGAATATGGATATGATTCAGTTGTTGAAATGTCATTCGAAGATATTGATCCCATGCTTCGCTTTGCTAATAACAAGATTAAAAAAGCGATATATTTCCTATATCCAAAAAGTGTTATTGAAAAGCACGAAGAACTATTTTTGAATTTGAAAATGGTCATTATAGTAAAGGGTAAAGAAGTCAATTTCTCATTAGATAAAAAAATTCAAAGGCATAAAGAACGTTTAACAATTCTGGACGATCTACAAAACGGGATATAGGGATTAAGAATATGTTAGATTTACGTAAGAAAATCTATCCGCCGGACGGCTTTATTGAGGTGAGAAGCTCCATCTGTCCTGCAGGCTCTCTGTTAAAACCGCCCTTCGACATTTAGATGAACTCAACGCGGTGCGAGCTCAGGTGCCATGATCGCCAAGAACAGGAATAGATGCTTGACGGTGTCGTGAGATCGAATGAATTCAGTGGGAAAATTATCTTGGAGTAGTCCCAAAAGTTAAATGAAAAAAGACAATATCAAAAAGTATTTAATAAAAAGCGATCTTGTAGACGATGTGGATTTATTACACGTTGTACCGTTTTTCTTGAGTGTGGCAGTATTAATTATTATTGAAGGACATTTGTTTCATGGTGTCTATTCAATAGAATACACCGGTGTGCATGCGAGAGCTATTGGTTGTTCGGCCTTGATTGTTCCAACATTAATTGAGTATCAGGTTCTATACAAGGTTCCTTGTAAAGTTGGAGGTAAAAAACTACGAGTTCAATTTTTACGAAATTATTATATCTCGAAGTCCACTGCTTTCAATATTATTTTGTCTACTGTTCCAGCTGTATTAAAAAGCGGGAATCCTCCATATTGGGGTATTGTCTATATAGTACTTCTTGTGATTGCGTGTGTGCTCCAGCATTTAACTATTGTTAAATTAAAAAAAATACTAAAATAATTGAAACCCGCAATCAATGACTAAGCGCAATTTATAAAAACTTCTAACGGCGTCTTGAATCTAAGTGGTTTTCTCGGTCGGTTGTTTGACTTGCTTTCTATGAGATGAATCTCCCGATGGAAAATTAACTAGAAATCGGTTATCTTAGGATAACAGTTTCTTCGAAAACAATTCCATAGACAAGCAGGTGTAAACTCCCCATGCACAATCTTGAATAAAGGATAGTTGCTAAGTATTACTATAAAATAAACGCGCCGCGTTTTAAGTTTGCTACACTATGTTGGCGGAAACTCAGAGCAAACTGAACGAGAGCGCGACAGGAAGTCGCGCGCCTCGCGTCCGGCACGAGGCCGGATACGCGAGGAAGGACCGGACTCGTGAGGATATTATGATAACAGCTCGATACATAAATCGTACCCGGAGATACAATGTCTCACAGATATTGAAGACCCGGAAATAGCCGCCGCGGCGTCTGAGCGGCGCGCGGGGTTCGCCAAGGGGACGCCGCGCTGCGTCCCCTTGGCAGCTCGCTCCGGCTAGCCAGCCGGAATGATCGCGTAATTACGCGGAATGAATTGAAATAAAGAATAAAGCTCAGACAAAAGAAAGACGTTGATATCTATTCAATGTATGAGACGCAGTTTCGCCCGAGATTTTTGGCTTTATATAACGATGCATCCGCTTTTTCCTTGAAGGCGGTGATCTGTGAAACCGTATCCGGAAATGAGCTGATGCCGATGCTGAGCGTTATGGATAATCCGCTTCCTTCTGTTTGTTTTGAGAAATCACGGTTCTCAACGTCTGCGCGGATCTGTTCCGCGATTATCTGAGCTTTTTCGATTCCGGTTTCAGGGAGCAATACCGCGAATTCATCACCGCCATACCGCGCGATTATCCCGTGTTTGCTTATCGCTTTTTTTATGATAAGCACAACTGTCCGGAGAATTGTATTTCCTTTTTCCATTCCGAGTGTTTCGTTTATTTTTCTGAAGTTGTCGAGATCGATCATGAAGAGCGACAGCGGTTTGTTATTGCTTTTTGAGATATTGAAAAAGTTTTCCAGTACATCGTCGAGAAAAAGTCTGTTGTACACTCCGGTCAGTTCGTCGGTGATTACGCGCCTGCTCGCGTTTTCTCCCCACTGTACGATATCCGCGAAAAAAGTACTGAATCCCCGGAGACGGTGGATGGTCAGGCTGAGCAGTTGTGATATGAACTTGACCGCTATGACTGAATTATCCCGTATCATTTCGTTAAACGCATTTTCGGTTATTGAAACTACCATGCACGATTCTTCGGCGGCACAGACTCCGTCGGTTGAAGTTCCCGTGCAGAGTGAAACTTCCCCGAAGAAATCTCCGGGAAGATAACGTGTTTCTTTCCTGTTGATGATGCTGTTGTGATCCGATGTCCCGACTACCGAACCTCGTGCGACAATGAAAAGCGCTTTTTCAGCTGCGGCGTTTTTCAATACGACGTCGCCGACCTCGTATTCCCTGATGGTGTAGTATTTTTTTATCGCCGTGAATTCATCAGTGGTAAGATCCCTGAATATTGCAAACTGTCTGATCGTATCATCCATTGGTCAGCCTCATATCACTATTCTTGACCCGCCGGCTTCCCGTGCGCGGAACATTTTCTTGTATGCTTTATCTATCAGCTCATCGCTGTCGGCGGCCTGACCGGGATAAAGGGCAATTCCGATGCTCAACTTGATGACGATATTGTTAGAACCGATTATGCCGCTTATATCCATCATCTTGTACGCCGACATTATTTCTTTCGCGCGCGCGACCGCCTTGTCCCTGTCGGTATCAAGAAGCACTGCCGCGAATTCATCGCCCCGGTACCGTATGCCGATATCGTTTTCGCCGAGTTCTGATTGCAGAAAGATCGCCATGAGGTTGAGAACTTGATCGCCCGCCTTGTGCCCGTACTGGTCATTGACTTCCTTGAAATTATCAGGCTTTATCATAAGCAGTGCGGTTGTGCCGGATGCCGCGGGAAGAAAACCGCTGAAATCTTCTTTAAGATATATCTGATTGTACAAGCCTGTCATTTTGTCGCACAGGAGTTGTTTTTTCAGATCAAGTATCCACTGGGTTTTTTCGTCCAGCAGTCTGTTTACGTTGAGAATACGCGCGGAGATGATACCGAGAAGTCTGTACAGCATGCTCGCCGATATATACGGATGATCGTTGAAAATATCTTCAGCACGGAGTGACCGCGCGGGGAAGCTGAGTATGAGAGAGTCTTCTTCGGCCATGGCCAGCGCGCTTCGCGGGGTTTTGCCCAGAAAGTCCAGTTCACCGAATGATTCCTCCGCCACGATCTGCGCTATTGTCGCTTCATCGCTGCGGTTCACGCTTATAATGCCGACTCGTCCGCTGCGTACCACATACATCGCTTCAGCGTCGCTTCCCTGGCTGAATATGATATCACCCTTTTTAAATGAGAGAATCTCGCTGTGATGCGCGATAGTATCGAATTCGTATTCTCTCAGCGGTGAGAAAATATCAACCTTTCGCAGTAATTCCACGGTTTCATCATAAAGATGCATTGTATTGTATCGCCTGATTTCTGGTATTCGAATGTTGTATACGCATGATTCGTATCATCCTTATATGAAGACAATAATTTTACTTAATTATAGTGTAAAATTCCGGATAAATCAAGAATGATTCCGAATCGGAAAATGGATGATCTGTCATCCTGAACGTCAATGATTATTTAAACGGAGTTATCGCGTGATGTGAATTGCCATATCCTGTTTGACAATCAAAAATAATGAAGAGGTGTTCGGAGTTCGGCAATCATCAAAAAAATCCCTAAAAAGACTTGCGTCCATGTCTTATCTTTGTTGTTCTCGTAGCGGTGAGTATCTCTCGCGGAGCTAATTATGAAAAAATCAATATCTCTTCTGATCCTTCCTGCACTTATGATCGCCGGGATTATTTCATGCGGAAATAAAAATCCTGAATTGCCGTCGAACGGCGGAGCGGATAGTTCAAAACGTACGGCCATGGTGACAGCGTCGACAAATCTTGTCATACGTACCGCACCGAACCGTACCGCGACCAAGCTGGGTGTAGTCGGTCACGGCTCGACAGTCGAAGTCCTCCAAGACGGCGATAAAGAGGAAAATATAGGCGGAATCACCGCGCGGTGGTACCGAGTGTCGTTTAACGGAGTTGAGGGGTGGGTGTTCGGCGGCTATCTGCTTCTTTCGGGTGGCGCGCAAGCCGCGCCGGCGGGAAGTGCGTCCGCTTCATCAGCATCATCGACGATGTCGGAAACACTTGCCGAAGAAAAAGAACCCGGAAACTATGTGGGTCATGAGTATCTTAATCTTGATCCGGCTCTCAAAAGCCGAATGATCTCGATGATTGCGGTGGGATCGCATCTCATGACCGTGACGCTTAAGTATGACGGAAGGGCGGTGGTCATCTTGCAGAAGAAAACCGGTATGACGGGTTCAAGCACGCGCTGGCTCGTGACAGATGTTCAGCCGATGGCGTTCAATGATAAAAAGGAACTGCTCTTTTTCCCGTCGTCATGTTCAGCGAAGAAGATCAGTGCGCCCATTATGGCTCTTGCGCGGAATGTGGAGAAGGATTGCGAGTACACGAAGATAATCTCCGCATGGACAATCGATGAATCAACAGGGCGTTTTTCTCCCGCAATGACCGGCGGAATATCGTGCAGACCGGATTGCTGCGGCGACGACTGTAACTGATATCATATTCTTGAATACATTATCGCAGGATAAATCACATGATGCGTAAAGACAGACTCATTTCAACATTCCTTGATCTTGTGAAAATATCATCTCCTTCATGGAAAGAGGAGGCGGTGATCAAATACATCGAAAAAGTCGCTTCGTCGCTCGGGCTTGAATGCCGCCGATCAGCCTGCGGAATGTCGCATAACCTTGTTGTCCGGATGGAGGGAGATCCGGCGCGGAAGCCTCTCATTTTCGGCGCTCACACTGATACGGTGACGCCGTGCGAGGATGTCAACCCGGTAACGCGCGGAAACAGAATCATGTCCGACGGTACAACCATTCTCGGAAGCGATGACAAGGCCGCTATCGCGGCGTTTCTTGAGGCGATGCGTGTCATCCGTGAACATAAAATTGTAACACCCACTATCGAATGGGTTTTCACCTGTGCGGAAGAGATCGGACTCCGCGGAATGAAGGGTATGGATTTCTCAATGCTCGCGTCTAAGCGCGCGTTCATTTTCGATTGCTCGGGTCCCATCGGAACGGTCATCGCGCGGGCTCCTTCCCAGATAATCATGCGCGCAGATATCACGGGACGGGCGGCACATGCGGGTATTGAACCCGAGAAGGGAATCAGCGCGATTGATATCGCGGCCGAGATAATCACGAAGCTCCCCAAAGGCCGGCTCGATAAGGAAACGACTTCCAATGTGGGTATGATTTCCGGCGGACGCGCCACGAACATCGTCGCGGAAAAAGCGTCGTTTGATATGGAAGCGCGTTCCCTTGACGGGAAAAAACTCAAAGCTCTCGAGAAGAAAATGATCACCATCATGAAGGATATTGCGAAGAAGCGCGGCGGTAAAATCGCGGTGAAGTCTGCGATCGAGTATTCGAGCTTCAATATTCCGTCGAACGATCCGCTGATACGTACGATTGACTCAGCGTGCGACGCGATAGGCGCGAAGATGAAGATTACATCGTCCGGCGGCGGCTCTGATACGAATGTTCTCAATGCCAAAGGTATTCGCGCGATTAATCTGTCGATCGGGATGAGCAACGTACATACCACCAGGGAATTTATCCTGATAAGTGATTTATGCAAAGGGTGTGATCTTGTTATCGCGATTGCGGCTATTGCCTGACGGCAGAGCGCGGCCGGAGTCGGCTGCGCGTTATGCGGAAATTGCCGTGAAACTCAACGAAACTCAATTGGTAAAGCTTACGCCTACTCCGAATTTCCGCTGACGTACGTTGTAGTCGATAAGGCTTTCTCCGTAGCCGTCAAAATACTGAGCGGTAATACCCATACTGCTGATGAGGCCGGGAACAATCACGCTGAGTTCGACCGCGCCTTTTTTGTGACGGAAGTTGTATCGTCCCAATCCTGTTACGCGGATATTATTCAGTTCAGGAATTTTGAGCTTCATTCCCAGCTCGCCGTATCCGTAATATTTATTAATGTCGGGATTGTCGTCGCCGTTAACGTCATTCGGATACTTCTTCTCCGGTTCGTGAATTTTGTACCACCCTTTCAGGAAGACGACGAAACGGTCATTTTCATAATAGGGCAGAAGATATATTCTGTTCCATCCCCGTGATGAGGGAATATCTCTTCCGTTTGATTCATGTTCCAGACCCAGATCGCATCGTACACCGAGCCACATCTTCGTTCGCAGAAACAGCTCCGGATTGAAATTATTCTCTCTGAACGGACGTGACTTCGAGTCGTCGTACGCCTGCCAGAACGATTTTTGCGTATACCCGAAAAAGAACGCCCACCCGTAAAACTTGAGGAGCCGCTGTTTGATGCTTACCTGGAATTTGATCTCTTTTTTATCCCGTCCGTCGTCAATATCGGACCATGTAAGCGGAAGAATATAGTTCGCCTTGTGAGATGAAAATCCGTTCGCCGCGTTGTTGGCTATATTATAGTCGATGAGTTCCCTGATTGATGAGGGGGCGGACTTCATATCTTCGATTGTTCCGTCAATTCCATCATCTGCCGCGGCATATTGCGCGAATACAGGATACTGTACCACCATTATTAACATTGCCGAGATAAAAGACGTACAAAGGGTTTTTATCATATATTTGCTCCGCATACTGTCGTTATATGCTGATTAGAGCTGTGCATCCTTACACGACAACCATTTTATATAGTACGGTTTCACGGTTTGTGTAGAGATCCTCAGTGCCTGAAGCTTGCGAGTGAGCTTGGGAAAAAGGGAAACCTCTATATTATGGATGGGTTAACCACGGGACTCCATTTACCGGACATCGTACGACTTGCTTCTATATGATACACGAACTAGTTGATGCCGGTAACAGCGAGGTTGTGATCGAGCACAACCCGGGAATTATGGCGCAGTCTGACTGGATTATCGATCTCGGATCGGATGGCGGCGTCGCCGGAGGGGAAATTGTTGATGAGGGAACCCCTGAAGATATTTCTGCACAGCTCCAACTAAAATGCATTATTGAATTCGTGAAATGTTCTGATAATGATACTATCATAATCGTATGAATGGAGAGTATACCCCTAAATTGTGTGCGTTCAGGTAATGCAGTTTGCGCACATCGATTCAAAAAATCTCAGCCTGATCCTATTTTTTTACATTTTCATTTGACAAAACACATGCCAGTTTCTTAGTTACAAACGATTGCGCAATCGTTTGCTATTTTTGCTGTAATGAGGGTTCTATGAAGTACAATAATTTTAACACGGCTATCTACTGCACGGTTCAGGATGTTGAGAACACCGACTGGGCGACTTTCAGCGAAAAGTTTTCATTTATCGAAAAATGGGTCAATGTAGACAAAGTGTATCTTGAATCGTACCGAGCCGAGAAGTTCGTGTCGGAAGCCAAGATGAATGCGGCGCGTGATTTTTTCACTAAGAAGGGGATCAAATGTTCGGGGGGGATTACTCTGAGCGCAAAAGGGCGCACGTCCTGGGACTTCAGGTCATTCTGTTACAGCAATCAGTTTTATGTGGATGAACTTGTCAAGGTGATCGGGTTCACCGCGAAACTGTTCGACGAAACGATCCTCGACGACTTCTATTTCACCAACTGCAAATGCGATTCGTGTATCGCCGATAAAGGTGATCAGAGCTGGGATGAGTACCGCACGGCTAAACTCCGCGCGATGTCAGAATTGATGATTAAACACGCGCGGGCAGTAAATCCTAAAGCGACAGTCATAATAAAATATCCGAACTGGTACGATGATTATCAGTATACCGGATACAATCTCCGCGATCAGCGTCAGATTCACGGAATGATCTATACCGGAACCGAAACGCGTGATCCGGCGCTTACGCAGCAGAATCTGCCGCGCTATCTTTCATATTTCCTCATGAGATATCTCGAAAATTCGCTTCCGGGTAAAAACGGCGGCGGATGGTTTGATCCGTTCGACTGTTCATACAATCTTAACTCGTATCTTGAGCAGGCATATCTCACGCTTTTCTCCAAAGCGCGAGAAGCGACAATGTTCTGTCTCGGTGTTCTCATAAAGGATTTCCGGGAATTTGTTCCCCTTGCCGGTTACGCGTTTGACCGCGTTGACGCATTCATGGGTAAACTCGGCAACCCGACAGGTGTCGCGTGCTATAAGCCGTTCAACTCCGCAGGAGAAAACTATCTTCTCCCCGCGTTCGGTATGCTGGGTATTCCGCTTGAACCGACACCGTTCTTCCCCGCTGATGCTGATACGGTGATTCTCTCTGAAAGCGCCGCGTGCGATGAAGACATTGTCATCCGTATCAAGGAGATGCTGAAAAAAGGGAAAACCGTTGTTATCACTTCCGGCCTCGCGCACGCGCTTGAGAACAAAGGCTTGCGTGATATCATTGATGTTGAAGTGAGAGGATCGGCGACGGTTGACCGTGTCGCGATCGATATGTTAATGTGCGGATACCGCCAGTATTCACAGCTCCCGAAGGAAATTCTCATTCCCAAGATTACTCTCCGCACTAATGACAGCTGGCCGGTTGTGGTCGGGCAGGGAGGCGATAACGGGTATCCTCTCCTTATAGAAACAAACTATTCCGAGGGAAAACTCTTTATCATCACGATTCCTGAAAAATTCTCGGACATGTATCTGTACCCTGTTGAAGCGCTTGATTCGATTAAACGGCGTATCATGCCGACTGTTCCGGTGACCTTGTCGGCACCTGCGGGTGTTGGAATTTTCCTTTATGACAATGATACCTTTATCGTCGAATCGTTTATCACTCACGCGACTCCGGTCAGCGTAACGGTGAAAGGAATCAATTGCAGTCTCGAGAATCTTGAAAACGGTACTGTTCTCGAAGGGATTACCGGCGGCGTCGGTGGGAGTGATTCAACGTTCACATTTGATTTCCCAGCGTCGGTATTCTGCGCGTTACGTATAGTGAAGAAAGGTTAAACGATTACATGACAAAAATTGTTAATGCCCGTATAGCTCGCGTTAAAAAGTTCACGAACGATCATTTTTTCAAGACAATGATCTTTCTCGCGATTCCCGTGATGATACAGAATCTCATGAGTTCAAGTCTGAATTTCATAGACAGTATCATGGTGGGGAGTCTCGGTGACGCGTCGGTTTCCGGTGTGGGACTCGCGAACCAGGTGTATTTTCTCATTTTTCTCTTTGTGCTCGCGGTATCTGGATGTTCTTCAATGTTTATTTCCCAGTTCTGGGGAAAGAAAGACCTGAAGAACATCCACCGGATACAGGGGCTCGGGTTGGTTCTTGTTGTGAGCGTGTGCGCGGCAGTGGCCGCGTTCTCAGTCGCGATCCCGGAGAGGATCATGGCGTTTCTGACTCCTGATCCGGAAGTGGTCAGGCTGGGAAGTTCATTCCTTAAAATCTCCTCGCTTGGATTTGTACTCTACGGTATATCTTCAATATACGCCGTATCACTTCGTAATACGGGTCATCCGCGGATTCCGCTTATAGCGAATGTGACAGGGGTGATCATCAATACGTTCCTCAACTACGCACTTATATTCGGACATTTCGGATTTCCGAAAATGGGTGTTGAAGGATCAGCGACCGCGACATGCATTGCCCGTGTTGTTGAGTGCGCGATCATCCTCGGTACGGTATACTCTCACAAGTGGCCATCTTCGGCGACGATACGTACCATGTTTGATCTGAAGAGAAAACTCATCCGCAGTTTCTTCGCTCAGTCGGGGCTTCTTATCGTGAAGGACGTAGCATGGGCGCTGGGATTTGTTTTGTATAACAAAACGTACGCCACTATCGGAACCGCCGAAAGCGCCGCGGTGCAGATGTTGAATCCCGTGAATCAGATCGCGCTCGTGTTCTTTACGGGGCTTGCCACTTCATGTCAGATTATGGTGGGAAACCAGCTTGGGGTGAATGATATGAAAACCGCGTATCTTTACGCGAAACGTTTTCTGAAAATCGGAATGACGGGTGTTGTGGTGATCGGCGCTCTTCTTTTCTTTATGCGCCATATTGTTCTGCTTCCTTATCAGGTGTCGCCTCACGCGCGTGAGTCGGCGGAAGCCCTTATAATGGTCTTTGCGTGTTTCATGCCGTTCTCCATGTTCTCAATGCTTTCAGTCGTCGGAATTCTGAGAAGCGGCGGTGACACCATGTTCTGTCTTGTGATGGATCTTGTCGCGGTGTATCTGATCGGGATGCCGCTCATACTCGCGGGAGCGTATTTCTGGCATCTTCCGATTGAGGTTGTGTATTCGATGGTGCTTACACAGGAAGTTTTCAAAACAATCGTTCTCTGGAAACGGGTGCGTTCGGGAAAATGGATGCGTAATCTGACTCATGGAATTGCCTGATACCGGCGGTGTGCGGATAATAAAGTAAAGGGAGTACGAATATGGCGACAATAAAAGATGTGGCGAAGATCGCGGGTGTATCGTACACCACGGTCTCGCATGTGATCAATAAAACACGTCATGTGAATCCGGATACTATCGAAAGGGTTCTCCGCGCGATTGAGGATACGGGATATCGCCCCAATCAAGTTGCGCGGGCGCTCCGTACGCAAGAAAGCCGGATTGTCGGGATTGTGTCACCGCATAACGAAGATCCGTATTTCGCGGCGGTTCTCACCGGCATAGAGTCGGCGTCGGATGAAGCCGGATATAATGTGATTGTGTGTTACTCCGACTGTGATGTTGAGAAAGAGCGCAAGAATATCTCGATGCTCCTCGACAAGGGTGTAGACGCGATTGTGATTTACTGTCCGATCGATGATACGAGGATCGCGACGCTTGTCTCTCTTGACGTGCCGGTACTTTTCCTACAGTATTTTCATGATACGATTCCGACGGACTCCATTCAGACAGATGATGTTCTCGGCGGATATATTGCTACAAAGCATCTTCTCGACCTGGGACATACCCGTATCGCGTGCATAGCCGAAGGCAACCCCGATATCAAGCATACATATCTCGCGCGTGAGAACGGGTGGAGAAAAGCGCTTTCCGAAAAAGGTATCACTGTCGATGAACGGTATCTGCTGAAAGCGAAAATGTGCCCATCGGGCGGGTATGACGCATTTACATCTCTCATGAAAATAGAGAATCCTCCCACGGCGGTATTCTGTTTCAATGATTATCTCGCAATAGGGTCAATACGCGCCGCGGCTGATCTATCCATCCGGATTCCCGATGATGTATCGATTGTGGGTTTCGATGACCTGCATATGGCGAATTATATGACACCCCGTCTCACCACGGTGGCTCAGCCTAAAGAAGACCTCGGGAAGATGGTGTTTTCGCGGCTGCTTGAGCGCATCAAGGATCGTTCAATCCGTCAGGGAAAAAAGCTCCTCAATCCTGAACTCATTATAAGGGAATCGACAGGTCCGATCAGATCTTGATCTTGATGTAACCCGCATGGCAAGATGCCGACCGGTGGGTATGTACTGATATGATGACGGTAAAAGTAATTTGCAATATATTGTATCGTGCTGAAACGTTTCGTAATCCAATGACTGATTTCTTTTTTTAATCATCATTTCCATGAGTAAAAAGTAAGAATCCGTTTATGTGATTATTGCTCGCCGGATTATGTGCGCCGGTCGTTTGCATCGGCCGGTATCTTGCGCTTAATCCTGTTGATCTGCGGTTTGAGGGTGATCTCGTTTACAGCCATAGTATCCGCAGTGCCGAGTATGTATTCCACCGCGTCAGCGATTTCCTCGTCACGGAGTACGGCGCGAGAATCGTCCTCGTAGGTGAAATCAAGCCCGTCGTAGAATGAGCTCTTGGTGATATCCGGGTGAATCACCGTGACCTTCACTCCCGTCTTCCGAACCTCCTCGAAGAGACTTGCCGAAAAATGAGTGAGCCCCGCTTTTGCGGCGGCATACGCGCAGCCGTGCGTGCTGATCTTTTTTGCCGCGGCTGATGATATTGAAATAATTGAGCCGCCGCTGTTTTTTAGATCGCGGAGGAGCAGGTTGCTTAAAATGAGCGGCGCTTCGAGATTCGTGCGTATCATCATCTGGATCTCTTTGGGTTTGAGCTGTTCATGCGGTCCGAAGAATCCCACTCCCGCGTTGTTCACCAGAAGATTGATTGCGTCTTCTCCGGATTTTATTCTCTCCACCGCGCGTATGAGCGCGGATGTGTCGGTGATATCGCATTCGATCGGAAAAAAATTATCGTCCGAAAAATCCGTGTCGCTGAAAGACCGCGCCAGACCATACACTCTGTATCCGAGATGGACGAGGCGTTTTGTAATTGCACGGCCGATTCCTCTTGATGCGCCGGTGACGATTGCGGTTTTCATTTCCTGCCTTCTATGCGGATGGTGTGTTGATTTACCTGTTACTTTCTCACTCAGTCGGATCTTTGTCAAGGTGAAAGGATTGTGCCGTAATGAATAACATCTCCGCATGAATAAGCCCGGAGATCAAAGAGGTCCGGGCTTTCGGGCAATGTCGGATGTGTTATTGATCCGCCGCGGTTTTGGTTTTAACACCTTTTATAATGAGTGAAATTCCCGCGAACAGAAGCCATATCGCGAGCATCTTCGCTCCTGACCGATTGAACGCGAATGCGGCTTTAACTCCGAATTGTTCAAGGTTGCCGATGAAGATCACGGGTACTGTTATGAATCCGAAAACCGCGACCCATCTGTTGATCACCTTGGTGCGCAGAATTGATATTCCAAAACATAGAATCATAATCGCGGTAAACGTGAACTGTGCATGTTCAGCGAGCGAATCGCCTATGTACGAATTGAGAGAATAGAAAACAAGATCTATGGTTTTATCATCATAGACTCCTGATCCGCGCAGTTCTGCGAGACGCGGGAAGAGAATGCTGTAGCGGATGATTCCGGAGTAGAGCAGAACTCCTGCTACCATTCCTGATCCTCTCCCAAGTGCGGAAAAGATATCTTCACCTTCGCGAGTGAGAATCCGTCCGAAGAGAATCGAAAAAAGGAACATGCAGATTCCCGCGCCGCCGACACCGAAATAATACAGATATGGAGTTATATGTACGGTTGCCGCGAGCCGCTCCATTATCACCCCCGGTTCAGCTCGTATGATATCCGGATAACCGAATACATTCTTGAGCGCGCTCACTCCCGCGAAAATCACCAGCGCGCCTGTCACGGCTATGATGCCCGCTCCGATCAACGGTTTTTGCTCTGATCTGATCATTGAAATCTCCTTGTATTTAAGTATAGCAGCTAAACTAATGTTGAAAAAAATCACTCGTCTATGAAATCAGCAACGTGATTGATCACATTGGCGAATCGTTTGATGTCGGCACTTCCGCAATGATTTATATCAGGAGCAATTTTTCTCAGGAGCAGTTTTTCCCGTATATCATGCTGTTCCAGAATCGACTTCCCTTTTTTGGTCAGGTGAAGCTCATAGACCTTACGGTCTGTACTGGTTTCGACTGCTTCAATAAGTTTGCGGTCACGCAGTTTTTTGACGATCTGTGATACCGCGCCTTTTGTCACGTTCATGGCTTTCACGATACCCGATGCGGTTATTCCGGAGTTTGATCCTATGATTTCTAGGATGTGGACTTCCGCGCGGTGTATTGATATATCTCCGTAGGTGTACGGCCGATTCTTTCCTGTCGAAAGTACGTGGATCAGACGTTTGAACGCGTTCATTATCTGCTCTTGATTGTCCATACGGTCATTAGTATAGAGGCTATACTAAAATCAATAACATTTTTGTACTCCGTAAAAATAATTGCGTTTCACGTGCGTTGAATATAGTGTCACATCAGTCACATGAGATTTATGTCGGAGTACATAATGAATAAACTCGTTTCAGCATTTCTCGGTCTGATCGGATTTTTTCTACCCTTTATAAAAACGGGTGAGCGACATCGATGGGCGTCTGGGGTCATCCTTATCGCGGCGAATGTCATTCCCGCCATCGGTGTATTGTTCCTCGATTGGAGCGGAGCGTTTATACTGATTGTGTACTGGGCTGAAAGCGCTATCATCGGATTATTCAATGTCATTCGAATTCTGGTAAGCGGATTCATGGGTGATAATCCGGGCATTCAGAGGTTGATGATCGCCGCGCTGAGTATTTTCCTTTCGATGTTTTTTCTAAGTCACTACGGTGCTTTCATGTTCGGGCATCTGATGTTTCTGACCGTATTTTTCTTTCCGGATGCTCCCGGTGACGGGAATCCCGTACCAATGGCGTTGTGGGTACTCAAATCCGCGCGTTCTCTGGAGGGATTCATTCCGTCTTTGATATTCATTATGATTAATCAGACATGGCTGTTCTGGCGGTATTTCCTGAAGGGGAAAGAGTATTTCAAAAACGGGTCATTCGATTTCATGCTTAAGCCGTATGGCAGGATTATCGTTATGCAGATATCAATTATTATCGGGGGGTTCATTGTCATGCTGACCGGATGGAGTGCGGGAATGGTGATTCTGTGGGTAGTGATGAAGACGGTAATTGATCTGCGGCTGTTCTCTTTTCCGGCTAAAAAGACGGGCGTATTTAAAATGCGGACCGCTGATTGACCGGACGTAACTTTACATGATACGTTGTTACAAATTGTGATATACCCGGAGGCGGTTGTACGGAATGATTGCACGTTCAGCTTTTGTTGCGGTAACATGTACCGTATTGGGGAATAACCGTGACAGTATATGAAAAACAAGTGGAGGAACCTATGAAGAAAAGAATCATCGCATGTGCGATAGTCGCGATTACAGGATTTCTGCCGTCGTGCGGATATAACACGATGCAGGCGAACGAAGAAGCGGTGTTTGCGTCATGGGGGGATGTTGAAGCCTCTTATCAGCGAAGACTTGATCTGATTCCGAATCTTGTGAATACGGTCAAAGCATACGCGAAGCACGAAAAAGATACGCTTATGGCGGTTACGGAAGCGCGCGCGCGTGTCGGCTCAATCCAGATGTCGAAGGAGATGCTCAACAATCCGCAGGCGTTCCAGAAATTCCAGGACGCTCAGGGTGGACTTTCTTCAGCTCTTTCACGGCTGATGGTGATTGTGGAAAAATATCCTGATCTCAAAGCGAATCAGAATTTCAGCGACCTTCAGCATCAGCTTGAAGGGACGGAAAACCGTATCAATGTCGCCCGCGTCCGCTATAACCAGGCGGTGCAGGAATACAATACATCAATCAGGATTTTCCCGAATTCATTTACGAACAGCATGTTCCTGCATCTTGAGCGCAAAGAGCCGTTCAAAGCGCAGGAAGGCGCGCAGAAAGCCCCCGAGGTTAAATTCGAGTGAAGAGATATCTTCTCGCCGCTCTGTTTCTTTTCGCCATCGCGCCGGCTCTTTATGCGCGCGACATACCCTCCCTTGCCGGGAGGGTTAATGATACCGCGGGGATGATCTCTCCGCCGGTGCGATCAGATCTGGAGCGGAAGCTTTCCGAGTTTGAGGCCTCTGATTCTACGCAGGTTGTTATACTCACCATTGATTCCCTTGACGGTGAGCCGATTGAGGATTTCGGCATTCGTCTCGCTGACGCTTGGAAGATTGGACAGGCGAAAAAAGACAACGGCGTTATCTTTATCGTCTCAAAGAATGACAGGCGTATGCGGATTGAAGTGGGGCGCGGTCTCGAAGGGGTTCTCACTGATCTGCGTGCGGGCCGGATTATCGATAATGTGATATCTCCTCTTTTTAAAAGGGGTGATTATGATGACGGCTTTACTGCGGGTGTTCAGGGAATCATTGATTCATGCCGGGGGGAATTCAAAAACGACGGTTCTCCCGCTGAACCAAAGAAACCTCCTCTGCGTTCATATCTTATCTTTATCGCGATCGGTCTCTATTTCGCGGTTCTGTTTGTGTCATCATGGACACGAATCGGCGGTGGTTTGATCGGCGCCGGCGGACTGGCCGGGCTTGTCAATTTCGGTGTGATGCCGATCGGATGGGTCGGGTTGCTTTTTGCTCTCGGTGCGGGATTTGTCGCGGGATTGATTCTGCCGTTGATACCTGTCGGCGGGGGTAGAGGAGGCCGATCCGGTGGAGGATTCCACTCGTCAGGAGGGGGTTCTTTCTCAGGCGGCGGAGGCAGCTTCGGCGGCGGCGGCTCATCAGGAGGATGGTGATGAAATCGGAAAACTTTTTTAATGACGAAGAGAAACAGCGGATAGAGTCGGCGATCGCCGAGGTTGAGAAGAAAAGTTCAGGGGAAATTGTCGCGATGGTTGTTGACCGGAGCAGTGAGTACCGCGACATCTCTCTTCTTGTGTCTTTGCTTACCTCGTCAGTTGTCGCGGTGTATCCGGCTGAGCTTGTCTATGAAGCGTCCTCTGGTATCATTACACGGATACTTCCCATGTTCAACTGGGTGTCAACCGTACCTGACGGGACAAGGTTCCTCGCGGGTCTGTTCTCATTCCTGGCGATTCTTATAATTCTGTACTTTCCTTTCCGTGCGATTGTTTCCCGTTTCCCGATTCTTATACGCATGTTTATTCTTGACCGGCGGATGGAGAAGGAAACGCGTGACCGCGCGGTGAGTATGTTTCATGAAAAGAACCTCTCGAACACCAGAGACGCGACTGGAGTGCTCTTCCTGATCTCGCTGTTCGAGCGGAAAGTGTATGTTCTCGCTGATCACGGGATTTATGAGAAAATGACCCAGCATCATCTAGACGGATATGCGTCATCCGTTGCGCAAGGCATCGCTAAAAACCACGCGTGTGAATCGCTGGTTGACGCGATTCAGTCTGCCGGCCGTGAACTCGCGGAGCATTTTCCCGTCAAATCCGATGATACGAATGAACTTTCAGATCGGGTATTGTCTGAAAAGTAAAGATGTGTGACCGGAAACTCGCTTTTTGAATTTCACTGATCTGATCCGGTGCGCGTTGTACCGGATCAGATTCATTTTTCCCGATGCATTTCACTGCAGTCCGGTTTTTATAGTTGACGGACGTTAAATGGTCTTGTATAGATAATTCCTCTGGCGATTGTTTTTGCCGAATTTCACACCAAGGGATTGCCGATGGTAGTTCAATGCGACGAGTTTCTTCATGCGGGCGGACCCGCTGCTGACTGGGAGGAACGCTTCCGTCTGAATTTCTCTGATAAGAAAACAAAAGTATTCGGTGTTGTCGACGCGGTGATTCATCCGTCCGCCGGTGAATGCGTTTTTGAATGGTTTCTATGCATTGATGGTAATCCGTATTCTTCTCTCGAAACCGTGGCGCTTGTCTGCAAAGAAGGCGGGAAGACACTTGGCTCAAAAAATACGAAATTCAAAATCGGCGGAAAAGAAAGCTCTGAATTCATTCTCAAAAATGCTCATCTTGAAGCTCATCTGACAATCCATAATTTCTACTCTTCATATGATTTCCCCGTCGCACCCGGACGTCCGTCCGAACCGAGACGCGAAGAATTAGAAGGGATGCTCTGGAAGCGGTATGAACAGCGTTGTAAAGTTTCCGGCGATATCGTGTTTAAAGACGGGAAAAAGAAGAAAATTGAAGCTTACGGGGAACGTGAGCACCTCTGGGGTAATATGCTCTGGAAAAGTCTCCATGTGTCGAGCCGTTATTATATGCAGTTTAAAGACCTTTCAATAAGTCTTTCCTATCTCAATTTTGAGGGGACTATCGTTTCCAACGGTTTTTTCTCCCGCAAATCAGGGAATATACCTGTCGTGGGAATAGAGCTTGAACATCTTGAAATTGACCGTGTGGGTAAGCTTAAGCTGTCTGAATCCTCATACCTTGATTCTCAGGATGACCGGGATCTTATTGTGACAAGTCCTTTGTATCAGTGTCCGGTTGTTGATATCCGGGGCGGAAAAAAGAAATATCTTCGGTTCCGCAATTTCTGCGAGTTCACTATTATCGGAGCGAACAAAAAAGGTGTCGGGTTTGAGGAGCATATTATTCTCCCGGAACTCGTAAAAAGCTACGCGAGCGATAAATAACGGCTATGATGTTCACCCGTTATCTTTTCAGCAGAATCTCTGTGTTGTTTTACCTCCTATCGATCCTGCTTCTTTTCAACCTGTACTTCAATATCCAATATGACTGGTTCGGAGTATCGCTGATCGTCCGCGTGTATCTGTTTGTGTTCTCCTTCTTTATGGTATATACCTACAATACATACGGCACTTCGATTTCGGAGAAGCTCCTTCCTCTGTACAGAGAAAAGTACGGAATCAAAAAGGGAGAGAACCTTCTTGTATTTGAAAGCCGGTTCCTTCCGTTTATTCTGATCGCGGCGGTCATGATCATTTATACGTTCGTGGACTATATCAACTCTCCGAACTGGCCGTGGAGTCCGGTTATGCGTATAACCGGCGGGCGCTATTCTAATTTACTGATTTACTCGATACTGTTCAACTTTATACTGAGCATCCGGCGGAAGCCCGTGTATGCGATTCCCGTTTTTATCGTTCTGTCGATTGTGTATTTTCTCGGTGACAAAATGATGTATGAACATTTTTCACAAGGTCCTGTCACCTCAGTGTATAAAACATGCAAGTTCGTCCTGTTCTTCTATATTTTCTTGTATGATTATTCCGGAAGATTAGTATCAATTATGAAAGCACTTGCGCGGTCGGTTGTATGCGCGCTTCTGTTGTTCGGAGTGATTTTCGGAATATATGTTATCTCATACTATTCTTCGCGGGGATATTATGTGCGCAAAGAAACAGGACTGACGCTAGCGAAGATGGGTTTTCCCTTCGCGCTCACAGACCTGAAAGAGCGTATTGTCGAGCACAAGGACGTGTCCGGCTTCTCTGATCTTTTCAAATACGGGGAATACTATAATACTATTCCGGAACTTTCTGACGAAGCATGGTACTCAATGCTTTTTTCACAGAAAAGCGGTTCTGCTGACCGTGTCGCGTCATATATGCTCAGAACGGGAAAGACAGTGCCGTATAACCTTCTTGTAAGCTATATCGATGAGCGATGCGCGGAAAATGATACAGGTATTGTGGAATCCGTAAACCTTATGACGCTTTCGGTATCCTCAATTCAGGGGCATGAAGCGGAGTTTATGAGCAAAATGGAAGTGTCCGGTAAGCTGTTTAATATTTGGGGAATACGGGTGATCGGGCAGAGCGGGAAGTTCAGTTCGGTTCCGTTCCTGATCCGTTATCTGGGTAACGTCGATGAAACGCTGTCGCAGGAAGCGTATCTCGCACTACGCACCGTAACGGGAAAAGATCCCGCTCAGGAAAAAAGGACGCCGATCAATAATCCTGAAGTTCTGTACGAATTCAAAAAAATTTATCAGGAAATGAGCATAAAGCGGAAATAGGACATGTGCCGCATAACGGTTTTTTCGCGCTGCAGATTGTTCTTCCGTGAGTAATCATCAGAAGGTGCCCCTCGGTCCAGTCCTTCTCTGGAATAACCGCGGTAAGCGCCTGTTCGACTTTATCGGGATCTTCCTCGTTGGTAAAACCGATCCTTCTCGCGATTCTTCCGACATGAGTGTCCACCGCAAACGCGGGGATGCCGAATCCCTGAGAAAGAATAACATTGGCTGATTTTCTGCCTACGCCGGGAAGAGTCATAAGCTTTTCACGGTCTGCGGGCAGTTGTCCTCCGAATGATTCCATCGCTGTTAATGAGAGCCGGATTATATTTTTCGCCTTTGAGTGATAAAATCCGGTGCTTTTGATAATCCGTTCAACATCAGGGATCTTTGCTTTCGCGAGTGATGCGAAACCGCTGTAGCGTGAAAAAAGACCTCCGGTGACATTGTTCACCTGCCGGTCTGTGGTCTGGGCGGACAGCACCACCGCGATTGTGAGTTCATACAAATTGGAATAAGCAAGCGCCGGTTTGACGTCCCCGTAGTGTGAACGGAGCTTTACGATGATTTCAACGGCTGTGGGTGTATCAATCATCGGGACGAGTCCGGAGAAAATGTGCGGTGAGGTAATCTCATGTTTTTACAGGGTCTTGAGCAGGTTTTTCGCTTCTTCTTTCCGGCGTTTGAGCGAACCGCGGTCTGTATATTCAGAAGGATATAATCCGCAGATGAACGGAGCGGACGGATCTGTCGCAAGTATGGATTCAAGATCAGTGCGGGCTTGTTTATAATGTTTCAATAAACGGTATGCCTCAGATCTGTAAAAGAGCGCCTCGAAATGTCCGGGATACGCGGTAATACACATAGAAAGATACCGGACGGCTTTATTCATATCGTAATATTTCAGCGAAGACATTCCCGCACCGAACAGAACATCGTAGTGGTTGTATCCTTTCACGATAAGCCGCTCAAAGTCGAGAAGCGCGGGTTCAAACCTTCCGTTATTGTAATGTTCCCATGCGGTATGTATTATCAGGTTGATCGCGGGATCTCTATACCGGATTGCGGATTGAGGTGTTGTATCTTTATTCTCGATTACAGGTTGTACGGCAACATTCTTTTTCCCGCTGGAACATCCGGGGATAAATAGAAACGCGCTGATGAAAACCGAAATACATATCGTCTGAATGTTGTGTGCCGCTGGTGTCATTATGCCTCATAGAATGTCTATCAGAAGAGTGTGCAGTTTGTCAAGCGCTCGAGCCCGGTGACTGATTTGATTTTTGTCATCAATCGACAGTTCCGCCATTGTTTTTCCGTTATGAAGGAGGAAAATCGGATCATATCCGAAGCCGTGATTTCCTCGCGGGTGACGGAGAATGATTCCTTCGCATTCGCCTCTCATGGTGTACTCTCTGCCGTCAGCGAAAACCAGCGCGAGTGCGCAGACAAACCGCGCTGTACGGAGATGATCTTCGGTGCCGGAGAGTTTTGAAAGGACAAGGTTGTTTCTTTCCTCGTCGGAGGAGAGAGTGCCGTAACGTGCCGAATAGATTCCCGGTTCACCATTGAGCGCGTCAATGACGATTCCCGAATCATCCGCAAGTGAGGGATATCCGGATGCGAGGCATACCGCGCGGGCTTTGATAAGCGCGTTTTCCTCAAACGTCAGACCATCTTCCTCGATCTCACTCATCTTGAGAACTTCATTAACGGAGACGAATTCCGCCAAAGGTATATCTGTGCAGCGTGCGGATATTTCCGAGATTTTATGGGTATTGGAACTTGCAATGATGATTTTCATGATTACTCCAACAACAGCACATTACCGGATTCTGACGTCGTGCAATCATTTTTTGTCCGTTTATCCGGGAACCCGCAGATTTTAATACAGGGAATCCTTTGGTATGAATATCAAGGCAGTTTGAAATCTATGTGTGTATAAACATCCTTATGGCTTATACCATTTCGCGATATGATATACACATTGTGAATGAATTGATGCGTATGAAACGAGCCATGAAATAAAATGCTCTGTCGGCGCAGTGCCGTGAAATATCTTGATTCTTCGGTTGAGGAAAAAGCGGTCATTCAAAAGCTCATAACTTTTGAGGATTATGCGCATGATATAATCGCATATCGGAATTTTTCAGAAAAAAGTATTGAGTTTTAACAACGGGTGGTATATTCTGATGTACCCGTTGTTTCATTTCCCGAGGAATCATGAATTTTTTCCGGATACCAGCTCGTATTCTTTACTATTTCCCTGATGTTGCCATAATCATCTTCGGTCTGTATACGTATTTCAATAAATGGTATCAGGAGGAAGACTGGCACTATAAAATATTCGGTGCGATAGCGGTGTACCTTGTCACGAAGGGAGCGTTTTCTTTTGTCCGTACATGGTTTCTGTATACAAAGAGAATCGCCGCGCTTCGTGAGCTTGTTTCAAATTTTAAAAAAGGCCGTTATGCGGTTCGACCTGATCTTGTTGACGGCGATGACGCGATATCGCAGATTTTCCGTGACCTCACAATTGTCGGTCATCATTTTGATGATATCCTCTCATCCCAGAAAGGGGAGATCGAAAAATTCCGGGAGCTCTACAATAATATCGTTCTTTCGGTAAGTTCATATTTCATTGTTCTCAATGAGCGCAATGAGGTCATTTTCGCAAATGAGTCTTTCTGCAAAAATTTCCAGTACACGATCGATGAAATACTGAAACGCAAAATTTCAGATGTGTTTTTTTTTACCGCAGGAAAGGTCGAGGACGCAATTGAGTCGGTTCGCAGGACAGGGCAGTCAATGGTGCTCAAGTCCAACCGGCTCATGTCGAAAAACAGGGTCGCGATTATCGCTGACATCAAGGTCTCTCTCGTAAAAGTTCAGGGTGATAATCAGATTGTGTTTCTTCTTGATGATATTACCGCAAAAGCGCGTAAGGACTATCAGATCAATCTCATCAGCCATATATCCGAATCAATTCAGCGGGATGATGAAGTGGATCAGGTTCTTCATTCGATCCTCACTGCGGTAACCTCCGGTTCCGGACTGGGGTTCAACCGCGCGATGTTGTTTCTGTGTGATGACCTGTCGTATAACCTTGTCGGAAAGATGGCGGTGGGTCCCGACTCGTTCGAAGAGGCGATTGAGATATGGGGTGCGCTTCAGGGTGCGGATCCCGTTGCCGCTGACGGGGTGAAAAACATACCTGCGAAAGATCTGAAAGGAAAGAAGTTCCTTGAGAAGGTCGTGGGTAAAGCGTTCCCTCTGAGTGAGGGTGGCGTTTTTACGGAAGCGCTTCGTACGCAGAAAAGCGTTCATATAAAGGATTCGTGGAATGATCCGAGGATTGATGCCGAGTTCCGTGATTTTATGGACGTGCATGAATTTCTCATTTCTCCTCTGATCGCGGGAAATCGGGCGATCGGCGTGATAATCGCGGATAATAAATATAATCAGGCGCCGATCTGGCATGACGCGATGGAGCTTCTCTCGATTTTTTCCGTTCAGGCGGCATTGTCGATTGAGTCGTGCAATTCGTTGTCGATGGTGCGCGATCAGATGGGAAAAATCCGTTCGCGGCAGGAAGCTATTGTTGAATCAGAGAAGCTGGCCGCGGTGGGCCGAATCGCCGCGCATATCGCGCATGAAATACGTAACCCGCTTGTAACAGTTGGCGGTTATACGCGAAGAATACTTCAACATGCGAAATTGCTTCCGAAAGGCGGAGAGCCGATCGTGAAAGCGGCACAGGTCATTCTGCAGGAGACCGAGCGTCTTGAGAAAACTCTTTCAAATGTGATGGATTTCACAAGGCCGTCGACATATATTCAGGAATACAATAATTTGAATGATATCGTCAGTGATACGGTCGACCTTCTGAAGAATGTGTTTCAGGAGAGAAAAATCGAATGCGTACTCAATTTAAGCGAAAACCTTCCCCTTGTGAAGTCAGACTATAATCAACTGAAGCAGGTGATACTGAACCTGTATCAGAACGCGATGGATGCGATGGATGTCGGAGGCACGTTGTCTACGTCAACATCCATAAGTGATGACGGATCACGGGTGGTGATACTTATCAGTGATACGGGTTCCGGATTCAGTGATGAAGCGCTGGACCGTCTCTTTGATCCATTCTACACCACGAAGGTCACGGGCGTGGGACTAGGCCTCGCAGTCGTAAAGAAGATTGTCTCTGATCATGACGGTGATATATCCGCACGGAATAGTCCGAGCGGGGGAGCTGAATTCAGGATAGAATTAACCGTGCCTAAAATTGATGTATAGAAAAAAAGATTGCATAATGAAGATTCGCGAAGTAACCTGTGTCTGAAGGTAGTGCCTGCGGACAGGAAATATCTCTTCATGCCGGAGGGTTGTATGTCAAAAATACTTGTTGTCGAGGATGAGCAGAATCAGCGGGAGCTCTATGCGATGGAGCTGGAAGATGAGGGATATGAGGTGGAGCAGGCCGCAAACGGAAGGGAAGCTGTTGAGTCTGTTAAAAAAAATAAATATGACCTCGTGATACTTGATATCCGTATGCCGGAGATGGATGGTATTGAGGCGCTTGGAAAAATTCTGTCACGCGACAAGAAAATTCCGATCATAATATATACCGCGTACTCAAATTACAAAAGTAATTTCATGACATGGACCGCTGATGCCTATGTGACGAAATCGTCTGATCTGAATGAATTGAAAGAGAAGATTAAGGAGATACTTTCCACGCGCGGCAAATAAGTTCACGCGGGAAGTGCTCATTAAACAATGAAGACGGCGAATCCGGAATATATCAATTATTCCGGATTTTTTTATGCGTATCATTTTGGCGGTATCGAATAATGGTGTAAGGCATAATTGTGTTTTATTCGGGCAGCGAGTCAAAACGGTACGCAATCTGATGCGTCTTTTGTGATGTTTCTTGTGTTCCTTGCAGGTTCAATATTTTCCGGATATTAGTGTTGAAAAAGAAAACACACTCTACCATTGATGACAATGTATCAGAGGGTGTCGTATGTCAGGGTTAAAAGTTGTTATAATGATTGCGGGTCTATGTGTTCTTCCTGTTGTATCCTGTATGTCGTTTCGGGATATGCGGAATGACAGCGATTATGGCGCGGTTGAGTCGGAAAACCATATACTGAAAAACAAGCAGATATTGGTGGAGCGGCGCAATTCGGTTCTTGAGGAGGAAAATATCTCCATCAGAAAGGAGGTTCGTGACAAGGATGCCCGAATCACGCTTCTCGAAAGTGAACTGCAGATAGAAAAAAAATCCCATTCGAATGATGAGAAGCTATGGCGGCAGAAGTATGGCAGCCTGTCCGACAGGTTTGCGGCTTCAGAGGAAGAAAGCGCCAGAAAAATCCGTGAACTCACGGACCTCAACCACAAGACTGAAAATGATCTGAATCTGAAGATCAAAGAATTATCCGGAGAAATCCTGAAAAAAGACAGTGATCGTGCTCACGCCATTGAAAATGAGAAAAAAGTGTCCGCGAAACGCGAATATGAGCTATCCCTTACAAATGAAAATCTCAAGAAAGAACTGACCGGAAGGGATGAACGGATTATCCGTCTTGAGGAGCGAATTCGCGTACTGGAATCGGAGAGCGCAAAAAGAAAGAACGATCTGGCGGGAAAGTGATGCGCATGTGTGATCAAAGGATTCGTATGGTTTTGGCGGTATGAGTATACGAGGATTTACCTGTGCTCGTGTGTTTAGTGTCATCATATTAGTACTTTCCGCCGTGTGTATACCCTCATCAGGCGCGGACTCCCGAAAGGTAACTTTTGTTTTCACATCAAATCTCGAAGGTTCGTTTTCTTCCGTTCCTGAAAATCAGGAACAGACTGATCCGATGATCGCCGCATATCGTACTGTCCGAAAGGAAATACGCGAACGCGACGCGTTTTACTATGATCTCGGGAACTCGTTATACCCCGGGTCTTTGTCAAAATACAGTTTCGGTTCTGTTGTGATAGATTACTTCCGTTATTCAGGATGTCGCGGAACTCTTGTGTCGTCAAAGGATCTTATGCTCGGCAGCGACAATCTTTCATTTTTATCCAGAAGCGGGAAAGTGTCCTTTCTGTCTGCGAATATACATAAGGATGGCGCGCCGATGTTTGTGCCTTTTGATATAATCCAGTCGGGTTCCGTCAAAATAGGTATTATCGGAATGTCGTCTTCGTCCGTGGTTGTGGGAATCGCAGAGAAAAAAGCGTACAATGTGAGCCTCGGCGCGAATCTGGAATCTCTCGCGTCGGCGATCACCCAGGCAAAAACCGCGGGTGCGGATGTCATTATGCTTCTTTCCGGAATGAAAACCGACGAATTGTTTGAAGCGTTAAACGCATTTCCTGAAATCGGAATTGTGGTGTCGGGCGGTGATAACAGGGGACATATATCGAACGGAATTGTCGGAAGTCTCAAGATGAATAACGGCAGGACGGTGGTGTTTCTGCCGGCTCTTTCGGGAGTATATAGAATGAAATGTTCCATTGACGGAGGGTTTTCCGTTGATGAATGTGTCCGCCTTGAACCGGTTACATCTGATGATTATGCGGATTCAGATTACCGGCGTTTTGTCGGACGCGTATCCCGGTGGAAAAAACATTATCGGCGGGATGCCAATCTGGTTATCATTCCCGTGAAGGAAGGTGGGTATACTGTCGATCTGCACCGCTTGGGAGGTTTTCTTCGAGCCCGGTATTCGGCGGAGATCTCACTACTTAACGAAGCAATAACGCCGGCGATATTCAACAGTGACGCGACATTGTTCGATGTGCTTTCTCTCGTGACCGATAACTATCCGATATTCACATATGAGCTGAATGGTGTCGATTTGAAAAAGGTTATAGATTCATCCGGTATTGCCGAGATCGGCGGCAACGAAAAGAAAACAATTCAGGGGTATGAAATTCTGGATACCCGGATGTACCGCGTCGTATCAACACAGCCGGTGCATGAAGATCTTGAAAAATTCCTGACAAAAAAAGTTCCGTATAAAAACCGATGGAGTGATATCGGAACTGAAATAACCAATGATGTCATAGGTGATAAATTATTTTTGCGACCTGATTTCGCTTTTGTGGACAGAATATTCCGCGGAACGTGTGATCTTAAAATTTCTTTTTTCCGTCAGTCGACATCTGTATCTAAAGGAGAGAATGTTAATACTCCTCCTGGAAAAACAGAGAAGGGGTACAAGACAATCGGTACTGAAGATAAAGCTGATCTGACAGTGTATAATCGCTATCACAGTTTTATTCTCACGCCCTATGTGTATTATATCCGTGAAGATGATGAGTATCTTCAGAATCTTTTCCGATGTACGTTTCTTTATACCTTCAATCTTCACCCTGTGATGAAACCTTATAATAAGTTTCAGATGGATACGCAGTTGGTCAAAACAGACGGTCTACGCCCGACAGTTATCCGGGAAACGACGGGTGTGTATATCTCCACTTCACTGCTGACCGGAAGAGTCGGAACGGGATTTGAAAAAGAGACAAAAGACCCTATAGGTCCGTATGTATTCGGGGTTGAGTCAATAATCGGTTTTAAATATACATTTTTTAAAAATTTTACTTATTCATTGAATGTGGATTCATTCATTTCGGTGGGAAAGACGGAAGTTGATGATGAATCCGAAAAGAAAGGGTATTCGCGTACTTCAGTAGAAACGGCGCTTTCATACGCGATTGATACCAATCTTTCTCTGACAATGAAATACAAATGCTTTGATTATTATTCGATGGGTTACCGCGAGCGATACCGCAATACACAGGTAATCACTTCACTTGATGTGATTACGGATTTCAAAGTCTGGTAAGTCGAATCAGTTGCGGCGATCCAATCCCCAATAGAGTTTTCCTCTTATTGTCTCGGCGAATCCGGTTCCGGGGAAGCGTACCATGTTTATGGAAAAAGTTTCGCGTTTGATTGTAAACTCTACGGGATGATCTACGCTTTCGGATCGGGAATCAAGGACCGCGAGGTAGTGATGATTGCGCGTTTCGGCGGTGAGAGTGATGACGCTTTCTTCTGATATCACCACCGGCCGGACATTGAGGTTATGCGGAGAGATCGGGGTGATGGCGAAAACGCCGCATTCTCCCGCGATAATAGGCCCTCCGCATGAGAGAGAATATGCGGTGGATCCTGTCGGAGTTGAGATGATCAATCCATCTCCCCAGTATGAGTTCAGAAAAATTCCGTCGATGTTGACATGAATGGTGATCATCGAAGCGGAATCTTTTTTATGGATTGTGAAATCGTTGAGTGCGAAATTGACGCTGCCGAATATGTTTTCAGACGAGTCGACGCGCAGAAGTGATCGAGGTTCGGTAAGATAATCGTTTTTCCTGACGCGTTCGATCGCTGAGACCGCATCGGTAATCGGAGCGGCGGTAAGATAGCCCAGACGTCCGGTGTTTATTCCCAGAATGGGAATTCCCGAGTCACGGGCGAATTGAACAGCTTGGAGAAATGTCCCGTCCCCTCCGATGCTTACGATGCAGTCTACTCCCGGTACAATCTCGGATGACTCGGTGAATGTATCGAGAGTGTCAATCTCCGGGATATCCTCGCCCATCAGACGGCGCAGTTCCTTGTAGACGATAACTTCATCACCGGAATTCAGCATCGAACGGATCAGCGTGTGAAGCTGTTCTTTATATGAATCATTGTAGGTGATACCGATGAGTGCGATCCGCATGAAGACCTCTTTGCATCAAGGGGAAAAGGTTTCACGGTCGGTGTCAATTAGATTGCTTCAGAGCGGGTGTTTTTTTAAATCAGCCTGACACCTGAAGACGCGGGATACTTGTCAAGCAGGACTGAATAATCATGTATCATGGATCAAAACGTCAGGTTTTCAACACGGGAATAATGCCTTGACGAAAGAGGGGGGGGTAGGAAAATCGTTTTGAGTCGAGGTGATATGAAGACAAGCAGCGTCTCCGAGGTTCTTGACGATTTCCGAAACGGAAAGATGGTCATTATGGTTGACAGTGAAGATCGTGAAAACGAGGGGGATCTTGTGATCGCGGCTGATTACTGTACGCCTGACGCGATTAACTTCATGGCAACACATGCCAGAGGTCTTGTCTGTGTCCCGTTAGAAGAAGACAGGCTTGCTAAACTAGGCCTCCGCCTTATGGTTCCGGAAAACAAGGATAAATATGGAACCGCGTTCACGGTGTCAGTGGACGCGCGTGAAATAACCACCACCGGAATCTCCGCACACGAACGTTCGGCGACAGTTAAAGCTCTTATTGATAAAAATTCCACCGCAGATAGTTTCAATCAGCCCGGCCACATCTTCCCTCTGTCCGCAAGGCGGGGCGGAGTGCTTGTACGTGCGGGACACACTGAAGGGAGCGTCGATCTTGCGCGTATCGCGGGACTTACTCCTGCTTCCGTGATTTGCGAAATTATGAAAGATGACGGGACAATGGCTCGAAGGGGTGATCTTGATGAGTTTGCGAATAAACACTCCCTGAAAATTGTCACTATTGAAGAGATAATAAAATACCGTCAGCACAAAGAACGTCTTATCCGGAGGGTAAGCGAGGCAAAACTGCCTACCGATTACGGTGATTTTTCAATTATCGCGTATGATACCGACATTGATGACAAGACGCACCTTGCGCTTGTTAAGGGTGATGTCGCGGGGAGAAAAGATGTTTTAGTCCGTGTCCATTCCGAGTGTCTTACCGGCGATGTATTCGGGTCAAGACGCTGTGATTGCGGAGATCAGCTCCATAATGCGATGAAAATGATAGAGAAGGAAGGATGCGGTGTGATTCTTTATATGCGTCAGGAAGGACGCGGTATTGGAATCGGCAATAAGCTTAAAGCGTATCATCTTCAGGAAATGGGTTATGATACGGTTGAAGCGAATCTCAAGCTTGGATTTCCGGCCGATCTCCGTGATTACGGAGTCGGCGCCCAGATGCTTGTGGATCTCGGCATTGAGACAATTCGGCTTATGACGAACAATCCCAAAAAAATTGTCGGTCTCGAAGGATATGGTCTTAAGATTTCTGAACGAGTTCCGATTGAGATAGCCCCGGGAAGGGATAATTATCATTACCTTTCCACGAAAAAAGATAAAATGGGGCACCTGATACTTGGAAATGGAAAGGATGTACCTGATGAGCGTTGATACTGAACGTAGCGGCTCCGCGTCGCAGGAAACAGTTTTAATCATTGATGATGATGAGACCATCCGTTTTTCACTCACAAACAAGCTAACAAAGTACGGATACAATGTGGTGTCAGCCGACAAAGCGGAAGACGCGTTGTATCTGTTCAAGGAAGACAGGACAAAAATTGACTTTGTCGTCACCGATATCCGTCTCAGGAAGATGGATGGAATAGAGCTTCTCAGGCACATAACTAATATGGATCAGCCTGTTCCTGTGCTTCTTACCGGGCAGGGGAATATTGAAGATGCGGTTAACGCGCTTCGATACGGAGCATGCGATTTTATCCGCAAGCCCTTTGACCCGTCCGATGTCGCGAACGTCGTCCGGTCTGTTCTTAAGCGCAAAGCTGAGGAGCGTCTTACGCTTGATATGGGTCAGTATATAATGACCGAGAATCGTGAGTTTCTGCTTCCCGCCGATATCAATCTGGGGAGTGTCGTTTCTTTCGTCGCTACGGCGCATCTTGTCAAGATGCAGGTATGCAATCGCGCTACGGCTGATAATGTTTCCCTTGCGCTCCGCGAGGCTATCACGAACGCGATGTTCCACGGAAATCTTGAAATTTCATCGGATATCCGCGAAACCGAGGGGATCAAGGCGTTTAACGAAATGATTGAAAAGCGCAAAGCGGAGGAGAAATATGCCGCCCGTCGTGTACGTTTCAGTTATGAGATAACACGGGAGTATGCGGAATATATCATCGAAGATGAGGGCAGCGGTTTTGATCACAAGAAACTCCCCGATCCGCGTGAGCCGGAAAACTTTTTCAACAAGAGCGGCCGCGGAATACTTATTATACAGCTTCATATGGATGAAGTGGAGTGGAATGAGACAGGGAACCGGATACGTATGAAAAAATACAGGGTGAAATAATGAACACACAGTACTATACAATCAAATGGCTTGATGACGGTGTTTCAGTTCTTGACCAGAGGGCTCTTCCTTCAAAGGAAGTATACCTGACATATACAAATTATGAGGGATTGATTCATGCGATAAATGATATGGTGCTGCGTGGTGCGCCTCTTATCGGTATCGCTGCGTCATTCGGTATTGCCCTTGCGGCGAAAAAAAGCATGGCGAAGAATGATGCGGATTTCAGAACTGAAATGTCGGCAGTCTGTGATTCTTTCGCGAAGACGCGGCCGACCGCGGTGAATCTGTTCTGGGCGGTCAGCCGCATGCGCAGGATTATTGATGCGGGGACTTCGAAGACCGAGACGGTGTCGATGCTTGAACGTGAGTCACGCGCAATGTTTGATGAAGACGTCGCCGCCAACAAAGCGATCGGGTCGTTCGGAAGCCGTTTTATTTCTGACGGCGATACTGTGATGACGCATTGCAATGCTGGTGCGCTCGCGACCGCAGGTTACGGAACGGCTCTCGGCGTTATTCGCTCGGCAGTCTCCGAGGGAAAGAATATCAAGGTCATATGCTGTGAGACACGTCCGCTTCTGCAGGGTGCAAGGCTTACCGCGTGGGAACTCATGCGCGACGGAATTGATACGACGCTTATCTGTGATAGCATGGCCGGACATTTTATGAAGATCGGAAAGATCAATAAAGTGATAGTCGGTGCCGACCGGATAGCCGCGAACGGGGACTCCGCCAACAAGATTGGAACATACACTCATTCCGTACTTGCGAAAGAGCATGACATTCCTTTTTATATAGCCGCTCCCGTATCCACGATCGATGTTAAAACCGCCGACGGAAACGGTATTGTGATTGAGGAGCGCTCTGTTGAAGAAGTCGCGTTCGCGGGGAATATAATGATTGCCGGAGAAGGGATCAGAATTTATAATCCGGCGTTTGACGTGACACCCGCCGCGAATATTTCCGCGATTATAACCGACAAAGGGGTTCTTGAAAAACCGTTCGGAGAGGCCATTTCGCGTTTGAAAATAAATCAGTGAAGGTGATTGGTTTTCAGCGGAACGATTCCCGCCGCATTCGCCCCTTTCGCCGCATCAGCGGCTGCGTTGACGAAGGGCTGTGTATCGTCATTCTCAAGTCCGTACTGAGTCGAAACGGTGTCTCCTCCTGAAGGCGTCATGGTGATAAATTGTGAAACTCTCTCTTTCGTCAGCAGTATGTCCTGTATTGACGAAAGAGGAGTGAATGTAATAAACGGCGAGCCGGTTCTTCTCATATAGAATTCGTATAACTTTGCTTCCGGGAACAATCGCGTCACGTCCGTAACTCCCGTATTTGTAATCAATTCGGAAAAGAAAATTCAGTTTCGCTCTTTCAATATCGGTTGTGATCTCTACACAAGGATCAGACGGGGGTATAATCCGGATTCGCGAGATCAGCGGATCGAACAGTCTCCTATTCACCGTGTTGTGTGGCATAGAAATCGAAAACCCGGAGCCTTGACTGTAATCCATGAATTGAGAAGGACGTTTCCGGCCTCCTGAAAGTATTACTCCGAGAGTTCAATTTTGGACGCGAGTGATTTTGCGCCCTGTTTGAGCTTCTGAATATATTCCGACAGTGTTTTTCCTCTGATAAGAAATTCACGTATTTCACGGATCAGTGATAGTATATGTTCCTCGCTTTGATTTTCGAAGCGCCCCGAGACGATCAGTGATGATATGCCATGAATGAATACTTCATTTATTTCCATGGCTCGTGCCATTTCGGATTCGGAAAGATCATTGAAATCGCCGGTTTTAAAAAGCTGCTGTGTGAGCTGTCCCAGAATCAGATCCTTGTTTTTTTTGTATGCGGATACACTTTTAGGCCGCGGATCAATAAACATGAACTTGAAAAGTTCACGTTCGTCTCTGGCGAACCGGATATACCCCCATGAAATATCGGTAAAGCAGTCTCCGGTCACTGTGGCGTGAGTATATTCTGAAAAAAGTTCAAACGCCTTTTTATCGATCTCCTTCTCGATGGCTTTCATTGACGAGAACATTGAATAAATAGGCATCGTTGATGATTCAAGTTCATTAGCGAGAGCTCTCGCGGATAGGGCTTTTTTTCCTTTGGACCTGACTATATTGAACGCAGTATCGATTATTGATCCATATTCAAATATTTTCTTGGGTGGCATGAAATCAAACTCCGAAATAGAATCACGGTAATTATATAACATTTGTTATATAATGCTACACGTTAGTCAATACATTTTAACGAGGCGAAGAATTAATTATAACACATGTTATATTATAAATGGTGATACTGTGTTTTTCGGGAATACGAATTCAAATAAATTATTATAAATATTAAAAGCAATATAATAATATAAACAAATGTCAATATATAAAATAATATAAATATATGTAAAACAAATGATCATATAATAATACATAATGCGACTTCTACTGTTTATATGGAATTTTTTTGTTCAGAGACGAAAAAAGCTCTTGAGCAGTTTGAATAACAATATATAGTCACGGCCTTCGGAGCAACAGGCACTTGGTGCGCCGGTGTTTTGTGAAGTCGATGCTGATCCTGATTTTGTGACGTGGATTATAAGCGTATCTACACGGGAGACCTCATCAACAAAGCAGTACGATATCCTCAATAAATGATATATTCGGAGTATAAATGAAAACCAGCAAAAATATTCTCGGCGTTGATATCGGATCAGTGTCCGTTGCGATTGTAGAGTGCGGTAGCGATGGTCAGATGATCAGCCGTTCCGTAGCCGACCATTGCGGTGATGTGAGAAGTATCCTCCTGAAGATGCTGCGCGGATTTGATCTCGGCGGGATCAACCGTATTGTATGTACATCATCATCTCCGTCAATGATTCGGGGGGCGAAGTTGTATGATAATCATGTCGCGCTTATTCGCGGCGTGAAACACATGCATCCTGATGCGGGTTCCATATTATATGTGGGCGGTGAAAAATTCGGACTGATCGAATTTGATGATAATGGGGAATACCGGCGCTCGCGGGTAAATTCATCCTGCGCGGCGGGAACGGGCAGCTTCCTTGATCAGCAGTCAAAAAGACTTTCTCTGTCGGGGATTGAGGAATTCTGCGCCATTGCGTCTTCAAATACCGGAAATATTCCGATGATCGCGTCGCGATGCGCTGTATTCGCGAAGACAGACCTGATCCATGCTCAGCAGGAAGGTTATACGATTGCTGAGATCTGCGACGGATTGTGTATGGGGCTTGCCCGCAATATCGCCGATACACTTTTTGCGGGAGAGGATCTTCCCGGAACCATGGTTATGGCCGGCGGTGTCGCTCAGAATATCGCGGTTGTCCGTCATCTTCGCTCGCTCATTCCGTCAGAATTAATCATTGATGATCACGCGAAGATTTACGGAGCTCTCGGTGCGGTGCGCTCTCTTATTGATGATGATGCAGCGGATTTCACCCATAGCTATACTATTGATAATGTGCTGATCGCGGAAAGCACGGCTTCCAGGAATTACTACTATCCTCCGCTTGAACTTCTGTGGTCTGACTATCCGTCATTTGATAGTGTTGAAAAATTCAATTTCAATCCGACATGTATCGATACCGGAATTTCGGTTGAGGTCGATATTTACGAAGAGCTGTCATCCGCTGAAAAATATGAATGTTTTCTCGGTATCGATATAGGTTCAACAAGTACAAAGTGCGCGCTTGTCCGCGGTGATGATGTGCTTATGGGAATGTATACGCGCACATCAGGTCGTCCTCTTGAAGCGGTGAAGGGAATTTTTGAATCAATACACGCGATAGTCAAGGATCGGAATCTGACACTTTCGATAGTTGGAGCGGGAACAACAGGTTCTGGACGCAAGTTCATCGGAAAGATCATAGGCGCGGACGCTATTCTTGATGAGATCACCGCGCACGCGCGTGCGGCGTATTCGCTCAATCCTGATGTTGATACAATTATTGAAATCGGCGGACAGGACGCGAAATTCACCACGCTCAGAAACGGTATGGTCAATTTCTCCGTGATGAATACCGTGTGCGCGGCGGGAACCGGAAGTTTTATCGAGGAGCAGGCTCATAAACTCGGATGTCCGCTCCCCGATTACTCCCCGCGTACGGTCGGGAAGCGCGCGCCGATCGCAAGTGACCGCTGTACGGTTTTCATGGAGCGGGACATCAATCATCTCCTGTCCAGAGGATATGATGTGGATGAGGCTCTTGCGGCGGTTCTTCATTCAGTAAGGGATAACTATCTTTCAAAGGTCGCGGTGGGCGGAGCCATCGGAAAAAATATCTGCTTCCAGGGAGCTACCGCGAAAAACCGTGCGCTTGTCGCCGCGTTTGAACAGAAACTTGAACAGCCGATTTTCGTATCGGAGTTCTGCCATCTCACCGGCGCTCTGGGAGTGGCGCTTACGCTGAAAGATCAGATGACCGGGGTGAGTTCATTCCGCGGAATCGGGATGTATGATAAAGACATTCCCCTTACGAGCGAAGTGTGTACGCTCTGTTCCAACCACTGCAAAATCAAACTCGCCGATGTCGGCGGAGAAACTGTCGCATACGGATTTCTATGCGGCCGTGACTATGATACGAAAAGTTTTGTCGATTCAAATCATTCCGGATTCGATTTTCTTAAAGAGCGGATCCGCATAACGGCGGTGAAGCCATCCGTAAAAGAAGGCCCGCGGGTGGGATTGCCCGCGACTCTTCACATGGCGGAAGAGATGCCGCTCTGGAAAGCGTTCTTTGACAAGCTCGGTATACGGACTGTTTCAAGTGAAGGTTATCATGACGCGGTGAAGGAAGGCAAACGCCGCTCGGGTGCCGAGTTCTGCGCGCCGATGTCCGCAGCCCACGGGCATGTGATTCATTGTGCGGAAAAGGCCGATTCCGTGTTCTTCCCCGTATACACTGAGGGGCGGAATGCCCCGAAGGGAACACGCCGTCAGTATTGCTATTATACGCAGTTCATGCCGACAATAGCGTCTAACCTGCCGGAAATCGTTGCGTCGGGTAAGCTGATATCGCCCGTTGTAAATCTGACTCAGAGTTCGTTCTATAACGCGATGCAGATATACCGGTCATTGAAGGATCGATTTCCGGATAAGAATGTTATTGAGGTATACACCGCATACGAATATGCGAAGGGTGAATATGCCCGGATGAAGGCTGAGCTGTCCCGCGTGTATGACGAGAAGGTGTCGTCCGATGACGGTGTCAAGGTCGTGTTTGTGGGTCGTCCGTATACGATGCTCCAGCCTTCTATGAACAAGGGAATTCCCGGCATTTTCGGATCGCTCGGTGTCAAGAGCGTGTTTCAGGACATGATTTCGTATACCAATGATGATATAAAGGGTATTGATCCTTTGCTCCAGACATTCCACTGGCATTACGCGGCGAAGATTCTCGAAGTGACTGAAGTGATCGCGAAGCGCGAAGGAGTGTATCCTGTTTTTGTCACGTCATTCAAGTGCTCTCCGGATTCCTTTGTGATGGAATACTTCAAGCGTATCATGGATTTGCACGAGAAGCCGTATCTTATTCTTCAGCTTGATGAGCATGACTCAAATGTGGGTTACGAGACCCGTATTGAAGCGGCGGTTCGTGCGTTCCGTAATCATATGAAGGGAAGCCGTGTGCGTACGCTCCGTTCCCATCTGCCGGTGAACCCTGATCATAACAAAAAGATCAAGGGTAAAACGCTTCTTCTCCCCAACTGGGACTCATTGAGCTGCCGGCTCGTTGCCGCGACGCTTGTGCACCATGGAGTGGACGCGCGTCTTCTTGAGGAGGATGAGACGATTATCGCGAAGAGCATGCGGCATAACACGGGGCAGTGCATTCCGATCAACACAATTGCGCAGGAGGTGATTGAGTATGTTGATACGCATCATCTCCAACCCGGTAATACCGCGCTTTGGATGATCGATGCCATTATCTCCTGTAACATACGCCTGTACCCCGCGTATATCAAAAGTATCCTTGAATCGCACGGGAAGGGGATGGAAAAGGTTGATGTCTATGTGGGTGAAGTGACATTCTCCGACTTCGGACCTTCGGTGAGTCTTGATGTGTATTTTGCGTATCTGTTCGGCGGCATGATCCAGAAACTCGCGTGCAAATTCCGGCCTTACGAAGTGAACAAGGGTGATACCGACCGCGTGAAGAGGGAATGCGGAGAGATGGTGTACGCCGCGATTATCTCGGATATGGATCGAGATGATATAGCGAAGCGTATTGTTGAAATGTTCGGGGCGATTGAACGCATTGAAGGGAGTAAGCCGAAAGTAGCTATCTTCGGTGATCTCTATACGCGCGATAATGAGGTTATGAACCAGGGTCTCGTACGTACAATCGAGGAAGCGGGCGGCGAGGCGGTGGTCATGTCGTATACCGAATATATGCGGATGATCGCGTCGCCGTATATCAGGAGATGGTTCGGCGAGGGGAAATATCTTGATGTGGTTACGGTTGAAACTATTCTCACTCTGGTGAACCGTTTTGACAGAAAATACTATAAGATATTCGAGCCTCTTCTCAAACAGCCGTATATGGAATTTGACAGGGGAACGGATGATATTCTCAAACCGTATAATCTCACGTCGTACCACACCGGCGAGTCTCTTGATAATATCATAAAGACCGCATATCTTTCCTCATATCATGAGAACCTGTCGCTTTTTGTTCAGGCAAGTCCCGCGTTCTGCTGTCCGTCTCTCGTGAGTGAGGCGATGGCTAAGGATATTGAACGGGAAACCGGAGTACCTGTTGTGTCGATAACATATGATGGTACGGGAACATTTCGCAATGATGTGATTATTCCCTATATCGCGTTTCCCAGAAAGAAAGGCGAGGAGGATGTTGAAGCTTCTGAAGCGTAGGTGTTCATAATGGAAGAAACAGACGCGGCTGTTTTAAGGATTATCACTTCGGAGAACGGGGGCGGTCAGAATACATGAACCGCATTGGAACGGCCGCCCCCTGTATATACTAAACACGCCGTCACGCTGATCTCCAATGGCAGATTCCCTTAATGTAATCCCAACGAATATTGAATGCGGCCAAAAAGCCGGGTATCTGAATGTCGCCGAAATTACCAGGTTGTCTGCCGCTTTCCGGTGTAACCCGTTCGCGCGGCGCCGCGGTTCACTTCACTTTCTCAGATAATCGAGAATTTCCTCCGCGTGGTTTTCCGGAACCACTTTGCTGAAGTGTCTGAGTATTATGCCCTCTTCGTCGATGATATATGTTGTACGGAGAACTCCCTCGTTAATCTTGTCCCCTGATTTTTTTTCTCCCCATGCGCCGTACTTTTTGATCATTTCATGACTTGTGTCCGAGAGAAGGTAGAATGGGATATCATATTTCTCTCTGAACTTCCTGTGTGTTTCGATATCATCGGCGCTTACTCCGATCACGACAGCATTGAGAGGCGGAAAATCCTCGTGCGCGTCTCTGAATGCGCACGCTTCCCTGCTGCATCCGGGAGTGTCATCCTTCGGATAAAAGTAGAGAATCAGCTTTTTCCCTGTGAATTCGGAAAGACTCACAAGAGTTCCGTCATCCGACGGAAGTGTGAATAACGGAGCTTTATCGCCTTCGTGCAGCATATAACCTCCACATGTCGGCCATACGTCAGGTCAGTCGATATGATGATAAAGTGCTGATAAAACAGGAGAAAAACAACCAGAAGGTTGAAAAATAAATAGAAATTCAGACGGATCAATACTGCCGGAATAATCAGCTTTCGGCGTTATGCGCAAAAAACAGGAAAATTCGTGATGATCGGTGTCTGATTTTCGGTCGTCGGGTGTCTCCTTTGTACGAGGAGGATATATGAAAGAGATACTTAAACTCGCTGTCGCGCTCGGTTTCTATCTGCTTTTTATTCATACTATCGAAAAATGTGAAAAGCGGGGATGATTTTCAACGCTTCCCGTTGCTAAGGAAAAGAGTTGTCTTGCCGGCGGGTGAAAATATCATTGGGCAAAGGAGTATTCCGTATGCCCAGCCCCAAAACATTGATGACCTTTATCTTTACCATTTTTTTCTGCGATATATTTATCGCCACTCAGCACTTTTATGTTCCGCCGAGACTCAGGCTGCTTGCCGCGTTTGTCTTTGTCTCATTCGCTTTCGCGGGTTATTTTTACCTCGTGCGTCCTGAGCCGCTCTTTCCCCATGCGCGGTGGGTGGCGCTTATGTGCGGTCTTGTCTGTCTTGCGATAATCATTGTCCAGGACATCCTTTTGCGCCATATGATCACTCCCAAGTTTCTGCTTGTCGCGGTCATTGCGGGGTCCGGTCCTCTCGCGGGTGCGGGATTGTACCACGTGATACGTAAGAGATTAACGCGGAGTGGGAGGTAATTCATGGAAATCCGGAACATGATTCATCCCCGTGAGCGGGATTATTTTATACCTATGGCGGTCTGCGCGTCATCGTACTGGTTTATAATTATTATTGCGGTTATCGCATTTATTATTTTCTCTTTTGGACTCGGACTGTTTGTGATTCTCGCCGCATGGGGTGTTATCACACTTATGGATCGGTACTTCAAAGCGGTACTATACGGCGAGGGGGTAAAAGTCGGTGACGCGCAGTTCCCTGACATTTACAGGATCGCCCGCGACCAATCCGCCGCACTGGGAATGACAGTTATTCCTGATATTTTCATTGTTAATGGCAACGGGATAATCAACGCCTTTGCCGTGAAGTTTTTATCGAGACGTTATGTGATACTTTCAGCCGATCTGGTTGACCTCTCGATGACGCGGGGAAGGATCAAGGAGCTTGCGATGATTATCGGGCATGAACTGGCTCATCATGCGGCGGGGCATACCGATTTCCGGAAAAATCTGTTCCTGAAACCCGCCTACGCGGTTCCTCTGCTCGGTACGGCGTACAGCCGGGCGTGTGAACTTTCCGCGGATCGTATAGGGAGTCATCTTGTGAATGACAGAGACGCGTCAGTTCGCGCGCTTACGGCTCTTTCCCTCGGCAGTGAGTCCATCGCTGATGATCTCAATATTGAATCATTTATCGCGCAGGAAAAAGAGATTCCGCCGTTCGCGGGTACACTCCGTCTTTTGTTTTCAACGCATCCCCGGATGACTATCCGTGTGACGGAAATACTAAACTACATGAAGTGACGCGATGCCGGAGGTTTTCCGTAGGTGTACGGAAAGCTTGTAAATTCGGTATTGATTTCGTTAAACGAAGATTGATTGAACTGTCGGCGGCGGGGGAATGAGCATTTCACGAATTAATCCGATGTGCATGCCCCGCACCGCTTGACGGTGCGTCACTCTTCGAGAATGAGTTTGATCTTTGTGATTATATCCGATGATTTGTACGGTTTCTGAACAAAACCCGCGAGGCCTTTGCCGACGAACCTGCTGATGATATCCTGCTCGTTATATCCGCTTGTCATGATTACTTTTACATCGGGATTGATGAGGCGAAGTTCCCGGAAGCATTCTTCGCCGTCCATGTGCGGCATCGTCAAATCGAGCACCACAAGTCTGATTTCATCTGAGTGTGCCTTGTACTGTTCAACCGCATCTCTTCCGTCCTCCGCGGTGATAACGCTGAATCCCGCAATCTGAAGCATTCTCCGTCCCATGCTTCGGATCGTCTCTTCGTCATCCGCAAGGAGAATGGTGCCGGATCCCTTCCATCCGGCGGAGTCCGTATTTTTATTGGATGTCTTTTGAACGGATTCAAAATGCGCGGGAAAAATAATTTTGAATATTGTTCCCTTCCCCGTCTCTGAATACACCTGGATTCCTCCTTTATGTCCTCTTACAATGCCGAGAACAGCCGCAAGGCCGAGTCCCCGCCCGGTGAATTTCGTGGTGAAAAAAGGATCGAATATGCGCGACCGGGTTTCTTTATCCATTCCGTGCCCGGTGTCCCTGACCTCCAGATATACGTACTGTCCGGGAGGGAGCTCTTTATCCGCGCCGGTAATGTTACTGAGATAGTCCGCGTCACAGTCCATTGCTCCGGTTGAAAGTGAAATCACGCCGCTGCGGTCGCCTATCGATTCAGAGGCGTTTGTTATCAGATTCATAATCACCTGACGGAGTTGTGTCGCGTCAGCAAGAACCGCGGGAATTCCGCGATGCAGGTCATATTTGATAATTACTTTTTTACTTATGGAGATTGAAAGAAGATGCGCCATCTCCTCGACAATTTCATTCAGTGAGATCGCCTGAATGATAAACCGTCCTTTGCCTGAATACGCAAGCATCTGTTTGCAAAGATCGGCTGCCCTGTGGCTCGCTTTCTCGATATCATCCACATAGGAGCGCGCGCCTGATGCCGGTGAAAGTTCGCATAACGCGAGATCCGCGTTGCCGAGTATGCTGGTGAGAAGATTATTGAAATCATGGGCGATTCCTCCGGCGAGCACGCCGAGACTTTCCAGCTTCTGCGCCTGCATAACCTGCAATTCCAGTTTTTGACGCTCCTCCTCCGCGCGTTTAAGATCGGTCAGATCCTGAACCATTCCGTGTGCGCGCAGTGTGCCGTGTCCCTCTCCTTCAAGAACCGCGAAACAATGCCTCACTTCAGCGTCAGGACGAAGTCCCCTGAAATCAATCCGACGGGATTCTCCTGTTTTGGCGGATTCCTCGATTGCGGTTTTCAGTTTTTCCCGATCTTCCGGAATTATTTGTCTATCGATCGTATCAAGAGTCGGAGTATATGAAAGCGGATCCTCTCCGAATATTTTGTACATCTCGTCAGTCCATGTTGTCTCGTTCGACTCCAGGTCAACCGTGAAATGTCCTATATGCGCGAGACTTGAAACGGAAAGCAGATATTCCCTGTTTTTCGCAAGAGCGCGCTGTGCCTCGCGAAGTTCGGTAATGTCATGAATCGTATTGAGAATATGCATTTCGCCGTTGTACTCGATCAAATTGCCGGACAGCAGACATATCCGTTGTGTGCCATTTTTCCGGGTGATAACCACTTCGAATGAAGTGAATTCTCGTTTTTCGGTCAGTATATGCTGAAGCTTTGAATCGGTTTCGGTATCGTGGATCAAATTCAGTTGTTGTATTGTTGATCCGATAATTTCATTTTCGGTATAGCCGCACAAATTGTAGAATGATTGATTTACTTCTATATAGAGTTGATCCGCATAACGTATGAGAACTATCGGATTAGGACTATTGCGGAAGATATCACGGAACTTCTTTTCGCTTTGCCGTAGTTCTTCTTCTATATGAATACGTTCACTGATGTCGCGCGCCTGTTTGATGTTCTGATACGCAAGAGTTGAAAGCTGCTTGGCGAGAAGATCAAGACATACACATACCTGGGAAAATCGATCGCGGGACATTCTGGAGGACTTATTCAGCGCATCGGTATATTCCGCCCGATCAACACCGATAACATCGGCGTATTTGACCAACTCGTCGATATCGGAATTCTCATCGAGAATCTGTCCTATCAGCCAATTGGCTATATGTCTGTTACCCACGGTGATGCTTGTGCCGCCATCCAGAAATCCCCCGCTCAGGCATCTCTGCATCACTGCTCCGTTCGGATTCTGCCGACCGATTGCCGCGTCGGAGTTTTCGCAGTTTTTGCGCCCCTGATCCGTACCTCGGATCATGTCACATGCGCGGCTGAAGTTGCTCGGTTTTGTAATCGGATTTCCTTCCGGATCTGAAATGATGCACGCGACACCGGTGGCTTGTGCGAAGGCATCCTGTATTTTCTGTATTTCATCAAGCTCGAATATATCCGTGAATGAAATATCGGGTTCAATATTTTCGGGATGAGTCAGAAGCGTGAGGCGTTTTTGCAGACTCTCGTTGAGCTGTGTGATCTTATTTTCGTTTTCTATGCGGCTTGTAATATCGCGTGCCACCGCGTATATTATTCCTTCCTTGTATGGTGCGGTGCGCCATTCTATATATCGCCAGCTTCCGTCTCTGTGCCGGTATCTGTTTACGAAATCGATGACCTCTAAACCGGAACTGAGTTTATTCATCGACTCAAGTGTGCTGTCGACATCATCAGGGTGAACATAATCAAGGAACCTGGCGCCTTCAAGGTCATTGAGCGAATAACCGAGGACATGTTCCCATGCGGGATTGAGCCGGAGGAAAGTGCCGTCGGTATTCGCGATACAGAGAAGATCAAGGGAAAGATGAAAGTAACGATCAAGTTCGGCGGTCTTTTCTTTGAGTTCCCGGTCGGTTTGCAGCTGTTTGGTTATATCTGTCGATGCGATGATGACAACTTTCTGGTTGTACATTTCCGCGAGGACACCTGACATCAGAAGATGCCGGGGCTCGCCGCTCTTCGTGTGTATATGTACTTCGGTATTGTTGAATTGACCGGTTGTGAACAGCGGTTCCATCACCTTTTCCCGGGGCGGACTGATCCAGATTCCCAGTTCGATAGATGTCTTACCGATTACTTCCTGTTCAGTGAAACCGGTCAATAAGGTGAAGGCTTTGTTCGCCTTGATCATTTTGCCGGAAAGATCAGCTATGGATAAGGGGTTCGGATTGATCTCGAATATCGTGGATAAATTGTGTGCTGTGCGGGATCTTTCATCTTCGATGAACTTGCGTTCGGTTATGTCCTGAATAATCCCGAACATGACGGTGACATCACCATCGGCGTCAAACTCAAGTTCGCCCAGTCCGTGTACCCAGATGGTTTTACTGTCGGATTTACGTATAATGCGGTATTCCATGTTGAATGGCTGTTTCTGCCCGATGACGTGATCTCTGAAATAATTTTGCATTTTTTCACGGTCATCAGGATGGAGAAGCGACATCCACTCTTCGACATTATGCTTCGGATTTTTTGTGGTGCCGAATATTTCATCAAGAGTCGGAGTGCAGTCCCAGATTCCTTTCCTGATATCGAGATGATATGACCCCATCCGGCCTACCTGCTGCGATCGCAGAAGATCGGCTTCACTTTTCCTGAGTGCGTCTTCCTGTTCTTTTCTTTGGGTAATATCAGTGAATATTGTCGCAAACCCGTTCTTTTTTGTCTGCGTTATGGAAATATTGAAGTGCCGGTTCATCGGTTCAAAAAAGGTTTCAAACTGAATTGATTCACCTGTCATTGCCGCTTTTGAAAAGATGTCGAGATACGGGGGCAGGGAAGTGCCGTACACTTCTGTCGCGAGCTTTCCGCGAGTGTTTTGACGATTGATGCCGGTGTGTTTCTCAAAAGCTGGGTTGACATCCAGTATTCGGTAGTTAACCGGATTGTTTCTTTCGTCTAAAATCAAATCATGGAGAGCCACCCCTTCGGACATATGTTCAAAGAGTGCGGTGAACACAGTGTCGGTTGCAGGGTGTTCATTCTGTTTCTTGATGGTACGATCCATGCGCTTCTCGCTTAAGTTGATTCCGCTGACGCATGAAAGGAATTATGACATTGAGGAATGATTAATACAAGATAAAATACGGGATGGAACGTGAGTGAATTGAATCAGAACAGGCCGTAATAATGCATAAGAATCTTATCGCCGAAAAAATACGCAACGAGAAGTCCAGCCGCGAGAAAGGGGGCGAAGGGGATTTTAATACGCAGACCTTTTCTCGAAATCAGTGCATAGGTAACTCCGATTACCGATCCGATTACAAGAGCGCCTTCGAGCGCGACGATCGAATGATCAAAGCGGAGGAAGAATCCGATTACTGCCGCGAGCTTCAGGTCGCCGCCGCCGAATCCGCCGGGGAATACGATGATGATAAGGAAGAAAATTACACCGAGGAGAAGCATTCCTCCGAGCGCGGAGAGCCATTCGCCGGAATCGGCTACAGGGTAGATTGAGAGAATAACCGCGAGGATGATGTGCGTGTGCGGGATAGTCATGCTTTTAATGTCGGTAACAGCCGCGGACAATACGGTCATTATAAAAAGATAATCGCATAACGTAACGGGGGAGATGCCGGTTGTGTATGCGGTAAAGATCATAAGCGCTCCGGACAGAATCTCAGCTGCGGGATATGCGGGGCTGAAGCGCGCGCCGCATGAAGGGCATTTTCCCTTTGCGATGAAATAACCCGCGATGGGAATTATGTGAAACGGTGAAATCGGCGCGCCGCAGGACACACAATGAGATTTCCGTGTAAAAATCGTTCTGTATTTGCCGTGATATGCCGGATCACTGAGCCGAATCGCGAGTGTGAAAAAAAAGCTTCCAAACACGCATCCGAATACAAAAAGAATGAATACTGTAAGTATGCTCATTTTGAATCCGGAGACGTCAGTATCAGTGAAATCGATTCCCTGTTATCCTTTGCGGCGGAGATTATTGCCGCGGGGACATTGTAGTCTTTTGTCAGCATGGTGCGTACTGATTGCTCTCTGGAAGAGGCGACATACGGGGAGGATGGATTTCCCGTGTTGATTACAATCCTGCAATAACGGGAGAGCGTTGCGTAGAATGCTGTTGATTTCAGGGCGTTTCGCGAGCTTTCGGTTACGGAACCGGTTTCATCGAATGCCAGACCGTTCTCCGAAAGAATGAATGCACCGCTTGTGCGCGGCTTGTCATTCACGGTAACTTTTACGGCAACCGCGGGCGGTAATGAGGAGAAAGGGATGACGTTGACTACCTCGTCAGCCATGGCGAAATCGGGGTCATCGAGTGCGCGTACCAGTTCAAATTCACGGCAGAAGTCCCATTCCCTGTCAGGCGTTAGGCGAAAGTATTTAATGTTTTCGGTGTATCCGGCGGAAAGCCCGGCGGGATTGATAACAGAAAAAAGCGGATTTGAAATGCCGAGTCCGGTGAGATACGAGGCGGCATCCGGATTTTTCATCTGGGAGATGCGAGTCCGTTCTTCAAAAACTCCGTTTATAAATGCCGTGAGGTTGTCTTTATGCGCCGCGATCAGTCCTTCTCGTATAACGAGTATTGATCTGAATAACCCGGATATTTCGGATGACCTGACGACCGGAGCGGGAAGAGATTTCGGATCTTTGATTTTGGTGTAGTCGATGATCGCGATATCGCCTTTGCCTTTGTTATAGAGCTGTGCCGTTTCTTCGTCGGAATTTGTGAATTTCCAGTCAATTTCATCCGCATTGACTTTCGCGCATGCGGCGATGAACAGTCCGAATACATGTGATTCTCCGCGTTCGGCGCAGATAACGCTTTTGCCCTTGATTGACGCTGATCCCGGAAATGGTTTTCGTGATATGACTGCGCAGTCACTTATGGCTGATCCGGAAAGGAGAAACACCGCGGGAGATTTTTCCTCGAGTGAATGATACGTTGTGCCGAATCTCGCGGGAGTCGTCGCCAATACGTTGATGGTTCCTTCAAGAAAGGCGTTTTCGGCGTCGAGTATGTCTTTGAAAACGGTGATTGCGCATGAAAGATTTCTTTTCCCGAGTGCGGAGTCCGGAGCAGTCGAAAGACCTCCGTTGGCGGCGATAATCGACGTAACCTGGTTGGGGTCGGTGATCCCGATTTTCAATACGAGCGGCTTGTCCGCGTTTTCAATCATCTCCTGAGAAAAGAACGGATCATCTCCCTCTGAAATGATTCCGCGGTATGACGCGATGAAATACAGCGTGCATAATGCGGCAGCCGCGATGAGGATGCGTGCGGGGAGTGTAAGTCGGATACGTTTCACGCGTTATTCTCCAATTCCCTTGAAAAGGGATTTTGTTTTTTTGCGGTTGAGCACCGCGTTGTAATCATTGTTATCCACCACGATGAGATGCGGAGCGGTTTTCGCGATTTTCGCGAATATAACCGTACCCGCATGGGAATCGCCCTTGTCGCGGAGCGCGGCATATCTGAATTCACGGCCGCAGGAAGGACACGCGGCAAGCGAGTCGAATTTAATCCCCGTTTTTTTGCACGCGGGACAGAATCCCTGAATGTCATCAAGTATCACGATATGCGATTCAACTTCGTCAATATCCATTTCTTTCCAGACGCGGATAAGATCCATCGGGTTCCTCCGTGCGATGAGTCGTGTGCGGATGCCTGTAAACGGTTAGTTCTCTGATTGCAATTTGTCAATAAATTGTTGGATGTGCGTCGGAGGGGGAATCGAAAAGTCGACCCTCTCGTTGGTTGACGGATGATTGAACGCGAGATGAACTGACGCGAGAAGCAGAAACGGAACTCCGTGCGATTCATGATTTTTGGAATAGAGCGGATCGCCGACTATCGGAAACCCGTATGACGACAGATGGACGCGGATCTGGTGCGTTCTTCCTGTATGGATGACTAACCGCAGTACGGAGAAATTTCCCCTGTTTGTCTGGAAGCGCTGCACGGAAACAACTTCCGTACTCGCGTCCCGTCCGTCAGCTTTGACGGTCATTTTGTGCCTGTACACCTGATGCCGCCCGATCGGTGTGTTAATGAAGAAATGATCTTCCCTCGGCGCACCTGTGACGACCGCGATATATTCTTTAAAGGTGGTTCTGTCCGCGAACTGCGCTGAAATTGCCCGATGAGCCCGGTCGTTCTTCGCGATGACCATAAGGCCGGCGGTATCCTTGTCAAGACGATGGACGATTCCCGGACGCTCGACACCTCCGATTGATGAAAGCTCTTCGAGGTGGAACATGAGCGCACTTACAAGTGTATCGCCATCAGTTCCCGATCCGGGATGTACGGTGATTCCGGGCGCTTTGTTGATGACCGCGAGATCGCTGTCTTCATAGATCACATCGAGCGGAATGTCCCGCGGTTCGACATTGAGAGACTTCGGTTCAGGTATGATTATGCTGACAATATCGCCGCTGCGGAGACGGCAATTCGGTTTGACAGCCGATCCGTTGACGGTGATGTTTTCACTTCTGATAAGCTTTTGAACGAAGCTCCGTGAAAGATCGGCCTCAAGTGATTGAGCGAGAAATGAATCAATGCGCGCTCCCGCGTTTTCATCCGGTACGATGAGATCAATCTTTTCTGTTGACATTATGTTTTGACTCCGCATTCTCTGCATATGTCTGAACTACTGTCAATAATGCGGTCAACGCAAAAAAGAGCGGATTCTTTTATTAACGGGGATCTGTCCTGCCGGATCATGCCGTACCTCGGATCGCTTCTTTTTATCGAAGTATTTTACCTTGTAATGAAACTATCATACCTGTACGGCTTCGCCACGGGTATTGCGGTCGGAGCGCTTCTGTTTATTGTTCTTTTCTCCCTTGTTGTTTCTTCCGCTCTGGGATATCTGATTCCCATCCTGTTCCTCATCATTTTATGCGAGATACACGCGGCAATGTCTTTGTCATCCGTTCTACTGTCTTTCTTTCCCGATTATCGGATGGAACCGGCGGTGATGTTCGCGTATCGTGCGGTGCTTTTTCCATGTGAAGCGGTGATCGCGTTTTGCGCGGTGCGCCAACTGAGGCGAAGCGAATCAAAATGAAATCCCGCCCGTTCATGCGGGCTTACTGAACTTTATACTTGACGAAATAACCCCGGAGCAACATAATGAAAAGAACTTTAAAAAACAAAGAGTATGCGGTGAAAACGAAACAGGAAAAAGCGCGTAATGATATCGCATATATTAAACGGATTCTGGAAGACTCTGAAAAGGTCTTCGTTGAAAACGGCGTGAAAAATATAATGTGGGGAACGCTTGTTGCGATCGGACAGCTGATCACGTACATTCTTGTGAGGAAAGAAAACAGCGGGATTATGGCTGACTCAATGCCCGCGGTAATCGCGGTATGGGTGGTTACCCTCGCGGTTCTCTGGCTGATTATAATAATCCTGTTCCGCAGACAGTTCAACACAATGCATGTGAAGAGTTTTGCCGGGAGGATTTTCGCGTCTATCTGGATTGCGATGGGAATCGGATCAGCTATCTGTATTTTTGTGATCCTTTCAACCAATGTGATCAATCCCTATTTAATAGATCCCATTGTATCTTTGTTTATCGGTGCCGCGTATTTCAGTACGTCAGTTATTCTGAGCGGCCGGTGGATGAAGCTGCTGGCGTTGGGATGGTGGGGCGGATCGATTCCGATGTTTCTCTATCCCTCGGAGAACTGCTTTCTCATTTTCAGCACGATGATTGTTCTGTTCGCGATTGTACCGGGAATAGGGTTCTATATCAGGCACAAATCGGCGGAAACGAGACTTTCCTAAAATGAAGAATTTCGATTACAAACAGCTTGATGATATCATCCATTCCAAGATCCGGCTCGGGATCATGGTCGCGCTCATATCCGCGGATGAGGCGGAATTCGTATTTCTTAAAAAAACTATCGGAACAACCGACGGCAATCTCAGCGTTCACCTAAAAAAACTTGAGGATGCCGAGTACATCCTGTCGACGAAGGCGTTCGTTGACAGAAAGCCGCTCACCACATATAAGCTCACCCCCAAGGGGCGCAAAGCGTTCAAGACATATCTTGAGCAAATGGAAAAGCTTGTCGGTGAATAAGCGGCGTTTGTACTGTGTGGCTTAATTTCCATAGTTATCCCAATTATTCTTGCCCGCTCTCTTGTAAGTCCTCTGTGTTTTTTTATTTCTGAACAAAGCAAACGCATCTTATGCAACTATGAGTACCTCTAAAAATTGAATTTTCTGCTGAACGCTGACAATAAAAGATAATTCTCACCTTTAAAGTGCACACAAGGGAGCATCCTGAAACTGATTTTAGAGGCGCTCATATCTGAAATCGGTACATGCTGAAAGGTCTGAAGTATACATTCAGCCGTGCGTGCGGTACGCATGGGAAGACTTTCCTTGCGGAGGCGTTAGCGATCGACCGTAAACGCGTGTGCCCGCGTGTTTTGGGGCGGTTTGTAAAACCGCCCTTTATATGTTAAGCGTTGCAGGGAGAGCGCGGCCCGCAGCGGGGTTGCGGTATCACGCATAATGGTGCATTATGCGATAGGGTATGTAATGGCCATTGAGAGGGCAACGCCCGGATGTTCTTAACATTTGTGAATTGCTGTGGATTATGTCTCATTAAATTGAAAAGGGGTCTGCTAAAAAAAATTGTTATCGGTGACAGTTGCTTCCCGCCGGATTGTTTAATTTTCTGTGAACAACAAGTTCAAATCGGAGGACGAGATGAAGTCATTTAAAGCGATACTCTGTGCGGTCATGATGTTGACAGTCGCAGCTGCGTATGCGGAGGACGCGGACAAAAAGGAACCGGAAAAGAAAGAAGTTTCGGATAACAAAGCATCGGAAAAGAAAGAATCGAAATCAAAACGGACAGCTCCGGCGTCGCTTATAACGCTGTCTGATTCACATTTTTCAGGGTACGGAGCTCTTGCATGTCAGGAGACAAGGATAGCTAAGTCATTTGCGACTCTTGTTGGAGGGCGCGGCGGACTAATCGTGAACGACAACTTTGTGATGGGCTTTAGCGGATACGGATTGGCATATCCCTCGAAACGTTCTGATCTTGCGGACAAAAAATATACCGGAGATTATCCGTATATGAGTTTTGGCTACGGCGGTCTTCTTCTTGAATACCACTTCGCACCCAAGAGTCTTGTGCATTTTTCAGTGGGTATGACAATCGGCGGCGGCGGATACTCCTTTTCTCATGATAATTGGGAAGATGACGATGATCGCGACGACGACGATGATGATTTGTATGCGGATCATTCAGAGAGCAATATGTTTTTTGTGGCCGAACCTGAGGTCGGGGTTTGGGTGAATGTAACCCGCTTCAGCCGTATAGGCGCGATTGTTTCTTATCGGTTGACTAACGGCGCGGACGGCGGCGGTTTCAAAGACAAGGACTTCCGAAGCGTCAATGTTACCGGAATGGCTCAATTCGGCTGGTTCTAGACCGCAGCAGAATAATATTGTGAAACAAGGAAGCCGGCTCAATTTATTGGGTCGGCTTTTTTCTGATTACTGTATACTCGTAACCGGCTGATGCCGTGCGGCTTATCGTCGTACGCGTATGAATATGTACGGAGTTATGCGGTGATGGTGTACGTTTGTATGTGCCGTATTGATGATGCGTTTTCCATATCGCGGTCATTTTATCGCGTAAAATCCCGCCTGCATGACCGAGTACCAGAAAATATCCGCATGGATAAAACCGCATTCTTTCAGCAGGGTCAGATGGTCGTTGACCGTGATCGGAAAGTATTCCGAGTCAAAGCGTTCAAGATGCGCGTTTACTGATTCCTCTGATTTGCCGTATGAAAGCTGGTGATTTTTCCAGAGCGTTTTTCCGATTTCAATCCCCTTGTCTCCGCATGGACGGATATTCTCGAAGGTGATATACATTCCTCCGTCGCGGAGTCTGTCCCTGCATGCGTTCGTTGCGCGCAGTCTTTCATCCTGTGACAGATAATGGTGCGCCTGTATCGCGGTGATGATATCGCATTGTATGGTGAGTACGGAACTGAGATCGGCGGTTGCGCACGGCGGCATAATGGTAACATGAGACGCGAAAGCGCCGGTTTTCTGACGGGCGATATCGATCATTTCAGGGGACGGATCGGCGAGGAAAAAATTGGTGTCCGGGAATAACGGTGCTGCTTTTTGAATTAACGTGCCTGTGCCGCAGCCGGTATCGATCCATGTGCGAGGGTGCGGCTGTACGGCTTGAACGAGGCGTATTGTCTCACTGTGAAAGGCGTCATAAAACGGAATTGTGCCGCGAATCTGTTCGTCGTATGCGACCGCATTATGCGGAGTTGAGTTGCCGGTTTTCATGCTTTTCCTCTGTCGGATGTGGGGATTAATATATGGAAATCATGATCCTTGTTCTGATAAAAGTACGTCCAGCGGAATGCGTCAATAGTTTTACGGATCCCCGTCCGTATATGAAATACCTTGACTCGGAAGTTGTTATGTGAAAATATACGGATGTTGAAGGTATTCGGAGAAACGGCATGGATAATACGATTGAATCGCCATTTCTGATTCTTGACACCGTTAAAGACCGCCCTGACCTGAAAAAGATCCGGGATGTTTTTGTGCAGGCGACCGGTGAGGAATACCTTGAATATACGCGCTTTCTTGTCCGGGGGAACCAGGCTGACCGCTTCAAACTGTTCATGTATTACCTTCTCCTGTTCAGGGATGATCAGAAGATTCAGGGAATTATCAACAGTGAACAGGTGAGTATTGAAATGCTTGAACATCTTGTTCTGTATTCGTACGGATATGCGTTAATGAAGAATATTACTCCTGATCATGTTCTTGACGATGTCCTTTATTTTCTTTCCGAAGAGAGACTTTTGGATTTGTGCGTGCGCTCAACGTACATGTCCAGGGACTTCCTGTTTGTAATATTCATTCTCACTCGTTTACCGGTTGCGAGGATTGATGAGTTTTTTTCAAAATCAAAATATACGAAAAACATAATTCATTCGTTTACCATTATCCCTGATCAGCTTGTTCGTGAGATAATTTTCCGGAATGTTGTGCTGTTTGATTTTATATTGTCTGTTATGCCTGTGTATCTCGATGAACAGGCATCAACCGCATTCAGCAAAAAATATGAAGAACTGATAGAAAAGATGCGGGAACTCAATAGTCTGATCATGATGTATAAAACCGGCAGGGAGATTTACCCGAATAAAAAGGAACTGTCCCGAATCGCGATCCTTGTTACCATTATGACCAAGTATTCCGATATCAATATGGACATATTCAACGATCGCAATTTTCTCACCAGCCGGGAAGATCTTGAAATCGCGAAGGCGATATCTAAAGACCCCATGTTTGTAAACCTTCTCAAGGAAATCCGGAAAAACTGTTTCTTCAATGCGGAGTCAGTCGAACTGTTTTAGCGGTGCGTGAGGCTGGGCGTTTGATTTACGTTATGCGATGTTTTGGAAATACGCTCCAGTCATTTTGCAGTACTATTCGGTGTTATTGTCAGAATAGGCTGAGAGGGGACGCTGAATCAGGGATCTCATTTTACGGTGGAACGGGAAATGCGGCGGATACATCCGTGAAGACTGCGTCCGCCGCAGGGTGATTCTTACATATTGTCCGCTATAGCCTGTCCGAACTGCGAACAGGATAAGAGAGTCGCTCCATCCATTTGGCGCTCGAGGTCATAAGTGACCGTTTTCTTCGCGATGGTTTTTTCAATACTGTTGATGAGCGCGTCGGCCGCTTCGGTCCAGCCCATAAAACGGAGCATCATTTCTCCTGAGAGAATCAATGAACCGGGATTGACCTTGTCCTGTCCGGCGTATTTCGGTGCTGTTCCGTGAGTTGCTTCAAATACCGCTTCAGTTGCGCCGATGTTCGCGCCGGGAGCTATTCCCAGCCCGCCGACCTGAGCCGCGAGCGCATCGGAGATGTAGTCTCCGTTCAGATTAGGTGTCGCGAGCACATCGTACTCATCAGGACGGAGGAGTACCTGCTGGAACATCGCGTCAGCAATGCGGTCTTTTATAATGACTTTACCTTCAGGAGCTTTCCCGTTGTATTTCTCCCAGAGATCGGTTTCGGTTATGGTTTGTTTCCCGAATTCCTCCTGAGCTACTTCATATCCCCATTCCTTAAACGCGCCTTCGGTGAACTTCATGATATTGCCTTTGTGCACAAGCGTAACGCTTCTCTTCTTGTTTGTTATGGCGTACTGAATCGCCGCGCGTACGAGGTTTTTCGTATTGGTAATGGAAATCGGTTTTATGCCGATTCCAGAATCCGTCGCGATATCTTTTCCCATCTCTGTTTTCAGGTATACGAGGAGCTTCAGCGCTTCGGGTGTTCCTTCTTTCCACTCAATTCCCGCGTAGAGGTCTTCGATGTTTTCGCGGTAGATGATCATGTCGACTTTTTCGGGTTCTTTGACGGGTGAGGGTACTCCGGTAAAATAGCGAACCGGGCGTACGCACGCGAAAAGTTTCAGTTCCTGACGAAGCGCCACATTGATGCTTCTGATTCCTCCGCCGATGGGTGTGGTAAGCGGGCCTTTGATCGCGATTTTAAATTCTTTGATTTTATCGATGGTATCTTTCGGGAGCCATTCGCCGGTGGTGTTGTATGCCTTCTCGCCAGCAAGGACTTCCTGCCAGTGGATCTTACGTTTTCCCTTGTATGTTTTCTCTACTGCCGCATCGAGGGCGATTTTTGTCGCGTTCCATATATCAGGACCCGTTCCGTCTCCCTCAATGAAAAGGACTATCGGATTATCGGGTGTTTTCACTATTCCGTTTTCAAACTGTATCTTTTCGCCTGTCATGGTTATACCTCTTTTGCTGTTATATATCGATTTTCATTGCTGGGTCGTTTTTAGTCAATTTAAAAAGTCAGCGGAAGATCATCCATGTGCGACACGTGCGGCTTCTACCGGGATGTATATTTCGCTTTCCGAATCGGGATTATCCGGGCCGAGGCATCTGCTGTCGTATATTTCAACGTTATATGGCAAAGTCAGTCGGAAATCGGTGTGAGGAATGATCTCTCCGTAAATCTTTTCGTATGTCGCACCGACATTTCCGGCTAGTCCGCGGTGGATAAACCGGAGGTACTCGGTCCTGGGAATTGTTTTTCCGCACATCGATGGAGGAATGTCTGAAAGGTCGTTCGTTTCGACTCCGGCCATGCAGAAAAATCCGTTTTGCGCGGGGTCTTCTGTCCAGTATGAAAGCTGGAAAAAGCGGTCGCATTCTTTTCTTCCGTTAACCGTATGCACGTGTTTCCCGAAAGTATCCCACATCCTGCTTATCGCCCGGGTGTCATTTTCAATGAAAACGGTGAATCCGACAAGATGCGTTACGTTGAGTGTTACACGTTCGTAAGAATCCATGTCCGGTGTTTTTTTATCAGCAAGAAGGGTGATCGGTTCAAGGAGTGCAGTGTGTCCGGGTTTCCCGTATTTCCTGAAGTCCGCGGGATTCTCGCCGAAATATCTGTGAAACGCACGTGTGAACGCTTCGTGAGTCTGAAACTCGAAATCAAACGCGATATCAAGGATTCTTCTGTCGGATGACGTGATAACTTTTGCGGCTTCCGAGAGTTTGCGCTGTAGGATATATTCTTTGGGAGTGAAACCTGTAAGAGCGCTGAACAGACGTATAAAATGAAAGAGGGAATATCCGGCTTCGCGCGCAACATCGCTTACCCGGATATCCTCTCTGAGGTTTTCTTCGATGAATCTGATGGAACAGATAATAGCTTCTTTGTTTGTCATTTCCTGTGTCCGGAAATCTATTCCGCGTTACAGAAGACAGTTGTCCAGTCAAATTCAGCTGATTTTTCAAGGCTTAACGGCCATTTTTTGCACCACGAGCCTGTTTTCGGATTGGTCACCCTGTCGGAACACGGGATGTACGGTTTAATGTCGATAACAGGTGTGTTGTTATCGGCATCGATATAATGGAGCCGTATTATCCCGCCGGTGAAGTCAATATCACTGACTCCGCAGACTGTTGATGCGATCGGATTCGGACGCATGGGCGACCGGGTTGCGAAGACGCCGAGCGTGTCGGGCGAATCGATATAGGGCTTGGTGACGGTTGTTTCCGCGCGTGCGTTGTCCGTGTCCAGATGATGAGCCCACCATAGGACATTGATATGGCTGAATTCTTCAAGGTGTTCGAGGGCGGGAATGAACTCCTTATTGAGTTTGATTGAAAACTCTCCCCTATCGCTGTTGATAACAGCGATAGGTCTGATCCTGTAATCTGTTTTCATGTGGTGCTCCTGCATTGATTTGATAAGAGCATTTCATGAAATAATTGCGCGTTTAGTTTGAGCTGCGCTGAAATATTTTTCTGTGTTACCGGGACATGAAATATATTTCGAGGAGCGGCTCAAGCTACACATATCATGAAATGCTATAGCTGATAATGACGGGAACAGAAGATACTTCTTGATGAAAATTGCCCGGAAACTAATTTCCCGTCGATGAAAATTGCGATTCTCTCTTGTGTAATGATACAATCGAGGATTTTACCGGTGATCAGGGTGCCGGTTTTTCATATTCGCGGAAGCTTTCCCGGGTGCGCGTGTGTACTATGATGATAAAATGTGTGTTTACATGGTTTGTATCGTGGCCGAGGGTGACCGGGTATGTAAATTAATTGACATATTGATTCATTCTGTTATTATGTCACATCGGGAAACTGTCATTATAATACTGAAAACATGGTTCGGATTAGTACTTGTTCCGTTCCATGCGATGGAAAACGGTCAAAATTACGCTTTTTCTGCGGTTTTGGACGATAAAGTGCCATTTTGTGCCTCCTTTGATGAAGTTTTTGCGTTGTGTTCGCCGATAGAAAAGAGAGGGGATTGAAGACACTAATTCATTCCGGGCAGGAGCCATTATGGGTGATGATGAGAAAATAGAGGAGATGGACGCCGAAGAAGGCGGGGGCGAAAGTGAAGCCAAGGGTTCCGCGGATGACGCGAGTTCCGGCGGTAAAGCAGCCTCGAGAATTGTAAAGATTCTCATATATGTCGTCGGCGGGATCCTTGCGATCTTTCTGATCATAGGCATATCATATCTCGTATCGAAGTATGTGCAGGAACGATCGTACCAGAAGGATCAGGATATTGTGGTGGCACCGCCGCCTCCGCCTCTGGCTCATTATGATCTTCCGACATTTCAGACGACAACCAGTGATGAGGAACCGCATTTTGCGAAGGTGACGGTTTCTCTCGCGTTTGAGGATAATCCGGAGCTCTTGAACGAGCTCATCAGCCGTACGGTTCAGATGCAGCATTTGATAAACATTATTCTGCGCGGCAAAAGGTTTGAAGAGCTCAACTCGGTTGAGGATTCGGTCGCGCTTGCCGAAGAAATCAAAGCGCATGTCAACGTGATACTCATCGCGGGCAAGATCAAGGAAGTGTATTTTAAGGAGATCGTCGTCAACTGACGGCGGGTTCGACGGAGGAGAACATGGGTGACGGTTCACTTTCGCAAGACGAAATAGACGCGCTATTACAGGGCGCGGATGATATGCTCTCGTCCTCCGGTTCGGGGATGGGCGGTATGGGCGGAGGTATGTCTCCGGCTTCATCCGGCGGTAATCTGTCTCCCGTAGACAGGGAAACACTGTCTGATCTTCTCGGCGGAGTTATGGGGGCGGTTGCGCCGTCCCTTTCAGGATATCTTACAAAGAATATCCGTATATCAAATCCTGTTGTTGAAGTGAAGAGCCGGGATGCGCTAGTAAATGACTTCCCGAAGCAGTATGTCGTTGTCAGTATGAATTATACCGGTGCGTTATCCGGTAAAAATGTTATAATACTCGGTTATAATGATGCGGGTATTATCGCATCATTGATGATCGGTGATGATACGGGAAATCCTCCCGCTGAATTGTCCGAGGCTCATCAGTCCACTCTGCAGGAATTCGTCAGCCAGCTGCTTTCATCCGGCGCGACACAGATCGGAGAGAGGACGGGTCGACGGAATATCACTACAACGCCGCCGAATCTTTCGATCGCGGGTAACGGCAATGAAATTGATTTCCCTATGGGTGATTGCGCAAAAGTCACCTATAATCTCAGTATTGAAGGGCTGGTCAATTCCAAGATCTATCAGATTATGGATCTTGCGATGGCTTCTGATATGTCGAAGAGCACCCGCGGCGGCGGTTCATCCGGCGGTGGTATGGGATCCGGCGGTGGCGGCGGATTTCAGAACCAATCAATGGGCGGAGGCATGGGAGGCGGTGTAGGCATCGCTCCGGTGAAATTTCCTCCTCTCGGCGAAGGCGTTCCTCAGGGAGTTGGACAGAATATCAATCTCCTTCTTGATGTGCAGCTCACGCTTACAGTGGAGCTTGGCCGTACGAAGCAGTATGTGAAGGATATCCTTGGTCTGGGTGAGGGCTCGATTATAGAACTCGACAAGCTTGCCGGCGAACCGGTGGATCTCCTTGTGAATAATAAACTCATTGCGAAGGGTGAGGTTGTGGTTATCGACGAAAACTTCGGTGTCCGCGTAACTGACATTGTGAGTCCGTCAGAGCGTCTGTCCAAGATAGGACAGGGCGGTTAGTTGATTTTACGCTGAATGTATCGGCGGGGAGAGATCCCCGCTTTTTAAAAGACTAATAATGAGACATAAGGTATATATCGGAATATCGTTTGGTGGAAGTCGGGTTGAATAAAATGTACGGATCGTTCGGGTGAACGGCCGTTTTGGAAGAACCGGTTCTTCCGGGATTTTATGATGAATTGAGGATTATGAAACGTTTCAGCACATTTATTCTTATCTTACTGTCGTTCATGCTTGTCGCCGGCGTCGCGATGTCAGGTGCACGGTCGGAGCTTTATGCGCAGGAAAGAAAAAAGTCGTCAGCGAAACATGATGCGTCGGCACCCCGCAAGGTGGTCGATTTCACCGACAAGAAAAAGGCGAAAGAAAAGGTCCAGAAAGAGCAGAAGGCTGAAGCTGACGCGCCGAAGGAAGCTGACGCGGCTGATGAAAAAGCTGCCGATCCGGAAGCAGCTCCGGCGCCCGCGGCCGACGCTCCGCTCTATACATATGAACATCCGGAAGAGGATGAAACCTCATACGGATGGATGATCGTTAAAACAATTCTCGTGCTCGGGATATTCGGCGCGGGATTCTACTTCTTCTTCAAGTATATCACCAAGAGAGGAATGATTCCGAATGTGGGACGGAGCGTCGTACAGACGATCGCCATCACTCCCGTGGGTCAGAACAAGACAATCCAGGTTGTTGAAATAGCGGGGAGGATTCTCATCGTCGGTGTGACGGATCATCAGATCTCTCTCATATCCGAGATTACCTCGAAGGATGAGATCGACCGAATTCGTCTCCAGTCATCCAAATCGACGCCGGTGGAGAATGCTTCTTTTCAGGATTTCGTGGCGGAGCATGTGGACTCCCTCATATCGTTTATCGGGAAGATCCGGTCACATAATGAGCAGAAAAAGAAAAAGCGTCATCTGAACTCTGATGATATATACGAAAATGAGCGTGTTGATTACATGCGTGAACAGAGAGAGCGTCTCAAACGAATGAACGGGTATGATAATGACAAGGAAAGGTAAAATAGCGGCGGTTCTCATCGTTTTCGGGGTCGTGTTCATCGCCGCGGCGGCAACAGCGTATGCGCAAGCGGGCGGAAACACCCGGATGCCGATTCCCCGCGTCAATTTCAATGTGACTGAGGCGAAGGGACCCAAGGAAGTCGCGCTTTCATTGCAGATTCTTTTCCTTCTCACGATTCTATCTCTCGCGCCCGCGATTATCATGACGATGACATCGTTCACCCGTGTGGTGATCGTACTCGACTTCGTACGCCGCGCGCTTTCACTCCAGCAGATGCCTCCGACGCAGGTTATCGTCGGCCTTTCGATATTTCTTACCGGATTCATTATGGCGCCTACGCTTAATCAGGTGAACGAACTGGCGCTGCAGCCGTATCTCAACGGCAAGATGGGGAACGAACAGTTTTTCGAGAAGGCGATGGGGCCGATGCGCGTTTTTATGTTCAAGAATACACGGCATAAGGATATCGCGCTTTTTGTTGATCTTGCGAAAATCGAAAAACCGAAAACCGAGAATGACGTGCCGAACTACTGCCTCATTCCCGCGTTTATGATCAGTGAGCTCAAGAAAGCGTTCGAGATTGGGGTCTTTATATTTATTCCGTTTATCGTGGTGGATATGATTGTGTCGAGCGCCCTGATGGCGATGGGTATGATCATGCTTCCTCCTGTGATGATATCGCTTCCATTTAAAATCGTATTGTTCGTGCTTGTTGACGGGTGGAACCTTGTCGTCTACGAGCTCGTCAAGTCGTATAACATGTGAGGCGTGAATGAATGACGCAATGGTGATACAGCTCCTTCGTGAGGCGATTATGATCACGCTGATTATTTCAGCTCCGATCATGGCGGTCGGAATGATCGTGGGTCTTGTTGTTTCGATATTTCAGACGACGACCTCGATTCAGGAACAGACACTGACGTTTGTTCCGAAGATTGTGGCGATCTGCGCCGCGTCAATTTTCTTCGCCGCGTGGATGATTCATATGATGGTGAACTATACGAAAAATATATTCATGATGATCGCGAAAATAGGCCTGGGTTAGGCGGCGGATGGATTACTTCGTCTACAACTTTCAGGCGTTTATGCTCATCATGATGCGGATGCATTCGATGTTCATGGTCGCCCCGCTGTTCTCAAGCGATATTATTCCGTTCCGGACCAAGACGATGCTCGCGTTTCTGACGTCGATGATAATATTTCCTTATGTGATGCACGGCGAGCCGTATGTGATATCGGGAAACATGGGATTGTATTCGCTGATGGTTATCCGCGAAGTGTTTATAGGGCTTTTTATAGGATTTCTGGCGTCGATTATCTTTTCGGCGTTTCAGCTTGCCGGGCAGTACTTTGCGGTGCAGATCGGATTCGGTTTCACTGAAGTCGTGGATCCTCTCGCGCAGGTATCGATTCCGATTGTGGGTCAGCTTAAGAATATGATTGGGCTTCTCGTGTTTCTGTTTATAAATGGGCATCATTTTCTGATTACCGCGATCTGTCAGTCGTACAAGCTCGCGCCTGTTTTTCATTATGATACGAAGAGTATGGGGATGCTGTTGAAGTGGATAACGTACTCCACGAGCGGGATGTTTGTCATCGCGCTCAAAATTGCGCTGCCGGTTGTCGGAACCGTGTTTCTCGTGTCGATGGCGCTGGGTATGCTCGCGAAGGCGGCTCCCCAGATGAATATCATGATGCTCGGGTTCCCGTTCAAGGTTGTTGTCGCGTTCGGATTGATCGCGTTTCTTTCGCCATTAATCATCCGCATTATGCGGGTTTCGTTTGAAAGGACATTTCAGTTTATATCGGAGGTTATCGTCCATTGGCCCGCGTAAGGGAGGACGTATACGCAATGCGGAATGGATCACTGTACATGCGCTATGCGGCGATTGACGACCTTGAATCTCTCAAGGTTCTTCTTCCGTTCGACCTTCAGATGTTCGCGGCGGATGACGAGGGACGCACTGAAGAACCTACCGAGAAAAAGCTCCGCGAAGCCCGCGAGAAAGGGCAGGTTGCCAAGACTACGGAGCTTCCCGGCGCGCTTGTGGTGATTTTCGGTTTTCTGGTGATATTTTTTCTCGGTGCGTGGATTTATGATTCTCTCGCGAGAATGATGGTCTTTTATCTCTCGAATTTCTCTCGTTTCTCGATCACCGAACACAGCATCACGGTCGAGTTCTTTCGCTCAATGGAAATACTCGGCAAGACATTGCTTCCGCTGTTCATCGCGGTGATGATTGCCGCAATACTCGGGAACGCCGCGCAGGTGGGGTTTCAGTTTTCGCTTCATCCTCTTATGGTGGATTTTTCGAAGATCAAGTTTAATCCCAGCGAGATGATAAAGAAGATATTCTTCTCTCCTCAGGTCGCGATGAATCTGGTGAAGACCTTTGTGAAGCTCGTCGCGATAGGGCTTGTGAGCTACCTTGTGATTAGCGGTGAGATGGATAATCTGATCCAGCTTCCCGACATATCCATCGCGGGGGCGCTCGTTCTTGTGTCATCAATCGCGTTGAAAATAGTGATATGGTCGTCTGTAGTTATTCTCATGCTTGCGATTCCTGACTATGTGTTCCAGCGCAAGGAATTCATAGAATCACTCAAGATGAGCAAGCAGGAAATCAAACAGGAAATGAAGGAGAGTCAGGGTGATCCTCATATACGCGCGCGTCTCAAACAGATGCAGCGTGAGCTTCTCACAAGGAACATGATACGCGAAGTTCCGAAAGCGGACGTGGTCGTTACAAACCCGACGCACTTTGCCGTCGCGCTGAAATTTGAACGCGAGAAGATGGCGTCGCCGCAGGTTATCGCGAAGGGCGTCGATTCTGTCGCGCTCCGTATCCGTGAGATCGCGAAAGATAACGGAATCGTCATGATTGAGAATCGTCCCCTCGCGCAGGAAATGTTCAAGAGACTTGAAGTCGGGGATTTCATACCCGAGGATCTATATAAGGCGGTTTCGCTCGTGTATGCGGAACTGTATCGTGCCCGCGATATGCGGGCGGCAATCTGACGGAGGTATTACGTGGCCGGGTTAAAAGAGTTATTATTTGATAACCGTGCATGGATGAGGAAGAATGACGTTCTTCTCGGCATCGGCGTGATTGCCGTTGTATCGATGCTTGTTATCCCCATGCCGACGATACTGCTCGACTTCTTTCTCGGTATAAGTATCATGATCGGGATATTGATTCTTCTCGTGACGATGTATGTCCCGCGATCATTCGATTTCTCGGTATTTCCGTCCCTCCTTCTCGTTACAACGGTGTATCGTCTTGCGCTTAACGTATCGTCAACGCGTCTTATTCTTCTTGAAGGCGCGGGATTCGACGGCAAGATTATTAAAGCGTTCGGAAATTTCGTGGTGGGCGGCAATTATGTTGTCGGATTCATCATCTTCATTATCCTTGTCGCCGTTCAGTTTATCGTGATTACCAAAGGCGCGACGAGAACAGCCGAAGTCGCTGCCCGATTCACCTTGGATGCAATGCCCGGAAAGCAGATGTCGATTGACTCTGACCTTTCAAACGGACTCATAAGCGAAGATGAAGCCAAACGCCGGAGAAAGGATCTTCAGAAAGAAGCCGACTTCTACGGAGCGATGGATGGAGCATCGAAGTTCGTACAGGGTGACGTTAAGGTCGGTATCCTTATTACCATCGTCAATGTCGTTGCCGGTTTCGTAATCGGTATGGCAATCCGCGGCGAGGCTTTTGAGACCGCGATTAAAACATATACGCTTCTTTCAATCGGTGACGGTCTGGTGACTCAGATCCCGTCTCTTATGATCACTACCGCGACCGGTATCATTGTAACACGAGCGGTGTCCGATGAGAAAACTCTCTCCGATGATATTACCAAGCAATTTTCGGCTCAACCGCGCGCGCTTCTCATGACCGCGGCCGCGATTGCCCTTATGTCGATCATTCCCGGTTTCCCGATGATTCAGATGCTCATTATAGCCGGCGGGCTCGGCTGGATGGGCTGGGTTCTGCTGAAGAACCAGAAGAAAGAAAAGGAACAGGAAAAGGCTCAGGAAAAAACAATTGCCGGGAAGGAAAAGAAACCGGAATCGGTTATGCCTCTCATATCCGTCGATCCTCTCGAAGTCGAGATCGGTTATTCCCTCATTCCGCTTGTTGATCCGGATCAGGGGGGAACGCTTCTTGACCGCATAACGAATATCCGGCGTATGAGCGCTATTAATATGGGTCTCATTGTTCCGCCTATCCGCATCCGGGACAATATGGAGCTTGAACCCGCTCAGTACTCGATTCTCATCAAGGGAGTTGAAGTGGGCAGCGGCATGCTGCAGCCGGGCCGCCTAATGGCGATGGATTCCGGCGAAGTGACCGAGAAAATAGAAGGAACAGAATTTACCGAACCCGCGTTCGGACTTAAGGCTATCTGGATTGACGCGGACAAGCGTGATGTCGCTGAGCGCCGCGGATATACGGTTGTTGACTCTCCGACTATCATTGCCACGCACCTTACCGAGCTTATCAAAGGACATGCCGCGGAAATCCTCGGACGTCAGGAAGTTCAACAGATCATCGACAACATCAAGCAGGATTATCCCGCGATTGTCGACGACCTCATTACACAGAAGAGGCTTACGGTCGGCGGAGTGCAGAAAGTGCTTCAGAATCTTCTGCGTGAGCGGATTTCAATTCGGAATATAGTGAGCATCCTTGAAACGCTGGCCAATTACGCAGAACACACGAGTGATCCGAATCTACTTGCTGAGTATGTGCGGGTAGGGCTTGCGCGGCAGATATGTAAAGAGTATGCGGGTGCCCAGAATATAATCACGGTCATCACCGTCGATCCTGAGATTGAATCGGCGATACGTTCATCAATACATGACGATCCGGTTGAAGGAAAGGTTCTCGGACTCGATCCGGAATCGCACGAGATGATAATGAAGGCGCTTTTGGCATCGTACCGCGTGTCTCAGAATGCGGGATTTATACCGATTTATCTTGTGTCTCCGCAGATACGGAGCGTAACTTTCGCGCTGCTTGAACGGGAAGTCAAGGGTGCGGTGGTTCTTTCATACAATGAGATTGTTCCGACAGTGAAAGTGAATGTGGTTTCATCGGCGGTTCTTGCGGCATAAGACGATAAAAGATTACGAATTACGATAGTTTGATATTATCAGGAGGAAGAAATGAAATACGTAAAGATCAGGGCAAAAAACTATAACGAGGCGCTTATGCAGCTTCGGATGAAATACGGCGAGGAAGCTATTCCGATCAGTCACAAGTATGTGAAGGAAGGCGGTATTCTCGGCGGAGCGCTCTTTGCGAAAAATGTGGTCGAACTCACCGCCGCGTATCATGATCGGGCATTCAAGGGAAAGACCGCCGTGGCTCCGTCGTCGCCGTCTCTTCTGTCTAAAAAGAAAGGGATTGATCTCCGCGTTGATGATGATGTGACGCGATCGCTTCTTTCGACTCCGATGGAAGAGGAAGAACATGCGGGTAACGGGTTTATCAGCGAACTGAGAAAAGCTGCGAATACGGGCGTGTACGGAAGCAACGGTAAAACGGTCGCTCCCCAGATCGAAATCCCTTCCCGCGATCAGAGATCTTCCAAACCGGCGGCCTCGACTTCAGGCGGCGACATTATCCTGTCAAAAGAAGAGTATCAGAATCTGAAGAGATACGAGCGCGATTTTAACGACGTTAAAGACAAACTCGACAGGTTGAACGCCCGTTCAGATGAAGGGATCTCGTCACCGCAGATCGAAGAGCTGGTTCCCTATGCTGAACTTTTGGAAAAGAACGATTTCGGTATTGACAGAAGGAAGACAATTCTCGAATCGGTTAGTCGATCACTTTCCCGTGAGGAAATGAAAGATTCCGCGAAAATCGAGAAGACGTTCCGCGACCTTGTGAAAAGCAGAATCGTAGTGTCCGGTCCTATTTCCGCGGGTTCGCGAAGGAAGATCGTGATGCTTGTGGGGCCGACCGGCGTCGGTAAAACGACATCGCTTGCGAAGCTCGGAGCGATTTTCTCGTTCAAAGAGGGAAAAAGCGTCGCGTTTGTCACGATTGACACATATCGTATCGCAGCGACAGAACAGCTGAAAAAATACGCTGATATCATGAAGATTCCGGTTCATGTGGTGAATGATCAGCGTGAACTCAAGGCGACTCTCGAAAAGGAAAAAGCTGATATCGTTCTTATCGATACGTCCGGCCGCAGCTATCGTAATTCGATGAAGATATCCGAGATCAAGAGTTATGCTGACGCGATCGACTGTGACTTCGATAAAGTGCTCTGCGTGAGCGCGTCGACAAAACGGTCTGATCTTGAATCAATTTTTGACGCATTCGGCAAGCTTGATTTCTCCAGCGTGATTGTGACGAAAACAGATGAGACAAACTATATCGGGAATATCATTGATGTTGCCGATAGGTATAATAAGCCGATTTCATATATTACGAACGGCCAGGAAGTGCCTAACGATATCGTTACGGCGGAAGCTGAAAAGCTCGTTGATATGATGGTTAAAGGTATTACGGACTGAGGGAGGAATTTCAATGGCAGCAGATCAGGCTTCGGCACTCCGAAAGCTCGCGGCGGAAAAGAAAGACGGTAAGCGCGCACCCACCCGGACTATCGCGATAACGAGCGGAAAAGGCGGCGTGGGGAAAACGAGCCTTGCGGTAAGTCTTTCGATCGCGCTTGCGCAGGGCGGCAAAACGAAGGTCACTCTTCTTGATGCCGATCTTGGACTCGCCAATATTAATGTGATTCTCGGAATTATTCCGCAGTTCAATCTGTATCATGTTATCAAAGGAAAGAAAAAACTAAGGGACATCGTTATCGACGTGCCTGAAGGAATAAAGATAATCGCCGGCGCGAGCGGATTTCATCAGCTCGCGAACCTTGATATCAAACAGCGGAAGGAGTTCATCGACGAATTCCAGACGATCGAGGGTGATGATTTCATGATCATCGATACCGGTGCGGGAGTGTCTCAGAATGTGCTTTCATTCGTCGTAGCGGCGGATGAAGTGATTGTGGTGACCACTCCTGAACCTACGGCGATCACTGACGCGTATGGAATCATCAAGTCAATTGCGTCGCAGACAAATGACAAGGTGATCCGCCTTGTCGTGAATCGCGTCCAGTCTGTGTCAGAGGCGAAGCGAGTCGCTCAGAGAATAATAAATATCGCCGGACAGTTTCTGAATATCAAGATCGAAAATCTCGGATTTGTGTTCGAAGATCCGATGGTACCGAAATCGGTGCGTAATCAGAAGCCGTTTATTGTGGGATTCCCGAAATCGAAGGCGTCTGTATGTGTGCAGCTCATCGCTGATCGCATTGCGAATCGTCCAAGTGAGATCAAAGGCGGCGGATTATCTTCTTTTCTCAAAAATCTCTTTAAAAGTGAGGAGCTTGAGGAAGAAGAGGAGACTGCAGAGTAAAAAAGGCTTGATTTGTATGTGACAGATGTTACCTTAGTGTCTAAGGCGACATAAAGGGAACCGAGGACATTAACGGAGGTTCTCTTGGGCGTATATCCGGGTAAAGATAGTTTTTTGAGCCGATTCAGGCGGAAAAGCGAATCCTCGGAAGCTCACAGGGGCATCGAAATGATCCGTTTTTTTAAATTTGCAAAAAAAATGAGATTCTGATGATTTCACTGAAGTCGCTGGGTATTGAGTATAAAGCGGGAGCGGTAATTGGTATTGCAGCTCTTGTCCTGTCCTTGATGATAGGTCTTGCGGTGGGGAATGAGTTCCTTTATTCAATAGGACGTTCATTCTTTTTCGGTATCCTGTTGGCCGCAATGGGTTTTGGCGGATCGGTTCTGCTGAAGAAATATGTACCGGAAGTCTTCCAGCTTGCTGAGCCGGGAGATAAATTGAAAACTGTTGAGACTTCAGAAAGTGTTGAAGTTATCGCGGATAATCAGGGTGCCGGCGGTTATGCTTCTTCCGCACCTGTGAATAGTGATGAAAGAGCGGGAGGTGCTGAATCCGCTTCATCGAAAGGGGAGGATTCTCCCCGGTTTGAGCCGCTCGGTGATTATGTTAAAAGTGAGGCAGGGGACGAAACCCTTGATGCTCTCGAAGCGGGTGGTTCTGAGAAAATGGGAAAGCATATTTTCAAGAACAAGAAGGTCAGTTACGAGCCGAAAATTCTCGCTTCGGCGATTCGAACGATGATGAGCAAGGATCAGTGACAGGCAGTGAGTTCGGAATAGGGATATGAATAAAAAGAAAATACTGGAACTCGACGAGTGTAACGAAGACGATCTTTGGCGCAAGCTGGTGAAATCCAAGGGGCAGGATATGGAGCTCCGGGATTATTTCGTCATGAAGTACAGTCCGCTCGTCAAATATGTCGCAGGCAAAGTATCGATGGGGATGCCCCAGTCGATCGAGTTTGACGACCTTGTTTCGTACGGCACGTTCGGACTTATTGACGCAATTAATAAATATGATCCCGACCGCGGGATTAAGTTCAAAACATACGCGATGACCCGTATCCGCGGTGCCATCTTTGACGAACTTCGTTCAATCGACTGGATTCCCCGTTCAATCCGTCAGCAGGCCAAGAAAATCGAGCAGGCTATAGCCGAACTTGAGAATAAGCTTGGCAGAACCGTCGAGGATGAGGAGATTGCCCGTGAACTGGGAATTTCCTCTGATGAATTCCAGAATGTTCTATCGAAAGTCAGCGGAACATCAATGCTTTCGCTCAATGATATATGGTTTCTCGGTGATGATTCAGATGAGTTGTCCATTCTTGAAACACTTGAAGCTCCCGATAATATGAATCCCGATGTCCTGATTGAAAAAGAAGAGATAAAGGATTTCATTGTCGATGCGATAAAGAAGCTTCCAGATAAAGAACGAAAAGTCATTGTCCTTTACTATTATGAAGACCTCACTCTCAAGGAAATCGGTCAGGTGCTTGATGTCACCGAGAGCCGCGTTTCCCAGCTCCACACCAAGGCGATTATGAGACTCCGCGGCCGCCTGGGGCGTATCAAGTCGAATCTAGTCGGGTAGGCGCCATGTCGCGCGTAAAAGATCTTCTTCGTTCTCTGGGAGACGGATCGCCTGAAGAAGAAATTGAAGTATTCGCTGATTCTGTACGTCAGGGACTTGATCTCGCCGCGCGTGATCTCGGCATACGCGTCGATGAGCTTGATTATGAAGTGATGGAGAAGGGAACCAAGGGGTTATTCGGAGTAGGAAGAACTCCGTATAAACTTCTTGTCCGGCCGATCATGTCCAAACATGAGCTCGAAGAATTCGCCGAGCTCGAGAAAAAACTCTCCGTCCATGCCTCTGAAATGGAGATGTCGATCAAGGAGCCTGCCGATGTTGACGGATCTTTCGTTATACGGGTAATCAAGTCAGGTATCTGGCTGTCTGTGAAGCCGGCCAAGGGAACGGGTCGATCTGTCGAGCTTACCGATGTGACCGCAAAACTTTACTCCATGCGCATCAATAATGCTGATGTCAAAACCATTGATAAAGAAGTGAAAAAAACGTCAGGTAATCCCGTGCGTCTCGGCTCGTGGATACCGAACGTTGAATATGACAGCACCATGCGTGTCGAAGTGACTGTTGATGAGATGCGTGCGTATGTGCATTTTGTTCCGCCGCGGTTTGCGGGACGGAATATGGAATATGATGATGTCATGGAGGCGCTTCGCGCTTCGGGTGTTGTCGCCGGAATTAACGAAAAGAAGATTCAGGAATATCTTGAGGCGATGGTATACACTCAGCCTCTCATTGCGGCGGAGGGAATTCCCGCGCGCAATGGACGTGATGCGTGGATTGATTATAAAGTGCGCATAAATAACCGCGTTGATTTTTCACAGTTTGACGGGCAGATCGACTTTAAAGATCTGAATCTGATTGAAAATGTGGTGGTGGGACAGCTTCTCGCGGTTAAAGTGCCGGCTGAAAAGGGAGTGCAGGGGCGGACTATAACCAACCGCGTGCTTCCGACCAGGTCAGGGCGTGATATTCAGATCAAACACGGACAGGGAACGATTCTTTCTGACAACGGACTTGAACTTACCGCGGAGAAGAATGGTCAGGTGGTGATGATCGCAGCGCGGATCTGCGTCGAGGAAATCCTTGTTATCAAAGGCGATGTTGATAATAATACCGGAAACATTACCATGCTCGGATCGGTTGTTATCACCGGCAGCGTGCTTGATAATTTCACCGTGAAGGCCTCCGGTAATATCGAAGTGTACGGAACGGTACAGAAGGCATTCCTTGAGGCTGAAGGTGATATCGTTATACGCCAGGGCGTCAACGGCCGCGATGAAGCGAGAATTGAAACTACCGGCGGATCAATATATACGAAGATGGTTCATAGCGCGATATTGGTTGCCGAAAAGAATGTCGTGGTCGCGGAGGAAATTCTCCATTCGCGGGTAGACGGCGGCAAACTCGTATTCTGTAACGGGAAACGCGCACAGATAGTCGGAGGAGTGATCCGGGCGGGTGAGGAAGTCAACGCGCGGATGATCGGCGCGGAATCGTTTATCAAAACCGAACTGCATGTGGGGATGAATCCGAAAGTGTTGCAGCAGCTTTCCGATCTTCATCTGCTTAAACAGAAGATAGTAGATGAAAAAGGAGCTATCGAGAAAGACGTATCGACGCTTCAGAGCAGGAAAAGAACCGCGGCACTTCCGAAGGATCAGGAGGAAAAACTTTCCACTCTTATTTCAAGAAGGGAAAAGCTTGATAAACGGGAAGGTGAAGTCACAATTGAGCTTGAGGAGCTGAGTGCGTATCTGGGGATGCTTGAGCAGCACGGGAAAGTGTGCGTGGAGAAAGTTATTTTCCCCGGTGTTGAAATTTATATAAAAGATCAGAAATATCGTGTGAGCGATGAATATACGAATGCGAAAATCACCCTTGAGGGGAATGACTGGCGTTTTGCGAGTTATGAAAAGCCCGAGGATGATACGAGTGCCGCGGCGGCAAAATACAAAAAAATGTCGCGAAGCAGGAGATGACCTGTGTCTATCAAACCGATTGACATGCAGCAGAATATCAACCAGATGCATGAAGTCGCGCGAAAGGAGCATGCTCAGCAGGATGCGGTGCATCTCGGCATACATCGACTGGATCAGGAAGCAAGTGAAAATTCAGAGCTCGTGAATTCAAAACTTGATCAGATGAAGAAAGGATCGGAGATGACAAACCGCCTTGATGACAGGGAAGGCGGAGGTAAAGAAGGCGCCCGGAATAAAAAGAAAAAGGGAGAACCGGAAACCGGGAGCCGTAAAAGGGGAATAGAAATGGTCGAAGACGCGAATCTCGGCCGCCATATTGATGTAAAAAAGTAGGAGAAATTAATGCTTACCTTCTTCGCCACGCTCCTTGTGAATATACTCGTCGGAACTGTATTTTATCTGATAATCAGTCTGAAACTTGAGAAATCAGCGTCAGAACTTCATGTCAAAAAAATCCGCCGTGAAATGGATGACATGATTCGTGAATTCAATCTCACCGCCGAGAGGAACATTTCTCTTCTTGAAAACCGTATTGATATTATGAAGCGTCTTCTTGAAAAAAACGGTATTCCTGTCGAATTTGAAATCCGGTCCGAGGAGAGACATGATTATCAAACAGTCAGCGAGCGTGTTTCGTCAAATCAGCCGGTGATTCCGAAAACTGCGGATTTACCTCCGGAAGAGAAAAAAAGCTTTCTTGGGAAAATCGGCGGTCAGCTCCGTGATGCTATCGGTGAAGCGAGAACAATCAGAGAGGATAATTTCGCGAGCAATACTGCGGGGAAGTGTAAGTCAGAAAAGAAGACAGGTGCCGCCGGTAAGAGCGTTGTATCTCTTCAGGATGATAAATCCGCAAGGAATTCCTCAATAATAAGAAGTGATGATATTCTGCGCAAAAAATTCGCTGCAGCGCCTGATCGGGCTAAAAAATATGAACTGATTCATGAACTCTTTGATGAAGGATTTACCGCTGAAGAGATTTCCCGCCTTTCGGGTGTTCCATCCGGAGAGATTTCCCTCATTGCGACCCTCAATCGGGGGAACTGACAGGTGAGGGTCGGAAAAAAGTCTTGATTTGTCAGGGTAAACGATTATTCTGTAAGAAGCCGGGATTCTATTCCGGAGTGATGTAGCAGGAGTCTTTTTGTATGATTGACCTCAACTTGGTTCAACGGTTGACCCCCGAGGAATTTGATAAATTCGCAAAACTTGTATATTCTGAAAGCGGAATATTTCTTAAAGACTCGAAGATCACACTTTTATCAAACAGGCTCCGGAAACGTCTGCAGGCTTTGAATCTTAAAACGTTTCAGGATTACTATGATTATATCCAGAAAATGAAAGATAAAAGCGTGGAGATTATCGAACTTATTGATGTGGTGTCTACGAACGAAACATATTTTTTCCGCAATGAGCGGCATTTTGACGCTCTTATGCAGAAGTCATTTCCAGATATATCAAAGAACAAGAAAGAAAAGACTCTCACCATCTGGAGCGCGGGGTGCTCGACCGGTGAAGAACCGTATACGATCGCGATTTGTGTGCTTGAGTGCAAACATCTCTTTCCCGGTTGGAAAATCAAGATCATGGCTACCGACATTGCTCATTCCGTTCTTGATTTCGCCGCTCAAGGGGTGTATTCCGGACGAAGGATTGAGAAAGTGCCTCCGGAATATCTGAAACGTCATTTCATTCAGGATAAGGATAAACCTGAATTCTATACTGTAACCGATGAGGTAAAAAGCCTTGTGACATTCGGTACGTTGAATCTTTTCAAGGATAAATTTCCTTCAGACGTTGATATCATATTCTGCCGTAATGTTATGATTTATTTTGACAGGGAACATCAGAAGGATCTTGTTTCGAATTTTTATAAATCAATTTCAAAACAGCATGGGTATTTTTACATCGGACATTCGGAGACGCTTCATGCGATTTCCGAGGATTTCCTGTACGTAAAGCTTCTTGACGCTCCCGTATATATACCGAAAGAGAGGGTGCATGAGTTTTCAGCTGATTAATATCGGCATAGCGGATCTGAAAGTTACCAAAACTCCCAATGTGCTTCGGACTATTCTTGGATCTTGTGTAGGAATATGCCTGTATGATCCCGGTACCAAAGTTATCGGTTTGTCGCATATTATGCTTTCTGAACAGAATATCGCGGGAACCAATCCGAAAAAATACGCCGATTCCGCAATACCGCTCCTTATTGAGGAGATGGAATCACTCGGCGCGTTACGAACCAGATTAAAGTCAAAGATAGCCGGCGGCGCGGCGATGTTCAATATGGGAGCGAATTCAATCATGGGGGATATCGGTAAAACCAATGTCCGCAAAGTGAAAGAGATACTCGCGTCCCTTTCAATTGAGATTGTCGCTGAGGATACTGGCGGTGATTTCGGCCGTACAATAGATTTTTTCGCGGAAGATTTCCAGCTCAGGGTTAAAACAATCGGGCACGACGAGCGTATCATCTGACTTTTGTACACACACTAATTCATAGGTATATTTTATGGACAGCATGACAGGCTATTCTCATATTGAGGGATCAACCTCTCAATTCTCCTATACTGTGGAGATCAAGTCGTTGAATTCGAAATTTCTCGAATCATATGTAAACATGCCGCGGCTACTTTCTCAGGAGGAATCACCGCTCAATGATCTTCTCCGTGAAAAGTTCGTTCGCGGAAAGATTGAGCTTTCAATTGATCTGTACGATTGGGCGGAGTCGAAGGCTGTTAAGGTTGATGTGGATTTGATGAAGAAATACTATATGGCTCTTTCCGCTTTTAAGAAAGAATCGAAAGCGTCTGAATCATTCAGTCTGGATTCGCTTCTCGCGATGGACGGTGTGGTTCAGCGCGGGCGGAGTTCGATTTCAGCTCAGTCTCTCGCGACGCTTCACAAGGCGGTTGACGGTGGCGTCAAAAAAGCGCTCCTTATGCGGAAAGAAGAGGGGAAATCCATTGAGAAGGATCTTCTCTGCTGTGTCGGTGTCATTGAGTCGAATCTTGCGGAAATTAAAAAAGTTGCCGCGTTTTCATCGAAAGACCGTTTCAATATGCTGAAAGAACGCATTGAAAAAGTCATGGGTGGTCCGGTTGAGGATGCCCGTCTTTATTCCGAAGTTGCGATGTATGCTGATCGGGTTGATATAAACGAAGAAATCATCCGCCTTACTGATCATATCCGGAAATTCAGAGAGACCGCGAAAGAGAAGGGGCAGGTTGGCAAGAAGCTTGATTTTATCGCCCAGGAGATGTTCCGCGAAGCGAATACAATCGGATCAAAGACTCCGAGTTCAGATATCGCGCATCGCGCGGTTGAAATCAAAAATAATATTGAGAAAATCCGGGAACAGTGCCGTAATGTTGTCTGAGGTGCATGGATGAAGACTACACTAATAAATATAGGTTTCGGAAACGCCGTTGTCGCTGAACGGGTGATAGCGGTGATAACTCCGCAGTCGGCATCCGGGAAACGCATACGGGAAGAAGCGAAAGAGAATAATCTTCTCATTGACGCGACTCAGGGACGTAAAACACGGGCTATTGTAATAATGGATTCCAATCATATTATACTTTCGGCGATGCAGCCTGAGACCCTCTCGCACAGGCTTTCGAGCGGGGAAGGGGAAGTGGCGGATGCTTAGCTCAATGTCGGTTGTCGTATCCGCACCCTCCGGGGCGGGTAAAACAACAATTATCCATTCTCTCATGAGAAATGACCCCCGTCTTGTGTTCTCAGTGTCTACCACAACCAGATTGCCTCGAAAGGGCGAGGTTGAAGGGAAAAATTACTATTACGTTGATGCGCCTACGTTCGGGAATATGATCGACAGAAATGAGTTCCTTGAATGGGCACAGGTTCATTCGGGGTATTACGGAACCTCCAAAAAAGAGGTTGACAGAATATGGTGTAACGAAAAAATTCCAATGTTTGATGTTGATGTTCAGGGTGCTAAGAATCTGCGTACAACCTTGCCTGGTGCGGTTTTTATTTTTATAATGCCCCCTTCGGTTCGAACTCTTGCCGAACGACTCACCGGACGGAATACCGAGAAACCGGAGGAATTATCCATCCGTCTCGCGAATGCTTCACGGGAAATGAATGAGTTTGCATGGTATGATTATGTGGTTCTTAATGACCAGCTGGAAACGGCGGTCAAGGATGTTGAGTCTATTATCCGGGCTGAATCTCTGAAGAGAGACAGAATGCGCCGGACTATTGAGAGAATTATGGAGGAAAAGATATGATCATTTCACTTGATAAACTTATCAATGTTAAGGGAAACAAGTACCTGTTTACAAAAGGTACAAATACGGCAATCGACCGCCGCGACAACATAACTGATTTTCCGCAGGAATCACTTAACTGGAAGGTCGTTCCGACTGTGCTGGAGATGGTTCTTCAGGGTAAAGTAAAGTACTACCTCAAAAAAGAAGAGGAATAGTCCGGGGTCTGTCATTAAAGCTCTCCTTCTTGTAGGTCCTACGGCGGCAGGTAAAACCGATGTTTCTCTCGAACTGGCCGCGCGGTTCTTTCCGTCCCGATTTGAAATAATATCAGCTGATTCTGTTCAGGTTTACCGTATGCTCGATATAGGCAGCGGTAAACTTCCTCCGGAAAAACGCAGGGGTGTTCCTCATCACCTGATTGATATTGTCTATCCCGATTTTCATTTTGATGTTTCTTCATTCTGCGAAAGAGCGGTATGCGCTGTTGACGACATTTCGTCCAACGGGCGGATTCCGATGTTTGTAGGCGGAACTGGTTTGTATATCGAGGGATTCTTTAAAGGTCTTTCTCCGGTTCCGGATATTGATCCTTTAGTCAGAAAAACACTTGTTGAAGAGCTGGCGGAAAAGGGAATTGCGGCATTGCATCGTGAACTTTCATGCGTTGATCAGGAATCCGCCGCTAGGATACATCCAAACGATTCTCAGCGTGTTCTTAGGGCATTGCAGGTGTTTCGCGGTACCGGACGGACTCTAAGCGAGTTCAGAAGTAAACGGATGCCCAGAGAGTCAGAAAAAACACTGTTTTTGGGAATCAACTGTGAGCGGAAGACCCTCGAAGAGAGAATCGAAAAGCGTGTTGACGGAATGATGAAGTCCGGTTTTCTTGACGAAGTCGTTGGCCTTGTTGAAAAAGGGTATACTCCTGAATATAATTCCATGAAGTCGATCGGATATCGGGAATTATATGATTATCTTGACGGAAAATATACGCTTGATGAATCTGTCCTGAGAATCAAATCGGAAACCTGTGAATATGCGCGAAAGCAGGTTTCATGGTTCCGACGCGAAAAGCGGATTAGATGGTTTGACTATCGCGATATTGATGGTATAATTGAAGCTGTTTCCGCGTGGATTGCGGATAGCGATATGGTGAACTGAGAAATCTGTTTGCCTGAGGATGAAAAAAAAAGCAATGAGCGGGGGCCGGTAACGGTCGAGATCTTAAATAACGGGTAACGGCGATGAACAAAACAAAAAACCTTCAAGACACTATGCTCAACGCAATCAGGAAAGAGCGTGTGGACGTGACGATCTATCTCACAAACGGGGTCCCGCTCAATGGACATGTGGTCAGCTTCGACAGTTTTACTGTGCTGTTGGAGATCGACAAGCGTCAGAATTTGATTTATAAACATGCGATATCCACCATTTCACCCCAGAGACCGATCAGTCTCAAAGATGAAGAAGAAGTCTGATTGAATATGGTGCCGTGTGAAAGCGCGGCACCGATTGTATTTTCTATTGACAAAAAAAATGTCGGCAGAAAGATGTGGTACGTTTATCCCGGGTCAGTTCAGTGAATCAATCCATCCGGTTGAATCCCGAGCGAAAGATGCCAGTGAAACGGTTCATTTATTGATGAATTTGATGACAAAGGTGTAGATGACCTGCTTTCGGGTAGTCACCACTTTAAATCAAGTGACGGAAACTCATTATTAACAGGATATAAGGAGAAATTGTATGCCTTGCGGAAGAAAAAGAAAAAGAGCGAAAATCGCGCTCCATAAACGCAAAAAACGTCGTCGCCTAGATCGCCATAAGAAGAAATAATTCGTGAATAGTGAAAGAGATTGAGATATCAATCTCTTTCTTATTTGTAGTCATATGTATGTGTTTAAAGACGCGGCATATTTATTGATACGGATGTATTCCCGGTATGAAAGGAAAGAGTGTTTTACAGTGGGTCTCCCGCCGGTCGGAGCTTTCCGGTTTTGACAAGGCATACTATTGCACCGATTCCCGGGGTGATTACATCCGTGTAGATGTTAACCCTGCAGCAGGCCGGGCTATGTTAATCGTTGAGGATCGGTCTGAGAAGAGGTATGCCTCCCTTATTGAGAAGGGTTCGATAGTGTGGGAAAAAGTCGGGGATACGCCATCTTCGGGTGTTGCGGCCAAAATGAGGGGGAAGTCCCGTTTGTTTTCAATGGCGCCGTCCGATGCCCATCGTATTATCCGGGGTTTTTACGGTATAACCTCTCCCGGTTCGTCCCGAAAACGTAAAGTCCGGGATAAGGGATATCGGGGAGTACTTATTGTGTCCGCTGTTCTGCTGGCTGTGTGCGTACTTATACTGTTCCTGAGCTTCCGATGATAAGTGCGAATTGATCAGACTTTCCCGGCGGACATATCATAAAAATTTGTTGAAAATAGATTAGCACGCGGTTAGATTGAAAAAGACAGCCTGATACAGGCAGCAAAGGGCAGGGTGTAAATCATGCTGAAAAAAGATGAAAAGTCCTTATCGTCAATGCAGATCGTTTGTTTCAAGGTCGGGACTGAAGAATATGGTATAGAGATTCTCAAGGTTCAGGAGATTCTCAAGCTACCGAAAGTAACCACTCTGCCGAAATCCGCTGATTATATCCTTGGTATCATTGATTTGCGCGGGAAAGTGATCCCGATTATCGATTTGGGGAAGAAGTTCTCAATTGATGATCAACGCGAATCTGTTACAAAGAATCTGCGCGCGATTGTAGTTAATATCAATAATAAGAAAGTCGGTCTTGCCATTGATGCGGTGAGTCATGTAATAAAAGTTGAAAACAAAGATGTTGAACCGGCTCCGCCTATTGTTAAGGGTATTTCCGGTCGATATATCGTGGGTATCGCGAAGGTGGACAAAGGATTCGTTATCATTCTTGATATTAATCAGATATTCTCGCATGAAGAACTTTCGACTATTTCAGGGTAGAATGCCGCGTATTTTTAATTCCGTTTTGTGTTTCTGTAGTTTGTTATTGATGACCCTTTTCTTCCCGGCTTATGCAGCGGATGCGGCGGATGCTGCTTTGTCTGAAGATCCCGATAGTAATGAGCTGGTTTCAATAGGATTATCAGTTCATAAGCCGAATTATTTCCTGCCCGTAACAATTTCGCGGTATACCTCTGACGGAAGAAAACGCGATGAAATCAAATTCCAGATAAGCGCAAAACAGAAGTTTTGCGGATTCGAGTCATGGTCGGGGTATGTTGCCTATTCACAGAAATCCTTCTGGCAATATACGAATCTGCGCGATTCCCGTCCCTTTCGTGAAAACAACTATAATCCCGAAGTATTTGTCCGCACACGGAAATTTGACGGGCTTCGTGTTGATTCGGGTATAGAGCATGAGTCGAACGGAAAAGAGCTGCCTGAATCTCGCGGGTGGAACCGGGTGTATCTGTACCCTTCTTTTTATGCGGGAGATTTTACGTTTGGATGCAAACTGTGGTTCCGTATTCCTCAGAAAAAAAAGGATAATCCTGATGATCCGAAAGGAGATGATAATCCGGATATCCTGCATTATTACGGGTATGGCGAACTGAGCGCCGCATATCTGCATAACGGATTTCAACTGAGTACGATGTGTCGCTATAATCCGTTACATAAAAAAGGGTGCTTCAGTGCTGAGATCAGTTATCCCGCAATGCCTTATGGAGCGATGGTGATGATTCAGTACTTTGAAGGGTACGGAGAAAGCATGATCGATTATAATGTGCATCAAAGACGCATCGGTATAGGAATCATGGCTTCGAGATAATGTATATTTACCGCTCTAGTACGCGGCGATGAGGATAGTCTCTATTTCATCCCTGTTCAGCGGTCTCGGGGCATTCTCAATAAAGGGATATCGTACCGCGATATCGGCTACCGCGGTGAATTCCGATTTCAGAATATCAAACTGTGAAAGGCGCTGAGGAATATCAACTTCCATTTCAATCCGTCTGACTCCTTCAATGGCTTTGATCGCCGCCTCGATTACGGTAATGTCGCGGACATCCTCGTCCATAACCTTCGCCATCTGAACATATCGTCCTGGAGAAGATGTAAGATTGTATTCCATCACATGCGGAAGAATCAAGGCGATGGCAACGTCCATCGGGATGTTGGTTCTTGACGATAACGCCATCCCTATCGCAAGTGAAACAGACAGATATGATGTGGTGAACGCGACACCCGCCAGAACCGATGATACCGCGAGCGGATGACGGGGTTGGGTGTTTCTGGGATCTTTATACGCATGCGTCAGATGCTTGAAAAGGAGATCGATTGATTTCAGGGAATAAGTATTCGTGAAATCATTTGTTACTCTTGAGATAATTGATTCTGTCGCAATGGCCAGCGAGCAGATTCCCGCCGCCGCGGTTTCTTCCTCATTTGTTGTTATCGCGATATTCGGATCGATTATTGTCGCTGATGGGTACAGGTAATTATTCCGGTAAACCTTCTTGGCTAAATCATGGATATCGGTGATGTAGAATAACGGAAGAATCTCAAATCCGTATATAGGACGTGTCGGTATTGTAACCAGACTGATCGGCGGATTCACAGGCGGATCATTGAATAGATCTTCACAGAACATGAAATTGCTGGCGAGAAGGGCGACGGCTTTCGCGGCATTGATTGATTCAATTCCCCCGAATCCGATTATCAGATCACAGTTTGTGCGTTTGCAGAAGTATGCCGCGGAGTCGATGAATTCCGTGTTTGGTAATTCAGGTATCTCATCATATACAATGCATGCGGTTCCGGCGGAAGAAACTTTACGAGCGACAGACTCGATCGTTTTTTCCATTTTTTCGAGATCGGAAGATGTGGTTATTATGATGGCGCGTGTACCCAGCGGCGCGATTATCTCTCCCGCCGAGGAAAGTATATCGGGACTGATGTAGACTTTTGTAGGTAAATGGAAATCTGGAAAAATAGTGCTCATACGTACATCCCTGTAAAAATGGGCACTTGCAGTCGTTTTAAAGCCGGTTATTTCTGATTGAATGTGAAATCGGCTGCGGAATGCCCATAAAAAAAGCGGTATTTCCGTCTACCGCTTTGTGTCTGCTCTGTGCAATTCAGCCCCCGCCGTTATTTGCGGAGAATTCCGGTTAGAATCTTGTCGGCCACCATGGCGAGTATCTTGTCGTCAAGATCCTTATTGTACGTTCCGTCGTCAATCTGCGATTTGATTTCCTTGACGCGTTCAGAACGTACATCCGGAGTTTCACGGACGATCTGTGTGAACCGGGCATCCTCAATCGCCTTGAGTCCCTCAGTCGAAATCTGTACCGAATCATTTCCCGTTGAAAGGGAGTCTGATTTCTGTACGTTCTTCGAGCGCTTGGTCTCGAATATATTGTTTACGTTGTTTACTTTGTCTACTGTCATTGGAATAACCCTGCTTATTTCTATAATACCTATCGGCAAAAAATGTCAAACCTTTAATGACTAATGATAATATATGCGGTTTTTATTGAAAAAACACGGTTTTTTTTCGCTTTTTAATGAATTAGTCAGTTTCTTCCTCTGAATTGATATCAGCGGGGTCAGAGTTGTCAATTGCAATCGCAAACTCCCCTTTTTCCTTTATATGAAAAGTCTCTAGAGCCAGATCCGCAGCCTTCCCGCATATGAACTCCTCGAACATTTTGGTCATTTCACGTCCGATAATAATCTGTTTGTCCGGAAAGATCGCCGCGATTGATGACAGGGTTTTTCGTATCCTGTGGGGTGACTCATAAATTACAAGGATTCCGGATATACTCATGAGGGCGGAAAGTTCCTTCCGGCGCCGTCCTTCCTTTTTGCTGAGGAATCCGCCGAAGTGGAGACTTTTGCCAGGAAATCCTGATACTGAGGCCAGCGCGGTAAGGGCGGAAGCTCCTGGAATGGGCGAAACCGCGTGTCCGGCCGTTCGAGCCGCCGAAGCGAGTCTGCTGCCCGGATCTGATACCGCGGGAGTCCCGCAGTCGGTCATATATGCGATTGATTTTCCCTCATCTAGAATGGATAGCGCTTTTTCGATGGCACTGTCTTTGGAATGCGAGTGGATGGAAAACGCGGGAAGGTCAATGCCGTAATGGGACAGGAGTTTGTGTGACTGACGGGTGTCTTCACAGAAAACAGCTGATACTTCATCTTTGAGAAGTCTGAGCGCTCTGAAAGTGAAGTCTTCCAGGTTGCCGATCGGCGTGGCGATTATATAAAGAGTACTCATATAAATGAGGATCGGGATGAGGTTGTTTTTTATCAATAGATTTTTATCGGATGATACACGGTAAAAGCGTGTGCGCCTGGTACAATGCACAATATCCATTCCAAAATGCCTGGATACAATTGTGAATGCGGTAATGCTGTCGAAAAGATGATATTCTGAAAGATCCGCTGGAAAATAATAGGTGGATGAAATAAAAAAAACACCAATATTGTTGACAACAAACTGACCCTTGAGTAACAAGGTAGAACAACGACGGTAACGCCCAGGTGGTGGAATTGGTAGACACACAAGCTTGAGGGGCTTGCGGGGGCAACTCTGTAGGAGTTCAAATCTCCTCCTGGGCACACTGATAAAAGACGCGGAATTTATTCCGCGTCTTTTTGTATATAAGCCCGTCAGTCAGAGCTATAAGTAAATTATTGACAGCTATGATCCGGAGACGGAATAGTAATCGAACGAAAATCAAGAAAGAGAGTTTTTATGAAACGGAATGTAAAAATTGGTTTGGTCGGTTTCGGTACAGTCGGAAGCGGAGTATACAATCTCCTTGAAAAAAACAGAGACCTTATTGCTGAACGAACGGGAATCAACCTTTCAATAAAGACTATCTGTGATTTGCGGACCGATGTGGTGAAGAAAGCCGCTCCCGGGATTGCGGTTACTGATAAATGGCAGGAGCTTGTAAATGATCCTGAGATTGAAACGATAGTTGAACTTATCGGGGGAATCAATCCCGCGAAGGTGATTATTCTTGAAGCGATGACCGCCGGAAAGAACGTGGTTACCGCGAACAAGAAACTGCTCGCTGAAGCCGGACAGGAAATTTTTGAAATAGCGTCGAAAGGAACAGCAAAGCTGGGATTCGAGGCGTCCGTCGGCGGCGGTATTCCGTGTATTGCGGCTCTCAAACACGGGCTTGTCGGCAATAATATCATTTCTGTAATGGGAATTCTCAACGGAACGACGAACTATATCCTTACACGTATGTCTGAAGAAAATATGTCTTTTGCGGATGCGCTCACTCAGGCGCAGAAGAACGGATTTGCCGAGGCTGATCCTACTTTTGATGTTGAGGGGTTTGACGCGGGGCACAAGATAACTCTATGCGCGACACTCGCGTTCAATAAGCGCGTTGATTATACGAAAGTATCTAAAGAAGGAATTACAAAGATCAGTACGATTGATATGGAATTCGCCCGCGAAATGGGATACGTGATCAAGCTTCTCGGTATATGCAAGAAAATCGGTGACCGGATCGATGTCAGGGTTCACCCGACGATGATACGCCGTGAACATCTCCTCGCATCTGTTCGCCGTGAGTTTAACGCGGTAATGTTTGAAGGGGATATGACCGGTCCTGTGATAATGTACGGAAAGGGCGCGGGTGATCTTCCCACGGCGTCAGCGGTGGTCAGTGATATCGTTGATATCGCGGCGAAGAGCGACATCATGCAGAGCGCGGTGGTGTTTGATTCTGACGCGAAGATGATCGAATCAGGCGAACGCACATCACGGTATTATCTCCGTATGCTGACTCAGGATCGAACCGGTATTCTGTCCCGTGTATCCGGGATTCTCGCCGCCCATGGAATCTCAATTGCGTCGGTTGTGCAGAAAGAAGGGGATAAGAGCGGGTATGTGCCGCTGATTATCACTACGCATGAGGCGACTGAAGACGGGATGATGAAGTCTATCACCGAAATCAACACATGTGATTTTATGAAGGAGAAGGTTGTGCTTCTCCGTATTGAGGATTCTTCGGAGGGATGTAATGGCTGAGTATAAAGCATATTTCAGATGTATTGACGGATGCAAGGGTGAATATCCCCTTGATGAAATAATTTACCGCTGTCCGTCGTGCGGATCTCTTCTTGAAGTGCATCATGACATTGATCGCCTTTCAAAGAAGAGCGGAAAAGAATGGCGTGATCTTTTTTCAACACGCAGCGGAACGACGGGATGGCCGTATGGTTCGGGCGTGTGGCGTCATAAAGAATGGATCAATCCCGGTATACATGATGATAATATCGTGTCAATGTTTGAGGGAAATTCAAATCTTTTCTGGGCAAAACGCTTCGGGAAGATGATTGGGATGGATGATCTCTGGGTCAAGACATGCGGAAATACTCACACCGGATCATTCAAAGATCTCGGGATGACGGTGCTTGTTTCGCAGGTGAATGAGATGATCGCAAACGGAAAACCGATAAAAGCGGTCGCGTGCGCGTCGACAGGCGATACTTCGGCGGCGCTGGCGGCGTATTGCGCGTATGCGGGAATTCCGTCGATCGTATTTCTGCCGTCTAACAAAATCTCAATCGCGCAGCTGGTACAGCCGATGTCGAACGGGTCAATCGTGCTGTCGCTCGATACTGATTTTGACGGCTGCATGAGGATTGTGCAGGAGATAACAAAAGATAATTCGATATATCTCGCGAATTCAATGAATTCGCTTCGTATTGAGGGACAAAAAACTATTTCGGCTGAGATAGTTCAGCAGTTTGACTGGGACGTTCCGGATGTAATTGTGATTCCCGGGGGAAATCTCGGTAATGTATCGGCGCTCGCGAGCGGTTTCCGTATGATGCTTGACCTCGGTGTAATTACGAAAAAACCGCGCATCGTGCTCGCGCAGGCAGAACACGCGAATCCTCTGTATACGGCGTATAAGAATGGATATGATACATTTAAACCGATGACCCCGAAAAAGACTCTGGCGTCTGCCATTCAGATCGGAGATCCGGTATCGGTCAAGAAAGCGATACGCGCTCTGCAGGAGTTTGACGGTATAGTTGAGCAGGCGAGCGAGGAAGAGTTAGCTGATGCGTCGGCACTGGCGGACAGAACAGGTATGTATACATGTCCTCATACAGGGGTGGCGCTGGCCGCTCTTCTCAAACTGCGTGAACGCGGTGACATCAAGCCGACAGACCGTACTGTCGTGATTTCCACGGCGCACGGACTAAAGTTTTCTGAATTCAAAGTCGGGTATCATGAAGGAACAATCCAAGGGGTGAACAGCCGCTTTGCGAATAAACCTGTTACTCTGCCTCCTGATGCGGATAAGGTGAGAGAAGTTCTCGAGCGTGAGTTTGCGTCGAGGAAAAACGATGGGCTTCGTAAATAACGATAATCGAAAAGGGAGCGCGCTGCGCTCCCTTTTGCTTTCAATACTGTCCCCCGGACTCGGAGAGATCAGGAATGGTGATGTCGGGAAAGGTTTTGTTTTAACTGCGGTTCGGGTATCGGCACTTCTCTTCCCCGGCGTGTATCTGTATTCAAAAACGAATTCATCTTTTCCGTTTTGCGTTATGACGGTACTGGTCATTTTATTGACAACATTGTATTCTCCATACGCGGCATACTCCGGTGTTTCCGGAGATATTCGCGGATGGTGGCGTAGCGTTCCGGCTCTCGCACTGTGGGGGATTATTCAGTGGATTATGGTGATCTTTGCTGCGTATGTGTGTATCTCTCTTTCGCCGGTGATTGAGGTGAAAGGGAATCAGGCGTATCCGCTGTATCCGGAGAGATCGATCCTTGTGACATCCGTACGGGCTTCGCAGTTATTGACTGAAGGTGATTTGGTTATAGTGCGTGCGGGAAAAGACACGGTTCCGCTGCGGATTCTTTCCTCTGAAGAAGGAAGTTACGCCGAGTATGCGTCAGGAAAAATATCTGTTCTCGGAGAAGAATTACCGCAGACAGTACGCTCCGCATCTGATCTTGAAGCACTTGGATTTCCTAATGATGAAAATATCTATGCTGAAGCAGGGCGATCCCGGACATACTATATTTCGCGGACTCCCGCGAAAGAGAAGAGTGTGGACGTTGAACGATTTATAATTTCGAAAGGTGAGCTTCTGGTTTGCCCTGATAATCGAGTAAACGGAAAACCTTTGATTGTCCGCAGGGAAGATGTTTTGTCCCGGGTGGAGTTCTCGATCCCGATTCCGTGGAGAAATGTCAATGACTGAACACGACGCGGCCCGGAAGGGAATTATTGTAAATGGAATGATCGCGTTTTCGGAATTGATCCTTGTCGGTGTAATCGCGTATCTGATCGGTGCGAACGCGGCTTTTTCTTATGGTTACGGCGCGTTTGTAGGTGTATTCCTTTCTACGACATTCTATCTGATTGCGTGGAAATTTCGTGTGTTCGGCATGGCGATTTTTTTACCCGTATTCGGCGGTTTTTTCCTCCGGATGGGTCTGCTTGTGTGCGCGCTCGCCGCAGTGAGAAATCTCTGCGACATGGTGTGGCTTGTCGCGGGAATCATTCCCGCAATTCTCATTACGATCGGTATCGAGATATTTTTCTTTGCCCGTGTTAACGAGTATTAACCGAAATACTCATCAACACGGGAGCGCGACGTGTCATGTAATGCAGTCACCATTTCTCATTATGAATCCGTGACGGATTGAGCCGGTTTATGACTTCCTTCTGTTCATCCGGGAACCCGATTGGGATGAGGGATAGCGGAATGACCGCCGGAGGAAGATTCAGAAGTTTTGAAAGACCTTCAACCCTGTCTTCCATTGGATAGATTCCAAGCCAGACTGATCCAAGACCCATCGCGTGTGCCGCGAGGAGAATATTCTGTGACGCAGCGGAACAATCCTGTACCCAGAATCCTTTGAATTTCTCATGCGCCATGTTTCCGCACACTACAATTGCCGCAGAGGCTTCTTTAAGCATTTGCGCATAAGGATGGAACTGTTGGATAGCAGTGAATGTGTCGGAATTTCGTATAACGATAAACTCCCACGGTTGTTCGTTCCCCGCTGAAGGGGCGCTCATCGCGGCGGAGATGATTTGCGTGATTTGGTCATCGGTTACCGGCGTTTTAGTGAAGTGACGGATACTTCTTCGGGAGTGCAGAGACGTAAGAATAATGTTTGTGTCTTGTTCTGACATGACAATCCTCCTGATGTAATTATTATTCACCACATAACAATAGTTTATAAAATATTGAAAGTACTTTTTTGATTTCCGGTTTCGCTGATAGTTTTTATCGTGTTAATCGCTTGATTGAGCGTTTGGTGATACAAACGAGATTTCTTGTGCTGTTATGATTTTGATATTGAGTATTCAATCGTACTGAGGTGAATAATGTGAATAAACGAATGTTACACTTCGTTAAATACTATGTCAGGTGCTTATGATGTTGATGTAAAGCGGCCGATGCATTTAAGCGAGATATGGAATAGTAAAGGTTGGATTGAGTAAATCGAAAGATGCGAAATGGGTCAGTCGGAATTGCGGACACGGTTGAGTGTTCGGGTGAGGAGACGGAATAAAATACGTGATGCGCGAAGAATGTCTTTCGCGATAAGTGCATCAGCGCGTTCAGTTGATAACTCGGGATGACGGTTAAGGTACGCGTTGGTTTTTTTAAGATAAGGTGACAGAAGCAGGTTGATCCCCTGTTTTGTGAGAATATCTCGTGCCGCCGCGTATGAAGAGGACTCATCCGAAAGAGTGGTTAGTGGTTGTATGGTATTCAGAGTGTATGTGAGTCCTTCAATAAATCGGGTGCGGATAGATGCCGGCATTGCCGCTGCACGTTCCATTATTATGGTTTCAGGTGTTTTTTTCATTACAGGCAGTGATGATACGAGATCAGATAGAGTTCGTTCTTCCGTGCCTTTGATCTGCGCACCGCCTTCAGTCGCATTTATTACTTTGCGGTCAACTTTGATTACGGAGTCCTCAAACCACTGTCTATACAGATCAAGAACATAGTCAGTGAGAACTGAGCCGTTTCCTCCCCATGCGGGAACGTGTCTGATTTTCCGCTTACGCACCACTCTCTGATTTATCGTATCGAGATTGAGTGTCCGCGAAGTCAGCGTGAGCCATTCATCATTATGGTATGTTCCCGATGTATGGATTTCCCTTCCTGTATATGCGAGATCCTGACCCACGAGAATAATTGGATCGCATCCCGCGTTGAGAAGAAAATCGAAGAGCGATGTCGCGACAGATCCCCCCGATTGTATGTCTCCGATCTGAGGTATGTATTGCTCAACCCAATCCATGAGAGGGGTGGGTTCGCGCATGGTATTGCCGTTCATATCATCATAGTATTTCGCGGTCGATGAAAAGAATTTCTTGCCGTGAAACGAGCGTGCGATTTTTGGGCAGCACACCAGATCAGCGAGAAGAACTGTCGGAGAATCGTCATCCGGTCCCAGAAAATGGCGGATACTGTGCGACTGTGCGTCAAGAGCCATCACTACATGCGGCGATATGCCGAATTTGCGCATAACTTTAAGCGATGTATCAACGCAGCATAAAAGTGCGCGGTCAGACAGCTGAGAAAGAAGATGTGCGTTTTTTTTAAGTGACGGACCCGCCGAGATGATTACTCCCGGGCAGCCGGTGAACGCGCCGAAAAGTGTTCCCGCGGGTGATGAGTTCTTATTGAACAGATATGGAATATTCTCAAGGATATTGCCCGCCCATTTTTCTTCAAACTCGAAACGGGTGAGAAGGTCGCTGATTTTAGATGAAGCATACCTGTTCATCTCTACAATGATTCCATCGTAGAATGCGGGATCGAGAAGATAGGACGGACGATGTGTAAAAATCGAAAATCCCCGGAATTCGCTGATGTCTATTTCTTCAAATACCGACGAGAGATCATGGGTGCCGGTGATAATAACCGCGTCTGTGATATTTTCCGGTGTTTCCCTGCGCGCTATTGTAATGACTTCAGGATCTTTTTCCACCGCGATAATTTTGCGGTCGGGGAATTTTGCACGGAGAGACGCTATGTGGTAACCGAGCCCGGTACCGAGAACTACAATGAATCCTTTTTTTCCGGGAGAAAAAGATTCCACAGAACGAGATGCTTCTGTAACGGGATCATAGGCGGAATGAATACGAATATCCCGGTCACCATGAAGAACGAGAGTTTTAATTCCGGAAGGAGTTTCTTTTACAATATACGGCATCAGAGGTTTGTCTGTTCATTGTACAGAGCCGTCACTTTACTGTGAAGATCAGCCAGTGCGGATTCGTCCTGAATTTTCAGAAAATCAAGAACCATGGAATCAGCATACAGGTATTCGTATTTTTTTGTTTCGACTCCGCAGAGAAGGTTTGCGAGGTAGGTTACGTACACAATTTCCCGATTCTCCTCCTTTGCCTGAAGAGGTGAATGATGAAATTCGATACCTTCGACCAGAAAATCCGCGAAATTCCATTTGTCCGCAATGAGCTTTCCGATCATTGAATGACTGATTCCGATGGAGATTTCCTCGATGACTGTCGTTGTCCGGATACGATGCTGCTGCACGATTTCCGCAATCTTGTTGGTGATATCAAGGTCAACTGACAGAAGAACAATCTTGCCCATATCATGGAGAAGTCCGCAGATGAATGCTTGGTCGTCAACTCCGCGAAGTCCGAGAAGCTGAGCGAGAGATCGCGCGTAAAATGCAGACTTGAGGCAGTGGTTCCAGATTGACTCGAACTTTTTATAACGCTTTTCAAGTATTGTTCTCGAGCTTGCCGCAATAAGCATGAACTTGAGATTTTTAAGTCCGATGCGGACAAGCGCTGCGTTGATATTATCGATTTTACGGGTGGTGAAAAAACCCGCCGAATTAGCGAGTTTGAGAATATCAGCCGTAAGAGACGGGTCGGACATGATTTTGGTGCTCAACTTCGCGATCTGGGTATTCGGGTTGTCGCACATGTTTATGAGTTCAACGGTTGTATGCGGGATTGTGGGCAGAACGCTGATCTGTTCGATGATCTGACCCTTCACTTTCGTTGAGAGCTCATGCGGACGCAGTGTATCCGGAATTGTCACAGTCGCGACAGTGCTCTGATCGTCACCCGTGATTGAAAACGCGTTGGTGATTCCGGAGTTTTTCAATATCAGAATAGTAAGAATGATGCCAAGTCCCGCTCCTTCGGTATCATCATACATTTCATCATACACTTCGGTGAAGTCATGATACTTGTTTGCGTTGTCTATTCGTTCTTTTATGCGAGTTCTTTCCGGTGCGAGAAGAGGGACGTTGTTCGTCACGGTTATCGTGATCCCGTCATCCTGTGCGGTGATGGTGAATTCCGCTCTGTATGCGCTCATTTCCAGCGAGCTTTGCATCTCGGGAAAGTTCATCATGATCTTTTCTTTGAATAACGCGATGAGGCGGTTGTATTCTTCCGGGTCGGAGATGTTGCGGCCTTCGCGTTCGAAGTACACGCGTTTGGCATTGGCTTTGACCGCGTTGAAAACGCATTCCCTGATTATGGTGATAATTGATTCAAGAAGGAAAATCCGATCACGCTTTGAAAGAATCTGGGCGGTGATTGAATTAATCGAAAGCAGAGTGTCCTTTGCGGGGAAGGCAAATCGTATTGTGACCGGTTCGCCGTTTGAATATGAAGTCAGGGCGACCTTGAAATCAGCGATTTGTCCATGAACGAGCATCAGAAACCTTCCGTCGGTAATCTCATTGCCGGAAACGAGGGGAAATTGCAAAAATGAATGTCTCGAACCGGATCATTGCTTTCAAGAAGATTTAAATCCGGGGATCAATTCATTGCAATCATTTTTTATGCGGGTCTGTGAATATGAGTGAAGACCCCTCGCGTTCAATACTTTCACAGAGAGAACGGAAGGCAGGTGTGATGCGTATTGAACGGGGTACGCGGATTTCTGAAACAGGATTTCTTTGGAGGAAGCGTTCATTCCATCGGACGGATTCGTAGGAGCTGTCTGACAGTTCGAGTACAGGGATACAATATCCTGATGACCGGATTGTGCGTTCTTCACGGAGCATGTCCTCGCGGGATGAAATAGCGCAAGTGGGTTGTTTTGTGTTCGGTGTTGAATATATGCTATTGCAAAAGAACATATAACATGGAATATATGCGGATATGACGGCCGCCATTGTGAGTGCCAGTGTTTTTGTCCTCATTCTGAAAAGAAGCGGAATCAGTAAAGCGATATACGGGACTATAAAATACGCGGGAATCGATTCGAATATGAAATGTCCCGGCAACTTTGCGAATGATTCACATAAATCGAGAGTGAATGTCATGCCGCTGTTGATTAATTCTCCCGCCCATGCGGCAGGGACTCCCGTAACGGATAAAACAAGCGTTATTATTGATCCGGTCATCAGAATTTCAATGAGAGGAACGATAACGAGATTCGCGCAGATTCCGGTAAAATTAATCTGGTTCAGGGTAATGGCGATGATCGGTAGAACGCCAATTTGCGCCGAAAAAGTGAGAGCGAGTGAATCTCTGATTTTGGGAAAAATCGAGGGGATGCTGGCTTTATAAAAATTATAGAGAGCGATGATGCCCGCTGTTGCGCCGAAGCTGAGCCGGAATCCGAGCGAGAATATTTCCCACGGATGGATCATCAGAATGACGCTTCCGGAGAGATACAGCGCGTTAAATGGTGAACATCTGTTTCCGGTAATCCGGAACAACGCGATTATCCAGAACATGATGCATGCGCGGAACAATGAAACCGGCGCGCAGGTCGCGTAGAAATATAACGCGAGAAAAAGAGATACGATTATAAATGATATTTTCCGCGGGACAGGAAGAAGAAACAGAATGAAGAGAGGGATACCCGCAACAATCGCAACGTGGCTTCCGCTGGCGGCTAAAATATGCAAGAGGCCGGACCGCGTGAAGTCGTAGTTTGTTTTACGGTCAATGAAATATCCGTCACCGAGATAAAGTGCGTTGATGACTGATCCGGTTTTAGCTCCGTACAGTGATTCATTTCTGCGGATAATCTCCTCGCGTATATATGTGCGAAAGGATCGTTCTCCATTGGATACAACCGCGCAGTCTTTCTTTGTTATCCGGATCTTGTAGTGAATCCCTTCGTATCGTTTACTTTCAAACGGATCATCAGCGGTGATTGTTTCAGGGACGCCATGTATCACGAGATTGTCTCCGACAGCCCGCGAGCCGTGTTTTGCGAACGCAATTGCTTTGACCGGGGAGTGGAATTTATTTCTCAGCGGATAAAGCGACAGTATAACCCTGTCGGAGTAACGTCCTTCCTCGATTGAGATAACCTTCGCGGAATACTCTTTGCCGACTAACGTATCTGGTATGGACGAGTTTATATGTGCGGTTAACGCGGGATACAGAGCGCACAGCGAAGCGATGAGAATATATACGCATGCGCGGACAATTCGAGCTGTTCTGTCTTCCTGATAGCGTCTTATAATGAATACGGTAAGAAGCAGTGATGCCGCGCACATCACCGTTCCCGCAATGATCCTTCCTGTGTTTCCGAGGGTGAGGCCGTACGAAATAAGAATTGATCCGGTAACAGTGAGAAGCAGAAGAAGCGAAGGGGGAGCTCCGTTCTGACGGGGTTTGCTACCCTCGTCCGACTTTTCGGGTGACACCGAGGGAGAAGCCGGTATTCATCTTTGATGATTTCGCGTTTTGACCGTAGAATCCGTAACGGAAGCGTGCGTCGCAGACAAGTTTCCAATCCCAGCGGCTGGTGTATCCGAAAATAAATCCCGCTGACGCCTGTCCGCCCGCACCGCTGTAGGATTTGCTTGATGGAGCCCCTTCAAAATAAACTCCAAGCCCTACGGTGAAGTCGAGAAGAGGCGTCGCGTGAAAAAGATATTTTGCGGTGGCATCGTATAACGCGTGGTTTATTTTCGCTTCGGAATCAGACGATGAGTTCATCATGAACAGACCCCGGAATTCTCCGGCGAAGTCTTTCACGTACACGTCAAACATTACTCCGGGAGCGTAATAGTATCCGGTGGATTTTTTTGTGCCTTCGTGGTCACCCATCCATCCTTTGCGCGTCACTTTGGAATATCCGCCTTCTGCGGCAAGACCCGCGTATGTGAAGAAAAGTTCTTCGCGCGCCGTTCCGTTTCCCTGAGCTGACGCAATCCCTGTCAGGGTGAGCGTCAGAATGAGTGAGAGTACGGCGCGTTTCACGGATTTACCGTATGTTAAGTGGATTTTTCACCACTTGCGCATTTGACGGTGCATTGAAGTCGAACGTTCCGGGAGAGATCGGTTCATTGAGCGAAACACCCGAAAGTGACGCGGTGAATCCATCCCCTTTTTCTGTTCTGAACGCAACTTTTTTCAGCATAAAGCTGCTGTCGACGAGGATAGTCACGTCGCGGTATGTTTTGCTCGGATTCTTCAGCTTTATAGTCGTATCGGATCCTGATTGGGACGCGATCGCCATATAGCCGTTGATGACTCCCGCGATTCCGCCCGACACTCCGCCCACATCCTGAACGCCGCAGACATTGTTGCCGCTGTCATACACCCAGAGCTTTCTTCCGTTGGTGGTGATGATCTTCCCTGAAGGAGCGGTCAGCTTGATCTGAAATTTGCCGGGTGCCATGTATTTGAACGAGCCGGTGTACATCAGACCTGACGAAAAGGTGATATTGATCACTCCCTTCATCGTTGAGATGGAGTAGAACCGTGATTTGAACCGCGCGACCGCTTCATCGCCTGTCAGAGCCGAAATAGAGCTCAGAGATGCCGTGAAAATCGTGCAAAGAACCGCTATAAATAAACGCTTTTTCATTAACGCCTCATATTGGAATACGGCGGATGCCTGAATTATATGAAAAAAGAACGACGTAAGCCAGAAAAAAACGAGATTAATCTTGCTTCCCGCCGGGGCAAGTGTTACAAGGGGTGCGGTGAAATCAATCATTTTTATAGAGGTTTCCCATGCCCGGTCATATCAAGTTTCTCGCTGTTCTCCTTGTTATAGCTATGACAGGGATCATATCGTATGCCAACAGTGATGCCATCTATTCGTTTTACCTGCGTACATGGTATATTAACGTCAAAAAAATGAAATCATCCGACGCGATTACGCACTCCGAGCTGATGAAGCGCGAGTTTCAGAAGGCTGTTGATTCAGTAAAAAAATCGGCGGAAAAAGAGTATATCCGCGCGGATTATGAGGCCGAATCGCTTGAGTATATAAATACGATGTCGCGCGTGTTCTCCCCCGGTATTGACGACCGGTATTCTCCGGAGAACAGGGAATTCGCAATGTATGCGGGTATGTTCTATCTTGAAAGGGGGAATGTGCTCAAAGGCGCGGGGATGATTCTGGCGGCTGCGGGGAATCCGCCCGCGCGCAATGAGGCGGTTCCGTTTATGCGAGCTATCCGTGCGTTGTATGACGCGCGGATGTTCAATGACGTGGTGTCGGAGTTGGCGATCCATCGTTACCCGCTCACCGGGGAAGTGCTGTTCCTTCGCGGATCGTCTCTCTTCAATCTGAAGGAGTATCGGGATGCGGTACAGTCTTTCCATCAGGCAATGAACGCGGGATGGAAAGGGGGAGACATCGACTTTGAAATCGCGATGTGCTACAACGAGCTCAAGTTGTACGGGGAAGCGCTTCCGTACGCAACGCGGGCTCTTTCGGATAATCCGAAAGACCGGAAGGGAAGGGAGCTTGTCGTGCATCTCCTGAATGTTACGGGAAAAACCAAAGAAGCCGAAAAAGTCTCACGGGAAAGATAGAATCCGTACATTTCCTTTTGCCCATAATGTGTTTGAATCTTTTTTTCGCATGTGGTATAACTGCATGTCGAAGCGGTATTGATTGAATGGGAAATAATTTACAGGGTGACGTCGGAGGAAGTATGAACGCAGGTGAAAAAAGGGGGAGACCCCGTTTTCATATAGATCAGATGATTGAATTCTCGCTGGATGGTGAATTGCATTTCCACGCAAATCTCACAAACATCAGCGAAACAGGGGTGCAGGTTACCACTGATACCGAACCTGAGGCGCAGGCTCCTGTTGATCTTGTCGTGGGTTTTGAAACAGATGAAGATAATACCCAGATTTTTCTTGAAGGTATCATTATCTGGGTCAGAAAGATGTCGAAAGGTTATTCGGCGGGAATCCAATTTATGGATATCCGTGATGATCAGCGGAAGCTTATTCACGACTTTATCAAAAAATGCAAATAGCCGTTCAACGCAATGGAATTATCCGGTGCATGTAACAGATCACTGCCCGGATTCCGTGTAGTCTCTGCTCTTTTCTCGTTACACATATGTTGATCTGCCGTACCGGATACGGCGATAACTTGCCGGTATTGCTCTGGATTTCCCGCCAGCCGATGAAGCGCCAAGACAGATGCGTGCTTCTTTTACATTCATGTTAAATTGCATGGAAATCGACCGCTGATTCACATTTGTAATTTCTAAAAAATATGCCGTTTCTCATCTTGTCCTTAGGGCAGTTTGCGAAAGGATACAGGCATTTTAGATTGGACTAATGTTTATAGTACCAGTCACAGTAAAATGCCCTGTTGAATCTGTGCCACGAAATATCTTACAATTGTTTATAAAATGAATCTGTTATATTAAATCGTAAGATATTTCTGCACAGCTCCAACTATCCAATTGTTTCGCAAACTGCTCTGATGATATGGGAGGAACAATGCGCCAGGATGAAACGTGCGTTTCGCGTGAAGTCAAAGAACTGTCATTGCTTTTGAACATCACCCAGCTGCTTAATGAATCGCTCGATCTCGCCACTGTCATGCAGCCGGTACTTCGTATGATGTCCGAGAATATGGATGTTATACGGTGCGCTCTCACCATTCTCAATCGTAAAACCGGGGAGATTATGATCGAAGAATCTATCGGTCTGGGGAAGGACGAGATGGAGAGAGGTCGTTATCATCTCGGTGAAGGGATCACCGGAAAGGTCGTTGATACCGGCAGAATGATGATTGTACCTCTGATATCGAAAGAGCCGCAGTTTTTGAATAAAACCGGATCACGGAACACCGAAGTCGAGAAGGATATATCGTTTATCTGCGTGCCGGTGAAGATCGGCGCTGAAGTGATCGGTGCGCTATCAATCGACAGGAGATATGAGGGAGAGACTACACTCGGAGAGGCGTCCCGTCTTCTTTCAATCATCGCGTCCTGTCTCTCGCAGGCAGTACGGCTGCGTCAGCTCGCTCAGGAAAAATTCGAGAAGGTCGAGGAGGAAAACCATCGGCTGCTTGAAGAACTCAAATACCGAAACGCTCCCCAGAATATAATCGGAAACTCGAAGATCATGCGGGGACTTTATGCTCTTATAGAGAAAGTGTCCGCGGTGAATACAACCGTACTCATTCTCGGCGAAAGCGGCGTGGGAAAGGAGATGGTCGCCAAAGCGATTCATTACGGATCCAACCGCGCGAACGAACCGTTTGTAAAATTCAACTGCGCCGCCATTCCTGAAAGTCTCATTGAAAGTGAATTGTTCGGTCATGAGAAGGGGGCTTTTACCGGAGCCAGTTCCACGAGGAAGGGAAGGTTTGAGCAGGCGGATAACGGAACGATTTTTCTCGATGAGATAGGAGAGATTCCTCCGCAGATTCAGACGAAACTGCTCCGTATTCTGCAGGAACGGGAGCTTGAACGGATCGGAGGGAATGAGACAATTCATGTCAATGTCCGTATTCTTGCGGCGACTAACCGTAATCTCGAAGCGCTTATGCAGGAAGGGAAATTCCGGGAAGATCTTTATTACAGGCTCAATGTGTTTCCGATTGTTGTTCCGCCGCTTTGCGAACGTAAAACAGATATAATACTTCTTGCGGATCGGTTTGTGGAAAAATTCTCGGTTGCGCATCTGAAACCGATATCACGCATCACGTCGAAAGCGGTTGACATGATGGTCGCGTATCGTTGGCCGGGAAATGTCAGGGAACTTGAGAACTGTATTGAGCGAGCGGTTCTTCTTTCAACGGACGGAATCATTCATAGCTATCATCTTCCTCCGAGCATTCAGGCTCTATCGGCGGATAACTCGGGATTTAAAGGGACGCTTAACGAAGCGGTGGAAAAGATTGAAAAAGAGACCATCACCGAACACCTGAAACTTGAGAAGGGCAGTATCACAAGAGCCGCTCAATCGCTCGGAATAACCGAACGTATTCTGGGATTGCGTCTCCAGAAATACGGAATCAATCCGAAGGATTACAAGAAGACTGATAACGGTACCGGGATCGCGTCGTAGGATTCGCGGGATTCTGTTTCGCGTTTTATGTTCGGTGGAACATTCGTGTGAACCGCTGTTCTGAAATGAGAAAAGAGCACCCTGCGAAACAATTCAATGTTTCACAAGATGATATACGCATTTTAGAATGTCGGAAGTAACAGGATAGAGAAAACTATTCACACTGTTAAAATCGTCAAGGTTTTCCAGTATTTGCCCTGGAATACATTTTTGAGATAAATACACATACGTTAATTGCAAATGACGTCTTTGTCAAAGGGGATCATTCTCCGCGCAAGTTCTGTCTCGGTGAAAAGATGTTGACATTAAAAGAATTAATTGCTGATGATTTCCACTGTTTATAAAAATAAAAAGATACTCGTTCATTACTGATTGTTCCAAACACTTATACTATTGCATGATGCATTCCGATGAATCACAAATTCTTGTGCGGCAAATCGCATCTCCAGTGATAGTCGGGCCAAATCATTATATTACTGATATTATAGAAAATAAACCGGGGAGGTTGATTAATGAAAAAAATAGTACCAGGTTTTCTGCTGCTGTTGGCTGGATTTGTTTTGGCGGGATGTTCAGGATCCGGAGGTGACACTCCCACTGTGATTGGGAGTAAGAAAGCAATAACATCTTTTTCGTTTGAATCCATTTCCACTCAGGGATTGATCAATGAAGCGGATCATTCAATAGCAGTAACTGTTCCCTCTGGAACGATCATAACCTCTCTTTCTCCGACTATTTCACATAACGGGAAGAGTCTGAGTCCCGGATCAGGGGTTACGCAGAATTTCTCAAGTCCTGTTAATTACACGGTATCCGCCGCTGACGGATCAGTTCAGACATATCGGGTGACGGTAAATATCGCTTCAAGTACGGATAAATTCATAACTTCGTTCAGGTTTGAATCTGTTAATGCTGCCGGAGTCATCAACGAAACGAACCGTACTATCACGGTAACTGTCCCTTACGGAACAGACCTTACGGCTCTTGTTCCTACAATAATTCATTCAGGGAACAGTATCAATCCCGGATCAGGAATAAGCCGGAATTTTTCAAGTCAGGTTTCTTATACGGTTACCGCCGGAGACGGATCGATGCGGATTTACACAGTGACGGTGAATGTCGCACCACGTTCCGACAAAGCGATTACCGCATTCAATTTCACCTCGATCTCAACGACGAGTACCATCAACGAGGCGAATCATACGATACAGATAACTGTACCGTATAACACGAACAAAGCATCTCTCACACCAAGTATTGTTCATAATGGTGCTCGCATCACTCCCGCATCCGGTGTGGCTTGCAACTTCACTGATCCCGTCGCGTATACCGTAACCGCCGCAGACGGGTCAGCACAGATATACACCGTTACTGTTTTGGTTTCAGCGAAAAATGCTTTTGTATATGCTCCGGATAACACGCGCTTCATAATACATTGTTATATCATTGATGATTTCACCGGAAAGTTGCTTCAACAAACCGAATCATATCAATATCCGTATCATGAGGGATTTAAGGTGTTTGTTGAACCGAGTAACCGTTTCATGTATATTTACGATTATGAGGACTCATTGCCTTACGTAAACAAGATATACACGTATTCGATAAATCAGACCACGGGAAGCATTACCTTGATTCCTGAATTTACCGTTACTGTCGACGCTTATTACGGTCTGAGTAATTTTGTTATCACTCCGGATGGGAAGTATTTTTTTATGACTTCTTCATGTGACACGAGTTCAGTGAACGGAAAAATCATTAGTTTTTCTATAAATCAATCCACAGGCGAGCTCACACCTCTATCCGATGTTATTCCAGATGCAAGCCAAAGAATTATAGAGATGGTTAGTTCCATTGATGGAAGTTCTCTTTATGTAAGGGTCCACCCCTTTTCATATAATGCCCAAGATGTTTTTGGTTACTCAATCAATGCGGCTAACGGATCTCTTACTCAATTATCGGGAAGTCCGTGGAAAATTCAAGATGATTCGATTTATGAACTGAAAATGAATCCTAACGGAAAATACCTCTATGCGCTTGGAGCCCAGAATGTACTAGGTTATTCTATAACAGGGGGTGGCCTTTCTTCGCTTGGAGAGGTGATCAGTGAAAGTTTGTTCACGGGATATTATAGAGATATTTCGTTTGATAATTCCGGATTATTCGCTTACTGGCAGAAAGAGGTGTCATTCATGTTTAGCATTAACGGGGCAAGGATTAATCAGCAGACAGGAGCATGTAGCATTATCAGTGGATTTCCTGTTGCAATGGAGAGTTCTCTACTTGTATTGAGTCCTGACCCATCTGGAAAATATCTTTATGCGGCTAATGATCATGAATACAGTAATGGCAAATACCCTTTAACCGCATTTTCAATAGATCAATCAACGGGATACTTGACAAAGATCGGCACGAGTCCCGCGCGTATTGATGATGTATGGAATCCACGTCAGTTGTTTTATGATCCAACAGGGAAATACCTCTATGAGTTGAATGCTCAGATTCACGGATTTTCAATTGATGGATCCAGTGGTGCATTAACGCCAATTCCCGGATTCGGTTATATACAAGGATGCGGACTCCAAGGCGAGTGTATTGTGGTAAAGATGAACTGATCTATTTTGCCGCTTAAATAAAAACCCTGCATTTGCAGGGTTTTTATTTAATACCATATGGTGGTTGGTTACGATGCTGGCGGGAATCATTATAACGAGAGCTATGTGTCATCGATTTCCTATATACTCTTATATCGTCCGATCATTTCCGAGTCGGTAAAACCCTGACGGTTGTAGAATAACCGTGCGCCGATATTTCTCCTGTCCGCGACCAGCTGAATTCTTCCGATATTTTTTCTCGCACCCCATGACTCAAGGAAGCTGATGAGCATCGAGCCGATTCCGTTTTTCCGATAGTCTTTTGAAATATACATGTCTTCAAGAAGCAGGGAGTATCCTCCGGTCGCGGTTGAGATGACAAGCTGTCCCGTGACCATACCGACAATTTTATCCGCATCTTCGGCAACGTATATTACCGCTGAGCCGCTTTCGATCATCATCCTCAAAGCTGTTTTCTGTTTTTCCGTGTCAGTCGTAAAATCGGTCTCGATCGCGAACAGCTGTGAAAGGATTTCCGCAAGGATGTCGATATCGTTAATCGACGCCTGACGGATGAGCGCACTTGTGTGTTTCATCTGTACCTTCTTTAAATATACTCTGATTGATGATGTCGATTAGGCATTCGGCGATCATCAGTGTGTGATCAGTGCCGTACCGCTCTTCATGATACAGTTTTCCGTGTGACATCGCGGTGAGATATACATATCCCTTTATTCCGCACGAAGCGCCCGCAGATCCGAATGAAATGCTGAGGATGCTGATGTCGGAATTGAAGAATCGGTTGATCAGAATCCGGATAAGGTCATGAGGAACTGAGCCTGTTAATTCCGAGCTGAATGATCGTCCTCCGCTTTCCGACACGGTGAGCGATATCGATGCGGTTACTCCGTTGAATGAATACGCGCATGATTCGACACTCCATATCACGGAATTAACCAGTCCTTTATGGTTGAGAATGCTTATAAGGTCTGTTGCCGACAGGATGGTTTTCGCGTCCGCCTGTTCCTTGACCGTTTCAGTGACAGACGCGGCTTCTTCATCCGTGAGAGTGATCCCCGTTATCTCCGAAACAATATGCCGGATGCCTGCTGTTCCCGAATGGCGGCTGATTACGAATCGGAAATCGTGTGTATCATTTACGTTAGCCGCAAATACGGAGTATGTGAGCGGGTTAGCGATCATGCCGTTCTGATGAATTCCGGACGCGTGCGCGTGCGCGTTTCTGCCGACAACCGCTTTGTTGGGCGGCATGTCGATGCCGGTCGCGGCCTGAATAAGCCGTGCGCCTTCGGATAGAAGTCCCGTCTTGATGTGTGTATCAATGGGCATGTAGTAATCAACGCGGGTCGTAATCGCGGAAATAACTTCTTCGAGCGGAGCGTTTCCCGCTCGTTCGCCGATTCCCAGGAGAGTACATTCCGCCTGAGTCGCTCCCGCTTCAATTCCCGCAAGAGTATTCGCCGTCGCAAGTCCGAGATCATTGTGGCAATGAATGCTCAACTGTGCGGTTTTGTTCCGTATCGCGGGTATTTTTTCCGCAATACCGCGGATAAGGCGCGCGAATTCGGCGGGCTGAGAGTATCCTACGGTATCGGAAATGTTGATGATGTCGGCGCCGGCTCCGGTGACCGCCTCGAAGAAGTCCGCCAGAAATTCATACTCTGTGCGTGTCGCATCCTCCGCTCCCATCTCAACCGTTTTCGCGTACGTTTTCGCGCATTTGACGGCATTGACCGCGTGTTCGATGATGTGTGACCGCGACATCCCGAGTTTCCACTCTCTGTGTACGGGAGAGGTCGCGATGGAAAGATGGATGATTCCTCTTTTCGCGGGGCGTATCGCCTGCGACGCGCGGATAATATCTTTTTCAATACATCGAGCCATGACGGACACTGCTGAGTTCTCGATCATTGAGGCGATTGAGTGCGCGTCGTCGTACTGCGCCTGAGAGGATCCGGGAAATCCCGCTTCTATGATATCGACACCGAGCCGTTCAAGGTACAGTGCGATACGGTGTTTTGATGAGGACGACAGGGCGAAACCGGGGGATTGATCTCCGTCCCGGAGCGTCGTATCAAGAATAGTTATGTGCTTCGCGGTTTTCATGTCGCCACTGTGTTCCGGTCGCACAGCGCGTTGTCAACCGCGTTCCGGGTCTTTTTCAGGGTTGTCATGATCCGTGGTTTGAGCGACGGATCGATCTTCCATGACCGTGCGGGGTCGAGAGAGCAAAGAGGGATCATCTCATCGATCAGAAAAAGATCCGACTTGAGGGATTCGTCGATGTCGCAGATTCCCGCCGCCGCTGATACGAGATCGATAAACGTATGACCTTCCGGCATCCGGTTATGGTACAGGAGAAGCGCCATCAGCAGTTTTTCCGCGGCCATGGATACAATCCCGTGAAGTAATTCCGCGGTATATCCGTTTTTGTTGCCTACCATGGCTCTGTCGCAATATGCGATTCCTTCTTTATAAAAAGAATCCCAGTGTTCCGGTTTCATATCAAGTCTCCTGTGTGTTGCGCGGTGCATGCGATTGTGAAATGATGAGAGGATTGCCGTATAACGAATATCCTCTCATCATCCATGTTACGCGATCTGATATTTTTCGGCTATAGTTCCGTTTTCTATCGCGTCAATGATTTCATCGATCGCTTCCTCGTTCTCTACCTTGCCGTACCATACGTTATCAGGGTACACCACCATCGCGGGGCCTCTGTCGCAGACTTTAAGACATCCCGTACTTGATACCGCTACACCCGCAAGGCCGCGATCAGCGAGTTCCTGTTCAAGATACTGGAGCAGTGATACTGATCCTTTTTTGTGACAGACTCCCTGCGGTTCTCCTGATACTCTGAAGCTCGCACATACGAAGATGTGTTTTGTCGGTTTCTGCATGTTGTATACTCCTCATTAAATAATATGATCGCTCACTTAACCGCAGCCGTTTCCCGTTCCCCCGCAGCTTTTACCCGCGCCGCATTTTCCGGGAACGCACTGCATTATTTTCGGGATTTCGCGGCCGTTGAATACGGAGTCAATGCCCTCGCGCGCCAGTCCGTTCATCGCGAGAACCCTGATCCCTTCGCGCTCAAGGAACGCGCGCGGTGTCTCGCCGACGCCGCTGGTCAATACCGCGCAGCAATCGGACAGCGTTGTGGAAAGGTCGCTCCATCTTTCAAGACCGCCGCCGGAGGGAGGCGCGCTTCGTCTTCCGATGAGATCCGGTGATCCGTTTTTAAAACCGAAGATCCAGAACGCGGACGCTTCGCCGAGGTGCTGATTTACAAAGAGCCCTTCCATGCTGGAGACGGCGACATACGGACGTTCGGCGGTGACTTGCGGAAGGGTGACGCTCTTCATCAGCTTCTGGATTTCCTGATCGGTTTCTTTTCCGACAAGACCCGCGGCGTCCGCTCTGCATCGCGCGCAATGAGCCATCTGCGGAAGATGCTCGCCGGTCAGTAGTCTGATTGATTCGATCTGTTCACGGGTCGGCGGTATCACAGATTCGAATACTGTTCCGTCGACATGGTAAATCGCCATGCAGTTCTGTATGTCGGCTCCGAGTCGGCTGACTTCCCGCGCGACATCAGTTACATGATGATCGTTTACTCCGGGAATAACCACGGTATTTACTTTGACGGTGACTCCCTTTTCTTTCAGAAGGCGCAGTCCCTCCATTTGTCGTTCGAGAAGGATCTTCGCCCCGTCTTCGCCGCGGTAGACTTTAATGCCGGCGCGTACCCATGAGTAAATGTTCGCTCCGATTTTCGGGTCAACCGCGTTGATGGTAACCGTTACATGGCCTACGGCGAGCTCCGCAAGAGTGTCGACCGCAGATGGTAGTTCAAGTCCGTTAGTCGCCACGCACAGATGTATTGACGGATGATGCGCTCGTACAAGACGGAGCGTCTCAATCGTTTCAACGGTATTCGCAAATGGATCGCCCGGTCCCGCGATACCGACGACTTCTATCGACGGAACTTTTTCGAGGACGCCGTCAAGATACCGTGAAGCCTGCATCGGAGTCAGCACCGTGCTGGTAACTCCGGGGCGCGATTCGTTGACGCAGTCAAAGTCGCGGTTGCAGAAGTTGCATTGTATGTTGCATTTCGGCGCGACGGGAAGATGGATTCTTCCCACTTTGTGTTTCGCTTTTTCGCTGAAGCATGGATGATTGTCAAAGTTCATGGTGTACCTCACATATAACTGTAGCCGACGGGGCTGTCATTCTGACGCGCCTCGAGTACGGCGTTGACGATTCTGTCGAGAAGCTGCTGTGTTCCTCTGTATCCGATATGCATAACCCGCTGACCGCCGAACCGGTCATGTATCGGAAATCCGCAGCGGACGATGGGTATGTTGAGATTTTTCGAGAGGAACAGACCCTTGCTGCTGCCTATGACGATGTTAGGTGATAGTTCAGACGCTTTTTCGAGCATCGTGACGAAGTCGGTATCGTCAGACATTATCACTCCTTCTTTTGCCAGATTGTCCGCAATGGCCGGAGGAAGATCCCCTTTTCTCGCGCCGGTTGCGCACAGAACAACCTTCACTCCGATCTCGGACATGAATGACGCAAGACCCGAGATGAGATCGGCTTCCCCGTAGAGTATCGCTCTGAGGCCGAACAGGTATTTGTGCGCGTCGATGTACGCGTCAACAAGGCGTCCGCGTTCTTTTTTGAATCGCTCACCGACTGTTTTCCCTGAGTAGTTTTCAATCGCGCTGATGAATTTGTCCGACAGATCGATTCCGACGGGAATGTTCATCGTCATACCCGGTACGCCGAACGTGTTCTGAAGATAGCCCGCAACACTCTGGTTCGCGGTTATTCCCGCGCCGAGTTCTATTGTGCCCGCCCCGTTTCCCATTCCGCGGATGAGTTCGACCGGTGTTCCTCCCTGAGGTGTCTTCTGATAATCTTCCCATGTCTCGCCGTCGAGAGTTTCCGAATAGTCGGGGAGAAGAACATATCTGATTTCGGAGTCATCAAGGATTTCCTTCATATAACGAAGATCCTCCGCTGACAGAAATGATGATATGATATTGAGCCGGTTTTTTTCATGGCGCGTGCTTTGTTCTGCCAGAGTTTTTACCGTGGAGAGCAGGGCGGCGCGGAATCCTTCCATGTGCGTTCCGCTGTAACTCGGCGTTGACGCATGGATTATCACGGGACTTGCGTCTGTTTTCTCAATTCTGTATTCGCTCAGGTAGCGTCCGATGTCATCGCCGATTGTTTCGGACAGGCATGTTGACGCGACACCGATGACTTCCGGGTTGTACTGACGGATGACATTCTTGAGAGCCGTTTTGAAATTGTCGGCTCCGCCGAATACGGCGGCGGATTCGTTGAAGTTCGATGACGCGATGTCCATCGGTTCCCTGAAATGACTTATCACATAACGCCGTATGTATGTCGCGCATCCCTGCGATCCGTGTATGAGAGGAATGCATCCTTCGATGCCGCGGTATACTATGCTTGCGCCCAGAGGGGAGCATAGTTTGCATGCGTTACGTGTTGATACATATTGCCGTACCGTTCCGACCGGAAATTGTTTTATTTTATGCATTGTGTTTTCTCCTGTTACGCGCGGGAGAATATTTCCATACCGGACTCATAAGAGAGGCATGGACTTCTTTCGCGAAATTTATCATTCCCTCGAAGCCCGCAAGGGCAATTTTTCGTTCGTGATTATGATCACAGAACGCGATACCCATTTTGTACGCGATGGGACGTTCCTTGACTCCTCCGATGAGGAGATCCGCGTCTTTTTCCATCATGAATCGCGAGAGCTCGAGAGGATTTGTGTCGTCCACGATGATTGTGCCCTCATCGCATATTTCAGAGAGGTATTCGTAGTCTTCTTTGGAACCTGTCTGCGATCCCACGACTGCGGTGTTTATGCCGATCAGCCGTAACGCTTTGACAAGTGAAAACGCCTTGAATGAACCGCCGACATAGATAGCGGCTCTGTGTGACGCGACATCCGCCTTGATGCTTTCAAGCTGCGGCAGTACGCGTGTCACTTCTCTTCGGACGAGTTCCTCCGCTTTTGTCTGAATGTCTGGCGAGGAGGGGAAATAGGCCGCGACGTCATAAAGAGCCTGCGCCATATCTTCGATGCCGAAATAGGATACCCGTATGAACGGGATGCCGTATTCTTTCTCCATTTTTTTCGCAAGGGACGTCATGGAGCCGGAACACTGAACGACATTGAGTGAAGCTCTGTGCGCGCGGCGGATTTCCGCGACTCGTCCGTCACCGGTTATGCATGCGTTGACATTCACTCCGATAGATTTGTAATAATCTTTGATCATCCATGTTTCGCCCGCAAGATTGAAATCGCCGAGAATGTTTATGCTCACAGGGGGAACCGGCGTGCTGTTGTCTGTACCGATAAGCACTGATAACGCTTCGCATGCCGCGGTGTAGCCGTCCTTTTTGGTTCCTTTGAATCCTTCCGAGTGTACGGGAATCACCGGAATGTTTTGTTCGGCGGTAACCTTTCTGCAGACCGCTTCCACGTCATCGCCGATAAGACCGACGATGCAGGTTGCGTATACGAACGCGGCTTCCGGTTTATACGTGTCAATGAGCTCCGTGAGCGCGGCATAAAGTTTTTTTTCACCGCCGTAGATGACTTCCTCTTCCCTGAGATCGGTGGAGAAACTCATCCGGTGAAGATCGGGCCCGGAGGACAATGATCCTCTGATGTCCCATGTGTATGCCGCGCAGCCGACTGGTCCGTGTACAAGGTGCAATGCGTCTGAAATGGGATAGAGAACCACCCGCGATCCGCAGAAGACGCACGCGCGCTGGCTGACAGAGCCGGAGAGACTCTCCTTCTCACAGACGATGGAGCGCGTTTCGTTTCCTTTAACCATTATCTGATCACGTCGTTTATCAAGAATCGATATCATGATTCCTCTCCCGAAGACTGAATCTTCATCAACGATCCACCGTTAGGCGGATAACGTTGTTCAATGGAACTCCCTCCCGGTTTCCCGGAAGGGGAGATTCGTTTACATTATCAGGTCAAATTTTTCCTCAAGCGTGTCTCGGTCGATTCTGTCCATAAGTGCGGAAAGAATCTTCTCGTAGAGGTGAAGGGCTCCTCTGTACCCGACTGTCGGGAAATACTGATGACCTATGCGGTCGTAGATCGGGAATCCGACCCGTATCAGCGGAATGTCAAGGTCGCGGCTCATGTACTTCACATAGGAATTTCCCATGAGAAGATCCGGTTTGGTTTCTTTGACCAACTGATGGAACAGGAACATGTCCGCGTTGAGACCCGCCTTTACGATGGTTTTCTCTCCCGCGATCTCTTTTATACGGCGTTCGAATTTGGGACCTGACGGAGTACCGGTGAGCACAACCGAAATTTCCATATCGAGTTCGGTGAGAAATGAAACGAGACCAACGAGAAGATCCGGATCGCCGATCAGGGCGACTTTCTTCTTGTATGTGTACTGTTCCATATCTGTCATCGCATCGACAAGCTGACCGCGTTCTGTCATGATTGACTCAGGAACGGAGACGCCGGTTGTCTTGTGGAGAAGATCTATCATCGCGTCAGTTCCGCGAATGCCGAGCGGCATATCGAGAATTTCAAAAGGAACCTTACACTTGGTATCCAGAAGCTTCGCCGCGGGCAGCGACGCGACGCGTCCGAGAGCGACAGTGAATTTGCTGTCACCGGTGCTTACGATGTCATCGCGCTTGGTGCCGCCTTTGGGATACATGTGAAACTTTCCGTCCATCGGCGCGTTGACGACTTCGGATGTATCAGGGAGCATTACGATTTTAATGCCCATCTCCGCCGTGATGCGTTTGATTTCCGCCATGTCCGACGGTTCAACGAATCCCGGCAGGATATTCACCTGGTTGAGTTTCTTTCCGGTATTCTGCGACATGTACTGGATAAAACTCGCGGTCATGTTCGCGAATCCGGTTACATGAGAACCCTTGAAGCTCGGCGTGCTTGTGTGCACCACAAGTTTTCCCGCGGGAACTTTGCCGTCCATTACCGCTTTCTTGATGATCTGAGTCAGGTCATCGCCGATCACTTCCGATAGACAGGTAGTGTGTACCGCGATGATTTCGGGATCATACAGAGAGAAAATATTGTTAACGGCTTCGAGAATATTCGCCTGTCCGCCGAAAACCGACGCTCCTTCAGTAAAGGAACTCGTTCCCGCCATGATAGGATCCTTATAGTGTCTGGTCAGCGCACTTCTGTGATACGCGCAGCATCCCTGTGAGCCGTGACTGTGCGGAAGACATTTGTGAACACCGAGGGCAGCGTATAACGCGCCGATCGGCTGACATGTCTTCGCGGGCTGTATAGTGAGAGCCTTGCGTTCGACAATAGTGTCCGGGGTGTGTCTGAGTAACATTGTTTCCTCCTTTATCCTTCCCAGCCGTAGCTTCCCGAAAGTTCCGGGGTCGCCTGCCAGGGTGCTTTGATGAAACGGAATATATTGGTGTTGAGAAGACGGTCGATCTCATTGTAGAAATTTACCGCGCCGATGAATCCCGCATACGGACCCTGATAGTCGTAACTGTGAAGCTGTTTGAGCGGAATTCCCTGCTTCTGCACCACGTACTTTTCTTTTACGCCTGCGCAGAAAAGATCCGGCTTGTACTTCTCGATGAGAACTTCCGTTTCGTGATGATTCAGATCGTCAATCACGAGCGTATTGTTTTCCATCTCCGGCATCATTCCGTCGTAATCGTTGAGTTTGTTCCCCGCGTTTTGAAACTTGTCGAGTTCGGTTTCTGATTTGCGCGGGTTGTACTTCGCCGGGTCTTTCTCCACGGTGAGTTCTTCGATGTTACGGGTGTCCGCGTCCACGATGATGGAAGGAATCACTTTGCGTCCTTCATAGTCATCGCGATGCGCAAACTCATAACCGGCGGCAATTGTCTTCATCCCGATTTCAGAAAAAAGATCCTGATAGTGATGCGCGCGCGAACCGCCGACGAAGAGCATCGTGGTTTTTCCTTCGCAGCGGCTTTTCACGTCGAGACGGACTACCTCAACCCGCTCCAGTTCTTCTTTGATGACTTTCTCGACATTGCCGATAAGCTCTTTATCGCCGAAGTAGGCCGCCATTTTACGGAGCGATTTCGCGGTGGATGTCGCGCCGATGAAATTGACCTTGAACCACGGAATGCCGTATTTCTTTTCCATCATCTCCGCAAGGTAGTTGATGGAACGATGGCACATAACCACATTGAGATCGGCCGTATGAGCGGTGATGAACTCTTCGTAGTTTGAATTGCCGGAGAAGGATGAATGGAGAGTGAACCCGCATTTATCCATGATTCGTTCGATTTCAAAGGCGTCGCCGCCGATGTTGTACTCACCCAGGATGTTGACTTTGAATTTTCCGGGTTTCGCCTTGTCCGAAAGACCGACCACATCGGTGAACACTTTGTTGTTCGCGATATGATGTCCCGCTGACTGGCTGACTCCCTTGTATCCTTCGCATGAGAATCCGAAAATATTGATATCCGGATACTTCGCTTCCATCTCGCGTGCGACCGCATGTACGTCGTCACCTATAAGGCCGACGGGACATGTGGAGAAAATACCTATCGCTTTGGGGTGAAAGAGCGCTACCGCTTCATCAATGGCGGTTTTGAGTTTCTTCTCGCCGCCGAACACAATCTCGTCTTCCTGCAGGTCGGTAGACAGTGCGTACGGCATGTAGTTTTCGGACTCAGCGGTTTCCGGGCGAGTCTGATTTCTGCGCGTAAGCCAGCTGTAAAATCCGCAGCCGATGGGGCCGTGCGTGATCTGGAGAATATCTCTTGTGGGTCCGAGCACCACACCTTTACATCCCGCATACGAGCAGCCGCGCATGGTGATAATGCCGGGAACGGTTCTTGTGTTTGCGAGAATCTCGGGAACGTTATCTCCGTTCTCAACTTTGTTAATGACAATCTGCTTTGCGCGTTTCCGCGCCACTTTTACGGGGTATTTTCCGAGCAGATCATTTTTTACGCTGACCGGGTCAACGTGTAAAACGGCGTTTTCCTTTTTCATAACATACTCCTTTTCATTGTTACGCCTCATCAAGAGTGATGTTTCCGTTTTCGCCCGTGCGTATCCGGATTGAGTCCTCAACAGGCAATACGAAAATCTTGCCGTCTCCGGCTTTGCCTGACTGATTGTTCTCGATGATTGTCGTAACCACGTTCGACACAAGTTCGTCCGGGACAATGACGGAAATCATTCTCTTCGGGATAAGACGCTGAGACGATCCGAGTTGCGCGATCGCTTCCTCGTATCCCTGCTCCGCGCCCTTGAGTAGGTTGAAGTCAACAAGCCCTTTCCCTCTGCCGAGACATTCCTTCGCGTGAAGGGAAGATATTCCCGCGCTTGCGAGAGCACGCTTCGTCTGGTTGACCTTGTTCATGCGGATGACGGCCATGACTTCCTTCATATCTTGACCTCCTCCTGTCCCTCTGATGTTTCCTTGATTCCTGAGCTTACTGTGTAGACTTCATCAACGGGAGAGACGAATATCTTTCCGTCACCAAACGCTCCCTTCTCTCCTGTACGGGCGGAAGCGATGACGGTTTTGACGACAAGAGGCGCGTCGTGGTCGGAAACGACGACGATAAGAAGTTCTTTCGGGATTTCATCGTAGGTGATATCTCCGATTTTGATACCGCGCTGTTTTCCTCGGCCGGACACGTTCATACGCGTCACTGCCGGGAAGCCTTCCTCCATCAGAGATTCAAGAACAGCGTCAACTTTATCCGGTCTTATTATTGCACGAACCATTTTCATAATGTTTACTCCTTTCTGGTGTTTATGCTTCCAACCCGAATTCGATGAGCAGTTTTTCGAGCTCTTCGATCTCAAGCGGTTTCGGGATTACAAAATTCTTATTCTTGTCAATTGCCTGTGAAAGCATGCGGTATTCATCAGCCTGACCATCCGCCGGATCGAATTCGATTACCGTTTTACGGTTGATCTCCGCTCTCTGTACCACGTTATTACGCGGAACAAAGTGGATCATCTGAGTGCCGAGCTTTCCCGCGAGCGCCTCAATGAGATCCGCTTCACGAGCGGTGTTTCTGCTGTTACAGATAAGTCCGCCAAGACGAACAACGCCTGACTCCGCGAACTTCACGATACCTTTGCAGATATTGTTCGCGGCGTACATCGCCATCATTTCGCCCGATACCACGATGTAGATCTCTTCAGCCTTTCCGTCACGGATCGGCATCGCGAAACCGCCGCATACCACGTCGCCTAACACATCGTAAAACACGTAATCAAGTTCGAATTTGTCCGAATACGCGCCGAGCTGTTCGAGTAGATTGATTGACGTGATGATACCGCGTCCAGCGCAACCAACGCCCGGCTCAGGACCGCCTGATTCGACGCATCGTGTGCCTTTGAATCCCGGTTTCACAACATCTTCAAGATCCAGATCCTCTCCTTCCGCGCGAAGCGTATCGAGAACCGTTTTCTGCGAAAGACCGCCGAGAAGCAGACGTGTCGAGTCAGCTTTCGGGTCGCATCCGACCACCATTACTTTCTTTCCCGCTTCCGCAAGAGCGGCTACGGTATTCTGGGTGGTTGTCGATTTCCCGATTCCACCTTTCCCATAAATCGCAACTTTTCTCATTCGAGTACCTCTTCCTTTCGTGAGTGATACCAATAGTAATGCAATACCCGTGCCAAATTTCAGCGCGTGCTTTGAAAGCGCATTTATGAGGGGTTATTTAACATGAGTGGAATATTCAGATGATAAAAAGACAAATCGTTAGTTTATTGTGTGAGTTGTTATGCGGATTATGAATGATTATGAGTCTGCAATTCTACATTCGTGAAGGAACTTGCGGGTAATCTACGCGAATGTATGATTAATAATAAGTTTCATTCGTGAAAAGAGATACATTGTTTTAATGTCCGATAACGAAACGTCATCCGCGCCTTCTATCACACCAAGTATTTTTTAACTTTATAGAAAATAGTCGTACCGTCTGCCGGGTTTATTATTTTTAAATCCGTATGTAAGTGCGTTAATTTTTTATCATCATTACGGCAATGTTAAATGTATCACCGCGGTCTATTATATTGTTGAATGTTAAGTATCATTGATGAATCCGGTAGGTGTTATCAGCGGACGTGTGATGATAACGCATTGTCGAATTATGTTTTGATGGAGAGTATTATGAAAAAGATATGGTATCCGATATTTATTCTGCTGATTGCGTGTGCGGTGTTGATCACGGCACCATCAGGCAGTAATGCCGGTCAAAAAACTGAGCTGATAATATCCGCAGCCGCGAGTCTCAAAGACGCGCTGACTGACATTGAGAAATTGTATATGGAAGATAATCCTGACGTAAAGCTGGTGTTTAATTTCGGCGGATCAGGATCTCTTCAGCGGCAGATTGAGCAGGGAGCTCCCGTTGATATCTTTATTTCCGCCTCGCCGAAACAGGTCAGTGAACTTGCTTCAAAAAAAATGATAATCGAATCATCCGTCACCACGATTGCCGCGAATGATATTGTTCTTATAGTTCCGAAAGACTCCCGGCTGAGCGGTGATTTCACGCTTCTTTCCGGATCATCAGTCAAACGTGTCGCGCTCGGTGAAACGAAATCGGTACCGGTCGGACAGTACTCTCTTGAGATTCTTGACGCGCTCAAAATAAAAGAGGCCGTGATGGCCAAAGCCGTATTTGCCAAGGATGTACGCGAAGTTCTCACCTGGGTGGAGACGGGAAATGTCGACGCGGGTATTGTGTATAAAACGGATGCGCTGATCGCAAAAGGGAAAATCCGCGTTATCGCGTCGGCTCCGGCGGGAACGCATAAACCGGTAACATATCCCGCCGCGCTGGTCAGTGCGGGAAAAAATATTAATATGTCCAAATCCTTTATCGCGTTTCTTCAGGGGGAGAAAGCGCAGAATGTATTTTTGAAATACGGGTTTCTTCCATATAAGTAAGTCCGGAATCACTCGTGAAAGGGTATCTATGAATTTTGATCTTACACCGATGTGGATATCTATCAAGACTGCCGTTGCGGCGACAGTTGTAACCTTTTTTACGGGGATTACCGCCGCATGGTTTGTCGCGAAGTATCGGGGCAGGGGAAAGTCACTGATAGACGGTGTTCTAAGCCTGCCGCTGGTTCTTCCTCCTACGGTGGTGGGGTTTTTCATTCTTGTCGTGTGCGGCAAGAGCGGTCCTGTCGGAAAATTTCTCAATCTTTTTGATTCAGGGATAATTTTCACGTGGAGCGCCACAGTGGTTGCGTCGACAGTTGTGGCGTTTCCGCTTATGTACCGTACCTCGCGCGGAGCGTTTGAACAGATTGACGCGAATCTTCTCAACGCGGGAAGAACTCTAGGGGTGAGCGAGTTGAGGATATTCTGGAAAATAGCGGTACCGCTCGCATGGCCTGGTATCGCGGCGGGAACGGTGCTGGCGTTCGCGCGGTCGCTCGGCGAGTTCGGCGCGACGCTGATGGTCGCGGGAAATATTCCCGGCAAAACACAGACAATCCCCCTTGCGATCTTTTTCGCGGCGGAAGGCGGAGATATGCGCGGGGCGCTTATCTGGGTAATTATGATTATGGCGATATCGTTCATTGTCATTATTGCGATGAATTACTGGAATGCTTATCAGCGCCGTAGGCCTGTCGGCGGAGCGGGAATCTGAAAATGAAATTGTCCGTATCAATCAGAAAAAAACTCTCGGACTTCGTTCTCGATGCGGATTTTGTCACCAACGGAACAGGGACGGGAATTCTCGGCGCCTCGGGTTCGGGGAAGAGCATGACGCTGAGGTGTATCGCGGGGATTGATACGCCTGACAGCGGAAGAATCGTTCTCGGGGACAGAGTCCTTTTTGACTCGGATAAGGGGATTGATCTCCCCGTCCGTGAGCGCGGAATCGGAATGCTGTTTCAGCATTATGCGCTCTTTCCTCACATGACCGCCGCGGAAAATATTTCATTCGGGATGACACGTCAATCAGCGTCGGATCGCGCGCGTAAAGTTGAGGAGCTTCTTTCTCTGGTACGTCTTGAGGAATACGGCGGCCGTTATCCTCGAGAACTGTCGGGAGGACAGCAGCAGCGCATCGCCGTCGCCCGGGCACTTTCGGTCAATCCCGACGCCATCCTCTTTGATGAACCTTTTTCCGCTCTTGATGATTATATGCGCGGTGTCATGATCCGTGAATTCATACAGATTCTGTCTGTATACAGGGGTGCGCTTCTGTTTGTGACACATAACATCGATGAGGCGTTCCGCGTTTGCGGCAGTCTCGTGGTGCTTGATAACGGAACGGTGAAAGGGAAAGGCGAAACCCGTTCGCTGTTCGACCGTCCGCCGACGATTGAGTCCGCACGTATCACCGGATGCAAAAATATTACACGGATTAACCGGCTGTCTGATGGGGGTATTGACGCGGTCGACTGGAACTGCCGTCTGAACTGCGCGGACAAGGTCAATCCGGCCGCGTTATACGCCGGAATCAGAGCCAATCATCTGCGCATGAGCGATGAGATCTATGGAGACAATATCATCCCCTGTCACGTCACGGGAACGAGCGAATCGCCGTTCAGGATGCAGCTTTTTCTTTTACCTGCGGGAGCGTCCCCTTCCGATGAACGCGCGGTTATGCAGTGGGATATTCCCAAAGAAAAATGGGAACAGATTAAAAGTAAACCTCAGCCGTGGGGGATGTTCGCCGATCCCGCGAAAATATTCGTCATGTAATGTGTGTGGCGAACGTTATGCGGCGGCAAGGTGAGTTTCTCGCAATGTCGCATGAGTTGAATGATGATGTGTTGCATGGTTGAGGCTGGATATAATGGCATTAATAAAAAGGAGGACAATATGAAAATCAGTGCGCGAAATCAGATCAAAGGTAAAGTTCTGTCCATTGAGACAGGAACGGTGATGGCGAAGGTGAAGATCGATATCGGCGGTGGAAATACCCTTACGTCGCTGATATCGAAAGAATCGGTTGATGATCTGTCTCTGGAAAAAGGAAATGATGTTGTCGCAATCATCAAGTCGACTGAAGTGATTATCGGGAAGTGAGTGTTCTGTTTTATGTATAATAAAAAAGCCGGGGTTCAACCCGGCTTTCTTGTGATGTCATGAAATGAAGTCTATTTGCGCCTATCTTCCACCCGCTGAGCTTTCCCTTCTTTCCTCTCGATGCTTCCTTTTTCAACAAGCTCCAGATTAACGTGGAATCCGAGAAAGTCGTATAACGTAGTGAGTATTCGGTCTTTGAGATCCTTTGATACGGCTTCGGCTTTTTCGATTTTGAGTGTGATATCGCCCTTTCCCTTGGTCTCTTCGAGGATGATACGGTACTCTGTTGAAAGCTCCGGGAATTCCATAAGGAGCGATTCGATCTGCGAGGGATAGAAATTGACCCCTTTGATTTTAAGCATATCATCATTGCGTCCCTTGAGACGAGCGATTTTGAGCGTGGTGAGCCCGCATCCGCATTTCCCGCGTGAGAGAACTTTTGTAACATCGCGTGTACGATAGCGGAGGAGGGGGAGTCCTTCGCGCGTGAGAGTGGTAACTACCATCTCGCCTTCTTCTCCGTCGGGAAGAACCTCGCCCGTTTCAGGATTGATGATTTCCACGAAGTAGTGATCATCCCATACATGGATACCTGAATGTTCCTTGCAGTCGATTCCCATTCCCACGCCGCCGGTTTCCGTCATGCCGATGATGTCGAATGAGTCGATTCCCATGGTGCGCTCAATGCGCTTTCTCATCGCGTCGGTCCACACCTCGGCGCCGAAGATTCCCACACGGAGTTTGGTGCGCGCGCGGAAATCGAAGTTGCTGTCCGCGGCGAGTTCCATGAGACGCAGGGGATATGACGCGATCGCGCAGAGACATGTCGTACCGATGTCTTCCATGAATTTGAGCTGAAGCATGGTGCGCCCCGCACCGATCGGCACTATCATCGCGCCGAGCTTTTCAGCGCCGTAGTGAAAACCGAATCCGCCGTTGAACAGTCCAAACGACGGAGTGATCTGCACGATATCGTCGCGTGTCACCCCTGACGATTTGAAACAGCGCTCCGATATATCGCTCCACTGATCGATGTCGGCGCGCGTCATCGGGTTGATGACGGGAGTGCCGGTTGTGCCGCTCGACATATGGAACCGCATAACGTCGGCTGAATCAGCGCACATGTATGAGAAGGGATACCCGTTACGGAGAATATCTTTCGTCATAAACTGCAGTCGGGTGAAATCCTCGTACGATTTAACCTCGGACGGGTATTTCATTGATTCAAAATAAAACGTATTCCGTGTTTTTATGCGGTGCAGTACTTTATTGATCTTTTCCGCGTACACATCATAATTATGCATGGCGACCTACCTCATATCCGAAGTCGACAGATGCGGCCGCTTTCGGAAAAATATCTTTTATCACGTTAACGACCTTTTCGCGGTCAAATGTGTTTTCGTTATGCGCGAGAAACGCTCCGAGAAGAATGCTTCCCGACGCGATTTCCGAACCGAATTTCTCCCGCGCGAGACGCGAGGCGTCGATGGTGATGATCTTCATCTCCTCTCCGAACGCCGGTGTCTTTGGTGAATCGATAACCAGACACGCGCCGGCGGCGCATCCGCCGAGATTGCGCTCGGCCTCGTTCAGATCTGTGGCGATCATAAAGTCCGCCTCTCCTTCGCCGATTGACGGAGAATGAAAATTGCCGATCTTTATGTATGTCGCGACAGAACCGCCGCGCATCGCCATACCGTGCGTTTCCGCCGAAATGACGGGAAGACCCAGCCGTGACGCGATCTCGCCGAGCATGCGGTTGACGGTGATGATTCCCTGTCCGCCGCGTCCGCAGATAATTCCCTTATGCATGGGGCGCCTCCTTGATTGAACCGAAGGGGCATACATCGAGGCACACTCCGCAGCGGGTACACAGGTTCATGTTTACCGCCGCGCGTCCTGTCTCCTTGTCTTCGTAGAGCGCGGGACATTCAAACTTCTCATAACAGATTCTGCAGTTTTTGCACGACTGATCGATCGCGGGAATAATTTTTCCTTTTAACCGGTCTTTGGTGACGCAGGGATGTCTGAAGATAATGACCGACGGAATCGAGTGTTCGCGGGAATACTCGTACGCTTTTTTAACGAGATTTGTCGCGCCTTTGATATCGTATGGATCGGCGATTTCAAGGAATTCAATACCGATCCCTTTGACCACGCCTTCTATGGTGACGCGCGACTTTCCTTCGTGGGGCACGGGCTGGAATCCGGTCATTGCGGTTGTGGTGTTGTCGAGAATCGCAAGTACAAACGCTGATCCCGCGGTTATCGCGTTGATAAGCGGAGGAATTCCGGAGTGGAAGAATGTGGAATCGCCGATAGTCGCGATGACGGGTTTGCCGGGATTCGCGCGCGAGAGCGCTTCAGCGAAACTCACGGACGCGCCCATATCGAGCACGGTATCGACCGCGCCGAGGTTGACGCCGAGAGTGTAACATCCGATATCGCCGGGGAATATTCCGTCGGGATACGCTTTTTTAATAGAGTAGAACGCCGCGCGGTGACCGCATCCTGCGCATAACGTTGGTCGTGCGCCGGGTGACGGAGCGTATCCGCGCGTGCGCGCTTTTTTATTTTCTTTTCCGAGAGAGCGGGAGAGGATTGAGCGGATCGTGTCGAGAGTCATTTCTCCCTTCGACGGCACCGCGTCGTTCCATTTTCCGTCGATCTTCCTTTTGTCGAGAAACTGGTTTTCCATGACGGGAAATGTTTCTTCAATAATAATGATCCGTCTGTACGCTTTCTCAATCGCTTTTATTGAATCAAGTGAAATCGGATACGGCATGTCAATCTTGATGACATCGAAAAGCCCTTCGTATTCATGTTCAACATCTTTCACGAGGGAATACGGATATCCGCTTGTGACGACGACGGTATCGTTCACGGGTGTGACGCTGATTTTGTTTTCGACGGCGATCGCGTGAAGCTTGTCGAGAAGTTCAGTATGAAGCGCCGCGCGGAATTTCGGTGTGGCCGCCCAGCGGGGAACATTTCTTTCGAACGGCGCCGTGTCGGCCGGGGACGGATGAGTGACCGGCAGGTCGACTCCCTGTCTGCTGTGACAAACCCGCATTACCGGACGGATGATCACCGGAATGGAGTGCCGCGCTGAAATATCGAACGCTCTGAGTGTGCACTCATACGCGTCTTCGGGACTCGCGGGATCGAATACCGGAACGCGCGCGGCGTGAGCGTACATGCGGCTGTCCTGCTCGGTCTGCGAGCTGTACGGGCCGGGGTCGTCCGCTGATACAATGACAAGCGCGCCCTTCACGCCGGTGTATGCCGATGAAAAGAACGGATCGGCGGATGCGTTGAGTCCCACCTGCTTCATCGCGCAGAGTGTTTTTTTACCGGATATCGATTCAGCGATCGCGTTTTCGATCGCGGTCTTTTCATTTATTGACCACTGACTGAATCGGTCAGGAGCGAATTCTCTGAAGGCGGTAAGTATTTCGCTGGAGGGTGTTCCGGGATACGCATAGGCCGCATGCGCGCCTGCGTCGATCGCTCCGCGAGCAATGCATTCATTACCAAGAAGAAATTCCATTTCAGTCTCCTTGGCGCAAGATTATTATCACGGCGGATTTACGCAACAACTTTCGGTTTCTATGCGGAGAAACAGGTCAATTCCGCATATATCCCTTTCTTCGGTAGAGTGAAGCCGCGTCACGGATAAATATACTGAGCGGTTTGACTAGCGGGGATTATAATATTCCTGCATGAAAAAGCTTTAATTTGTTTTTGCGCGAGTTTCAAGCTGACGGAATGGACATATTCGTCTGTTTTTCAAAAAAAAGATTATCACTGTCGGTGCCGACGAGAGTGAATCCGGCCTTTGTGTAAAAATTCCGTGTTCTGATATTCCATGGCGGTGTTTCAAGGGTCCATAGCCGCGCGTCCGGAAATTCGCTCAGAAGCGTATCCATAATACGCAGTCCCAATCCTTGCCGGTGAACCGACGGATCAATCCATATACGTCCGAGATTATACACATGTTCTCCCCGGTCAGGTTGCCTGAATACGAGAATTCCACCGATAATAGTATCGTCATTGCGGATGCTGAGAAAACGCGCCGCGATCGTCATCATTTTCCGGTGCCACTGTACGCTGTTGAATCCCGGAGGTCCTCCTTGCGGATCTGACGCGCCGACGTGCATGTCGGATGCAAAAGCCCTTGTGCATATTTCGGTCAGAATGTCCATTTCTGAATTTTCCGCGTTTCGTAAAGAAATCATCGATGTCTCCATGTGATAAATCCGTGCGGGATCTATATGGTAAACGCTTTCCGCCGATGTCAACGATTATGCGGCAGATGATCGGTGCGAATAGAATTAAGGGTAATTTGAATAACTGCTTTTAACTTATTCAAAAAGCTTGATTGTGTTGAATGATATTGATGTTGACAACGTTAATGTCCATATTGTAAATTCCACAAAAAATTAAGTAGCGGAGAAAAAATATGAGATTATCAATCAGAGCAAAATTAGTGTACCTGCCGGTTTGTGTGCTGATAGCGGTTATCGGCTGCGGCGGCGGTGCGGATAACAAAAGCAAGGACAATGCTGCGGCGAATGTCATAACTGTTCCGGTGACAATTGATGATACCGCCAATTATGCGGTTGAAAGTGCATGTATAGGGAACGCTTTATCTGATTCATCGTATATATACGGTTTGGTGAAAGTCACATACAAGGGATCTTCTCCTGTCAGCTCGATATTGATTGAATCTGATTTTAAATCGGGCAGTACTGTTCTTTTCGAAGATACGAGTTTTGTGGAGACATCAAAAATCGTAAAGTACCCTTCGATTGACAGTAATAACAATTCATATTTTGACTCTGCCGGAGACACAGGGTATTATTTCATAATCAAAGATCTTGCTGATTGTAATGCGGACATTGATGATATTACGGGAATTGATATAAAAATCAGCGGAGATGCGTGCACGTATATCGCGCCGATCGGGAAAATTGAAGTACAGGGCGCCGCATCGTCGATTGACAATAGTATATCTGTAAATGTTTCGCGTACTGATGCCGATTCCATGCTGATTCATTCGAAGTATTCCCGATTTATATTTGTTGATACTGACGGGAATACGTTCAAGTGGGCATTTCCCGAAGTGTACAACGGTTCAGTTGTTGATTATAACTTTGCCGCCGGTGATACCAGAAAATATGAAGCGAGGTATTGTTCTCCTGACTATACTGAAGTCACGCTGAGCGAATGTCTCCTTGAGTGGGATGCCGGTTCATATTCCGGGGTGTCTAAAAAAATAAATTCGATCATGCGTGATTCAGGGTGTTCGCGGGATGAGAAAAATCTGCGGATTCGCAACGCGCTCGATGAAGAAACCGCGGCGCTTAGAAAAAAACTTCACAGATAAGTATTTTTTCTCGTGTATACGGATGAAGCGGCCTGCTTTCCGCTGTTTCGTCTGTATGCACGTGCGGGCAGAACCAATGTTCAGCTTACCGTGTCCGTATAATGAACATAATGGGTTCGTGTGATTGAGCTGATATTGTTCGCAAAAAAACAGCTTGTGTTCAACACAATTGTCGGACATATTTTGAGACAAGGATTAACAATATGAAAAAAAGACTTCTGATTCTTGTCGCGTCGTGTGCGGCGGTTTCCCTGTTCTGCACTATGCCGGTTAAAAAAGAGACAGTCGAAAAAATTAACAATGCCTCAGCCGCCCTGAAGTCGGGTGATTTTTATTCGGCGCATATGCTCGCCAATGACGCGCTCGCGGAAGCAAAAGATGATCCGCTTTCGCATCTCATCCGCGCGATAACGCAGTACTATATTACGACGCACCGTCTTATGGCCGAACTGAAAAATACATCGTCTTCATTTCGCGAAATCAATGTGAACCGTACGCGGTATCTTCTGTCCGACGCGGAAAACGATCTGTCCCGCGTTCATGATGATCTTGAGGCGGCTCTTCGCGACAAAAATATCTTTATCGAACTGAAGCCCTCGTCGTGGGTGAACGACTGGGATATGGACGGACAGATTGATGATGACGATGCCGTGTTTTCGCAGGTTGAACGTGATGAACAAGGCGGGGAGCTTGCTGAAGGTGATCCGAGGCGTACACCGACAATCCGTTTTGATTACGGAGACGTGCAGTGGGCGCTTGCGTATATTCATTTCCACCGCGCGGTGTTCGATCTTATCCTCGCGTATGATTGGGCTTTGATTACGCGGTTTGACTCGAAGATGAACGAAGACGGAATGTTTACGATAAAGCTTATTTCGCCTGACCGTATGGCGCAGATGCGCGGTCATATTCTCGCGGGTCTTTCTCTTTCAAACGAGTCGCGCAAATCGTATCTGGCGGAAACCGATGATGACAGGGAATGGATTCCGAATCCAGATCAGAAGAACCGCGCGATGCCCATGCCCGCGTCAAAAGAGTTATACGCCACATGGGAAACGATCGTCGCAGGGCTGCAGAAGATAATGAAAGGGGAAGAGGGGCTTGAACTGTCGGCTCTTTTTAATTATATGTCGAAAGACGGCGGAAAATCGGGGTGTATCGATATCGGTGGTATGCTTGCTCATCCGAAAGACATTGAACTGAATATCGCGAAAATTCTTAAACTCTCGGGAAAAGATGATTATGACGAGATTATGCGCGAAATTTTCGGTAAATTCTACCGTACCGATATGAAGCCGTCCACATCTATCACAAAAGAAACGCTCCGAATGAGCAATGAGGTTAAAAACGGAGCCGAAAGTTTTTCGGATAAAATGCGTTACTTGCTGTGGATCAACTGATTATATGATCTGTTCGTTTTGCGGGTGTAGTTTGATTTTAATCGCACCCGCAAGTCTTGCTGACCGTGTTTCCGATCTCTTGGATTCGTACTAAATATCAGGTTATACGCAAATACCCCGTTTTCCGAAGCAATGCTGAATTCGCGAAAAACATGCGCCCGTGTTGCGCGTGTGCGCACATTAATTTATTTTATAATGGATCATTGTGTATAATACAGCTCACCGTAAAATGCTCAATTGCTTCGGCCGGCATTTCCTCAGAAAATCTATTGACTGATAACGCCCCGGATTCCTAATGCCGACGTGATATTCACGATATACATATACAGGCAACAGAATGCGCTCAACAATTGAACACAGAATGAAACTCCTTCCTCTCGCCCTGCCGATTTTCTTCGATCTTATGCTGAAGACGTTGTTCAACAGCGTTGATATTTTCATGATCAGTCATTACTCGACGCGCGCGGTCACCGGTGTCGGCACGTCGTCGCAGATCATATTCTTTATGATGATGCTGTTCTTCGTTGTGGGGCAGGGTTCGGGCATAGCCATATCGCAGAATCTCGGCGCGAAAAAATTCGTGAGAGCCGAAAAAACCGCGGTGCTCGCGCTCATCTCGAATATGGCGTTCGGTCTGCTGATAAGCGTTGTGTTCATACTGTTCGGAAAAGACATCATAGGTCTTTTCAATCTGGACAGTGATGTGGCGGACTACGCATCGGTGTTCGTCACTATCGTCATGGGCGCGTCATTCTTTTTTGCGGGTTCGGTCGTAATCGGATCGGTGCTCAGAAATTACGGATACACCAAAGCGGTGATGATCATAAACATCGGAACCAACGTGCTCAATATCGCCGGAAATATTCTGGTGATTTACGGTCCGTTCGGCTTCCCTGTTCTCGGCGTACCGGGAGTCGCGTTCTCGACTATTATCGCGCAGATCATCGGTTTCGCGGCGAATTTTCTCTACCTGAGAAAAAAACTCCCGATCGTGAGAACATTCAGGGAGCTCGTCCGCGCGAAGATGTCCGAACTGAAAAGCATTATGAAAGATATTCTTGTTATCGGCGGACCCTCTGCCGGAGAATACATGTCATACTCCCTGTGCCAGCTGGTTATCGCATGGGTGGTGGTCAACTACATGGGAACCGAACACCAGACGGCGAGGATTATCGTCAATACGGTTGTCGGGTACCTTATTCTCACGACATCCTCAATCGCGAACGCGTCGAGTATTCTTGTGGGGTACAATATCGGAGCGGGAAAACCGGACAAGGCGTACAATCTTGTGATGAAGAATCTTCTTGTCGCGATTGGAATCTCATTTTCAATCGCCGTGATTCTGTCGATTTTCAGAGCTCCTATAATCGGAATTTTCATTCCTGATAAATGGATCATCACGACGGCGTCGGCATTGCTCGTATTCAATATTCTGCAGGAACCCGGCAGATGTTTCAATCTCGTGATCGGAAATTCTCTCCGCGGCGCGGGAGATGTCGCGTTTATTCTGATTCTGGGAATCTGCGGTCAGTGGACACTCCTGCTCGGCGGCGCGGTGTTTTTCGGGGTGTATCTCAAAATGGGGCTGATGGGTGTATGGCTCGCGATGAGCATCGACGAGTGGTGCAGGGGACTTATTATGCTCAAGAGATGGCGGTCTCGGAAGTGGGTTTCGAAAAGTCTTGTCAAGCCCGCGATTCAGAATATCGGACAGGCTGAGTCGAATGCCGAGCTGTCACTTGATGCGGTGTCGGAATCGGTGAAACAATAAAACGGAAAACGAAGATGGAACATATTTTTGTAACAAAGGATTACGCGGTTACGTGAGCCGTGCATGATTCTGATGAATCCGCGTCATGCTACATGTGCAACGTTAGGCGGTTTGTCGACGTATACGGAAAAAGCTTATGTTCTTACGGAATGATGAAGACATGGAACGGGTTTTCCGCGTTTCCGACCCTTTCCTACTGCGCCTTGCGGATCATTCTGACCTTGTTTGCCGGGATTCTCACGTCACCCTGCGATGTTCTGACCACAAGAGTCTGTCCGCGCGAGATGATCAGGCCATGATAGATTTTACCCGTATAAAGAACAATCTCCATCCGTTCCCGTGAAATCTGCGGAGGCGTGTCGTTCTGCTCGGGCTGTGCAGTCTCCGTCTGAGCGGGTTCTGTGACTGCCGGCTCGGCGGTTTTCTCCGATTCAGTGACGGGTGTTTCGGGTTCGGTGATTATCGCAACCGGTTTTGAATTGACGACGTAAACATACGCCGAAGCCGCGATTCCACCCGACACTGCCGCCGCGGTGACCGCCGTCAACACAAGGGCAACCGCCTTGCTCGTCGCGAGCGACATTTTGAAGCCGAATCGTTTCGCGGTAAAAAGAACAAAAATAACGATGCCGAACATTAACGAATAATCGCCGGTTTTTTTCAGACAGCATTTAAGAACCCGTGTGCGCGAGTTTGGAAGATACGCGCGGACGTCGCCATCCACATGTTCGGTGAACTTGTATCTGTCAAGAATCCTGAAGATCGCCTCGTTTCTGGTCATAACAGATCCTCAAGGTGAGCTACACCTTTCTCTTTGAGCCTGGCTATGATTCTTTTCGCGATCATATTGAATTTATAATCCACCATACGTTTTGTAATCCCCGCAAGCCGGGCTGTTTCGCTGTAACTGTACCCGTAAATCGCGACCAGTTCAAAGATCGTCCGATCCTCAATGTCCGTAACGACTTCGTCGATGATCTCACCGATAACGATGCGGGTGTCCCTGTAACCGTTAACAAACGACAGCGCGGCGTCAGCCATGATCGCGTCGATTTCCTCATCCGACCGGTATTTTTTCCGGTAAAACTCGAGCACCTTGTTGCGGAGTGTGCCGAAAAGCCACGCCCGGACATTCTCGATTTCGTCAAGATGGTGATGAAGGGCAAGGAACACCTCCTGGCAGATATCCTCCGCGTCGGTCGGCGATCCGACTTTGAGACATGCCGCGTTGTATACCGTTGGATAATGATCGGTAAACAATACGGTGAACTTGTCGCGCCTTTTGGACTCTGTCATGGTTGTAGTTGCCATTACGTGTATTTCGTCACAAATTTAAATTCTGAATAATGAATATTTTCCCCGATGCTTTATTGCAACAATAAAATAACTGACGATCCGCGCATTTTTTGACGGAAAGACGCTCCGAAATTCATGGAACCTCTAAAATAACTCCCGAACCTCAGATTTTTTTTGTGACGATCCGCTCAAAAATTGAACTTCATGATATCGAACGGCTGATCGGGGCGGGGCGTTTAACCCTGTTTACGTTATTTGCGGACGATATCGGATTTTGGTATACAGAAATATTATTCAGTTATAAAAAACACCCGGCTTCCGGGAAAAGGAGTAGGAATATGAAAGCGGATAGAATCAAATCCCTCGTTGTCGGATTCGCGGTATGCGCGGCGGTTATGCTGACGTTTAACTGCGCGAAGACTCCGGACGAAAAAGCGTACGTGTCGTTTTCAATGGGAGATGTGACGGTGAAACGCGGGGCGGATTCGCATGCGGCACAGCTCAAAGATGTGCTGTCTGACGGCGACCTGATAATCACCGGGGATAAATCCTTCGTAGTGATACAATTGCCCGGCGGGGCTTTGTGCCGGATAGAAAAGAACACATCGGTTACGCTTTCCTCCGTTCTCGGCAAAGAAAAAAATGTGACGCTCCATAAGGGAGTAATCCTGTCGAAAATCGAAAAGCTCGGCAAGGGCGAAAAATATAACGTGAAGACTCCGCTCGCGATCGCGGCGGTACGGGGAACCGAATTCATGACCGCGTATGATGGAACCTCGGCAACGGTGTCTGTAGGCGACGGCAAGGTGAATGTCATCAACGTAGGTGCGGAAGGGGAAAGCCCCGCGGATGAAGGAAAGACCGTGGTAGTGTCGGATTCCTCGGCCGCGGTCGAGACCCGCGACGTGAATAATGAGGAATCGGCCGAACTTGATAAACTGAAACCGGTAGAGTACTATCCGCGGATCGAGAACATGAGCGACGAAGAGCTCCGTGAAGCGGGAAAGAAATTGATAGTCAATGAGAGTATTTCTGAACAGGCACGGCTCTCTCTGGATAAGATAAGAAAGAAGTACGACCGCATTGATACGGTTACCCTGTACAGTGGTAAGGTGATCAGGGGCGCGATTGTATCCCGGGGCAAAGTATTCAGAATCGACACTCCGTTAGGAATGATCGAAATTGAATCGAAGAATATACGGCGGACATGGTCGAATTGAAATCATGGAGCGTTATATGAAAATAATGCGATGTATAAAAGTTATCTGTCTGATTCTTCCGGCGATGTATTTTGCCGGGTGCAATGATTCGTACGGTGATTTTTTCAACGATCCCGACAATACGGGAGAGGCTCAATGGGCGACTCCGATGAAGGCGGCGCCGAGTACATGCATTTTCGCTGCGGTAGCGGTAGATAAATCGGGGAATACCTATGCGGTGGGGTATGTGTTAGGATCAACCGGTGGTTATGAGTATGGTGGGGATAGTGATGTGATTTATGGTTCTTATGGATATAATAACCCAGTTGTTGTGAAATATAATTCGTTAGGGGTGGCGCAGTGGGCAAAGACGATTGAATCATCGTCCGGTGAATCGATGTTCAACGCTGTAGGGGTTGATGATTCCGGTAATGTCTACGCTGTAGGGTCTGTGAATGGTACGGGTGAATACAGATTCGGAGGAATCAGTAGCCCCGTTATTGGACAATGTTCTGGCGACAATACAGTTATTGTAAAGTACGATTCAAACGGTGTCGCTCAATGGGCGAAGTCAGTTGAGAAAGCCCCCGTCGGCGCCAATATTTGGTGTGTATTTCATGGCGTGGCAGTTGATGCGGCGGGGAATTCCTATGCAGTGGGAGAGGTCGGGTATCCTGGGGCAACAAAACAGTATAGTTTTGGAGGGATGAGTACCCCGATCGAACTTGAATCCGATTTGGGAACTACTCTTATTGTAAAATATAACTCATCTGGTATCGCGCAATGGGCGACAGGGGTGAAGTCTGCCATGAATCAATGTGCCTTTAAAAAAGTAGCTATTGACCGTTCGGGAAATGCCTATGCGGTGGGTTACGTGGAAAAGAGAGGATCGATTTTTTTTGGCGGCAACATCAACGTTAATGGGAAAAATAACGAGATAAGCTCAGTTATTGTGAAATACAATGCGGAGGGTATTGCGCAATGGGCAAAATCAACTAAATCGGGAGATGGTGATAATCAGTTCTCCGGTGTTGCAGTGGACAGATCCGGAAATGCCTATGCGGTGGGTTACGTGATGGGTGTACAAAAAATCGAATTTGGCGACGACAGCGAATCCTTTTCAGGGAAAGGTTTTCAAACCGCAGCTATTGTCAAATATAACTCATCAGGTACGGTGCAATGGGCGACACCGATTCGCGATATGTCAGCAGTCTTAGCATCCAGTTCCTTTGCGGGGGTGGCTGTCGATGTTCTGGGGAACCCTTACGCAGTAGGGTTTGTTTCCCAAACTGGTTCTTTCGATTTCGGAGGGAACAGTATTAAGTTTAATATTCCTAATGATAGTTCTCATGCCGTCATAGTAAAATACGACTCGTTCGGTATTGCGCAATGGGCGACTCCGAATAATAATCCTTCCACTTCCAATTTTTTAGGTATAGCGGTCGACCATTCAGGTTATGCGTATGCAGTTGGTTCGTTGAATGCTTCAGTCTATGGCGATCAGTATGATTTCGGAGGGAAAAGTCATTCTTTTCCCGCACCCTCAAATGTATCAAGTACGGTTATCGTGAAATACTATTAGTCGTGTGCAACACAAGCCTTTTCCGTTTTGCCGGCACGGATCAGTTGTGGAAGGATTTGATTTCAATTAAACGAATTTGCAGACACGGCTCAATGCCGGATAAAATTATAAAGGTTAGTCGATAGATGAATATGAGAATAAATGTTACACGATCACGGAGGACTATGAGATCCGCACAATTAACACTTCTTGCCGCAGTCATGATGTTTCTGAGCGCATCCGCGCTCCGCGCCGAGTATGTCTTTTTAAAGGACGGCGCGATCATCAAGTGTACTGTCGAGAGTGAAACTCCCAAGGGGATGCTCGTTCGGCTACCATCCGGCAAAACCATGACCATCAGCAACAGGGATATTCTCCGTACGCTGTATACCGAACTCTATATGGGAAAAATCCATATTCAGAAGGTGGACGGAACCTCCGTCGACGCATATCAGGTCGACGAGGACCAGCAGTCGATCACCTTCCGAAAGGAGATCAACAAGCCTGAGGAGTTCACCCTCAAGCGCGACGACATTCTCTTCACTACACGTTCCAATCCCGTGGGGCTCGAGGGAGCCGCCGAGACGGATCATATCGTTCTCAAGTGGAAACCGCCGTATACCAAGGCGAAAGAATACAATGTGTATATCAAGAGCGACAAGACATATATCCTCGCGGGAAAAAGCGGTTCTCCTGGTTATACGCTCCGGGGCGTTAAAAGCAATACCGCCTACGCGATCAAGGTGACGGCGGTTGATAATGAGGGAATCGAATCTCTCCCGACTAACGAGATTAAAATAAAGACCAGGAATATTCCGCCGGTGCCGCCGTCGCATCTGAAGATCGAAGTGCGGTCAGACAATTCAGTGTACCTGACATGGGAAGCGGGTCTTTCCGTGGATGGAAAAATCAAGGGATACCGCATTCTCGAGAAACAGAGGTCGGGCTTCAGCGAGACAGGTTTCGCCGTGAAGAATGAATATGAGGCCAGGTACGCGGACAAAGGTGTGCATGAATATGTTCTCCGGACGGTCGACGTCAACGGATGGGAATCGGGCGACAGCAGTGTGGTGAGCACTCTTCCTCTGCGGATTGATTTTTCACTCGAGGGAAGTTACATTATTCCGTTCGGGAAGTTCAAGGACATCAACAAGTTCGGGTACGGCGGTATATTCAGAGCCGTGAAGCCGGATATATTGTTCTACAATTTTGAGCTGGGAATCGCATGCGGGTACTGGCAGTTCAAGGGAACGGAGAAGGTGGACTCCTCATACATGGTTCCTGCCCTTCTTACGGCGGGGTACCGCTTCAATATCGGCAGGCTGACAATCACGCCCAGAATCGCCGGCGGTATCAGTTACAACTATCTGAGTTATACGACACGCTGGCTTCAGAAGAGAACCTCAAGCGAAATCGATCCTCTGGTTATGGGAGGACTCAATCTCAACTGCGTGCTGACCGACCGCATTTCATTTTTTGTCGGTGGTGATTACGCGAGACTCTTTCAAAAGAGCGATGCGTACCAGTTTGCCGTATGCAATGCGGGTTTAGCGGTGAGGTTCTGATGCGGGAGTGCGGATGTCTTTGAAAAGCGGATTACTCCGGATGGCTGGATACTGCCAATCGGAGTTGATAGATATGGTGAATTGGAATAGTAGGTTTGTGATCGGCCGGACTCGGCCGATCTTCTATAGTACTGTGGACATCTTTGATAATGTGATATGAGGATAGTGATGAGTTTAAGGATGAGTTTTGTACGTTGTGCCAGGGCGATATGTCTTATTTTATCTGCGATTTGTTTTACCGGCTGCGGAGATTCGTACGGTGATTTTTTAAATGATCCCGACAATGCGGGGGAAGCGCAGTGGGCGACTACGGTGAAGATCGCTTCAAGTGTTTGTATTTTTAATGCGGTTGCGGTGGATACACAGGGGAATAGTTACGCGGTAGGTTTTGTATTCGGTTCAGGGTCTTTTGATTTCGGGGGAAACAGCAAAGAGTTCAAGGGTGTGAATAGTCGTAGTTCCGCGGTTATTGTGAAATACAACACATCGGGCGTCGCACAGTGGGTGGTTCCCATTGAGGAATCACCGGATGATTCAGACTTCAATGGTGTGGCCGTTGATGAGTCAGGTAATGTGTATGCCGCAGGCTATGTTATAGGGAAGGGGTGGTATAATTTCGGAGGGAAAAGCAACCGCTATCATTGTAACGCGGATGGAATGAACGCTGTCATTGTAAAATATAATTCAAACGGTATTGCGCAGTGGGCGAAACCTGTTGTTGATAGCAAAGGACAGTGCGATTTTATCGGAATAGCCGTGGATAAAGACGGTAATTCCTATGCGGTGGGAAATATCGTCGGCCAGGACGGATTTGATTTCGGCGGGTCAAGAGGTTATGTTCAATATCCTGTTGATTATCCTGTTGATAATCCTGATGACGTCGATACAAACGCAGTTATCGTAAAGTATAACACTTCAGGTGACACACAATGGGCAAAGACTGTAGTATCCGCATCCTATCTTAACGGATTCAGCGGTGTATCAGTGGACGAAGACGGGAGCGCGTACGCTGTCGGATCGGTGCAGAAAAAAGGTTCATTCTCATTCGTTGAAGGAGGTACCGGATTTTCCGGTAAGTTTGACGGCGTAAATCCGATTATCGTGAAATACAATACTGACGGTATCGCTCAATGGGAAAGGTCCGTTGAGGGTGCAACTTCCTTCAGCCTTTTTAACGGCGTGGCGGCGGACAGAAGGGGGAGCGTGTATGCTGTCGGATATGTATACGGCAACGGAAGTTTCAATTTCGGCGGTATGAGTGAGCCGTTTCAAGGTAGAGGATCTGTGTCGGGTAATTCGGTTATTGTGAAGTATAGTACGTCCGGTCTGGCCCAATGGGCTGTGCCGATTGAGGTTGCTGAAGGAGGAAGCGGGTTTGGCAGTGTTGCGGTGGATATTCTCGGTAATGCATACGCGGCGGGGCATATATCTGATTCCGCTTTATTTGATTTCGGAGGAAACAGTCTGCCGTTTTCATCTACAGCCACCAAAGAGAACGGGGTAATCGTAAAATATAACTCTGAAGGTGTTCCGCAATGGGCCACTCCGGTTAAGTCAGATATCGGTGGGAGTACTTTCCATGGTATTGCGGTTGATCGTTCCGGGTGCACGTACGTCGCAGGCGGTATTGATGATAATGACATACTGTTTGATTTCGGCGGGGAAATTTCCCCTGTGTATGGCAAGTGCGCGGGGGATAAAAACAGTAGTACAGTTGTCGTGAAGTATTATTAGGTGCATGGGGGTGATAGTCCGATTTATTATTGATCGATTCACAATATCTACCTGCACATCATGTGTATTGTAATCCTCGCGATTAAGTTATTATTCGGTTCGCGCCTGGTAATCAGGAATGAGATGATTGCCGGCGTCGGATCCCGCCGTAGTATTGTTCAACGTATGTATGTGATCAGTTACTTCTGTATTTTCGGATAAACCGCTCCCGCCTGCCTTCCTGTAAGCAATAACTCATGGAGCGTATAATTCCCGTGAGGTAAATACCGTGCAAAGAAGTTGATATTGAGTACCGTCGAAACCGACGATAGGTTGATTCGTAATGAACGTAAATGGATTGCGGTTATATATGGCTATACATGTATTTAGTAAATAAGATCGTTAACCTATATTTTACTCAAAGACTTATTGAAGTTATGCGGTACAGCGACCTCAATCGCGTTTTAAAAAAGTTAAATAGTGCTTGAAAATATAGTACTCAAAGAAAAGATGCGTTAAACATATAGAATAGTGATGAAATTAACCAGTTACACGTTAAATTACATGGATTTTTAATCAAAAAACTCGGTGTGGCGAATATATATACAAATATAAAATTACTTGGAGGAACCATGAAAAAGTGTAACCTGATTTACTGTGTATGTGCTGTTATGATGTTGGTTCTAACCGCGTGCGGCAGCAGCAAATCATCGACAAGCAGTGCAACTGACGAAAATCGCTCAGGGGATGCTGAGATAACCGCGTCAACCGGCGGAACGGTCAAATTCAATAATGAACTTGTTCTAAGCGTTCCTCCGGGATCTCTCTCTGAAGATGTTGATATCAAAATTGAGCGTAATGATAGTATTTCAATGACGTTTGAAGACGGATATCAGCTTGCCGGGCAGGCGTATTCATGTACGCCTGACGGGACTGAATTCGCATTGAATAATCCGGCTGTCATGGAAATGTATTATGATGAAGCCGCTATTACCGCAAAGGGGCTTGATCCGCGAACCCTTTCAATCTTCTATTATGATGAACAGAATTCTAAATATGTGGCAGTTGAAAGCTCTGTTGACCTTGAATCAAAAAAGATAATAGCGCATATAGAACATTTTACCGTTTACCTTCCGCTCGCGAAGGCGCTGGTTGCAACAAACAATCCGCCGACGATTGCGGTGCAGAGTCCTGTGCCCGGTACTATTCGCACCGGAGCGCCCATTTACCTTCGTGCAACAATACGCGAACATGATGTCAACGGCAGTCTCGTTTCTCCAAAAGCATATTACCGTAAACGGAATCCGTCTGTTGACGCATGGCAGAACCTTCCGATGAAGAGGGAACCAAAGCAGACAGGCAGTTCGCGTGAATTTGATACATTCGTCGCGACTGTGCCTGCGGCATATCTTGATGATACATGTATGGGAAGCGGAAACGACTTTGAATACTATATCGAGGCATATGATAATTTAAGCGCACTGACTCGGAGTGCGATACGCGGGTATAACGTAACGCGGACATTGAATAAGTCAAAAATAGCGATCTCTCCTGCGTCACGAACCGTGACTGCGGGATTTGAGTCACTCTTTGTCGTAAAGGGTATTGATAACTCGGGAAGCGGTTTTCAATTTATTCCCGATTCATATTCGGTAAGCAATTCGCTTGGAACGGTTAAGAACTTCGGAACAAGGGGAGTGAATTTCCTCGCGCAGAAGAAAGGCTCGGGTTATCTCACGGTCACCGCAGGTTCGGCGTCAAAGACAGCCGCGTTAACAGTTAAAACCGGCCAGGTGACAAAGATGAAGATACTTGATACGAACGGTCTTGATTTTGCTGGTGAACTGATAATAACAGGAGGGGGCACATACTCATTTGATGTGATTGGTTATGATGAATTTGAAAACACTTCAGTAGTATCGCCTGTGTGGTCATGCGATGCGTCGCTTGGAACAATTGATCAGAACGGAAAATTTACAACAACAACGACAGAATCTTTGAATGGGAATGTGTATGTTCGAATCGGAGATGTTACGGCTTCTCAGCAGGTAGTAGTAAAGTTTCCCCCGAAAGATATGCTGACTTTTTCAATCGGAACGTCGACAGGTACAATACATGCTCCCTATATAAATGTATCTGTCAGCGAGGCGCTTGATGTAAGCGATATCGCGCCTGTGTTTACGACAAACGGAACAAAGGTTCTTGTCGGAGGTATGGAGCAGGAAAGCGGCGTGACAAAGCAGGATTTCAGTGATCCCTTGCAGCCGGTGGTATATACCGTCTTTTCCGAAGACGGATCGTCGCGGGATTATACCGTGACGATTACAAGACAAAGCTCGGCAAAAATGATTACATCGTTTTCAATCAACGGTATTAACGGAGAAATTAGCGGATCAAATATCATTGTCAATATACCCGAAGGTACTGACATTTCGTCTCTTTCTCCGGTGATTACATTTACTGGAGTGAGTGTCAATCCTGCGTCGGGAAGTGCGGTTAATTTTACCGATCCGGTGACATATATGGTAACAGCGGAGGATGGCTCAACAAAATCTTATGTTGTCAGTGTTGATAGTTTGGCTTTTTCTCTATCAGAAAAAATTCCATCTAGATGCGGTTATGGGTGGAGTTCAATATCTTCATCGGCAGATGGTAGTAAGCTATCAGCATGTAGGTCGAGGGGATATATCTACACATCAGACGATGGCGGAATGAACTGGGTTGAGAGAGTGAGTGCCGGTAGTAGTCGCAATTGGTACGAGATTACATCATCAGCAGATGGAACAAAGCTGGCTGCAGTGGAATATTCTGGATATATTTGTACATCAAACGACGGTGGAATAACCTGGACTAAAAGAATCAGTTCCAGTGGGAACGTATGGGGAGCGATAACATCATCATCAGATGGAACAAAGCTTGCAGCAGCTATATTTTATGGATATATTTATACATCAGGTAATGGTGGAATAACTTGGACTGCGAGAACGAGTGCCGGGAGTCGCGCATGGGGAGGGATAGCATCATCGACAAATGGAACCAGACTTGCCGCAATTGTGAGTCCAAACCAATATGATCCTAATGAAGATGAATATATTTATACCTCAAGCGATGGCGGAATTACATGGGCGGAGAGAAGAGGTGCTGGTCACCGCTGGTGGCGGGATATCGCATCATCAGCAGATGGAACCAGACTTGCCGCAGTTGCGTCGAAGTATAATGCAAATTCAAATGGATATGTTTATACCTCACGCGATGGCGGGGTAACTTGGACTGAAAGAACGGGTGCCGGTAGTCGCCATTGGTGGTCGATAACATCATCAGCAGATGGATTAAAACTTGCGGTAGCAGATAGTGATGGTAATATCTATTCTTCAATCGACGGCGGAATAACATGGACAAAACGAACAATTCCCAGTAGTAACCCATATATGAACATAACATTATCGTCAGATGGTACAAAACTTGCGGCATGCTCTTATTATGAACATATTGCTATATCTGCTGATAACGGAGCAACATGGATGATAAACAAAAATGTTCGCGAGCTTGATATGCGTTCGGTTGCAATTTCACCAGATGGGAGATATATTGCAATAGCTGATTATGATGGCAGTATATATTATTCATCTGATAGTGGTGTTACATTTGCCCCGGATTCATTTTGGATTGGGACTAACAATAAATGGAGTTCTGTTTCAATTGGTTCTTATGGTAGTAGCAGTATTGTGGCGGCTGAGGAATATGGATGTGTTTATAGTCTGGATAGTAGATCAGAAATGAACAAACTCGTTTATACACCTCAATATTGGCGCTCCGTCGTTGTGTCTGCTGATGGACAAAAAGTTGCAGCCGTAGCTGATGGCGGATACATTTATACTGGAACGACATATGGTCTCAGTGAAAGAACAAATTCCGGTAAACGATCCTGGCGTTCAATAAGTTTATCTTCAAATGGAACAAAACTTGCGGCAGCGGCAAACGGTGACTATATTTATACATCATCTGATAGTGGAGTAACCTGGACTGCACAATCCGGTGCCGGTAACAGATTATGGTCATCAATTGCCATAACTTCGGATGGAACGAAACTTGCCGCCTCAGTATCAAACGGCTATATCTATACCTCGGCTGACGGCGGTGTAACCTGGACTGAAAGAACAGGGGCCGGTGCCCGTGATTGGACTTCAATTGCAGTATCAGTCGATGCGGCAAAAATTGCTGTTGTTTCTAAAACCGGTTATCTGTATGTGTCAACAGACGGTGGAGCAACATGGGAGAAATCGTACAAGAGTTTATATCCTCAATGGGCTTCGGTCTGCGTGTCGCCTGATTTTAGTAAAATATTCGCTGTCGGATATGGTTTTCACGGTATTTTTGGTAAGCCTTGATGATTTTTAAATATGCCTGATTATTACAAACGCAGAGTCATGAAAGTTCATGGCTCTGCGTTTGTACGGTGCCAATTGTAGACAATTGTTGTTCGAATTTAATCGCAAACTGTTCTCGTCGTTACTCCCCACAATAGAACAAAAATTACCATTGAATGTCTTCAGTGATCTGAATCTGACATCAATCGATACTGCCTGATTTGTCATTCTGGAAATTGTGAATCGCGGTGACATATCGTCACTGATCATTTTATTCGTGCGCGCGTCCCCGTCTTCTGAAAAAAGACGGATTCGGAGGATCAATATGAAGATGGTTAAACTCGGACGAACGGATCTTGTCGTGCCGCAGCTTTCATTCGGGGCGCTGCCGATACAGCGTACCGAAAAATCTGAAGCGGTGAGGGTTCTGCGTAAAGCGTACGAGGGAGGAATCCGCTTTTTTGATACGGCCCGCGCGTATTCCGACAGCGAGGAAAAGATCGGCGAGGCGCTGTCGGGCGTGCGTAAGGATATCGTTATCGCGACCAAGACGATGGCTCTTGACGCGAAGACCGCCCGCTCTCACCTTGAAACGAGCCTTGCCAATCTGCGGACGGATTATATTGATATTATGCAGCTGCACACTCCGGAAAAGCTTCCTGATCCAGATGATGAGAATTCAGCGTACGCGGAACTTCTGCGCGCGAAAAAAGAAGGGCTCGTGCGTTTTATCGGCATGACGAATCATCGTGCGTCAGTGGCTCGCGAAGCTGTTGAATCCGGAATGTTCGATACCTTGCAGTTTCCGATGAGCCACATATCATCGAGCGGAGACATGTCTCTGATTGAACTGTGCGCCGCGCATAACGTCGGCTTTATCGCGATGAAAGCTCTCTGCGGCGGGCTTATCACGAACATACCCGCGGCGGTTGCGTTCTTCCGTAGGTTTACAAATGTCGTCCCTATCTGGGGAGTTCAGCATATGCGCGAGCTTGAAGAGTTTCTTTCGCTTGAGGACAGTCCGCTTCTTTCTGATGATGAACTGCGCGCGGTGATTGACCGCGACCGGAGGGAGCTTTCATCCTCATTCTGCCGGGGATGCGGATACTGCATGCCCTGTCCCGCCGGAATTCCGATCCCGATGAGCGCGCGCATGTCGTTTCTGCTGAGACGCGCACCGTACGCGCAATTCCTCACGCCGGAGTGGAGAGAGATGATGGGACGAATCAATTCATGTACCGGATGCGGCAGCTGCAAAGCGAAGTGTCCGTATAACCTTGACACTCCCGCGCTGCTGAAATAGATGCTGGCCGATTACGAGGAGTTCGTCCGCACGCATGCCGATATTTAGGGAATTCAGCGTGGTGCGATTTTACGCATTGCGGCGGGAATGGCCGGAAGATCTGGCAGTCCGCTGTTTATCCACGCGTTGACCGCATTCTTCATTTCTTTGTCATCGTTGCTGTCGGCGTCAATTTCTTTGAGGACGGCGCGCAGTTCGGTAATGATTTTATCTTTTGATACGGAACACAACAGGTAGTAGCGGATATTTTCGGTTTTGTCGGCGGCACTGCGGAATCTTATCCACCAGCGGTCTTCAACTCTGACTTCACCGGGCTTGATATCATTGATCGCGTCATAGAACTCCGCGCTGAACGTGCCGTCGTTATCTTTAAACGGGTATTTGCCTTTGATCCGTTCCGCCAGTTTCGCGGGGATGATTTTTGTCATGTCGGCGGAATCAATCCGCGTGCGGCTTTCCTTCATGGTCGGCGCTTCAATTTCTATTCTGAACAGGAGCTTGTTTTTGAATTCGGTGAATGCGGGTACCGAGTGCGCCGCCGATTCCTCAATTGCCGGTTCTTCCATCGATACCCATTCGGGAATTTTTTCGCCGAACGAGTTTCCTTTATGCCCTACCATCACCGCGGGATCTTTTGCCGTGTTCTGCGTCTTCGCGGTATTTTGAGAAAAAGCGGAAACAGATACAAAAAGGCAGACTGCCGCCGGAATGAATCGCATTACCATATAACCCGCTGTTACTGCTGTTGTTTTTGTGTGTGCCATTAAATCAGTTTATATGAGGCGGTGTTCGGAAGTCAAGAATATTAGATTCTCCGGCAGAGAGGTTATGTGTAGTAAAGGTTTGGGTTGCGGCTGATGATCCAGCAAAGAGAAAGCGGCAATCGGTTCAGACTCTTTCCACCAGATACTGATATTCAACTTCTTTTGTAAGCGGGATGATTATATCTGAATATATTTCCTGAATCACTTCAGGATTTATTTTGTACTGCGGATTGACCGCGTCAGGTTCCTGTCCGTACGTAGATGCTTTGAGTTTCACTCTTTCGAGGAGTTTTTTTTCGACGGCGGTATCGGTCAGTTTCTCCATAATGCCGTGTCTGTCATCCGCACGTATCAGCGCTTCATATCCGGCGGTGTCTTTCTGGAATTTGCTTTCGGCGACATACTTGCCGTAATGAATCCGCTTTGACAGCGCCTGCAGAACGCTGATATCGTTCACCGCTGATGATCCGTAGTTTCCGTCATCCTCTTTCTCGCAGATAAGCGGAATGATCCGTGATATGTATAAATCAAGGATTGTGCTGTTGAGGTTGACTTCGGTTTTTTTGATCGGCCACTCGTACTCATTCGGAGAAATATACGGCTCGGGAATGTTCGGGGTGAAAGGGTGTTCATCGGGTGCGGTGTAGCGGCGTACATGCGCGTGGATCGTTTCTGTTTCATGAAGCAGGTGAACCATGAAGCTGTAGCTGCTGCCCGGAATCTCGATGCCGCCTTTTTTGTAAATGACGCTGTTTCTGCCGAACTGGCTCCGCTCGATGAGTGAGAATATAATTGTCTCCTCCTGACGTATCAGGTTGGAGCGTATCGATTCAAGTTCAAGTTCGGTTCTCATATTGATTCCTCATTCAGCGGGTCGATTCCAAAAAGTAATGCGGCAACGGAGCTTGAGGAAAATCTGATGGATCTGTCCATGTGTCAATAACTTATCGCGTCGGAGTGTTGACGCCGCGTCAACTGCGGAGATGCGACATGTCCTGAAGAACATTCACATTGTGTATGCACTGTTCTGTTATCAGAGCGGTCATAATGATGAATTTTAGAATTAATAATATGGAATGAAGAAAAGACTGAAGAATGATGAATCTTCCAATGACTTCAGGGGTCGGCCGTCGGCTGTCCGTGAAGTGATTCAATTATAACGCGGGGTTAGCGGTAATGCCTACGGAGTGACCGGCGCTGTCGCGGGATTATACTGTACCCGGAAATCAGGCTATTTCTCGGGGCTGTTCGGTCTTTGTAAAAAAATGGATCAACCTGCATCTCGGTGAACCATAAAGCTCTTGATTCTTTGTCGCTCCGGAATGAAATGGCGCACATACCGATTATTGATCAGAATAAAGCATTTTAAAATGCGTATATCATATCGTGAAATGCTGTAGCGGGGAGGAACCAGGTGCTTTTTATCAAGCTTGCGGTCAGAAATGTATTCCGTAATAAAAGAAGAACGTTTATTACGGAGTTGGTTATAGTAATAGGGATGATCTCAATGATTTTCATCGGAGGGATTCTCGCACGGATGAGTGTGGGGTGGGGAGACGCGCTGGTGCAGACCAACTCGGGTCATCTCTCGATCGTGCGCTCCGACTATCTCGAACTGAAGAACGGTCATCCTCTTGATCTCGCGCTCACGCAATATCAGCAGTATTATGACAAAGTCGATACACTCGCGAATGTCGAATCGAGCATGGCGAAGCTCGATGTCGGCGGCATAATCGTCGCGGATTCCCGCGCGACGACATTCTTCGGATACGGGATCGATCTCGCGCGCCAGAAGAAGACTCTGCCCAAGGCGTTCCAGAATATCGTTGAAGGAAAGGGACTCGATGAGTCGGACCCGCTCGGCGTGGTGGTGGGCGTGGGTGTGGCGAAAAGCCTCGGAAAAAAAGTCGGTCAGGAAATCAATATGACTTCAATGGCTCTTTCCGGTCAGCCGAGCACCATGCGTGTGAAGATCCGCGGTACTATCAAAAACGGCGAGGGAAAGCTTGATGACAACCTCGTGGTGATGCCGATCGGAACAGTTGAAAAGCTCCTCGGCGTCAAAGACTTCCGCGCGTCGGAAGTGATTATCAGACTTAAAGACGACAGTGACGTGGACGCCTCGCGTGAGGAGATTCTTCCCGCGCTCGCGTCGTTCGGAAACAAAGTGACGGTGAAAACATGGATCGATATGAATCCGATGTTCCGTCAGGTGAAGACGATGTTCGACGGAATCGCGTCGATTGTGGTGCTCATCATGTTTATCACAGTCGGGGCGAGCGTCGCCAACACGATGCTGATGAGCGTATTCGAGCGTGTGAACGAAATCGGTACCGTGCGCGCGCTCGGCATGAGCGGCCGTGAGATTGTGGGGCTTTTTCTGCTTGAGGGACTTGTCATAGGATTGATCGGCGCTGCGATCGGCCTCACGCTCGGATTCTCCATCACCTCGCTTGCCGCATGGATCGGTATTCCTCTGCCGGTTCCCGGAACAAAGGAACTATACCGCGTTCGTCCTATCATTCAGGCTTTGAATCTTGAAATATCCACGGTGGTTGTTATACTCATGTCGCTTGTGGCGTCAATTCTGCCCGCGTATCATGCGTCGAAACTCACACCGGTAGAGGCGTTGAGAAAAAACTGATTTCGTGTCGGGTGTATCATTGCGGGTATTAACTGTTGTGATGTGAAATGATATTCGTATAACAAGGGATGGCGGGTGTTATGAACAGATTGTTCGTGAAAATCAAAAGTCTCTACGGCTCTGATCATAAACCGACACTGAGCGCGCGGGATCTTCTGCGTTACATAGGGCCGGGGCTTCTCGTCACGGTCGGGTTTATCGATCCCGGTAACTGGGGTTCGAATATCGCGGCGGGGTCGGAGTTCGGATACACTCTTTTGTGGGTGGTGACCCTATCCACAATTATGCTTATCATTCTGCAGCATAACGCGGCGCACCTGGGTATCGCGACAGGTTTGTGTCTGTCCGAGGCCGCGACAAAATATCTCCCTAAAAAAGTGTCACGATTCCTTATCGGAAGCGCGGTAGGCGCCGCGATTTCCACCGCGCTCGCGGAAATACTCGGCGCGTCGATTGCTCTCAAGATGCTCTTTAATATACCGATCAGAATAGGCGCGTGTATTGTAACCTTAGCCGTTCTTCTTCTCGTGTTCCGGAATGCGTACAAACGTATTGAGACGATCATAATCGGGTTTGTATCGATAATCGGTCTGTCATTCATCTATGAGCTCACTGTGATAAATGTGGACTGGAAAACAGCCGCTTCTTCATGGGTGACCCCGGCGTTTCCGGACGGATCGATCGTGATCATTATGAGCGTACTCGGCGCGGTGGTCATGCCGCATAACATTTTTCTCCACTCGGAAGTCATACAGAGCCGTCAGTGGAATCTTGAGAACGAGAGCGTAATACGGAAACAGCTCAAGTATGAGTTTCTCGATACACTTTTCTCTATGGGTGTCGGGTGGGCGATTAACAGCGCGATGATAATAGTGGCCGCCGCAACATTCCACGCCGCGGGAATACATGTTGAAATGCTTGAGGAAGCCAAGATTATTCTCGTACCGCTTCTCGGGAACGCCGCGGCGGTAGTATTCGCGTTCGCGCTCCTCTGCTCGGGGATCGCGTCATCCGTAACCGCGGCCATTGCGGGTGGAAGCATTTTCGCCGGCATGTATAATGAGCCGTTCGATATCAAGGATAATCATTCCCGTACGGGAGTTGGAATCATCTTCGCGCTCGCGCTTGTAATTCTTCTCTTTGTGCGTGATACCTTTCAGGGGCTTGTGATATCGCAGGTTATTCTCTCCGTTCAGCTTCCATTTACGATCTTTCTGCTTATTATGCTTACCTCTTCAAAAAGGGTTATGGGAACGCACGCGAACAGCAAACCAACAACGGTGATACTGTGTGTCATAGGCGGGATCGTTTCCGCGCTCAATATAATCCTTCTCGTGAACGCGGTACGGGGATTCTTCCGGTAAAGCGGTATGGTTTCATTGTTATGCGAGTGAACCCGCTAATGATTTCGTGCCGTATTCACGGGCATTTCTTCCCGTAAAAAAGTATTGGCGTTTTAAAGCCGCTGTTTCACATTGGTATATATACATCCCGTCGACGACGGGTAGTCTGTCAGAGGAAGAATGTTGTCATATCTACGCGGAGTACTCTCTCTTATTTTCTTTGCGTTCAATACGTTATTATGGGGTCCGGCATTTGTATGTGTCGCGCTTGTGAGGCTTGTTTCTCCCGGTTCATCAATACGACGCCGGTGCGGCCGGTTGCTTGAAAAAATCGGTGTTTCATGGATGCGGATGAATCTCATCTACGCCAGAAAAGCCATCGGGATCGAGTGGGACATCAAGGTTCCGGCGGGTCTTTCCCGCGACAGAAGTTATCTTGTAATCTCGAACCATTGTTCATGGATTGATATCATATCACTTGAAGAAGTCCTTCTGCCCGTGATTCCGTTTCCCCGCTTCTTCGTGAAGCAGGAGCTTATCTTCATTCCGATTCTCGGATTCGCGTGGTGGGCGCTTGACTATCCCTTTATGAAAAGGTATTCCCCTGAGTTTCTCGCGAAACACCCTGAACTGAAAGGGCGTGATCTTGAAATAACACGCCGTAAGTGCGCGAAGTTCGCGAAGATTCCCGTCGCGGTAATGACTTTCCCGGAGGGTACGCGGTTCACTGAAGAGAAACGCGCGGCGAGAAAATCACCATACACACGTCTGCTTATCCCGAAAGCGGGAGGAGCGGCGCTGGTGCTGTCAGCCCTTGAAAGCAATCTGAGCGGAATTCTCAATGTCACGCTGGTCTATCCTGACGGAAGCTCGTTCTGGGCGTTCGTGTGCGGAAAGGTTCGCCGGATAGGTATTATAGTAGAGAAGATTCCCGTAACAAAAGATATGGTCGGCGATTATATGTCCGATCCGAAATTCCAAAAGAAATTCCGCACATGGATGAACAGTCTGTGGGACAGGAAAGACCTTCTCATTGAGAAGGAATTGATCCGTTATAACAAGACAAAGAAAATTCAAACGAAGAAGAAGGATAAATAATGATAGCTGCCGCAGGTATTACGCTCAAATTCGGAAAAGACCCCCTGTTCAAGGATGTCAATATCAAGTTCACTCCCGGAAACTGCTACGGCCTTATTGGCGCGAACGGCTCCGGTAAATCAACGTTTCTCAAAATTCTCTCCGGAGAGATTGAGCAGAGTGAAGGCGAGATAATTAAAAGTCCCAAGTCGCGTATCGCGGTACTGCGTCAGAATCAGTTCGCGTTTGACGCGTATACGGTGCTCGACGCGGTTATTTCCGGACATCAGAAACTCTACGAAGTGATGATTGAACGGAATGCGCTTTACTCAAAAGAGGAAATGACCGACGCGGAGGGAATGCGCGTGTCGGAGCTTGAGGAACTCTTCGGCGAAATGAACGGCTATGAGGCGGAGAATGAAGCGGCGCAGCTTCTGAGCGGCCTCGGCGTTTCCGAGGAACTTCACGGTAGTTTAATGAAAGAACTCGACGCGGGTCTCAAAGTACGCGTGCTTCTCGCGCAGGCGCTGTTCGGCAATCCCGATATTCTTCTGCTCGATGAGCCGACTAACTATCTTGATATTGAAACCGTCACGTGGCTTGAGAACTTTCTCGAACGGTTCGACAATACGGTCGTGGTTGTATCGCATGACCGCCATTTTCTCGACCGTGTATGCACTCATATCGCCGACATTGACTACGGCAAGATAGAATTGTATTCAGGAAACTATACCTTCTGGTACGAGGCGAGTCAGCTGGCGCTCAAACAGAAGCGAGATGAGAACCGAAAAAAAGAAGACAAACGCAAGGAGCTTATCGAGTTTATTCAGCGCTTTTCATCCAACGCGTCAAAAGCGCGTCAGGCGACATCACGTAAGAAGATGCTTGAGAAACTCACGGTTGAAGATATACGCCCGTCATCGCGAAAATTTCCCTTTGTGAATTTCAAGGCCGGCCGTGAATGCGGAAGAACCATTCTTGAAATCGAGGGATTGTCAAAGAAAACCGATGAAGCGGGTTTTAAGGATTTTAATTTCGTGGCCGGAAAGGGCGACAAGATCGCGTTTATCGGTGATCACAAGACAAAGACGCTTTTCTTCGAGATTCTCGCGGGGAATGTGAAGCCCGACGCGGGTGATTTTAAATGGGGCGAGACGATCACGCTGTCGTATTTCCCCACGGAGAGTTCGGCGTTTTTTGACAATGACCTCAATCTCATCGATTGGCTCCGTCAGTTTTCCGACGACAAGGACGAGAACTTCGTGCGCGGATTTCTCGGCCGCATGCTTTTCTCCGGCGAGGATTCGTTCAAGAAAGTGAAAGTACTCTCCGGCGGGGAGAAGGTGCGCTGTCTGCTTTCAAAGATGATGCTTTCAAACGCGAACGCGCTCATTCTGGATGAGCCGACCAATCACCTTGATCTTGAATCAATCGCGGCTCTCAACGACGCGCTGATCGCGTTTCCGGAAGTGGTGCTGTTCACATCGCATGACCATACCTTTATGCAGACAGTCGCGAATCGCATCATTGAATTCACTCCGCATGGCGTGATTGACCGCGCGATGACATTCGACGAGTATATGGAAAATGACGATATACGCGCGATGCGTGATAAAATGTACGGAACGCATGAGCGTTTCATGTTGTAAGCACAAGCCCCAAGGTTCCCTCTTTTACCGGATACTCTCTGCTCATGGATTTCTCCGTGAACCGGGAGTATCCCGCAGGCAGTTCTGTCCCGGCTCCGATTATGTTATCTGAACCCCGTCGCGCATTCTCTCCGTAAGCCTACGGAGAAGGGGAATGTGTATGATAGACTTATTGTGTTAGGTCATTTTCCTTTGAACAATAAAACCTTTAACTCTTAGTGTTGAAAAAAGCCGTTTGAATTTCTTCAAACGGCTTCCTGATTGATTCAGGGGAACATTTAAACTAATGAACTGTTCTGATCAGAAAATTGATTCTAGTGAGATTGTACTGGTATGAGAGAAAGTACCGTCTCTGTTTGATTTTGCGATATATGCGGTCTTTTCTGGCCGATACAAAATAAGATCATTTGCTCCATCTCCATCATAGTCGCAAGTTATAATCCGATCGGTTATACGGTTTAGATCAAATCCGGCAATTCCGTTATGCGATCTTGTGACCGAAGTAAAAGTTCCATCTCCATTTGACCTCGCAGCGAAAAATATACCGTTCCCTGGACGATACAAAACAAGATCGGATTTCCCGTCGCTATTGTAATCACAAGAAATGATTTTGTCATTTACGTTGTTAAGATCATAACCGGCAATACCATTGAGCGACCGAACGATGTGAGTAAATGTCCCGTCTCCATTAGATTTTGCGACAAATACAATACTTTTTCCCGGACGATACAAAACAAGATCGGATTTCCCGTCACCATTATAATCACAGGAAATGATTCTGTCATTTACGTTATTAAGATCATAACCGGCAATACCATTAAATGACCGAACGATGCGAGTGAATGTCCCGTCTCCATTAGATTTTGCGACAAATACAATACTATTTCCCGGACGATACAAGACAAGATCAGATTTTCCGTCACCATTATAGTCGCAAGAAATAATCTGGTCATTTACGTTATTAAGATCATAACCGGCAATACCATTAAATGACCGAACGATGCGAGTGAATGTCCCGTCTCCATTAGATTTTGCGACAAATACAGTACTTTCCCCCGGACGATACAAAATTAAATCAGATCTCCCGTCACCATTATAGTCACAAGAAATAATCTGATCATTTTCCCTGTGAAGATCATAACCGGATAATCCGGTGTAAGATTTAAACATAAAGGAGAATGTGCCGTCATCAATTGACTGCATGAGAGATATAATCCCGTTTCCTGGACGGTATAGAACAAGATCTGATTGGCTTGCACCATATATGTTTACACTTATTATCGAGGTTAAACTGGACTCAACGAGTGGATCATCTATAAATGGATTAACAAGGTACTTGTCTTTAAAATACTCATCAGCATTACCTGTTTTGGGTCTTAAATAGACCTGGCACAGTTGCGCCGGGTTGTGCGTCCACGGGTGGTTGTCCTTTTGAACATACAGGCGCTCTTCGTCAGTCAGATTCAGACGTTCATAACGAGTTCTATCGCATAACTTATTGTATGCATGCTGCTGAATACTTTCGCCTGTTCCAAGAAACGCAGCAAACTCTGGCAAGCCAGTCGTCAAAGGGACTATAGCTATTGAATACAGAATTTTTTCACCTGTATCAGATAAAGGGATATCAATTAATTTCTTTAAGCTGTTTGACAGTCTTTTTTTTATTGCTTTCTCCCAACTATCAGTAAACTCCTCCCACGTTGGAAGTTCCGCATCGCCTCGCCAACACCATAGCGGATCCCCATGATCCTTGAGTCCATGTTCATAGGCTTTATCACTATCGAAAAAAAATGTATTACTCCTATTTTCCCATAATCCCCCATCTGAATCCGAAAGATTAATTAATTTATACTTACATGGTATATTCTGCCCTCCATTTTTTACCAGTGAATCGTTGGGTTCTTCTGCATCTCCACATCTTGTAGGTATGTATTTTATCATGCTATAATTGAGCATGTTTTCCTTTTTTTTGAAGTATATATCACCGGCAGCGCTTTCAATATCAGAAACCATATTTGGATTACCGATATCAGGCAGACACCCTGCACCATGTCCCTCCGCTTCCTGACTTGTCTGATATCGCAATACCGGAATTGATTCCTGCATACTTTCGACAGTATCCTGATCAAGAACAGCATTAATTTCCTTCCGCGCTCGTCGGATATTGAATTTATTTTTTGATTCGCTAGTATAATATGTTACCAATCTGCCATGTGCTTGAGCAATTATCGCATCAAGAGTTCCATAAGAGCAGGAATCGTCTTTTTTAATTGCAAACATAACACCCTCAAAGTCGTTGCGGGTATAATCTCGCGTCATCTGCCACTCTATTTCCAAATCAAGCTTTAATCCAGGGAAAATGCCATATTCAAGCCACTTTTCAACGGCAGCTTTAGCAATAACAGCTATCTCCCCTTTAGCTTTATCCCAGAAATTGTCCAGTCCGTCTTTAATATCGTGAACGATATCCTTAATACGCTTAAACCCTGGAAGTTTCCTGATATAGTTAGGCGACTTTATATTATTTGACGACTCCATCTCATACTCATATATATGTTGAATTGTAAATGAATGATTAAATCCGCCCGGTCCAGTTATTGTTAATTTCGAAAGATATGGATTCATTTTGATTTTCGTATCGTAAGGATGATAATATGTATATGTAATGAAATAATGTGTTGCCGACGAAACCACTGAATAATACATATATGCATCAAGATTATCAGCTATAGTTTCATTAGCCGCAAAATTATTCTTATAATTAAAGTCGCCATTCCTGTCGACTCGAGTTATATAGTCAGCTCTTCCTGCTTCATAATCTAGTCTTGAAACTTCCTGGTAATGAATAGGAGCCCAGTGATAGGCCATATCTTCGACTGTTATTCCCGGCGCCACCTGAACATCTTTCTGCGGCATTTTATTGTGTTTAACGCTCTCATCTTCCGCGCTATCATTACATTTCACAAAACTGAACAGAAATGCAGCGCATAATAAAAGCATGGCTGTTTTTTTAATTCCACCGAAACACATCGTGTTACCTCTCAATAATTTTAATGAATTTGTACCATTTTGAATCTGCAAAATCAGAATGCCCCGCCAGCCCTCCCTTAAATAATTCCCCCATCGGACACGGATCCTTTTCGGCTCTGTGTGCTATTCCTGTCCGCCATTCCAACAATCCGCTGGACGCCGAATAAGGATCCGATTCGGGGAGGCGCACCAAATGTGCGTCTATTTCTGAAATGACGATTCGCGGTCAAAACTGGGGAAATATTTTTGAAAGTTTAAATTTTTTGCATTATGATGTGACATAATTATCAGTAATGTGCATTTTTATGGTAGTGAATTGATGTTTTTAATGATTAAAACATATCGAATGTTTCCTGACGAATCATTTTAAGAGTTGTATTTATTATGAGCTTTAAACCGGGTGATAAACAGTAACTGTTTTCCGGTGGTCATTTGAGGATTGATTGAAGATGTATGTTCTTGGGTAATACTCTTCAGGATATTGTGTTTGATGTTTACGTATAGTTAACGGGTAACGATGTTTTTTGTGAAAGCAATTGAAGATTCACGATTAAAAATACTAATTGTATTTCTTATCAAATAAATTTATCGGGTAGTTTTAATAAATAAACTCATGGAACACATATGCGTAATAATGTAATCCGTGCAGCGTATTGTACGGCCTTGACTATGGTTGGAATCCTTCTTATCTCTGGAATTGCTTTCGCGGAAGGAATCTTTATGACCGACGGCCGTATTATCTACGGCCGTATTCTTTCTCAAGACAATACTCTTATGCGGATCCGTACGAGTTACGGCGTAGTCAACCTGAAGAAAGGTGAGATCAGAAAAATCGACTATGATCTCGGTCTCGGTCAGGTGACGGTTGTTCTCAAAAGAGGTGATTTTGTTCATGGGGTACTGATATCAATTACCGCGACAAAGGTGATAGTGAAAGAGGGTGATATCGATAAAGATATTCCGCGGTCAGAGATCGAGAACCTTGTTCTTCAGAAATTTGAAGGACGCAGGGATAACACCTTCGGTCTGATGATGGGGATAACAAAAACTGTCGGATCTCTCAACGCGCAGGTTCCTTACGGTTATATTGATCTGACCGCGTATTATCTCCGTTCATCGGCAGAGCTTCCTTTCTTTCTGTGGGGCGCAAGCGCATCATGTATCCGCCTCTCGACGAATGACAATAAAACCAGACTCAGGAATGCGCGGATGACGCTATATCCGTTGATGATAGATTTCAGACTCCGGTATCCGATTCTTTCCCTTGTGTCGTCATCCGGATGGGCTTCCGGGATCAGTTTCTTCGCAGGCTGCGGCGGCGGGGTCAGCTATGTTTCGCTTGAGGAAGGAAGCGGCAGGCAGAGTGGAACATATTTCTCAATGCAGCCGGGTATCGGGTTCACTGTATATATCAATGAACGGATCTCCGTCACCAATCAGTACGATTACCTCTACATTCACCAGAAAGAATGTTCGTATACCGGACTTCGCGGGCGTATCGGCTTCGGATATGATTTCTGATATAATCGGACAATAGAAAAAGATTATCGCAAGATAATCTTTTTTGAGATTTAACATGCCCGGTTCAATTACAGCGAATATGATCAAAATAAGATATTGCGGGTAGATGTATCCGGGGGGAGGGCTATGCTTGACTGGAGCGGTTGTTCGCGATCCGCCTCCTTGTATTTATCATCACAAAAAATTATTGCGCAATGAAATGGTTATGTGATGAGTGACGCTATATAGAAAGACACGTAATTGATGATCCCGACGGATTCGATGCTTTTGCGGTTGGATGACTTGATCCGGGTGTTGTGTCGGGCGATAGAACACTTTGTCGTGCTGATTCTGAATTGTGATTTGTCGGCGATCATGCTCCGCTGAATAAGGGAATAAAGGTTAATGTCATGGAAAAACGATTAATCAAACTTCTTGTCATCGCTTTGGGAGTAATTTTCGCGGGGTGTTCCTCCAACAATCCTCTTTTCAAGGACATGCGGGACGGGCGTGCTGATAAACTTGAATCGATAGAGATCAATCAGGGAGACGTTCTTCTCCGTAAAGAATCTTTTAAAATGCTTACTGTTACCGGGCGCTATAATGACGGTTCAAGCGAAGATATTACGGCAAAATGCGAATGGATATGTGATGACCAGAAGGTTGCCGTGGTGTCAGCGAATGGATATCTTCAGTCCCGCGCACTGGTCGGTACAGCGTATATCACCGCGCGCTATGGCTCATTGAGCTGTGCGGTAAAAGTGGAGGTTGATATCAGGCTTGTGAGCCTTTCTATATCTCCGACATCAACAACACTCCGTTCAAATAATCAAATCTGCTTTTCCGCGACAGGAACGACATCCGACGGGGTGACCCTCGACCTCACAAAGACAGTTCAGTGGAGTGTGTCTCCGGATGATTGCGCCGAAATCGACACAAACGGTTTATTTATGGCTCGGGAAATTTCCGGGAATATAACTGTAACGGCAAAGTCACCAGATGGGAAGGTTTTGAGTAATGAAGGAAAAGTGATTCTGGAACTTTCAGAGCTTTACGTGGATAAAGCTTACACGGGAACGGCTGATGGAACGAAAGAGAAACCATTCAGGTCGATTTCCAGAGCGGTCGCACATGCGGAAACGACCGGTGCGGTCAGAATCAATGTCGCAAAAGGAGTTTATAACGAAGATCTGATTATTAAACACAATATAAGTCTGTTCGGAGGATATGTATCCGTATACAGTGGTGCTGACTGGACGCGTTCGCCGTCTGTTGTTCCTTCTGATACCCAGATTCAAGCGATCGGTAATACCGCGATCCTGTATCTCGACGGTCTGACCGCGGCGACTGTAATCGACGGGTTCCGTGTGGTCGGTGGTGATAATTCAGCATTGAGTACCACCACGGCAATCATGTGCTCGAATGCATCTCCATCAATCCGGAATAACGAAATATACGGGGGGAAATCATCCCGGATGAGTGTCGGAATACTTAATCAAACATCATCACCGGTTATTGAGAATAATCCCGTCATATCAGGCGGACTTCCTTCCTATTCTGGCGGTGGAGTGGATAATATCGCTATTCTCTGCCAAAGTTTTTCAAATCCGATTATTAAGGGAAATGGTTCGGCGGCAATCCCTTCTCAGATCATTACAGGTCCTTCGGGGGATGAAAGCACGTATCGGATAAAATGTGAATCATCAAGTAATCCTGAAATCGATGGTAATACGGTTGAAGCAACGGTAAACTCCAAGGTGGCAAGTGCGCGGGGAATACTTGCGATGGGATCATCGCCGTATATACACGGAAATAATATTGTGGCGGCTTCCCCGGATTGTTTATGTATAAGAGGCGAAAATACATCGTTCAGGATTACAGGTAATACAATTGCGGGACGCATTACTGTTACATCGGTATCCAAAAATCCGTCAATATTTTCAAATTTACAGATTGGTGGAAGTGTTCTGGTGGAGGGGGGATCGTCCGGAGTGAGCATAAGGGATAATATAAATATAGATGCTTCTGATTCCGAATATAAAGTTCATTACGGTCGATCGATGAAAAATGTGATCCGGGCTTCTGTTGAATTTAGTGGTAGTGCGAGTGGAATCGTGTCGAATAATGCATTGGGATTTTTATCTGCAAGTGATGGCGCCAATGTAGTGTTTGATGGTAATTATATAATTACAACGGATCGAGTGGTTGGGATTATGATAAATGGAGCATCCGGAAGTGTAACGAGGAATCTGGTTTGCGTCGAATGTGATTATGATTCGGGTACAGTGGCCGGAATACATTTTGGAAACAGCACTAAGAGTTCCCTGATTTGCAATAATATTGTTTTTTCTCATAATACATCAACCAGCAGCCCGACGGGATCCAAGGGTATATCTGTCAATTATTGCATGATAACATGTATGTATAATAACATAATAATTACAAGAAATGATAGTGTTGAATCTTCGTCACATGCAATAGGTTTTTTTCTTAAGGAATTTAACGAACGGAATACAATGCGTTTGTTTAACAATATTATCAGAACCGTCGGTGGAGGCATTGGTATTGTAGTAACGGACAAAACCCTGTATCCCAGTATTATAACAAATAACATTTTTATCGGAACTCCGACTATTTTTCATGATAGTGTAGATTCATATGCAAACATCGATGAATTTGAATCTCTTGATAGAGATAATTTTAAAAGCAATGTGTTTGCGACGATAAGTGTAGTCGGATGGGAATCGTATCTATCTTCGGGGAGTTTGAATACGTTTGCAGATAATATTTTTCGAATAAAAACATCATCTATATTGCATAAAAAGGGCAAAAGTCCGGATGATTATATCGGAACGCCCTATGGATCAGCATTTGCTGTTTCCATTTCTCCGGACTTTGCAGGAAAAATAAGAACAAGAGATGAAGATAATACAATGTTGAAGGATACTGGGCTTTTCTCGGCGGGTCCGTATGAACCATAATTTATTTTTTGAAAGTGATGGATTGATTTGCGGATTCAGTAATCTCTTGACGGATTGTATTTTTCGTTTAACCCCTTTCTGTGATATATATAACTCTGGAGAATGCCATGCCGTTGCCTGATGCGAAAACGAAGGAGTATACCGAGATGTACACCTCGTTCTATCCATTGATTTCAAACGTGGTGTTTTCAAAACTGCGGGATTTCGATGCGACGCATGATATATGTCAGGAGGTGTTTCTCCGTTATTTTGAGAAATTTTCCGAGGTGGAGAACCACCGGCGGTGGCTTCTGAATACGGTGAACTATGTGATCCTCGAACATTACCGAAAGACAAAAGGAAATCATGTTGATATAGATTCTGTTATCGAGAATGTAAGTCTGTCGTTCGTAAACGGATTCCGTGATACACGGTTGATGATTGAGGACGCGCTTGATAATATTGATAACTTCGGAAGCGAGAAGAACCGCGCGATATTCGAATTGATAGCGGTACATAATTATTCGTATAAAGAAGCCGGGACAAATCTCGGCCTTACGGAACATCAGACGCGCTACAGATATAATATGGTTGTTGATCGTCTGATGGATCATTTCAAAAAGCGCGGAATCCACGGGATGGAGGATCTTTTATGACAAACAATGAAGCGATTCAGTTAATATTTGAAAAATACAGATTTGGAAATCAGGTGCCTGTTGAGGTTCGTAATCATTTTTTTGAATCCGGCAGAAGAAATCTCAAGCATATACTCAGAAAAAACGGCAAGGGCGGACTTATCGTTGTGGGGGCGGTTAATTTGATGTATGCGGCGAAACGTTTCGGTGTTTCTGTCAACCTTGCGCACGCGTATGTGGCGGTTCTTATTTCTTCAGTAGTCGTTGCGGGATTGGTTTCAGCCGCGTCAGTTGCCGCCGCATATCGTTTTATCGAACATAAATCGATTGGAACGAATCCTCCGGTAATTGAAGAGACAAAAAAAGAACAAGCGGCGGTGGCGGAACCTCGGGCGGCGGTGAAAGAGAATAGTGTCATCCGGGAGAGAAGCGCATCACCTCTCCGTTCACTGTATAATACGCATAAGCACGTAGAAAAGATATTTCTTAAAGATGGAACAGTGCTGTCCGGAGTTGTAAATGAAAAAGATGGAACAGTTTATTTGATAACTCCGGAAGGCACGCTGAATGTGTCACGTGACGATATCGAACGGATTGAATATATCAGTCCTGATTCATTGTAAAAAAGGATGAGGTGTCTGATCCCTTTCTGATAACGTGCTGGGGAAGTTTGATGGATTTCTGAAAATCATTGTACTCTCTGCTCATGGATTTCTCCGTGATCCGGGAGTATCCTCGCTGGCTGTTCTGTCCCCGTTCCGATTATGTTATCTGAACCCTATCGCGCATTCCTCTGTAAGCCTACGGAGAAGGGGAATGTCTCCAGGTCACCTTTCTTAGCTGTGATTTTCTCGCAGATAAAGAAACCTGGGCGTTTCTTCGCTGGAATCATCCAAATTCAGCTCCGCATATATAATCGGTCTGCCGGGGGACGTCGTACAAAGAATCTTACGATAGTTTCCGGAATGCCTGCGTATGCGCGGATCTGTATTCTGATGTCGTTGTTGCATATTTTTTCTTGCGTACGCGGACAAAACGGGGTAAAATATCTACAGAATCCCGGCTGAGCGACCGAGAAATAAAAGAGATTCATTTCTTTGAATTTCCCGTGTTTACATGTAATATATCGCGTCATCATGTATGACGTTTTCAAATTGATGGAGGTATCCGTATGTTATCAATGCAGCAGCTTGAAGAGCTTGAATCGAGGGTAATAAAGGCTCTGCAGCTTATTTCTGATCTCCGTACTGAAAATTCACGCCTTGAGGCTGATGCGGAACGATACAAGTCGGAGGCCGAAGAAGCTCGTCTTACGCTTGAGGAAAAAGAGCAGGAAGTGCTTGCGCTTCAGAAAGAACTTGATGATGCGACACGGCAGCTTGCCGAGCTCCGTGAAAAGGAAGAAGCTCTGGAGAAGAAGGTCATTTCTCTTCTCGGAAAAATGGACGTGCTTCAGGGAAGTTCAGGAACAATCCCCAGAGGGGATGCGGCTCCCTCGATTTCGCGGCCTGCGGTGTCGGCGGCAAGACCTGCGGCGGCTAAGGCGAAACCTTCTGCGGCCGTATCGATGGCGGATGACGATGATATCGTGATCATTGATGAAGGTTCATCGCAGGCGGATGTATCCGCTCCTTCTGAAGATTCCGCTTTCGGAGATGATGACTCGTCTCAGGCTCACGAAGATGAGGAAATCATTCTTCTTGACGAGGATGAGGATGAAGTGGTGATCGATGATGACGAGGCTGTTATCGTTGATGAAGCAGACGAAGACATCGAAGATGATGTGAAGATAGACGACGATGATGATTTTATCATCATTGAAGATGACGAAGACGATCTGAAGAAGAAGTAGTAACGAAGTAGTAATGAAGTGAAAAGCTATGTCAAATAAAGTGCGGGTATCAATATACGGGAATACGTATACGATTCAGGGGGACGCCTCCCCCGAATATATCGATTCGCTTTCCGGTTATCTGAATATGAAGATGGACGAGGTGTCTCGCACAATGCCGTCGGCGAATACTGTGCAGGTGGCGATTCTCGCCGCGCTCAATATCGCTGACGAATATTTTCAGCTTAAAGATATGCAGTCGACTGTAACGACCGATATTGAGAAGAAGACTGATATGCTCATTTCGATGCTGGAAGACGGCATCATCGGGGATATCTTTCAGAAAGCTCAGGCTGACGGGTCACTTCCCCGGGCACGCTGAGACACCGTAAAACCGGAAACATTTCAATGCGGCGCGTTGTCATTTCAGATGCAGCGCGCTTTTTATTGCCGCTCCCTGCATTTTCCGCACATAAGACAATCCGCGCACGTTCCTTCCCGGAAAGCGATTTTTTTCCGTATCGGTTCAAACGCAATCTTCCGTATCTCAGTGGTTTTCTTTCCGGCGTGATCACGCGCGAGAAGGGCCGCTCCGTACGCGCCCGCGATTCTGTAAAATGAGGGGCGTATCATCTCCCGTCCCAGCCTTCTCCCGAATGCTTTCGCAATTGATTCAATCCCCGCCACGCCTCCGCAGAAAATAAACGGCGGTTCAAGATTGATTCCGGGAGAGAGATCCTTGAGATAGTTTTCGCAGATGGCGTCAGAAAGTCCCGCCGCGATTGACTGAAGCGAGTATCCGCTTTGCTGAAGATTTATCATTTCCGTTTCGACAAATACCGTACAGCGTCCCGTGAATCGGGCGCGTTCCCCGGAATCAAGACCGAGAGCTGAAAATTCTTCAATATCAATGCCGAGCCGGGAAGCCTGCTGCTGAATGAACGATCCGGTTCCCGCCGCGCAGACAGAATTAAGTTTGAATGAATCAATCTCGCCGTGCGAGAGGGATATCAGCTTTGAGTCCTGTCCTCCGATTTCAATGATCGTACGGGCATCGGGGTGTTTTTCGGTAACGGCACGCCATAGCGCGGTGATTTCATTTTTAACGATATCCGCGTTGGCAGAACGAGCGGTTATTTTCCGGGCTGATCCGGTGACCGCCAGGGACATGCATTCGCTGAACCCACCGGCTTCAGCGTCTCTGGAAAGACGGGAAGCCGCACCGAGAGGGTCTCCGCGGTGCAGAACATACGCGGAGTGCCGGATTTCCCGGTCGTCTCCGATAATTGCGATCTTTGCGCTAACAGAACCGGCATCTATACCGGTGAATAAAGGATTCATGAAAGGAGTACCTCCTTGGGGCGAGTGATCTTCATGTAAAAAAGCCCGGAAAGGTATTAATTATTTTGACAATTCCTGCGGATACCGGTAGACTTTTCATGCGTCAATATGTAGTCATGGAGCATGGCCTCTTGGCCTGGTGCAACGTTTTTTTCTCTGATCAAACCGCTTATGCGGGAAATACAGAGCTGCAGGTTGGGAATATGAATATCGAAGATCTTGTGAAATCTCAGGAAACACTCCGTCATTCAATCGAATCGGCCGTGTCCGCCGAACAAGGCGAGGAATTCGCGTCTGAAGGGACTGTAATCCAGCTGGTAAGCTTTACCCTCGACGGGGTGGAATATGGAATTGATATCCTTCAGGTGCATGAAATTCTGCGGATTCCTGATATCACTCGACTGCCGAATACCCCCGATTTCATAAGGGGAGTGATCAACCTTCGTGGAAATGTTATCCCCGTCGTAGATATCAGAAAGCGGTTCGGATATTCTTCCATTGAGGTTACCGAATTCACCCGCATTATTGTGATTGAAGCGGAAGGGAAGCAGATCGGCCTGTTTGTGGATAACGTGTCTCAGGTGATACGGCTCAGCGACAAGAATATTGATCCGCCATCCGATCTTATTGAGGGTGTGTCTGAAGAATTCATTACCGGAGTCGGCCGCTTGAAGGATCGGTTGGTTGTAATACTGAATCTTGCCAATATTCTTTTTGAGAGCGAAAGTGAAAAGGCCGTGTCCTGATTCTTTCGTTGCGCGTTTTTTCGTTCAGAGTGTGCAGTGTGCATGAAATGATTATCAGTATTTTGCTTATGATGGAGTTGCGATATGGCTTTTTCTCTCGGTGAATATCAGGATATCTTCCTTGAGGAAGCTGACGATCAGCTCCAGGAACTCAATCGGAATCTTCTGGATCTTGAACAGAATCCGGACAATGAAGATACTATTAATAATATTTTCCGTGCCGCCCACAGTTTGAAAAGCTCCGCCGCGTTTGTCGGACTTCTTGATCTTTCGGATATGTCGCACAAAATGGAAAATCTTCTTCAGGGTATCCGTGACAAGACGATGCGGATTACTCCTGAAATCATAGATATTCTTTTCCGTTGCTTTGATCTTATCAATGGTGTTATCGGAGCTGTTTCACAGGGGGAGAAACCTACACAGGATCTTTCCGGTATCATTGAAGAACTCGTCAAGGTAGGAGCGCAGGCAAAGGCCGAGAAAAGTTCACCAGCCTCTGCGTCGACTCCCCGTTCCTCATCCGCCGCTTCTTCCGAGATTCCCCGTCCGTCGTTTACCGCTCAGGAGAAAAAGAATCTCAAACGCGGAATTGATCAGGGGATGACCTGTTTTGAAACGACGATATTCATTGAACCTGAAGCTCCGATGAAATGGGTGAAAGCCCAGCTTATAATGAATAATATCAAAAACCTCGGGCAGATTATTAAAAGTGATCCCGCCGAAGAGGATCTGTCTGACGACAAGATCGGCAAGGCGTTCCGCATATTTTTTCTTTCAAATGAAAACGCCGACGCCGTACACAAGGCATGTGATGTTGATCTTATACAGAAGATTGAAGTCGCCACCATTTCACTTGTTCAGAAAGGCGATAAATTCGCCATGAAGTTCGGTGATGTTAAGACATTCCAGGACTCACAACCCGAGACTGGAACAAAATCATCCGAACCTGTGACCGCAGTGTCATCTGATGAGCCGGAAGAGCATGACGAAGAAGAACATGATGAGATCGTGAAGCGTGAGGATTCACGCCGCGCGGACAAGAAGGGCGGTGCGAATGCGCCGACTCTCCGAACCGTAAAGGTATCGGTGGAGAAGCTTGATGAGCTTCTGAATACGGTGGGTGAGCTTGTTATTTCCAATTCGGGATTTTACCGTTTATATGAAGATCTCCGTTCGCAGAATATGGAAAAGTCTGTAATCGCGGAATTCAAAAGCCGTATGGAGCAGATGTCACGTATTGCGAAAGATCTCCAGAGCGGGATCATGAAGACACGAATGGTTCCGATCGGACAGGTGTTCACCCGATTCAATCGAATGGTGCGCGATCTTACCAAAGATAACGGGAAACAGGCACAGCTGGTAATACGCGGTGAAGAGACTGAGCTCGATAAGAAAGTGATCGATGTGATCGGTGAGCCGCTCATGCATCTCGTTCGGAATGCGATCGATCATGGCGTTGAAACGCCTGACGAACGTGTCAAGATGAAGAAAACTGAAATCGGTACGGTGACGCTTGACGCATATCAGTCGGGTAATCAGATACATGTTGAGGTGAGTGACGACGGACGAGGATTGAGTGTCCCCAAAATAAAGAAAAAGGCGCTGGAAAACGGTCTTGCGACCGCCGAGCAGCTCGCAAATATGGATGACAGTGATATATATGAGTTTATCTTTCATCCCGGATTTTCAACCGCCGACAAGATAACGGAAGTATCCGGCCGCGGCGTGGGGATGAATGTTGTCCGTGAAGTGGTGAACGAGATGAATGGCTCGATCGTGATTGAGTCGGAAACCGGGATGGGTACCAGATTCGTAATGGCATTTCCTCTCACTCTCGCCATTATACCCGCGATTATGGTTAAAGTCCGTTCCGAAATGTACGCGGTACCTCTCTCTGATGTGATTGAGACGATTAAAATCGCTGATACCGATATTACGACAATCGAAGGCCATGAAGTAATCAATCTGCGAGGTGAGATTCTTTCACTGCTCAGACTTAATCAATTTGTGGGAATTGACAGCGCGCTTGAAGACGGCACAAAAATTCCTGTTGTGGTGGTCGGCTACGGAAACCGCAAGATTGGTCTTATAGTCGATGAACTTGAGGGGAAACAGGAAATTGTTATCAAATCCCTTGAGCAGAATTACACGACAGTGCAGGGGCTCGCGGGGGCGTCCATCCTCGGTGACGGATCGATCTGCCTGATCCTCGATATCTCATCGATGATAACCAGGGTGATCGCTGATCAGGATCGTTTGTCTCGCGATCAGAAGTCGCGCGTTCTTGTAAAAAAAGAAGCTCAAGTTGAAAAGGTGAAACCGGCGCAAATTGCCGCAGAGACGCCGGTAAAACAAGCACCCGTTGTAAAACCGGCTGAACCTGTACAGGAGAAAACCGCCGCTGTCGCGCCAAAGCCGGCTCCCGTAAAGGAAACCGCGTCAGTTGCCGCGTCTGCCTCAAAAAGCGTAGCTGCTGCGGATGCAAAAGATAGCAGTCTTTCCGGTTCAATATCCGGAACCCAGGTGAAAGCGGATATCGTGTTTCAGAAAGAAACCACTCCGGTTGCGTCGGCTCTGCCGGCTTCGGGAGCTGCTGATGTCGATGAGAAAGTGAGAGAGGCTCTGTCGGATTTCCGTCATGAACTTCAGACGAATGTAGACAGTGCGCTTTCGGGAAAACCCGATGATCATATCAAAAAATCTCTTCATATAACGGATGTTGATCTGAAGAAAATTCAGGTGCTGGCGAATATCGGAATAACACACGGAGCTGAATCCCTTTCACGTATAATCAACAAGCGTGTAGACCTTGCGATTCCCGAAGTCAGAATGATGCCGATTGAAAAGATTCCTGAAACCGTGGGTTCTGTCGGGGATGTCTATATCGGTGTGTACATGCCGATAACCGGCGACGTAAAGGGAACGGTGCTTCTGAGCCTTCCCGATCAATCCGGTTTCGAACTTATTGATTCACTCTTCGGTATGGCGACCGGTGAAACGAAAGAGCTTTCCGAAGACGGAGAATCGGCGCTCAAAGAGATAACAAACATTGTCGGTACCGCGGTACTGAATGCGATATCCGAAAAAACAGGTCTTGTGATTATGCCGGACGTGCCCGCAATTCGGCGCGATTTCATGCAGTCTATAATGGATTCCATACTTGCTGTGTATAATATCCACAATGATTACGCTCTGATAATGGACACCGAATTTTACTATCAGGATGACAGGGTGATGGGAAATCTCCTGATCCTTCCTGAGACGGAAAGCCTTCGGGTGCTTGTTGATCATCTGCAGGAAGATTAACCGGAGCTCTGATGGAAGAAAAGATTCGGGTACTCATCGTCGACGATTCAGCGCTTGTACGGAAGATTGTCGCAGACGCGCTGGAAAGTGATCCTTCAATCGAGGTTGTGGGAACAGCTAACAATGGCAAGACTGCGGTGTTCAAGACACACACGCTGAATCCTGATGTCATTACGATGGACATCGAGATGCCGATTATGAACGGCCTTGACGCTCTCCGGCAGATTATTGAGACACATCCGAAACCTGTCATAATGATGAGTGTGCTTACCCAGCATGGAGCGGATGCGACGTTCCGTGCGCTTGAACTCGGGGCGGTTGATTTCATTCCAAAGCCATCAACGCTTATGGCTATGTCTGTTGAGGATATCAAGGAACTCCTCATATCAAAGGTTAAATCGGTATACCGCTCAAAGGTGAAAGTTTCGCGGGAGCCGTCAGCGTCAGTCAAAGAGCAGGAAAAGGCGCGTGATACCCGCCTCGTTCAGACAGGTGTTCTGGTTCAAGATGTAAAACAGCTCGAAATTCCAATGGTTGCCGTATCGAAGAAAATTGTGGGAATCGGCACCTCTACTGGCGGGCCGTCGGCACTTATTTCAATTTTCAAAAGTTTCCCGAAGAATTTTCCCGCTCCGATTCTTGTGGTCCAGCATATGCCCGAGGGATTTACAAAGGCGTTCGCGGAACGCCTGAACAGTGTATCGACGCTCAATGTTAAAGAAGCGGAAGACGGCGACAAGGTTCTGCCGGGTTGCGGATTTCTAGCTCCCGGGCACTCTCATATGGCGATAGAACGGAGCGCATCGGGCAATGTAGTCCGGGTGTTTAAAAAAGATAAAGTATCGGGACATATGCCGTCAATAGACGTACTGTTTTCTTCGATAGCGGATCAGTGCTCTCCTGATGCGGTTGCGGTCATTATGACGGGAATGGGGCGTGATGGAGCTGATGGAATTCTGAAAATCCGGAAGAATGGCGGTTATACATTCGCCCAAAACGAAGAAACATCAGTCGTATACGGGATGAACAGGGTTGCGGTTGAAATCGGCGGGACATATGAAGAAGTCCCTCTTTTTGATATCTCAAAAAAAATTGTTGATCATTTGTAAACCGGTTAGTATGATTAAAAAGTTGACATCTTCCGTAGTGTCTTTGTAATACGCGGATATGGAGAAGAACAATGGCTAGAATACTCATCGTCGATGATGCGAAGTTCATGAGAACACTTGTGCGAGATGCGCTTCTTCCAAAGGGGCACGAGATCGTCGGCGAGGCCGAAAACGGTAATGTCGCGGTTGAGATGTATAAACGACTCAAACCGGATCTTGTTACGATGGATATTACAATGCGTGAAAAGGACGGAATACAGGCGGCGGAAGAGATTCTGCAGATGGATTCCTCCGCTAAGATAATAATGGTAACCGCTCTTGGACAGGAAAATCTGTTGACGAAAGCCATCAAGCTGGGAGTTAAAGATTTTGTAGTGAAACCATTCCCGCCTGAGAGGCTCCAGAAGGCGGCGGAGAAAGCTCTTTCGAGCTGATCCCGATGTTCACTGATGGCGGAAATGGACGGAGAGCCTGAGTTGCTCTCCGTTTTTGTCTAGTTTGAGGAAAGGAGCGCCGCGCGTGTCAGTTGTTACAACTGGACGGGTATGGACGGTAAAATCCCGGATGGAATATGGAAAATACTGAAAATCAGGAAATAGATAAAGTAATTGATCTTGAAGCCCCGGAAACAGGTTCCGAGGGCGATGAGAACAGATACATTCTCCGTATAGAGAATTTTGAAGGCCCTCTTGACCTCCTGTGGAATCTTATAAAGCGGTCGAAGATCGATATCGTTGAGGTGTCAATCTCGGCAATAACCGAGCAGTATATATTGTATCTTAAGGAAATGGAGAAAATGAGCATCTCCGTGGCGACTGAATTCATCAATATGGCTTCAGAGCTGCTCTATTACAAATCGAAGGCGTTGCTTCCCAGCGGGGAGCTTGATGATGATTTCTTTGTTCCGCCTCTTCCTCCTGAACTTGTCGCGAAGCTCCTTGAGTATAAAAAATATCAGCTTTCTTCAATGAAATTGCGTGAGTTGTATGACAGGCAGTCTGACTGTTATTTCCGTGAAGTTGTTCCTCCCGCACCGGAAGGGGAAGAAGAATTCGTAACGATGTCCCTTTTTGATCTCCTGAACGCGTTTGTTGACATTATGAGCAAGACCGTGGAGGTTGAGGAAAGGGAGATCGTCCTTGATGAAATCCTTGTAAGTGACAGGATAAATTTCCTTATCGCGCTTCTCCGAACCAAAGAAAAAATCATCTTTCAGGAGCTTTTTCCGAAAGTGCCGACCCGCGCGGAGGTCATTGCTACTTTTCTCGCAATTCTTGAGCTTACCAAATTGCATAGAATCAGCATTCTGCAGGAAAAAACATACGGAACGATTCACATTCACAGAACTTTCGATCCTTCTGAGGACATCGGTCACCTTGAATCCGAATTCCATGAGATACCCCAGCCTGAAGAGAATCCCTCCTAGAGGGCATTCTCTTTTTTGTCTTGACCCGCCTTGCCGCCCTTCCGATAGTTTGCAACCGAGTATGCAATCCAGAGAAGTATAAATATTATGTCGCAAAAAGATGCTGAAGAATTAAAATCATTTGATGATTTATCTCCCGATGAAGATATCGCGGGAGCTGAGACTGTTGATGCGGAGACTGAACCGGAGGAAGGGGCGATCGTTGAAGACGCGAGCAATGACTCGTTGTTTGAAACGGCGCTTTTTCTGTCGGGTGAGCCTCTTCCGATCAACTTCTTTATCAAGAATTTCGAAGTCTCGGAAACGGATGCGCGGATTATCCTCGCGTCGCTTATGGATGAGTATGAAGAACGTGACGGCGGGATAAAGATTGTTGAGCTTGCCAACGGATATCAGTTTGTTACGAATTCAAAATGCGCACAGGGTATCAGGCGTGTAATGGGGCTCAAGAAGAAAGAGCCTCTGACAAAAGGAATGCTTGAAACGCTGGCGATCATCGCCTATAAACAGCCGGTAGTCATGGCTGAACTTGAGGAGCTCCGCGGAGTTTCGTCCCGGATGATGGTTGCGAACCTTATGAAGCGGAATCTGGTCAAGCCTGTGGGCCGCAAGGATCTGCCGGGTCGTCCGCTCGCGTACGGCACAACCGAGGAGTTTCTCCGATTGTTCGGTCTTAACCGCCTTTCGGATCTTCCGAAACTCTCCGAGATCAAGGAATTTAATTACGAAAACGAGGAATAGTCATGCTTATCGTACTCAAACAAGACGCCACACAAAAAGAAATAGACCGGGTTATTGAAAAAATAAATTCTCTCGATCTGACGCCTCATATCTCAAAGGGAACACAGCGTACAATCATTACCGTTATAGGCGATGAGGATAAAATACGCGAACAACCGCTGGTTATCATGCCGGGTGTTGATTATGTTCAGCCTATCATGCAGCCGTACAAGCTTGTGAGCCGTGCGGCTCATCCTGAAAACACGGTTATCAAAGTGGGTGATGCTCTGATAGGTGGCAACAAGCTGGTTCTCGCGGCGGGGCCATGTTCCGTTGAGGGAGAAAAAGAAGTCATTGAGCATGCCAAAATGGCGAAAAAAGCCGGTGCGACACTTTTCCGCGCGGGTGCGTTCAAGCCGCGTACGTCGCCGTATTCTTTTCAGGGTTTCGGCGCGAAAGGTCTTGAGTATCTTTCCGCCGCAAAGCGTGAAACAGGACTTCCGATTGTCACCGAAATTATGGATGTGCGTGATGTTGATCTTGTCTGTAAACACGCGGATATTCTTCAGGTCGGAACACGCAATATGTCTAACTTCAATCTTCTTAAGGAAGTGGGGCGTGCGAAAAAACCGGTGATTCTCAAACGCGGAATGAGCGCGACCATTGTCGAGTTTCTCATGTCAGCGGAATATATTCTTTCTGAAGGAAACCATGAAGTGATTCTCTGTCCCCGCGGGATACGGACGTTTGAGGATATTACTCGCAATACTCTTGATGCGGGAGTTGTTCCTGTGATCAGAGATCTTTCGCATCTTCCAGTGCTCTGTGACCCGTCGCATGCGATGGGTATTACCAAATATGTAACCGCTGCCGGTCTTGCGTATATTGCCGCCGGTGCGGATGGTCTCCTTATCGAAGCTCATCCTGAACCGGAAAATGCCACGTCCGACGGACAGCAAAGCCTTGATTACTACGGGCTTGTCAATCTCGTGGGTAAACTCGCCAAAATCGCGCCTGCTATAGGCCGGGATTTCTAGTGCGCATAGCCGTATTCGGGCTGGGTCTTCTTGGCGGTTCCGTGTGCAAAGCGCTCAGAACCGCAGACGGGAACGGGCATATCTCCGCATACGACATTGACCGTTCATCGCTTGAAGACGCCCGGCGAAACGGTGTGATCGATGATATTATTGAAACGCAGGAAGCGGTTATACATTGCGATGTCGCGGTTATCGCTCTTCCCGTTAAGAGTTCAATATCCGCAATACGCGCGGTCTTGGATTCAACAGATGATAGCGCGATGGTTGTTGATCTCGGCAGTGTGAAAACCGGAGTGATTAATGGTGTCATTGATCACCGTAATTCTTCGCGATTCGTTCCGTGTCATCCGATGGCGGGATCGGAGCGATCAGGATTCGCCGGTTCGAGTCCGGATATTCTTTCCGGTGCCAATGTCATAATAACGCCGCATATAAAAAACACACCGGACATTATTTCCAGAGCTGTGAAATTCTGGGAAATGACGGGGATGAAGGTGACCATTGCGGATTGTACTGATCACGATGTCGCTGTCGCATATACAAGCCATCTCCCACATCTTTTATCAGCGGCTCTCGTGTGTGCTGAAAAGAAAGGATTGCCTTCAGATATGTCGAATGAACCTTTCCGAGGGAGAGGATTCCGTGATATGACGCGTCTTGCGTCAGGTTCTCCCGCGGTGTGGGAGGATATCTGTGAAATGAATGCGGCTCAGATAGTGAAAGCTATCGACACGATGACCGGCATTTTGTGCGATCTGCGCCGTGAGCTTGCTGAAAATCCCGTTGACGGGAAGGCGCTTCGTGAATTTCTGGAAGAAGCGGTCAGGTTGAAGAAGGAGTATTGAATACATGAAAAGGATTGTCATTGCGGTTGATGGCCCCGCGGGTTCGGGTAAAAGCAGCGTATCAAAGGAAGTCGCGGTTAAGGCGGGGATCAAGTATGTTGATTCCGGAGCTATTTACCGCTCTATAACCCTCTATATGATCGAGAAGTTCGGTACACTCGATTCATCGGCTGATTATGGAACTATCGCCGGTCGGGAGATGAAAATCAGTCAGACGTTTTCGGCTGACGGAACGTCCCTTACGGAAGTGAACGGGCGTGATGTGTCTTTGCTGATACGTGACGAAAAGATAGCCAAAAATATCGGTATTATATCTGATAACAGGTCTGTGAGAGATTTTGTAACAGGTTTGCTCCGTTCGTGGGCGGCTGAAGAGTCGATTATCATGGACGGCCGTGACATCGGAACTGTTGTGTTCCCGAATGCTGATCTGAAAATATATTGTGACGCGTCTGTTGAGATCCGCGCTCTCCGGCGGCAGGCGGAATATGCTGAGAGGGGAAAAAATGTTGACGTAAATGAGATAAAACAACAGATTATGCTCCGCGATGAACAGGACAGATCTCGGGCGTACGGAGCTCTTAAAATTGCGGACAGTGCTATTATCCTCGACACCTCGAATATGACGAAAGCCCAGGTAATTGACACTTTTTTGGACAAAATCAGGCTGAAACAAGGGGAGTTATCCCCGGACCATTCTATATCAACAGGTTTTACACGTATGAGTGATAAGATGACGGAACAATTCGATGACAGTATGACAATGGAGTCCTTGCTGGAGTCCTCCCCTGAAATTGAAACAGGGCAGCTTTTCAAGGGAGAAGTCGTTTCAACCGATGAAAAGAACGTCTACGTGAATATCGGTCGGAAAAACGAAGGGTTCGTTCCCGTGCATGAGTTTGAAACCCTCCCCAAAGCCGGTGACACAATCGATGTTGTTATGCGTTCCGGAAAACTTCATGATGGAATGCATCAGCTGTCACACCGTGCGGCGAAAGCCCAGTCCCAGTGGACAAGCTTCGTGGAGAAGGGTCTCAAAGAGGGCGCTGTCGTTACGGGTTCCGTGAAGAAATTTACCGGCAAGGGAGCGATAATCTCTCTTGATGATATAACCGCATTTCTTCCCCTTTCTCATGCGGGAGATATCCGCCTTAAAGAGAGTGAAGGAAAGAGCGATACATTTTCATTTAAAATAATCGGAATTGATCCCGAGAAACATTCCATAATCGTGTCCCGTATTGAAATTGTCGCTGAAGAGAAGGATGCTGCCTGGCAGCGTATTGTATCTTCATGCAATGAAGGCGATAAGATTCGCGGAAAGGTTTCACGTTTTGTCGATTTCGGCGCATTTGTCGATCTTGGCGGCTTTGAAGCGCTTCTCCATAATAATGATCTTACGTGGCGCAAGGTTTATAAGAAAAAGAAAATCATCCAACTTGGTGAGGAGCGTGAGTTTATCGTTCTTTCCATCAAGAAGGATGAGAAGAAGATATCACTCGGCCTTAAACAGCTTTCAGTTGACCCGTGGTCAGAGATGTCAAAGCGTTATCCTGAAGGAACACGGATTGAAGGTGTCGTGACCACCATCGCGAATTTCGGCGTGTTTGTTGAAATTGAAGACGGCATTGAAGGGCTTGTTATTCCTTCGGAATGCGGATGGGCGAAGCGTCCTCTCAATCCGAAAGATGTCGTAAAAAAAGGCGATCGTATCGCGGTGGTTGTAACCGGAGTTGATACCGAGAACCGCAAGCTGTCGCTTTCGATCCGTCTTGCGCAGGAAAATCCATGGGATTCGCTTGAGCGTAAATACCCTGCCGGTACTGTTCTGAAGAAACCCGTTAAACGTATCGTGAGTTTCGGTATATTTGTTGAAATCGAAAATGATATCGACGGTCTTGTCCACATATCGGATGTGAGCTGGGATGACGGAGAGAAGAATCTGTCTGAAATGTTCAAACCCGGACAGGAAGTTGAATTCAAGATTCTCGGAATTGACAAGCAGGAGATGAGAATATCCTGCGGAATCAAACAGCTTACCCGTTCACCTTGGGAAGCTATCCGCGAAAAATATCCTCCGAGAAGCCGTGTGAACGGAACGATCACGAATATCACGTCATTCGGTCTTTTTGTGAAGCTCGAAGATAACGTTGAAGGTCTTGTTCATATATCCGAAGCGTCGCGCCGTAAAGTTGAAGATCTGAATGAGATCTACAAAGTTGGTGAGACGGTCAATGTTGTTGTTCTGAATGTCGACACTGACAAGAAGAAGATGTCACTTTCAATAAAACATCATGATATCATGAGCGAAAAAGAAGAACTCAAGAAGATCATGACTAGCTCAAGCTCAAGCACTGCGACGATCGGTGATCTTCTCAAACTCAAACAGGACGGGAATAAATAAACATGGAACATCGTAACGTAACAATACATCGCAGCGGCATTGAGAACTTCCTGATGACAGTCAAGGAATTTATCAAGTCGCATCGCCGTCCTGCTGCCATTATCGCTCTATCGGTCGTTGTCGTGACCGGCGCGGTGGTAGCCGGATTTGTGTATTATGACAAATCCAATCTGGAAAGCCTCCATGAATATGAGGCGATTGTAACCGCGTATCAGTTGTCGGATAAAAGCGACGCGGTAAGCGATAAGACTGTTAAAAAACTGACTGATCTTGTCAACCGCAGCCGTTTCGGATATGTCCACCGTCATGGTAAGTATATAATCGCGGGTCTTCTCTTCGATAAAAAGAAATTTGAAGACGCGCAGAAAATGTATATTTCATACGCTGATAACACTGATTCCGCTTTTACTCCTCTTGCGCTTTTCCAGGCGGGAATATGTGCTGAATCGCTGGGTCGTTCTGATCAGGCGGCGGATATTTATAAACGCATTGAAAAGGATTTCAAGGATTCTACTTACAGTGACCGCGTTCTTTATGATCTTGGACGTATTGCTCAGAAAAAGGGTGAAGCCGCAGTCGCACGTGATTATTTTTCAAAACTGCTCGCGCAGCATCCTAATTCTCCTTTTTCGGCTCAGGCAAAAGCCCGTCTTTTTATGAGCGGGATGACCAAGTAAACCCGTATACGGGTTGAGGGATTAGACGGCGGGGGTGTCTGTCCTGGAAAGAATCTGTTGACAAAAAGATACCCCGCGGTGAGGATGGGCAATATTTGTCGCCTTATATTTTGACTATGAAATAATTGTATAAATGGAGTTTGTGCCGTGGCAGTTCCAAAGAGAAAGAAATCGAAATCTAAACAGAGAATGAGAAGATCACAGCTTAAAATCGGAAGCCCGAATCTTCGTCCCTGTCCGCGTTGCGGCGCGTATGTCGCATCTCACCGTGTATGTTCTGAGTGCGGATATTACAAGGGAGAAACTGTAGTTGAACAAAAAGCCAAGGTAACCGAAGCGTAAGTTTGCGGGTTGTGTGCGGCTTAAATGTTAGGGGCGTCCTCATAAGAGAGACGCCCTGGCTGTTTTAGGGGGTGGCGATGGATGACCGGTTTGTGGATGATCTCCGCGAAGTTTTATCCGAGGTTTTTCTCGAGCCAATCGATCCTGCGGCCGATGTTTCATTGAAAGATACGTATCGCGCAGATGAATTCGATCTTGTTGAAATTATGGTTGCTCTTGAGACTCGTTTGGGAATAGATATTCCCGATGAGGATATTATACATTTTTCGGGAACAGCCGCCATTGCGGCGTATCTTTCCCGTCGGTTGGCAGAGATTGATGCATGGATAACAGGGAAGGATTAAAGCAGAAAAGAAGTGTCCGTCCAGGCGGCGCGATTACTTCTGCGCGTATAAAGGATTTGTCCCGCCTCCAGAAAATACTTCATATTAACATGAAAGACATTTCTCTACTCGATCACGCGCTGACTCACCGCTCGTTCGCGAATGAAAACAATGACGGATCATACGATAATGAACGCCTTGAATATCTCGGTGATTCCGTTCTCGGTCTTGTTGTGAATGAATATTTATTCAAAAGATATGAAAAATACCATGAAGGCGATCTCGCTAAAATAAAATCGACAGTGGTTTCGGAAGAAGTGCTGTCGCTGGTTGCGCATGAGATAGTACTCGGAGATTATCTTCTTCTGGGAAAAGGTGAGGCTAATTCGGGCGGCCGCACGAGAGATTCAATTCTTGCGAATGCCGTTGAAGCTCTTATCGGTGCGCTCTATCTTGATTCCGGGATGAAGAAAGCAAAAGAGTTTGTTCTCTCGCTTTTGAAAAGTCATATTGAAAAAATAAACAGAATGGAATATCTGCGCGATCCGAAGACCGCTCTTCAGGAATTTGTTCAGAAGCGATTCAAGGAAAAACCCGTATACGAAGTTGTCGAGGAAACGGGTCCCGATCATCAGAAGGTATTCATCGTACGTCTGATGGTTCGCAATAAAGAAATCCTCTTCGGGAAAGGGTCGAGCAAGCGGCGTGCGGAGATGGACGCCGCGCGGTGCGCATTGGAAAAAATACACGAAGGGACACTTTCGTTGTGAGTATACACTTGTTGCTTTAATTCCGATTGACGGAGCGGAATAATGTTTTTCAAAAACAGGAAAATACGTGTCCGGGTTGCCGGTATCATTATACGCGACGGAAAGATGCTTTTGATCGCGCATAAAAAAGGAAAGAGTGAATACTGGCTTGTTCCCGGCGGCGGTATCGATTATGGTGAGTCTGCCAGAGACGCTCTCGTCCGAGAGATGAAAGAGGAACTTTCCGCGGATGTGATTGTCAATGATCTGATATTTTCATGCGATTCGATTGATCCGTCAGGCGCTCGTCATGTCCTTAATCTTTTTTTTATATGTGAACCGCGTGACAGCGTTCTTTCAATCGGGGATGATCCCCGTTTGTCGCGATTTGATTTTTTTTCGGCGGATGAATTAGGGAACCTGAAAATACATCCGCCATGCGGGGGGCAACTCATCCGCCTGCTCAAGGGAATACCACAGCCGGTTTATCAGGGGGCAGTATGGGAAGAATAATATCCGAGTCGGCGGTAACCGGAGTCCGGAAACCGTATCGGGTGGTTATCGGCGCGGATATACTCGATTACGTCCGTGAATGTGATGAGTACGCGAAAGCCGACAAAGCGGCGGTATGCGTGTCCGAAAAGGTGTACTCAATTTACCGCGAGAAGATTGAGCGTACATTCGATCCCTCCTGTCATCTTTTTCTCATTCTTGAAGACGGGGAAAAAACAAAATCAATCGGCCGGCTGGAGCCGCTTTTAAATAAGCTTCTTGGAGGAGGATTGTCCCGCAAGTCCTGCGTGGTCGCAATCGGCGGCGGTGTGGTCGGTGACTTTGCGGGATTCGCGTCTGCGATCTTTATGCGGGGAATACCTGTCGTGCAGATTCCAACTACACTCCTTGCAATGGTGGATTCGTCAATTGGCGGCAAGACCGCCGTGAACATCGGTGCGGGCAAAAATATCGCGGGGTCGTTTCATCCTCCGGTTATGGTCATCCAGGATATTGAATTTATCCGCTCTCTCGATGCCGACGAGTTCCGCAACGGACTTTCCGAAAGTGTCAAGCACGCATTCCTCGGCGATCCTGAACTTCTCAAACTCATTGAATCATCAACTGTCGAAGAATTGATGAAAGGTGATACTCTCGCTCGTCTCGTGTCGCGGTCGGCACTGTTCAAGGTCGGAGTTGTGTCGCGTGATGAGAAAGAATCGGGAGAGAGGGCAATTCTTAATCTGGGGCATACGGTCGGACATGCGGTTGAGGGCGCGCTTGATTACGGGATACCTCACGGCGAAGCGGTTGCGATCGGGATGCTTATTGTCGCGGATATCTGTAAAACAATCGGGATACTGCCATCCTCCGACTTTGACAGGATAGTTTCCCTTATTGACCGGCTTTCTCTGATAAGGGTGAACACGCTTCCTCCGGTGGAGGACATCATCCGCGAGATGGCGTTTGACAAGAAAAATGATTCAGGAACGGTGCGTTTTGTTCTTTTGAAATCGCTGTTTCATCCGATATATAATGAAGGGGTCGACATGACTATCGTGCGCGACGCCGTATTACGGTTCAATAATGGACGGCAGTAATGGAATTGAATTATTCGATTGAAGACAAGGAAGGCCTGAAGGTTATCAACCTTGACGGGAATCTATCCGTGTCGAACGCCGAATCGCTCGAGAAGCTCGTTGATCTTCATACCCAGAAGGCGAGTGTTATCATCAATATGAGCGATGTGCGGCTTGTAACCTCTTCAGGAATGAATTCGCTAATCAATGTAAGTATGGACGCCCGCAGCAGAAATAACCGTGTTTTTCTTATGAAACCGAACAGTGAATTCCGCCGGATGGTCGACATTCTGAAAACATACGACAACTTTATCGTCGTTGACTCCTTTGAGGAAGGACAGATGAAGGTGAAATATTTCACCTGATTGGTGTCTTTCCCGGATGTATTATCTTCATGCCTCAATGAATGATTTTGCGCCTGAATGCCGCAAGTGATCCTCCCCTTCTTTCCATGTAAATCAGGTATGATCAAAACAATGCAAAAGGTTGACTTTCGGAATATATGAGAAGATTCTGACATATATAGAAATCAGAGTCATACGTATGTTCAGGGAATGAATGAAATCTAAAGCCGGTAAATTGAAAACAGGACTTGTCATCGAAGGCGGAGCGATGCGCGGAATATTCGCGACCGGCGTCATCGATGCGTTTATGAAAGAGAAATTCAACCCTTTCGATATGGCGATCGGTGTGTCCGCCGGATCGACTGTTGTTGCCGCGTACCTTGCCCGGATGTTTCAGCGCAATTACCGGATATATACAGATTACTCGTTGCGGAAAGAATTTATCAGTGTGAAGCGTTTTCTTAGGGGAAAACATCTTCTTGATCTTGACTGGTTATGGGATATCACTATACGTGATATGCGGCTTGATATTCCGACGATAATGAAATCGAAAACAGAATTTCTTGTCGGCCTGACAGATGTGAAGACCGGTAAGGCTGAATATCTTAAACCTCGAAAGGATAATCTTGAAGCGGCGATCAAGGCTTCAAGCGCGCTCCCCGTGCTCTATCGTGATTTTGTAATGGTTGATGGTCATGATTATACCGACGGCGGATTGTCAGATCCCATTCCTGTGCGCGAACTGTATCGAAGAGGCGCCAGACGTATCATGGTGATACGTTCGCGGCCTTATGATCATATGGTGAGTACGCGCCAGGATACTTTTCTGGCCCGCATTTTTCTCAGAAAATATCCTGAATTGCTCCGCAGTATTCTTGACCGTCCCCTCGTGTATAATGAATCACTTGAATTTCTGCGGAATCCCCCCCGCGGGACAAAAATAATAGAAGTCAACCCTCCGAAAGGATTCCGCGCGCAGAGACTTACGCGTGATCCGTCGGCTCTTGAAGAAGGGTACAAAAGCGGTTTTGAGGCTGGCCTGGCGCTCGTGGCTCAATGGTAGAAGTATAAACGTTATGCGGTACGTGAATAGAAAACGGAGTGCCCTGTGAAAGTGATTTTTCTCGGAACAAACGGCTGGTATGATACGGAGACCGGCAATACGATTTCAATACTCGTAAAGACTGAACATTTCTGTCTTGTTCTCGACGCGGGAAACGGATTTTATAAGTTGGGAAAGTATACCGGCGATAATGATGTGCCGGTATATATTTTTCTCAGTCATTTTCATCTCGATCATGTCTGCGGACTTCATACGATCGATATGAATAAATTTCATGAAGGGTGTACGATTATCGGGGGGAAGGGTACGGCGGAGAATTTGTCCGTGCTTATGCGTCAGCCGTTTACAAAACCTCTTTCCGAAATGGGTTTCGGAGTTAATGTTGAGGAGCTGGATGAGAATGGTGATGACGCATTCCCGTTTGGTATCAGGATTCTGCCTCTGAAACACTCCTCTCCGTGTTACGGCGCGCGCATAACAATCGACGGGAAAGTGATTTCGTATATTCCCGATACGGGATATTGTGAGAATACGGTTGAACTTGCGCGCGGCGCGGATCTCTTGATTGCTGAGTGCGCATATCTTCCGGGTGAAAGTGACCTGTCGTGGCCTCATCTAAATCCAGAGTCCTGCGCTCTTATCGCGAAAGAAAGCGGAGCGAAAAAGCTGGCACTGATCCACTTTGAAGCAAAAAGGTATGATACGATGCAGAAGCGGGAAGCCGCTGAACGTACCGCCCGCGATATTTTCGCGGAGAGTTTCGCGTCGCGTGATGATATGGAAATCGATGTGTGATAATGAGTTTTTGTTTTAACGGGTGTGCTGATGAGTAAGGTTCTTAAATCCGCGGCGGTGATGGGTGTTGCGACGTTTTTCAGCCGTATTATGGGGCTTGTGCGCGAACAGGTGTTTGCGTATCTTTTCGGCGCGGGAACCGCGACTGACGCATTCAACGTCGCGTTCCGAATTCCAAACCTCCTTCGTGATCTGTTCGCTGAAGGTGCGATGAGCGCTTCCCTTGTGCCGACATTCACCCGGGTGAGGGAGAAGGAAGGAGAAAGAAGGGGATGGCGTATCGCGGGACTTGTATTCAGGGTGCTAGTCGGAGTGGTCGCGGCGCTTGCAATCGCCGGTATTATTTTTGCGCCGCAGATCGTCGGGCTGTATGCGAATTCATTCAAATCGGTTCCCGGAAAATTTGAACTTACGGTAAGCATGACCCGAATCATGTTTCCGTTCTTCCCTCTTGTGGCGCTTGCCGCTGCTTTTATGGGAATTCTCAACGCGTGCGGAAAATTTTTTCTGCCCGCGTTCGCTTCAGCGCTTTTCAATGTAGCGTCAGTTATCGCTGGTACAACTCTTGCGCTCCTGTTCGGGGCGTTTCCTGAATGGGGTATGCATCCGATTCAGGGAATGGCGATCGGAGTGGTTCTCGGCGGACTTGTTCAGGCGGGTTGTCAACTTCCTCTTTTAAGGAAGTGCGGATACAGGTTTCCCGTAAAAAATAAATCAGACTGTTCATGGCGAAAGGAACCTGCTCTCCGGACAATGCTTTGGATGATGATTCCCGGAACGGTGGGGCTTGCCGCGACTCAGGTCAACATACTTGTCAATACCATACTCGCGACATCACAGGGGACAGGGGCGGTATCATGGCTGAACTATGCGTTTCGTCTCATGCAGTTTCCGATTGGCGTATTCGGGGTGTCTCTCGCCGCCGCGACACTTCCACTTGTGGCGAGGCAGTGGGTACGGAAAGATGCGGCGGCGGTCTGTCAGACAATTGAGAAAAGTCTTGTCCATGTGTTTGCGATAAATCTGCCTGCCGCGGCGGGACTTGCGTTTCTTTCGTCTCCAATAATAAGTCTTATTTTTGAATACGGAAGATTCACTTCCTCTGATACGCATGCGACTGCGTCAGCGTTGATATGCTACTCTGTGGGACTTGCGGCGTACTCCGCGGTAAAGGTTATGGTCCCCGCGTTTTATGCTCTTGAGAATACGAGAATACCTGTTGTCTCAAGTGTTCTCTCCGTTCTGATAAATATCGTATTAAACATAATCATGGTGCGTCATTTCGGTTACTGGGGTCTTGCGCTTGGTACTTCGATCACCGCGTTTCTCAACGCGGGATTCCTTCTTTTTGCGTTTAATCTGAAGATGAAACGGATAGGAGCCTCGTTCCGTCTGATTCCTGTCCTGCGCGGTTTCTGTGTGCACGCGATTATCGCGGCGGTGATGGGCGTAGTGTGCTATTTTTCCGTGCGATGGTTGTCGATAGCTTTTCCGGATGATTTTCTGCATGAATTAATCGGTCGCGGGTCTGTGCCCAGCATGCGTGCCGCGAGAGTGTTTTTCTCAGTTATTGAAGGATCGCTAATCGTCTATCTTCTGGCTCGCGTATTGGGACTCACTGAAACTTTGGAGATGTGCAATCTTTTCGCCGGAAAAGCTATTCGTGTGATCAAAAGAATTACCGGAAAAAGATGACACATTGATCTAGTCTTTCGGGATGAACTGGATTTCAGGCCGTCCGTTAAAGACGTTGCGGGAAATGATTGTTTCAACCCCGAAGACTGAAAGCATAAGCTCTTCAGTGATGATGTCATATTTTCCGCTGCGGATAATTTCCCCTTTATCCATGACGATCAGTCTGTCCGCACACTGGGCGGCGAACGCGGGGTCGTTGGTGGTGAAAATCAATGAGCGTTCTCCATGGTGCAGGAACTTTATCATTGCACGCCGAAGGCAGAGCTTTCCCGCGCAATCCAGAATCTCGTCGGGATTATCCAAAACAAGAAGCGGAGTCTGACGGACGAATGCGCGGGCGAGCATTACCGTTCTATACGCGCCGTCTGAAATATCATCGAGAGAACTCTCGAATATTCCGCGGATGTCGAATGTGTCTGACCATTCATCAATTATCTGTCTGTCGAGAGGGGAAAGTGTGGAAAACATTCCTTTCATCGAAAGTCTTGCGGAAAGGATCGCGTCATGAACCGTAATTCCGCTGGGGCTTTTTGATTCAGGAAACAGTGTAATCAGTGTTTCCCGTGAAAATCGGGTGACCGCACTTCCGTTTATATATGTGAGGAATTTTTCAGAACGCATTGCGATTGATCTGAGAAGTGCGCTTTTACCTGATCCGGATCTTCCAATGCATCCGCAAAGTTCTCCTTCGCTGATGGAGATGACAGGAATGCCTGAGTCGCGCTTATGCGCGGAAGAATGATCGTACAGTTCGACCATGACGGTCCTCCGTTCGAGTTTCAAGGAAGTAGAGAGTGAATCCGAGCACAATGGTATACGCGCTGAACAGAACCCCGTAATGGAACCAGATCGCTAGGTGAAACAGTTCATAGTGGATCAGTGAAATTATAATAACTGAAATTGCAGTCGAGGCATTTCTTGTGCCTCTCCGAACAGGAGACAACGCAGACAATCCTGACAGTACAAAGAGCGGAATGATTGCAAGGCTCCGGAGAAGATGAATGATCAGTATGATGAAAATACGTCTGCGCAAAGGATGAAGTTCCAGAGACGTACTGTGCATCTGAATACGATTTCTTAAAAGGAAAGCACATGTTGTGATTACGCCGGTGATGATGAGTGATGCGTAAACCATGTTCCATGACACATAATTCCCCATTCCGGACAGTATCCGTGATAATGCAAAATTGGTGATGGCGGATACTGAATAAAATACCGCAATGACAGTGATGCTTGAAATGGTTATGACGATGCCTGTGAAAACATTTCGTCTGCCGTTTTTCTCGCCGGAGGTGAGAATAGGTGCGAATAGAATAAAAATCGGTACAGCTATCGGGTAAAGACCTGTGGTGAATATGGAGAATACTGTCGCGGATGCGAAAACCGCTGATTCACCGGAGGCTATAAATGAGGGGCGCGAATTTGACGTTATGCGGTGAATGAGTGATGCGGTACCGGTGAGAACGGCGGTTGAAATGGAAAGAAAAAGGAGGCGGATGTCGCCTGTTACCGCCCAGAGCACAACCGCGAGAGTTGCGGCGATAACCGCCGCACACGCAATGACGAGATTGTTTTTCATTTAACGGTGGTAGTCGCAGCCGGTTTTGTTTCAGTTTTAACAGCGTCCGGTTTCGCGGGGGATTCGCTTTTTACGTCGGGTGCCGGAGTTTTCGGTTTCTCCACCGGCTTGGGTTTCGGCTTATTCGCTTCGATAATCTCGTTCGCGACAGGTTTGAGATCTTTATCCGCGAGCGCTTTTTCCTTGAAGGGAGGATTGTATAAAATCAGCGATGACAGCAGTGATTTCGCTTTCGGTCTGTTCCCTGATTTCATGTAGATTTTACAAAGATAGAGCTTGTCATCGTTAGCGAGAGAAAGTCGTTCAAACAGCTGTATCGCCCGGTCATATTTCTTTGTTTGCGCATAACATTTCGCAAGCAACAAATTCGTGTTGAAATCGCGCTGGCTTTCCTCGAACGATTCTCCGATCGACGCGGCTTTTTCGAACGCCTTGTTGTTGTATTCATATGAGAAAAGGATAAGCATCGCTTTATGATATTTTGAGGGAGTCTTTCCGTTTTTGAGCGTGGTTGAAAAGAGCTGCGTGAATGACTGCATGCATTTTTCGGTATTGCCCTGTTTGTAGTGGATGCTTCCGATCTGGAAAATGATATCAGGGTCGTCAGGGGTCAGCTTGCTCAATTTTTCGAGGGACTCAAGCGCTTCCGAGTACTTTTCCCGTTTGATATTGATCGCAGAGAGAAGAATGAGCGTTTCACGGTCAGAACTTTTTATTGAAAGAGATTTGTGCGCGTATTCAGCGGCTTTTTCATAATCGCGCAGATTGTATGCGCACCCTGCAAGTTTTGAGTACGTCGCGCCTTGCGTTTCTTTGTCGATGAAACCGAATTCGAGCGCGTTTGAAAGAGCGGTTCGTGCGGATTCGTATGACTTGTTGTTGTAATAGATATCTCCGAGCAGGAGATTGACATCACCATGCCAGGGAATTTTATCAGCGATTGTTTTCAAATGCTGAGCGGCTTCGGTTTCATTTCCCGCGGAGTAGAGAATGAGTCCGATCTCAAAATGGGGAGCGAGAAATGAGGGATCAGCGTTAAGCGCGTCAATAAACCGCTGCTTTGCTTCGTTCGTTTTTCCGGAGTCTTTGAGTTTGGATGCCTCTTTGTAAATAGCGATCGCTTCCTCATTATCAGACCACTGTAGTTTGTTGATCAGGTCATCGATTTTACGTTTCGCGCTTCCATCGCCGGAGCGATGCCAGAATTCCCGGCATATCTTGATCATGTCACCGACATTTCCCCGCTGATCCACGAGTACAATGATATTCCAGTATGCGAGGTTCAGATATTTCCGCTGCAGCTGTGCTCCAACCGCTTTACGATAGTAATTCTCGGACTCTGAGAATTTTCCCTCATTCTTTTCAATTTCACCCAGAAAGTAATATGCGGTTCCATTTGAGCTGTTCGCGACAACTTCCTTGAGGAGTGCTTCGCGCGCTTTCGTGTAATTTTTTGAGCTGTAGTATCGCATCCCTTCGTTGAAATACTGGGTCGCTGATGCGGCGAAGGGAATCATGATGAAAAGACTGACGATAAGGATTTTGATTGTTTTCATGTGTGTTTTCTTCAGGCTAAATGTTTTTTCCGGAGTATGTTGAGTGCATGTATGTGCAGGCATGGTCAGATCCGGCGCGTATTAACGCAGTCACAGAGTCATCGTTTGGCGGTCGATTGTCAAGATATTTGCCCGAAAAGAATATTTTCCAAATGCGGAAAAAGGATGCATGGACGGAGTATTTTCCTGTAATAACAAAAATAACCTTGACCGTTTTAGCCCTGAGTTCATGTTTGTATTGTCCGTAAAATTTTTGAATACGGACATATGTGGCATTTAATAATCGTTGTCGATAAAGAAGACTTTCGTGGCAATCGGAGGATGATCTTCCTCCCCGGAATGGGATCGCCGGAGTATCAACAGATACGTTCTATCGGCGTTACGCGTGGCGACTTTGGTTATTTCCTGCCTTTTTACCGGATCAATCATACAAATATGGCGTTCGCCATTGCTTTGGAAAAGACGCATTCCCGCGTATATGTCTACGTGCGTTGAAAGTGCGATGTTTTCAGGTTTGAGCGTCTGAGAGGCCGATACTGGTTTGTCTGAACAGACATGCCGTGTTATGCGCTTCCCGTGTGACGTGTCCGGCGCATTGGAGATACAATGACAGAATTTGAAAAACTAGGGCTGAACGGCGATTTACTTCGTGCGATAGCCGAGCTCGGCTTTGAAAAGCCGATGCCGATTCAGGAAAAAGTGATACCGCTTCTTCTTGAAGGCGGACGTGACCTTGTGGGTCTCGCCCAGACAGGAACAGGAAAAACCGCGGCATTCGGTCTTCCAATCCTTCATATGACAGATCCGTCGGATCGTCGTACTCAGGCGCTTGTGCTGTGCCCAACGCGCGAACTTTGCATCCAGATTGTAAAAGATCTAAATAATTTCTCAAAGTTCATTTCAGGACTTGATGTGCTGGCCGTATACGGCGGAGCGAGCATTGAGACGCAGATACGCAGTCTGAAGAAAGGCGCGCAGATCGTGGTGGCAACTCCCGGTCGTATGCTTGATCTCATGCGGCGCAAGAAAGTCGACTTATCGAACGTGCATTCTGTAGTGCTCGACGAAGCCGATGAGATGCTCAATATGGGTTTCCAGGAAGATATGAATTCGATTCTCGCTGAGACTCCGAAAACGAAGAGAACGCTTCTTTTTTCCGCGACTATGCCCCGCGAAGTCGCTTCGATTGCGGCAAATTACATGCACAATCCTCTGGAAATAACCGTGGGAACGAAGAATGCGGGAAACGAAAATGTTGTGCATGAATACTATGTGGTTCATGCGTCCGACAGATACAACGCACTCAAACGTATCGCGGACATGAATCCCGATATATATGGAATCATTTTTTGCCGTACACGTCAGGAAACGAATGAAGTCGCGGAGAAGCTTATCAACGACGGATACAGTGCTGACGCGCTTCATGGAGATCTCTCCCAGGTTCAGCGTGATTATGTGATGCAGAAGTTCAGGCTTCGTAATATACAGATGCTCGTGGCAACCGACGTAGCTGCCCGCGGTCTTGATGTGAATGAGCTTACTCATGTGATCAACTATAATCTTCCGGATGATATCGAAGTGTATACACACCGCAGCGGCCGTACTGGACGTGCGGGTAGAAGCGGTACCTCTATTTCGATTATCCACGCACGCGAGCGGTTCCGTATCGAGCGCCTCGAAAAGATGCTTCATCGCACGTTTGAGCGCAAAAAAGTTCCCGGCGGTAAAGAAATCTGCGAGCGTCAGCTTATGCATCTTGCGGACAAAATCTGCGGAGCGGAAATTGACGAGGAAATGATTGGCGAGATTCTTCCCCGTATCAGTGAGAAGTTCGCGTCTCTTTCTCGTGAGGAGATTATTTCGCGGTTTGTATCCGCTGAGATCAGCCGTTTCCTCGATTATTACAAGAACACTCCGGATCTTGATATTCCGGAACATCGCGGTGATGTTCGCAAACCCAAGGGTGAACGGTTACAGACTGAATCGTATACACGGTTCTTTATGAATATCGGGCGCGCGGACGGAATGCAGCCGCAGAATATGATGAGCCTTATCAATAAGCATACGCGGAACCGATCGATCGGTATCGGCCGCACCCAGATTATGAACAAGGTTTCATTCTTTGAGGCGGACTCGCGTTTTTCTGATGATATCGTACGTGCGTTTCAGAACGCATCGTTCGGCAGCAGAAAGCTTGTCGTTGAGGTCGCGGACGGAAAGGATATGGGCGCGGAACCCAGAAAGGAAAGAGGTTTTATTGAGCGCAAGAAATTCCGTCCTGAAAGCGGTCCTAAGCGTTCCCGCAAACCGAAGTTCTGATTGAAATGTTATATAAAAAAAGGCCGCCTGTGAGGGCGGCTTTTTTTATATAAAAAGCAGGATATTTTTTCCTGAGTGAATGGATTGTTTGTTATATTGTAACTGATAACAACAATTGAAGTTGAGGTGGTTATGGATTTCATATCATGGACTGAGAGTTTGAGCGTGGGAGTGAAAGGATTCGATTCTGAGCATAAACAGCTTATCGGTTTTGTGAATGAACTGAATCATGCGCTTGTCGCGGGGAGCGCGCAACGCACAATGGGAGAGATACTTCGCAACCTGATTGATTACACGAAGATTCACTTCAGACATGAAGAGGAGTATATGGTGCTCCACGAGTATTCCGCTTATGTTGCTCATAAGGCTGAGCATGACGCGTTGACAAAACAGGTTGTTGATTACTATCAGCGTTTCCTTGACGGAAAGACATCCTTCTCGATTGAACTTCTGAATTTTCTCCGGGATTGGCTTGTGAATCATATTCAGGGTACCGATTCAAAATATCGTGAATTTTTTTCTTCGAAAGGAGTTTCATGATCTTATAATTCCGGAGCGGAATTTTATTGTCGATTGTTTGTATTTCCTTTCATGGTGAAACTGCGTTTCCTTTTTAAGATACGATTGCAGCTCGAATTTTATGCCTATTGATATTTTCCGGTACGTCATTACTAAGGAGATGCAGATACGGAGTTTTGTCAGATGCACAAGTGAGATAAAACATGCTCTGAAGGAACAGATTTTTCGATTGTTTGACCATTTATACATTTGAAAAGGTACTGGCTTATAAAGCCGGTCGACAACTATGATATAACTGCTATACCATCATGGTGTCAGCAATTACGTAATCAGAAAAGGAGGACTTTTGATGTCTATAATAAATCGCAGAGCTCTTGTGTTGTGCGCCGTTATGGCGATAGCGACCGGGGCAATGTCTTCGTCCGTTAAAGGATATGATCTGTCGTCGGGATTCATCCGTGATCCCGAAACAACTATTCCGTATATAGCAAAGTGCGCAGATTTCTGGGGAAAGTCGTATGATGCGGAATACGGGGGATTTTTCACAATGGTCAACCGTGACGGTTCGCCGGTAAAGGGTGACGGACTTAAAACGGTGCTGACGCAGAGCCGCGACGCGTACGGATTCGCGCGTGCGTATATGGTCACAGGAAACAAGGAGTATCTCGCATACGCGAGAAAGGCATTGGACTTTCTGTATGCAAAATACTGGGATGCGAAGAACGGCGGATTTCATACGACATTGAATCGCAAGGGTGAGCTCCTTGACGGCAAGGAAAAGTATCCCTCAAATAATGAGAAGTGGTCATTTATGCAGCATTATGCGCTGCTCGGTGTTACCGCGATGTACGATGCGACCCGCGATGAAAACGAGTTCGCGTTTATGAAAAAAGGTCGTGGCATAATTGACGCAAAACTCTGGGATTCACGCAAAGGTTTTGAAGGATATTACGAGACTGCGGATTATGACTGGTCAAATCCGCGCGAAAAGGGTTTCACCCCTACGCTTGACGGAATCACGACTCACGGGTTGTCGATGTATCTGCTGACTAATGATCCTAAATATCGGACTCGTCTTATTCAGCTTGCGGACATTATCGTTGCACGCCTGTATCCGACCTTGAAAACACGCAAGCTCGGATTTGAGGAGCATTTCACTTCGGACTGGGCGGAACAGGGGAATTCATTTCTTTTTATCGGTCATGTATTGAAAACATCGTGGTGCCTTGACCGCGCGTATCTTGTGCAGCCGAAAAGCGAATATAAGCGTATCTCTGAAGAGCTTCTGAAGCATGTGAAAGAAAAAGCATGGGATCAGAAACACGGCGGACCCTTTTATCTCGGTGACAGCATGAGCGGGAAGGTAACGGACGTGGAAAAGAACTGGTGGACTCTGGAACAGGCAGTGAATGCGGGACTTCTTAATTATCATCTGACAGGAAAGCCCGAGTATCTTGCGCTTGCGGATGAATCGGCTGCTTTCTTTGAAAAGCATATAATTGACAAAAAGTACGGGGATGTGTTCGCGGGAGTCAACGCGGACGGTTCGACTCCGACTTCAGAATTAAAGGGCGATTACTGGAAAGCCGGATATCATTCGATTGAGACAGGATACTATATCTATCTATATGCGAATCTCTTCGTGCATAAAAAGCCCGTCAGCCTCTATTATATGATTGAGAAATCAAAATCAGCGAGATTAATTCCGTTGAATCCCGTTTCGTCGGGAGAAAACTATCTTTCAATTTCGTCGGTCACTCTGGATGGGAAAGCATATAAAGCATTTAACGCGAAAAAGCGTATGCTTTCAGTGCCCGCGGGAATCGGCGGTGAGTTTAAGGTGACATTTGCGCCTAACGTCAAGAAATAGAGTGTTGCGCTGATCGCACTTGTAACGTTGATCATGATCAACGTTACAAGTGACCTTGACTAAATCCATACAACAGAGATAATAAAATGAAAAAAACAGTACTGTTCCTTTTTGTGTTACTTGTTTCCTTTGTGGGGGTTGATTTTTTGCATGCATCCGACGACAATGCGGGAATTGATCTGTACTACGGAGAAAACGCGCAGGTCGAGATTGTCAGCCCGAAAGGGGTACATGTATATATTGATGTGCATGATCCGTCAGTTCTTTCAGGTCCCGGAGCTCCGAACGATTTGCTGTTAACGACGCACCATCATCCTGATCATATCAATATGGATATGATTGACGAATTCAAAGGCCGTCAGCTTGACGCGAAAACAGGAGTGATCATAAGCGATGATGTGAAAGTGACAGGCATCGCGTCGGGGCATAACTCCGCTGATGCGTTAGTCGATGAGGGCGGTACGAACTATATATTCATAATCGAAGTTGCGGGAATGCGGATAGCTCATTTCGGTGATATCGGACAGGATTCCCTTACGGATGCGCAGATTAAAACACTGGGGAAAATTGATATCGCCGTTTCACAGTTCGACAATGCGTACAGTTCGATGGATGTACGAAATAGAAAAGGTTTCAAACTTATGGCGCAACTGAATCCGAAACTGATAATACCTACTCATATCAGCGACGATGCGGTTGATCTTCTCGGGAAAACATATCAGTCATTTTATTCGAGGAAAGCGCCGCTGAAGATACTCCGGTCTGCTTTGCCCGACAAAACATCGGTTCTTTTTATGGGGATTCCCGCATTGGTTAACGGTCGACGGGTTAAGGCGAAAGAATTCAAATAGAAATATTTTCATGAAATTGATTTCACCTCATATAGCGGGAACATGTTATGGGAAAACGGTTGTGTGAAGAGCCTGTGTTGAATCCATATTCGGGGTTGAACTGAAATATTAATATTGACAGATAACTGTAATATAAATAGTGCCAGTATTGCCTTTCATTCGTAATAAAGGGAGTGAGATATGACACAATCCGTGAAGAATGAAGTATCGCTTGAGATGGTGAAAGACGCGCTTTCTTCGCGTATGTTCTGCGCCTACGTTGCGCGCGATAGTTCTGATGCGGAACGTATTCTTTATGAAAAGATAATTCCCGAATCCGGAGCGGAAAGTGTGGCGTGGGGCGGCTCTCTGACTATTGAACCCTTTCTTCCGGGTATACGAGAGTGTTTCAAAAATAAAAAGCTGATCGATACTCAGGAAAGCGGTGTCCCCTGGCCTGAGATTTATGAACGCCGGAGACAGGCACTTCTTGTTGATCTTTTTTTAACGGGGACGAATGCGATCACTGTGGATGGTGAAATCGTGAATCTTGACGCAATCGGAAACAGAGTAGGGGGATTGTCGTTCGGGCCGAAGCATGTGGTTGTGATTGCGGGAAAAAATAAGATCGTCGCCGATCGCGCCGCTGCGATTGACAGAATTAAAAATCATGTCGCGCCGCTCAATGCGAAAAGGCTCGGGTTCAATACGCCGTGCGTGAAAACAGGGCGGTGTGTCGACTGCAGAAACCAATCTCGAATATGCAGTCTGTGGACGATACAGGAATGGTCGATTCCCGAGAAGAGAATAAGCGTGATCCTGATCAATGAGGATAAAGGTCTTTGAATGGGGCCGAAATTGCGTATGGTGCCGTGACCCAATTGCATCATCCCGGTAATCGGAGTGAAGAATGTTTTGAACGGTGTTCATTTGTTTGCGATGAGACAACACGAATTAAAATAGGCAGGAGTCAGTATGAAAAAGATATCGGTGTTATTGGTGATTATTCTCTCAGTTCCAGTTATCGCCGCGTCTGATGACGCGATCGCGGACGCGATGAAAAGGATCAAATGGCTCGGAGGCGCGGCGATGACCGTAGAAAGCCGGTCAGGTGTCGTGATCCATGTCGATCTCGCCGATTGTGTGCCTTCAAAGAAGGGCGACATTCTACTCTATACACATCCGCACGGAGACCATTATCTTCCCAGAGTCATCGAGGACGCGGCTAAAGAAGGCGCGGTGATCGCGGCGCCGTTCGAGATTGAGTCCGGTAAGAGGATTAAATCCGGTGAAACGTTCGAAGTGAAGGGGATATCTATAACGGCGGTTCCGGCGTATAACATAAAGAAAGCGGGGTTCCATCCGAAGGAGAACGGATGGGTGGGATACGTGATCACGGTTGACGGCGTGCGCATGTATGTCGCCGGCGATACGGAGCGGGTTCCCGAAATGAAAGACGTGAAGGCCGATATCGCATTTATCCCACTCGGACAGACCTATACGATGAGCTCGGTAAAGGAAGCGGCTCAGGCCGCGGTTGATACCGGCGCAAAGATAGCGGTTCCGATTCATTGGGGTAATTACGAGGGAACGATCGAGGATACGGTGAAATTCGAAAAACTTTTAAAAGGAAAAGTCAAAGTTATCAGAATGAGAGTGGAATAATACGTAAGAACCGCGATGCATCGGCGTCGCGGTTCAATTCAAAATGACGTAGAACGATAGTCGGTTGATTCGCGCGGTGGAATTACTCGCGGAGCATCGCGAGGACTTCGGCGACGGATCTGCCGTCGAAGTCCTTTCCCTTTTCCACACTCCTGCCTTCGTTTATATTCCGCAGTACGTTTGCGATGAATCGTTCCTTGCCGTCTTCTCTGATCGCTGTCGCGAAAGCTTTAACCTTATGGTTTCCGTTTGAGTATATTCCTTTCTCGCAATTGTAGATATCGGCGCATTCCCAGCAACCGGTATAGTTTCTTGCCTCGCAGCATTGTTTCTGAAAACATCCCTGATCTGAACAGTTTCGCTCGCAATTGTTGTTCTGTGTTTTGCATCCGTCGCATTTGTCCGCAAGAAAGCACAACCTGCAGATTAATCCGCAGTACGCTATGCTTTCAGTCAGATCGCCGGTTTCTTCAGTCATACTTGTTTATCACTATCTATGAAAACTCGAAAGCTGTCGGGTTATTGATGCATCACGAAAATCTCAATAGTCGTGATGCCGTTGTCGGCTCGTTCCAGGGCTTTGCCGATCACTGCGCCGATTTTATCGAATGAGTCGATCTTTCCTTTCATCCCGCATCCGGGGGTGTCAGATGCGACAATAAGGTCGCCCGGAAGAATCGGCTTTTCTCTCGCGTCCACCTTGCAGAGCGCTTTTCCGCAGAGAACCACCGGATATGTTTTTTCCTCTTCCCCCGAATTATTGATAATGACCGCGGGATTACCGGAAACAACTCCGATGACCGAGCGGGAATATGCTTTTTGTGAACGCGCGAGAATAGAATCCCCCGTTTCCGCCGCGACGAGAATGTCCCCGGCCGAAATGTAGTCATCACCCGTAACCTGGAAAAGTTCAGTCAAGTTGGCGGGATGTTCGCTTTTGGTTCTCTGGATCTGACCGAAACGGATTGCGCCGTTGAAAAGGGAGCTTCCGTTCACGAGCATTCCCTTTCCTTCGCCTATCAATTTCAGGGAGTCATCGTATTTATCAACATGACCGTATCCGTCAACGACGAGTGAGTAATCATGTTCGCTGGCGAATACTCCCCCCGCGCCGAAATGCGATACGCCGAGTACGCCGCATCCTCTCGTGGGGCCGGTATTTCCGGTTGCCTGACCGCGTACCCCTACAGAAGGCGCATGTCCGAATACGCCGTAACTCTGCACATTGCTCTTTCCTTCGTGTGTGATGATACCGGATATGCCGATTGCGCCCTTTTCCTGAGATGTGTTTTCGGCGGTGATGACGCTTCCGTTGTGAGGAGGTGCGGTCACGCCCTGCATTGTCTGCGCGCGGTTTTCCCGTACGCAAATCACCCCGGTGTGGGTATTGTGATCATGAGTTTTTCCCGCATACTCATGAGTATGCGGAAGAGGCTGGCGGGGATCAGAAAGCCGCTCATCATCGGATTGTACCGCAAGACCCTTGCGGGTTTCTCCGCTTCTTGCGAGTCGTGTTATACCGCAATTTTCTTCAGTAGCGTTTTTGAGGCGGGAGTCGTTCCCCTGAACCGCGACACCTTCGCGATCTTCTCTGTCTTCGGCAAGTTCGACGATCCCTTTGGCTGAAGCCGACGCGTCTTTGAGCCTCTTGTCATTACCCTGAACCGCTTTGAAAGCTGACGCTTCTCCGTCTTTGGCAAATTGGAGTATCCCCTTGGAAAGATCGGTCGCATCCTTGAGCCTGCTGTCGTTTCCCTGCACTGCGACACCGACGCGGTCTTCGCCATTTTCGGCGAGCTCGACAATCCCTTTTGATGTGACTGTCGCGTCTTTGAGCCGTTTATCATTACCCTGAACAGCGACCCCTGCGCGGTCTTCACCGTCTTCAGCGAGTTCAACAATACCTTTCATAGAGATTGTCGCGTCTTTGAGCCGTTTATCATTACCCTGTATAACGACCCCCGCGCGGTCTTCACCGTCTTCAGCGAGTTCGACAATACCTTTCATTGAAATTGACGCGTCCTTGAGCCGTTTGTCATTCCCCTGAACGGCACAGAGAGCGGATGTTTCACCATCTTCGGCGAACCGCATTACTCCTTTCATAGAGATTGACGCGTCTTTAAGTCGTTTATCATTCCCCTGAACGGCGACACCCGCGTGATCCTCGCCATCCTCAGCGAGTTCAACTATACCTTTTGAAGTGACAGTGGCGTCTTTGAGCCGTTTATCATTCCCTTGAACGGCGACACCCGCACGATCCTCACCGTCTTCAGCGAGTTCAACAATCCCTTTCGCCGCAACCGAAGCATCTTTGAGCCGTCTGTCGCTGCTTTGTACGGCTTGACCCGGATTAACCTCGCCGTCGTCAGCCAGAGCGACAATACCCGCTGAATGGACTGATGCTTTTTTGAGCCGTTTATCATTACCCTGAACAGCGACACCCGCACGATCCTCACCGTCTTCAGCGAGTTCAACTATCCCTTTTGTGGATATCGATGCGTCTTTGAGTCTGTTATCATTGCCCTGAACCGCACAGTTTGTTTCATTCTCACCGTTTGCCGCAAGACGGACAATGCCGGCGCTCGCGGATGTCGCATTCTGAATCCGGATATCATTTCCGCGGACAACGCCCGTTTCCGAGTTTCCGCCGTTGGGGCAGAGGCGTACTATCCCGAATGAGTTCTCACTCGCTTCTTTGAGCCGGGGATCTGATCCCTGAACAACTGATCCCGCTTTTCGTTCTCCCTCATATGCGAGGCGGACGATCCCCGCGCGGGTTTCCGTGGCTTCTTTGAGACGGTCGTCCGCCGCCTGAACCGCGAGACCCTCGGTATTTTCGCCGTTTTCGGCGAGCTGAAGAATTCCTTTGAACCGGGTCGAACCGTCGCGGAGTCTCCGGTCGGATGCCTGAACCGCGGCGCCCTTGGAATCTTCGCCGTCCTTGGCGAGACGGACAAGTCCTCCCTGGAATATCGACGCATGCGGCGGATTTCCCGAATTCGCGTGCGCATGAGAATCATCAACCTGAGCGGCGAAAATCCCCATTTTTGCGAGACGGACGGTGAATTGTCCGTCATTGATTTTCACGGAAGAACATTCCGCACGGAGATACCGCGCATTGACGGTATCAACTCCCCATGAGTAGGTCTGTCCGTTTTCGGCACGGAACCGTTTCTCGTCAATGAGGGGAATCCACACTTTGCGGTCGGAACTTGCTTCAATAGAGAACTGTTCCGGAAAGCCGGGCAGCGACGCGTGGCTTGAAAGTGTTATCTTGTTCAGCACGAATGTCTGTCCGAGATCAATGTCGAGTGTTTCCTTTGAAAGATTTGCGCGTTCCGGACATTCCCAGTAGTTTGCGTTTTTATCATCAAACAGCGAAAGCGGGCCGTGTTCAGCGGTTGCCGCTCCGGACGCGGTACATTCTTGTATTCCTCCGATTCCGGCGGAAATTTTACCTATTTCCGTAAAAAACTTGCCGTCACTGCCGCCCTGTCGGCTGATGAAAAGGCGCAGGAATCTGGTCGAAAACAGAGGTACATTCATGGTGATGGCTGTATCATCAGTTTGAAAGTTCCGTTCCGCGTGGATGATCCGCCACTCTTTCGCGTCATCGCTGGCTTCGAATCGGAACTGAGAAGGGAAGCGTGAAGGTCCGGAAGATCCGGCTGACATTTCGATCTGATTTATGAGAACAGTGTCCGAATAATCAATAATAACGAATTCATTTCGTGCTGAATCTGACCGTTTGGTCTGCCATGCGCCGTCATCAGTGAGTATATTCAAGGCCTTGCATGCTGCTTCTTCGCTTGAAAAAGAAGATACGGTTCCTTTATGGATTCTGCGGCTGCTTATCTGAATGTGCATTGTGTTCTCCGAATTTACTCTTTGCCTGTCATCAGAATGGCCGGAAAAAAGTATTGTCAAATGTTTTATAAAACGAATAGGGTGTATGACAATGGCATCGATAGATCAATATCTTGAAGAAAAAACCCCGAAAGGGTATACACTGAAAATCCTCGTAAAGAAAGGGTCATTTCTTGTTTTCGACCGGAGCGGAGCGACTGTGTACGGTGATCCGAGCGGAATGAAGGTTCTTCATCGAATTCCCGTCATTGCGTTTCTCGGTTCGTCATTTACCGTGCGCAATCGTAAAATAAATGATTTCACTCTTTGCAAGGTGTCGAAAGGCAAAATCGTCGTTCCTTTCTATATTTCCGGCGACCGTGATATGCGATACCTTCTTGTTGATACCATTGAGCCCGTTGACATGATGCCGGTGCGGATTATTTTCATATCTTCAATTTCGATGATTGCGCGTGAGGTCGAAGGCGGGGCGAAGCCTGACGTGATCATGGTGGACAAGGAATTTAATGATAACGATCTGGTGGTGCTCAAAAACCGGATCCCGACCGCACGGGTATTTCTCGCGGATGAAGTCATAAAGGCGGGAATTTCCTCGCAGAGAGAAATCCGGTCTTTCGAGGAACCCGACAATGAGCGGGCTGTCGATGTTCTCGATTCGGTCAATCTGAATGTGATGTCGAACAACCCGGTTTTTCTCGCACGAGTGCATCTGCGTCAGCTTGATCTTTCAAAGGTTAAGCAGCTCCTGCTTGATTTTGACATGTCCCCGTCTGACGCGGGATTTATCCTTACTTTTATCGATTCCATGCTGAAGAAAATGGCTGAAGACCCGCTTCTCGCGACTCAGGAATCGAAGCTTGTTGAACTTCAGGAAGATTTTTCATTTTACACGGCTATTCTCAATAAAAAACGGGACGAAGTGACCAGAATAATCAACGATATACAGGATTCCCGGAAGTTTTCGTCCTTTATGACGCTTATTGCGAAAGCCCGTTCCATGTGCATCTCTCAGAATGACATGCTGGAAATTACAGAATATGAGAATATTCTCCTCGAAAAAAAGGAAATAATCGAAAACCGTAATGTCTGAAAGGTGAACTCCGCCGGACACTTCCCGAAATTCGATAATCCCGCCCATAAAACCGGTTACATATTCATGTTTGACTCGTACTGATATAGGGGAGATGTTGTGTCTCGCACGGCGGTGCGGTGCGAATGTATTCCTCAGCCGCATTCGCGGACGGGGCGGAATCATGAAATTATCAGAGGATCCGATGAAAATGAAACGGATATTTTTCGCGACAGCAGTCGCCATAAGCATTCTTGGATTTGAGTATAATCCATCGGGTGCGGAGAATGAAAGCTGGTGGCAGGTATTTTTTACCGAGCCTGAGAAAAATACACATGGTAATGCAGTCTCGCTCCCTGAGCAGAATTTCATCCATCTTATCGATACCGCAGTGGTCTCCGTTGACGGTGCTTTTTTTGAAATAGGATCAACAAGGGTTGCGTCAGCATTTATCCGTGCCCATAAACGCGGAGTGAAGGTGCGGCTTGTGACGGATGATTCCAACCGGAAAAAGGACGGACTCCGGATGGTTCTCGCCGCGGGGATTCCTGTGGTGTATGACAACAAGCGGGGTCTGATGCATGACAAGTTTGCGATTGTAGACGGGAAGTATATATGGACCGGGTCTTATAATATCACGGATAACTGTGCCTTTAAAAATAACAATAATGCGATACTTATAGGTTCCATCGATCTTTCTGCCATATTTACCGCGGAATTTGAGGAAATGTTCACATATAATGTGTTTGAGAACAGGAAAGAGTTGGCTCCTCTTCCCGCACTGAATAACCGCTATTACGTGAAAATAGGTGATACGAATATAAATGCGTATTTCTCCCCTGACAATGACGTTGAGGATATTATTGTAAAACGAGTGCGAAAGGCCAGGAAATCGATCTATTTTATGGCCTTTTCGTTCACATCGGATCCGATCGGTGAGGCAATGATCGAGCAGTCAAAGAAAGGTGTGTCGGTTTCCGGAATATTTGAAAAGCGCGGATCGAATACGCGGGAATCAGAATATGTGAAGTTTCTTACTGAAGGGATTCCTGTCAAGCTTGACCGGAATCGGAAAAACCTGCATCACAAAGTGATAATAATCGATGAGGAAATCGTGATCACCGGATCATACAATTTTTCACGGAATGCCAGTAAAAAGAACGATGAGAATATATTAATTATAGAAAATCAGGAAATTGCAAAAAAATTTCTTGCCGAGTTCCGCCATCTTTATTAGCTTGGCTACATCACTTCCCGTGAGGGGAGCGTCTTTCAAATTCCTGAACCTCTGGTGGCTTTCAAAAAAGTTTTCCGAAAAAAGAAATTTTTTCAGAAAAAAGTTTGACAGTTTGAGGGGGTAAGGCTTTTATGTACGAGCATTCGACGCGAGAGTGTTGAGTGACTTACCGAGATTCTTCACCTTTTACCATATTGAAAAAGGGATGATGCGGAGAAGCAAATATCACGCGTGGCTGTATGTGTAAACATGCAGGGGCGTAATAGGATACTTTTCGCCGGTGAGCATGGTTCTTTGAAAACTGAGTAGAGAAAGTGTGATT
>Ga0209800_10000076_pt1 | contig 218908 bp, 205 predicted proteins | sample Higcelweek8metaG_FD_187174 | JGI IMG/M metagenome (GOLD analysis project Ga0209800, IMG submission 187174) | Freshwater pond sediment microbial communities from the University of Edinburgh, under environmental carbon perturbations - High... | ecosystem: Environmental > Aquatic > Freshwater >... | reverse complement strand
CCGGGTCTTCCGATATCGCTTGCCATATTCCATATCGCTGAACGTCTGCTGCATATTGCTTCCTACCGTTCCATTTTCTTTCTATTTTACTATTCTTTGTTCTTTTAAGGAATTAATCAGCGGTTCCTTAAGAAATCACGGAAAGAATGAAGCTCTCTCCAGATAACGATATGCTTCGGATTTTGTCCGCGATTCTGTTCGAGTTCGTCATTCAGGGTTTTGTAGAATGTAAGAAACATTAGAAAATCCGGGCTGTCGAAAGAAACGCTGTGGTCCTCTTGTGAAATAAAACGATTCTGCATGCTGTACGAAAGTGCGCCGAACGGAGCCTGGGTCCCGGTTCCGAACACGGCACAGTTCTCGTCCTCGGCAAGATTTTGCAGATCGGAGAAAGAGTAATTTGACAGTGTCTCTGCATACTGATCTTCGGTAATCAATCCGCTCAGGAAAAAGAACGGCGCGATATACCGGCAGGAGCCGTCTTTCGTCCACGCACTTCGTACATTCGCCAGAATTTCCGGACTATTGATCTGAGAATTTTCAAGAAAAAGCTCCTGATCCAGCGGTTCGAGCATATCCGATTGCAGTAGTGACTGAAGAAGCTCGGGAGAAAGAAGAAGTACATCCGGCGAATCCTCCGTCGATACGGACGCGCGAAGACGGGCTTCTCCTCCGGTGGACGCGAGATCGTCTGTCTCGAAATATTGAAGTTCGGCAGTATACTCGTTCTGGCACATGTTGAAGTATTTTGCCAGTGCCTCGCAGGAACGGTTCGCAGAACCCGGGCAGCCGATCGTCACTATTTGGCGGTTTGGATTGGAAGGTACGGAATTGCCGATCAGAAAACTTCCCGATTCAGACTCTGTGTCGCCGAATATGTACGCGCCGTAGAACAAAATCCCGCCCATGCCGTCCGATGTCGGCATAGGATTCACGCTGACCTGAAGGCCGCTCGCGTCATATGAGCCTGCTTCGGTAAGGTCTTTGGAAGCGGGCGAGTACTGATAGATTCCGTTTGTTCCGAACAGGATCAGATCCTTGTCGAATCCTTCCGAAGCACCCGCGATACCTGCAATCAGGCCGGGGATCGAAGAGAAGTCAGCGATCGAGTTAACTTTTCCCGCTGCGTCGATTACGGCCAGTTCACTACCTTCTCCGTCTTCCATCCATACGTAAAGCTGGTTGTCCGCGCCTGTACAGGCACCCAAAACCTTCTTCGGGCACGTGACAACCTTAAGATCAACAAAGGAAGATCCAATGAATACTTTCTTGTCCGTGCATACCAGTATCTGTCCGCTCGCCGTGCATTTGGCAGATTGAATGGTCTCCTTGTCGAGATTCGCCAGCCGGAATTGCTCGTCGCTCCCGTCCGCGCGGATAACGCGTCCCTGCACCGTGCTGTCCCAGCCGTCCGAAAGATCACTGACAATCTCCCCGAAAGATCCGTCGGGCATTCGAAAAGCGGCGTTGGTGATTTGACCGAATAACGGGCAGTTGATACTCTGCTGGACAGACAAATCGGGACCGAGCGCCAGAAAGGTCTGCTCCTTATCGGTCCGGATAACCGCAGTATAGCCGGATTTGCCAGGATACATCGTAAAGGATACGATGTCGTTCTGCGAAAATCCGGACGCAGTGACCAGCGTGTTTTGCAGCGCGGTATCGCTTCCGACAGAGCGCACAGAGAAGAAGGTATCCGCTTTTAACGGTGTGACGCTGTCTTTACTTCCCGCACACGACGCCGAAAAGAGAACGGCCGCCGTCTGCAGAAGTAAAAGCAGCACCGCACCGGTTCTCCGAATCCGTCTTTCTGATACTGCCTTCAATTCAAAGCACCTCCGACAGAATCCCGTCGGAAATATGCAGCCTGCGATCTGCAATCGCCGCGACTTCCGGGTCATGTGTTACGAGAAGAATGGTCTTCCCCTGCCGGTGAATATCACGGAATATTTTCAGGATTTCAGCCTTCGTCGCCGAATCCAGAGCGCCCGTCGGCTCGTCCGCAAGGATCAGCGGCGGATCGTTGGCCAGCGCCCGGGCAATCGCCACGCGCTGCTTCTCGCCGCCTGACAGCTTACTTACCTTGCGGTTCTTAAGATCCTCGATATGCAGGGATCTCATCAGGGCGAGAATCCGCGCTTGCCGTTTGGCCTTGGAAACCTTGGCAAAGATCAGCGGAACTTCAATATTCTCGTATGCCGTCTGGTAGGGGATCAGCGCAAAATCCTGAAAGACGAATCCGACCTTGCTGTTGCGCATCCGGGCCAGTTCCGCATTCCGGACATTCGTATCGATGTTTTTCTCGAAAAAGAGTTCGCCGGAGGTCGGGCGGTCCAGAAGACCGAGTAAATGAAGGAGCGTCGATTTGCCCGATCCGGAAACGCCGGTAATCGCCAGCATCTCGCCTTTCGCAATATCGAGGGTCGCATTCCGCAGCGCCTTAACGGGCGTCTCTCCCTTGGCCTTATATGTCTTCTCGAGATTGTTCATTCGAATATAGGATTCCATCTGCTTTACCTCTTACTCTTTGCCGAATAATTCCATCGGCGATTTCTTAACAGCGGAAAAATAGAAGGGGAGTATGGCGGCGGTAAAAAACAAGAGCAGTAGAGCGGTCGTGATCACGGCATAAATCGGCAGAAACAATCCGTCGGCGCCGGGATAAAGACCTCCGCCTCCGGCCAGCGTGTATATAAGGATACCCAGAGCATCCCCGAGAAGAATGGCGGGAAGCTTCTGAAAGGCAAATACCGCGACGGTTCGGGGCCATGTCAGCCCAAGGCTGTAATATACCAGCATGGTCTTGCGGCCGCGCTGCATCGACAGAACCGTTGATCCGAGAAGCAGGGAGAAGCTTAAGGACAGGGAGGCGATACAGTAGGCCAGTACCGGCTTAGCCGCATTCACATTTTCTTTCCAGTACCTGTCAAAAAGATCGGGACCTGCATGCACATATGCCGGATATTCGACCACTGATTGGACATCTTTCTTTACCTGTTCGACGGTAAATCCCGGCTTGGGTGTTATTACGTATGTGCCGGCTGCTTCGGGAGGAACGATCTGGCCGTCATCTGTCTTTATTCCAAAGACAACAAGGAGATCCAATGAAGTGCAGGACAACGGTACAAAAAAATGAGAGAGATCGGCTGAAGGATAAACGATCGAATACGCAAATTCGAAGTTCTCCCGTAAAAACCCTGCGACCGTCAATGTCGCCGCTTTTATCTCATCCGTTTGAGTACCGGCAGGTACATTTGTTAGGACCCACACCTTCATCTGGTCTCCGACCTGATATTGTCCACGCATATCGGGAGGAAGAAGCACCTGATTATACGAATCTACGGCAGGATATTGGCCTCCCGACAACGGGTATCGGATACGGGAAAAAGCATCGTTCGTGTATACAAAGCACATCATAGAATTGCTCGTGCCGTCGCTAACCAAGTATTGAATGCCGGCTGTTTCAACGGACTGAACGCTCGGCAACTCTGCAATGAGGGACTTCTCCCGGAGGATTGCGTCCGTTGATGTATCATAAAAAGTAGCCCGTGTATATATGACACTGTCCCGCCAGTCCGCATCACTTGCAACACGGGAAATTTGTGTGAATTGATCAACAGCGCGTAAAGATGTAAGCAGCAGAAAGCTTATAAAAGTTACGACCAGCGAAAGGATAATCAGAGAACCGAAGGATCTTCCCGCATGTTTCAGATAAATCTTCGTAAAGATCATGTGCGATCCTCCGTTACGGTATCTCTTCGGACAAAAGCCGATTGTATCGTGCAGGCAGTTAATATTAGGAGCAAGGACGTACAGAAGAAACCTGCGGACACATAACTTAGGCCAACAAGATCCAATGCCCGGAAAAGATCCAACGATGGAATGACAAATCCTGCGAGTATAAATATTGCTGCGCCGGCTAGCATTCCCGGAACGAGTATCGCGAGAATCGTCGCCAGTACATGTCCGAAGTAATGGACGTTCGGAATACCAAGCAAACGGTAAACCCAGAATTCCTGATCTCTCAAATTTAGGTAATGTACAAGTAGTTGGATTGAACAGACAAGACAAACCATGACGATCCCAAAGTACATGAATAAAGTAACCTTATAATTCTCGATGACGGATTGATTTGCCGTGTCAGGATATGTAATTTCATCTATCTGAATGAGGGAAGAAATCTCTTTGATCATTTGTTGTTCTTCTTCGGAATTCAGTACTGTACTGCATTGAATGACAAGAACATTTGTCGTTTTAATAATCGCGTAATATTTATCGTAATCGCAAATAATACTGCCGAGACAGGAAGCATTATTTGACACAACAAATCCCGCAACTTCAAAATCGCCGGCGCCTTTGATGCGAACATGAGATATAGACCCTATAGCGGTTTTATCACTCCCGGAAGCAAAGTATCCCGACGATAGAAGAGTATCCATCCCATAATTATATTCAATAAGCACCTGATTGGTATTTTTATCCAAAGAATCCGAACCATTCATCACATAGAATCCGGAATGGTTCTCAGGATAATAGGTGCTGACTGTAATTTCGCTCTGGTCACCACTCTCGTTCTCCATTTCGGCGACACCCGTAAGGGAAACTTCCTGGACATTTTGCTTGTATGGTGCGAGATGAACAAGAACGTTTTTAATATCTGCCTCCGTAGACGATTTAGTACGAATCAAATATTGCGAATTGACATATGGATTCACATCGAAATATGCGGCGAGATCCGAGCTTGCATTTGCAAACAAGAATAGTGTCGTGAAAAACAATAAGGCAATGCCAGTTACCGTAACGGCATATATCCATCGGTTTTTTCTGCAGAATAAGGCTGCTTTGTGAAAAACATCTGCAATCATTTAAGACTCCTATGAGGAGGGAGAGGTGCAAGCACCTCTCCCAGAGGATTAATAAGGAAGAGACAACGTGTACCATGTATCACAGGGGCCGGAGCGGGCAGATGTTTTGGTGTCCGTACGGATGCCATCTGTCACCCGATAATAATGTGTGGAGGAGCGTGGATTGGTCGAGTTGGAGTTTATTGAAGTGCTGATATATACATTGACCATATCATTTGCAGACATAGTCGGCATTGTTCTTGATGCCCATCCAGAATATAGTGTTTGATTTCCATTGTCAGTCAAGATGGCTGCTTGGGTTGAGAAAGTCCTCGTAATATTTAACAAACCAGTACATGTGTTCAAATACGAGACAGAATAGGAAGTTCCGAGCGGGGGATCTACATTTCTGTCACGTACCCCTAATGTGTATGTCTGAGGAGATGCCAAAACCGTCGTACCAAGACCAAGGCAGAGAAGCGCTGATGCAAGAATCGTTACTAGTTTTTTCATTATATTCTCCTTTCAAAATATACAGTTGATGTACATCTTTATCAATGTATCATGATGTTTTTTTTGCAATATAGTTAATATACAATTTACATTTCAAATGGTAGATATTGAGTATATTGCTGTTGCGTGAAGTGCGCTAACGTATTTCCACCGCCAGTGGAGGTTCCTTAATATATAATTCTGATCATTAAACGCAGAAAACCTCAGAACCGGAACTCGCCCTTGTTCTGCCGCTTCTTATGCTTTATGATGATCAAAAAATCTAACCCATGACAGAAGGTGGCTTCATGCTTAAATATATAGTGCTTATTCTGATTTCGGCATTTGTGCTTTTTATGCTTCTTATCATTTTCGTAAGGCGGAATAATCGCAACGCGTCGCAGATCATGACAACAAACGGTATTTCCGAAAGCTTTTACCAAAGAATAGGCGGCATCGATCAATTCCTCAATATTCGCGGAAATGATCGTTCAAATCCCGTGATTCTCGTCCTGCACGGCGGCCCCGGGAGCCCGATCTCGTTTCTGGCCGGTTTCTGGCAGAAGTCTCTCGAAAAGGAATACACGATGGTCAACTGGGATCAGCGCGGCGCCGGACGGACGGCTGTTGCAGGCCGGAAAAATAAGACCCCGGAAATTCTCAGTACGGATATCATTCTGAGCGATCTGGACGAGCTGACCTTGTATCTTAAGGACCGTTTCGGGCAGGAGAAAATCTATCTTCTCGGCCATTCCTGGGGAACAATTCTGGGAAGCCTTTACGTCAAGAATCATCCGGAGAATATCCGGGCTTATATCGGCGTGGGTCAGGCGGTTGATATGCCGGAGGGTGAGAAGCTTGCCAAAGACACGGCAATTCTCCGCGCCGTGGATAAGAAGGACGAAGGTTTTCGCGAAAAGGTCGATAACTGCTACGATATTTTTACCGCGGTAAAAGAATCCGACATGAAGAATTTCATGCGCCTGCACGCCTTGTGCGGACGCTATCTGACCAGTAAGGGCGCGCTTTCGGCGGGAAGAATGATCTGGAATGCCGTTACGTCGCCGGATTTCAGCGGACTTGACGCCCGCTGGCAGGTCTTTATAAGGTTCGGGGCGCCGAGGTTCTTAAGTCTGAATGCCCCACTGATGCACAGTGTGTTCGAATTCAGAATGGCCGATACCGGTCTTTCGTATGAGGTGCCCGTCCTGTTTATCTCAGGCGACGGAGACTGGGTTACGCCGTATCCCTTAATCCGTAATCTCGTTAAGAGCATCAAGGCGCCTGTGAAGGAGATGATACTGATCGAAAATGCGGGTCATAACTGCTATCTCGACCGTCCGGAGGCGTTCTCGAAGGCCCTTATGAAGGCGCTGAAGAAGCTGTAAGCAAGGAGGAACTGTCTCAAACCCACCAATTTGGTCAATTGCTTGATTTGGTGGGTAATTTTCGCGCATTGCTATGCAAATCAATGAGAATAAATATGCCTATTCTTCAATGATTACCCACCGAATTCGTCATTCGCGCTTTTTGGTGTGTATATCAATGAGCAGAAATCCGTTAATTCGTCAATGATCACCTACCAATTTGGCAAAATATTTGATTTGGTGGGTAATTATCACACATTGGCATGCAAACCAATGAGCAGAAAACCGTTTATTTATCAATGATCACCCACCAGTCGTTGCCATTCGGCTTTCTGGTGGGTAATTTTCTCTCGTCTCATGCAGCGCGAATTGAATTTTGTACGCGTGCGGGAGATTTTGGTCATGCTCAGCAAAGCAGATGGATAAATGGATCCTCCGCTGCCGGAAGCGTTTGTTTACACAATATTTTCCGATAAACTTCTTTTGACAATGGATTTACGATCCATAATTTCATATTATGTGATTAGAAAGATGCTCCCGAATGCGGGAGCGGCCATATACAAAGCGTAAGCATATCAGAAGCCATATTGATTCACCTTTCACTTAAGGTCCGCCTTAATGTTCTCCCGGGAAGCATCCTGTGTCCAATGAAGGGCGCATGTGCAGGTAACGGGTACGGCGGACGGATTTACGGAGGAGAAACGATGGAAAGACGATTACGCAAGATCAAGGCATCCAAGTATCCCGATATTTCGATCGGCATCATTCCCGGGCATTTCGCCACACGGCATTCTCACATCAACTATTACGTAGATCTTGTCTCCGTCATTTGCAGCAGCCAGGCGTCGCAGGCCGCGGCGAAGGCGCTTGTCAGCCGGTATGTCGCGTCGACGCCGGTCGAATCGATCGTCTGTCTCGACGGTTGCGAGGTGGTCGCCGCATTTATGACGCTGGAGATGTCGCGAAAAGAAACCCGCTCCGTCAATGCCGGAACCGATATCTCGATTGTGACACCCGAGGTGGACTCATCCGGTCAGCTCATTCTTCGCGACAACACGAAGCATCTGATCGAGGACAAGAATGTGATGCTCCTGGTCGCACAGGCGACGACCGGACGCACCCTCGAACAGGCGATTGACTATATCCGTTATTACGGCGGACGGGTAAGCGGCATATGTGCTCTCTTCAGCGCGATTCAGGCCGTCGACGGCATCCCGGTCAATGCTATTTTCACGAAGGACGATATACGGGATTACGAAACACACGAACCGGACGAGTGCCCCGCCTGCGCGGCCGGGAATAAGATCGACGCGATCGTGAATAACTTCGGATATTCGAAGCTGTAAGGGCGAAGGTTAGAGATCGTTGACGATAAGCTTGCCGTCGCGCAGGAGAAAATTCGCGATCTCCCGGTACAGCGCCGGATATTCCCCATATACAACGCATTTCCTGGAGAGTATGTTGTCTCCGCCGAACCAATACTCAGAATTGCCGAAGCGACTTGCAATAAGGATCTTGCGAAGCGGTAAATTCTCCGCTTTTGCATAGGCCGGTGCGGTCGCTTTTATATAGTCGATATCGGACCGGTTGAATATCTGGCCATCTATCCGGATGGTGTTTTGATCGATGGTTACGGACAAAGGTGTGTTTTTCATGAATTTGGCATGCAGTTTAACGCGAAAAAGAAAAACAATTCCGGAGATCAAAAACATAATGAACATCATTAACGCGAACATGATTATGGGTGCGTCCATGTCACTTGCCAGAATCGCGAAACAAAGGACCAAAATTACGAAGCTAATGATCACACCGGCCAGATTCAGGCGAAGACCTTTGCGTGACATGATCGTAATGATGTTTTCGCGCGGAATCGCAAACGTTTTCGCCGGAGTGTCGTCTTCTTCTATGGATGCGGCGATCTCACGTATTCCTGGATTGTTCGCGTATAGGGAGGCGGACTGTACCGCGCCGAGCATCAGGTCAAAGGTATCCTTTGAAAAAGAGCTGCAGTTATATTCTTTTCGAATGCCGTTCGTAATCACGGAAAGCATGCGATTCGTGACGGCCGTAGAGCCGTAATAGTTCGTAGTTTGTATATTGGCCGAGAAGCTATTCCCCTTAAACGGAAAACGGTTTCGAATGGACTCCCCGCGCATATACGTGACATCATCGGGTCCTACCGACACTGTGACGTTATATACAAGCAGCGTCATGATGAGAGCCGGGATCACGGCGATTATTGCAGCAACGGCAAGCGCGGGAAGATAGTACCCCGCATCAGCCTTGTGTCCCACAGCGGATGAAAACACAGGGGCCAAAAAAAGAACCGGCATCGACAAGATGAAACCGTAAATCATCCAGACAGAAACCCCTTTTAAAAAGAGAAGACCGGGACTGCTCTTGAATTCTTTGCTCATAATGCTCCCTCATAGTATCCGGGAAAGAGTGTTAATGATATGCTCGCCGTCCGGTTTATTTAAATCTGTTCGCGTTCACAGCGGCTTCCTGCACGGCGGCCATCATCTGGTCAAAGGTATCCCCTGTAAAGCAACAGCACCAGTAGGCCCTCGGGACACCGTTTGTAGTGACAGTCAGAAAGCGCGTTGGTAAGATACCGAGACCGTAAAATCTTTGGATATTGGTGGAAAAGACATTTCCTTTAAGCTGGATACGGCGCGGGATACGGAATCCGGAGGAGAACAAGATCTCTTCGGGACCTACAGACACGGTTATGCGGCAGGCCCCTGCCACGAGAAGTGGCGCCATCGCTGACGTCAAGATTGCTGTGCTGATAGATGCCACATAGTAAGCGATTCCCGCCTCGGCTCTGGTCAGGGAAGTATAGAGCTCGGATCCTTCTACTGCCAACGCGGTCAGCCCCATACCCAGGGCAAACCAGACCAATAAGCAGAAACCGACGAGATATCCGGTATTACTTTTGAATTCCTTCTTCATATCCATTCCCTCAAATCACTCTGTATCAAGATATATCAACAACTATACATGAAAATACAGCATTTTCGACGGCGCCCTGTCAAAAAAAGAATGGATTCTTTAGAGAAGAGATAAGGATACGGAAGACCGAAGTCCGATCCTGTCATAATATAGATAATATTGTTTACTTACGCTATAATCAGCAGATAAAACAAAAAGCGGGGATTCGATTATGGAGATGAACAGAGGCAATTTCATCCGGCTTACCGGAATCATATTTATGTCGATTCTCCTGTATGTCGGACTTCAGCATTTCAATGATGTCAGAGATGCGCTCAGCATTTTTCTCGGCATTATTTCTCCGTTTATTCTGGGCGGGGCACTTGCCTTTGTTTTGAATGTCCCGATGCGGGCGATCGAGAATGTACTTAAGAAGATTTTTTCGCGAAAAAAGAAGCCCCTGCCGGCGTTCTTTTTTCGTATTGTCGCTCTCTTTGTCACGCTGATTTTCTTCACGGGACTGATCACGGCGGTGCTGTTTCTGGTGGTGCCGGAACTTATACATACGACGTCGCTTCTGATCGACAAATACCCGGATTTTGTAGAACGCGTACAGAAACTGGCCGACGACATCTCCAATCAGTATCCTCAGGTCAGCGTGTATCTGAAGGATTACGAGATCGACTGGTCCGCGATCGGAGCGAAGGTGCTGTCTTTCTTCCAGACGGCCGGAGGCGATATTGTCAGCAACGTTATCAAGATGGCATCTTCGGTTTTCGGCGTCGTCCTGAATTTCATTATCGGATTTGTTTTCGCCATTAATATCCTTCTTACCAAGGAGAAGCTGGGCCGGCAGATCCGGAAGTCCGCCTACGCCTATCTTCCCGAACGCAGGGCGGACAAATTTCTCGCGGTCGCGAAGCTTTCCGACAAGACGTTTTCGAATTTTCTATCGGGCCAGTGCCTGGAAGCCTGTATCCTCGGGACGATGTTCCTGATCGGCATGTCGATTTTCCGGTTCCCGTATGCCGTGCTGATCAGTATTCTGATCGCTGTACTTGCACTGATTCCGATGGTCGGCGCGTTTATCGGCTGCTGCCTCGGAACGTTCTTTATCCTGATCATCGATCCCGAAAAGGCACTCTGGTTCCTTCTTCTTTTCCTTATAATCCAGCAGATCGAAGGCAACCTGATCTATCCGAGAGTAGTCGGCAACTCCATTGGTTTGCCGTCGATGTGGGTGCTCGTCGCGATTACGATCGGCGGAAATACGATGGGGATCCCCGGAATGCTGATCTTCATCCCGCTCGCATCCGTTCTCTACGTTCTTTTCCGGGAGGCTGTCGACAAGCATCTCACGCGAAAGAAGATTCCGGAGGAGAAGCTTAAGCCCTGACGTGAAAAACCTTATCATTTATGGCAAGCTCTTATATTTTCCTTTACCTAACGACGCAGTCCATGCTATAATCCGTAAAAATCAGTCTGAAAGGAGCGCTCGCGAAATATGAGATTTGTAGATGTTAACGAAACTTCTTATCGATTTGCAGGGGATACTTTTGCCGTTTTCGCAGCTGCTCTCAAACATGGCGGCGTTAAAGCCGGCGTCCGTATCGCACGCGTTGTCCGTACTTCTCCGTACGGGGCTTATATAGAAACAGGGCCGTAGTCGAATCGCATTTCCGAATGAATCGCACCGATTTATCGAAAGGGAAGAGGCTGACTTGAAAGCCTCCTCCCCTTTTTGCATTTGCATTTTTCCGAAAGAACGGAGTATATATATGAAAACATATTTAAAACAAATTCTTGCTCTCCCGAGGGTCGTGAAGATTCTCATCCTGACAGAGGTCCTTCTGGCCGCCGCTGCCGGTATCGTCAGTATGGAGCAGAACTTCCTCCTGCGCGAAAAGGGCTTCTCGAGCGGTCAGACCGGAACAATCCTGTCGATCGGAATGCTGGCTGCGGCGGTTTTTGCGCTGGCAGCGGGCTTTATCGGCGACCGTTTCGGCTATAAATTCAGCATGATAACGGGAGGGATCTTAAAAAGTGCGGCGATCTTTATGATGGCTTTCGGCAATACTTTTGGTGTTCTTGCGGTTGCCCGCGCACTTTACGGAATCGGAGACACGATGATTTATGTGTGCCTTTTTCCGTATTTGATTTCCTTTGTCGAGGGTCCCTTAAAATCCATGGCGTACACGCTGATGTTTTCCGCGCAGACGATCGCGGTCTTCTGCGGCGATCTTCTCGCGGGCGCTTTGCCCAAAGCTCTGCCGTCGTATTCGGTCATTGTACTGATACCCGCGGCCGCCATGGCCGCTGTCGCCGTCATGCGTGTTTTTCTGCCGAAGCCCGCGCACGAGGTGAACCGCGCCGGGAAGCCGGCCTGCCGTGCCGGAAAGAGTTATCTTAAGGAGAGATTTGTTATCGCCTATTACCTGTATGATTTTTTCGGGTATACGAGCTACATGATCTCCTTTTCGATGGTGAACCTGATCTGCCGTGATTCCTTTCATATGACGGACGAAAGAATCGGCTATATCATCGGTTCGATTGCGCTTGTATCCGGCGCGCTGCTGTTTGTCGTTCCGGCCGTTACCGTACATCTGAACCGGTACCGCCTGAACGCGGGCGCGATTCTTCTCCTGATTCTTCTCTATCCCCTGTGCGGACTGGCCTCGGGCATCCCCTTTGCGGTGCTGATCGTATCGGCGTCGGTGATTCAGTATATTATGGGAAGCTTTATCGACGGACCGATTCTCGAACGCATACCTGACTCGGAGAAGAGCGGATTTACGGGACTTAAGATGCTGATGAACTACCTCGGATTTGCACTCGGGAATTATGCCGCCGGCTGGTTTCTTGAAAGCGGAAAGGGTTATGCTCCCATCTACTATACCGCCGCCGCTCTGGCATTTATTCAACTGTTCATATACATCGGAGGCCTGATGGGTCCAATGGAAAAGGGACGCGAGAATCTTCTTCCGGCTCTCCGGGAGGGAAAGAACGATTCGCCCGACGCAGTATAATGCACAAATGAATATGAGACGTGCGATTATTCGATTTTTTTCGAAAATTCGTATTCGGTTTGCCGGCCGAAAGACGTCAACCGGTTTAATTCATGATATAATAAATTCATCTTAAAATTTCCTGTCTATCTATACAAAAATTCAGGAGGAATACCAGTATGAAGAAATTATTAGCGTTAGCATTGGGTGTAGTAATGGCTCTTTCTGCCGTTGCTTGCGCAAACACGACGACGACCGAGACCACAACGGCCGAGACGACAGCTGCCGCAACGACAGCTGCTGAAACGACCGCCGCTGCGGAGACCACGGCCGCTGTTGAGACAACATCAGCCACAGGTACCTACGATCTGGCACTTATTACCGATGTCGGAAACATCGATGACAAGTCCTTCAACGAAGGCGCATGGAACGGTGTTAAGAACTATGCCGAAGACAACAAGATTACATACGCTTACTACCGTCCCAGCGAGGATTCCACCGCTGCACGTGTAGAGACCATCGGAACCGCGATCGACAAGGGCGCCAAGATTGTTGTATGCCCCGGCTACCTTTTCGAAGAAGCGATCTATGAAGTTCAGGATAAGTATCCGGACGTTCAGTTCCTGCTTCTTGATGGCCAGCCTCACACTGCTGATTACGCCACCTACAAGACATCCAAGAACGTTCACTGCATCCTGTACCAGGAAGAGCAGGCCGGTTATCTTGCCGGATATGCAGCCGTCATGGACGGTTACACGAAGCTCGGATTCTTAGGCGGTATGGCGGTTCCGGCCGTTGTCCGTTATGGTTACGGATATGTACAGGGCGCCGAAGCGGCTGCTGCCGAACTCGGCCTTGCAAAGGGTGCCGTTACGATCAAGTACTGGTATTCCGGCGTATTTGCACCTTCCGACGATATCAAGAACAAGATGGCCGGCTGGTACACAGACGGAACCGAAATCGTATTTGCATGCGGCGGCGGTATCTACCTGAGTGCAACAGCAGCTGCTGAAGCGGCGGGCGCCAAGGTTATCGGCGTTGACGTTGACCAGTCTGCAGAATCTGCCACGATCGTTACATCCGCTATGAAGGAACTGACAAAGTCCGTTGAGCTTGCTCTTACGTCCATCTATGCGAACGACGGCAAGTGGGATGCGTCCTATGCGGGCGTTACCGCTACTCTCGGTGCCAAGGACGGATGCGTAGGTCTTCCTGTAGCTGCCGACTCCTGGAGATTTGCCAAGTTCACATCTGCTCAGTATGACGCAGTTTTCGCCAAGCTTGCCGACGGTTCTCTCGTTGTTTCCAACGATATCGAGAATGCTCCGGCCGTATCTATCTGCTCTGTTGATTATCAGAGCTGATCCGCTCCATTACAGACGATAACGAAAGAGAAAGGCTAGGCAGTTTTGTCTAGCCTTTTTCTGAAATCGGAGAGAGGCTTATGAGTGATTATGTAGTTGAGATGCTGAACATCACCAAAATTTTCCCCGGCATTAAGGCAAACGACGACATTACCCTTCAACTGAAGAAGGGTGAGGTGCACGCTTTGCTCGGCGAAAACGGAGCGGGCAAGAGTACCCTGATGAGCGTTCTGTTCGGGCTGTACCAGCCTGACGGGGGATCCATCAAAATCAATGGCGAGAGCGTTAAAATCAACAATCCCAATGACGCCAATGCGCTCAATATCGGTATGGTCCATCAGCACTTCATGCTGGTCGAGATCTTTTCCGTCCTGGACAATATTATCCTTGGTGTCGAGCCCAATTCGGCCGGTGTATTGAAACGCGATGAGGCACGCACCAAGATCGTTGAATTAAGCAAGAAGTACGGTCTCAGTATCGAGCCCGATGCTCTGATCGAGGATGTTTCCGTCGGTATGCAGCAGCGTGTCGAGATCTTAAAAATGTTGTACCGTGATAACGAGATCCTGATATTCGACGAACCGACTGCGGTTCTTACGCCTCAGGAGATAAAGGAACTTATGCAGATCATGAAAGGACTTACCGCAGAAGGTAAATCCATTCTCTTTATTACGCATAAGCTCAATGAGATCATGGAAGTCGCGGACCGCTGTACGGTACTTCGCAAGGGGAAGTGCATCGGGACAGTCAACGTCGCCGATACCACGGTCGAAGAACTTTCCCGCATGATGGTCGGCCGCGAGGTCCATATGATCATCGATAAGAAGGAAGCGGTTCCGGGGAAGACGGTGCTTAAAGCCGAGAACATTACGGTTTCCTCACGTCTTCACAAAAACAACGCGGTTAAAGACATTACTTTTGACGTTCGGGCCGGTGAAATTGTCTGTCTTGCGGGAATCGAAGGAAACGGCCAGAGCGAGCTGATTTACGCGCTGACCGGTATCGAGAAAATGTCCCGCGGCAAGCTCACTCTGAACGGCACCGATATTACTAAGGCGAATATCAGAACGCGTTCGAAGTCCGGAATCAGCCATATTCCGGAAGACCGTCATAAGTACGGACTTATTCTTGACTACTCACTGGCCGACAATCTGGTTCTTCAGAGGTACTGGGAGCCGGAATTCCAGAACCGGGGCTTTATCCGCAAGGCAAAGGTCCGGAAATATGCCGAAAAACTCATCAGCCAATACGATGTCAGATCCGGGCAAGGCGCGGATACTATGGTCCGCAGCATGTCAGGCGGCAACCAGCAGAAGGCGATTATCGCCAGAGAAATCGATAAAGACCCCGAACTCCTGATAGCCATTCAACCGACAAGAGGTCTGGATATCGGAGCGATCGAATATATTCATTCCCAGCTGATCGCGCAGCGGGATTCCGGTAAAGCGGTTCTTCTCGTTTCGTTGGAACTCGATGAGGTTATGAATGTCTCCGACCGCATTCTCGTCATGTACGAGGGCGAAATCGTAGGAGAATTCAAACCCTCCGATATTGCCGTCGAGCAGCTTGGTCTTTATATGGCCGGCGCGAAAAGAGATGCGCGAAAGGGTTTGTCGGATAACGAAGGAGGTGAGAGGAACACATGAAGAACAGATTAAAAGGGGTTCTTACATCACCGGGCATGATCAGTTTTATCGCTTCTGTCGCTTCCATCGCGATCGGTTTGATTTTCGGATATGTCCTTCTGGTTTGCTTCAACCAGGCTCAGGCATTAAACGGGCTCGGTAAAATTCTTTTCGCAGGCGCAAGCTCAGCGGAGAAGTTCTCGAAGGTTCTTTATCAGGCAGCCCCTCTGATGCTTACCGGTCTCTCGGTAGGTTTCGCATTCCGGACCGGACTCTTTAACATCGGCGCGAGCGGACAGTATACAATGGGCACGTTTTTTGCCCTGTTCGCCGGTCTGACTCTGAAGTGCCCGTGGTGGGTCGCGCTTATTGCGGCAATGCTCGGCGGTGCGATCTGGGGAGCGATTCCCGGCCTCTGCAAGGCGCTTTTCAACGTAAACGAAGTTATCACGTCGATCATGTTTAACTGGATCGGTATGTTCATGGTTAACCTTATGATGGCGAATATTCCGACGATGCTCGCCAATCACTACGGTGCGCCGAACGCGGACAGAACAGCCAACCTGGCCGCAGCCAACAAGAGCGCCATCATTCCAAAATGGGGGCTCGATACGCTTTTCGGGTCCGACTATATCAATATCAGCATCTTCATTACGATTCTGGTCGCCCTCATCATTTACCTCGTACTCAACAAGACGACCTTCGGATACGAGCTGAAGGCGTGCGGATTCAACCGCAACGCGAGTATCTATGCAGGTATCAACGCGAAAAGGAACATCGTACTTTCGATGGTGATCGCGGGCGCGCTGTCCGGTCTTGGCGGAGGTATCTATTACTTAAGCGGAACGGCACAGTATACGATCGTCAAATCTCTTCTTGCGATGGGCTTCAACGGTATCCCCGTCGCCCTGCTCGCGACTTCCAATCCGATCGGCATTATCTTCAGCTCGATCTTCGTCTCTTACATTCAGGTCGGCGGCGAGGCCATGCAGCCGGAGTTTGCCAAAGAGATCATCGACATCATTATTTCCGTTATTATTTACCTGAGTGCTTTTGCGCTGCTGCTTAAGGGAGTCATAAAAAAGATTATGAGCATCCGGAAAGCAAAACAGGGAGAGGGGGTCTCACAGTGATTGTTGTTGCCGATATTTTAAGTGCGACCATCATATTTGCAATTCCGCTCCTTGTTGTAGCTCTGGGCGGCATGTACAGCGAAAGAAGCGGAACGATCAACATCGCGTTAGAAGGTATCATGATCATCGGCGCGCTTTTCGGATGTCTGTTCCTGAACGCTGCCGATAAGTCCGGATGGGGAGCAAAGAATCCCCAGCTTGCCGTTCTTCTGGCAATTCTGATCGCAGGCCTGGCGGGTCTGATCTTCTCGATTCTTCTGGCCATCGCATCGATCAGCCTTAAGGCTGACCAGACCATCGGAGGCACGGCCTTAAACATGTTTGCTCCGGCTTTTGCCATCGTTCTTACATGGGCGATTCAGGGTCAGGGCCAGACAACGATCGGCATCCCGAGCTGGATTCCGATTACGCAAAGCACGTTCGGTATGAAGGCATCCGAGGATCCGGGATTCTTCGAGCGGTTTCTTTTCAAGAACTTTTATCTGACGACACCGATCGTTCTTCTGATTCTTGTGGTTACGGTCTTTGTGATCTACAAGACACGTTTCGGATTGAGACTGCGCTCCTGCGGCGAACATCCGCAGGCGGCCGACTCCGTCGGCATCAACGTGTATCGCTACCGTTATACGGGCGTCGCGATATCCGGTTTGTTGGGCGGTATCGGAGGACTTGCCTTCACCGTTGCCGCAGGCTCGGGATTCCAGTCGACGGTAGCCGGCTACGGATTCTTCGCTCTGGCGGTTATGATTTTCGGCAACTGGCATCCGGTCAGAATCTTCGGTGCCGCACTGTTTTTCGCGCTCTTCAAGGTTATCGGCTCCTATACGGGAAGCATCCCGTTCCTGCCGAGCTTCAAGGGCGTCAAGAGTGCCGACTACATCTACCAGATGCTCCCGTACATTGTGACGATGATCGTCCTGATCTTCACTTCCAAGAAGTCACGTGCCCCGAAGGCGGAAGGTATTCCGTACGACAAGAGCAAGAGATAACGGACGAAACGGAGAAAAGAAATGCCTGTACATGTCGTCCTGTATGAGCCGGAGATTCCGCAGAATACGGGAAATATCATACGAACCTGCGTGGCGGCCGGCGTGAAGCTGCATCTGATCGAGCCCCTGGGCTTTGATCTTTTCAAGAAGACCGTGAAGCGCTCCACGACGAATCATCTGGAGAACGCGGACATCGCTCTGTATCCGGATTTCGGGGACTTCGAAGCGAAGAATAAAGGTGAGTATTTCTATCTGACCCGGTACGGGAAGAAGCCGCATTCCGACTTTGACTTTGCCGGGATTCAGGGTGATATCTATCTGATCTTCGGGAAAGAGAGCACCGGTATTCCCTATGAGCGGCTTCGCGGGCATCTGGACCGCTGTTTCCGGATTCCGATGACGGACAAATGCCGCAGCCTGAATCTTTCGAATTGTGTCAGCATCGCGGTCTATGAGGTGATGCGGCAGCTCGGATACCCGGGTCTTTTCACGCACGAGATCCAAAAAGGCGAAGATTTTCTCGAGTCGTTTGATCTCTAAGCAGACTAGAATTGCAGTATGCGCGGGGGCTGTCTCTCAATGAGAGGCAGTCCTTTTTTGTTGCTATTCTTGCTTTGGCGGCTCGTTATCACTTGTAGCCCGGCGACGGAGAATCTATCTTTCCGTCTACTTTGCAGAACAAAGTTAAATTCATGGTTGTTCCGTGACAAGATGCCGGCCGGGAGGAGGGCGCTTTTTTATATGCGGCGAGATGCGGGTCCCGGTTCTCCCGTTTCGGGTGCGGTTTTGGGTTAGCATCGCATAAGCGCGGAAAAAAACGTCAATCTGTTGTTTCTATGGATTTAGCAGGTGATTCCTGATGGATAATCAGCGTAATTAGCGGTTCTCGCAGGTGATCATTGGCAAAAAATACATTAATTTCATTGATTACACACCAAATAAAGCTTTTTCTCATTTTGGTGTGTAATCCGGCCCCTGCATACCACACGCCAGCTCGAGAATTACACACCAAATTAAGCATTTTCCAATTTTGGTGTGTAATCCGGCCCCTGCATACCACACGCCGGCTCGAGAATTACACACCAAATTGAGCTTTTTCTAATTTTGGTGTGTAATCCGGCCCCTGCATACCACACGCCGGCTCGAGAATTACACACCAAATTGAGCTTTTTCTAATTTTGGTGTGTAATCCGGCATCTGCATACCACACGCCGGCTCGAGAATTACACACCAAAATAAGCCTTTCTCCATTTTGGTGTGTAATTAACTCAGTACAGCACAAAGTAATACATACAAAGATGGGCGAGTTTGTGTATTCTATTGGCATTCATTGACGAGTAATCGGGAACACACTCATTGACATGCCTATGGAATAACAAAATCAGTCCGTCTAGAAGGTAATCAATGACAAGTAAATGCGTTTTCAGTTCATTGATATGCATATAAGATGGGACGAAATAGCGGGATTAATATGTAGTCGTTGAGCAATAAATACTTTTTGCACATTGACATGAATGTCGGACTTCCGAACAGGCTGATTTAGCTGGTTATCCTTGACAGATGACGAGTTCTTGCCGGGCGCATTCAAAATGATCTATATCAGCACAGCCGGGAGGCGCCCGTCTCAAAACAAAAAGTTGCAGGTCCGTTTCGTATACCTATTGAAAACAAATATAAATGACGGTATGATTAGTCATACAAATCATACCGGATGCGCTTTTTTGATGAAAGGCTTTTGAGGGAGGGCTTATGAAGGGACCGGACGGCAAGCATATTTTCGGCATGGTTAAAGTTGGCGAAAAGGGACAGATCGTGATTCCCAAGGAGGCGAGAGATCTTTTCGGCATCAAACCGGGAGACTCGCTGATGCTCGTCGGTGACGAAGCTTCCGGTATTGCCGTTATCACGAGTAACCAGTTGACAGCGATGTTTAATAACATTATGAACGGACAGAAAATGCCCGGGGAAGAGAACAAGAATGAATGCGATTGAGACCATGGGACTAACGAAAACATACGGCGCCAAAACGGCGGTCGATTCCCTCGATCTTGCGATTGAGGAAGGCGAGCTTTTCGCGCTTCTCGGCGTGAACGGAGCGGGGAAGACGACGACCATCAAGATGCTCTGCTGTCTGACGAAGCCTGGCGCTGGTGATGCAAAAATACTCGGGAGCAGTGTCACGGAGAATCCGGGAGCGGTTAAGGAGAAGATCAACGTATCGCCGCAGGAGACCGCGGTTGCGCGCAATCTGACGGTTCGGGAGAATCTCGAAATGATAGCCGGCATCTATGGCAATGACCGCAAGGTTTCCGGGGAGAAGGCAGATGCGATGATCAAGACTTTCAGCCTTGAAGAGGTGCGGAATTCGAAGGCAAAAACACTCTCGGGCGGCATGCAGCGCCGCGTATCCATTGCTATGGCGCTGATATCCGACCCGAAAATACTCTTTCTCGACGAGCCGACGCTGGGGCTCGATGTCCTTGCCAGAAGGGAGCTCTGGACGACAATCCGAAAGCTTAAGGGCAGGATCACAGTCATCCTTACGACGCATTATATGGAAGAAGCTGAGGCGCTGTCGGACCGGATCGGGATTATGGCGAAGGGCAGACTTATAAAGACCGGAACGGCTGCGGAACTGATGGCGGCGACGGAAACCAAAACACTTGAAGACGCCTTTATCGCACTGGCCAGCGAAGAGGAGGCAGCCGTATGAGATATCTTGTTTTCGCGTCACGAAATTCCAAAGAAATGATAAGGGATCCATTGAATCTGTCGTTCGGAATCGGATTCCCGCTGATTCTACTTCTCCTTCTGTCTGCCATTCAGTCGAATATTCCGGTCAATCTCTTTGAAATCGACCGGCTTGTGCCGGGAATTGCTGTCTTCGGTCTCTCTTTCCTGGCGCTTTTCTCGGCGATCCTGATCAGCAAAGATCGGACGACTTCGTTTCTGATGCGGCTTTTCGCATCGCCTCTTAAAGCGGCGGATTATATCCTTGGTTATACGCTCCCGCTTATCCCGATGGCATTCGCGCAGAGCGGAATCTGCTATATTGCGGCCTTTCTGCTCGGCCTTAAGGTCAGTGTTCATGTGCTTACGGCGATTCTTGTGCTGCTTCCGGCCGCGCTTCTGTTTATCGCGATCGGTCTTCTTTGCGGAAGCATCTTCAACGACAAGCAGGTCGGCGGTATCTGCGGAGCCCTCCTTACCAATGTCAGCGCATGGCTCAGCGGTACATGGTTCGACCTGTCGCTGGTCGGCGGCGGATTCAAGACTGCGGCCTATGTATTGCCGTTTGCACACGCGGTCGATGCCGGAAGAGCGGCACTCTCCGGACATTACGAGCGCATCATGCCGCATCTTGTTTGGGTGATCGGGTATGCGGCGGTACTCTTTGTGATTGCCGTCCTGGTGTTCCGGAAAAAAATGAGCAGTGATGCCGTTTGACCCTTTAAATAGAAGCGGATTAATACGACGGGACCCTCGAAATGAAAATGGCTTGATACGTAAGGACCGCGAATCCGGATGGGCACCGGGTTCGCGGTCTTTTTGTACACAAGAGATCGGGTCCGGTCGGTCACAAGGTCTGGTCCGGTCGGACGCCGGGTTCCTGTCCGTAGAAGCAATACATATTTTTCATGGCCTTTGCGGCGTACATCGCTTCGTCGGCACATTTGGTAAGACGATCGGGATCCGTGGCGTAATCAGGATAGCTGCTGATTCCGACACTGCAGGATATCTGGATCTCGTGGCCTTCGATCCGGTACGGAAGACTGCAGGTATAGGTGAGTTCTTTGGCGAGCATTTCCAGCCGATCGATCGAATAATCGCCTATGATTGCCGTAAACTCGTCTCCGCCAAGGCGGAAAACTGCTTCGCTCATCGTGTCGTCTTCAAGCTCGCGTATACCGCGCGGCATCTCGATGGAATACGGCCGGATCAGATTCCTGAACTTGTTGGCAATCCGGATGATCAGCAGATCGCCCGTGTCGTGGCCGTATCGGTCGTTTACCTGCTTAAAGTCATCGAAGTCGATGAATAAGAGAGAGAAGCGCTGCTTCTTTCCGGGCGAACGCGTTATTCCGTTTATCAAATGCCGCAGCGTCTTCTTATAACATCTCCGATTAAACAGATCCGTAAGAGAGTCATGGTTGGCATGATGCGAGAGCTGCAATTCCTTCTCTTCGCGGAGAGAGATTTCGGAGAGCAGCTTCTCATGTATCAGCGCGCCCTTAACGGCGCTGCTGATATGAAGCGCCAGCAGCTCGTACATTCTTGCATCAAGTATATTCGGCTCGAACAATACGAAACCGTAATACTCGCTGTCGATGTGCAGAACCTGACATATGACAAGCGGACGGGAGTTAAGAATCCGATCCGAAATTTGCCCCGGTCGGGTGGAGTCGTTTGCAATATTGATGCGCTTCCCATCCAGGAATTCGAAAACTTCATGTACGGGATAGCCGGATGCATCCGAAGACAAGTAAAGACTGCAGCCCTTAATGCGAAGTTTGTGCAGGTTGTTTTCGAGCACCGAACAGATCTTATCAATGGTAAACATACTGCAGAGTTTCTGCCCGATGTAATGCAGTTCCTGCTGTATAATCTTCATTTCAATATTGTCGTGGCTGATAATCGTGATGAAGTTCTCGCGGATCAGAAAAACCGCCTTGAGCATGATATCGTCGAGCACGAGAATCTTCTCCCGGTTATCCGGTATGGACAGAAGAATCTGGTTGCGCAGATAGTAGATGAAGTCTTCGATCTCATCCAACGTATCGCGATACGGGAACCGGCTGACCGCTTCTGTCATCGCTTCCTCAAACTCATTGATAAACGCGGTCCTTGTTTCTTCCCGTAAGTCCTGCTGCAGCGCCGCCGAAAGCATCGGAATATCAAAGCGCGAAATAGGGAATTTGTCTGTCAGACGGTCTTCCAGCGACAGTACCTGCGAACGGACATCAACCGGCTTGAGGGTCTCAATATGGTCCTCGATTTCGAGAAGCTTGACGCTGTTCGAGTGGCAGCCGCAGGAATTGCGGATGATTACATGGCCTGCTACGGCGGTATCGTGTTCGCACGGCTCGCCATTGAGAATCCGGATCATCTTCTTGCAGCCGTAATATCCGAGTTCCCGCCAGGGAAAGGTAACGACTGTCAGTGCCGGTATCGCGAAAATGGCGGATTCGCTGTCCTCATTGCTGATCAGAGCGACATCGCCCGGCACGCTGATGCCGCGTGATTTAAGGTCCTTCAGGGCGCCTAGTGCGTCGGTTCCGAAGACTAGAAAGAGGGCGTCGATCGGAGCTTTCCGGCGGTCGAGAAGGATCGAAAGTGCAACCCCGGCGCGATCATCTATCGATACGCCGGCAAGATCCTCCGCAGAAACCAGAAGGTTCTCGTCATAAATCCCCGCACTTGTCATCGTATCGATATAAAGCTGCTGTCGGTTGTCGGGAAAAGTAGGCGCGACAAAAGCTATGCGGCGGCGTCCGTGTGCTTCGATCAGATGCGCAAGGACGTTCTTCATGTTGTTTGCGTTGTTGCAGTGTATTCCGGGAACCAGATCGTTCTGGGCTCCGATACTAAAAAGCGGGATATTTTGGAATCTTCTCTGGAACTCTTCGAAAAAAGGTCCCACGATTCCGGGCATCCATCCCAAAAACATAAGACCATCCAGATCCTGGGCTTCTACGACATTATAGACATACTGAAGATCTTCGTTCCTGTGGGAATAATCTTCGTAACAGGGTCGTATGGAAAACCGGACAATCTGTACATCGTATTTAGAAGCCGCTTCCATAACGCCGCTCATCATGAGACTGTGATTATCCTGGTCTTCAAGCACGGTCAAAAAACCGATCTTCAATTTTTTCATTTGGTGTACCGCCGTCTTTTACGAGCGAAGAAAGAGCAAAATTACTCTGCTCTTATTTTACCACAGAAAAGGGGTATAAAACGCGGCATATTTTAGGTAATCAAATCATTCGAATCCGTTTGCATGCGCCGTGGGCGTAGGGAAAACACTTTGATCAGCGGTTACTATCGGTGTCGGTATCGGCGGGGACGACGGAATGCATATTCTTGACCGTGCACAGGGTGACGATCGTCTGTGTTTTTTGTACTCCGGGGATGCTTTTGACTCTTCGGAGAAGGGCTTCGAGCGTTTCCGTACTCTCGGTCACGATCTTCATAAGGTAATCGAAATCACCCGTTAAGTAGTGGCATTCGAGAATCTCATCCTGCGTATTGACAAAGGAAACGAAATGATCGGAAAAGCGCGGCTTTTCGAGACTGATAAACATCAGCGCGGTGAGCTTGCGGTTCACCGCAGACGGATTCACGATCGCTGTATACTGCGTAATAATTCCGGCCGCTTCGATCTTGCGGATGCGATCACTGGTGGCGGGAATGGACAGATTGACCTGCGCGCTGATCTCCGATATGGAAGATCTCGCATTCTTCTGCAGAAGCCTAATAATTTGTTTGTCGATGGAGTCCATAGGGCCTCCTCAAATTTTCCGTGAAATGAATACTATGTACCTCTCATTTTACGTAAAAACAGAGGCTGTTGCAACGCGAATTTTGGGCTTGCACGTCTAATTGGTCTGTTTCGGAAGTCTTACCAATGGTTCTTTTCGAGAATCGGCCTTATCCGTCTTCTGTGGACGAAACAGAATCTGACAGTATAATAGAGAGAAACGCTTGGAAGGGTCCGGGGACAAATATGTCCCGGGCCGGGAGGATAGATACATGGAACTGATGCGGATGCTGGCCGAAGAATTTACAATGCAGCCTTCCCTTGTGGAAAAGACCGTCGCGCTTCTCGACGACGGCAATACGATTCCCTTCATCGCGCGCTACCGGAAGGAAGTTACGGGGGGAATTGATGATCAGGTTCTAAGAAAGCTGTCGGATCGCCTGGAATTTCTCCGGGCTATGGAGACACGCCGCGCCGACATTCTGCGGCTGATCGGCGAACAGACCGAGATAACGCCCGCACTTCAAAAAGAAATCGAAGATGCAAAGACCCTTACCGCACTCGAAGATCTCTATCGCCCGTATCGTCCCAAACGCAAGACCCGCGCATCGGCGGCGCGCGAAAAGGGCCTTGACGTACTGGCGGATGCGCTTCTGAACCGAAGCCTGCCGGTAAACCTTCTGCTGAAGACCGCCGACTCCTGTGTGAATCCCGAGAAAGGCGTTAAGGACAGAGAAGAGGCAATGGAGGGGGCGATGGATATCATCGCGGAGACGATCAGCGACAACGCCCATCTTCGCGAAAAGCTTCGCAACATCTTGAAGAATACGGGACGGATCGTCACCCGGCAGAAGAAAAAGGAAGAATCCGTTTACGAACCGTATTACAACCATACGGAGCTGATCTCACGTGCTGCCGGTCACCGCATCCTCGCGATGAACCGCGGCGAAAAGGAAGAGTTCATCGCCATTGCTCTTGAAACGGACGACGCTCTCGCGCTCTCCCACATTCTTCTTACCGTACCCGCGGGAAACGAAACGGCTGCCGGATATATCCGGACGGCCGCCGAAGATTCCTGGAAACGTCTGCTCTTTCCGTCGCTTACGACGGAGGTTCGCGCCGAACTCACGGAAAGGGCCGAGGACGAGGCGATGGGAATCTTTTCGCAAAATTTAAGGAACCTTCTGATGATACCGCCGATGCGCGGACATATCGTACTTGCGCTCGATCCGGCGTACCGGACGGGCTGCAAGCTTGCCGTCATCGATGCGACCGGAAAGCCTTTGTACACCGATGTCATATATCCGACGCCGCCTCAGAACAAAACGGAGGAGTCCCGTACGACGCTCCTTAAGCTTCACGCACGTTTCTCCTATACGATGATTGCAATCGGCAACGGAACCGCATCCCGCGAGACGGAGCAGTTTGTCGCCTCCGTTATCCGCGACGCGAAAATAGCCGTCCGTTTCTACATGGTTAACGAAGCGGGTGCCTCCGTCTACTCGGCCTCCGAGCTCGCTGCCGCCGAATTCCCGGAACTCGATCTCACCAAAAGAAGCGCGATCTCGATCGGCCGGCGCCTCCAGGATCCTCTGGCCGAGCTCGTTAAAATTGACCCGCAGTCGATCGGTGTCGGTCAGTATCAGCACGATATGAATCCGAAAAAGCTCTCACACAACCTGGGCGGCGTGGTGGAGGACTGCGTAAACGACGTCGGGGTTAACCTGAATACGGCTTCGGTTCCGCTTCTTTCCTATGTGGCCGGGATCACAAAGCCGATCGCGGCGAACATTGTTAAATACCGCGAAGAACACGGCGTTTTCACATCGCGCGCCGAGCTCAAGGATGTCGCGCGTCTCGGCCCGAAAGCATACGAACAGTGCGCGGGATTCCTTCGCGTACCGGACGGCCCCGAACCGCTCGACAATACCCGCATCCATCCCGAATCGTATAAGATTGCCCGCGTCCTTAAGTCCCGCCCGAAGCCCTATGATCTACAGCGGCTGGCAGCAGAATTGGCCGTCGGCGTCCCGACGCTGACGGATATCGCCGCGGCTCTCGAGAATCCGGGCTACGACCCGCGTGCCGAGCTTGCCCAGCCCGAAATGACGGCGGATGTCATGGAGATCTCTGACTTGAAGGAGGGTATGACGCTGACCGGCGTCGTGCGCAACGTGTCCGCTTTCGGGGCTTTTGTCGATATCGGCGTCCATCAGGACGGTCTTGTCCACGTGTCCGAAATGGCCGACCGCTTCGTATCGAATCCCTTGGATTTTGTCCGGGTCGGGCAGAATGTGCGCGTCCGTGTACTTTCCGTCGACACGAAAAAGGGCAGGATCTCTCTCTCGATGAAAATCTGATTTATTCTCCCGATCCATCGTCGGAGTTACCTCCCGGGAAGCGCTGATTTCCGGGAGGTTCCGGCCCCGGCTTTATCTTTCCGGCTTCCTTCTTCCGGACACTGTCCCGTTAACGGTCTTTACACGAACATATGTTCCGTGCTATGATTACGGCAAAAGGAAATTATGTTCTTTTTCCGTGTCGGGAAATATCCGCAGGGAGGCCGAAGATTATGGATGTTATGGAGAAGCTCGCGATCCTTACGGATGCCGCAAAATATGACGTGGCCTGTACTTCGAGCGGTGTAGACCGCTCCGGGAAGTCCGGCAGCATGGGAAGCGCCGTCGCCTCAGGGATCTGTCACAGCTTTGCCGCCGACGGGAGATGCATTTCTCTTCTTAAGGTGCTCATGACGAATCACTGCGTCTATGACTGCAAATACTGTGTCAACCGGTCATCGCACGATACGCCCAGGACGGCCTTTACGGCTGACGAGCTGGCCGACCTCACGATTAATTTCTACCGAAGGAATTTCATCGAGGGGCTTTTCTTAAGTTCGGCCGTTATGAAGAATCCGGATTATACGACCGAGCGCATGATCCGGACGATTGAGATTCTCCGGAATACGTACCGTTTTAACGGATATATCCATGTGAAGGCGATCCCCGGAGCAGACGAGGCCCTGATCCGGAAGATGGGGCTTCTGGCGGACCGGATGAGCGTGAATATCGAGTTTCCGTCGGAGATGGGTCTTGAGAAGCTGGCGCCGCAGAAGACGCCGGAGGCGATTATCAAGCCGATGGGGCTGATCCGTTCGGGCATTGAGGAGAATTCTTCGGATCTTGTCGTGTACCGGCACGCGCCGAAATTTGTTCCCGCCGGGCAGAGCACGCAGCTGATCATCGGCGCGACGCCGGACAGCGATCATAAGATTCTGACCTTAAGCGAGGGCCTTTATAATCGCTACAAGCTGAAGCGCGTATTTTTCTCCGCTTACAATCCGGTGGTTGAGGATCCGCTCCTGCCGTCGCTTCTCTCGGCACCGCCGCTTCTGCGCGAGCACCGGCTGTATCAGGCGGACTGGCTGATGCGGTTCTACGGGTTCTCGGCCGGAGAGATCGTCGATTCGAAGAATCCGAATATGAATCTCGCGATCGATCCGAAGTGCAACTGGGCACTGCGGCATCTGGAGGAATTTCCGGTTGAAGTGAACCGTGCATCCAGGGAGAGACTGCTCAGGGTTCCCGGGATCGGAGTCCGCAGCGCGGAGGCGATTGTTCGCGCAAGACGGGCGGGGAGTCTTGATTTTGACGGCTTAAGGAAGCTGGGTGTCGTATTGAAGCGCGCGCGGTATTTTGTCACCTGCCGCGGGAAGACCGACGAGGGAGTCCGGATTGAGCCCGATGCCGTCCTTAGGGGACTTCTTTCGAAGAATGACCGGAAGATGCTTCCGGCCGCATCGGGAGATCAGCTGGCCTTTACCGACTTGCCGGAGATGGCATCTTTGTTGGGCGGCGCGCCCGTCAGCGCGTTCGGGTATTTACCGGAAGAGAGGACAGCCGTACATGCAGAACGTGAATACGAATTTGGTATACATATATGACGGGACTCTGGAGGGCTTTCTCTGCTGTGTCTATGAGAGCTATGCGCGTCATGAGATTCCCCGGGGCATCCGGACCGAAGGCGGACAGGCGGAGCTTTTTGAAGAACCGCACTGGATTACGACGGACTTGAACCACTCCGCCAAGGTCTATGAATCGATCGACCGCAAAATAGCGCTCGAAGCGCAGGACTTCGTTAAGAAGGCCTTTCTGACATGTGTCGACAACCGGGAGATCCTTATGTACCGGTTCATCCGGGAAGGCTACAAGTGCGGGAGAAGGGTTTTCGACCGCCTGACCGACGAGACAGTCGGGTCGATTACCAAAGCGGTTAAGAATCTGGAGCACGAGGCACATCAGTTCAGCGGATTTGCGCGTTTTTCTCTCTTCGACGGGATTATGGTCTCCTGCATTTCGCCGAAGAATATGGTGCTTCCTCTGCTGGCCGATCATTTCGCCGACCGTTTCCGCGACGAGACCTTCCTGATCTATGACAAGACGCACAAGATGGCGGTCGTCCACAAACCGGAAGGCACGCTCTTGACCTCGATGGAGAAGCTTGTCCTTCCGCCGATCGACAATGCGGAGAAGGCGTACAGGGAGCTCTGGAAATGTTTCAGAGACACGGTCGCCATCGAGGAGCGGTTTAATCCGAAATGCCAGATGAACCATATGCCGAAGAGATATTGGGTGGATATGCCGGAGATGGAGCAGGGATCCTGAGGGATCCGAGGACGGTTCTCCGGGTCTTAAGTTCCGTTCTACAGGGACTTTCTGTCTGCGTCTGGGCGGCGATTCCGGATTGTGATATGCTTGCTTTATTTTAACGGGGCCGCCCGAGGTGGCTTTCTGGAGAGGATGAATTCATATGGAAGAGATTACACTGAGAAAGGTGACCGCCGCGGACAAGCTCAAGGTCCTGGACTATAAGAAGGAATTCCTCATGAACAAAGACAGTCTTGACGGTACCGCCGGACTTGGAGCGGCAGATTCGTTCGAAGACTGGTTCTCAGCCATGTGCGACAATTCAAGTGAAGATACGCTCCGACCCGGACGTGTGCCGGCTTCTACCTATCTGGCGGTCCGTGAGACCGACGGGGCATTGATCGGCATGATCGATATCCGGCACCGGCTGAATGATTATCTCCTTAAGTGCGGAGGTCATATCGGCTACAGTGTGCGCAAGTCGGAACGCCGGAAGGGTTATGCGAAGGAGATGCTCGGGAAGGCTCTCGTGATTTGCCGCGAACTCTCCATCGACCGTGTGCTCGTTACCTGTGACAGCCGGAATGAAGCCTCCGAGAGGACGATTCTGGCCAACGGCGGTGTCCTGGAGAATGAAGTTCCGGACGACGGCCGCATGACAAGACGGTATTGGATAACCGTGTCATTCGAACGTTACGCCGAACGGGAACAGTGAGACCTGCGCCAGTTTGAAACACTGCAGTCCGAACGGAATTCCGATGATCGTGATGCAGAAGAAGGCACCAACCATCAGATGCGAGAGGGCAAGCTCCCATCCGAATAAGATGATCCAGATGATGTTGCCGAGGACGCTTCCGGCACCGAAGTGACCGTAGGAGATCGTTTTGCCGAACGGCCAGAGAGACAGACCGGCGAGCTTGAAGCACTGTATACCGATCGGGATTCCGATAATCGTAATGCAGCAGAGAAGACCGGTCACAAACCATTGAATTGCCAGAATAAGTCCTCCCAGAAGGACCCAGAGAATATTCAGAATTGTTTTCATACTTGTTGCCTTTCAATATTAAGAAATACGTATTGCACGCGCTATTCGATATTATATCATACCGGCAGCGGAATTACCTTCCTTTATATCGATTCGCCGTAAAATTTCAGAGCTTTCATCGCCCTTAAGGTTATCCACTTCGAGGGACGGCCACTCTTTTCGATCTGAATGTTCATTTTCCCGTTGAAAGAGAATTCGAGAAGCCACTTGCCGTCGGGACCTCTCTTCTGGAGAAGAATGAGAAGCGCGTCGTCGAGACGGGGATCCTTGATGCCCAGGTCCGAAAAAACCGTGAGAAGTTCAAGCAGATCCGTCTGATACATGCGTGGGAAGGACAGCTTAAGCCAGCCAGGGCGGGATATCTCATCGAGGTTGTGACTTTTCTTATAAATATGGTGGATCAGAAAGTACTCGGAGAGTTCGTCGATTTTCTTAAGAACTTCCGGATTTCGCTTTTCGGGCGGAATGGCGGCAAGTGCTTTCATGGCCTTCGCCGCGCCCATATGACAGGTATGCTGTCCGAGACAGGCATTGAAGAGGCGTTTCTCCGTTTCTCCTTCAGGAACTCTCTCAATACCGTCATCCGCACGCTGGTGACGTGTAATCCAGGATATCGAATCCGAGATCCTTGGGTCGTCCGCATATCCCAATCGGATGAGGCTCCAGAGCATATTGCCCGTAAGGCACGGAATAACCGTGCTTTTAAGTCCCATGTGCGTTTTTTTATTCTCCCTTACCGAGAAGCCGCCGTCCTCATAGCGGGAATGAGAAAGAATGAATTCGCAAGCCTTTCTGACGCGGTCGTCATAAGGATCCGCGGCGAGTTCGGCAAGAATAAGCAGTGTCCATACAGTGCCGTGATACTTGTCACCGTAGAAGGCACCCGGTTCGCCCCAGGACCCGTCGTCATTCTGAAGGGCGAGGAGCTGCGGTACGGCGCCGGTCTCCATAATGGCTTTTTTTGCCTCGAGAACCTCGGTATCGTTTTCTTCTTTCCCGAGAAGACCCGTCAGCGTGAAGTAACGGACGGACGGATTTTCTTTCTCAAGCAGCCACTCGTATACGTCGGATCGTTCCATAGCGACGCTCCTTCCATTAAAAACAAACGTTAAAAACAAGGTTAAAGAGCGGATGACAGAAGCCGAACATTAGAAGTCGAATATTAGAAGTCGAACGTCTCGGGATCGGCGCCGAAACGGCTGTTCTGATTGAGAGAATCGATCCGGCTCATCTCTTCGGCCGTGAGTTTGAATCCGTAGAGATCCGCGTTCCGTATAATACGGTCCTTATGGATGGATTTCGGTATGATGATATTGCCGTGCTGCAGATGCCAGCGGAGAATAATCTGTGCTTCGCCGACGTTGTGACTTTTCGCGACGGATATGATCAGGGGATGCGTCAGAAGATTTCCCTGACCCAAGGGACTCCAGGCAGTCACAGCGATCCCTTTTTCGCGGCACCAGGCGGTAAGTTCCGGCTGGGATAGGAGCGGGTGAAGTTCGATCTGATTGACGGCGGGAGTGATTTCGGCGGTTTCCATCAGAGTCTCTATGTGGCGGCGGTTAAAATTGCTGACGCCGATCGCGCGGATACTGCCGGATTTATAGATTTTTTCGAGTATGGTCCATGTCTCACGGTATTTTTCGGCCACAGGCCAATGAACGAGATAGAGATCGATATAACCGCATCCGAGTTTGTCGAGGCTTTCGTTGAAGGCCTCTTCCTGACGGTTGTCGCGCATAGATGTGTTCCAGATTTTTGTGGTGACGAAAATTTCTTCCCGGGGAATTTCGCAGTCGCGCAGAGCCCGCCCGACGCTGGTCTCGTTGCCGTACAGCGCGGCGGTATCAATATGGCGGTATCCCGCTTCGAGCGCCCAGCGGACAGCATTGTACGCTTCTTCGCCTTCAAGGGATTTGTATACGCCGAGTCCGAGCTGCGGAATCTTTATATGATTGTTAAGCGTGACGGTTGTGTGAATATCCATGGGAATTCCTCCTGCAGGTATATGTGCCTTCTATTGTGTATATCTACAGAATGCCACGAACGGGATACGAAAACTATCGATTATTATTAACGGATTTTCAAAGATATATGAAAATTGATATCAAGGAGAGACCCGCATTGGTATACCTGCATGATATACTAAAAAAGGTACAGTTCGATTCATCCCGCGGGGAGAGCGGTTATGGACAGGAAAAGCATTATTCTGATCGGAATGCCCGGATGCGGCAAGAGCACCGTCGGCGTCCTTCTTGCGAAGGCTGTTTGCAAGCGCTTTCTCGACACGGACCTCCTGATCCAGCAGCGCGAAAAGAAGCCGCTTCAGGAAATAATCAATTCCCGTGGAAATGATTATTTCGCGAGCTGTGAGGAACGCGCGATTCTGTCGATCCGACAGCGCGGACAGGTGATCGCGACCGGCGGAAGTGTGGTCTTCAGCGACAGCGCCATGCTGCATCTGAAGAGCCTGGGAACGGTTGTTTTTCTCGATACTCCTTTTCCTGAAATAAAAAAAAGACTCTGGAACCTGAAGACGCGTGGTGTTGTACTGAAAAAGGGACAGACTTTGGAGGATATTTATAACGAAAGAAGACCTTTATATGTGAAGTACGCCGATATTGCCGTCCACACCGGGCGGATGAAGACGGAGCAGGTTGTACAGACAGTCGTTGACCTTGCCGGTCTGGTACGGTGTGATCTGTAAGAAAAGGACGGGCAAACCGACTCGGCGTTGCCTTGTATTTTTCTACGGATGATCTTACAATGTTAATGTCTTGTTAGTATTCTTTAGATTCTCTTATATGGCTGCGAACCGATGCGGGAGGTAAAGAAATGAGAGGCAAATCTGTTCCGAAATTTCTTGTTTATCTATTCAGTGTATTCCTGGTGTGCGGTCTTTCTGTCGCCTTCGTGACGACTCCGGTTCTGGCCGCAGGATCGTCCGACTATACCTTCAAGGTTGAGTCGGACGGGAGCGTTACGATTACGGCCTATTCGGGTCCGGGAGGCTCCGTTGTCATTCCCGACTATATTGACGGCAAACCGGTGAAGGCGATCGGTACGGAGGCGTTTTCCAATAAAACGTCCGTTTCCGCCGTCACTTTGGGAAATAACGTGGAAGTCATCCGCTCGTATGCTTTCTATAACTGCGACAATCTCGTAAGTGTCTCGCTTCCACAAAGCCTGACGAATATATGGGACTATGCTTTTGCCCATTGCGGCAAGCTTACATCCATTCTGATTCCGGCGGGAGTGAAGGAGATCGGCACGGCCAATTTCTCGGACAGCCTCGCATTGAAGCAGATCAATGTCGAAGCCGGCAACACCGTCTACACGAGCCGGGACGGCATCCTGTTTACCGTAGATATGAAGACGCTCGTCGCTTATCCTGCGGGCAGAACCGGTGCCTACGCGATACCCGACAGCGTGACACTGGTCAGCCAGTATGCTTTTAAGAACTGCACAGGGCTTACCGGAATTACGTTCGGCGAGAATCTGGCTGAGATCGGTCAGTATGCTTTTTATCACTGTACGTCGCTTAAGGGCAGTCTCTGGTTCGGAGATGAATTCAAAATCATCGGATATTGGGCGTTTGACGGCGACGACGGCATCACCGAGATATACCTGGGAAGCGATGTTTACAGTGTTGGAATAGGTGCTTTTACCGATTGCCAGAATCTGGTCCGGTTCCGCGTGAATCCCGGCAATACCTCCTATTCGGAGCAGGACGGCGTTCTCTATAACGAGAACAAGACGATTCTGGTTCAGTATCCTGCGGCCAAGACGGGCGATTACATCATTCCCGACAGTGTTTATGAGATCCGTTACTACGCGTTCAGCAACTGTACGCGTCTTACGGGTATTACGATCGGAAGCGGCGTCGCTGCGATCGAGCATTCGGCTTTTCAGGGCTGTATCGCACTTGACGGTACCGTTGTTATACCGGATTCCGTTACGAATCTCGGGAACCAGGTTTTCGAGGGCTGCGAATCCTTAACCGGTGCGGTGATCGGAAGAGGGATTACCGAGATTCCCATCGAGACCTTTGCATATTGCACGAATCTGAATTCCGTTACGATAAACGGCAATATCACGAAGATTACCGGGAATGCTTTCCTGTACAACAAATCCCTGAAGAACATTACAATTCCCGCCGGCGTGACGGAGATCGGCAACAGCGCATTTTTCGGATGCGAATCTCTGAAAGACGCCTATTTCTTAGGGGATGCGCCGACCATGGGATCCAATGTCTTCACGTCCTGCGCCGATTCTTTCCGGGTACATTATCTGGAGACCAGGACAGGTTACACGAATCCGTGGCATTACTATACTGCCGAACCGTTCCGCGTGTCGTATACCTGTCATGTACAGAACATCGGATGGCAGGACTGGATTGCCGAAGGAATGACGGCCGGGACGAGTGGAAGGTCTCTGCGTCTTGAGGCGATCAAGATTCAGCTCGCGGGCATCACCGGTGTCGAGTACCGCACGCATGTTCAGGACTATGGCTGGATGGACTGGGTCGCGGACGGTACGCCGAGCGGCACGAGCGGCGAGTCCAAGCGTCTCGAAGCGATCGAGATTCGTCTGAGCGGTACGGCCGCGTCGACATATGATATCTATTATCGTGTTCATGCGCAGAATATCGGATGGATGGGTTGGGCGAAGAACGGCGAATCCGCGGGTACAGCAGGCTTGTCGTACCGGCTTGAGGGCATCGAAATCGTTCTCGTTCCTAAGGGCGGCGCGGCTCCCGGGCCCACAGAGCAGGCTTTTGTACAGGGCGATACGGGACCGAAAGTGCTCTATCAGTCGCACGTTCAGGATATCGGATGGCAGGATTTTGCGCAAAACGGTGCGATAAGCGGTACGAGCGGTCAGTCCAAACGTCTTGAGGCAATGTGCATCAAGCTGGCCAATATCGACGGCGGAATCGAATATAAGACGCACGTTCAGGATTACGGATGGATGGATTGGGTCGCGAACGGCGCGATGAGCGGTACGAGCGGCGAGTCCAAACGTCTGGAAGCGATCGAGATTCGTCTGACCGGTGCCGCGGTCAATCAGTATGACATCTACTACCGCGTACACGCTCAGAACTACGGCTGGCTCGGATGGGCCGCAAACGGCGAACCTTCGGGAACCGCCGGATTCTCGTATCGTCTGGAAGCCATAGAGATCATGCTGGTTCCGAAGGGCGGAAGTGCTCCGGGATCGTCTTACCGGGCTTTTGTCGACAATTCGCAGCCGGGTGTTGCTTATCAGTCATATGTTCAGGATATCGGTTGGATGAATCCTGTATCTTTCGGCGAAGAGAGCGGCATGTCCGGGCAGTCGAAGCGGATCGAGGCCGTCTCGATGAAGCTCATTAATACCGCGGGCGGTATGGAGTACAAGGCGAGTATCCAGGATTACGGATGGACAAACTGGGCTGCGGACGGAGCTGTTTGCGGCACCATCGGTGAGGGAAAGCGCCTTGAGGCAATCGCGATCTGCCTGACCGGCGAGGCGCTTGTTCAGTACGATGTCTATTATCGCGTCTATGCCGAGAGCTTCGGATGGATGGATTGGGCAATGAACGGTGCGGAAGCCGGTACGGAAGGATATTCCTATCGCGTCGAAGCCGTTGAGGTTCTTCTGGTACCGAAAGGCGGCGAAGCACCCGGGAAAACAACGGTATCCTATGTCATTACAAGCATGGGAACATAAGAAGATCAACCTGGCATCTTGAATCGTATAATTATGGAAGGGCCGCTGCATCGGCGATTGTTTAATCGCTTCTGCAACGGCCCTTTTCATTGTGAACGAAGAACGGTTACAAGAATTACTTGCCCAGAATCTTTGCGAGATCCTTTTCGGGTGTCGAGATCGGTGTGAGTCCGAAATTCGTCACAAGATAGTCGAGGACAAACGGGGATACGAACGCGGGAAGCGTCGGCCCGAGATAGATGTTCTTGATGCCAAGAGACAGGAGAGTAAGAAGGATACAGACGGCCTTTTGCTCGTACCAGGAGAGCACCATCGTCAGCGGCAGATCGTTGACACCGCATTCAAAGACGTTTGCGAGTGCGAGTGCGACCTGGATGGCGCCGTAGGCGTCGTTGCACTGTCCCATATCCATGATGCGGGGGAGACCGCCGATATTGCCCAGATCAAGATCGTTGAAGCGGAACTTTCCGCAGGCGAGAGTCAGAACGATGCTGTCCTTCGGGGTCTGTTTCACGAATTCCGTATAGTAGTTTCTTCCGGGACGTGCACCGTCACAGCCGCCGACAAGGAAGAAGTGGCTGATCTGTCCGGCTTTAACCGCATCGACTACCTTATCCGCAACGGAGAGAATGGTACCATGGCCGTAACCGGTCGTAAGGACGTTTCCGCCGTTGATTCCGGTGCGCATGCTGGTCTCCTTGTATCCGCCGAGGGCAAGCGCCTTTTCGATAACGGGAGTAAAATCCTTTTCTTCGCCGATATGTACAAGTCCGGGATACTGTACGACTTCAGTCGTGAAAACGCGGTCGCGATAGCTGTCTTTGACGGGCATCAGGCAGTTGGTGGTAAAGAGCACAGCGCCGGGAATCGCGTCGAATTCCTTCTGCTGGGACTGCCAGGCCGTACCGAAATTGCCCTTCAGGTGTGAATATGCCTTAAGCTTCGGATACGCGTGAGCCGGAAGCATCTCACCGTGGGTATAGATGTCGATTCCTTTTCCTTCAGTCTGTATGAGCAGAAGTTCAAGATCTTTTAAGTCATGACCGGATACCACGATAAACGGGCCCGGCTCGATGTAGGTGGATACTTTTGTCGGGACGGGGGTGCCGTAGGTTCCTGTATTGGCTTTGTCAAGAAGTGCCATACAGGCCAGGTTTACGGTGCCGAGTTCCATGTCGAGGGCGAGAAGCTCTTCGGCCGGAAGCTCTTCGCCGAGTGCCTTTAGGGCCTTCAGCATAAAGCGGTTTACCGTATCGTCTGTAAGGCCAAGCACGTAGGAGTGATACGCATACGCCGCCATGCCGCGAAGGCCCAACAGCAGGAGACTCTTCAGGGAACGGACATCTTCATTGCCGTTCCAGAGGGTATCCATATCAAGGGACTCGCAGGAACAGGTCTTGGGATCGCACGAATCCCCGCACAGGCGGTCGATCTCGTCCAACGTTTTCTGAATCTGGGCCTCCACAGCCTCGTCGGAAAAACTGACATTGGTAATTGTAGTAAACAAGCCTTCAAGTACGAGTTTCCAGGTTGCATCGGTCGCGTTGTTGTCTTCGACACGCGCGAGAGCGACGAGCGTGCCCGTCAGGCGATCCTGAAGCTGCGATTGCGTGGCACTTTTGCCGCATACACCTGTTGTGGTACAGGCGGTACCGCGTGCTGTTTGCTCGCACTGAAAACAAAACATTGAGTCGGTTAGAGGTGCCGAAGCACAACCTGAACATGATCCGCATGAATTTACTGCCATCTTGATTCCTCCCAGTATTATGGGGATGTCAAAATCCCCGGTTTAGAGCGACGAATGTCTTCTATACCCGAAGTATATGGATTGCGGCATGATAAATCGGTTGGAAATACAACGAAAGCGCGGACGATCTGCAATGAAATCATTTTTTATCGGCAAAGGGGCTATAAAAGCATGCTATATATTGTAGTGCTTAAACTTTAATCTCTCTCCCGAAAAGAGACAAGTACCCGCACGGTGAACAATATGAAAACAATAACCGGCTTTTGATGCGGAATCCGGTGCCCGTTTTTCCCGGAAAACCACCGGATAGTAAAAGAAAACTGTTATTTGTAACGTGCTGGGAACAGGAATATAATGAATTTGTGCAAAATGAAAATCATTTCTATTTTTCCTTCCATTATTGTATTGACAACAATTATCGGGAAGGAGTAGCATGACACGGTTGCAAAAACAAGACGAGGACCAGGTATCAAAATGGAAGTAATAGCTTTTCTGATTCTTTTTCCGTTCCTAGCCGCTCTTTTATTATCCTTTATGAGAAAACAAAGCATAATGAGAAGCGGTTTTATTTTTGTCAGTAGCGGTGCCGTTATCGCCGCGGTTCTTTACTTTTCGATCAACGGACTGATCGGAGATTCCGTTCTGAAATATCTGGATGAAGCACCGGGTTCCGAACCCGTACTCCTGATCGCCGAATGCGCGCTCATGTGTCTGGTAGTCGCCTACGCTTTCCGTTACAAGAAATACTACGTGGCGATTCTGTCCGTCGCGCAGACGGGACTTATGCTGTGGCTTGATTTAACCGGTGATCACGGGACGGTTGCCGCTCCGCATATTTATTCGGACAAACTGACGATTATGATGTGCCTTATGATCGGAATCGTCGGATCTCTGATTATCGTATATGCTGTCGGCTACATGAAAGAGTATCATCACCACCATAAGGAATTCAAAGACCGCAGCAGCTTTTTCTTCGCGATGCTCTTTGTCTTCATCGGTGCGATGTTCGGCCTGGTATTCTCCAACAATCTTCAGTGGATGTATTTCTTCTGGGAGATTACGAGCGTCTGTTCCTTCCTTCTGATCGGCTACACCAGGACCGATGAGGCCATGAACAACGCTTTCCGCGCTCTCTGGATGAACCTCCTGGGCGGCCTGGCCTTTGCCGGAGCCATTGTTTTCTCCGTACTCCAGATGCAGGTCGGAGACCTTCAGACGTTTGTCTTGAGGGGAAGAGGCAATGTGATTGCGACCATTCCGATCTTTCTTCTTGCAATCGCCGCTCTTACCAAGAGCGCACAGCTTCCGTTCTCGAAATGGCTTCTCGGCGCTATGGTCGCGCCGACGCCGACTTCGGCACTCCTGCATTCGGCTACGATGGTCAAAGCCGGCGTCTTCCTCCTGATCCGTCTCGCACCTACATTCCACGGCACTCTCGTCGGGGTCATGGTTACGACGATCGGCGGGTTTACGTTCTTTGCGGCGTCGCTTCTGGCGATCTCGCAGAGCGACGGCAAGAAGGTTCTCGCGTATTCGACGATTTCCAATCTGGGATTGATTACGGCCTGCGCCGGCGTCGGTATGCATGAAGCCGTGTGGGCAGGTATTCTTCTTATGCTGTTCCATGCGGTATCGAAATCACTGATGTTCCTATCCGTTGGATCGGTGGAGAACAGCCTGGGAAGCCGCAATATCGAAGATATGCACGGTCTGATCGTGAAGCTCCCGGGACTGGCGTTCATTATGATTACCGGTATTGCCGGTATGTTCCTCGCTCCGTTCGGAATGCTTATTTCTAAATGGGCCGCTCTAAAGGCGTTTGTCGATGCGGACAGCATACTGATGGTCGTTTTCCTGGTCTTTGGAAGCGCTACGACGCTTTTCTACTGGACAAAGTGGCTCGGCAAACTGGTAGCCGTGGTGCACAATTCCTCGCACCGGATTAGTCTCGTCGGGGTAAGTCAGTGGATTTCCATGTTCGCCCAGGCGGTGCTCATGATCATCCTCTGCCTCCTGTTCCCGCTGATTTCCTCGCTTATGGTTGAGCCTTTTCTGGCTTCGATGTTCCACGATCAGATTCCTGCGATCATCAGCGACGGCAATATGAAAATTATGGTTATGATGCTTTTCGCGATCGTGATTCTGCCGATCGCCGTACGCTTCCTGACATTCGGTAAAAATCAGAAAGTCGTCATGTCCTATATGGGCGGCGCGAATACCGGCGACGACAGGAACTTCACGAATTCGTTCGGCGAAGATACGTCGATGTACCTCGCCAACTGGTATATGGAAGACTGGTTCGGTGAGAAAAAGATCCTGAAGCCTTCGATTTTGCTCTCGGCTCTCGCCATACTTGTCTTTATGGGATTCGCGGTCGGAGGTGCTCTGTAATATGTGGAGATGGATATCTGTAGCTCTTTATCTTGTCCTTGCGCCTCTGATCGGAGGGCTTCTTGCCGGATTCGACCGTAAGCTATCCGCCCGTTTTCAGGGCAGAAAAGGACCGCCCCTTCTGCAGCCCTTCTATGACGTCATGAAGCTTTTCGCGAAGCAGGTCGTTGTCGTCAATCATGTTCAGGACTTCCTCGTCGCCGGATTCTTTATCTTTATCATCTTTACCGGCGGATTGTTCTTCTTTGGCGGAGATCTTCTTCTGGTATTCTTCGCCCTGACTCTGGCCGGAATCTTCTTCATGATGTCCGCCTGTTCGGCCAATTCGCCGTACAGCAGCATGGGCGCGCAGAGAGAACTTCTTCAGATGATGGCGTATGAGCCGATGGTGCTGATCGTCGCAATCGGATTCTACCTTGCGACCGGAAGCTTCTCGGTATCCGAGATCATCAAGGCTGGCACCCCCGCGATTCTGCAGCTGCCCGGCATCTATCTCGGATTCCTTTTCATTCTGGTCATCAAGCTGCGCAAGTCGCCGTTTGACTTAAGCACATCGCATCATGCGCATCAGGAAATGGTAAAGGGCCTTACGACGGAGATCTCCGGCAATATTCTGGCCTTTGTCGAACTGTCCCACTGGTACGAGAACGTATTCCTTCTCGGCGTCGTCGGTTTGTTCTTTGTCTACGGAACTTGGTGGAGCGGTATTCTTGCTGCCGGGATGTGCATTCTCTCGTATGCCGTAGAGGTCTTCATCGATATGCTGTTCCCCAGAGTCAAATGGCAGCTTCTGCTCAAAATCACATGGCTTGTGACGGTGGTCGCCGGAGTGACCAACCTGATCTTCCTCAGCGTAGTTAAGTAAAGCTGTAACGAAAGGCGTGGACTATATATGACGAGTATCTCCAAATCCCCATGGCTCCTGCATTATGACGGTTCCAGCTGTAACGGCTGCGATATAGAAGTTCTGGCATGCCTGACGCCTGTCTACGACGTCGAGCGTTTCGGCATCATCAATACCGGCAACCCGAAACATGCCGACATCTTTCTGATTACAGGCGGCATCAATTCACAGAACGAACCGGTCGTGAAGCAGATCTATAGCCAGATGCCCCACCCGAAAGTCGTTGTCGCCGTAGGAATCTGCGCCTGCAACGGCGGTATATTCAAGGAGTGTTACAACATTCTGGGCGGTGTCGACATGGTTCTTCCCGTTGACATCTATGTGCCCGGCTGCGCGGCTCGTCCCGAAGCGATTATCGACGGCATAGTAAAGGCTGTCGCGCTTCTTCAGGAAAAGAGAAACGCGAAGAAGAAGGAGGCAAAAAAATGACCGACGCCAATCAGATCGCCATTCTTCCCGGCGAGCTTCTGCCGAATGTCCTGAAGATGAGAGCGGAGGAGTATCGACTCATTCAGATTTGTTCTACACGAACCAAAGAGGGTTTTGACCTCGTTTACTCTTTCGGCAAGGAATACGATATGACGAATTTAATCTTCTCCGTCGGCGAGGACGATGAAGTCATCAGCATCAGCGATATTTTCCCGCCGGCATTTCTTTACGAGAATGAGATCCACGATCTGTTCGGAATCAATATCAAGATGATGAACGTGGATTACAAAGGGAATCTTTACCGGCTTTCGCAGAAGACACCCTATAAAAATATCTGATCAGGGAGGATCGATATGGCTACAAGAAGTATTGTCCCTTTTGGACCGCAGCATCCGGTGCTTCCGGAACCTATTCATCTTGACCTTGTTCTCGAGGACGAGACCGTCGTGGAGGCGATTCCGTCGATCGGGTTTATTCACCGCGGACTCGAGAAGCTCGTGGAAAAGAAAGATTTCAACGAATATGTCTATGTGGCGGAGCGTATCTGCGGCATCTGCAGCTTCATGCACGGCATGGGCTACTGCGAAGCCGTCGAGCATGTCATGGGCATCGAGATTCCCGACCGCGCAAAGTACCTTCGCACGATCTGGTGTGAGATGTCGCGTATCCACAGCCACCTGCTGTGGCTTGGGCTTCTGGCCGACGGATTCGGCTTTGAGAGCCTCTTCATGGAATCGTGGCGTATGCGCGAAAAGATTCTCGACATGTTCGAGTATTCGACCGGCGGCCGCGTCATTTTCTCGGTCAACAAGATCGGCGGCCAGAGAAAAGACATGGACGACGAGATGATCCGGAATTTCGTAACGATTCTGAGCGGCATGGAGAAGGATCTCCGCCTGCTCGCGCGGACTTTCCTCGACGATTACGCCGTCAAATCACGTCTTCAGGGCGTCGGAATCCTCACGGCCCAGCAGGCGCACGATCTCGGCGCGGTCGGCCCGTTCATGCGCGCCAGCGGTATCGCGCTCGATACGAGAAAGAGAGGCTATGCGGCCTACGGCGATCTCGATTTCGAACCGATCATCAGCAATATCGGCGACTCATATGCGAGAACCGATGTCCGTATCAATGAGATTTTCCAGTCCATCGACCTGATCCGTCAGGCAGCCGCCAAGATCCCGGCCGGCGAAGTCGCCGTACCGGTCAAGGGCTTCCCGAAGGGCGAGTACTTTATGCGCGTCGAGCAGCCGCGCGGCGAAGCGCTCTACTACGTACGATCCAACGGCACAAAGTTCCTCGAGCGCATGCGCGTCCGCACACCTACCTTCGCCAACCTGCCGGGACTGATCGAAGTTCTGAAGGGCTGTCAGCTGGCCGATGTCCCGATTCTCATCCTGACGATCGACCCGTGTATCAGCTGTACAGAGAGGTAAGAGAAGCACTATGAGCGTTATCAGTTTTTCGAGAACCATTCTGAAGAATCTTTTTTCCAAGCCTGTGACACGCCTTTACCCGGCGGTGCCGAGAGAATATCCGGCGCGCACGAGAGGCCAGATCGGCATTGATATCGATTCGTGTATTTTCTGCGGTATCTGCTCGAAAAAGTGCCCGACCGGCGCGATTACTGTCGATAAAGCAGCGACGTCGTGGTCGATTGAGCGTTTCGGATGCATCCAGTGCGGTGCCTGCACGGAGGTTTGCCCCAAGAAGTGCCTATCCATGCTGACGAACTACACCGATCCCCAGCCGAAAAAATCGGTTGATCTTTATACGAAGACTCCCGCCGAGCCGGAAAAACCGGTCGAGGTATCTCCTGCGGAGAAGAAGGAACAATAATATGCACGATTATCACAAAGCAAAAGACATGGTCGAGTACGCGGAAGCCAAAGCCAAAGAACTCGGCAAGACCCATATAACCAAGATTTTCATGAAGATCGGAGACAGCTCCGGCTATTCGGCGGACAGCGTCGTCATGTACTTTAAGGAATTGTCCGCCGGCACCGTATGCGAGAATGCGGAAGTAGTCGTGACACCGGTTAAGGCTATGCTCGAGTGCCCCACCTGCGGCAAGAACTTCCCGCGCAAGCTGATGGAATACAATTGTCCCGATTGCGGGATTGAAGGTCTTCCCGGCAAAATCGGAACGGAGATCGAAATCGAGGGCGTAGAAGCCGAATGACCCTTCTCATCACGGTTCTCGGCATTGTGCAGGGTGTGGGTTACCGCCCTTTTACGGCACGACTTGCGGAACGCCTCGGCATACGGGGTTCCGTCCGGAATACGGGAGGAGTCGTCGAAATCCGCGCGGCCGGTGACCGGGAGACACTCGATACATTCATACGCTTGCTCTCGGAGGAATGCCCCCGGGGAGCCCGGGTTACCTCGGTAACCGTTGTCAAGGAATCGGACGGCGATCTGCCGGACGGGTTCACGATCATCAGGAGTCGCGAAAACGAAGAGCATACGCCGGTGCTTCCGGCCGATCTTCCCATGTGCGATGCATGCAGGGCCGAGCTTTACGATCCGGAGAACCGTCGCTATTCCTATCCGTTTATCAGCTGTACGGACTGCGGTCCGCGCTTCAGCATTATGAGAAGCATCCCTTATGACCGCGAGACGGTTACGATGGATGCCTTTCCCATGTGCGGGGATTGTGCGTCTGAATATCGAGGAGACGACCGTCGGCGCCATGCACAGACGATCTCCTGCCTGTCCTGCGGTCCGCAGCTTCTTCTCCGGCAGAACGGCCGCGAGTATGAAAAGAATGAGGCGATGCGCCTTGCGATCGAGACACTCCGTGCGGGAGGCGTTCTCGCTGTAAAAGGGATCGGCGGGTACCAGCTCGCCTGCCGACCGGACGACGCGGCGGCCGTTCATAGAATCCGCGATATCAAGAACCGCTTAAAGAAGCCCTTTGCCGTCATGTTCCCGGATCTCGATTCCGTTCGGTCACTGTGCCTTGTGTCCGCCGAAGAAGAAACGCTTCTTACCTCGGCCGCGAGACCCATCGTACTCTTAATGCCGATTGACGATTCGATCTGGCCGGAGACAAGCGCCGGAAGCCGCTTTCTCGGCGCCTTCCTGCCGAATACGGGACTGCACCAGCTTCTTACCGACGATCTTGGCCCGCTTATCATGACAAGTGCCAATCTGTCCGGAGACGCGATTCTGTTTCGTGACGAGGAGATTATTCGCGCGAAAAACCTTGCGGTGGACGGCGTTCTTTACCACACACGGGAGATATTAACCCCGCTCGACGACTCGGTCGTCAAGGTGACTGCGGGCCGCAAGCAGTTGATCCGAAGGAGCAGAGGATATGTGCCGCTCCCGGTATCTCTCGAAAAGGCCGGCAACGAGTCGATTCTGGCGTTCGGCGGCGATCTGAAGAGCACCTTCTGCCTCTATAAGGACGGGCGCGCCTACATGAGCCAGTACTTCGGCGACATTGATAATTACACTGTGCGCAGGAACTATATCGCGGGCGTTTCGCATATGAAGAAGCTTTTCCGCATTGAGCCGCAGATTCTGGCCTGCGACCTGCACCCTCTCTACCAGACATCTGACCTCGCCGCCAAGTGGTCGGCGCCTTCCGAGGATGACGTATTGCCGTGGGACCGGCCGAACCTGCCGGTTGTCCGCGTTCAGCATCACCACGCGCACATCGCCTCCGTAATGGCCGAACACGGACTCGAGAGCGTGATCGGCGTCGCCTTCGACGGCACCGGATACGGAACGGACGGAGCGATCTGGGGAAGCGAGTTTCTTCTCTGCCGCGGAGCCGGATATGAGCGGATGGGGCACCTAAAGTATGTGACGCTCTGCGGAGGCGACGAAGCTGCCAGAAATACGGAGATGACGGCATTCTGCTATCTCCCGGACGGCGGTTTCGAACCCGGGCATACGGATTCCGGTGTGATCCGGGCGGTTTTAAAGAGCGGCCTCTTTACACAGAAAACAAGCAGCATGGGCCGGCTTTTTGACGCTGTCAGCGCAATTCTTCATATCTCGCGCGAAAATACGTACGAGGGCGAATCGGCCATCCTTCTCGAAAATGCCGCGTACCGGGCGATTACCGGTAAAATCGCGCCGTATCCGCTTAACTTCCCGTTATCTTTCGAGGAGGGGCAGATCACGGCGGATCCGGTCGCTGTTATAATGGAGATCAGCCGCGCATACGGGGAAGGCTCGGACGTATACGCCCTTGCGCTCGGATTCCATTATGCCGTCGCCGAAATGACCGCGGGCATCTGCCTTCGAATCCGGGAGAAGAGCGGTGAGAACAGGATCGCGCTGTCCGGAGGCGTTTTCGCGAATGAAATATTGACGACGAACTGTATCGCCCTTCTGGAAAAGAACGGCTTTCACGTATATATGAACGAACAGGTTCCGGCAAATGACGGAGGTCTCGCTCTCGGACAGTCCTTCGTAGCCGGCAGAACATTGATTTGAGGTAAAGAAAGTATGTGTGTTGCAATGCCCGGAAAAGTTATATCTGTAAACGGAAGCAAGGCTGTCGTTGATTTCAGCGGCAATCAGATCCATGCGGAAGCCGGACTTGTCAAAATCAAGCCGGGCGATTCGGTCCTGGTACACGCGGGTTGTATCCTGCAGGTGATGTCGGACGAAGAGGCGGATTCCTTAGCCGATCTTTTCAAAGAGCTGGAAAACTTATGAGAGACATACGTAAATTCCTTCTGGAATACGACGGACCACCCGTCAATATTATGGAGGTCTGCGGTACACATACCGCATCCGTCGCCCATAACGGAATTCCGAGCCTTCTTTCTCCGAAAATACGGCTGATTTCCGGACCGGGATGTCCCGTGTGCGTGACCGTCACAGACTATATCGACCGCCTGATTGAGCTCTCACTCACGCCGGGAACCGTCGTCGCGACGTTCGGCGATATGCTGCGTGTCACGGGGAGCAAACAGAGTCTTAAAGATGCCCGTTCGGACGGGGCGCTGGTCAAAATGCTGTACGCACCGTCAGACATTATCCCGCTGGCAGCCGCCGAACCGGAGAAGACATTTGTGTTTGCGGCGGTCGGATTCGAGACGACAACCGCTGTTTATGCCGCTCTGATCGACGATCTGGTCACATCCGGCGTCACGAATGTGAAGCTTCTGACCTCCCTGAAGGTGATGCCGCCGGTTATTGACTGGGTCTGCCGAGAAGAAGGCGGAATCGACGGATTCCTTGCGCCCGGGCACGTCAGTGTGATTACGGGAAGCAATCTCTTTGTTCCGATTGCCAAAGAATACAAAATCCCCTTCGCAGTGGCCGGTTTTGAAGGCGAGCAGATATTGATGGCGCTTTATGCCTTGGTGAAAATGATTCGTGCCGGCGATTCCCGCGTGATAAACCTCTATCCGGAAGCCGTTACGGCCGAAGGAAACCGTACCGCCCAGGAAATGATCGCGAAATACTTCGAGCCCTGCGACGCCGCATGGCGCGGGATCGGCATCGTCAAAGATTCCGGCATGCAGCTGAAGGACGAATACAAGAACTTCGACGCGGGAAGCCGCGACCTTTGCTCTGACGTTACCCTTCATCCGGAATGCCGGTGCGGCCGGGTCATTACCGGTGCGATGAAGCCCGTCGGATGCCCCCTATTCGGGAAAAAGTGCACGCCGGAGAATCCGATGGGTGCCTGCATGGTATCTTCCGAGGGCAGCTGCCATAGCTATTACGTGAACAGGAGAAACGATCTATGAGAATTACGACCGAGCACGGCGCCGGCGGGCACGCGACCTCCGAACTGATAACGTCCGTTTTCGCGCGGCATTTCAAGAATCCGGTCCTCATGAAGATGGAAGATTCCGCCGTTGTTCCCGGAGCCATGCGGCTTGCGATGACGACGGACAGCTTCGTTGTGACGCCGCTCTTTTTCGCGGGCGGGGACATCGGAAGCCTCTCGATCTGCGGAACGGTCAACGACCTGTCGATGAGCGGGGCCGTGCCCCAATACATCACCTGCGGCTTCATCATCGAAGAAGGCGCGGATTCGGACGACCTCGACAGAATAGCCGCATCAATGGCGAGAACGGCTGCGGAGGCTGGAGTGATGATTGTCGGCGGCGACACCAAAGTCGTCGAAGGCAAGGGAGGTATCTACATCAATACCTCAGGCGTCGGATTCCTGCCGGAGGGCGACTTCACCGTCAGCTCCTCTTTTTGCAGGGAAGGGGATGTAATACTTCTCTCGGGCAACCTAGGCGACCACCACGCGGCGATCCTTTCGGCGCGGATGGGCATAGTCAACACGATCCGAAGCGACGCGGCGCCCCTTAACGCCATGACCGCGGCTCTTATGAAGAGCGGGGCGCGGATTAAATCCATGCGCGACGTCACCCGGGGCGGCCTTGCGACCGTCCTTCACGAGCTTGCCGCGGCTTCGGGAAAATGTCTTGATATCGAAGAAGCGAAGATTCCCGTAAGTCCGAAGGTCCTGGGTCTCTGCGGGATCCTGGGACTCGATCCTCTATATATGGGAAACGAAGGAAAAATGATTGCGGTTGTCGCCGGGGAAGATGCGGACAAGGCACTTGCGGCCATGCGCGAAAGCCCGTACGGCGAAAACGCGGCCGTCATCGGCAAGGTCATTCCGGGCGAAAAGGGAACACTTCTTCTCGAGACAAAGACCGGCGGCACGAGGCTTCTGACCGAGCTATACGGGGAAGGGCTGCCGAGAATTTGTTGAACGTCAAAACTCTTTTCTCCGGCGTGAATGTCAAAAGCCCCTTCTTCCGGCGTACGAACAAGTCCTCGGATCGCAAGCGATCCTGCGGAACTACGGCGGAGAAGGGGCTTTCTCCATTTCATAGAGTGCCACCGGAAGTTAGTACGTGAATCTCTACTTCAGATTATATTTGTCTGAGTGCGTGCGTTTTGTGAGCGAAAGTCTCATTTCCGAGCATCCGCAGGCTTTAGCCGAGGACCTGCGGAGGAAATGAGAGCTTACGCGACACTTCGGCGGGAGAAAAGAGTTTTTCCGTTTCATAGGCGGCACCGGAAGTTGGAGCGTGAACCAATACTTTAATTGAGATCTCTCGTTGAGCGTGCGTTTTAGGAGCAAAAGGCTCGCGGTTCGAAACATCCGCAGGCGATAGCCGAGGACCTGTTTCGAGAGCGAGAACTTTTGCGACACTTCTGAGGGAGAAAAGAGTTTTTCCGTTTCATAAGGCGGCACCGGAAGTTGGAGCGTGAGCTCTAGCTTTAGAGCACATTTGTCTGGATGCGTGCGTAATGTGAGCAAATGTCGCAATCTCATTGAATGATTCCGGAATCCGGTATTCAGGCTGTTCTTCAGCACGGGTATCCGTACCAGACGAACGGTCTCTCAACGGCCATGACGCAGCTCTCGCGCTTGCACGGCATCTGTTCAATGTGGGTGTAAACGGTGTGGTCGCGTCTGCCAAAATCAAGACAGGAAATCCTAGTACCTGGACAATTGTTTGCGGCACCTTGCAGTGTACAGCACCGGTTATGCAAGTATTCACCGATGGCTGAATAGTAGATAATCTTACGCATAATTGGCTTTGCTCTGTGTAATCAGCTTCTAAGACTCCATACCCTACTGAACGCATTTTTCACGTGATACAATAGGAGAAACGAACAGGAGGAATCAGCATGAATCGCGACGAGAATCTTTTCTTAGCTAAGAAGTTATTTGTAGAACTTATTTATAATGCCGCTTATGTTGAGGGCTGTAATGTTACTTTCCCGCAGACTCAAACGATTCTCGACGGAGCTGTTGTGAACAATGTTGCGGTTAGTGACATTCAAACCGTTCTGAATCTTCGTGACGGATGGAAGTTCGTTTTGACTCATATAGATGATATGTTGGATCTGGATTTCATTTGCAAGATCAACGAATATGTTTCCAGAAACGAGAGCCTTGATTGGGGTGCGCTCCGCACAGGATCCGTTGGAATAGGTGGAACAGATTATAAGCCCGCGGTTCCGATGAAAGAGACCGTTACAAAAGATCTCAATGAGATAATGCAAGGCGAAGATCCTGTCGATCAAGCACTAAACCTGTTTTGTTATGCAGTACGAAGTCAACTATTTTGGGATGGGAATAAGAGAACGGCAACGATGGTTGCCAATAAAGTCCTTATTCAGAATGGTCAAGGATTGCTGACGATCGACTCGAAGAATGCCGAAGAATTCAATCAGTCACTTTTACATTATTACGATACAGCGGATAAAGGTCCTCTGCTCGCTTGTCTCACGAAGTGCATTAAGAGTATGGAGCGCAATCTCAACAAAGAGGGTGCAAAGCAGAAGCACGACAAAGAAGATTTGGAAAGATAAGGCATTACCGGAATCGATTTTCTTTATCAGCGGAGCAAATGCTACGCTTTGGAAATGTTGAATAGTAATATTGGGAAGAATTGCTTTTGATTAACTTCAAAACTCTTTTCTCCGGCGTGCGAACAAGTCCTCGGAGCCCGTTGGGCTCCTGCGGAACTTCGGCGGAGAAAAGAGTTTTTCCGTTTCATAGGCGGCACCGGAAGTTGGAGCGTGAACCAAACTTCTGTCATTCTCCACCTCAACGCGGACCCGTTCAGAGCAAAAGTCTCGTTTCCGAGCATCCGCAGGCTTTAGCCGAGGACCTGCGGAGGAAACGAGATCCTTTTGCGCCGCCGAGGACCTGTTTTCGAGAGCGAGAACTTTTGCGACACCGAGGACCTGCGGAGGAAATGAGAACATTTGCTCTTTTGGGTGCTATAATCAAATAAAGTATTGCTTTAGGAGAATTGTATGCTGCGTATTGAGAATTTAACCAAGACATATCCCGGCGGCAAGGTCGCCGTACGTGACCTGTCCCTTCACGTCATGGCAGGGGATTTATTTGGCTTTATCGGGCAGAACGGCGCCGGCAAGACGACGACCATCAAGTCGTCCGTCGGAATTCTTCCTTTTGAATCCGGCGAGATTTTTGTTGACGGCCATTCGGTTAAGAAGGATCCGGTAACCTGCAAGAAACTGATCGCGTATCTGCCGGACAATCCGGACCTCTATGACGCGTTGACCGGAATTCAGTATCTGAATTTCATCGCAGACATTTTTCGCGTATCGGGGGAGGACAGGAAGGCAAGAGTCGGCAAGTACGCTCAGCTTTTGGAGATGGAGACGAGTCTCAACACTCCGATCTCCTCTTATTCGCACGGTATGAAGCAGAAGCTTGCGCTGATTTCCGCTTTTCTTCATACTCCGAAACTTCTGATCCTCGACGAGCCGTTTGTCGGTCTCGATCCCAGAGCCGCCTTTACGCTGAAGACCGTTATGAAGGAGTTCTGCGATCAGGGCAATTCGATTTTCTTCTCGACTCATGTCCTCGAGGTTGCGGAAAAGCTCTGCAACAAGATCGCGATTATTAAGGACGGCGAAATGATTGCCTGCGGCTCGATTGACGAAGTGAAGGGCACGCAGTCTCTCGAAGAAGTGTTTATGGAGCTGACGGATCATGAGTAATTTCGGCAAACTGATTAAAGTCAATTTTCTTGTTTTCTGGGGGACTTTAAAGAATCGCAAAAAAACCGGACGCTACGCGGCTTCGGGTACGATGATGTTTCTTCTGATCGCTTTCTTCGGACTGATGATGGCCTTTCAGTCCGTCATGCAGACGACCGCTTTCATTCAGGAAGGTTACCCGGAGCTCTCTGTCTTTCAGAGCCTTATGTCATCGCTGACGATCGGTTTTCTCTTTGGCCTTATGCGATCGGCGACGTCTCCCGCGTCAAAGGATGCGGACATGCTGCTCTCGCTTCCGATCCGTAAGATTGTCGTTATCCTGAGCAAGGTTGTGACGCAATACATCTTCGACGGACCGTTGATTCTTCTTATTTTTATTCCGTCCGTGGTTTCATATTATGCCATGGCTGTAAGAGATCCGGGAATGCTTACACGCGGACTGATCCTCGCGTTTCTTCTGCCGCTCCTGCCGATCGCCATTTCCTATCTGCTCGGCACGCTGATTTCGATCCTGCGCGAAAAGTTCCGTATGACCGGGATTCTTACGACGATTGTTCTCATGCTGATTGTCGTTGGCTATATGTTCATTAATTTCCAGTCTTCCGGCCTGTTGGCGCAGGTGTCGGATGGCGGCAAGGTGGACTCGGCGGCGATCATCGGGAAGTTTGCGCCGCTTTCGTGGCTGACGCATTCTGTGCTCGACGGCGGGCTTCTGCCGATCCTTTTCTCGCTTCTCATGATTCTGGTTCCGTTCTGGATCAGCATGCTGCTGTTCGCATCGCGGTTCGGAAGACCTGAGAACGGATATCATTCAACAAGCCGCGTACTCGGTTTCGAGGTGAAATCGCCCAGAATGTCGCTTCTCCAAAAGGAAGTAAGACGTTACTTGAGCTGCACGATCTATCTTTTCAACACGGCGTTCGGCCCGCTTCTTCTGATCATCTTTGCGGCTGCCGTCGCAATTATGGGACCGGAGAAGATCGTGTCTTCGATGAATATACCGGTGACTGCTCAGGATACGATACCCAGGGACCTGATTAATGTTCTTCTCGGCTGCGTTTTCTTCTTTTTCCCCGCAGTTACGTCTACGTCGGCGTCCGCGATTTCGCTGGAGGGCAAGCAGCTCTGGATTCTTAAGGTACACCCCGTCCGCACGTCGGATATCTTCTGGTCGAAATATATGCTGAATATCCTTCTCATGGTACCGGTCAGTATTCTGGCCGTTTTCGCCGTCGGTATAAGGGCAGGCATGCCTCTTCCCGGTATGCTGGGTCTTGCCGTCGCAGCATCGCTTCTCGGCATACTGATTTCTTTTGTGGGCTTGATTGTGAATCTCTGGTTTCCCCGTTTTGACTGGACGAGCGAAACCTCTGTGGTCAAGCAAAGCATGAGTGTCATGATGACCATGCTTGTCGGTTTTGCATCCGTGGCGCTGCCGATCGTTTTGTATTTTACACTGCTGTCAAAATACGGTTTTAACGGATTTGTTATAGTCAGCATATGTGTTTACGGCCTGCTGGCCGCAGTCGCGTATCTGTACCTGAACACGAAAGGCAAAAAGATCTTCGAAGCCTTATAAGATGTGAAGAAAATCAAGCAGACGCTCGACGACGAAGACCGCGGCGCAGGCGGAAACGGACACAACGAGAAGGCTCTTTCTATGCCAGGCCAGTACGAGGGCGACGAGCGTTCCGGCGATCGACGAGATCAGGGACGCGGTCGAACTGAAAATCGAGGGAAAGACCATCGCCGCAAGAATACCATAAGGAAGATAACAGAGCAGGGAAGAAATGTACCTGCTCTTTATTTTTTTGCGAAAAAGCGCGAGCGGCAGCGCGCGCGGAAGATAGGTGCAGAGCGTCATGACAAGTATGATAATGAGAATCCGTGCCGTGCTCATTTTGCCGCCTCCTTATTCTCCGCGGCATCGTCTTTGATGTCGAGCGGAAATAGGAATGCGGCCAGTGCGGCGGAAATTACGCCGCAGATTATGATGCGCCATCCGCCGCCTATTTTCGAAAGGACAGGAACAAAGGTTAGAAGACAGCTGATGAGGACCGAGAGAAGGATCACTTTCGTGATCGGCTTCGAATCGCGCGCGGGCGGTACGATGATCGCGATAAACATCGCATAGAGTGCGATCCCGAGCGCCGTTCGGACCATCACGGGAAGGGCGGAGCTCATAAGAACACCGAGCACCGTACCGACATTCCAGCCAGTATAGGAGCAAAGGATGATTCCCATCATGTAGCGCATGGTAAGCGGCTCTGTCTTCTGGATCGAGATGCCGAAGACCTCGTCGGTATTGCCGAAGGCGATGAGCAGGCGCTGCCCGAAAGTGATTTCGGGACTTAGTTTCTGCGACAGGGAAAGCGACAGCAGAATGTAGCGTATGTTGATGATGAGAAGAGTGAAGCAGACCTCCCAGAGGCCCGCGCCGGAGCGGATCAGATCGATGCCCGCAAACTGTCCGGTGCCCGTGAAATTTGTGACGGAAAGAAGCACGGGGGACCATAAGGGGAGTCCCTTTTCGACGGCGAGCATGCCGAAAGCAAATGCCACCGATATATATCCGAGAGCTATGGGAACGCCGTCTTTTAGACCTTTGCGAAACGAGAGCATGTAGTCTGCCTCCGGGAAAAAGTATTCGTTTATTATAACATGGTTTTCTCCGGAAGGCCGTATAAACGCACGCGGCACTTTCCACCGGTGCCCACATGCGTTACAATATGTATATATACGTTAACAGGCCGCTGTCGGCGATCGCCTGAAACCACGTAATCATTCCAAAGGCGGTGACAGGGTATGAAAGATGTTTTTAAATTCCTGATCGGAAAATATAACGAGATTGACAAACCGATCTTCACCAAGCCGTATGTCGATAAGACCTATGACATGCTCGAGCTGGCCAGACGGCTTGATAAAGCGCCCGAAGAAACCAAGCCGATTTTTCGGGAAGCAATGGAGACAATGGCCGCCAGAATCAAGGCTCATCAGACGATTCACGATCTTCTTGAAAAGAGCGATCTTCCCGTCCTCATTCTCTATGATTTGCATATACTCTGCTCCGCCGGCGCAGCCTCGATCGACTATGTCGTACTGTCGAACCGCTTTGTACTGGCTCTGTCCTGTCCTTCGCAGGAGGACGGTTTTACCGCGGAAGAATCCCGCGCTTCGGCCGCTCCCGGCGAACATCACCATCTTTCCTCGAGCGAGCACAGTGCGCTCATTCTGACGGAGATGCTTCGGGATGAGAAACTTCTGAGCAAGAAGGATCTCAAAATGGTCTGGCCGATTACCGTTCTTCCGGAACCCTCTTCGGATCAGACCTTTGACGAGCCCTTAGGGACCTTCACCTCGACCCAAAGCAGGGCATATCCGGAAATTCGCCGCGCGCAAACTGTACGCCCGGCTGATCTGATCGATTATATCAAGAAGCTCTTTCAATTTGACGACGCCTACACATGGGTATCCAATACGGATCTTTATCATATTTCTTCCGCGCTTTTGACCTATGACAAAAAAGCGACGGATGACGGGGATAAAGAGGAAGGATAACGGTATGCCGTTTTCTCTTTATGATACGGAAGAAAAAGAAAGCGCGCTCAAGGCGCTCGAAAAAAGACGTGAACAAATCTCGTCTGGCATCACCGAGTCTAAAGCAAAAATCCGGCAGCTCAGAGCCTGCTATGAGCTCTCCGTAAGCGATATCGAAGTATTGAAGAAGGAGAGCATATCCACGACTTTTCAACGGCTGATTCATTTCTACGATGGCAAAATCAACCGTGAAATGCTGAATTTGCTCGAGGTGAAGCTGACCTACGAGAGGGAGAAGGAGCATCTCTCTGATTTATCGGAAGAACTCAAGATTATCGACAACCACAAAGAGATTCTAAGGACGAGCATTGCCGCAGAACAGGAAGCGCGTCAGAAGTCCGGGATAACCGGGACCGATTGTGAAGGAGATACTAAGATCGGCGACGAACGGCAGCTGGCAGATGAAATTGCCGCCACCGTTCATAGAATCGTTCTCGGAGAAGGTTCTCTGAAGCTTGCCAACAAGGTCGGCGGATCGGCAAGAGCCATGTTCGACTTGCTTCTGAAGGCCGAAGAACTTACCGCAAACAACGCATGGGGCCCCCCCGGTCTTGTAAGCCGTACCAGGAAATTGAGTTTTATGGATACGGCCCAGTCGACGGTCAGCCGGTTTGCCATGCAGATCAAGGATCTGGAAAAGGAGCTCTCGGATATACATCTGTCCGGAACAGAGCTTCTCTCCGATATTTCATCGGAAAGTCATATGGTGGATTTCTGGCTTGAGACGATTATGAGCGGGCGCGATATGAGTCTTCTTCTGAAGACGGATAAGGACAAGCTTGTCGTCATAATAGGCCGGATCGATGCGATCATTGAATCCCTTGACAGGAAAATAGCCGCGGACAAGAGCCGATTGTCCTTGCTGGAGAAGCAAAAGGAAGAATCGGCCCATGCCGCGCGGTCCTGATCTCACGAAAAGAAGTGACGGTTATGGACTCATTATATCTGGTTACCGGAGCCGCCGGCCATCTCGGAAATACAATCGTCCGGGAGCTAGCGGATAAAGGTGCGCCGGTACGCGCACTGATTCTGCCGAGTGAAGAGACCGACGCCTTGAAATCATTACCCGTTGCAATTTACCGGGGGGACGTTACGGTTCCCGATACGCTTGCCTCTTTTTTTGACGTTCCTGATCCCGCAAATACGGTTGTCATTCATTGCGCGGGTATCGTGTCGATTACTTCGGCCTTTAATCCGGTTCTGCATCGGGTCAACGTTACGGGGACGATGAATATCTGTGATCTCTGTGTGGCGGGAGGTATTGGACGTCTTGTTTATGTCAGCTCGGTGCATGCGATTCCGGAAGCCCCGCACGGGCAGACGATTATCGAAACGCCGGACTTTTCGCCGGATCGTGTCGTAGGTGCCTATGCGAAAACAAAGGCCGAAGCTTCCCTGTATGTTCTTCTTGCGGCTCGGGACAGGGACCTTAAAGCCGTGATCGTACATCCGTCCGGGATCATCGGGCCGGGCGATTACGGAACGGCGCATATGACACAGATGATCGCCGATTATATGAACAACCGGCTGACCGCCATCGTCAGGGGCGGATATGATTTTGTCGACGTACGGGATGTCGCGGCCGGAATACTGTCGGCTGCAGAGCACGGACGGAGCGGCGAGTGCTATATACTTTCGAACCGCTATTACGAGATTCACGAAATCATGGATAAGCTTCACGAGATTACGGGGCACAGAAAGATCCGGACGGTTATGCCGCTTTGGTTTGTGCGCCTGACCGCACCGCTCTCGGAAATCTACTATAAAATCCGAAAAAACCCCCCGCTCTATACAAGCTACTCGATCTATACCCTGTTCTCAAATTCGCATTTCAGCCACGAAAAAGCGGACCGCGAATTGTTTTACCGGACGCGCAGCCTTCGGGAAACCTTGTCGGATACCGTACGATGGATGGAAGAGCATAACAGAATTTCCGTCCGGAACAGCAAGTATTAGTCCGTCTTTCCCGGTGTGCTTGACGGCTTATCATCCGTCGGCTCGTCCGGAAGATCTTTTCGCTTATTAACTTCGTCGGCGACGGCAGGAATGAGAGACAACAGGACGAAGATCAGAGCCGTAATGATCAGGGATGCGATTTCAATGTTCCTGCCGACATACGTTCGTACAATCAGATGAATTCCGATATTAACAAGTACGCCGATGATCAGGAATGAGAACGACATAAGCCGGAAGCGGTTAACCTTTGTGTACCGGAAGAGAAGATAAATGACTAAGAGCGGCAGAACGGAAATCGCAAGGATCGGAATTGCGAGCGGAAGGACCCAGTCTTTTGCAGGGCCGATGAGCTCGATGAGAAACAGATATCCAATAGAAGTGACGATGAAAAGCAGGCAGGACGTCAGAATTTTGAATTTCTTCATTATGAAAAAGGGCGCCATGGTAAGCCAGATCATCACAACTGCGCCAAGAGGATAAAGAGACCAGTCGAAACGCCGGCTGATCAGAAAATTCACCAGAAGACAGATCAGCAGAGCCGTGACAAAAACCATGGTCAGCATGGAAAATGCGATCCCCGACGACTTGTACCGCGTTATTTTCTCGGCATAGTCGATCATGTCTGTCACAAGGGCATCTTCCTCTTCGGGCGGCTGGTAACCGGCGGGATTTCTTTCGCCGCTCAAGAGCTCACCGGGTGAGATGCCCAGTACCTCCGACATAAGAGGCAGGAGAGAAATCTCCGGATATCCTTTGCCTTTTTCCCATCTTGCAATCGCCATAGCAGAAACACCCAGCCGCTCGGCCAGGTCCTTCTGTGTCATCGCGTTTTCTTTTCTCATAGCCGCGATCATCGCGCCGAATTTCCTGTTATCCATACGATACTCCTTTGATTCGAGTAAATGGATTCGGTAAGAAATGTGATATTGATTTCAATTTCATTATACAGCAAAAGAAGGCGTCCCACTTCGTATCCGTGAGACGCCATCCTTCTTTTAAGCTGTTTGGAGTTAATAAGTAATCTGAACTCCGGCCAGAATTTCATCGTATTCGCCCGTCATGCCGTCAAAGGTCTCGGCTAAATCGGCGAAAAGGAACGAGAAGATTCTGCCTCCGGCACTTACGTAGATAATCCGGTACTTGAAGGACATATCACTGATGTCGCACGTCAATACAAATTGTCTGGCCTCCTGCCCGGCGACGGTTATCGTTTCGGGATCACCTTCGTATACGACATTGTCAAACGTTTTCGAAAAGACATCCTTGGCTTCGATTACGATCTCATCGAGTTTGTCGCTCTTGAAATATTTCTCTTCCGTCACGATAAAACTGGAAGTGACTTTCAGATACTGGAGGATAGCAACCGAACCATCAACCGGCTCCCATCCGTCCGGTACTTCGGCCGTGATGGTTACTTCGACAGGTGCGGACGAAGCTGCCGTCGTTTCGGCTTCGGTCGCTTCGGTGGTCGCCGCCGTTGTTTCCTCTTCTGTTGTTTCTTCTGATGTTTCTTTGGTCGTCGCTGCGGTAGAGGTGGATTCGGAGACATTTGAATCTTTCGGCTGACATGCCGCGACAGAAAAGGCCATTACCGAAGCAAGACACAAGACTAGTATTTTCTTCATATCATCATTCTCCCGATTATTCTATCATTGAGACGCGTATACATGGACGGTCTGATTGCTTCCATTATACCACGGTCAAGATTTTATGACATATCCCGGAGCGATTGATATGAATCTGCGCGAAGAGAGAACGGATTACGCGAGAGTCAGGCGCTCCTCATATTCCTTCAATACCAGAGCGACGGTCATGTTGCCGTTTCGGCAGCGAAGGTCGTCGATGAATTGCTTCTGATCTGCATCCGACTTCATCTCTATATGGTACGAGAGATCAAAGAGCGTTCCGAAATCGCTGGTTTTCACTTTCTTAAGTTTCCAGGAATTCGTATAGCGATTGAGAATATCGTCGAAAAGCCCCTGATAGTTCTGGTTTTCGGGGACGGTTATCGTAAGCTGCATGTGACTGCTTTTGGAAGTGCCGAATTTAAGGAAGTGCATAAGAACCATGACAAGGCATAGAATGACGGCAAAAACGGCAGCATACGGGATAAAGCCCATTCCGCAGGCAAGTCCGACGGCCATGGTGAAGAAAACATAAGCGATATCCTTCGGGTCGCCGGGAGCGCTTCTGTACCGGATCAGACTGAAGGCACCCGCGAGACTGAAAGCACGCGCCACATTGCTTCCGATCAGGAGAATGAGAACCGAGATGATGGCGGGCAGCATAACCAGAGTGACGATGAAGCTGCCGGAATATCCCTCTCGTTTATGTGTCAATAAATAAACCAGGCTAATGACGAGTCCGAGTACAAGAGATGCGCCGATCGCGGCCAGAAGAGCGGTTAATGTGACGGAATCTTCCGCCGTCGTGTAAAAAAGTGAATCTAACATATACTTTTACTCCTTACATATTCGGTTCCGTATTTTGAGAAACTTGTTCGGTAGATCCCTTCCTGTGCCAGCAGATCGGCAAGCCAGAGAGGAACCGAGTCGGATATCTTGACCTCCATCAGATAGCGGTCATCGTCTAAGAGCTCTTCACCCGAACATTCCTTTTCGAGACCGATATTGTCGCGTCTCGTCCTGACGTCATAATCCAGCGTAATGCGGAAATCCCTGTCCGTTTTCCCGAAAAAAGCCTTGCGCCGATAGGCAATATACGCGGCAGGATGTACGGGATTCTGCTTCATGAAAAAGTCGATCTCGCGGATAACCTGAGCATTTATATAGTCGGAAGTCTCAGGCGGTTCACCGTTCCCGACAAAGCGGTATGCTTCGCTCAAAGTCATGGACGCCCGCCTCTTGTGTACGATGCCCCCGGTCTTCTTTTTGATTTCTAGGAAGACCTCGCCTTCGGGAGGTGTCGGGGAGGAGTAGCTTCTCAGGCGCAGCTTCTCTTTATGATACGGTTTGTCCAGAGAGGAGCGGATAATGCGGTTGTCGTCGGTATCGTAATAAATGTTATAAATCCGGTAGTCGCGGCCGCCGGTACAATATGCGTCGGGCTTCATATGCTCGAGTAACGCCGGAAGAATCGCCCGGTACTGGCGCCCGTCAATCAGGAATTTGAGCTCATATCTCTTGAAAGTTGCTATCGCCATACATATTCTCTCCTTTCACTGGTTACGGCATCGAAGGCGCGGATCCGTCCGCCATATCGGGCGGCGTGCCGTTCTGACCTTTTCCGCCCATATTGCCTCCCGGGCCACCCTGGCCGGCTGTGCCGCCCATATCGCCGCCCATACCGCCGGTCATGCCGCCGCCGGAACCGACGGACGTTACGACTGTCGAAACCGTGAATCCCGTAGACTCGGTTCCGCCGCTATAGCTGCCTCCCGTATAAAGCCCATCTTTAACCGTTCCCGTTGAGGATCCGCCGAAGAATACCTTATACGTACTTCCTGTCGTGAGTGCGGAAGAAGAGAGGACAACGGAACTGTAATTTTTGGAGGGAGCAAAGGTCAGAATATCGTTGCCTTCCTCGTCTTCAATGTGGATGATCGTGCCCGCGGTCTGCTCCGTATCGGAGAAAATCATGACGACATTCTGAGTGGACTCCGAGTCGGGAGCCTGGGCCATACCGGAGCTTCCCGCTGTAATCAGGAGACCGCCGGTCATGTGAAAGGTCCCTGCATAATCCACCGCTCCGTTGCCGTCGTTGGTCGGGCCGTTAACAATCGCCGTCCCGCCGGTCATACTTATGGAGGCATTCGCATCAAGTCCGTCTCCGCCGGCATCTGCATAAATATAGCCGCCGTTGATGAAGAGATTGTTGACTCCCGTGGTTGCCATGGCGTTCATGCCGCCGGCCGTGTCGGAGGAGCTGTCGGTTCCTCCCGCCACATTGAGGGCGTCGTCACTTGAGGTTATGTAGTAGGTACCGCCGTTTATTGTCAAAAGTGCGCTCTCGATTCCCTCGTAGGATTTGGTAACAGTAACCGTTCCGTCGTCCAGCTGCATGGTCAAATCCGAATGCAGACCGTCGTCGTCTGAACTGAGCGTGAGCGTTCCGCCGGTAAGTTCAAGGCTGCCGCCGGAATGAATCGAGTCGTCCGCGGTGTCTGCTGTGATGCTGCCGCCCTGTATTGTGATATCCGTGCCGGCTTTTAAGCCTTTCATACTATCGGATTCGGTATCGCTTCCGCCGCCGGTCGTAACGGTGAAATCGCCGTCCTTTATAAGCAGGGCCGTTTCGGCCTGTATACCGTCATTTCCGGCGGTAATCCGGAAGGTTCCGGACTCGATCACAATATAGCCGAGTGAACTGTCCGTATCGTTGCTCGACTGCATGCCGTCGCTACCCGCATTCACCGTAAGATTCGCGTTCTGAACCGCGATGCTGTCTTTGCCGCGGATACCGTCGGAAACCGCATCGACATTGAGAGTCGCATCAAGAATCTTAAGCGTATCCTTGCAGTTGATTCCGTGTTTGAAATTCGCGTCGATTGAAAGCGTTCCGGTTCCGTTTATCGTCAGATCCGACTTGCTGAAAAGCGCTGCATCCGGTTCCTCTTCTTCTACGTCGGAATAGGTGTAGTCCGATCCGTCCGCAAGATTGTTTTCTGTGCCTTCAGCAAGAATCAGAACGGCTTTGGCAGCTTTTTCGACATAGATCGGGGCGCTCCCGGATGAGGTGATCGAGGCGCCGTTCAATACGAGCCGTACGGGATTCGCATCTTCGGTGTCGATAAGAATCTGTCCGTCGGAGAGTGTTCCGCTTATAACATACGTTCCGGCGGATGTAATCGTGATTATGTTCTGATCTGCGGAAGCGCCGCTCCCGTCGACGGACGCCGAAGAGCCTTGAAGGGAGATCAGGGTTGAAGAACTCTTGTCCCAGGAAGCATCTTTGTCCGCGTCGTCAAAACCGGAGGAAACCGATGAGACGACGGCTGTTTCGTCCATATTGCCGGAAACCGTCCCGGAGACTTCCGAGGTTTCCGAGGCTCCCGAGGCTAAAGAGGCGGATGTTCCCGAGGCTCCGGGAAGCGAGCAGGCGGTTAGAAGACTTAAGGACAATATGGCCGGAATCACCCGATATATCGGGATACGCCGGTTTTTCTCAGATATTTTTCTCATGCTTTTTCTCCTCACATCTCATATGCGTTTACATACTCATTATGTTAAATCCAGGTAAAAAAGCGCGGGAAAACATAAGGATTCCTTCGTGAATTCACGTGGAATTCAGGTGAAAAGCTTGTTCATACAGGGCTTTCGGGCTTCTTTTGCCGCATAAGCGCAAAATACCCAACCTATCAGACATTTCTCCGGGCTTGATAAGTGATCATTGACGAATTATCGAATTGCAGCACATTGTTATACATACGAAATGGCGGTTTTAAAAGGTAATCATTGATGAATAAATGGAATCTTGTTCATTGGTTTGCATGCCAATGTGTGGAAAATACCCACCAAATCAAGCATTTGACTAAAATGGTGGGTAATCATTGACAAATAAACGCATTTTTACTCATTGATTTACACACCAAAAAGCGAAAATGACGAATATGGTGGGTAATCATTGAAGAATAACCGATTTTATTATCAATGACTTGCATAGCAATGCGCGAAAATTACCCACCAAATCAAGCATCTGACCAATTTGGTGGGTAATCATTGATAAATGAAGATTTTTCGAGAGCGCCAGTACATATAACACGCGCCAAAAGCTCCCGTTTATATGTAGCGGCGGCACCGACAAACGCACGTTTCTGCTCATTGATTGCCCGAAAGATAACGGCCGGATTAATACCGGTTGTCGTAAATTCGCGTGGACTTCTTCTCGCTCCTGGGAAGGTCTCCGATACCGACGGGCTTAACCGTGACGGAGATGCCGATCCGCATTTTGAAAAGATGCTCAATGACACTTGCCAGCTGCTCCGCATCCGCGGCGGGCTCCTTTTCGACGAAAAGCGTCACGATGTCCTTGCCGTTCAAGTGATCGATCATCACCTGATACTCGCTCGAGGCACCTTCGATGCCTTTAAGCAGTTCGTCGATCTGGCTCGGGAAGATATTGACGCCCTTAACTTTGACCATATCGTCCGTACGGCCGATGATCGTATCGATGCGGGGATACGGCGAGCCGCATTTGCATTCGCCGGGGAGCATGCGCGAAAGGTCGTGCGTGCGGTAACGGATCAGCGGCGCGCCTTCTTTCTTAAGCGTGGTAATGACGATTTCGCCGATTTCGCCGTCAGGAAGGACTTCGCCGGTCTGCGGATTGATGATTTCGATGTAGAGATAGTCGTCCCAGTAGTGCATGCCGCATTCACAGTCGCAGCTGATGCCGATTCCGGGGCCGTAGATCTCTGTAAGCCCATAGATGTCGTAGAGCTTGACGCCGAGCTCCGAGGCGATGCGGCGGCGCATTTTCTCACCCCATCGTTCGGACCCGATGATGCCCTTTTTGAGGAACAGCTGATCGCGGATGCCGCGTTTTTCGATTTCCTCGGTAAGAAGCAGAGCGTAAGAGGACGTCGCACATAAGACCGTGCTTTTCAGATCCTGCATCATGCGAAGCTGCTTATCGGTATTTCCGGGTCCCATCGGAATGACCATCGCTCCGAGGCGCTCGGCGCCTGCCTGAAAACCGATGCCCGCCGTCCAGAGGCCGTATCCGGGAGTGACCTGAACACGGTCCATGTTGGTAAGTCCCGCGGTCTCGTAGCAGCGGGCAAACATGATCGCCCAGTCCTCGACGTCTTTTGCGGTATACGGAATGATGACGGGGGTTCCCGTGGTGCCGGAGGAGGAGTGGATGCGAACGATTCTATCTTCGGGAACGGCCTGAAGGCCGAGCGGATATGCATCTCTCAAATCGCCCTTCCAGGTAAAGGGAAGCTTCTCGAAGTCTTCCTGTGTCCGGATGCTGTCGACATCGACGCCTTCAAGCTTCCGGGCATAGAATCCGCCTGCGAACTTGAGGTTCTTAAGCTCTGCCAAAATCAGGTCAAATTGTTCCTGCTTCATCTTCATTTACCGGGATCCTGCCTTTCGTATTGCTCCGATGCGTAAGCCGCTCCGGCTGCCAATGCTTTTAGATTCATTTCAATAAATTGAGAAGCGACTCTTTTTTCAACGGCCGCTCTCATTTCTTCAAGAGTAAGACCCAGACGTCCGGAGGCACAAGCCGCACCGAGAAGTACGACATTCAGGGTTTTGGCGGAACCGCAGGCCTTCGCGGCTTCATCCGCATCGATGACGATTACGGTTTGTACCTTTTCGCGAAGAAAATCGATCATCGCCTGAGGGTCATAGGCGACACAGCCGAGCGACGAGGTGACCGGAGAAATTCCTTTGCTGCTTACGATGACGACGCCGTCGTCTTTCAGAAAGGCAAGACAGCGTACGGCTTCGGCCGGCTCGAATGCGAGGAGAATATCGGCTTCATGCTTCGAAACCATGGGGGAATGTATGCCGGTGCCGGTCCGGACATGGCTTACGACACATCCGCCGCGCTGCGCCATGCCGATCGTTTCGGCCGTGCGGACCTGAAGGCCTTTCTCCATGGCCGCCTGTGCGATGAGTTTGGACGCGAGAATGGTACCCTGACCGCCGACTCCGGATAAAATGCAGTTGCTTGCCATATTATTTACCTCCCTTTATTGCATTCTGCGGGCACACCTGCGCGCAGAGGGAGCACCCGTAGCATAGAGACGGCTCGATGAAAGCTTTCTTGCCCTTCATGGAGATCGCGGGACATCCGAGATGCCGGATGCACTTTTTGCAGCCGACGCAGGCAGCCTCATCGACCCGGTACCCGGGGAGCGGTTTGGCGACCGAGATGCACGGATACTTGAAAATAACCGCCGAAGGTCCGTCGCAATCCGCCGCGATCTCGACGGCTTTGATCGCTTCTTCAAGATTCATAGGATTGATAACGGGAACGTTCCTGAATCCGATCGCCTCGAGTATTTTCGGAATGCTGACTTTCTCCGATACGCTCCCCATCATGGTTCTTCCGGTTCCCGGATGAGGCTGGTGTCCGGTCATGGCCGTCGTCGAATTATCGAGAATGACGATCGTAATATTCGAGTGACTGTACACGGCATTTACGCATCCGGTAATGCCGGAGGCAAAGAACGTGGAATCGCCGATAAACGCGAAGTGCCTTACATCCGGTTCGATCCGGCCGAGTCCCTGTGCAATGGTGATTCCGGCGCCCATGCAAAGGCAGGTGTCCGTCATGTCGAGCGGCTGGGCGTTACCTAAGGTATAGCAGCCGATATCGCCCGAAAAGACGGCCTTTTGGCCTTTCATCGCCTGCTTTACTGCGTAGAAGGACGCGCGGTGCGGGCATCCCGCGCAAAGTACGGGAGGACGGACCGGAAGGGCGGGGAGTGCCGCCTCCGGAGCAGACGGGTCGTCTGCCTTTCCGAAGATCGCCTCGCGAACGGTTTCGACGCTGTTCTCGCCGGCCGCCGGAATATCTCCGGTCAGCTTGCCCTTGACCGTTACATTAAGATGATATTTTCCGCAGATGCGGATGAGCTCATTCTCGATCACGGGATCAAGCTCCTCGACGACGAGAACCTCATCAAGGCCTTCGAGAAAACGGACGGCCAGGTCTTCCGGGAAGGGGTGCGGCGTCGCAACCTTAAGAATCTTCCGTTCCGCTGTGCCGAGCGCTTCCATAACATACTGATAACTGATGCCGGCCGTCGCGATGCCCGTTTTTCCGGTGCCGGAAAGCGCGTTAAAGCGATATCGGGAAAATTCGCGTCCGATCTCCGGGTTTCTCTTCTCGATACTCAGGTGATTCTGATAAGAGAGCCTTGGGAAAATAACCCATTTCGGATCCTTTTGGAAACCTTCGGCCGGGTGTACTTGGCTCTCGTCAGAAATCGTCATCGAAGCACAGCCGTGACAAATACGGGTGGTCGGTCTAAGGATGACGGGGGTATGGTATTTTTCGGAGAGTTGAAAAGCATCTTCAACCATAGCGTAGGCTTCTTCCGGTGAAGACGGATCAAAGACGGGGACTTTGGCAAAAGCGGCGAAATGCCTCGTGTCCTGCTCGGTCTGTGACGAAATCGGACCCGGATCGTCTGCCGATACGATAACCATGCCGCCTTTGACGCCGACATAGGCAAGACTCATCAAGGGATCAGACGCCACATTAAGTCCGACCTGCTTCATCGTAACCAGAGTTCTGGCGCCGGCATAGGATGCGCCGGCGGCGATTTCCATCGCCGCTTTCTCGTTGACGGACCACTCCACATAGATGCTTCCATCATTATTTGCGGCAACTGTCTCCAGGATCTCGGTTGACGGTGTCCCGGGATATCCGGCCACGAGTGTCACGCCCGAACGGATGGCTCCCCACGCGATCGCCTCATTACCCATCAGAAATTTCTCCATGCTTCTACCTCGCCTCTCGAAAATAAAAAAATCTGCCCTTCGATTAAAAGGACAGATAAAAATCTGCGGTACCACCTTAATTGATCTGCCGTCGCCGGCAAATCCGCTTATTCGAAAATGCGAATGCATTCTCTTCCGATAACGCCGGCATGCGTCTCGGATACTAGGCTTAATAAGCCGTTCCCCTTGCCCTCGGTGAACCATTTGCCATGCAGCTTTCCGCGGAAATTCCACCGTCATCCGCTCTCTGTGGGCGCTTGCCGTGACGTTACTTTCACCTCATCGGTTTTCACTATCAAAGACGTGTTTATGCTAGCAAAGAGCCGATAAATTGTCAATAAGTATAGCGCCTTCAGCCGCCCAATTCGGAAGCCACAGCGCTTGAGGCTTTGTATACCTCATCATTGTGAGTGCCGAGCATTTCCGCGGCGGTCTTGGCTTTGCCCAAATAGGTACTTACTGACAGGAATAAAACAAATGCAAGGAGGATGATGATGGCAATTACAATTATCATCTCAACCAAGGTAAAGCCCTTCTTATTTTTGTATATCTTCTTCATATAACGATCCATCCTTTACAAACACCCGTGACACCAAAAATGTAGATAAACTGTGAACACATTATAGCACAAATGTGAAGAGTAAAATAGATAGCTTAAACAAATTTGACAAAATCTTCAATTATTTTGAAACGAAGACGAGAATCAGCGGAGATCAGGATCGTTTCTTAAGAAATCAAGCCTCAGGTTCCGGGCTTGGCTGACTCGTGGTGCAATATGTTGCCGGACATGAAGCCAGTATACCGTACACAGATTTCAGCGCATCATGATAGAAGTCGCCTTTTAACAGTACAAAGGGCGCATATTGCAAATTTTCATGGTTGATAATTGACAAAATCAAGCAGAAAGGGCGGAATATCTTGATTATAGGGCCTGTCTGCTGTATAGTTACCATATTGTGAGAATTCACATAAATGCAAGAAACAAGACATAAATATGCAAATAAAATGGAGGTTCCTATTATGAGAAAATCAATTGCTAAAGCAGCGGCGGTTCTTCTTTCTGTCGCAATGATTGCATCACTGGCCTCTTGTGCCGGCAGCACTACAACGTCCGATACAACGGCAGCAGGTGCCGCGGGTACGACAGCATCTGCGGACAGCGTCCTTAAAATCGGCGGAATCGGTCCGGTTACCGGTGCGGCGGCCATCTACGGCCAGGCCGTAAAGAATGCCGCAGAGCTTGCCGTAAGCGAGATCAATGCGGCCGGCGGAATCAACGGTATGCAGATCGAGTTTAAGTTTGAAGATGACGAGCATGATGCCGAGAAGTCTGTCAATGCTTACAATACTCTTAAGGACTGGGGCATGCAGGTTCTGATGGGAACCGTTACGAGCACACCTTGTATTGCCGTTTCCGAATACACCAAGGAAGACAATATGTTCCAGCTGACACCTTCGGGCTCCGCTACAAAGTGCGTTCAGTATGACAATGCCTTCCGCGTATGCTTCTCCGACCCGAACCAGGGTACCGCTTCCGCGCAGTACATTGCCGCGAACAAGCTGGCGACCAAGGTTGCGGTCATCTACGACAGCTCCGACGTATACTCTTCCGGAATTTATGAGACGTTTGCAGCGGAAGCCGCGAACCAGGGAATCGAAATCGTTTCTGCCGAAGCCTTTACAGCCGACAGCAACAAGGATTTCTCCGTTCAGATCCAGAAGGCCAAGAGCGCAGGCGCCGAGCTTGTGTTCCTTCCGATCTACTACACGGAAGCATCTCTGATTCTTTCTCAGGCAAAGAGTGCCGGATATGCTCCGAAGTTCTTCGGATGCGACGGCCTTGACGGAATCCTCAACGTAGAAAATTTTGACAAGACTCTTGCTGAAGGTGTTATGCTTCTGACTCCCTTTGTCGCTTCGGCAGAGGATGATGCGACCAAGAAATTTGTCGACGCTTATCAGAAAGCTTACGGTGAAGTGCCGAACCAGTTCGCCGCTGATGCTTACGACGCGATCTACATCATCAAGGCCGCTGCCGAAAAGGGCGGAGTAAAGTCTGACATGTCCGTTTCCGATATCTGCGAAGCGATGAAGAAGGCTATGACCGAAATCACCGTCGCAGGTCTTACCAGCCCCTCGATGACATGGACTGCCGATGGCGAACCCAACAAGGAGCCCAAGGCTATGAAGATCGAGAACGGCGTTTACGTCGCCATGTAATTTTTGATCCGGGTAAACTCGAAGAAGGGCTGCCGTTTCGGTAACCCTTCTTCCTTTTTGCCTGTAATGGAAGTATAGTTATTCTGACCGCGCTCCTCCGACTTTTTGCGCAAGGGAGAGCGGCTGCATCAACAAGGCAGAAGGGGTGTGGGGCTTTTGGATTTTTTGACATATGTGGTTACCGGAATCAGTTTGGGCAGTATTTATGCCATCATAGCTCTCGGTTATACGATGGTTTACGGTATCGCGAAAATGCTTAATTTTGCACACGGCGATATTATTATGGTAGGCGGGTATGCGAGCTTCATCGCGACGAGTAATCTGGGCCTTCCCTCGTACCTGAGCATACTGATATCCATGGCCGTATGTACTCTGCTCGGCGTTATGATCGAGCGTTTTGCTTACCGGCCTCTCCGAAAGGCCGCTCCGCTTGCGGTTCTGATTACCGCGATCGGTGTCAGCTACCTTCTGCAGAATGTCGCTCTTCTTATATTCGGCGCAAGCCCGAAGTCCTATACGTCTATGGTAACGCTTCCCACACAGTCGTTTGCCGACGGCGAACTTACGATTACCGGAACGACGATCGTTACGATTGCCGTATCGGTCGTCATTATGATCGGTCTTACCATTTTCATCAAGAAATCGAAATCCGGGCGCGCGATGCTTGCCGTATCCGAGGATAAGGGCGCGGCTCAGCTTATGGGCGTCAATGTGAACCGTACGATTGCACTCACCTTTGCCATCGGATCCGCGCTTGCGGCAATCGCAGGTATTCTTCTTTGTTCCGCTTTCCCCACACTGACGCCGTACACCGGTGCGATGCCCGGTATCAAGGCTTTCGTGGCCGCTGTATTCGGCGGCATCGGGTCAATCCCCGGTGCGATGATCGGCGGTATTGTTCTCGGAATTATCGAGAACTTAAGCAAAGCCTATATTTCCTCGCAGATGTCCGACGCTATCGTTTTTAGCGTGCTGATTCTTGTCCTCCTGTTTAAACCGACAGGAATTCTGGGCAAGAAGATTACTGAGAAAGTCTAAAGGGGTTCCCGTTATGGATAAAGACAAAAAGAGCCTGCTGAACCGGTTTACACGAGTTGCACCGGCCGCGACGACGAAGTCGAATACGATTACCTATGCGATTCTGATCGCGGCTTTTCTTATTATTCAGATTATGCTTTCCACAGGAAACATATCCAGCCTCTGGAAGGGCCTTCTGGTTCCGCTCTGCATCTATGCGATTCTTGCGGTATCTCTCAATCTGACCGTCGGCATCCTGGGCGAGCTGAGTCTGGGGCATGCCGGATTCATGTGTGTCGGAGCCTTTGCCGGAGCCTTCTTTTCCCTGTATTTCGAAAAAATGATTCCGTATGCGTGGCTTCGGTTTCCGCTGGCACTGATTGTCGGAGGACTGGTCTCGGCGCTTTTCGGCGCGTTTATCGGTGTTACGGTGCTTCGCCTTCGCGGCGACTATCTTGCCATCGTAACTCTGGCATTCGGTGAAATCGTGAAGAACATCGTAAATATTCTCTATATCGGCAGAGATTCGGCCGGCCTTCACTTTTCGACGGAGAGCAAGATCGCGTTAAACCTGAAAGAGGGTGGAGAGGTTCTGGTGAACGGCGCTCAAGGTATTTCCGGCACACCGAAAGACTCGAACTTCTACATTGCGATTTTCCTGGTTCTCGTCACAGTCATCGTCTCCCTGAACCTGATACAGTCCCGTACGGGACGTGCGATTATGGCGATCCGCGACAACCGGATTGCCGCCGAATCCATCGGCATCAACATAACCCGATATAAGCTGATCGCGTTTGTCATCTCGTCGTTTTTCGCGGGTGTAGCCGGCGTCCTTTATGCACACAATCTCTCTACGCTTACGGCCACTCCGAAGAACTTCGGTTATAACATGTCCATTATCATTCTGGTCTTCGTTGTGTTGGGCGGGATCGGCAGCATCAGAGGATCGATCATCGCCGCCGTTATTCTGACCGCGCTTCCCGAAGCGCTTCGTCAGCTCAACGATTACCGCATGCTGATTTATGCCGTCGTCCTGATACTCATGATGCTTCTGACATCGGATCCCCGCATTGCGGCATTCCGTGCAAAATACTCACCCAAACGGCTTTGGGCCGCAAGAAAAACAGGAAAGGAGAATCTCTGATATGCCTGTACTTGAAGTGAAAAATATCAGCATCTCCTTCGGCGGACTTAAGGCCGTCGACCATTTTGCCATCAAGATCGAAAAGGGGCAGCTCTACGGGCTGATCGGACCGAACGGAGCCGGCAAGACAACGGTCTTCAACCTTCTCACGGGCGTCTACAAGCCGAACGAAGGGCGAATCTATCTGAGTGGCGTCGACATCACGGGCAAGAGCTCGATCAACATCAACAAGTCGGGCGTCGCCCGTACCTTCCAGAACATCCGCCTCTTCCGCGACCTGTCGGTTCTCGACAACGTGAAAGTCGGCCTTCATAACCAGTATAAGTACTCCACAGTGTCCGCCATTCTTCGCCTTCCTGCTTACTATCGTACCGAAAAGGCGATGAACGCCCGCGCTATGGAACTCCTCAAAGTTTTCGATCTGGATAAGGAAGCATCGTACCTCGCCTCGAACCTGCCCTATGGCAAGCAGCGCAAACTCGAGATTGCGCGCGCTCTCGCGACAAATCCGAAGCTTCTCTTACTGGATGAACCGGCAGCCGGCATGAATCCGAATGAGACGGCCGAGCTGATGAACACCATTCGCTTTGTACGCGACAATTTCGATATGACGATTCTTCTGATCGAACACGATATGAGGCTGGTATCCGGTATCTGCGAAGAGCTGACCGTCCTCAATTTCGGGCAGGTTCTCGCGCAAGGGAAGACTTCCGAAGTCTTGAACAATCCGGCGGTCATTACGGCCTATCTCGGCGAATAAGGGGGATTACGTTTACATGGCAATGCTTGAAATAAAGGATCTGGAAGTCAGCTACGGCGTGATCCGCGCCATCAAGGGAGTCTCATTCGAGGTGAACGAGGGAGAAGTCATCGCGCTCGTCGGCGCAAACGGTGCCGGAAAGACGACGATTCTCCATACGATCTCCGGACTGATTCCGATCGATAAGGGGAGTGTCAGTTTTAACGGGCAGAAGCTCAACAAAGTTCCGGCGCACAAAATTGTGGAGATGGGCATTGCTCAGGTTCCCGAAGGCCGCCGGATTTTCCAGCAGCTTACCGTCTGGGAGAACTTAAAGCTCGGCGCATTTACGCGCAGGGATAATAAGGAGATCGCCGACTCGCTCGAATATGCCTACAGCCGCTTTCCGCGTCTCAAGGAGCGGAAGAACCAGATTGCCGGCACGCTTTCGGGCGGCGAGCAGCAGATGCTCGCGATGGGCCGTGCTCTTATGAGCAAACCGAAGATTATTCTGATGGACGAGCCCTCGATGGGTCTTTCGCCTCTGTTGGTTACTGAAATATTTGATATAATTAAGTCGATCCGGGAGAACGGAACCACCGTGCTTCTGGTCGAACAGAATGCCAGGAAGGCCCTTTCCGTCGCGGACCGGGCCTATGTGCTCGAGACCGGCAATATCAAGCTCTCCGGAGCGGCGGCGGATCTTCTGAATGACGAATCGGTGAAAAAAGCATACCTTGGCGAATAATCGCCACAAGAGAAGGCGGTGACCCTATGGAAAAATGCGTGTTTACCATTGCCAGAAGCTACGGCAGCGGCGGCAGAACCATCGGAAAGATGCTGGCCGAGAAGCTCGGTATCCCGTACTATGACCGGGAGATCCTCTATATGGCTTCCGAAGAGAGCGGTATCAGTCTCGAGCTTTTCGGGAAGAACGACGAAACGGTGAAGAAGAGCATTCTCGATCCCTTCAACAAGCAGTATCGCGGCGAGCTGATTCCGCCGGAAAGCGATGCCTTCGTATCCGACAAGAATCTTTTCAATTATCAGGCCAAGATTATCACGGAGCTCTACAGGAAGGGATCCTGTGTGATTATCGGGCGCTGCGCCGACTTTATCCTGAAGGAGCAGCCGGATGTTATAAGGACCTTTATCTGGGCACCACACGACGATTGCATCAAGAACGTGATGGACATCACTCTTGTCGACGATAAGGAAGCGAAAAGACGTATCCGCAAGATCGACGAGCACCGGAGTGCCTATTACCGTTACTATACCGGACACCGCTGGGACGACGTCCGCAATTTCGACCTGTGCCTCAACAGCTCCGCTCTGGGTTTTGAAAAGACGGTCGACGTGATTTCCGACTACTCGAAAATCAGATTCGACTGAAGGCTTTTCTCCTAAAAAGGGGCGCTGCCCGTACTCGATTCCCGAAGATATTCTCATTGAGGGACAGTCTCAAAACGAAAGTCGAGAGGCAGTCCCTTTTTCTATTCCAAAACGAAAAATCGGATCCCGAACTTGAATGGTGAGACACACCGTTTTTTGATCAGTGGAGCTTCAGCGCCCATTGGCGTTTGGATTTCGCGTGCACCGGTACTCCCGGCGCCTCCTCCAGAGCGAAATGCACATACGAAATAGGCTTCTGACCGGGATTTCGTATGTGCACCGGCACTCCCAGTGCCTCCTCCAGAGCGAAATGCACATACGAAATAGACTTCTGACCGGGATTTCGTATGTGCACCGGCACTCCCAGCGCCTCCTCCAGAGCGAAATGCACATACGAAATAGACTTCTGACCGGGATTTCGTATGTGCGCCGGTACTCCCGGCGCCTCCTTCGGAGCGAAATGCACATACGAAATAGGCTTCTGACCGGGATTTCGTATGTGCGCCGGTACTCCCGGCGCCTCCTTCGGAGCGAAATGCACATACGAAATAGACTTCTGACCGCGATTTCGTATGTGCGCCGGCACTCCCGGTGAAATGGCAAGTTAAAACTGGACGCCTATGGAAAAAAATGAACACACTAATCTCATCGTATAGACAATTCGTTCTTAGATCAGTGGAGCTTCAGCGCCCATGCGCCCGCGTCCCACGTGCCGGTCACAATATCCTCAAAAAATTCCGGCTCGTGACATACCATCAGGATCGTTCCCATATAGTTTTTAAGTGCATCCTTAAGGACGTCTTTCGCGACGGTGTCCAGGTGGTTTGTCGGTTCGTCCAGGACCAGAAGGTTGTGGCGGCGGTTCATCAGTTTGCAGAAACGCAGCTTCGCCTGCTCGCCGCCGCTTAAGACGGACACCTTGCTGTCGATGTGTTTGTTGGTCAGGCCGCACCTTGCGAGCGCAGCCCGGAGTTCCCCGACACTCATCGAAGGATATTCTTCCCCGAGAGCCTCGAGGCAGGTGATGTCATGGCGCGCCGTGTTTTCCTGCTCGAAGTAGCCGACGGACAGATATTCTCCGGTCTGATGATCGCCGGACAAGGCCGGTATGAGGCCGAGAAGACTCTTAAGGAGCGTTGTTTTGCCGATGCCGTTCGCTCCGACCAGAGAGATCTTCTGTCCACGCTCCAGAAGGAGATCAAACGGACGGCTTAAGGGCTCGTCATAGCCGATAACAAGATCCTTCGCCTCGAAAACGATCCGTCCCGGCGCACGGTCGGTCTGAAAAGAAAAGACCGGTACGGGGCGCTCGCGGTCGAGCTCGATCATGTCCATTCTGTCGATCTTCTTCTGGCGGCTCATCGCCATATTGCGGGTTGAGACGCGGGCCTTGTTGCGCGCGACAAAATCTTTAAGCGCCGCGATCTCGCTTTGCTGTCTCTCATAGGCGCTTTCCTTCTGTGCCTTCTGAACCTCGTAGACTTCCAGGAAATGGTCATAATCCCCGGCATAGCGCTCCAGACGGCAGTTGCTGACCAGGTAGACGACGTTGATGACGTCGTTCATGAAGCTCGTGTCATGGGAAATCAGGATGAACGCATTCTCGTATCCCTGAAGATACTGCTTAAGCCATGTGATATGTTCGATGTCCAGATAGTTCGTAGGTTCGTCAAGGAGCAGGATATCCGGCTTTTCGAGAAGCAGCTTGGCAAGAAGAACTTTCGTCCGCTGCCCGCCGCTTAATGCCGTGACATCGGTATCCAGACCGAAAGCCGTTAGACCGAGCGCCGCGGCCGTCTCTTCGATTTTCGCATCCATAGTGAAGTAATCGCTGTGTTCGATTCCGGTCTGCAGCTCGCCCATCTCTTCCATCAGCGCCGTCATTGTGTCTTCGTCGGCCTCACCCAAAAGTACATAGATCTCTTCGAGACGTGCCTGCTTCTGGTTCAGGGCATCAAAAGCCTGCCCCAGAACATTGCGGATCGAAAGACCGGGGGTTAAGATCGCGTGCTGGTCGAGATAACCGGCCTCGATGCCCCGCGTCCACTGAATCGAGCCTTCGTCGGGCTCGAGATGATTCGTGACAATACTCATAAAAGTAGATTTGCCTTCGCCGTTCGCGCCGACCAATCCGATATGCTCGCCGCGGTTGAGGCGAAAAGATATGTCCTCGAAAATGGCGCGGTCGCCAAATCCGTGGCTTAAATGTTCGACGGATAACAAGCTCATTGATAAATCCCCTTATCTGTTCTTTATGAGAAAACAGATGCTATTGTAACAGAAAGACGGCCCATTCGGATAGAATCAGAGAGGAAGATCCTTTTTGTTGAATTTAACGGCACCGGCAATGTAGGTTGCGACGGCAATTCCCAGAAGGACGGCAAGCTTCCAGACGAAGGAATAGTCGGGAGAAGCCGTTCCGACCGTGCCGATGGCTTCTGTATCGAAAAGCGAGATGATCGTAAATTTGTTGAAGATATCGAGCTCCTTGACGCCCATCCCCATCTGGACAAACATCTCGATTCCGAACATACCGATGACAGAACAGAGGAAGAAGAATACCGAGAGGCCGCCGCCCAAGGCAAACGATTTTTTGGTGAGATTGAAGAAGCTGCTCGAGAAATAGCAGATTCCGGAAATTGCGAGGAGAAGGATGTACATTCCGAGGTAAAGCGTGAGGATCTGCTTCAGGTTGACCGTATCCGCAAAAGCGTATGACGTTGCGATTTTGACGCCGCAGGTCGCCGCCGTCATCAGGAGGACCGATACGGCAAGATACACAGCCTGCGTGATGGATACAGCCGATCGGCGCGTCGGCGTCGAAAGAACGTAAGCCATGCTTCCGCGGTCGACCTGGCCGGCGATCAGCGCATTGGCGGTTATAACGATATAGAGGAAAGGAAGAAGAAGCCCCGACATCGTAAAATACATGCGATTCATAAGCGAGTCGATATCGATGCTCTTCAGGCGGTCAATTTTCTCCTGATTGATTCCCATCATGGAGAAGACCGTGGAGATGCAGTCCTCCATAGTAAGTTCCTTGCCGGTAAAGACGCCGGTCTGTCCGTTGATCGCCACATAATATTCGAAATACCGCACAAACGCGTTTATATCGGCCTTGGCTTCGGTCATGGTATCGATGATTTGACCGAATTTCTCGCTCGAAAAGTCGCCGCCCGCCTTAGCGTTATACATCTGAAATGCCTGGTCATACCCGGACTTGTCGGTGCTCTGCACGAAATCATCATAGGACAGATCCGTTCCGGCCGCAGAATTGTATGTCGAGAAAACGAATAAGTAAGAGATGAACTCCTCTTGTGTTTCGCTGTCGATTTGTTTATCCGCGGCGGTCTCTATGCTGCTCGCATACGACATGGCCGTTGTGATCAGGCAAAGTGCAAACGTTACGAGAATCAGCAAAAGAACATTCGCCTTGATGGATTGTTTTAAGAGGGGGCGGGAAAAGAATCTTGCCGTTTTATTGTTCATTTTCGGTTACTCCTTTGAATATGCCTGCGAAATGCTTTTCGAGCGTATATTTGATTTCGGAGAGATAGGTCAGCTGGTATCCGGCAAGGAGAGAAAAAAACGCATTGATACCGCTGTCGTCGACATCGACGGTGAGATGAAGCTTGTCCGGATATTCCGCCTCGATGCGGCTGTATTTTGCACGGAAATCGTCGTAGTCGGCCTTGTCGCGGAAACCGAGCCGGAAGGTCTTTACATTGTGATGGCGGATGTCGTTCATATCGGCGATGTCGACGATGCGGCCGTCGCGGATCAGGGCGACGCGGTCGCAGGTATCTTCGATTTCCTGATAGATGTGGCTCGACATGAAGACGGTCTTGCCCTTGGCCTTCTCCTCGAGAATGGCGCTGATAAAGACTTCCCGCATGAGCGGATCGAGTCCGGTCGTCGGCTCGTCGAGAATCAAAACATCCCGGTCACCCATCAGAGCCGCGACGATCGCGGTCTTCTGCTTCATTCCTTTGGACATCCGCTTCAGATTGGCCGACGGATCCAGCTGCAGATCCCGGATCAGGCGATTGGCGTAACTCATGTCGGTCACACCCAGATACTCCGCCTGCACCTTAAGAAATTCCGTGCCGGTCGGCAGATCCGGGAAAGCGATCTCGCCCGGGACGTAGCTCGTAAAACGCTTGATAGCGGTCGTATCCGCCCAGGCGTCTTTGCCGAGCACGGTTATACTGCCGGAGGTCGGCTTCAGGAAGCCCATCATCTGGCGGATTGTCGTTGTCTTACCGGAGCCGTTCGTACCGACGTATCCAAAAATTTCTCCGCGTCTGACTTCGAAATTCAAGTCAAAGGTACCGCGGCCGTAACCGTAATCTTTGGTTAAGTGATCGGCCCGGATAACGATATCGTCCATTTCACTTCACCCCTTCGAAAGATTTATCTTCCCGATAGAACTTCATAAAATAATCTTCAAGAGTGAACTTGATTTCTTTTATGTAATGCATCGGAAGCGGCGCCGTGTCCCGGATAAGCCGGTTGATTTCCGCGTCATTTACGGGAACCTTAACCTTCCGCTGTTCCGGACGGTTCATCGAGAGTTCCCAGCCGAGACGCATAAAATCCGCATAGGCCTCGTCGGTCGCAAATTCGATCTGATACACCTTGTCACTTTTCTTCTTCAATTCGTCCGCCTCAAACTGCGAGACGATAGAACCGTCCTTGATGATGGCGATCCGGTCACAGGTGGCGTCCACTTCGCTAAAAATATGGGAGGACAGAAGGATCGTCTTGCCGCGCTTCTTTTCGGCAAGAATATAATTTACGAAAATCTCCTGCATCACCGGGTCGAGACCGCTGGTCGGCTCGTCGAGCACGAGAATGGCGGGGTCGTGCATAAAGGCCGCGACGATCGCGAGCTTCCTTTTGACGCCGAGGCTCATCTTCTTCGTGCCGATGTTCGGGTCAAGTTCGAACCGGTCGAGCAGCATATTGAGATACGCGTGGCTTTTCATGCCCCGTAACTTTGCCATCATATCGAGAAATTCCGTGCCGGTCAGTCCTGCCGGGAGGGCAATTTCGCCCGGAAGATATCCGACACTCCGCTGAATAACGGCGGCGTTTTTCCGGCTGTCGAGCCCCGTTACTAAACAGGCTCCGCTCCCGGGCTTCGAAAAGCCCATGATATGGCGGATGGTCGTTGTTTTACCGGCGCCGTTCGGACCCAAATATCCGAAGCATTCGCCCTGTCCGACTTCGAAGGAGACGTCAAAAACGCCTCTTCCCACGCCGTAATCTTTTGTCAGATGATCTACCTTTATTTCCGGCATATTTGCCTATAGCCTCCTGCTGTCAGTCATTCAAGCCTATTCCTTCAAGAATCCGCGGAATCGATTTCCCGATCCTTGATTCACGTGTTTTTGTCTGTTTGGGTTCGCTAAAAAAGAGTATATACGCCCTTTGCCTTCCGGGCGTCAATGCTTCAAAGGCTTCCTTAAGCTCGGGTAACTCGGCGAATTTTACCCGCAATTCTTCCGGAATCGTGAAATCCGTATTCTTCCGGAAAGCCACGGCCGCGCCGGATTCCTCGAGAAGGATCGCTTCTGAAACGTATGCGCGGATGCTGTTTTCAAGCCTCAAAATCTCATCCGTTCCGGAAAAGCGAATCTGCCGCCCGGCCTGCACATTCTCGGTCTGCGTGATCAGAATGCCGTCGGGGTCCTTAAGGAGAGAGCCCTTGATGAAGAGTAGAGCGCAGTACTCTTTGAAGCCGTGAATCAGAACGACGTTTCGGCCATTACGTGTGTAGCAGGGGACACCCCACTTCAGATCTTCGGTCAGAGGCGTGTCGAGAAGGATGTTCCGAAGCATCGTGAATTCTTCGCGCCACTTCGATGCCTTTGCCAGGAACTCGTCAACCCGTGGATTTTTTTCGTTCGGAGTCATAAACAACCCCCGTTTCTTATGTCTTTACTGTGAGCCGCCCGGGCATAGCCTCTTCATCATCAGATGTTCCGCACAATACGAACCGTCTTTAAGTTTAAAAGCTCTCTCCCGGGTGCCGTACAATTCGAATCCGAAGTTCCGGTACATCCGGAAAGCCCTATCGTTAGACGTTATGACCTCGAGCTCGAGCTGCTCGAACCCGCTCTTTTCGGCGTGCGCGATCGCCTCCGATAAGAGGAGAGACCCCAGACCTGTGTTCCAGTATTCCTTTACGACGGCAATACCCAATCCCGCACGGTGGCGTACCTTGACCACACATGCAATTCTCGAAAAAGAGACGCAGCCTATGACGCGGCCGTCGAGAAATGCCGCGATCATCATGCCGTCCGGACCTCCGAACCGGTCATTCAACAGACTTGCTTCTTCTTCAATCGTGAATTTCACTTCTTCCGGATACCGTGTCATGAAGTCGGTCTCCGAGTAGGTAAGCCGCAGATAATCCAGCATGCCGGAAGCGTCGTCCGGTCCGGGGCTTCTAAGTGTACAGGTTTTTCCGCTTTTCAGAAGGAACGGCTTTTCTATATACTCCATAAAGAGAATCTCCGTGTTCATTCGTAATCTAATCATTATATCACCGCGAGAGCCGCCGGGGATCACAGTTTGTCATCTGGGATATCCATAGAGAACGGCTGCGACGGCTGCGATCAGGAGAGCATACGTATAGAGCCATGATTTCTTAAACCGGTAGATCAGGAAGAGGAAGATTGCGAGAATCACTGCAATTATGACATAGGCCGTCGGCAGCTGCCGATAGAAGGTCAGAAAGACCGTTATCAGCAGAGTCCCTACAGGACCTGTTAGGAGAATCACCTTAAGGAGATCCGGCCACTTCGTGCACAGGGCCAAAACACCGGTCGCCAGAAGAATGGCCGTGAAGATAACCCTGAGATTCCCAACGGGAACTCTTTGCGGATCGCCCGTAAAAATGAAAGTTTCCATAGAAAGCACAAAGCCGTAATAAAGAAGATAGCAAAGAATAAGAACAAGTATTCCGCCGGCCGGAATCAGAATCAGAGGGAGAAGGATCGATTTAACGGATTCTTTCTTCATAAGGACCTCCCCGGGCGGTCACACCGATGCCATTTAACGTCAAAGTGCCAAGCCTTATCATGTTCTGATTCCATTATACCGCGTCTCTCGCCGGCCGGAAGCGTCCGGAAATGTAACATATACATGAAAGAATGTTATAATTATTTGAGATTGTTTCGGATACGCAATATTGTGGTTGAGAAGGAGGGTTACTCGTGGGAAATGCATGCAATAAGGTAGGAATCGGCTTTGCGACCGGCCGGAAAAGCTTTCAGAGAGTCTTAAGGACATATATACAGAACTGGAACGATTCCGGTCTGGTGGACAACGACCGCATAAGCCTGAATGTTCTGGTGTCCTATGATTTATCCTACCAGAAAACCCGGGCGTCCGATTTTACAAACGTTCCCGCGTATTTATCCGGCCAGATTGAAGATATGCAGTTCATCAACAGCAGCATGATCCGAAACGAAATTGAGATGCTGACCGATCGGCAGATTATTACAGCGGCCGAAGCGCGCAGGATTTTCGGAAAAGGCTATGCTTCCAAACGTAACGCCGTACTGTATTTCGCGATTAAGAACAAACTGGACTGCCTGGTCTTTCTGGATGACGACGAATACCCGATGGCGGTAACCAATACGCGGAAAACCGCTCTCTGGAGCGGCCAGCACGTATTATCCTCACATCTCGCATCCATAAAACACGCCGATATTACGCACGGAAACCACTGCGGATACATCTCGCCGATTCCGTATATCGAATACAACGACACGATGACGGAGGCCGACTTCCGCGGCTTCATAGAAGCGATCAGCAACGACATTATCGAATGGGACAAAATCAAAACCGTGATGGAAAACGGCGGCGTGACCTATGCGGATACACAGGTACTGATAAACAATCAGGCGGTTGAAGTACAGGAAGTGAAGCATTCGAAATTCATCTCCGGTGCGAATCTCTGCATCAATTTACGCAAGCCCGCCCGCGTATTTCCGTTCTACAATCCTCCCGGCGCGCGCGGGGAAGATACGTTCTTAAGCACATGCCTGCATGACCGCAAGGTGATGAAGGTGCCGTGCTATGCTTTTCATGACGGGTTCGGAACCTACAATTACTTGTTGGACGGTGTACTTCCAACCACCCTTAAGAGCATCCGTGCGGATAACGAGGATAATATCGCGCGTTTTTACCGGGCCGCGATCGGTTGGATCCGTTACAAGCCGCTCCTCTTGTATATTACGGAGCCGGAGGAATACGGGAGAAAAATCGATGAAATGAAGAAGCGGCTGGAGGCCGTTCTTCCCAAAGTTGCCGAATATTTCGGACATCCGGAATTTATGAACATTCGGGATGAGCTTACAAAATACGATAAGAACGTACGAAAACACTATAAAGATTTCGAAGAGACGAAGGCCGTATGGGCGAAATTAATGAAGCACCTCTCGGACGATTAAGGTAAAGTCTTTTTGAAGATCATCTTTTATTGTAAAATGTAGAAGTAGAACTTTTCCCTTTCAGACTCCATAACACGGGATCTCTTACCCATAAGCCCCAATTTAGATAACGATTGAGGGGGATACCATGACTGCGCTGAAAACATTTGACTCGAGTGTCGTATCCTTTATCATTCTTCTGATTATACTGATCCACTCCTACAACCGGCGCGAGAAGCTTTTCGCGCAGTACAAACTATTCAGCACCCTGGTCATACTTACGATGACCATGATCGTAATCGACCTTCTCGGATGGGTATTCAACGGGCTGCCCGGCTCGCTCAATCTGTTTCTCAATACGTTCTTTAATCTGCTGCTCTACATTGGCGCGCCTACGGTTCCGACCGCATGGGTCTTGTATGTATATTATCTGGTAAACAGCGGCGAGAAGAAAATCAATAGGATCCGCGCAGTCCTTTACGTGCTGATTGCCGCCAACGCGATCATGTCCGTCGCAAGTCTTCGCACCGGATGGTTCTTTTACGTCGACGCCGCCAACATCTATCACCGCGGGTCTCTTTTTCTGATCCATCTGGGTTACTGCGAGATCCTTCTGGTATACTCGTTCTTTTTTATTATGAGTATGCGAAAAAAGCTGCCGAAGAGACAGGTATCTACCATTACAATTTTCTTCATCGCGCCGTTCATCGGTATGCTGCTGCAGGCTCTTGTTTACGGTGTGTCGTACAACTGGGTCGGTGTTACACTCTCCCTGCTCATCACGTACTTTAACCTCCAGTCCCGGAATCTCAATACGGATTTCCTGACCGGAGTCAACAACAGACTCTATTTTCAGGATTATATCCGCGAAAAAATCCGCGGCAGCACGGAAAAAAGGACCTTCGGTGCCATCATGGCCGACATAGACCATTTTAAAAGCATCAACGACACCTATGGGCACGCGATCGGCGATGAAGCCCTGAAGGAGGCAGTAGAGATCCTGAAATCCGCTCTCCGGCGCGACGACTTCATCGCAAGATTCGGCGGTGACGAATTCGGACACGTATATCGACCTTCTCGATCAGAAGATGTATGAGGACAAGCGCGGTAAGTTCGCCGTCGAAAGATAAACTTCCGATGGCAAACAGCTCTGGCTGTCGGGTACTCTGTGTCGTAAGGGTTCTCAGATTCCGTACGGGCTGTCGAACTCCGCTTCGGCCTTGCGAACCGCATCCGCGAGATCCATACCGGCAAAGGTCTGAGCACCGAACCATCGTCCCGACTTCCGGTCATCTGCGAAAACACCCATAAGAATGCCGGGAATGGTGCTCTCCGGAGCATTCGGTGCCTGAGCCCCTCCGAGATCGGTCCGACACCAGCCCGGATCGGCCAGATTGATCATGACGTCTGTTCCCTGGGTAACTTTGCCCAGATCGACGGTCACCTTATCAAGCGCAGCCTTGCTCGCCGAATAGCCGGCCTGCTGGGGCTCTAAGCGTATGCCGCTGGTCGTATTCACGATCCGTCCGAACCCTGCCGCGATCATCTTCGGCATAAAGTGATACGTGATCATCATCGGCGCAATCGTATTTACGAGAAAGCTCTTCGAATAATCCGATGCGGGCGTTTCAAAAGGATCCGAATGGTATGCGATCTGAAGACCCGCGTTATTCAGCACGATATCGACACGTACTCCTAATTTGTCAATCTGGTGAAGCATCTCAGCGATGGCATCCGTATCGGAAAGCTCGGCTGCGACCGCGTACGCTTCGACACCGGCCTCGCGCACATCGTGAAGAATCTTCTCGCAATGACCGGGTTCCCGGCTGTGAAGAATCAGATTACAGCCCATTTGGGCCAGAAAAATCGCCGACAAGTATCCGATTCCCCGGCTTGCTCCCGAAATAAAGGCCCACCGGCCTTTCACATCCACCATAAAAAAGCCCTCCGTTTTTTCCCGATTATACGATAGTGCGGCGAGCAAACACCACACATCCGGCACGAGAAGCACGGAAAGACGGATAAACAGATAGAATATTGATATTTACGCGAGGCGACAGCGTTTGCCGGAAGCAAGGCCGCGCCGGAAACCGGCGAAATTACTTTGTTGTAGTGGTGTTATCAATCCAAATTTTCCGCCATATAGCGGTCGCGATACCGAGAAACGGGGCCGTGATTGCAGGCCCGAATTTATTGATACACTTCATGAGCGGGTTCTCCAGAGTTTTTTGCCTGATCAGATCAATTATGACAGAAATGGAGAAGACAAGCAGAACGGCTCCGAGAGCGTAAAGAATCAGATAGGGTGATTCCTGATAATCTGCGCCGCGGAATATATACGTCCACAATACAGGCCGAACCCAAGGGTTTTCCTGAATCAGATAAACGCCAAGCGAAGCAGACGCAACGGCATTTATGAGTTTTGAATCGGGAATTCGCAGATTAATGAAAATGAGAAAAAGAAATAGCGAGATAAAGAAAATGTAGAAATTATCCAGGTTGTGAAAATAGGCGGCATTGCTGTAGTATTGCGTACTCCCAATATTCAGGACATACAGATTGAGGCAAGCCAGAAGGAACAATACGATTATATAGAAGAGATTGACCAGAGGTTTGATGAAGTGCTGCGGAGGATATAGACGGATATAGGCACCGATCATATACAGCAGAATCAGCCAGAGAAAATCGGTGTAATTGGGATTCTTCAAACTGATTACGTACCAAACAGTCCAGAGACCCACACATAAGCAAATGAGAGTAAAATGAACCTTTTTTGGCATCGCATGAATGAATCGATTTAAGAACGGCACCAATAAATAGAGCGTGAGATATGAAGTTGCAAACCAGTAAATATTGTTGCTGAACGGCATCAAGGCATATCGTAAATCAGCTCCATCGATTCTATGCAGAAAAACAGCTTTGATAATAAGGCATAAACTGACGGCGTAAAAAAACACCTGTAAGTAAAGACGTATGATTTTTTTGCCGGAAAAGCTTTTGTTCACCAGAAAGTAGCCGGTAATCATGATAAAAGTACTGACTCCGATTTTCCCGCCCAGGGAAAGGCATTGAACGGTATAAAGTCCGGGAGTTAAAGTCGTCCACTGAAAATTACTGTGCAGGCTGAAGTGATGGAGACAAATAAGAAATACCGAAATGACTCGAAGCAATTCGATGTTGGAAGATCGCGTTTCATGGTTCGAAGCTGCCGGAATCGAAATGTTATCAGAATGATCTGCCATCAAGCACCTCTAATATACATATCCTGCATATACTTATAGATGATAACTTTTATATTTAAATGAGTCAACGATAATTTCGCATTTCCGTTTCCCGGAAAAACGGACTGCATTTATTGCGATGGCCGGCGACTTACCGGAACGCGAAAACGAGCACAACCGCCGCTGCAAGTGACATAAGCACATGGAGCGAAATTGTATCCAGCAGGATTGATTTATTCTCCTCTGTGCTCTTATCCATATAGATCGGAATTACAAACGGGGGCGGTAAGAGGAACATCAAATAGACGGCCGCCTGGAACGTACGATCCAGATGAAGCACACCCTTAATCAGAAGTTCGTTCACGGCAAAAGCCAGGAGCAGAAGAAGAGCCATGCGAAGGAGAACGGTAAGGAAGGTTTTTCGCGCACGCGCAAGAGAAAAGCGAAGCTCATAACCGATGACCAGGCAGATCAGCGGGCGTGTAAGATCCCCAAGAAGACCGAGTAGCGCCGTAACGGCTTCGGAGGCCGGCCAGGACTCAAACATCGCGAAAAGACCCGTGCTTCCCAGAAGATTTCCGAGAAGAATTGCAAGGATCACCGGGGACCGGAAAAAATCTTTAAGCAGAAAGGCGGCCGAAATCTTGTCGCCGCGCCGGCTTTTCAGGAACGCGGTAAGAATAAAGAAGACGAAAATAACCTGGCCTACGTCGATCACGGCGAATTTATACGTATTCTCGCTCCCGAAAAGCGACGAGAAAAGCGAATACCCCATCATTCCAGCCTCAAAACCGGTAAACAATGCCGGATAGTACGGATTGGCGGGCTGAAGCATCCTGCCGATTCCGGCGCCCGCGCCGAGCATGAGAAGACAGATGCCGAACATCACGGCCGCGATCAGAAGGTATTCGGGCCGGAACTTTGTTCTCGCAAACGTAAGGAAAAGCGCCGAAGGCAGGGCAACATTAACGACAATCTTCTTAAGCCCGTCAATCGTGTCCTGTGTGATGAGGGCAATGCGCCTCAGAAGGATTCCGAGCAGGATCAGTCCGATTACCGGGAACGTTTTGATGAGAACTTCGACGATCAGATTCATGACGGCACCTCAAAGCAACCGCAGGATGCGGCGTGTAATAGATGATTGATTCGGGAATTTTATTATATCAAAAAAGAAGGGAATATCTCACACTCGCCTTATCCCACAATCCGGTTTTTCCCGGTTCGCTTGGCTTCGTACATATTCGCGTCGGCCGACTGAATCAGGGCGCTTATATCTTCGCCGTTATAAAGGCTGACTCCGCCGCTGATCGTTATCCTGACCCCGTCAAGGAAGGGACGGGCTTCTATGGCTTCGCGGATCCGTTCGGATATTTTTTGCGCTTGGGGAAGAGACGTGTCCGGGAAGATGACCATGAATTCCTCGCCGCCGTATCTTCCCGCGAGATCGGTATCACGGATGCTGTTTTTAATGCGTGCAGCGACGTCCGTCAAGACCTGATCGCCGGCAACATGGCCGTTCATGTCATTGACTTTCTTAAAGTCGTCGATGTCGAAAATCGCTGCGGACAGGGGGGCCGGTACGTTCTGCCTCGGATATCTGCGACTTGAGATACTCGATCAGTGTCCTGTGATTGGCGATATTGGTAAGGCCGTCTGTTGAGGACATTTCGGATAGAATCCGGTTCTTGCATTCGAGCTCGAGCTGGGTATCTTTCTTCTCGGTGATATCGAAAACGATGCCGGCAAGAAAGACCGGCTTGCCGGAAGGGTCGGTCTGTGTGATCCTGCCGCGGTCATAGAACCATTTGTAGCTTCCGTCTTTTGCCTGAATTCTGTATTCGGTCTCGTATACGTCAGCTAATCCGTGCAGGTGATCGAGCATGGCTTTCATGGTCTTCGGATAGTCTTCCGGATGCAGCTTTTCTGTGAAAAAGGAGTAGGGGACATGTTCGGGGATCTCGCTCTTATCGTATCCGAGGGTCGTTACTTTAAGCGGATTGAAGGTTACTTCATTAGACCTGACGTTCCAGTACCAATGGCCCAGATTACCGGTCCAGGCGTATTCGAGGCGTGTCTCCTGTTCCTTTTCCCTGAGCAGTTCGGAAGCCAGCATTTCAAGATCATGGATACGGTTCAGAAGCTGTTCGCGCGAAAATTCCGAATAATCCATAACGCTTTCTCCTTCCGGTTTCTGCTTTCTTCGGCAGCTCTCCGGGCCTTAAAGTACTATACCCCCGGGCGCTCTTTCTCCAGCATCGCCACAGCCGTGTCTTCATCAAGCGGCCGTCCGATCAGGTAGCCCTGGAGCTTGTCGCAGCCGTTTTCGAGAAGATATTTCCTCTGTACTTCTTCCTCGACGCCTTCGGCGATGATGCAGTGCCCTAGTCTGTGTGCCATGGATATGATCTCGCCGATGATTACTTTCTCGGGTCCATCGGTCAGGAGTTTATCTATAAAGTATTTGTCGATCTTGAGGCAGTCAACGTTCAGCTCCTTCACGCGGGCGAGGGAGGAGTAGCCGGTTCCGAAGTCGTCGATGGCAATCTGCAGCCCGATGTCACGCAGTCTTTTGATAAAACTGTTGATCAATTCGTAATCGGACGCGAAAACGGACTCGGTAATCTCGATGTCGATGTTCTCCGGAGGGACATCTGTCTCGCGGATGATTTCGATGAGGCGATCGGTGAAGTCCGCCCTTAAGAGCTGGATGGCGGATATATTGATCGCTACGCGGATTGTGCCATATCCCTGATCGATGAGTCGCTTCAGGAAGTGAAGTGCTTTTCGAATCAGGATCTCGCCGCACGGCAGGATGAGCTTGGTTCTTTCGGCGATCGGAATGAATTCGATCGGGGAAACAAGTCCGAGTTTCTCTGTTTGCATGCGCGCCAGTGCTTCGAAGGCGCAGACCTTGTTCGTCTGAAGATCCAGAATCGGCTGGTACAGAAGGAAAAGGCCGGCACCGTCCTGATCGGATGCGATTCCGGAGAGCGCCTTGCGGATGTCATTTTCGCGGCTGACGATCGCTTCAAGTTCGTTGTCGTAGAAACAGGGATGGAAGTCTCTGTCAAACAGATTGACGGACCGCTCGGACGCGAGCAGCAGACGTCTGGATAGCCGGTCGGGATTGAAGTCCCGCTCCATTTCCATCTCGATTATGCCGATGCCGCCGCCGATTCTTTCCGGCACAAGTATTGATTGCAGTGTGTCCGCAATTTTGTGACTGAAAAGAAGCAGGTCGTTCTTGTCCTGATAGCCGGTTATGTAGAAGACGAACCGGTTCTCGTAGGTCTTGAAAAGCTGCTTGTTGTCTGTGGCAAGCTTCTTCAGGGCTTCGGCAATATTCTTCAAAAGAGCCTGCGTGTAATGAAAACCGAAATTGCTGGTAAGGAGCTGAACCGTGCTTAAGTTGATGCTGATCAGGGCGCTTCCGGGAATGTCATTCTTTGCATAATCCGCCTCGAGTACAGTCTCTAGATATTCGCGATTATATAGGCCCGTCAGGCGGTCGTGCTCGTTAACATACCGGAGATTGTTCTCCATTTCCTTCCGGTCCGAAATGTCCAGGACGATTCCTTCGAGAGCCTCGACATTGCCGTCGGCGTCGTAGATACCCTGTCCCATTTCGATGACCCATTTCCGTTCTCCGGAGGCCGTCGTGATCTCATATTCATCCTGAAAAGGGAGCTTCTTTTCAAGGCATATATTCCAATTGTTCCAGATTGTGTCCCGATATTCCGGCGAAATCACATCATTATAAGAGAGGTCCCTGTTGTTAAGAAGACTTTCCGGAGCATGGCCGGTTAAGAGTTGACAGCCGTCCGAAACGAACAGCATAGTCCAATCACGGTCATACTTGCACCGATAGGCGAGGCCTGGCAGATGGGAAAGCAGAACAGACTGACGGCGCTCGATTTCTTTCAGTTGCTTCTCTGTTTCTTTTCGCGCGGAGATATCTTCAATCATGCAAAGGTGCGTGGCGCTCTTATCCGGAATGCCGATGAGAGGGGATATGGACATGTTTACCCAGACAACAGATCCGTCCGGCTTTAGAAAGCGCTTTTCCATCGTGTAACCGGGAATGAGGCCCTTGCTGAACGGCTCATATTTCTCGAGATCGGACTTCAAGTCATCGGGATGCGTGATTTCGGCCCACGTCATATGCGTCAGTTCCTGGTTGGACCAGCCAAGAATTTTCTCGAACATCATGTTAATGTTCGCGTGCCCAAAGAGAGACTGAGAAACGAAGTTCTCGTCGTTCATTATGGCAACGCCGAGCGGGGCCTGATCGAAAGCGCCGCGGTAGAGGGCTTCATCGAAGGCCAGATTCCGGCTTAAGGCTTTGTTGGCTTTATGCTGAATCCATGCGTAAAGGAGCGCGAAAGACAGAATCAGCACGCAGACTGCCATGATGATATCCGGAACCATGTTATTCCAGAGGTTATAATTCCATTCGGATTCGGAGTAATTGATTCCAAAAACGGCAATAACCTTGCCGCTATCCGCATCCTTGATCGGAACGAGAACGCTGATCCACGTACTCCGGTCGTCTTTAACAGACCGTATCTCGGTACTTTGCCCCGTTATAAAAGGCTCGTGAAAACGATCATCCATTTCTCCAGGGACTTGAACCGGCTGAGAAGCATCCGCGCCGGGAAGCGTTTCCGAATGCGCAAGTACCATAACCTTTCCGTCCTTCTCGTACAACAGGTAGGAGAAGTGGATCGGATTCTCTGTGTTCTTCAGCCGGATCAGTTGCTGCTTGACGATGGCATGTCTCGATTCGTAATCACTGGCCCGATCCTCTACCAGCTCGACGATCAGGGCCTGAGGCAAAAGAGCTTTGAGCGATTCTCCCAAGGAGAGTGCTTCCTGCGAGGCTTTCCTGTCGTATCGCGACCAGGCTAGACTCAAGTAAAGACTGCTCAGGAGAATGATCAGGATGGACATAAGAATACCGCGCAGAAGAATAGGCCGGCTCCTCAGAGTGGAGCCCCATGACACAGTGTTTTCTGACTGTTCGTTGTTCTTTGCGTCTGCAGCGATCATACTCACAATCCTTCCCCGGTACGACTGTAGGGCTTTGCGATTTGTGATGAGAACTTTTGAATGGGTATTCACGAAACAGGTACAAGAGGATACACGAACCGAATAAGGGGAATAGTTATGATAATTATAGCATATGAAAAGACCGGAGGAATATCTCTGTCCGGTTTTCAGACAGCAAATTGTCCCCTTAATTGAGACGCATGAAGCATCGAGTGATTGTATGGAATTATGCTTTTCTATCGGCACGCGAAAAGAATGAGCCCGGAAAATCCGGACTCATTCCTTTCCTTCTGACGGATCCATATTTACCTGCAAGGCCCGGTTCCTATGGTCAGATCATGCTGTTCTTCAGGATCCGGACGATCTCATCCCTTGTAAGAACCTTGTAGCCGCCATTAAGAATAAAGGTACCGTCAGCGATCCCCTCTATCATATCATCGGTCACGCCGAGATCGCGGATGCTCATCACGAGTCCAAGCTCGCGCATGTACGATTCCATCCGTGCGAGTCCCTCGCCGGCAATCTCTTCGTCCGCTTTTCCCGAAGGATCGACATCCCACACATGCGTGGCGAAGCGCACGAACTTCGCGAGCACGTACGGCATAATGTACCGGTAATACGGCAGGGAGACCGCGGAAAGCGTCATGCCGTGCGTCGCGTCGGTATAGGCGCCGACCGACTGCCCGATCATATGCACCATCCAGTCGGTGGATTTGCCCTTGGCCGTAAGTGTGTTGAGGGCCCATGTCGATGTCCACATAATATTGCTTCGCGCCTCGTAATCGGTCGGATTCGAGGCTGCGATCCGGGAACTGTGAATGAGAGACTTGAGAAGCCCCTCCATGATGTAGTCCGACGTATTGTCGTCGGTTCCGGAGAAATACTGCTCCAGGATATGCGACATAATGTCGAAGAATCCGGCAGTCATCTGGTACTGCGGAACCGTGAACGTCAGTTCCGGATTCAAGATCGTGAACTTCGGGAAAACATTCTCCCCGAATACGTGCCCGATCTTACGCTTTGTGTCCGGATTCGTGATCACCGATCCGCCGTTCATCTCGGAACCGGTTCCGACCATCGTCAGAATGCAGCCTACCGGAAGGATCGTCTCGCCGGGCTCCTCCATGCGCAGGAAAAGCTTCTCCCACGGGTCCTCGTCGCAATACGCCGAGACCGACACCGCCTTGGCATAATCGCAGACCGATCCGCCGCCCACGGCCAGAATCAGGTCGACATGATTCTCCCAGGCCAGACGGCATCCCTCGCTGAGTTTCGCAACCGTCGGATTCGGCATAACGCCTGCATCCTCGAAAACCGTTTTCCCGTTCTCTGCAAGAATCCTCTTGACCGTGTCCAGAAGTCCGGACTTCTTAACAGAACCGCTGCCATATACAAGCAGTACATTATTTCCGTATTTGGGAAGCTCCTCGCCGAGCGCAAGAAGAGAATCCTTCCCGAAATGAAGCCTCGTCGGATTCGAATACATAAAATTGCCTAACATTATTTTGCCTCCTCAATTGAATCGCAGGTTGATATGTGATAAAGTCTCTACTTAGAGTTCACAACGACTCTGCAACTTAAAGTTAACATTAGGTCAATGCCTGTTTTCGAATATTTACGAGAAAATAACCGGAGGAGCAAATATGATGTATACCGTCGGCGAGATCGCCAAAAAACTCAATGTAACCGCTTCGACATTACGATACTACGACAAAGAAGGCCTGCTTCCATTCGTCAAGCGTTCCGACGGCGGCATGCGAATCTTCGGCGACGAAGACATGTCGAGCCTTAAGGTTATTGAATGCCTGAAAAAAACCGGTATGCCGATCAAGGAAATCAAGCACTTCATGGACTGCTGTTTAGCGGGTGATGACAAAATCGGCGAGCGTCTCGCCATCGTAAAATCTCAGCGCGACCAGGTTCTCCGCCAGATGGAAGAGCAGCAGAACATGCTCGAAATGCTAAATTACAAGTGCTGGTATTACGAGACAGCCGAAAAAGCAGGAAGCTGCGCCGTCCATGACTTAATCCGCATAGAAGATATCCCGACCGAGTTTCGGAAATTCCGTTGCGATTTGGAAGAAGAAACCGAAGTGAAGAAAACCTGCGACTTGTGAGGAACTACTAATAAGAAAAGGCGGCCGGGAAGCTTATGTTCCCCGGCCGTTCTCATAGAAACGATCTGCGAAGATAGAAACCATCGGTGTTCATAGAATTCACCCGCGTTATTCAGTCTTCCTGCTGTACGAAAGTAACGTATTCGGCGGAATTCATGCTCGTTAAATCGAGAAACAATTCGTCGTCATCCTGAAGAAGCCAACCCATATAGGGTCTGTCATAGGGCTCGTCCAAAGTGTTTTCATTGTCTATATAGCAGACATCACAATGCAGAACCAGACAGATGAAGTTCGCAACGTCGTACTCCTCATTATTATCAAACAATCTCTGAAGTTCGTCCTTCGTGACACCGTATGATTCGAGATCATCTGTCATATAATCGACAGCATCTTCGCCCGTATAAATATCATATGTCCCTTCGAAATAGTCGGCATCCTTGTTATCCGATTCAGAGAATTTAAAATCCTCATCATTCTCGAAAACCAGATACGAACGGTCGCGCGTTACCTGCCACGCGGTATCGTCGAGCGAAAAGCCATCCATCAGATCCGATTGGAATTCGTCGTCATAGTCATCGTCTCCATCACCGTCATCATCGTCGTCGTCAAACGATAGAATCTCATCAATGTCTACCGTTTCATACGTCTCCTCGATTTGTTCCTCCCGGTTGTGATTCCCGGAGCGGCTCAGCAGGAGTACCGGAAGGCAGCCGCTCAGCACAAGCGAGCAGGAGAGAAGGGCGGCGATCAATACGACAATTGTAAGGTGTCTTTTCATAGAGTCCTCCAAACTTTGATACAGCACTCAAGCTAAATACTTTTCGAAAACAATCATATATAAATATATGAACTGTTAACATAAATGTCAACGATTGCTGACAACTTTACTGCGACGCATATGGGATCGTCGGCACCGGGCCGTCCTTTGCATTCCGTTGGGTTTTTTCTTGTTTTGGAAAATGTTGAGAAATACGTGAAAGATCACAAAGAAAATACAGATGATGTATTGACACTTGTGCAAAGAACTCATATAATTCGATCAAAAGAAACAAGAAGAAACTAAAAACAACCAGAAAAAATCAATAACAACTTAGAATTGGAGCGGGATTGAAATGGGAGATAGTAATTTATTTCAAATTGAAAAGCAGAAAATATTACTGGATCACGTCAATCAAGTTAAGAAGGCAACCGTAAATGAACTGTGTGAATTACTGGATGTTTCCAAGGTAACGATTCGAAAATACATAAATGAGCTTGAAAGCAAAGGGCTTGTGATCAAAACATACGGGGGCGTATTATCTGCCGACAGTGAACTCAACTATGAAATTCCATATTCGAGTAAACAGGAACTTCATAGCGCGGAGAAGCAGAGAATCGGGAAAGCCGGAGCAGGATTCATTCGTGAAGGCGATGTCGTTATTCTGGATACCGGTTCTACGACGTATGAGATTGCCCGTAATATTAAGAATATAAACATCACAGTTATAACAAATGATGTAAAGATTGCGTTTGAGCTGGCTTCTAAACCGAACATCAACCTCATAATAACAGGCGGTGTTGTTCAGAAGAACCTGTATGCCATCACCAGTTTTCAGACCGAAAATTTCCTTAATCAAATTCATGCAAATATCGTTTTCCTTGGTGCGGATGCTATAAACCTGGAAGATGGTATAACGAACCGGACTATGGAAGAATCCGTAATAAAGCAGACCATGATTAGGGCAGCAGAAAAAGTTGTACTTGTAGTAGATCACAGCAAATTACATAAGAAAGCATTCTCGAATGTCTGCAAGATCGAAAAGATTGACACGGTAGTGATTGATTCCATTGATGAGGAATATAGGAAGGCCTTTCAAGAGAAAGGCCTGAAAATAATACTGGCACAATAACCAACCGATTTCCGGCTGTTATCCACTTTTTTGGATTTAGCATAATCAATAAGCCATATAAAAGGAGAAAAAAGTTATGTATTGGACGCAAGAATTATTTGGTACCGTAAAACCGATTATTGCAATGTGCCATCTTCAGCCTTTACCGGGGGATCCCAATTATGACAGAGCGGGAGGAATGCAGAAAGTTTTAGATGCTGCCCGTTTTGATCTTCTTGCCTTACAGGAAGGCGGTGTTGACGGCGTCATGTTTTCCAACGAGTTCAGCCTGCCCTATCTTACAAAAGTTCATGCCGAAACAGTTGCGGCCATGGCCCGCATCATTGGTGAGTTGAAACATGAAATAACGATTCCGTTCGGCGTAAATGTACTTTGGGATCCGACGGCGTCGCTTGATCTGGCCGTTGCAACAGATGCAAAGTTTGTCCGGGAAATATTCACCGGTGTGTATGGCAGTGATTTTGGCATATGGAATACAAACTGTGGAGAGACGATTCGTCATCAGCACGCGATTGGCGCGGAAAATGTCAAGTTGATCTTCAATATTTTGCCCGAAGCGGCGAAGTATCTTGGAGACCGCGACATCAAGGAAGTCGCCAGAACCACGGTCTTCAATACAAAACCCAATGCCGTATGCGTATCCGGACTCACAGCCGGTGCGGGGACGGATAAAGAGAAGATCATGATCGTAAAACAGGCGATACCCGATACGGTTGTATTTGCCAATACGGGTGTTAACAACGATACCCTTGAGGCGCAGCTGTCCGTTGCAGACGGTGCTATTGTGGCCACTACTTTTAAGAAAGACGGCAAATTCGAAAATGCTGTTGATGTCAGGCGCGTGAAGGTATTCATGGACCACGCCAAAGAATTCCGCAAGAAATATGACGCAGAGATCTCCTTATAATCAACACCGTTTAGGAGGTAATTTCTTACATGAAGAATCTCGCATTAGGCATTGATATCGGAACTACGAGTGTAAAAGTAGTTCTCATTAACAAAGAGGGGGAACTCGTCTCGGAGATATCTAAACCTCATGACCTGGTGTCATTGAAGCCGGGTTTTGCGGAAGAGGATCCTTCAAGATGGTGGGAGAGCGTTAAATCCATTCTAAAGGAGCTTGCGGATAACGGTTTGGCCGGTCAGATCTCTGCGATCGGTGTAACGGGTATGGTACCGACACTGATTCTTGTAGATCAGGAATTGAATCCGATTCGATATTCGATCCAGCAGAATGATGCGCGGTCGATCGTAGAAATTGAAGAGCTGAAAGGAATCATCGAAGAAGAGCAGTACTTTTCCGATACGGCCAACACTCTTAACCAGCAGGTCATTTTCCCGAAGTACATCTGGCTTAGGAAACACGAGCCGCAAAACATACAGAAAGCCCGCTGGATCATGGGATCCTATGATTTTATTTCTACGAAACTGACCGGAAATCCGCATACGGAAATCAACTGGGCACTTGAAAGCGGAATGTGGTTTGTTAAAGAAAGAAAATGGCACAGCAGCATTCTTGCGTCCGCCGGCATTCCTGAAGACATCCTTCCCCAGGTCTATGAACCGGCAGAAAGGATCGGAGAGACAACGGCAGACTTGTTTAAGGAGACTGGATTTCCGGCAGGAATTCCGGTTGTTGCGGGCTCGGCAGACCATATTGCGTCCTCTCTCGCCGTTGGACTGAGAGACGAGGGTGATCTCCTGCTGAAATTCGGCGGTGCCGGAGATATCATGTTTGTTACGAATTCTTTGAAAATGGACAAGCGGCTGTTTCTTGACTATCACGATGTTCCTTCGAAGTATGTCCTTAACGGATGTATGGCATCAAGCGGATCCCTGGTTAAGTGGTATATGAACCTTCTTCGGGAGAATCAGTACGATGAGTTCAATGACCTTGCCGAGAAAAGCGGCATCGGTTCACAAGGCCTTATTACACTCCCGTACTTTCTTGGCGAGAAGACACCAATCTTCAACACCAAAGCACGCGGAACGATTTTTGGCCTCGATCTCCATCATAATCGCGGAGATGTTTTCCGTTCCATCATGGAAAGTGTCGTCTTTGGTTTTAAGCATCATATAGAGGTTCTGAATGAAGGCGGATTTGAAATAAAGCGGGTTTTTATTTCCGATGGGGGAGCCAGGAATCCTCTTTGGAGGAAAATCACGGCAGATGCGGTTGGCGTAGATGTTACATACATCTCGAATAATCCCGGATCATCGCTGGGAGCGGCGTTTATTGCAGGCATTTCTGTCGGACTGTTTACAGACTGGGATGAGATTGATCGATTCCTTACCCATTCCGAAATCGTTCCGTTTGATGAACAGAACCATCTTCAATATGAGAAGTATTACCGTCTCTACCGCAAATTGTACGAAACGCTCAAGCCATTATTTGAAGAGCTGCATGCAGTAAAGGAGAATCAGGATGAGATTTGAAAATAAGGTTATTTTCTTGACCGGATGTGCCAGAGGAATCGGACGTGCGATCGCACAGATCTTTGCCGATGAAGGTGCTTCCATAGCTCTATGTGATTTAGACGAGAAGGCACTGGAAAAGGTTGTCGAAGAACTCAAGGGATCAACAGGGAGAATCAAAGCATACAAGCTCGACGTATCCAACGAAGCGATGGTAAAGAAAACTGTGGATAAGGTTGTTTCCGATTTTGGAACGATTGATATTCTCATGAATAACGCCGGCGTTTCCACGATGAATTATTTCTGGGATCTTACGGAAAAAGAATGGGATTTTAACATGGACATCAATGTGAAAGGCGTATGGCTGACATCCAAGTACATCGCGCCGGTTATGATCGCGAAGAAGAAGGGGAAAATTGTAAATACGGCATCTATGGCAGGGAAGATGGGCGCGGCTCTCGAGTCTCACTATGCCGCATCCAAATTTGGCGTAATTGGATTTTCCCAGGCAGCGGCCCAGGAACTGGCGCCATATGGTATCAATGTCAACTGTGTCTGCCCCGGGTTCGTTAAAACGTCTATGCAGGATCGCGAAGTAACCTGGGAAGCAAAGCTTAGAGGTGTCGAGAACGAGGAAGATATCGTAAAAGCCTACATTAACCAGACACCCTTGGGCAGACTTTGTTATCCGGAAGATGTTGCAAAAGTGGTTGCTTTCCTTTCCTCTGATGACGCGGATTTCATGACAGGACAGGCAATTAATGTAACAGGCGGAGCATGCATGCATTAAGCAAGGTTCGATACAAAGGCAAACAGATACTATCTGCTTCAGGCGTAGATTAAGGATCCTCTTTGTCTTTATATAAAGAAAGAATAAATGACGTAAAGGAGTGTGAAAAAATGTCTAGTACAAGCAAAACAAAACAAAACATGTTTGTCCGAAATGCTACCGGCCTGGTTCGAGAACTGACACCATTTGATGCTTTCAACATGGTTTTTGCCGCCATATTGATTCCTGTCGGAATGACGCAGGCTTTGAATTTTGGCGCTGCCTCTTTTCCAGGCGCAAATATTGCTCTCGCGTTTCTCTTTGGAGCAATTTTGCTGTTGGGATTTGCTACCGTATATATCCTTTTCACAATCGCCATGCCTCGTTCAGGCGGTGACTATGTTTGGGTAAGCCGGTCGCTTTCACCTTTCATGGGATTTATCGTCAATGTAACGCTGACGTTTGTGTTTGTGAATTGGGTTGCGTTCAATTTTACAAACATGATGACTATGTTTGTCCCGGCAGCGGGTTATGTTATGGGTTGGCCTGACAGCGTAAGTACCTGGTTTACGGTTAAAGGCAATCAACTGCTTGTTGCCACAATCTGTACGGCAGTTTTTGCACTCATTATGATGAGAGGTACAAAATTCGTATCCAAGCTGATAAGGGTTCTGTTTGTTGTTGTATGGGCCGGTATGGCTGTATGGTTTATTGGCCTTATGGTTACATCCAACGGTCAGTTTATCAGTAATTTTGAAGCATCAACCAGCATTAAGGTTTCTGAAATTGCCGGTTTAGCCACACAGGCCGGCTACAAAGTGCCTTCAGGAATTAATTGGGCCATGACACTCCTTGCCATGCTCTGGGCTTTCCAGAACCTGACAGGATTCGAATTCACCGGCTATTTCGCAGGCGAACTTAAGAGTGTCCGCAAAACGGTCGTTATATCCGTCGGCGGCGGTCTGATCGTCGGTGCGATTCTTTATGCACTCGGTTCCGTATTGGTATACAAGACGGTTGGATTTGATCTGTTCTCCAATCTCTCCTATCTTGGAGTCAATGCCGCTGACAGTCTTCCGGCCGGGGTAACCTTTGTTTTACCCGCGCTTACAAAGTTCTTTGCAATCCCGGATTTCTTGAAAGCGTTTGTTGTTATCGCCTTCCTGTTAAGTATATTCTGGTGGACACCTGTTGGATTTATGCTTGGAACACGCAATCTGTTTGCATGGTCTTTCGATCATTTGGCTCCGAGCGGTCTGTCAGACGTACATCCCAAACTGCATACACCCGTTAAGGCAACCATCGTTATGGCAGTATACATCGAAATCCTCAATGTGCTGAATATATATGGCGGTCTTGGGAATTACCTTGTAAACATTATTGCCGTCATGGCTTTAGCTTTCGCAGTTGTCGGACTTGCAGCCGTTGTATTCCCGTACAGGAGAAAAGATCTCTTTGAGAATGCTCCGGAAATCGTCAGAAAGAGAATTTTCGGAATTCCGTTAATGACAATTGCCGGTGTCTGGACAATGGTTAGCTGGATTTTTGTTCTGGTCGCCGCTTTTACAGCGTCGCAATTTGGTATGAAGATTACATGGGTTGCCATGGCCGAAGCGTTTGCGGTTCCTGTATTAGCCAGTATCTGGTATTTCATCGCTGTCAAAGTCAGAAAGCATCAGGGACTTGACATGAAGAAAGTATTCTCGGAAATCCCACCGGAATAGACTGCACCTTTTCTTTGGCGTAAGGCAGCACCCTTAACCGGGTGCTGCCTTACAAATCCTGAACAGCGGGTTCATCTTCCGGTTGTGAATGGCCCTAATCATACGACAGAGAAATGAGGCATATATGAGTTATTCAACAGAGGAACTTCTATCCCTCGGAACGGATATTATACGGGAAGCAGAGAAAGACGGCGCGAAGCTGCGCCTTCTCGGAGGGCTGGCCTACTATCTGAATGCACCGACTGCCAGGAATCTTCCGCAGTTCAAGCGTGTGTACAAGGATTTGGATTTTGTTGTCAACTCCAAGGGAACAAGTGCCATCACTAAGGCCTTCAAGAAATATGGCTGGACGGATGATCAGCAGTTTAATGCGCTTCACGGAGCAACCCGCATGCTTTTCTACTATGGGGAAGAGTATGATCTGCAAGTAGACATTTTTGTCAGTATATTTGAACAGTGCCACACGCTGAATTTCGAAAAGAGACTGCCGGCCAACACCCTCACGATTCCGATTGCGGATTTGCTTTTGACAAAACTCGAAATACATCAATTGAACAGAAAAGATGTTTTGGATCTGGTTATGCTGCTATACGATCATGATTTTGGCTGTGAGAATAAAGAAGAAATAAAGGAACTGGATTATATATTAAAAATTACGGGAAATGATTGGGGCTGGTATACGACTGTCCATGACAATTTGGAAGTGGTTGATACAATGCTCGAAGAGTTCGTTCAAGGCGATGATCAGCAGCGTATCCACAATACACTGAACTGGATCCGCACTTCCATGGAAGCCTCGCAGAAAACGATTAAATGGACCATGCGCAGCTATCTGGGGCGAAAAGTACAATGGTATGAATTGCCGGAAGAAGTAAATCGATAAGGAGCAGGAAAATGGCATTTAAATTCTTCTTTACAACAGACATACATGGGTCTGAACGCTGCTTTCGTAAATTTATCAATGCTGCTAAGTTTTACGAAGTGCAAACACTGATACTGGGCGGAGACATAACGGGAAAAGCAATCATTCCCATTACTAAGGGTGCCAATGGAACATACACGGCAACCATTACCAATACGGCCCGGACAGTAACCGACATAGAATTACCCGAACTTCTCAAAGAAATTCGTTTCAACGGGTACTATCCATATATAACGACTGACGAAGAACTCGACGAACTTGAGAAAGATCCCGATGGCAAGAAGAAGCTTTTCCGGACGGCAATCAGAGAAAGCCTTGAGAGCTGGTTTGCGCTTGCGGAAGAAAGACTGAAGCCGCTGGGCGTTAAACTGTATATTTCACCCGGAAATGATGATGACGAGATTGTTGATGAAGTCCTAAGAGAATCATCCTTCGCTATAAATCCGGAAGACAGAGTTATCGAACTCGCACCCGGTATTCAAATGATTTCCTGCGGCTACTCGAATCCCACTCCATGGGATAGCCCCCGTGAGTTAACAGAAGCGGATCTGGCACTGAAGATAAATCCACTCGCAGAACAAATGTCGTATAAAGGCGTAACCATTTTTAACTTTCATGTTCCTCCCTTTGATACGACCATTGATCAGGCGCCGAAGCTGGACAGTACTCTAAAACCAATCGTTGAGGGTGGTCAGGTAGCTATGGCGGGGTGTGGCAGCAAGGCAATCCGGGCAGCCATTGAGAAATACCAGCCGACTCTGGGTATACACGGCCATGTGCATGAAGGTGCCGGTGCTCAGAAAATCGGAAAAACGATCTGCCTTAATCCGGGCAGTGAGTATAATGACGGCATATTAAGAGGCGCTATAGTCACCATAGATGAGAGAAAGAAAAAGGTGTCGTATATACTTACGGTAGGTTAACCATATGAATGAAATGAACGTGGTTATGGATATTGCAAAGCAGGCAGGGCGGATCATCTGTGACGGCTGGGACATGAACAGCCTTCAAATATCCCTGAAGGGCGAGATAAATCCGGTTACCGAGATTGATAAGAAAGTGGAAGATCTCGTTACTGGCATGCTTCTTAAAGCTTTTCCCGAATACGGTATACTTGCCGAAGAGAGCCGCGAAAAAAGGGGCAGTGTCAATGCCCGTTGGATCATTGATCCATTGGACGGCACAACCAACTTCATCAGACACTATCCGTCGGTCGCCGTTTCGATCGCGCTCGAAAAAGAAAATGAATTGGTACTTGGGCTTGTATATAACCCGATTACCGGCGAAATGTATACGGCAGAGAAAGGAAAGGGTGCTTACAGAAACGGCAGGCAGATTCATGTTTCTCAGGTATCCCGGCTTGCGTCTTCCGTTCTTGCATCGGGCTTCCCTTACGATGCCTGGGATAACCCCGATAACAACACAAAGGAATGGAGCCAAATGATAAAGAAGTGCATATCCCTCCGATGCGACGGCTCGGCGGCCCTTGATCTTTGCCGTGTTGCAGCCGGTCAATTTGACGGCTATTGGGAAAAGGGTTTATCGTCGTGGGATGTTGCAGCAGGGACCGTCATCGTCAGGGAAGCAGGCGGTATTGTCACAGATTATTCGGAAGGTCCCGATTTCTTGTTTGGCGGAGAAATGATTGCTTCTAATTCCGCTTTGCACCGGGAAATAGTGTCGGCACTGTCTCTATGACTTTTGAATCATTCCGGGCGTGGGAAAGACCATGCATAGGAACCTGAGCAAAGGCGAATGCAATGAATTTTACATTTGTATCGGATATTGATGGAACTCTGATCAAGACCAATAGGCCGCTGCATCCATGTGTTGTGGATGCAGCGGCATCTTTTTCTCGTGCGGGCGGAAGATTGTCTTTATGTACCGGGCGGGATATATCTTCCACGCGTGCCATTGCACATGCGCTCCCCGTGAATGCACCGTGCATTTTGTATGGCGGAGCGATGATATATGATTTTTCAACAGAAACGATTCTTTGGAAGCGGCTTCTGAATAGTGACATCATAGATGTACTTGATGGGATCTACCGGGCGGAACCATCCGTCAGCATTACGGTCTACAGCGATAAAAGTATTTACATGCTCCGTACGAATCAGACAATCCAGGAACATGGTGTATATGAGGATCGGACAGCACCGGCATGCACTCTTTCCGAAATAGACGGAGATCTTTTAAAGGTTCTTCTTACCTGTGAGGATCCGGATGTTTTAGAACGCCTGCGAGGAAGCATAATCTCGCCGGATCTTTATGAATACACAGCTTCCGGCAAAAAATTCTACGAGATATCACCTAAAGACGCTGATAAAGGGAAAACCTTGCTGAGACTTGCCGGGTGGATGAATCTGCCGGAGCATCACTTCTTCGCCGCAGGAGATGCGGCAACCGATCTGAGCATGAAGGAATCGGCAGAACTGTTTTTCGTCCCCGAAACAGCACCTGCAGATATCCGAAAATTGGCGGATATTATCATCCCCGGCCCCCTTGAGGGCGGTATGGCACAGGCGTTTGAGCAGGCAATTCAATTTGTGAACAGACATCGGGGAAACGGTTAAGGCATAGATCATGGAATCCATCATCCATTCAACAGCTCTCTCGACAGCGTCTCTCTTCCTTCGCCGCTGAAAGAATTCGTCTCCTTGTTGTATTCAAAAATGAGGAGGGACTCTTTTCCATTCTCCGCTGTCTCAATCACATGCCCGTCCGGCGAAAAAACGGCGGTCGGAGCTGTCTGAAACCCCGATGTGCTGTTAACCGAGACGACGGTCATAACATTCTCCGCCGCTCTGGTAATGAGATGTGATTTGAGAATGTCATATCGCTCATCATCCGCCTGCTTTGACACATCGCAGAACGAAACAAAACACAGGGAGACACCTGCGGTAAACAATTCGCGAAAATACTCCGGAAAACGCACCTCATAACAAATCCGGAACCCCACCTTGATATCATCGATCTCAAAGATTCCGTCCGATTCGCCGGGTACAAAGTTATCCTTGTCCCATCCCCATAGAGCGCGCTTATCATATATGCCGGCTAATTCGCCTGTTGGGCCAATGACAAAAATTGAGTCATGATATTGCTGATTGGACTTCCGAACAGCACCCAGAGCTATGTACATATCACATTGCTTCGCCCGTTCTTTGATCCTGCCAATGCAGGAATCCAACTGAAGAAAATCGATTTCCCGGACATTTTCCCTCTCAACCGGAGGATAGCCGCACAAAGCACACTCCTGAAAAACCAGAAGCCGCACATGGTTTCGATGGGCTTCGGAAATCGCCCTTTGAATCGCCGCCCAATTATCCGTAATAACGCTTCCGGCCGCAAACTGAAAAACAGCAATCTTCATGTGAACGTCTCCTAATTCTCCTTTGTCTGAGGTGCCCGTCTCGGGGCTCTTTTCTTAACCGTTTTATGCCGGTAGTCATCGGACAGGACGCTGATATTGCCGTCAACCTCAAGAACCGCCAAATCAACCGCCTCGATTCTATCCACGCCATGCTCTCGGAGAACTTCCAGGATTTCGTCCATCGTTAGCTTGGCTTTTGCGGCGTTCTGGATATTGAGCTTTCCTTTGTAAATCAGCATCAGCGACTCGCCCTGAATAATGCTGCTGAATTTCGGGAAACGATACAGAAACTGCTTGAAAACGAAATTGGTGACAAACAGCGCTCCGGCTGCCACCAGGCCGCCCAAAAGCGTAGAATTCGAACCGACCATCGCATTTTGCACCGCGTTGCTGATCAGCAGAATGAAGACCAGATCGATTACAGAAAGCTGCGAGAGTTCCTTTTTCCCGAACAGGCGAATCGCTACAATGATAAACAGATAGACTGCGATTGAGCTAAGAACAATCTGAACGTACTGGTTACTCAAAGACTCCAACATAATTTCACCTTCGTTAGCAGTTATAACTTGAATGTTATCGTCTCATTATAAATGTTTTGTTAGAAATGAGCGCGCTTTAGCGCTTGGGTTAAGTTAAAAAAGGTTAAAGAAGGCAGGTGCCCCCTGTGAGCTAGTATTTGCACTTGATTCTCAAACGATAAATCACGCACCAATATGCAAAAAAGTACGGCCCACACGAACGACTTAGCGATAGCGTTTAGTGAGTGTGGACCGTTCTTTTTCCATTGACTTCGACCATATCCGATGCTATATTCAAATTAGCGAGCGAGCGATCGCTCTATGAGCTGTAAAGATAAAAATACTAGCAAAATACGATCGTTTTTTTCCGGCAAATATATTAGCTACAAGGCACATACAGGAGGGGACTATGGACACCAGATTTTCCATTTCAGACTATCCGAACGCAAGAGAAGTAGACAAACAATTGGATGCATTAATCGCCAAGCCGATTCACTCAGTGAGTCCGGCTGCTCTGAAAGTGTACGAGCAGGAATATTTTGACAAGAAGTGTACCCGGTCAAAGGCAATGATTGATGAAGCCAAAAATGTGATACCCGGAGGGGTACAGCACAATCTTGCTTTCAACTATCCACTCCCCCTTGTTTTCACAAAGGCGGAAGGAGCTTTTCTGTATGATCTCGACGGCAACCGGTACTATGATTTCCTTCAGGCCGGCGGACCGACTGTGCTCGGAAGCAACCCGGTCGAAGTGCGCACCAAGGTGATCGAGCTTCTCAATGACTGCGGACCGTGCACGGGCCTTTTTCACGAATATGAATACAAGATCGCCAAGAAAATAGCGGACAATTATAAGACCGTTGAAATGTTCCGTATGCTGGGCTCCGGTACAGAAGCATGTATGGCGTCTATCCGGGTAGCCAGACTTGCTACCGGCAAGAAAAATATTATTAAGATGGGCGGCGCATATCACGGATGGAGCGACCAGCTTGCCTATGGAATACGCATACCCGGTTCCAAATGGACACAGGCCCATGGTGTACCGCGCTTTATATTCAAGAACACACAGGAGTTTTTCCCGAATGATCTGAAGGACCTGGAAAGAAAACTAAGACGCAACCAATTCCACGGCGGTACGGCAGCCGTTATGATTGAGCCTCTCGGGCCGGAAAGCGGAACGACTCCGGTTGACAGGGATTTCAATAAGGGCGTAGAAGCGCTTTGCCGCAAATACGGTGCACTTTTCATTTTTGATGAAGTGGTAACTGGTTTCAGGGTGGGAATGGCCGGAGCACAGGGATACTTTGATGTCAGTCCCGACCTGACAATATTCGGCAAAGTTGTTGCCGGAGGATATCCGGGAGCAGGCGGACTTGGCGGCAAGAAGGAATACATGAAGTTCCTTTCCGCAGGAATTGCAGGCGGACCCAAGCAGAAGAAGGCGCTCGTCGGAGGGACTATGGCGGCAAATCCGCTCAGCTGCGTTGCGGGTTATTACACACTTTGTGAAATCGAAAATACAAATGCCGCTCAGAGAGCAGGGCAGATGGGCGACCTGCTTACGGCGGGACTAAAGCAGCTCATCCAGAAATACGATCTTCCCTTTGTGGCGTTCAACCAGGGCTCCATATGTCATCTTGAAACGGTCGGAACAACACATTACTCACTTAACTGGTCAAAGCCCTGGACGATTCCGGCGGTATTGACTGCGACATCATTGCGAAAAAAGGAAATGGAGCACATGGGCGCCGCCTATATGGCAGAGGGTATTGTAACGCTTGCCGGCAGCCGTCTTTATACAAGCTCTGCCTACACGCCGGAAATGATTGATGACGTACTCAGCCGTTTTGAGAGAGTATTTAAAAACATTGCGGTGATCGAAGAGAAAAAGTAGCCGGGAGGTCATTATGAATGACAGGGAAGCCAAACAGAAAGTAGTGGATGCCGGCATCCGGCTTGTTAAGTCGGGACTCATTGCACGCACATGGGGCAATGTGAGCTGTCGGATCAGTGACACCCATTTTGTGATATCCCCAAGCGGCCGGGATTACCTGACACTGACACCGGAGGAAATTGTCACGGTTGCACTAGCAGATTTGAGCTATTCAGGCGAGATTAAGCCCTCTTCAGAAAAGGGAGTACACGCGGAGATCTACAAATACAGCCCTGATTGCCGTTTCATTATTCATACGCATCAGGAAAACGCATCTGTTATAAGTGCGCTTGGACTGGATTCAATTAAAGTTGATCCGGCATTTGAGCTTCTCGGGAATACTATCATCTGCGCATCCTATGGCCTGCCTGGAACGAAGAAGCTTCGCCGTGGAATCGGAGAAGCCCTGAAAGGGACAAAGGGTCATGCCATTATCATGAGAAATCATGGAGCCGTTTGCTTTGGCAGGGATGAGGAAGAGGCTTTTCAGGCGGCATCGGATCTTGAGAAGGCCAGCGGCCTCTTTATAGAGAAAAAATTCAGGGAAATCACAGACAGCACGAGCTTTGATGCGGACCGGATGAGACAGTACGTGCTGTCAAAGCTGGCCCGCGTGCCGGCAGGCGCAGTTGATTCAGCCCGTCCTTACTGTAACAGCGAACGAACAGCAGATGGCTTTATACTGCACGGATGTGAAAAGGGAGACATTGCCGTTACGCTCGGGCAGCTCGGCGGAGATTTGCCGGATGAAGCGAAAATTCACAACGAAATATACCGCAGTAATTTGAAAATCCATTACATCATGCACGCGGACACACCTGACATTATGACGGTTTCGCGTGCCGGGATAACGCTTTATCCGCATGTTGACGACTTCGCTCAGATCATCGGAACAAAAGTGAAGACAGTACTTGCTGTCCCGGTCAGCATAGCATCTGCGCTCAGGAACACGTCTGCCGTCCTTGTTAAGAATAGCGGAGCTCTTTGCTGCGGTGCTTCTGAAAGTGATGCGGGAGCTGTGCAGATGATCCTGCAGAAAAACTGCAAGGCGCGGATCAGCGGAACACTTTTCGACGGTATCAAGCCGATCAGCCGGTTCGACAGTCGGCTGATGCGATTTGTCTATCTCAAGAAGTATTCCAAACAGATCGGTGCCAACAAGCTGTAAAAATTCGTCCGGGTTCATATGTCTTCGTTTGGACCGCATATGCAAGGGGGGGCGTCTGTGAGTGTTTTTGTTATAGCATACGATGTAGGAACGACCGGGATAAAGACTTGTATCTATGAAATATCGGATTCCATTAACCTGATCGCTTCTGATGTAGGAGGGTACGGTCTTTATATCGAAGAGAACGGCGGTGCGGAACAGGAACCGGACGAGCTATGGCATGCCATGTGCGACACGACTCGAAAAGTGATCGAGATGAGTCGTATATCACCAGTCAACATACAGGGAATTTCATTTTGCTCCCAGATGCAGGGCCTGGTACTTGTCGATAAGGACGGAGATCCGGTGCGCCGGTCCATGAGTTATATGGATCAGAGGGCTTATCGGGAGATCAAGGAAGGAATTGCCAACGGGATTCAAATCTCGGGCGTCAATATCTTCAAGCTGTTAACCTCCCTCCGTATTACCGGCGCCGTTGCGGCGAGCGTCAAAGATCCTGTCTGGAAATACAACTGGGTAAAGAACAACGAACCCGATGTCTTCGAACGGATACACAAATGGCTTGATGTGAAGGAGTATCTGATACTCAAATGCACAGGTGAGTTTGTGATGACCAGGGACAGTGCATTCGGAACGATGCTTTACGACATACGAGAAGGAAGAAGCGGATTCAGCAGGAAGATGTGCCGGATGCTGGGCGTTAACCCGGAGCATATGCCGCGGATTGTAAAAGGCATGGATCAGGTTGGCAATCTGACTCTGCAGGCAGCGGCTGCGCTTGGACTTAAGGAAGGTACCCCGGTATTCGGGGGCGGCGGGGATGCGTCCCTTATAGGAGTCGGCGCAGGGGCCGCGGCCGTAGGAAGTACCCACGTATATTCCGGAACATCCGGATGGGTATCAACCGTTGTGAAGAAGCGAAAAATCGATCTTTCGGCCATGATTGCTTCCATAGTCGGCGCCAATGACAGCACCTACAACTATTTTGCAGAACTGGAAACAGCCGGCAAATGCGTTGAATGGGTTAAAGATCATATGGCTCTGGATGAAATAAATATATATCTGCAGAAGGTTGCCGTTTCCGATTCGATTGAGACCGTTTGTGAGAACCTGTATGACTTCATGCTGGATGAGATCAAAAATGTGCCTGCCGGAAGTCACGGGGTTATCTTTACACCATGGATGCACGGGAACAGGTGTCCCTTTGAAGACCCCAACGCCAGGGGGATTTTCTTCAATATCAGCCTTGAGACCGGGAAGAGAGACATGATTCACGCTGTCATAGAGGGTATAGGCTATCATCTCAAATGGCAGCTTGAAGCGCAGGAAAAGAAAGTTGCGACGTCAAAGACGATTCGTTTTGTGGGCGGAGGCGCGCTGGCACCGCTGACGTGTCAGACGATATCAGACATTCTGGGCCGTGAAATCGAGACCGTCGAGAATCCGCAGAATGCAGGCGCTATGGGAGCCGCCGTTGTCATTGCCGTAGGACTTGGTATTTTGGAAAATATCGAAGAAGCCAATAAGCTTGTTACGGCCAATCAGATATATTTTCCCAATCCTCTATATCGGGAAGTACACGACCGGAACTTCAAGTGCTTTAAAATGCTCTACAAAAAAAACAGGAACATTTTCAAAATAATGAACGGTATGTGAGACAGTCCAAAAAATGCAGGGGGTGAAGTATGGAAGCGAAAGAAAATGTGTCGAAGTACAGATGGGTTATACTATTTTCAATTTTTCCGATTATTGTCTCAACGGAAATGATGTGGCTTTCGCTGGCTCCCGTAAGCAGCTTGGCACAGAGCTTCTACGGCGTAAAAAGCATAAGCATAGACATGCTGTCCATGAGCTACATGATCATGTTTATTCTTTTCTCAATACCGGCCTCCTGGGTGGTGGATAAATTCGGATTCAGACCTTCCCTTATCATCGGAGCGCTGCTCACTGCCGTATTCGGGACGGTAAGGGCCGTCTTTGCCGATCATTTTACAGTTGTTCTGATTGCTCAATTCATGATAGCCGTCGGACAGCCTTTCCTCCTTAACATATCGACGAAAGTTCCGGCCAACTGGTTCCCGTCCGGTGAGCGGTCGACAGCTGCAGGGATACTGACAATGGCACAATATGTCGGATTCGCAGCGCCGATGCTCCTGTCTCCCGTACTGGCCGAAAGCAAGGGAATTCCTTTTGTGCTTTACACATTTGCTGTAATAGCTGTCATTTCGGCCGTGGTCAGCATTGTATTTACAAGAGAAAAGCCGCGCATTGCTCCTCCCGGACCTGTTTTGCCAAAAGAAGACTTGAGCCCGTCTTCCATCAAGAAGCTTTTCGCAAACAAAGCATATCTTTCGGTGCTGACAGTCTGCTTCATATCGATCGGAGTATTCAATACCGTTCTTACCGTGCTCGAATCCATTCTCCTGCCTCATGGTGTCTCATCCGCTGACGCAGGCATTATCGGTGCGGTTTTTGTTGTTGCAGGTGTCGTTGGTGCTGTGATCCTGCCAATACTGTCGGACAAGGTCGGGATCCGAATACCCTTTTTCGTCGGGTCCATTATCCTGTTGATACCGGCATACCTTGGATTCACTTTTGTAGATTCTTTCATCCTTCTGGTTATCATCGCCGGATTGGCGGGATTTACGATAATGGGTGTTGCTCCTATTCTGTTCCAGCACGGATCGGAAGTGGCATACCCTATTCAGGAGGGCACGTCATTGGGGATGATTCTTCTTATGGGGCAGATTTCCGGGGTACTCTTCGTATTCCTGTTTGATCTTTTGAAAAACACGTCGCATTCTGTTATGATTCCGATGCTCCTTATTGTTGCAGTAACCATTCTGGAGCTGCCTGTCGTCTTCAAACTGAAGGAGTCAGGGTTAAATCGAAACAATGGATAAAAACGAAATGGCGGGTATCTTTGCAGCCATTAAAAGAGTAGATTGGTTATTCAGAGAGTAATTTACATTTCAGGGAAATGAAGAGGTCTTTATGTCAGAGGATATTTCAAAGAACAGAAAAAGTACATTTCATAAAAACACGTTTGAAAAAACTTCGGAAGGCAGAAGACAGAAGGTGCTGGAAGTAGCCATTGATGAATTTGCGGCAAATGGCTACAGCGCAACAAGCATCAATGATGTTGCAAGAAAGGCACATATCAGCATTGGCTCGATGTACAGTTATTTTGCATCAAAGGAAGATTTGTTTCTGACGATTGTAAATAATGCGTATTCTCTGATGGAAAAGATCATACAGGATGTTGCAGCCCAGAGCACGGATATCTTTGACTGCATCGAAAAGATGCTGCAGGCTGCCAGAAAATTCGCGGTAGAGTATCCGCAGCTAAATCAGATTTATCTGGATATAACGACGCAGGCTCTTGCGCCGATGTCCGTCCGCCTGTCCGATAAACTGGAATTCATTACTCCCAATCTGCTTAGCAATCTTATTAAAGAGGCAAAGGAAGACGGTACAATCAGCATCGACATTGACGAGCGGGTGGCATCCTTCTGCATAGATAATCTCTATATGATATATCAGTTCTCTTTTTCGTCGGATTATTACAAGGAGCGGATGAGGATTTACATTGGAGAAGACAGCATGGAAGATCTGGATAAAGTGGAAGATAGTATTCTTCAATTTATCAGAAGAGCGTTAGGCAAGAACTGAGGGAGAAGTTTTGACAATTCATCCAGTGCAGTGTTATTACTCATGATGAACAATTGAAAAGGAGAATCGGTGAGTACAAATAACAAATTCACGCTTGCCGCTTCAAAGAGCTTGACCCTGTATCCGCTTATTGGTGCCGGATTGTTCCTTCTGCTGCCAGTTCCGTTTACCGTATTTCAAGGGCCGCAGCATGTGTTGTGCTATATACTTTGCGGCGGCTTAGCTGCCCTGTTTGGCTGGATGAGTTTGCGGTTCAAATTAAACAAAGTCATTGTAAATGGGTCCTCCATACAGGTTCGAAAAGGCTTGTGGAAGAAGTTCAGCCTTGATGTCAGAGATATAGACCGGGTGGACTGGATTACTTCATTCACGAAATTCGGTAAAAATGACAATATCACAGTAAGAGCGGGTTCGCTAAAATTCAAAGTAGAAACACTCATGGAAAACTCGGAGAAAATGATTGCATATCTAAAGGACTATGTTGATGATGTGAAAATACAGACACGATTCAAGGATTTCAAGAATTAATATTTCAGTTGCACTTCTCGGCAATCTGAACTTTGTAATTCTTGAACCGGATCCTCACCGCGAGAAATACTCGCAGGTATGTAGGTTCAGGTTGCAACTTAAAATTATTGTATACAATCAAAAAGATTATTATAGACCAAAATTGCACATAACGTTATAATTCATAAAAAGAGGTGACGATATGCCGACTATAGCGTTATATGCCAGCAATGTAAGCCTAATGCCCGGATTGATTAGCGATGTTAAGAATTCCGTCAGTAACTATGTAACAGAGTTATCAGCACTGAAAAGCAAAACATTAAACGTCAATAAAAGTGTATGTAATATAGATGAAGTCATCAATTCAATACAATCTTCAACACAAACACAGGAACAGAAAATCGATGCATTAGACAAGTTTCAGCAGAACAGTGAGAATTTCATTGCGGATGCTGTACGTATTGACTGCGGCGTGGCAGATATAGTTAACCAGAGCAAGGATGATTTCTACGAGAAATACAATTACTTAAAGCCGGAATGTGAAAAGAGCGACTGGGAGAAGTTCTGTGAGGGATTGGCATCAGCTAATCAATGGTGCAAAGAAAATTGGGAATCAGTACTTAGCTTAATCTTAGCCGTCTTAATAGTTGTAGCAGTTGTTGCATTATGTGTTGCTACGTTTGGCACTGGTTTTGCCCTTGTCGCTATAGGAGCAGCAGCTCTAGTCGGGGCCGTTGTCGGTGTAGCATCACAGTTTGTAGCCGATTGTGTCACGAGCTTAATTATTGGCGAGTTTTACTTAAGCAGTTGGCAGACATATGTTGGTGCGGGTATAGGTGGCTGTGTGGGCGGAATGTTGATGTTGCTCACAAAAAACCCGGTTCTGTCATGTGCTGTTGATAGCGCTATGTCAACGTTCATCGCCGGACATTTGCAGAACATTACAGGTGGGGAAAGGACTTCCAGCATCAATATTCTTAAAGACACGGCTAAGAGTGCTGCACTTGGTGCATTATTCAGTTTCCTTCTTGGAAGTGCTACCAGTAAGATGGAGAAGACTCTTTCTAAAACCTTTCCTGCTTTGAGTAGACTTGCAGGCAGAGGTAGTTTTGCAGCTTCGTTTAAAATGGTTTGCACGAAACTTCTTAGAGGACAAAAACAAACACTTTCCTATAGAACATTTCGAAATGGGATTGTTTCAGGACTCACGGGCAGCTTTCTTGAGAATATTTTTGATGGGATCGAGACTGGGATTGAGGTATTATTTGAGGACAAGTCGCAGCCGGAAACGTAAAAATCAGCATGTAAAAAGAGAGGAAGGATCGTGTGAGTACCACTAGTAAATTCACTGTTGCTGCTTCAAAGAATATAATAAGATATATGCTTTTCGGAGTAGCATTGTTTGTGTTATTACCGGTTCCATTTACTGTGTATAGAGGAGTTCAGCATGCATTATTGTATATTATAAGCGGCGGTTTAGCTTCAATTTTTGGCTGGTTGAGTTTATATACAATGACATACAAAATCTCTGTTGATGGAAGTTCAATACATGTTCGGAAAAGTTTTTTCAAGAAGTTTAGCCTTGATGTTGCCGATATAGATCAAGTGGATTGGCTTGTTTCATCATCAGGATTCGGCAAAATGGAAAATGTCACAGTGAGAGTGGGTTCTCGGAAGTTCGGAGTGCAAACTTTCATGACAAACTCTGAGGAGATGATGGCATATCTAAAAGCCAACGTTGATGACAGCAAAATCCGGACGGAAACGAGAGGTTTCGTAAGTTAAAACAATCCATGGTTTTATAAGCTGCAGAGCGAGTTCATAGCAAAGGCATATGCCATAAGGAACCTGCAAAATGGTAGAAGCAAAATTCAAAGTATCAATGTCGCAAAAAGGCTCAGCTTTATTCATTGTCATGTTCGTTATTATTGAAGCAGCTTTGATTGGAATGAGTTTAAATGTTGGTCAACGCGAAGCCGTCCTGGGGATCGTAATTTCTGTGATGTTCTTTGTCGTGTGCTTTGCTGCCGAACTTACATCTCTGCTTTTTAAGGTGCAGGTAATCGATTCAATCATTTCCGTTAGAACAAGAATAGGAAGATGTTATCGCATTCATATCTCGGAAATAACAAAAATTGTTAGTGAGACGGGTTTTGACAAAGAGCATGGTCAAATTGGGGGAATTACGATCAAAACCGCAAACAGGAAAGTGGAAATGGATCAAACAATGAATGGATTTCAGGAGATGGCCGGATATATTCTCGAAAAGCTGGAGAGCGGCGAAATAAACGAAGCAGCCGTATCGGTCCACTGTAAAAAAAGACTCAGGAAGTACTTGAACGACAAAAAACTATAGATTTGAGGGCGCTTGCGTACGGAACTGCCTCGTCCCGGCAAATGGAAATAGCAAAAAAGGCGGTCGGCACAAAGTGCTCGACTGCCTTTTTGTTTTCATGTACCTTACTACTGCTATATTCGCCCCGCAAAGAAATGTATAAATTACTCGTTCTCGAGTTTCCGTCTTCTCCGCCTGTTCCTGATAATCAGGGAGACAGCCACAGCAATCCCGATAACGGACACTCCAATAATAATCCACAGCCAGAAATAACCGATATACAGGTACTCCCTTTCCTGAATGCTGTTATCGTTGCCCGCCATATCGCTTAGTACAACACCGACGTTATGCCAGCCCTTGCTGAGGGTGAAAGTGATGGTATTCTCCGTACTTGAGTAGATGAAGTCGATCTCTTTGCCGTTATCATAGACTTTACATCTATTCTGATCCAGCTGTTCACTGATGTTCGTTAATGTAATTGTTCTTGCGGTTTCGCCGAAATACCAATTCCATGAACGGAATTCACTTGGAAGAACACAGGAGGGAGCAACGTTGTCGATATGCATTCGTCCTAAGTCTATACGGTTGCCGTCGTTCTTAACGGTTAAATACAAGTCCACATCCGTATCGCCTGCAAAATTGTTTTTGAAGAAATCGGATTTGAGAACGAAGTTGTACATAGTAAGCCCGTATATGCTGTCATCTGTGGTTTCTTGAGCATCTACCGGGATTTCTTGTGCATTGGTATCCCGAAGCACAATGTCGACATCTGTATCGCTCTTGGCCAGTACGAATATTGTCAGATCAGTAAAACTATCCGGGCGCATGCTGATGGGAGTTCCATTCTCGTCCTGGAAAGAGAAGAGTCCGGTCTTGTCTTTCACATTGCTGTTCATAATAAAGGCCAGTACGTCCTGATCTACGATTCGTGCGTATGTGTTGATGTTAAGCGCGCTTTCATTTCCGGCAACATCAACCGCTGTCAGCTCAAGAGCGTAAATACCGTCTTTTGTAAAATCGGGCAAGGTGAACTTGCTGCCCTTGATTACTCCTGATTTTCCGGTATCCTCTTCCAGATAAATTCTCACAGGCTTAATAATTGGCAGCGCCTCCGGGTCTGAATAATCCGGGATCCAAACGGTCAGCACATAATTGATATGATCCACGTTCATGTCACTGAAATCAACTGTCGGTACAGGATCGTTCTTTCGGTCAGCGGTATAGACATCCAAGAATTCTATGTCTTCAGAACTTACGGGAGATCCGTCCTTTGCACGGACTACAGGTGCTGTTTTATCGATTTCGAATATCCCTGTACTTGTCTGCGCTGCGGCGTTTCCTGCTTTGTCTGATGGAGACACTTCAACGAAATAGACAGCATCCGCGGAGAACGTAAGTGTAATGGAATGTTTGTCACCGTCGGCAACCCAATTTATTCCTTTAAGAAAATCCGACGTAATGTCGGTCAATCCCTCGGAATTGTGATCCGCACCTGCATCCTTACGGAGAATACGCAAGTTTACGAGAGAGGCATCAAAATTATGTTCGGTTATCAGGATGGTAACGGTCTTATCCTTATTGAAACTGTTATCTGTTGCGTCGTTAGTAAATTCGGCAAAATTGGCACTCACAACCGGTTTTGTTTTGTCCACATAAAACGCGTTCTCATTTCCGCCGCTGTAATTGACAACTGCGGCATGGTTGCCGAAGTCCGTGCCCGACATGTTAAAGGAATAGTCACCTTCGTCGAATTCAATCACAGCCTTATATTCTGAATCCGTAATTTTCGTAAAGGTGATTCCGGGAACATCTCCGAATTTGTTTTCAATCGCCGTTTTAATCAGGGAGGCGCTGAAATTGCGCTCAATTACGGTTATGTCGGCAATCCGGTTGGCCTCGTAATAGACATCGGAATCATTATCTTCCCGGAAAGAAACATTGATAATGGGACTTGTTTTGTCAATCGTGAACTTCTCACTGTCTGCGCGTGCTATTTTGTTGCCGGAGCGGTCCGTGGCATCAAGTGTGATAAGGATGTCATTGTCATCCGTGGTGTATGAGAATGTCTTTGTTACCTTCGTCACAAGGTTCGCATCCATAGCGGCAACCACCCAGCCGTCGCCTAAAGAGTCGCCTACATGGTATCCGGTATTTGCCAGTACAATGCTCTTTCTTGCGAATCCGGCTTTCTCGGAACTCTGTGAATATCCGATTTCTTTGATGCCGGAGGAGGTATCCGTAATGGTTGCCGTTACACTCATATCGGTAATAAAAAGCTTATTTCCATTCGCATCGGCATAGGAAGTTGTATTGTTCATCAGAATGTTCACCGCCGGTACGTCCTGATCAATGATAAACGATTGAGGGGTTACCTGGCCGGAATGGTTGCCGGCGTTATCGAAGCTCTCCACATAAATCTGACCTTTAAACCCAGCCGGTATACCAAGGTTTGCAACGCCGTTTGAAACGGGCAATGTTCCGGTTATTTCATCCTTTTTTACACCATTCTCGTAGGGAACCAACCGGTAGGAAATGATGTCGAATCCGGAGGAAGGAGAAGCATCGGAGGTGTAGATACTGGCATTAAAAGCCGTTTTGAAATAGTAGCCATATTCCAATACTTCCACAAACGCACTTGTATCCGCAGTTCCATCAGAAGTCAGGGGTGTAAACACATATTTGTCAATCGTGGGATTCACTCTGTCTATAACGATTTTCTCGGACTGATAGGGAGTCATCACATTTCCGGATTTGTCTGTATAGGAAACGGATATGGTATATGCTCCGTCATCAATAAGTTCAATGGTACCCGTCCATTCGTCGCCGGTTTGAGCCCAATTATCTATGGTATAAGGCGTACCATTCACCTTAACGATCAGATCCGTATCATCCGCATAGAAATTGGCCTCTGTGATTTTAAGGGTAACCGGAATCATATCCCCGCAGGTTTTGTCATAATAAAGAATGGAATTTATTCCCTCGGTGTTTGCTCGTGCCGCCTTGTCGCCGACATAGGGGGCAAGGGTGTCCTTATCACGGATTTGCTGCGGCATAGGGTAGCTGACCGTACGTGTCGGGCTGATCGTATCTACGACAATCACATGATCCGGATCGGTATTGTATTGATTGCCGTTCTCATACTTTGCCGTACCGTCGCCGTAATGAGCGGCAGACGTATGTCCGGCTTTGTCTGTTACAGTAAAGGAGATACTTCCCCGATACTGGGCAAACTCATCGGCAGTAAGAGTTAAAGTCGCAACAGCCGTTTTTCCATTATTCTCATAACGGAAATGCCCGGTATCGGTTGAGTCAATTTGCGCCGATTCCGTTGGAACATTCAATGTTGTACTGGATCCGTCTTCCCGTGTAAAAGTCCAGTTAAAATGGCCGACTCCGGAGACTGCATCATCCGCATATAGCTCGATCGTTACCGAAGGCTTGTAAAAACCAAAAGTGATTACCTGCAGGAAGGTGCTGACAGGATTGGTTTTATAAGCAATTTGCACGTTATTCGGCGAAGATTTATCAACGGTAAACGGAGTGGACTCGATATAGGAGCCTCCATTTCCGGCATAATCCGTACATTTCAAAGTGAAACTGTAGCTCGCTTCGGCGCTGAAAGGAATCGCTGACGAGACATGTTTATCGCCATCGGGTGTCCATGTGGCCGATTTTAACGCTGTCAGGAGCGCCTCCTCTAATTCATTCTCATTTGGCAAATGATTACCCTCTATGTCCGTAGCGGAGAAGGAAGAGAACGCAAGGTTGCTGGACTCGAAATATTTCTCGGTTACCGAAAACACAGCGGTACGTGTATCAGAGTAAGCTGCATTGCCAGTTGCAGGCGTGGCAGGACTATACGCAGCCGTAATTACAGGCGCTGTCGTATCGATTATGATCTTGTTGGAGACATACGAACCCGTATTTACTTTTCCAGGATATTCCTCACTGGAAACGGAGAATCCGGTCGCGTTTATTGCAATTATGTATTCGCCGTCAGCTGCCAAAGAAATTGTACGAGTATACTCCTCCTTCACAGAGTCATGAATCCAGGTGTCAACAGGAATTTCTGCTCCATTAACGGTTATATGGATAGTGTCAGTCAAGAAATCTTTACTCTTAGCCGTAAATTTAACGGATACGGGCACTTGATCAGCCTTATAAAAGAATCTCGTATTTGAATCATGATTATTACCGGTTACCGGATCCCCAGCAGGATTTATTGCTATCGTAGGAGAACTGTATGTAACGGTTATGCTTTTGTTAGCGACATCCATTACATACCAGTTTCCTGCGTCATCTTTCACTGCAACCGAAGCCATATTGTTCCATTGATCTCTAGTCATTTCGGAAACATACACACCATCGATTTTTGGGACATTATGCGAAGAACCGTCTTTTCCGTTCCAGATAATTTCCTTTAATCCAGAACTGTTGTCAGACGCAGTAAAGGTGATTCTATGATACCAAGTAAACCATATGTAATTATCAAAGCTCGGACGATCATAAGCAATACCTGTCGGGGCTGTTTTGTCTAGCTTATAATGAATCGTTTTCGGGTTGGAAACTTCACCTGATACGGAATTCACCAGATAAAAAGTAACATCGGCACCATTTTTAGATGTTTCATCCGTGATGGAAAGCTTGCTGCTCGACCCGCCAGCCGGATCTAATGTAATACGATCAAACAATCCGCCTGAAACAGGAGATATTTCGAAATCACGGCCGTATTTATACCACCCATTATCGCCGTTAGGTGTGTTAAGGCTATAATCCGTACCTTCTCTCGGTGTGATTTTTCCTACTTCATATGTTGGAATTGTATCAGACGTAGCATCGGCATAGTTTGAATCGCTTGATCCATCGTATTTTGCGTAAATAGCATAACTTGCCGCTCTTGCCAGATCTATGTCGACTAATGTTGCGACACCATTGTTTAAGGATTCCGTTCCTATTAAAACATCATCCACATAAAAACTTACATTGCCGGCAGGCTTAGCAACCGTATTGTTTGTCGGATGCACAACCGTAGCGGTCAGCGTAACGCCGTTTTTGTTATAATCAGCGCCGCTTGCAGGACTGGGAACCACCGTAATCTTCGGGGTTGCCTCTGAAACAGTCAGATTAGTGCCAATTTCCGAATATACACCATCTTTAGATAAATTGTGAGTAACTATACAGGTATAGCCGGCAGTGTCGGACACCTTTAAATTATTAATCGTATACGAGGAATTTGTTGCGCCTTCAATCTTGACAACGCCTTTATACCATTGATAATTCAGCGACCAACCGAACAAACTGCTGGCGTTTGCCTGAAGTGTCACAGAATTAGTATCTCCGTATATTAAAGATAGGTTTTGAGGGGAAGCAGAACCGACCGGTGCAGGCGCATAAAGCGTTATTGGAGTTTGTTTATTATCATAAGACTTTATTGTAATCGTTTCGTCACTTGTATAAGAGGCGTATTCACCGTTGGCAACCGAATATGTATAGGTAGATCCTACAACCAATTCGTCTGAACGGAAGGTCGCGACACCATTATTATCAGAAGGTTCTGAGACAACATCCCTTTCACCGTTGGTACCTTTCAGAGTAACCACAATTCCGGGTATTGCCCAGTTCCATTTATTGGAAAAGACAAAGGATGGCGGGGTCTGCACCGGAACCACTGTAGGTGTAGCAGATACGGTCAAACTTGTAGAAACGGTTAATTTATCACCAACAGCAGACAAGGCGGACGTAACTTCACAGGAGTAGTCGGCAGCGTCGGTCGACTGCACCGAGTCAATGGTAAGACTTGAATTTGTTTTTCCGTCAAGTTTAAATCCATTTTTAAACCATTGGTAAGACAGCGTTCCCATACCACTGGCATTTGCCTGAAGCGTAACAGAATCGCCTTCTGCTATAGAAGGATTTTGCGGGGAAACAGAACCAGTCGGCACAGGCGCATAAAGTGTTATATCAAGAGGTGTGTTTGCGTCACCAATTGTTATCTGTCCGCCCGTCACATCTTTGTATGCGCCGGTGTCCACTGAATACGTATAGGTAGAGCCAATGACGGCTTCCTTTAGGTTGATCTTAGCGACACCGTTACCATCAGAAGGCTTTGATACAATCGTATCTTCACCGTTTGTGCCTGTCAGAGTCACCACAATTCCAGGTATTCCTTCGGGTTTGCTGTTTATAAAGGTAAACAATGGTTCAAGATCCACCGGAACTAGAGGTGCCGGAGAAACGCTCAAAGTGCTGGAAACGGTTAATTTGTCACTTAGATTAGTTAAGTTGGATGTAACTTCACAGGAGTAGGCTACTTTGTCTGACAACAGCACCGAGTCAATGGTCAGCTTCGAATTTGTTGCGCCGTCAATCAAAGATCCGTCTTTAAACCATTGGTAAGACAGCTGTCCCATACCACTGGCGTTTGCCTGAAGTGTAACAGAATCACCTACAGTTACTGAAGGATTCTGCGGGGAAATGGAACCGGTCGGTGCAGGAACATAAAGCTTTATTTGAAGAGGCGTGTTAGCATCCGTAATAGTTATCGTGCTATCAGTCACAGGTATGTACGCACCGGTGGCAACCGAACATGTATAGGCGGAGCCGAATTTAACTTTATTCGGTCGGAAGTTCGCGACACCGTTACTATCAGAAGGTTCTGATTTAACCGTTCCTTCACCGTTTGTGCCTACCAGAGTCACTACAATTCCGGGTATTCCTACTCCATTACGATCGGTAAAGATAAATAACGGTTTGATATATGGCGAAACAGCCGGAGCTTCTTGTGAAACGCTTATATTGGCAGAAAGTGTTTTGTTTTCATTCGCAGCAGACAGGCTGGAATGAACTTCGCAGGTGTAGGTGGCACTGTCTTCTGTCTTCAAATTTTCAAGGGTAAGTTTCGATTCTGTTTTCCCATCAAGCTTGCTTAAATTTTTATACCATTGGTAAGTCAGACTCCCCATACCAGTAGCATTTGCCTGCAGTACCACAGACTCGCCTACCACTAGAGCAGAACTTGACGGAGAAATGGAACCTTCCGGCACAGGGGCAAAAAGTTTGATATCGACTTTGTTGTCAGATACTTTTATTGTTATCTGCCCGCCAGTCACAGGTTTGTATGCACCTGTGGCAACCGAATAGGTATAGGTATGACCAACGATCAATTCATTCGGTTTGAAGTGTGCGACACCGTCGCTGCCGGAAGGCAGTGATGTAACGATCGCATCATCGCTTATATCACGCAGTGTCACCACAATTCCTGGTATTCCATGTATGTTTTTATCAGTGAAGACAAATGTTGGCTCTTCATTCGCCGCAACTACCGGCATTTTTGTGCCGAGAGGGAACATCCCCAACACCATAATCATCGAAAGTACGAGAGCTATCAGTCTAAAACGCAGTGTAAGACCATACTGAGTATTTCTTTTGTTCATAATCATCACTTCTTACTTTCCCCTCTTGCTATGGATATTTGCTTCAACGAAATATTGGAAATTCTTGCCGTTCATCACGCAGTGCATGAGAAAGGTAAAAACGGACAGAGAAACGAAGATAAAGGTAAAATAGCTCTGCGATGCCACAAGCAGAACAACGATCAGTCCGATAAGGCTTACACCAAATGCAGTATCTGCCATCTTTGCCCACGGATTTTGAAAGAAGCGGAAGATGCCGGGACGAAACTTAGCCGGACTTGAGGCGGCTTTCCTTTTTCGATTCGCTAAAAGGAACGTAATGGACGCCAGAATAGCCGACAGCCAGAACCAAAGGGCGGTAACTGTCAGGAGAAGATTATCCCCGCTCAAACTCAGTCCGGAGGCGATCGGCATTATAAGAAAGGATGTTGAAAATAGAAACATGAATATAGATGATTCAATCAACAGTACCTTATGATTTAGCATAGGTCTCATGATCCCCCCCGGATTTGAAACTCACTTTTTCTGAGCATTTTCGAGAATACTCGTAAAGTCTTTATTGAATCTTGTCTTTATTTTCGAGCGCTTGTATTTGTGGAAATACAACAAAAATCCGATAACGAAACACAATACGGCAAGTGCTGCAGACGAATATAGCGGTACCAGAATGAAGGGTGAATTGTACTTCAAATCCAGCATGCTCTGTAACTTGCCATACACTTTCGTAAGTGTCAGCACAATATAAAGCGTGAAAAATGTTCCCGCAGCGATGATCAGCCATTTTACAAACGCCGTTAACACATATTTTAGAATCGGCACTTTGTCGAGCAGTCTGTTAATCCTTCTTAGCATATCTTTACTCCTCCCGGCTTATACGCAGGAAGAAGTCCTGAACTTCCTGGCGGGTGATGCTTCTTTGGTCGGAAATGGTCTTAATACACTCATCGTTATCAAGCACATTCTTCAATTTAATAATGGCATTACTAAAATCCTTGTTGTTCTGATATTTTTGCAAAGTATCATAAGCTTGTGGGATATTGGTTTTAGCGACTTCCACGTCGTATATTGCCTGCGCCAGGTCGTACCCAATACTGTTATCAACACTATTCAATTCAATTATTTCGGTGGAAATCTCTTTAAATCTTCTCGTGTTGGCGTTCTTCATGATTTCATCAACACGTCTGGGCAGCTCGCTGCTGTTATTGACTTTCTGTAACAGATTAACGAGCAGTTTGCCTTCATATTCGGAGATATCATTGCCCGTATAGGTGAAGGAAGCGATTTTATCGTAAGTGGCATTCACCTGATTGATCGGCGCGGTGACAATCAGGTCGCTTGCAATTTCTTCAAGTCGATAGAACTGTGTGTCGTTGTAATTGGCCGTGATATTGTCCCATTTATCCTGCGCTATATTAAAGGCTGACAGCTGATATATGCCGTAAATAACAAGAAAAACAAGGGAAAAGGAAAGCATAGCGCCGCTTACGTTAAACGCTTTCTTCACCTTTACGTTTTCTTCTTTAATAATGGTCGGCACGGAGTCCTTGGCGTTCTCAATATCTTTTTTTAATTCTGCATAAGAATGATAGAAATCCCCATTACCTGTATATTCATAGCTTTTGCTGCGTTTTCTCGTACATTTCCGGATAATCATATCGAGTTTTTTATGATAATACAGGGAAGTGCAGGACAAATCGCGCTTTGTATAAACACTATCCGTCAGGAAATATTCCTGATAAAAATCATGGGTGTCTTCGGAGAAGAGATTACTCATGGCAACAAGTTCAAAAATGTTGAGACACTCCCAAAAAGTCGCTCCCAAAGAGAAGATATCACTCTCAATGGACATCCTTCCTCTCTCAAAATCCGAATTAAAAGGGAAGGAGGAGCCGTCGGCGGCCTCCGCATAACACTCAGGGGCCGAATAGCCTATAGTACCATGTTGGTAAAACTTCTCCAGGGATTCAGGCTGACGATAATCGACGGGAGGCAGTCCGAGCTTTACAAACCGGTTCGTTTTTGTAACCTTGCGTGACCGGCCAAAGTCAATCAGGACAAGCTCCTTGCCATAACGCGTAACCATAATGTTATCCGGCTTTATATCAAGATGCAGAATATTCTTCTGTTCCGTGACAAACTGCAAAATGTCAGACAGGTTTTGCATAAAGAGCAATATCTGGTTCTGGTACTTTAGAATATTGTTATAGTTGTAGCTCTGCCTGACGGCTTTCTGTTCTTCGGGAGAATAGTCGTTAAAGTTGATGACTTTTGAAAGCCCGTTGCCAAGAGGCTCAATTCTTCGAAGCTTCCAGTATTCTTCACGGCAAAACTCGTCCAGGTTCCAGCCGTCGATGAATTCCTCCACGACACAAAAAAAGGTGGAGCAATTGATTACGCCGTTGTCTGTCCGGCTGCATGCCAAGCTGAAGTCACCCAGATTCTCAATTACATCGTCGATTCTTACGATAGAACGACATTCGCGCAGCTCCTCGAAAATCTTCCATTCTTCTTCTTTGAAGATTCGTAAGCGATCAATCACTTCGCCGTCGACCAATAAAGCTTTGGGCTTGAATTTCAGCACGCAGGAAAATTGAAGACCGCCGTCCTGTTTGGTTTTTAGTCCTTTATATACGATACTTTCGGTTCCGATGGCAATAAATCCATCCTGATTCACCCCGTAAGACGTATCAACCACATATTTGTATGAGTTGCCGTAGAGTTCATTGCTCATGCGTCGTCACGACCTCGTCGCTGTTGTCATTCAATATCAGACTGAAAATCGACTCTTTCGAGTTTTCGGTAAGTTCGGTAAGTTCGATAATCTGGCGCTTCTTTTCTTCCTTGACGGGAATAACGGCTGATCCTATGTTTATACCCATTTCTTCTCCTCCAAAATAGCGAATATTGCCGGGACTATTCGCCGGACGACGGATTAATGTTAAAGGCTGCTAATTGCTCGTCCAAATTATTATAGCTATCTTTAACATCCTTAAGGACCGTAGTATTGATGCCGTTCAAGGTATCCTTGATACCGCCTATGTTTTCAAGAATGTGATCGGTTTCGGTCTTATAAGCGTCGGCACCATCGCCCTTCCATTTTCCGAGAAGAGTGGAGTTGATCGTGTCGAATGTATTCTTAATACGATCAAATTCCGCAATTGCGTCTGCACTGTCCGTTTCAAATTTTATAATCTTATCAATATCTGCCGAAATAAAGTCTGCCATATTTCTCTCCTTTTAATGTGTTGATTTGTTGATTGCATTTTGTTCCATAATAACTTCGTGTACGCCTTCGGTTTCCGAGTCTTACTGATTCTCAATAATAACTTGATAGGCATCCTTTTCGCTCAATTGAGCCCGTATGGCATCTGCTTCACTTATTTCAATCTCCATGAGTTTGCTGACAATTTCTCCACAGTCATATCTAAGAAAATACGTTTCACCAGTCTTGAAAATCTCAATTCCATAACCACAAAATACTTTCTCCAATAAGTTTGTCCCCCTTAAGCGAACAGATGGCATATAAAAATGATCTTTGCTTCCATATGTACCGGTTACTCATGCTTGATAAATCTCAGTTTCAACAGGCTGTCCGCTTCGACATCGTAGAAGTAGCCATCGCCTTTTTCACAGCGGGCATAGTCTTCTTTGAGTGCCTTGACATCCATGTTTCCGAAAATAGTTTTCTGTCCGCGCTCACCGGCAAATTCGGCAATATTATCAAGTAAAAATACGGTCGACACTACATTATTGAAGAACTGATTCTGTTCGACATCGCTGATTTTCTGTATATCGGAGAATATGAATGCAAAATTCTGTTCCTCGGCAACCGCCGCCAACTGAGGAAGGATAGTATTGATCAGGAACTTGTTCTCGCTGGTGTTCAGGTAAACCAGCTTGTTTTGAATCACAAACACGGTAAACGGGTTCTCCTCCAATTTGCAGTCCGGAATCCGGCCATACTCCTTGGACAGTTCCTTGCTTACTCCGTAAATTCCTGCCATGAAGCGCTTATCTATATTGACATAGTTCTCGTTGAGGTATACATAGAATTGCTGCAGAGGGGAGAGCTTCTTCGTTTTACTGGTTCCGTCATTAAACTGGAGTTCCGTATCAATAAATCCGTCTATTCTTACGATGGCAGTGGTTATAGGCAGACGGATCTGCTCCGGGGACAATTGCTTGCGTCCATCGTCAAAGAGGACGATTCTGGCCTCGGGGCGTTGTTTTATCATGTCAGAAAGCAAAAGATTCAGCAGATTCGTTTTGCCGAATTCTTTTTTTCCGTATATAGCGACAACATGAGATTTTGCCAGGTCCACGCTAACCGGGTTAAAGTCAACATAATCCAAACCTACAGAGATCGTATTGGGAGGAGTATTCATGCCTCCAAAAGATTGAACGAGCAGCTTTTCGTACTCATCTCTTGTGAGTTCTTTCGGAAAAGTCCTGTATTTCGCTGCAGAGTTCATATATATACCATTCTCAAAGCGGAACTTATCCTGAACTTTTGCGAGAAAACGATCCTCGGTATCGGCAGCGGTATCGTTCGCAATCTTGCCGTATGGCAATGTAAGCTGCAGTTCGTAGGGCGAATTCATACGGAAAGAGCCGGTTACACCTTCCGGTTTTACGGTTACATTAGCAAAACCGCGGCCCGGATTGTTGCCAATTAGACCAACTTTACCGTTAAAGATCTCCGCATACTTATCCTGAGGCATCTCAAGGGCGATTTTTTGCCTGAAAGATCCGAGATATGAAGTGACACCCTTGGTCTCTGAAGCGGTTACCAGGATGGTAATACCCTTTGAAAGACCGTCACGGCAGAGCTTGGCCAGCTTCTCTTGATAGGCAGAGTAACGGGGCTCGTTAACGAATGCATTCAGGTTGTCAATTATGAAGGTTGTATGTGACGGCTGATGATCAGAATCACGGTAGTTTTTTCCGCTCAGTTCGCTAATATTGCTCTTGAGAATATTATCCATGATTTTGAAGACACGCTTGACATATTCTTCGTTTGAATTATCAAAATAGGCACGTACCAGCGGCAATTCCCGATATTGGAATAATGCTCCGCCGAAATCGAGTATAAAAATCTGCTCCTGCTTTTCGTTGTACTGCTTATGAAGGATGTTAACCAGCGTTTTAAGGAAGGTGGTCTTGCCGCTCATGGCTGAACCGAAAAGGGCAATATTGGAATCCAGCAAATCGACCACAAAGGGTGGCTGCATCTGTATAATGGGGATATCGAATTTGCCTAAAGTACAAAGCATCTTATTCAGGCTCATACAAACCTCCATTCTGTGCTGTCGATAATTTTAGAGGGGAGAGGCGAAAGGAAGATTTGCCTTGGCATCTCCATATCTTTACTCATATTAATGATCGTGTTGACGATATACGCGAGCTGTGTGTCGTGTTCATTTACTTGTGCGCTGTTTTTCTTTTCCCGCTCATTGTCTTTTTTCGAAGAGTAGAAGCTATCATTGATTCTGCCGGAGTTTGGTACTTCCGCTGCCAGAACAGGCGGCTCAACATTCAGGTTCTTATTGGCTCCCGTGTACGCGGACTGGAAGTATTCAAATCTTGAACCGGTTCCTACCAGTAAATAGGCACGCCCATTGAGAGGCATGGTCGGCGCAGCGGCCACAGGACTGTCAATCATTTCTTTGGAAGCCTGTTTTGTCGCGACTTTAAGACAGATTCTTGCCTTGGAATTAACACGGATGTCATCTGTAATCGCACCCTCAATGTTTTGAGAGACCAATACGATGTGGAATCCGAGCGTGCGTCCGACACGGGCAATGGTGGTTATTTCCGCTATAAAATCAATATCACTGCTTTCGCTCGAAAAGCGCTTCAACTCTGTAAACTCGTCTACCACCAGGACAAGATGAGAGAGCGGTGAAAGTTCAGACAAGTCTTTGCCAAGAGCTTCGATCTGCTTTTCGTTCAGTTTCTTTTTGGCTTTGTCAATCGTATCAGGATCAGCTCCGATCGATTCAAGATCCTTAATCTGTTTTATGATGCGCAGTGCACGAATATAGGAGTCAACATTGTCCACTCCCAGACTGGAAAGAAGGAGTTTACGGCGCTTGATTTCGGCGTTAAGAGATTCAAGAAATCTCTTAAGCATATAGGAAGCCGACGTTCCTTCGTCTTCGCCGGCGGTATCGGTTACAACACCCACACAATGCGGGAGACTGCCCAGGCGGTCAGAGAAACCTCCGCCTTTCATATCAACCAGCATCAGATTCAAATTCAAGGGTGAAAACTTCATACATAAGCCTATAAGATAGGTGATGATCGTTTCGGATTTACCGGAACCGGTGGTTCCGGCAACCAGCATATGAGGGCCATCCGCTTTCTCATAAAGGTCCAGGTACATGGGACCGTGCTCGTTTTTACCCACAGGAACGCAGAGATTGCGAGTGATATCGTTCTTCTCTACGTCTTTCCAGCTGTCCAGCATACTCTGCCGTACTTCGCCGCGGTTCATTTTTTCTGTGTTGCAGCCATACAATTCAAAAAGAGTTACCATGGACGGCACTTTGCCGTTCTCAGCTATACGCGTATAGTAAATGGCGCTCAACTGACGGAAAGCTAAAGCAAATTCGGTTTGGTATTTTTTTTCGTCAAATATGTAATCATTCTGGAAATGCTTATATTCAATTAGCTTGTTGGTATCACTGGCTTTTGTTATGTCGTCTGTACCTTCACTCAAAACATTCAAAGTTTCACGGCTGAGAATGTTATAGCGCAGACTGCTTTTTCTGCCCTTGGGATTGTCTTTGTCGATATCAACGATATTGCCGCAGTATTTTGGCAGTTTGTCTTTTACGGACTGGACAAAGATAAAGGTAAGCCCATTGCTGTTCACATAGGGTTCGCCCTCTTTGGGAACTTCCGGCAAAAATTTGGAGAAACCGGTTTCTTTTATCTCGTAATCATAAAAAACCACACAGACAATTTGCGTTTGCTTCTGCGGTGCTTCATCGTCTTTTTCGCTGCTCTTGGCATTGCTGCGCTCGTTCATAATGCTCATAAGCTGACCAAAAACCAATCCGGAGCTATTCTTGTCAAAAACAAACTGGGACAAACCGTCAAAGAGTTCGTTTGTATGGGGGAGATATCGGTAGTTAGCCATGACCTGATTTTGCTTTGCCGCATCATTTTCCTTATTAAAGAAAAAAACAAACTGCAAATCCTCCGGGGAATGGTAATAGGAAAGCTCGAAGATTATATGCTGAATAAAGTTCCGGGAAGTCAAGGCGTCATTGGAAACAATACCCAGCGCACCGCTGGATTTCAAATCAAGAAGGAGAGGAGGTCTTGCACCGTCGTCACTTCGCAGATAATTAAACCCGATAATCTCATTTGCATCCGCATTGTCAACATCTTTGTTGGCAAATACATAGGGGAGATCTGTGAGAAGGAATTTGTTTTTATCTTCCTTGGCACGTTCGTCTGTGGTCAATTTCTTTCTGCGTTTCTCATCCTTGCGGGACGGAATCATAATTTTGATTCTGTCTCCGATTTTTCTGTAATAAATATCATTAAAAATATTATCCTTCTTCTCGCTCTTGATCTCGAAAAGAGGTTTCACTTCGTCGGATGTACCCAGAGAAATTGTCATAAAGTCGTTGTCATTCTGAGCGCGGGAGAAGATGGCACCGTTGATTTCTGCTGTGTTTTTAAACAGCAGACCCATGTTGGGGTATATGCTGTTCAAGTATTTAATATCACTGACTTGCCATTCTTTGATGGTATTAATCATGCGGCTTATGTAGTTCTCATAGTTCTCTTTCCATTCCTTTATGCTTGCCTTGTATTCATTCTTCTTTTTTAAGAAATTGTAAAGAGTGGTAACCATTGAGACAACACCCATAGCTCCTGACATCAGCAGCATGGTGTTGCCCAGACTGGCAGCTGTGGGGGCGAAGAGCATGACAAGATAGCGGGCGCCGAGCATGCCTGCCGTGGAAAGAACCGTGGGAATAACGACGTCAAGAAAAGAACCTTTGTCTTTTTGCGGCATTTCGCCCGGGGGAAGAATATCAATGACCGATGGCTCGATAACATTAAGACGGCGTGTGCTGATGTTATACTCCAGCGAATGATCCGATTTGAGTATGTAGCTGTTTTCAACCCTCTTGAAGAGTGCCAACGGGATTACTTTTCGATCAAGTGTAAACAGAAGGCAGCTGGATGTAACGAAGCCCAATTCATCCAGCTTACAATCGAATACAGGTTTATTGTCTTTGGTTTCGGTAAAATCAATGATATTGAAATCGCCTTTAGCATTGTATAGAATCTGCAATTCCTTGCGGGTTCTTAAGTATCTGTCCAGCAATGCGTATGACTTTTCATGGTCTTTCAACTTTTTCAGCCCGTAGTATACGGATTCAATAAGGGCCTTAAGCGTTATGTCTTTCAGAACAAGGAAAGAAAACTCCTCCGAAACATTTGCGTCTTCAAATCTTGCTGAAATCATGATTTCGTTGTTCTTCATACATTCTGTCCTGCCATTAATTCAGTTTTGTCATTTGATGCAGAGAGAAATTTTTCAAGCGCCTCCCGTGTATCCGGTATTATCGTTTTATCGAATTTTGGAACTCCGGCATATTTATTCTCAAGCTTGGTAAAAGGCTTTACCGCGATAACCGGAACCTGAGGTGCGGTTACGGTATTTACTTCCAGCTGAATCGGTCTTATTTCTTTTGGAACCGGAGGTTTAATCACCATTGAAGGTAAGGTCACCTTGTCTATTTTAGGCGGCTGAAAGGAAGCGGCTGCAACATTTGGACTGGCAACTATAGGTAAGGATGACATCGGGATCTCGGGCTTTGAATAGGGCTTAACGGAAACGTTCGCGCTTCCCGCTTGAGGCAATTGCCGCATAGAAGCTCTCTCGATCCGGATTGGTTTGAGCGCAATCTCCAATTTAGGGAAAGCCGGCAATTCGGCTGTGTTATGCTCCGGTTTATTGAAAGGCTTTATCGCCGGAACAGCAAGCACCACTTCAGGCAAGCCTGAGATCTCTTTCTTCTGTTCTATAAACGTCGGTACAGCGATATTGGGCGACGTGATATTTGGAAGATCCTTTGGTGTTTTTCTGGCAATCAATTTATAGCCTTGAGTTGACAATATTGATCTAACGATCGGCTTTCCTACCACAGGAAGATCAATTGGTGACTTGTTAGGCTGCTTAAAGGACGCAACAGTGAGTTTAGGCTTTCCTACCACAGGAAGATCAATCGGTGACTTATTAGGCTGCTTAAAGGACGTAAGAGTAAGTTTAGGCTTTGCATGAACAGGCAAGTCCGGCTTGATGGCTTTCGCAATTCTAATATGTATGTCCGTAGCAACCGGTTTTGACACTATAGGCAAAATCGGCTGTTTGTTTTCAATTCGAACGGGTGCAACTTTAACGGGCTGAACGACGACACCCGGTAATTCTGCAATAGAGGGCTTATTAATTTCTACCGGTTTCACATGCAAATCAGGTTTTCTGATTGTCTCATGGAGATGTGCCTTGTATTCTTGTCTATGAAATTCCTTGATTTCAATCTTATCAGTAACGGTAATTTTGCTAAGTTTAGGCGTATAAGGTTTAAAATCAGCGTTCTCGAACTTTTCAAGCTGCTCCACAAAAGCGACGCGCTTTTTGTAGATATCAAGTTCTTTTTCATATTGCTTTTGCTGCTTGTCAGTAAGCAGAAGAAGTTGTTCTTCGCTGAGTATTCTAAACGCCATAATGAACCGCCTTTTTGTAATGATCCTAAATTCGGATGCAGCCCAACCCCTACACAAGTACCAGGTAAGGGTTGGGCCGCTGCGAAATTTATCAGCCTGCGCTGATGCTGTCCGCTATTTGCTTGTCTACGTCAACAAAATTCGTTCTGTTGGCTTCCAGAAGCTGCGACATACCGTCTACAGCATCCGGAACACTTACTTCTACAAACTCTTTCACAGTCTTGTTGATAAAAGTATCAAGCGCATCTTTTGTTGCGCCATCCATTTCGGCAATCGCACTATTGAGACTTTGAATAAGGGTCTCACCATTGCTCTTGTAAGTAGTGGATATAGTCTTGATATTGCTGACAGCACTTTCTACTGCCGAGTTAACGATTCTGCAACCTGCCATTGTATTTCTCCTCCTTATTTCTTGTTTCCTTCGCCGAGTTGATCGTCCAGTCCGTCCGTGTTGGGGATCGCGTCCAACGTACCCTGGCAAATATCGCGAAGCGCATCAAGCAGTTGGGTAAGTCCGGTGCCCACGGCGGGCTCGATCTTCTCCGTATAGAAAGTGTTGAAGCCATCAGCAGCACTTCCGCTGAAATTGCCGGGGTAAAGGGTTGTTACCTCGTTGGATAACTGATCGTGCAGGCTTGTTGCTTGCTCTCTGTAATCCTCAATCGCTTTTAGAGCATTCGTCATCATTTCGGGTGTGATGTTCACAATTCCTTTTGATCCCATTGCCATAGTAAATTCCTCCTTAAATTATTGAATACTTTCGTTTAGTTCTTCAAACTTAATGAACACATCCTTGTAGTAGCCGGTACCGATTACTTCGTTAAGCGTCGATGAAATGTGACTGATTACGAGAGTCATATCCTCGATCGGCTTGATAAGGACATCCTTGGCAACCAATGCAACCTGCTCTCCGGCAGGAGTATTCAATGCCTCGGTTAGTTCCTTATACATTGTTTCGAGTTTCGTCTTAAGCTTCTCCGTATCGGCTTTGAGAACAGTCAAATCTTGAGAGGCTGTGCTGAATGCGCTGTCGTCCAAGACAATGTCATGATAAAGAATCAATATTATTCACCTCCCAACCTTGCTTTATTAATCCTGTTAAGCAAAGATTCTTTTACATCTTTCGCCAATAGGTTGCAGATCTGTTCGGCCTCGTCGTATTCGCCGATATCAATGTAGCTCTGTATGCGGAAAGTTACGGCAATCAGATCCGTCGGATCTTTAATCATCGCATTGCGGAAATACTTGATGATCTCCTGATATTTGGCCGCCGTGTCCGGCAACCCGAGCTCCTTCATGCTGTTCGCTTCGGTATATTTGCCAATGTAGATATGCTGCAGACTCTCGCTGGTTTGAAGTTTCCTTGCATACTCAATAACCTTGTTAAAATCTTTTTTCAAGGTATAGGCACCGATAAACAATCTATTTATCTGATCCATATTTTCTTTGGAAAACGTAACATCTTTCTCGTCCAGCTCGATTTCAGGTACGGTTTCCTCAGGTTCATCCGGAATTTCCGTCAGGTAGTCACGGTTGCCGTCTTGATCGGGCTCCGTGTTCTCCACCAGTTCTTCCAAACCATAATCGCCCAGTTTATCGGCAATTACGGCGCGATCCGTTTCAATCATCTCTTCAATATCGTACTCCGTAATTTCTTTTTCGACATATTCCGTGTCAAGCAATTCAAAGCCATTGTTGAATGCACCGATAGGATTCTGCGACGCATGAAGGCATGCAATGGTCTGATCTGCCTTTTCAAGCTGGAGATTGATTTCGGCAGCGTTAATATACGTATCAATCAGTTCTTTAGCGCGGGGTTTAACTACTTTCAGCGCTTCATCCAATTTTGTGAGTGCTGCGTTAAAATGATCCTTATTCTTATCTGCCTGATACTTCTCAAGCTCTAAAGTCATGGTATCAAAATAGTAATCCATGGACGGTTTCGTGTATTTTCCAGCAATTATCAATTCCCTTGCCGCTGCGTCAAGACGTTTAGACTGTATCAGTAATTTTAAGGCAAGTTTGTAACCGATATATTGGGACGGAGCAATAAGTTTAATCTGATTGGCTATATTAAGACCATTTCGGATATCATTCTTGATGCCGTAAATAACTGCCTTGCGCTGCATAATGTCCAGATCCACTCCGATAAGCTGTTCCGCTTTGGACAGGTTAATAAGCGCATCATCGTACCTGCCTATATCGAAGCATATTATTCCCAGTACATTGTATAACTGAACGAGATTCTCCGGTGTACAGCCCAATTCCTCTGCCTTGGCAAAAGCTCTCATGGCATCGGCAGATTTCTCGTTGGTGGCACAGGCAAAGCCCAAGTCATAATAACGGTTGCCGTTCGCCGGATCCAATTTTACCGCCTGAGCGTAATTCTTTACGGCTTCATCGTAGCGTTCGAGCGACATACACGCGTTTGCAGCACATTTGTATGCGTTTGCATTTTTGGGATCGAGTTTTATTGCCTGTTTCGCGAGATCAAGCGCAGTCCCATTTTCCTGGTTCAGGAAAGCAAGGTGCGCATTCGCTATTAACTCTTTTGTATTCATAGACTTCCGCCTCCATATACATATCCATCATATAACTCTTTAGAATATACCTTTATTTCAGGAATAAGCTGAACAACAAACCCCTCATCCCAATCGTCATATTCCCCGAATTCTTCTGCACCATCCTCGACATACAATGTACATTCTCCCTTTCGGGTTATAGTAATGTTTTCGGGAATAAATCGGGATGAAATATCACTAAGATCATATCCTTCGCGATATCTACAATTGAAATCAACTATATTACTTACTTCATTAAAGTGGTTTGTAATGGCATCTTCGATCTCAGCCTTTTTGCTGACAATCAGATCCATGCAATTACTTAATGCCGTCTCCTGTAGATCATTTATCGTTTCGTTCGAAGCTGTATTGGCAACAGCCATAACATGAATCAAATAAGTCTTACCGAATAAAGAAAACGATTGCTTTTCAACGGTTCTCCACGCCGTTCCGAAGGATTTGATCTCTCCAAAAACATTATTTATGATCTTTTGCTTTTTCCAGAACATGCTTCTAAATCCTCTCAATCGACTGCAAATGCACCAACTAAATTTTCAGATTCAAATCGAAAACCGAATTGCGTAAGTTTTTCGCCAACCAGATTACTCAATCCGGGGATTTGCTTAAACTCAAATTTGAAATTTCCTACGCCCCCTATGTGCGGAACGTTAAAATGTATGGCAGTCGGTATCAAAGAGCAAGTCTTCATTGATACATCTTCATGCCAGGTTAACTTGACATTTAAAGTTGATTCAAGACCTTTCTTTGTCAAACCATACCTGTCAAATAATTCAGCATCCGCATTGTCAAAATTCATTTGCCTAAGAGCATCACTAAAATCCTTTTCGGATAAATCTCCGCTTAAAAAATTATCAACAATTTCCGGATCAAGATTTTTCATAGATATAGGAACGTCTTTTTTAGAAAGTGCCGACATATCCGGAACGCCATCTTTAATAGGAATGGAATCAAGCTCGTAACTTTTCAGTAAATCTTCCATTGACATTCCATCCGGGTTATAACTCACTGGGATTGCATCGGATTTAGGAATCAGCGAATCACCATCAGCCGTCCAATACGTTCTGGCTTGAGGATTTGACAAGCTAACTGCTTTCAGGTTCTTTAAGTCATCAATATCGAAAACAAATGTCTTAAACAGTAACTTGCCGAAATTCGTGATGCCTTTCTTAAATCCGCTCTTGAAGACCATTTCTATGGTTTCCTTGAACGCTTTTTTCGCAGCCGTGATGGAAGCTTTGGCAAAGGTCTTAAAGCCGATTTTGACCATGGACTTAATTGCCGCTCCTGCAGGGAAAAAAATGGATACAACATCACAGCCAATGGAAAGACCCTGGAATATATCCCCTAACCAACCAAGACCATTTTCACGGCAGATTGTCGCGATATCCTTCCCCCCGGTTGCCAGCATGCATATTATATCTGCCAGGCATAGAACCAGTGAGACGATCCCTGCTATGGCCGCAATCGCCGCAATTGCGATACCGAATGTTACTACACATAGAATGGCGATACCGATTACGACGAGTACCGTTACGATAACAACCCAGTTCTCTTTGCACCATTCACCGAATGCCGCTAATCCGTCACAGAACTTTTCCCACCCGCTCTTTTCAGATTCCGGTTTCAAATATGAATACTGCTGATAAAAGTCCTCTTTACTCTGATTGATCACATCAGCAACAGTCCCGTCAATGACATCTGCGATGTACACAAAGCTCTCGCTGTTCTGATATATAGTTGCAAGAGAAGCGTCTTTTTCTTCCTGCGTTTGAGAGGAAGACTGAATGGAACTGATTACATCGCCGATATTACAGAGGCTCCCATTAATGTTCTGCGCTTTCTGGTTCAAGGAAAATAAATCGGATTTATAATTGGATACGCTGCCCCTTATATCGCTGATAAGGGGCAGCATCTGATTTATTGGAGTCGCATATAAGCATATTGTTGCCAAGATCTTTCCCCCCCCAAAAGCAATTACTAGATTACGACTTGTGTATTATATGGCTTCCTGCATTTTACGACGGTAGTACTCCATATCATAAGAAGCATTGGATTTGGTTTTTTGCCAATCCGACAAATTAGACTCCGTGGAATGGATACTGTTTTTGATATCTTCCAGATTGCTTTCGGCAGCACTTAACTGACTTTTCAAATCGACAATTTTAGAGCTCAGTGTCGACTTCGCAGTATTAAGGCTTGTCAAAATTGTTTCAAGCGTGCGTTTGGTCTGCGACATTTCGTCGCTGTAGACTTCCGTCAGGTTCTTATTTGTAACGTCACTCGAATTGATCATGCCAAGGTAATTGTCGGAAGCCGTACCGGTCTTATTAGAAATATCCATGACCTTAGTATTTAGGCTATCCTCACTTTTAACGATGATTGTCATTTGCTCATAAGCCTCTTCGTGGCTCCGGATCGCGGATTTAAGTTCATTGATCTGATTGATTTTTAACTGTTTCTGATTCTTCAAATCATTAATTCTGTTTTGACAACTGGTTATTTCGGAACACGCATCGTAATACCGATTTCTGGCACTGTTATATTCATGTTCATAAGCCATATGTATCCTCCTATCGAGTTAATCGCTCAATTTATACATCTACGATTGAGATAACAAATAAGGAGATAAAATATTTTCCAATATTTAAGCATTCTATCACATTAGCGCGATAAATCAAAATGTAATTATTGTAAATTTGATAAATTTGCTGGAGATCCAGGTGCATTATATTAAATAGGTAGTGCCCAATTAGCCGGGCAAAGTAATTGATGTAGATTGTCAGAGGTATAGATGGAGATATATCTGCCATATGGTTTTAATGCGAGTGTATTATATATATCAAGACCAAGGTTATCTTATTCATATTCTTATTCATATTCATAGTCGCGATCATTGGCTCTATTGCACTTATGATTAAGGAAAACGCAATTTCTAGAATGAATGCACCTTCAAAAGTTTTTGGTATAGTACTCCTTGTGGGGGTTGTTGCTTTCGTGATTTCAAATCTTCTGTTTAAGGTGGTAGTAAACGAAGGTTATATTTCCGTTCGGACCAGGTACGGGAAACGCTTTCGCTTTCATATTTCAGAGATAGTAAAATTAGATTACCGGAAAGAGCGTTACAAATATGGAGAATATAGCACAATGTTAATTAAAACCAATAACAGAGAAGTGATAATAAATCAGAAAATGAATGGTTTTCTGGATATGGAGAAATACATTCTTGAAAAACTTGAAAGCGGTGAGATAAACGAAACCGCCGCAACTTTAGACATCAGGATGAGAGTCATTGAAGGAATTAATTAAAGTAAAGGTTCAATCTGCCGGCACTTTCGAATAGAAAACCAGTACCCGGTGAGCCACTGTTTGTAAGTGATTCGCGAACATCAAATCCCGCACCAATATGCAAAAAAGCCAGTGCCCTGTGAACGACTTAGCGCATGCGTTAAGTGAACAGGGCACTGGTTTGTTACTTGGTGGAGCATATGGGAGTCGAACCCACGACCTCTTACATGCGAAGCAAGCGCTCTCCCAACTGAGCTAATGCCCCAAATCAACACTACCCATTATCGTCGGGCAGGGCTGAACTGTCAAGATCAATTTGTTCTTAGGCTCGCAGCATAGGCCTGTTCGGGCTTGGAGCAGGCTCCTCAATACACGTCTCTTTTTGAGAATACAGTGTAGGAGACAGAGTTGAAGAGAATGAAGTAGACAAGAAGTACAATCGCCGAGAAGCCGAGTGTCATTCCCGGGAATGCGGGTGATCCGGAGGGAAGGTACTGGGCGAGGTTCAGGTTCGGGAAGGGTGTGTATTTGATCCACTCGATGTTGGACATGTCGGTTAAGGCTATAAGCGCTGAAAGGATGTTGGTGAGAATATAGCCGGAGAATATGAGGCCGACGGAGAGGATGATGGAGAGAATACTGCTTTTCATAAGGACGGAAATCATCATAGCAAGTGAGATGATGACGAGGAGCTTTACGAATTCGGCAAGATAGGTCAGAAGCAGGTCGCCGACAAGACTTCGTTCGATGACCTGACCGTTTTCGATCGCGAGAGTGATGCCCTGGGCACCGTCGAAACCGTAGAAAATGAAGCCCAGAATCGCGGTCAGGAGGAAGGTGACGAGGAGAAAGAACACGGCGGAGAGGATAAGGGACAGGAATTTGCCGGTCAGCAGCTTCCAGCGCGTTTTCGGCTTTATAAGCAGATACCGGATGTTTCCGCTGCTGTATTCGGAAGCAACGCTCTCGGCGGCGGCCACGATCATAAAGATGAATACGAGATTGACAATAAATTCGAACGTCGACGCAAAGCTCCACGCTGTGATTTTGTTGATCGGGATGTTATGGTCGATGGCGTAACGGTCGATGGCTGCCTGTTCCCGGTATACCTGGACATAGGGGGCCATATCCGACTCGCCCTGGACGTCGATTTCGGAGGTGCCGCTTGACATGTTATCGGCCATCTCCTGGTATCCACTCGCATCCAATTCCAGATCGGCCTTCCAGTCTTTCGGCTGGGTAACGAGAAGCCCATATATGACGCCGGAAGCAATGATAGCGACTAGCAGGATGATGAGAAACACGATGGTTTTTATTCTGGAAAAGCTCTTTATGATTTCATTTTTGATCATCAGAAAAATCCACATTATTTTAAGCCCTCCACAATTTCCAGATATTGGCTCTCCAGAGACTGGCTTCGCGATTCGATCGCATAGACGGGAAGGTCGTTTTGAACGAGGATTTTATTGACCTCCGGAATATGTTCTTTATCACAGGTGACTGCAAGCTCCGTGTTCGGCTGGACGATTACTTTGCCGCCGGTCATCGCGGTGATTTCGTCGATGGCTTTTCGCACAAGAAGGGCGTTAAGGCCGGGACGCAGGGAGAAGGTGACGGGAGCGGACTTGTCGATCGCGGTTAACTCGCTCATCTTTTTAACGGCGATCAGCTTTCCCTTGTTGATGATTCCGACACGGTCACAGAGAAGTTCCATCTCGCTCAGGATGTGACTGGATACGACGACCGTGACGCCTTTTTCGACGGCGACTTTCCGGAGAAAGGTGCGGAGCTCATGAATTCCCTGGGGGTCGAGGCCGTTCATCGGCTCGTCGAGAAGTATGAGCTTCGGGTCGTTTAGGAGAGCGAGGGCCAGGCCCAGGCGCTGTTTCATGCCGAGTGAGTAAACACTGACTCTCTGGTTTATGGCCTGCTCCAAGTTGACGAAATGTACGATCTCGTCGATTTTCGATCTTGGGATGCCGCCGTAAAGTCTCGCGCTCTGCAGAAGATTCTGATATCCGGTCAGGCGCTTGTAGAATTCCGGACTCTCGACAATGGCACCAATCTCCGATATGGACTCTTCGAAGTTTCCGTGGAGGTCTTTGCCGTTGATCAATACAACGCCGGAGGTCGGCTTGATGAGGCCGAGAAGGAGGCGGATGGTGGTTGTTTTTCCTGCGCCGTTCGGTCCAAGAAGGCCGAAGACCTCGCCGGGATATATTTTCAGATCAACATTGTTTACGATCGTGCGCTTACCGATGATTTTGGTCAGCTGCTGTAATTCGAGGGTTGCTTCCATATGATTCCTCCCGTTCATTTTTATATACACGTCTATATTAGCACATTATGATGGAATGGAAAAATATGCTTGGCAGAGAAGTGTCCGCGCGAAAAGACGCGAAAACAGAAGCCATGCATTTTATCAAAAAAGAGGCAGGCTTATAGTGACGCGTGTCTTACCGAAGGATATCTTACAGATTCGCTGCTGTGTTACCTGGAGACGTGACGGTGCTCTTCTTGGATGTGAGGACCAGTTCTACGCTGCCCTTCAGATGGTCAGCCGGAAAACCTGCCGGGACGCTATCCGTTATAAGGCAGTCAATATCCCCTGTAAAGTTCGCGAATTTCGCAATAAAGGTTTCGCCGAATTTTGTGTGGTCAGCCAGTATATAGCGTTTCTTGCAGGAGTTGATCATGGCCATCTTTGTGGAGGCAATTTCAAAATCTTCCACGGAATATCCATATACGGGATCTATGCCCAGGGTGCCCAGGAATCCTTTGTCTACACGGATATCCCGGAGAGCTCTTTCGGCGAGGATGCCGCATGAGTAATTCATCGGATAGGATACTTTGCCGCCCGTGTGGATGACGCTGAAATCGGATCTTTTCGCGAGGATCGGGATAACGGCAAAAGAATTCGTAATAATAAAGAGATTCCTCTTATCTCCTTTTGCGATGATTTTGGCCAGTTCGAGGATTGTTGTGGATCCGTCCAGGAATAGCGTGTCAAAATTCTCAATATATTCGTAAGCCGCACGGGCTATCATCTGCTTTTCCATGATCTGCAGATCAGAAGTAGTATTAACCGACTCCATTGTCAGATTCTCGGGACTGTTATCTTCCAGACTGGTTGCCCCGCCGTGTACACGCTTAAGGAGACCCTTTTCTTCAAGATCGTTCAAATCTCTGCGGACCGTGGCTTCCGTGATGTTCAATTCTCTGCTGAGGTCGCACAGCTTGACAAATCTATTCTGATTCACCATTTCAAGAATATTTTGTTTTCTTTCTTCGGCGAGCATATATTATCTCCTTTAAATCCGTTTTTAACGGAGTATTTGTGCGCTAAGCAGGGTTTGCAGAATAGTCAATATACATAAATTATATATGAAGAGCCGGATGTTTGTCACTATGCAAACGCTAAAAATGTTAGAAAATGCAAAAAAATGTAAGAATGCTGCTTGGGCTGTCAGGGCGCCGTTCAGCGCGTTTTTTCGTCACTGGCCATTGCAAAACGGAATTTTGAATGAGATATTCTTGCAAAAAACGTAAAAATCAATCATAAAAGTGCAAGATTGAGAACCTAAAATTGTATGTTTTTTGTCAAACAAGGAAGAAGTTGCACGTAAAAAACGCATTCAAAAAGGAAAAATCGTGCAAAATTAGCCAGATATTGTCAGATATCACAAAAAATTTAGTTGACAGTACGTAAAAACTAGATAGAATGATGATTACAGAAACAACAAGAATCTTCCAAAAACAAACAAAAATTCAAAGGAGAAAGAACATGAAAAAATTCGTAAGTCTTTTACTGGCATGTATGATGACCTTGTCATTGGCCGCTTGCGGAACCAATGCGTCGGACTCAACAACGGCCAAACCGGCCGCTGCGGGTGCTGACACTACAGCTGCCGCTGCTGCTGCCACTACCGCCGGCAAACAGCTGTCTGTTGTCTATCTCGGTGGAAAGCTCGGTGACAACTCCGTTTCCGATGCGATCTATGCCGGCTTCAAGAAGGCTGAAACCGATTTTGGCGTAAAAACGACAATGGTTGAACTTCCGACGGATACATCCAAGTATACCAATGCAGTTGCAGAAGCCGTTGACCAGCAGCCCGACCTGATCTTCGGATCGGCCGGATCCGGCCTGATCGACTGTATCATCGCAGCCGCTGAAGAGAACCCTGACATCCTTTTTATGTGCCTTGATGCCCCGACAGACCAGGCCGGCATTGATGGACTCGACAACTTCGTCGGCATCATGGCCAAGCAGAGCGAGTGCTCTTTCCTCGTCGGATATCTGGCTGCAAAGATGAGTGAGACCGGTAAGATTTCCGGCATCGTCGGTGTCGAATATCCTGTTCTCCGTGACTTTATCGTTGGTTATATCGACGGCGCACAGACAGCAAATCCCGATATTAAAGTCGGCGTCGGTGTCATCGGCAACTTTACCGATCAGGCTATGGGCAAGGAAGTTGCTTTGGCCCAGTACAGAAACGGTGCGGATGTTGTTTATGCTATAGCCGGTACCGCATCCTACGGAATTCTTGCTGCGGCTAAGGAAGTCAACAAGTATTGCATCGGCGTTGATGTCGACATGGCTGCTCCTTTTGTCGGTGTTGATGATGCACAGGCGAATCTGATTCTTACTTCCGCTATCAAGGACTGGGGTTATCTTTCCTATCACTGGATCGAGCGTGTTGTGAACGGTGGAGAGATTGCCTGGGGTGATGTGGAAATTTACGGAATCGCCAATGGCGGAGCAACTTTCACGAAGAACGATATCTATATGAAGCTTGTTCCGGCTGACATTCAGGCTGAAATGGATGAACTTGTAAAGAAGTTCCAGAGCGGCGAAATGAAATGCGCATCCTACTTCAATGACGATGGATCTTCCATGACAGACGATGATTACATGGCTTTAAAGGACAAATACTCCATCACTTGATTCAAAATGCTTGAATGATTCGGGGGTCCGGCAATGCTAAATTGCCGGACCCTAATAGAATCGTTCACAGGGGGTTACTCATGGATGAACCAATTCTACTCATGCAAGGTATAACAAAGGTCTATCCAAATGGCTTTATGGCGAATTCAAATGTCAACCTTTCCTGCAGGAAAGGCGAAATTCACGCTTTGCTTGGCGAAAACGGTGCGGGTAAGACAACACTGATGAAGATGCTCTTCGGTTTCGAAGAGCCGACGGAAGGCACAATTCAGATTAAAGGCAAGGATGTGAAATTCAAAGGCGCTTTGGATGCCATCAGGCACGGCGTCGGAATGGTCCATCAGCATTTTATGCTCGTAGACATGCTGACCGTAGCGGAAAATGTTGTTCTGGGTGACGAACCGGTAAAAGCGGGTCTTTTTGACAAGGCCGGAGCGATTAAAAAAACCAGGGACCTGGCAGATAAGTATCATTTCAATATTGATCCCACGGCAATCGTAAAAGAAGTTACCGTTGCCACAAAACAAAAAATCGAGATTCTTAAGGCTCTCCTGCGCGGCGCGGAAATTCTTGTCCTGGATGAGCCGACAGCTGTTCTTACTCCTCAGGAAACGCGGGAACTGTTCGTCCAGTTGAATGTCTTAAGAGAAGCCGGGCATACGATCATCTTCATATCCCATAAATTGAACGAAGTTAAAGAATTGTGTGATTCATTTACCGTACTGCGGAAAGGAAGAGTAATCGGCAACGGTCTTGTCCGGGATTATACACCGCAGATGCTTTCGAACATGATGGTTGGGCGGGACGTCCTTCTGGAAATAGATAAAGATATGGCTGTGCCGCGTGAAACGGTCGCATCCGTTAAGAATTTAGTCTACTTTGACTTGTCCGGACTTCCGATTCTGGATGGCGTCTCTTTTTCGGTACAAAAAGGAATGATTCTCGGAATTGCAGGTGTCGAAGGGAACGGGCAGAACGAACTGAGCGAAATCCTGACAGGCCTCAGAAAATTTAACGTAGGCGAAATTGAGATTAACGGAAAGAATGTCAAAGGTATGACGGTCCGTATGCTGCGCGACAATGGCGTTGCCAGTATTTCCGAGGACAGAATGTCATACGGATGCGCCCCTATGGCGACCATCGCGGAAAACCTGATGTCCGACCGTTTTTATAAGACACAATACTCCCGAAAAGTTTCCTTAAAGCGTAAAGACATTGAAAAGATGGCTGAGCAGTATATTAAGGAATTCAATATTGCATGCACGGGTCCAAGATCAAAAGTCGGTGAGTTGTCCGGAGGAAATATCCAGAAGGTTATCGTAGCCCGCGAATTCACCAGCGGCGCCAGCTTCATTGTCGCGAATCAGCCAACCCGCGGAATAGACGTCGGAGCAACGGAGTTTATCAGGAGGAAATTGATTGAGTTAACCAGAACCGGCGAAGTAGGTGCTCTCTTGATTTCTGCTGATCTGAATGAGGTCATGGAGGTTTCAGATTCTCTTCTGGTCATGCATAAGGGAAAGGTCTGCGCATATTTTGAGAATGCCAAGGATGTCACGGAAGATGAACTTGGCGAATATATGCTGGGGCTTAAGTCGATGACACCTGAGGAAGTGGGGAGTGCTTTGAAATGAAAATGAAAATGAATCGATTGTTTGTCAAAAATTTCGAACTGTTCCGTACCCTGGTGGTAATCCTGATCGGTTTTGCCATCTCCCTGATCCTGATTTACTTTATCAGTGACGAACCGGTTAAAGCTATAACGACATATATGTTCAAGCCTTTCGACGGTATCCGCCGTATAGGTTCCATGATTGAGTACATGATTCCGATTATGTTTGCGGGTCTCGGCATGTGCATGATGCTCTCTGTCAGCCAGTTCAACTTAATCGGGGACGGCGCGTTGTTTTTATCCGCCGCTGCCGTATCTTATTTCGCAACCGTTCTGATTCCGAACTGCCCTCCGATCCTTTTCCCGATCGTAATGATTGTTGCCGGCGCCCTGATCGGCGGAGGCTGCGGTGCCATACCCGCTTATCTCCAGTCCAGGTTTAAGACCAATATTGTCGTTGTAACGCTGATGATGAATTATGTCCTGATTCTGGGAGGAGTATATATGCTGCTCTATTGGATGCGGGATCCTTCCAAGACGTATGTCGGATCGCTGCCGATTCCGGACGCGGCCAAGCTGGCTACAATCATTCCGAAGACGCATGTTTCGTTGGGGATTATCCTGGCAATTGTGGCGACTGTCGCCGTTAACTGGTTCCTGAATCAGACAAAAGCCGGATACCAGATGCGAATGATCGGCCAGAATCCTCAATTCGCAAAATACTCGGGAATCAATGTTGTTAAATATGTGATCATTGCCCAGGTTATCGGCGGCGCACTGGCTGGAATCGGCGGTGCAGTAGATATACTTGGCAAGTATGACCGTTTCATCTGGCTTACCAGCAACGGTTACGGATTTGACGGCATGATGATTGCCGTTATTGCAAAAGGAAATCCGAAACACATACCTCTGGCTGCTCTATTTCTCGCATATATCAAAATCGGCGCGGATCTTGTTGGAACGACGACAGACGTACCCCTGGACTTCGTTCTGGTCGTTCAGTCGGTCATCGTCATGCTCGTAGCGGCTGTCAGCTTCATGTCCGGAGTTCGTCAGAAAGCTGTTGTAAAAATTGCCAGCGCAGAAAAGGCAGGTGTGTAAGATGCTGACTGAAGCCTACATTATTGACTTTCTATATTCCTGTATCCGGCTTGCCACACCACTGATTTACTGTACTCTCGGTGCCTTGGTCTCCATGCACGCGGGCCAGATCAACATGGCCATGGAGGGTATCCTTCTCACCTCCGGTCTTACCGGCGTACTGGTCAGCGGATTTACGGGGAATCTTTGGCTTGGCGCACTCGGTGCCTTTGCAGGAGGCATCATTATCTCTCTGATTATGGGCTACATGAACATTGTGATTGATGCGAACATGATGCTTTGCGGAATCTCTATGAATAACTTTGCATCCGGCGGCACGATCATGCTTCTTTTCGCGGTCCTCAACACAAAAGGATCAACGGCTGCCTTGAAGAGCCTGACATTTCCTGAATGGGATGTGCCGCTTCTGAAGGACATTCCGTTTGCGGGGCCTGTGCTCTCCGGGCATAATGCGCTGACATACGTCGCATTCCTGATGGCAATCGTCACGTATTTATTCATCTTCCGTACAAGGACCGGCCTTCGGATTCGTGCTATCGGCATGAATCCCAACGCAGCTGCCTCCGTCGGTATCAATGTCAAGAAAATCCGTTTCCAGGCTTACATTTATTCCGGTGTTTTTGCGGCTCTGGGCGGTGCGTTCATGACCATGGGATACTTGAGTTACTGGGCGCAGAACATGATGGGCGGCCGCGGATTCATTGGTATATCAGCAGCGAATCTTTCGGGCGGAAATGTCCTTCTAGGAACGGTGACGGCGGTTCTGTTCGGTGCCACCAGTGCCCTTTCGATTGTTCTGCAGACGCTGAATCTCAAGCCGGAGTTGATGCAAATGCTTCCCTATATCGCGACAATCATCGGCCTGGTCGTTATCTCTGTCGCACAGAAGAGGCGCGATGACGCGATTGTCAGGAAGGCAGCCATGCATGTCCGTAACGAACGCGAAGCGGACGAGGCAAAAGAAGCGGAAACCAATGCCTCCGGTCACGCCTGATCGGATGGAGCGGAATGAATCAGTCTTTCTTTATTCGAAAATAAGAATGTTTTAAACGAGGTGGACTATGGATTATTTAGTAGCCGGCAACGTTATGGTGGACTCCGTCCGCTTTCAGGATGGCCGGACATCCGACAGAAAAAATATGGGCGGGCCTGCCCCGTTCGCATACAGCGGAGTCCGGGTATGGACCGATGATGCCAGGCTGGTGTGTAATGTCGGCGCTGATTTCACGACGTATTTCAATGAGTGGATCAATAAGAACCGCGTGGATCTGTCAGGCATCAAGGTGAAATGTGATCACTGTAATCACTCGTATCTTGTTTATTACGATGACGGAACCTATGGGCAGGATGATCAGTCGGTACATTTTCGCACAGACTGGATGCAGGATCTGGGTTATCTGAAAACAACCCCGGAAGAGATTGGCGAACATTCGATGAACAGCCCGGCGAAGGGTCTCTATCTGGCTCAGAATGTCGATCACGTGTTCTGGAAAAAACTGGGCGACATTAAGCGGCGCGACAAGTTCAAAATCATGTGGGAGATTGAGGGACCCAGTTCATACAGCATGTATATGGATGATGTGCTGAATGCCATGGAGTCCGTCGACGCATTTTCGATCAATCTGCAAGAGGCGCAGAACTTATTTGATGTAAAGACCGAAGAGGAATGCATTCGGAAAATCCAGGCACTTCCCGTCGAATACACACTGTTCCGTGTCGGAAAAAAAGGCGCCTACTCTGTTACCCCGAAAACATCTGTTTTTGTACCGAGCCTCTCTTTCGGCATCGAGCAGGATCCCACAGGCTGCGGCAATACATCGACGGGTTCTGCTCTGTACGCCTACTGCGAAGGCTTTGACGAATATCAGATAGGCGTTATGGCAAACGTCGCCTCGGCCCTGAATGTAAGGCAATTCGGCCTCATACCGGATTTTTCGGATGTACGCACAGCGGCCATTGAAATGACGGTTAAATATTGCGCCGGATCCGATTGGGGGAAGGCAGGTATAAAGCGATGAGCAAATTCTTATGCTGCGGCAATATCATGTCGGACACCATTGAAGACAGCCGCGGAAGCTTAAGCGATGTACATCCGGGCGGCCCCGCATTCTATGCGCTGGCAGGTGTCCGGTTATGGACAAAGGACTGCCGGCTGGTATCCCAGGCGGGTGAAGACTACGATGGCACTTACGGGAAATGGCTGGATGTTAACGGAATTTCCCGCAGGTCCGTACGGGTCTCGGCGGAGCATTGTTCGCAGCACATTTTAAAGTATGACAAAGTCGACGGTACATTCAACTGGCGGTCGCTATATGGCCAGGAGAATCTGGGATTTCTGAAAACAACGCCCGAACAGATCGAAGAAGCCGTCACGGAAAGTACAGCCGGATTTTATCTGGCTCAGAACACAGACAGAATATTCTGGAATAAGCTGGCGGATATCAAGTCCAGGCGAAATATAAAGATGATGTGGGAGCTTGAGCATACCGGGGAAGATGCGCTTCGCCGGGTGAGAAATGTGATCAGCATCGCGGACATGTGGTCCTTGAATCTTTCGGAAGCGTCTATGCTTTTCGATATTCCGAGAGAACGGGAAGAAGACATCATCAATCTGATCATGAAAATGCCCGTGGAGATGACGCTGTTCCGTGTGGGAAAACGCGGAGCTTACTGTGTAACTCCGACAGACGCAGTGTTCTGCCCCTCCATTGACATCGCGGAATCCGTTGACCCGACCGGCTGCGGGAACTGCTCCACGGGGGCTGCCATGTTTGCCCATCTTGAGGGACATTCCCCCGCCGAAGTTGTGGCCATAGCGAATATCTCCGCCGGCTTCAACGCGGCACAGTTCGGTCCGTATCCTCTGTTTACGGAAGATGACATGAGCCGCGCGCAGACGCTCTTAAAAGAAACCATCAAGAACATGGCGAATTAACGTGTAAGGAGAAAGAAAGTGACAACATATTTTTCACTCGGTGCGGCAACGGCTCTGACCCTTCTGGCAGCCGGTCTTTGGGGCAGCTGGATGCAGGTCGTAAAGCACCTGAAGAATTTCCCCATATCAGGACTGGTGTTCTGGCTCTACTCGTTTTCCTTCGGTTTGGTATGGATTGTGACTCTGATTCTGTCACCGTTTCTTCTCCCTGACGGTATTGTCGCGGCGACGATGGCGGCACCCGGGGCTATCGTCGAGATCGTATTAGGCGGAGCCGCCATGTCGATCGGTCTGTTTATCAGCCTTGCTGTCATGAAAGAGATCGGTCTTCTGCTTTCGACGGCTGTCAGCGGTGCCCTGGGCAGTATCCTGGGGATCGGCACGTCGATCCTGAAAGAGGGCATTCCGGATTTTCCGATGGCTGTCCCCCTCATTGTGAGTTCTACCATCGTCTTCCTTCTGGCCGGCTTCCTTTGCAATTATTCCGCGCAGATGAGAAATAAGGATCAAGCCAAAACGGCAGGGAAGACGACTGTCGACAAGAAGGGCCTTGTATCCCCGAAAATTATCTTTATGATGCTGATCAACGCTCTGCTGGTGAACGGCTGGTCCATCGGTACGTCCACCGGCACATCCAATCATATCCCTCCGATTCTTACCTGTGCATATATGGCTACCGGATCCTTCTTAAGTATCCTGATTCTGTCGTCCGTATTTTTTACGAGGAAGAAGCTTTGGAAGACGGTTCTCTGTGTGGGTACATCCAAGAAGCCGCTCGTCTACGGGCTGATCTCGGCGCTGTGCCACTACGGCGGCAATCTGATTTCCATTTACTCCATGCCCGGACTCACAGCCACATTATCCTTCCTGTACGGACGGTCCTCGTCGCTGTGGACGTACTTCTGGGGACTGTTCTACGGGGAATTTGCCGGAGCCAGAAAAAAAACACTTGTTGTACTCACCGTCGGTTTATCCATGTATTTCGTCGGTATGGCTTTGATCGGAATTCTGACACTGTCCTGACAACTATGTGATTGATGATAGAAAATAGGAGGAATTTATGAAACAGAATCCAAAAGACAATCCGATATGCAATCAGGTTTACAGCCTGCCCGATATGATTGAAGAGCAGGTTAAACTGTGCTTTTCGCCGGAACAGCTGGAAGAAATATTGCCGGTCAGCGCATGCTTTGATATTCGCAAGGTGCTTATCACCGGATGCGGCGACTCTCTGGCTGTTGCCGGTAATATGAAACCGATCATTGAAAAATTCTGTGACGTCATGTCATGCAAAGTTCTGGATCCCGTCACTTTCACCAGGTACATGTCGAAAGGGGATATCGGGATCGGCGAACCCAACAGCCCGCTTGTTCTTTCCATCAGCGCCGGAGGTGAGACATCGAGGGTCGTGGAAGTTCTGGAAAAAGCATCTGAACTCAAAGCGTTCCCGCTGGTCATTACTAATAACGCGAATTCCAGCTGCGCAAAGAAAGCTAAAAAGTCCTTCATCATGAAAACACCGAAGATGGCAAATGACTTCCCGGGGCTCCGTTCCTATCTTGCAAACATGATCGGAATCATAAGTATTGCCTGCCGGCTTGGCCTTGTTCGCGGTGTACTCCAGCCTGAAGAACCGCAGATCTGGCAGGAGGCAATCAATACATATGTGAAGAGTTTCGGCCCCGAAATGGCAAGAATTTCAGATGCCATGTTCTCCCTGGCTGAAGAATGGAAGGATTTCAGGCGGTTCGACTTTATCGGCGACGGAGTGTCGCTGAATTCCGCTTTGTTTTCCCAGGAAAAATTCTATGAGTGCACCGGATCCATCAGCTGCTACAACGACTCTGAAGACTGGTGCCACATCGATTACTTTATGAAGAATCCGGAAACGGTCGGAACGATCTTCTATGCGTATCAGGATCATCCAAGTTACTCGCGCATCAAAGAGAGCATCGGTTCCGCTGCAAAAATCGGACGTCCGGTCCTGGTTATTACAGACAGGGAAGACGATTTCGGCGAGGGTGTAAAGGTAATTTGCCTGCCGCAGACGCCAGCCGGATTTGAATGGCTGAGGCCGCTGATGGATTATACTCCCGCAGCACTTCTCGCGGGATATATTTCGGCACTTGCGGAAAGACAGTACTTCAATTCCTTTGAAGCCGGAACATATCTGCGCATTGAGGACAGCAAGTTTTTCGCTCCCGGGACGATGACCCTGAAAGACAGCAAAATCGAATACATACTGTAAATCCGGAGGTGATTGAAATGATATACAGACGACAGATCCGGACCGCCTTTAACGGTTATCCTTCGATTACAGAGGATGTTAACGGCTGTCTGGCGGAGAGCGGTGTACAGGAGGGTTACTGCTGCATCATGATCCCTCATTCCACGGCAGCTCTTGCGATAACATCCTTCTGGGACCCGAGGGGACTTGATGACCTGGTCGATGAGCTGGGTCGCAATATTCCGACACGTGTCTCCTACAGGAACCAGACTTCGCCTTATGATGCTTCGGGGCATGTCAAGTCCGTTCTCTTAGGTTCGACGGCCATGCTGCCCATACATAACGGAAAACTGGTTCTCGGATCGTCTCAGGGACTTGTGCTTATGGAGTTTGACGGGCCGCGTACCCGGAACTATACGATCATGATCCAAGCGGCGGACTGATGAGGAGGACAGGATGTTTACAAGAAAATTATCGATAGAGACAGTCTATATGGGCATGCACGACGTTACGGACCAGGTGGCCGGAGCAGTGAAGGAAAGCGGAGCCGTAAACGGCATCTGTCACATATCGATGCTCCATTCTACCGCCGGTCTCATGATCTGTGCCAAGTCAGCTGACGCACAGGCAGATATCATGCGGGACATCGAAAAGGCTGTGCCTACCAGGGTGGATTTTAAGCACCGCGAAACGGCATCGGATGCGGGCGGACATATCAAGACAGCTTTTGCAGGCAGTCAGATTTCGCTTCCGGTGGAAGATGGCAGGCTGCTCCTGGGTGATGAACAGGCAATCGTCTTTGCCGAGTTTGACGGCCCGCGTCCAAGAAATATTATAGTTACCGTTTACGCGGATTAAGTAAGGAGATAAGCATTATGACAAGTGAAAAATACTCCAATCCCCTGGAACGCCAGGTTTTCAGTCTTCCTGACCTGTGCAATGACCAGATCGAGAGTTCTCTGGCCGGCGCAAGAAATGCGGTCCCTCCGGATGTTCTGAAAAATATCAGGCGCATCATCTTTACAGGCTGCGGCGATTCCTATATGGCCGCGCATGCCGTACTGCCCGCGTTTAAGCGGTATGCCAATGTTTTCGGCATGGATTTCGAGGCAGAACGATGCATCGACGTGGGCCGCAATCTGGAGATCAACCCGCGGAACGCCACAAACACTATGGTGGTAGCCATCAGCGCATCAGGCAGTCCGGCCAGAATATCGGAGGCTCTGCTGAATGCAAAATCCCAGGGAGCGATTACCATGGCCGTTACAAACAATCCGGAATCAAATGCCGGGAAGTCAGCCGATTATGTTTTTCATGTGGGAACGCCGGCATTTCCGAATCCGAATCCGGGCCTGCGCAATTATTACGCCACTCTTGTCTCGCTCTTTATCTTTGCGGCGTATTTCGGTGAAACAAAGGGGATTTCCCCGGAGGGAAGTCTGGATACCCTTTGCGGCAAGATCCGTGAGTATACAAAATCCTTTGAGCCGGTCCTTCCGGAGATTGACCGGCAGATGTTCGGTCTGGCCGGGGCATGGCAGTATTTTGACGGATTCGACGTGCTCGGCGACTATACTGACCACTCCACTGCCAGCTTTATCGGTGCAAAGTTTGTGGAAGTGGCAGGCATCATGTGTGTGGCATGCGACACAGAGAACTGGTGCCACGTGGAATTTTTCAAATCGAATCCGGAAAAAACGGGTACAGTCATTGTCTTCCGCGGTAACGGAACGAACCTTTCACGCGTGAAGGAGACCCTGCATCAGGCGCAGTGCATTGACCGCCCTGTCCTCCTGATAACCGATTCCGAGGAAGATTTTGACCTGAAGGATACGTCGATGGTCTGCCGACTGCCGAGTCCTCCGGAAAATTTCGAATTCCTGGCCCCTGCCATGAATTACGTACCCGGAGCCTTGCTGGCATCCTACTATTCTGCGCTGAACGAAGAGCCGTACTTCCGGAACGGCGGAGTATTTGCTGAGGCCAATACCATTAAATCGAGCAAAATTATCTTTGGATAAGGAGGTCATTATGCTGTACAGATGTGAAATAGACACCCAATATCCATCTGCTGAGATCACGTCCCTTATATCAGAAAAGATAGCCGAATCCGGTGTGGAAACCGGTCTGGGCGTGATTTTCCTCCCGTATGCGGATGCGGCGGCAGCCATCACCACCGCCGGCAAACCGGAAGTGTTTGAGGATATTTTCGAGGACTTGAACACAATGATTCCGGCCAGAACCGACTACCGGTATAAAGAGAATTTCTGCAAGGCCGCGGCGCATACCAAGTCGGCGCTTCTGGGCGTATCCTGCGATTTTATCATATCGGGAGGAGCACCGGAGCTGGGAGAAAACCAGGGATTCTTCATTCTTGACTTCGTGGCTCCCCGAAAACTCGAATTCTTTATCAAGGTCAAAGCGTAACAAATAATTATATCGGAGGCAGAAAAATGTTTGATATTTCGAAAGGTCACAAGTATATTATGGGTCTGGTGCACCTCGCACCGCTGCCGAGCACACCGCTGTTCAAAGAAGGCGACATGGAAAGATCCATCGAAAAAGCACTCTTTGATACCCGCGCTCTCATCGAGGGCGGCGCAGACGGCTGTCTTATACAGTCGGTGGACAAGATGTATCCCACCGGAGACGATACGGACTATGCCCGCGTTGCCGGTATCACCGTCATCGTGAACGAGGTCATGAGAATTGCACCGAAGGATTTCAAAGTCGGCATCCAGCTGATGTGGAACTGCATCACGCCATCCATCGCTGTGGCTAAGGCTACAGGCGCCTGCTTTACCCGCTGCTCCGCCTTGATCGGAACGATCCAGACGCCTTACGGCGAGATGAATGCCGATCCGCTGAAGGTGCAGACGTACCGGAGAAATATCGGCGCCTGGGACTCCGTTGACCTGATTTCCGAGATCTCCGGCTACCACAATGTCATGGGCGGATACGACAAGACGGAGATTCTGACGAAAGCACGCCAGTCCATGACGGTCGGCGCCACTGCGGTCGAGATTTTCAATGCGGACGAAGCGATTAATAACCAGATGACCCGGGATATCAAGGAAATGAATAAGGATATCCCGATTATCCTTGGCGGCGGCACGAATCTGGAGAATGCCGCAAGACGTCTCAAATATGCGGACGGTGCGCTGGTCGGAAGCTATTTCGAAAAAGGCAAATGGGGCGGCAATATTGATAAAGATGTCGTGGCAGAGTATGTTGCCGCTGTACGTGCGATTGAGAACAAATAATCTCTTATGTCGGGAGACGTAAGCGAGAGACTCCGGCAGCGGTCCGGTTATAAAGCGGTTAATCAGAAATTGACGGGGTGATAGTATGGGCAAGAGGAAAATTATTCTTGATGTGGATACCGGTACCGATGACGCGATGGCGATCATTGTTGCCGCGCTTTCCGGTGAATTTGACATCCTTGGAATAACGGCCGTACAGGGGAATCTGCCGTTGAAGAACACGTTGGAGAACACCCTCCGTGTCGTGCAGTTCCTGGGTCTCGATATCCCGGTCTACAGCGGATGCCCGTCGCCGATGGTGCAGACCCTAAGCCCCGGACGGATGCAGAACCAGATCATCCAGGTTTTCGAAAAGAAAATCGACGGAGTGAAGCTGAACATCCACGACGAATATCTGGATCTTCCGGAATCCCGGATCATGCCGCAGAAACAGCACGCCGTTTCCTTCATCCTGGAGTGCCTGGACAACGCGGAAGAAAAGATCACACTGATCTCGGTGGGTCCGCCGACGAACCTGGGAATGGCGCTGCGCATGAAGCCGGAAATCACGGAAAAGATTGAAGAGATCATCATTATGGGCGGAGGCGTCAATCTGGCGAACCGCACTTCGGCTGCCGAAATGAATTTCTACATGGATCCGGAAGCGTCACAGATCCTGCTCCAGGCAGATGTGAGAAAATACATATTCCCTTTGGATGCCACCTGTTCGATCCTGTTTTCCAAAAAGGAAGCCGGTGAAATCGCAGCGCTTGGCAATGCGTACGCAGAATTTTTCTCCTCGTTGATGACTCACTTTATTGACAGGATAACAGCTCTGGGCATCAGCAATAACAGCAGTATGAACTGCCACGATATCGCTATCCACGATGTATTCTGCATTCTGTATCTGATCGATCCGGACATTGTGCTGGAGATGAAGAGAGAGAATTGCGATGTGGATTTCTCCGGCGGAATCGCCGACGGCCAGTTGATCGTTGACAGAAGAAGCTATGTGAAGCCCCGGGGAAAGAATAACGTGGCATACAAATTGGACAAGGCCAAAGTCATGGACCTTCTTATGCGGATACTGAAGGTCTGATTCGCCGGCTGCATTAAAATTCAGAAAGAGAATAACAAATTATGAGCGCAACAGTTGCTATTATCGGCATGGTCCTCGTCACATTCATGTGGGGTTCATGGTTCCAGACAGTCAAGCATATCAAGGATTATCCTATCATCGCGTACACATTCTGGCTTTACTTCTTTTCGCCTATCATCGTATGGACATCGATTCTGTTCCTCCATAAGCAGATGGTGCCTGACGGTGTCTTGAACGAGATTGCCAAATACCCGGGAAAGGCTGCGATTGTCTTCGTCTGCGGCATGATCTTTGCCATCGGCATGCAGCTCCAGATGGGTTTCGTAAAGAAGCTCGGCCTGATCCTTTCCACTTCCGTCAGCGCCAGCAGCAATGTTCTCGCCAGCACATTCATCACATCCTTTGTGGGCGGGCTCCCGGAAGGCGCATCATTCCCGAAAATTCTGACGGCATCCCTGATGCTGATCGCCGCAACCATCATCTGCCAGACGGCAGGCGCCAGGAGAAGCAAAGACATCCATGCCGGAACAGAAGAAAAGGAACATGTCCGGAAAGTGAAAAAATCGGACATCCTTGCACTGGCTCTCATCAACGCGCTGATGCTGACGGCATTTCCCCTGTCGATGTCCCTGACACTAAAATCCGGCCTGCGCCCGGAAGGCTTCTCCTCGCTTACGCTGATGGGAATTCTATCACTCGGTGCATTTATCGGATCCCTGATATTCACTTTGTCCTACCTGAAAAAGAAGGGCGGCATGGATCGGCTTTTCGAGCCCTGGAAGAAAGGCAGCCGGAAAATCCTGGTGCTGGCATTCGTTTCTGCCGTCTGCCATTTCGGCGGCAATGTTCTTCAGTCCATCTTTTCTCCTGTTATCAGTGTCGCCATCGCCACGCCGATGGGTACGGCTTACAATGTCTGGTCGTATTTCTGGGGCGTTCTTTACGGAGAATTCAAGGGATCCTCGAAAAGAACCTACGGCGTGCTTATACTCGGTGTTTTATTCTTTATCGGGGGCGTACTGCTCCTGACATCAAATATCGTTTGATACCTTCGGAATGTGTCTTTACAGCCTTAATCCTCCTTTAGCGGGAAAGCAGCCGGTTTCGCATTTCACTTAAACTATTACGCCTTCGGGTACCGGACAGTTGGGTTCGGTATCCGGAAACGGATGAGAAGTGGCCGGCTGCTTTTCTGCTGTTTCAAGGTCAAATAAAAGGATTGCCCGGTACAGAAGCAATCGCGCGAAAAGCAGCAACCGCGGGCTTCGAAGTCTTGACAGCATTTCTTGTGGCATTATGATGAAGGTAGAATTCCGGATTGCAAGGAGATGAGATATGAAGGATGAGGATCGCCTGCGGATCGAAGGATATGATACAGAGATCCGAAAATGCGAGGAGGCGGTCCGGCAATACCGGGAGAGCGAAGATGCGTATCTCGCCGTGCATCCGGAGATCGGGAAGGGCATAGGGCGGAGCAATTTAGCCGCGAACCTTCTGTTCGCCGCGGCACTTGTTGCGGACTTCTTCCTGCTCGCGATTCTTCTTCCCGCCGGTGTGTTTTTTCTTGCGGGGATTATTCTGGTGCGGGTTCTTTTCGCGCAAAAATTCAAAGCCTCCTATATTGAGAGACACATTTCGCCTGAGCTCCTTGTCAGGAAACGACAATCTGAAGAGAAAGCCCGTTTTGCCGCACAGCTGCGTCATGAGAAGGAGAAATTTATCCGGTCGCTGCAATAAAAAACGGACGGACTCCGAAGAATCCGCCCGCAATGCGCAGCGTGTATCCGATATCGGGTATCAGCCCAGTTGGGTGTAGGTATATTCGGACAGCGATGTGAAGAATGCCGCTGACGTGATCATCATAATAATCGACACGATCGTTCCGACAACCGCACCGACGAGCGCGAAAATCAGCGCAGCCCGCGCATAATTCTTCTTTGATTCTTTGGCGCCCCCGCCAAATGCCCAAACGAGCAGCATGATAAATCCTACCATGGGAATACTGGTGAGCAGCATGGTCACAAACCAGTCACCTACAGAGACGGTCTGATCATTCGGCTGAACATAATTAGTCATAAGAAACCCTCCTTAAAGTACAAATACGGTAAAAAAAATATGATAAATTTACTATACTTATTTTGCGGGTAATCTGCAAGGAATATATCATTTTACGGTCGCTTTTTGCTGCCATGTTTCGAAAAAGCGGCGCCTCCTTTTGGGAAACGCCGCTTTGGTGTCAGATCGGAACAGACGGTCTCTTGTCAAAAGAGATGAGGGAAAGTCGCCCAGGGTATCAGAGACTGCAGGTAAGTGATTCCACCCTCGTTGTTTAGTGCGACAAACATGAATATGATGCCGATTACCAGAAATACCAGCATCAACTGAGCCCATGTCTGCTTGGATTCTTTGGTTTTGGAACCGAATGACCATATGATCATTATGAGCACATTGACAACCGGTATGCAAAGAATCAGATACGCAAAGATCCATTCAAGAAACGTAACCTTCTGACCTGTATCGAACATATCACGAGCCATCCAAATATCCTCCTTGTAAAAGCATGTTCCAGTAACAGACTTATTATAGACATACCGGAAATACTTTACAAGTTGAATTATCCCGTCACATCACATCGCTAAGTCCTGATTTGAACTGGCTGTTGTACAGATCGGCGTAGAAACCGTTCGCTTCGAGAAGGCTCGTATGTGTACCCTGCTCGACGATGTGTCCGTGTTTCATAACGAGAATGATGTCGGCGTCGCGGATCGTCGAGAGACGGTGCGCGATAACGAAGCTCGTACGGCCCTTCATCAGCTTGGCCATGGCTTTCTGGATCAGGATCTCGGTACGTGTGTCGACCGAAGATGTCGCTTCGTCGAGGATCAGGATGCTCGGATCGGCGAGGAATGCACGCGCGATCGTGAGAAGCTGCTTCTGGCCCTGCGAGATGTTGGAGGCCTCGTCGGTTAAGACCGTGTCATAACCTTCGGGGAGCGTTTTCACGAAGTGGTGGACATATGCGGCCTTGGAGGCGGCGAGAATATCTTCCGTCGATACGACGGCGTTGTCCTCGGCGCTGCCGGTTCTCTTGCTGGTTGCACCGTACGCGATGTTGTCGTGAATGGAGCCGTTGAAGAGCCACGTGTCCTGAAGGACCATGCCGAAGCAGGAGCGAAGGTTCTCTCTGGTCATATTCCGTATGTCGACGCCGTCGACTTCGATAGAGCCCTCTCCGATTTCATAGAAGCGCATCAAGAGGTTGACGAGAGTCGTTTTGCCGGCGCCGGTAGGTCCGACGATCGCGACCATCTGGCCCGGCTGTACTTCGAGGTTCATATCCTCGATCAGTTCGACGTCCGGCGAGTAGCGGAAGCTTACGTTGTTGAAGCGGATGTGGCCGGTGGACTTGAGAAGCGGCACGGCATCCTTGCTGTCCGGTATTTCTTCCTTTTCGTCGAGAAGCTCGAAAACGCGCTCGGCCGATGCGATGGTGGACTGCATGGTGTTCAAAATGCTGGCGGTTTGCGCGATGGGCATCGTGAACTGCTTGGAGTAGGAGATGAAGGCCGTGACGTCGCCTAAGGACATGGTTCCGTTGATGATGCGGATGCCGCCTAAGACGCAGATGATCACGTAGTTGCAGTTGTTGATGAAGTTCATAGCCGGCATGACAATACCGGATATAAACTGTGCGCGGAAGCTCGACTTATAGAGCTTCTCGTTCTCTTTTCGAAAATCTTCCTTCGCGTCTTCCTGATGATTGTAGAGCTTAACAATATTGTGGCCTGTGTACATTTCCTCGATCTGGCCGTTGAGACGGCCGGTGGATGCCCACTGCTCGGAGAAGTTTTTCTGTGAGAACTTGGCAATCACCATTGTGAGTCCCATGGCGACAGGGAGTGTGATGACGGAGATTAAGGTCAGAAGCGGGCTGATCGTCAGCATCATAATCAGGATACCGAGGATCGTGGTCAGCGATGTAATGAGCTGCGTAAGGCTCTGCTGGAGCGTCATCGCGATGTTGTCCATATCGTTTGTGATACGGCTTAAGATGTCTCCGCGCGAAGTCTGGTCGAAGAACTTAAGCGGAAGCCGGGTGAGCTTCTTGTCGACGTCCTGACGCAGTTTGTAGACGGTCTTCTGGGAGATGCCTGCCATCGTGTACTGGGTTACCCAGCTGAATCCGGCCGAAACCAGATAGATCAGTGCCAGTTGAAGGACTATTTTGCCGATGGACGTGAAGTCAAAGGTCGCGGCAGGGTTCATGTATTTGCTTTTCAGTCCGTCGATCAGGATGTCCATGACCCTGGCGAGGACTTTGGGGGCGACGATCGAGAAAACCGTGCTGCAGATCGCCATGATAAAGACGAGAATCAGAGCTTTTCGCTGCGGGCGCAAAGCTTCCAGCAGCTTCTTTATTGTCTTTTTAACGTTCTTGGCCTTTTCGGCGGGCATCATCGCGCCGGCTCCCGGAGGACCTCCGAATCCGCGGCGCTGTGGCTTGGGGGCCTCTTGGGCGGGGGTTCTATGTTCTGTCATGCGATTTCCTCCTCTGATACCTGGGAATATACGATTTCGCGATAGACCTCGCAGGATTCCATCAGTTCTTTATGTGTTCCGTCGCCGACTACGGTACCGTTGTCGAGGACGAGAATGCGGTCGGCCGAGATGACTGTGCTGACGCGCTGTGCGACGATCAGGACAGCGGATTCTTTTGTTTCGGCGCGAAGTGCTTCACGGAGGGCGGCGTCGGTTTTGAAGTCGAGAGCGGAGAAACTGTCGTCGAAGACGTAGATATCGGGCTTCTTGACCAGTGCTCTGGCGATCGAGAGTCTCTGCTTCTGTCCGCCGGAAACGTTGCTTCCGCCCTGAGTGATCGGGGCTTCCAGCTTTTCGGGCATTTCACCGACGAAGTGCGAGGCCTGCGCAACGGTCAGTGCGTGCCAGATCTCGTCTTCGGTCGCATCGTCTTTGCCGTAGCGGACATTGCTGGCGACCGTGCCGTTGAAGAGGAAGGCCTTCTGCGGGATGAATCCGATATGGTCGCGGAGTTCTTTCTGCGAGACGTGGCGGATATCCTTGCCGTTAATGGTTATTGACCCTTCGGTCACGTCATAGAAGCGCGGGATCAGGTTGATCAGCGTCGATTTTCCGCAGCCGGTGCTTCCGAGAATCGCGGTGATCTCCCCGGGCTTCGTCGTGAAGGATATATGCGAGAGGACGGGTTCTTCGGCGCCCGGGTAACGGAAACTGACGTCGTCGAAGGTAAGTCCGGTAAAGGAATCGTTCAGGGTCGTACTTGCGATATCTTTGTCGTCATGTATGCCGGGTTCGGTCTCCAGTACTTCGTTGATTCTTTCCGCCGATGCGGAGGCACGGGGCAGCATGACGAACATAATGGCCGCCATCATGATCGAGAAAAGAATCAGGAGGATATAGGAGAGGAAGGCGGTTAAGTTGCCGATCGGCATATCACCCGACTCGATACGCTTTGCGCCGAACCAGTAGATGGCGAGCGTGGAGAAGTTCATGACGAGAAGGAGAATCGGCATCAGGAGCGCCATCATGCGCTGTACCTTGAGGGCCGTCTCCGTCATATCGACGTTTGCCTTGTCAAAACGCTCTTCTTCAAAATCGGCCTTAAGGAAGGCGCGGATTACGCGGACGCCGGACAGCTTTTCGCGCGCTACGAGATTTAAACGGTCGGTCTTCTTCTGCATGATCTTGAAGAGAGGAAGTGCTTTGTACATTACGGCGGCCAGGATCAGAATGATGACCGGCACAATAACCGCGATCAGAAGGGAGAGCGGCGCATCCTGACGGACGGCCATGATGACACCGCCGATGCACATGATCGGAGCCGAAACCATCATTCGAAGGAACATGAGGCTTGCCTGTGAGACCTGCTGAACGTCGTTGTTCGTGCGGGTGATGAGGGAAGGGGCTCCGAATTTGTCGACTTCGCTTAATGAGAAGGTCTCAACCTTGGAGAACAGTTCGTTTCGTATATCCCTGCCGAACGCCATCGAGGCGCGGGCCGAGACGTAGCTGGACGCGACGTTGGTGAAGATCAGGAGAAAGGTGATAAGAAGCATGTAGCCGCCGGTTCTCCAGATGTAGTCTGTATCGCCCTTGATAACGCCGAAATTGATGATATCGGCGTTCAGGTTCGGGAGATATAGGTCCGACAGACACTGCATGATCAGCAGTACGAGCATTACCGCCAAAAGGCCTATGTACGGCTTAAAGTATTTGAGCAGCTTGGTCATGTTTTTTGATCCTCCGATGTATATTTCTTTTTTAATTCTTTGGTCAGAAGAAGCAATTTTTCGACGGCATTACAGTAATCGCGAAGCTCCTCGGGTGTGAGCCGGCCGTAGGTTTCCTTCAACAGATCATTCAGAACAATCTCTGAATGCCGGTTCGCTTCTATTCCGCTCCCGGTTACGAAAAGACGCTGGACGCGCTGATCGTTCGGATCGGGTTCGCGTCGGATCAGCCCGGATTTTTCCATTCTCTGGAGCATGATGGTTACAGTCGCCGGCTTGATGTGAAACCGGTCCGCAAGCTCTCTTTGGCTCAAACCCGGCTTGCGTTCAATCAGCACACAGCAAAAGGACTGGCTCGGATGCATATCGACACTTCGAAGAGCCTCCATCATAGCTCTTCGCTGCAGGCTGTGGAGATGAATGGCCTTCGGGAAAACTTCGGAGAGAACGGGATCCGCACCGGATATGTGAAAAATGGGATCGGGCCGGCAGGCATCGTCCTCGGAGAAAGGGAAAATTTTGTCTTCGCAGCCGTTCATAGGGTAAGGTCCTCCTCTTAACCCGGTGATGCCGGGCCGTGTCCTCGCATCCGTCATTGCCGGATGGCAAGGGAAAAAATAAAAAAGGTTAGCCTGCTATTAATTAGCCGGCTAACAAAATATACGACGATTTAAAATGTAATGCAAGTGGGAAGAGGGGGTTATTCTCTTGTCAGAATATACAAAAATGAAAAAAGACATAAAAAAACTCCGGGCCTTGCGACCCGGAGCATCCAACTTACTGCTATTGGCTAACCAAAGCAACGTTCAGATGATTACCATCTGTTGTTGTCACCGTATCCACGGTCGTTGTTACGCTGCTGCTTTCTTGCGCGACGGCAATCAGGGCAACGAACAGGCTCATTGGTAAAGCCTTTTTCTGCGTAGAAAGCCTGCTCACCTTCAGTGAATACAAACTCAGCTCCGCAATCCTTACATGTTAATGTCTTATCAGCCATTTTGAAGTACCTCCTTCTGACAGATTAGGTAGGTGACGGGGTTAATCTAGGACTCTTAAAATCTACCTAATCGTAACGAAGAAGTACAATTTCAGATCGTCAGTAAATACCGTTCCATGACCTGAAGCTAGAATAACACGACTTCAAAGAAAAAACAAGCAATTCTGATAAAATCTTTGCATTATTTCATGAGATAACCATTGACGGATTATATGCGGAACGCTTTTCTTCCGGGATAGACGGCGGCCGCGCCAAGTTCTTCTTCAATCCGGAGCAGCTGATTGTACTTCGCAACACGGTCCGTACGGGAAGGCGCACCCGTCTTAATCTGTCCCGCGTTGACCGCGACGGCGATGTCGGCAAGCGTTACGTCCTCGGTTTCGCCCGATCTGTGGGAGACGATTGCCGTCCAGTTGTTGTTTTTCGCCATCTCGATTGCCTCCAGAGTCTCGGTCAGTGTACCGATCTGGTTTAGCTTGATCAGGACGGAATTCGATACGTTCTTCTCGATCCCTTTGCGGATACGGGCGGTGTTGGTGACGAAAAGATCGTCGCCGACCAGCTGGATGCGGCTGCCCAAAGCATCGGTAAGCTTCTTCCAGCCGTCCCAGTCCTCCTCGGCCATGGCGTCTTCGAGCGAGAGGATCGGATAGCGGTTAACAAGATCTACCCAGTACGCGACCATTTCGTCTGTCGTCATGCGAAGGCCGGCTTTCCAGAACAGATAATCGCCGGGATGTCCTGCCTTTTCGGCTTCGTCGTACATCTCCGTGGCTGCGGCGTCCACCGCAATGAAGAAATCCTTGCCCGGAACGAAGTCCGCGGCGGTGATCGCCTTAACGATATACTCGAGAGCCTGCTCGTCACTTGAGAACTTAGGTGCGAAGCCGCCCTCGTCGCCGACGGCGGTAACGTAGCCGTCCGCCTTCAGAAGCTTTTTCAGTGTGTGGAATACGACGGCGCTCTTCTCTAAAGCATCGGAAAAAGAGGATGCACCGGCCGGTATAATCATGAACTCCTGAATATTGAGACTCGAGTCGGCATGCTTGCCGCCGTTTAAGATGTTCATCATCGGAACCGGAAGTGTGCGCGCATTGATACCGCCGACATAGCGGTACAGCGGAACGTTGAGTGAACCGGCTGCCGCTTTGGCGACCGCCAGCGAAACGCCGAGTATCGCGTTGGCGCCCCAGTTGCCTTTGTTGGCCGTTCCGTCGCCTTCGTTCAAAATGCGGTCGACTGCCGACTGATCGTATGCGTTTCTGCCAATGAGTGCTGTCGCGATGGGTCCGTTTATATTCATTACTGCGGTAAGAACGCCTTGCCCCAGATACCGGAGCGGGTCCTTGTCGCGAAGTTCAACGGCTTCGAATGCACCGGTTGACGCACCGGAGGGAACGGAAGCGCGTCCGAAGCTTCCGTCGCTTAAATAAACATCTGCCTCAACCGTAGGGTTTCCGCGGGAATCAAGAATTTCACGTCCGATAATTCGGGAAATAAGTACAGAATCAATCATGAGAAATACCTCCTCATATAAATGAGCCGGTACCCGAAAAGAGTTGCCGGCCAAGCCGTAACAACAATACTATGTCACGTATCTATTATATCGTGAAAGCGATGCCGTGGCGATGGTACATTTTAAGAGAACTTCCAATATCGGACGAAGAGTCTTGCATTATCGAAACAGAGTATTTCTAATCGCGCTTTTTCTTCTTGAAACATTTGTCGCAGTATCCGAAGATCTCAAGATTGTGTCCCGTAACATGGAACTGCTCCGGCGAAAGCGCCTGTGTCATTTCGCTCAATGGACATTCGTCGACGGGAAGCATGGCATGACAGCCGACGCATACGGCATAGTGCTTGTGGATGTGGCGGTTCAGCTCATATACGGCCATCGTACTGTCCGTCGGCATATACTTGATCACCGCGCCCTTATCGACGAACGATTCAAGTGCCCGGTAAACGCTCGACAGCCAGACCGACTGGTCGTCCGTGCGGATCTTCTCGAAAAGCGCCGACGCGGTAACGGGAACCGTCTCTTTTTCGAGCGCGTCAAGGACCGCGATGCGCGGTTTGGAACGTTTCAACCCATCGGGCCACAGCATAGATTTATTTGTCTCCACGTACGGCTCCTTTCATTCTTCTCCTTGCGGCACTGCCGGCGATTTTCTTCGCAAGAAGGGCCAGAAGAAAGAGGACCACGCCGGTAAGTACGATTGTACCGCCGGGTGTGGTTCCGGCAAAATGCGCCGTGAAGAGGCCGATGACGGTTGCAGATACGGCGAAGACGACAGAGAAGACAACGGTCTGGCGGTAGCTTCGTGCCAGCAGCATGCCGGTTGCGACCGGCACGACCATCAGGGAGGAAACGATCAGCGCGCCGACCGTTCTCGAAGCGACGGATACCGTGATTGCGGTGAGGATCGTAAAGATCGTGTTGACCAGACGTACCGGTACTCCGGAGAGGCCCGCAGCCTGCTCGTCAAAGGCAATGTAGAACAATTCCTTATATAGGAGGAGGAAGGCGAGGAATACGAGAACGGATATGCCGATGACCAGCGCCGTCTCAAAATCGCTGATTGCGACGATGCTGCCGAAAAGAAAGCTGTTGAAGTTCGCTGCGTTTTTGACGAATCCGGAGAGAACGCCCGCAAGTCCGACACCGACGGACAGCACAATCGCTATGGAGAGTTCGGAGTACCGCGGGAGACGCTTCCGGATCGCTTCGATTCCGAATGCGGCCACAAGACAGGCAGCCATCGCGCCGAGTATCGGATTGATTCCCAGCAGAAGGCCGATTGCGACACCGGCCAGCGATGTGTGGGAAAGGGCGTCTCCAATCAGGGAGAGCCTCTTGAAAACGACGATTACCCCGATGCACGGAATAATGACGGCAAGCAGAATGCCGACGATAAAAGCGCGCCGCATGAAGTCATATTGAAAGATGTCGAGAATCATAATTCGCCCCCGTTCTCTTTGATGTGCTCGCATGCCGAACAGTGTTCGGCGTCATGTGCGTGTTCGCAGGCGGCACAGTGAACATGCTCGTGTGTATTTTCGTGGACACCGGCATGCGCATGAACCAATATGCCTTCGGGAATCTCATCTTCGGCGAAATTTTTGTCGGAGAGGCAGAGAACACGATTGAGATATGGAGCCACCGAGTAGAGCTCGTGCGTGACCATGAGGATCGTGACCTGGCGCTCGATATTAAGCTTGTGAAGGATCTCCATAAGGGAGGATACGGCGGCCGCGTCAATACCGACCGTCGGCTCGTCGAGAAGAAGGACCATGGGGTCATTGACGAGAACCCGCGCCAGCATGACACGCTGCTGCTGTCCGCCGGAAAGCTCGCTCATGAGCGTGCCTGCGTGGGCCTGCATTCCGACCTGTCTCAGGGCCAGAAGCGCCGCCTCGCGGTGCTTTTTGCGGGGGAACTTAAGAAATCCGATCTGCGGATAGAGACTCGACATGACGAGTTCCATCGCGGTAGCCGGGAAACGCGAGGCGTTGCTGCCGCCGTTCTGCGGGACATATCCGATCTTGCCGGAGTGTGTGGGACCTTCAACTTTGCTGCCAAACATGAAGATCTCGCCTTCGGTCGGTGTGAGAAGACCCAGAAGCAGCTTAATCATCGTGCTCTTGCCGGTTCCGTTCGAACCGATGATCGCCGCAAAGTCCCCTTCCTCTACCGAGAAGGATACGTGATCCATAAGGAGGGTATCCTGATATCCGAAGGATAAATCCTTTACGCTGATGGCACTTTCATCCGGCATATTTCTCTCCTTATTCGGCAAGCGATGTTATAAGTGTCGCGAGGTTTTCGCGCATGATCGAAAAATAATCTTCACCGGCTTTCTGCTGATCCGAAGTGATGCCTTCGAGCGGGTTCAGAACCGCCGTAACGGTTCCCGTCTCTTTGGCGATAACTTCGGCGACCTTCGGACTCACCAGCTCCTCGAAAAAAATCACCTTGACGTTGTTCTTGCGTACAAAATCGATGATTTCGCTCATTCGGGCCGAGCTCGGCTCGCTGTCGGCACTTAAGCCCTCGATCGGCATCTGTGTAAGGCCGTACGCACGGCACAGATATCCGAAGGCATCATGAGCAACAACGATATTCTTCTGTGTAAGTCCGGACAGCGCTTCTTCGAACTCGCTGTCGAGAAGATCAAATTCGACGGCGTACTTGTCGTAATTTGCCTGATAATAGGATTCGTTCTCCGGGTCCGCCTTGATGTAGGCATCAAGGATCGCCTTCATCTGGGCTTTGGCATATTCGGGATCGAGCCAGACATGAGGATCGGCGGAAGTTCCCGAACCGTCCTCATCGGCGGCGGTCAAGTCGGAAAGCCCCTTGGAGGCTTCGACGACAATCAGATCGGGGTTGTTCAGGGCGGACAGGGCGGAATCGGTCCAGGATTCCATCCCGGAACCATTGTACACGAGAATATCGGCGTTTTCGAGCGTGATCATGTCATTTGAGGACGGTTCCCAGTCATGCGGTTCGACGCCGGACGGCGTCAGATTTGTGACGGTGGCTTTGTCGCCGCCGAGCTTAACAGAGAAATCATACAGGGGATAGAAACTGGTTGTGACGGACAGCATGCTCTTGTCTTTCTTATCAGATCCGGTACCGGCACATCCGGCCAATAGGGATACGGAGAGTATAGCGGACAGCATCAGAATGGATTTCTTCATGAAAGGACCTCCAAATGCGAATGATTCTTAATTGCACTTGGATTCTACGCCGGAAGAATGGATTCGTCAAGAACGGATCATTTGATGACGTTGATGCCTCTGCCGATCAGGTATTCATGGATGTGCTGCACGGCCTCATGACTGATAATATGCTCGATCGCGCACGCGTCGGCATCGGCTGTCGCCTCCGGGATACCTACGATATCTGTGAAAAGCGTCTTCAGGATAATATGTTTTCCCTCGAGCACGGCCGCTGTCTCGCGCCCTAAGTCCGTGAGAAAAATCTCCTGGTATTTCTCATTCGATACATAGCCAAGCTTCGCAAGGACATTCATCGCGTTGTTGACACTTGCTTTGGACACGTTAAGGTGCGAAGCGATATCGCTGACCCTGACGCCGGATTTTTCCGGAGACGATGAATCACGCCTGCTTCCCGGGGCTTGCCGGGAGAGGTCGAAAATCTTTTCGAGATAATTCTGCATCGATATGCTTAAGCTCTGCATTTTTAACTCCTTGTAAACAACAGATTTCTGTCTTCCATAGGCCAGGGATCGAGATCCAGAAGATCGACGGCCAGAGGGCAGATATTGAGGAGACTGCCGCCGGATCTCTCTTCGCGCACGGGGACTTTGCCCCCCGCGGCCAGATAGAAAGTGTTATAACCGGGCCGGTCCAGTGTATAACCGTGCTGGCCTTTCTGGCCCTCGCCGAAGCTGTATCCGGGAGCGGCCGAGAAGCCGCGGATGAATTCGGAGTCGGCACCGGAAACGTACATTTCCTCGTCTGTGAGAAGACGGTCGACACCGGGGAGCTTCAGGAACTCTTCCGCAAATGCGAGGGCTTCGTCCTTCTTTTCCGGATTATAGAGACGGAGGAACGAAGTGCCGCACGAACAGTGGAAGAATGCGTCATAGAGCGAGATGCCGGCCTCTTTCAGAAGATCGTTCGGCTCTATCGTGTTTTCGATCGGACAGCAGGAATGGTCGCTGAAAACCAGTACGGAGTAATCGTCCGCGGCGGGAGTATCTGCGACGGCACGGAGAAGCTCGCCGAGATGGCCGTCAAGCCGTTCCAGAGCCGCATCGGCTTCGGGGCTGTCCGGACCATAAACGTGCTTGGCCGTATCGACATCGAGAAGGTGAATCATGACAAGATCCGGCTGTTTTTTGCGGATGGCATCGCAGGTAATCGCCGTTGTGAAGCGGTCCAGATCAATCGTCTCGAACTTTCGGAGGAGATGTCCGCGCCGAAGGAGGCTCCCCATGACAAAGCCGGTGGTTCCGTACCTGACCGTACGCCATGCACGGGTTACGGGGCTGATATGTCCGGCCATCTCGGGAAAGTTATAGCGGATATTAGCGCCGCCGGTGACGGGGAAGAGGACGGAACAGACGGTTTTGCCGGCCTTCGTCGCCTCGTCCGGAAGCGTTCTGACCCGGATATTGTTCACATGATAGCGCCACATCTCGGTCTTGAACTGAGGTGCCTTGAGCTCGTTGTCGAAAACGCCGTGCGTTCGCGGCAGCACGCCGGTCTGTATCGTCGTATGCGTCGGATATGTATTGGATACCAGTACCGAGGACACCTTGCGGACAAGCGTTCCCCGGGAGCACAGCGCGGAGAAATTCGGCATGCCGAGCAGCCGGTCGATATTCTGATCCCCCACCGCGTCAAAAGAAACCATTAGAAGATGCGAATTCTTTGCCATACGTTTTCCTTTACGAACTCTTAAGGCCTTCCGGCCGTGCAAAAATCTGATTTTGCTCTTTCAGTCTATTATAAACAAATGAAGCCGTTTGTGTCTTTCGAAAAGATTTTTTTCGCGATAAACGATCGATTTCCGGCCGTATTCCCGAGAATCCGCCTGCGAGGTTTATGATGTGCCTTTCGTACGCGCGTGTTACAATGTAGGTAGCATAAATCTAAAGTTTGCCCCGGAACGAAAGGAGAGTAAACGAATGAGATATGTACTGAATAATCCCCCGTGGCGTGCGGTCGCCGACACCTTGGGAGGTGAATTGATCTCCTGCGAGAAAAACGGCGTCGAACATGTATGGAACGGCGAGGCGGCATACTGGAGCGGGCACGCCCCGATCCTTTTCCCGGTCGTATGCGCTCTCAAGAACGGCCGTACGAGCTTCGGCGGCATGCCTTATTCGATGAAACAGCACGGTTTTGCCAGGCGTATGGAATTCACGCCGCTTCGAATTTCAGAAGACCGGATTTCCATGGTTCTTACGGATTCGCCCGAGACACGGGAGGTGTATCCTTTTTCCTTTTCGCTTACCGTGACACATACGCTTACGGATCACGGTTTCCGGACAGAGTACGAGGTACTGAATACGGCCTCCTCGGTGCTGCCGTTTGCCATAGGCGGGCACGCCGGATTCATGTGTCCGCTTCTGCCGGGCGAATCATTTTCCGATTACCGCATTGTTTTCGAAAAGGCGGAAGACCCTTCCGCCATGCTCCTGAACGAGGATTCCCTGCTGTCAGAAGGATTGAGACGGGACGTCCTCGAAGAGCACGGCACCGTACTTCCGGCAGCGACTCTCGCCCGCTCCGAGTCGGCTCTGATTTTTCCGCACGTTGCCTCGCGGAGCCTTCTTTTCGAGAACGCCGTGACGGGAAAGGGACTAACCTTTACCTTTCACAATTTTGTGAATCTCGGAATCTGGACGCCCCCCGGCAAAAATGCACCGTTTCTGTGTCTGGAACCGTGGCAGGGCCTGCCGTCCTACGACAGCGACTCATGGATCTTCGAAGAGAAGGCCGACGTCGTTTTTCTTCCGGCCGGACAGATTTTCCATGCGGGATATGAAATGCAAAGCCACCTTTAAGGGTATAATACGATAGGAAAGAAGGCGGGGACCAGTATGACGGATGAGCGGATTGATATCGGAGAAGATATAGGCGGTCAGAAGAGAATTTTTCTTATTGTGCTCGACAGCTTCGGCATCGGAAGGCAGCCGGATGCGGCCGTCTTCGGCGACGAGGGCAGCAACACATGCGCGGCCGTTGCGACGAGTGCAAAATTGGACGCTGTTAATTTGACCGGACTCGGACTTTTCTCGATTGACGGCGTGAGAGACGATGTTCTTGCCCTGCGAAAAGCATTTTCGGCAGGCCGCAAGAAGAAGCTTTTCGAATTGCCGGGCGAGAGCTTTATGGCAAAGGGCGCCTATGCACGGCTCGAGGAGCGTTCGAACGGCAAGGATACGACGATCGGCCACTGGGAAATTGCCGGTATTTATTCTCCCGATCCCCTGCCAACCTACCCGAAGGGATTCCCGCCGGAGATCATAGACGAATTCGAAAGGCAGACCGGGAGGCGTGCGATCTGCAATCTGCCGTACTCGGGTACCGATGTGATTCGGGATTACGGCAAAGAGCACGTCGAGACCGGCGCGCTGATCGTATATACGTCCGCCGACAGCGTTTTCCAGATCGCGGCGCACGAGTCCGTGGTACCGCCAACGCTGCTCTATGAGTACTGCGAGATCGCTAGAAAGATTCTCAAGGGGCCGCACGCGGTCGGCCGTGTAATCGCACGTCCGTTCGAAGGTGAAGCGCCGAACTTTAGAAGGACGCCGAGGCGTCATGATTTCTCGCTCGAAGCCCCGCGCGAGACGATTCTGGACCTTCTTAAAGCCGACGGCAAAGAGGTTATCGGGATCGGGAAAATACACGATATTTTCGCCGGACGCGGCCTTACGAGATTCCTGAGGACAGAGGATAATGCAGACGGAATCGAGAAGACGAAGATCATGGAGGAAGAACCGTTCGAAGGACTTTGTTTCGTGAATCTTGTGGATTTTGACATGAAGTACGGCCACAGAAACGATGTCGACGGCTATGCGGCGGCCATTACGTACTTTGACGAGCAGCTTCCGGGTATTTTATCGCTTCTTGCGCCGCAGGATATCCTGATCATTACCGCCGACCACGGGTGCGATCCCTCGACACTGTCCACCGATCATTCGAGGGAGTGTGTTCCGTGCCTTATTTATGGAAAAGCAATAAAAGAGGGCACGAACCTTCACACCAGGAGGACCTTTGCGGATATCGCGGCGACGATTGCGGAATATTTCGAACTCCCCGAGCCGGAGGCGAAAAAGGTTGACGGAGTCTCGTTCCTATCGAAGATAATCTGAGAATCACGTAATATTACCGGACAAAATTGCCAGGAGGATAAAAAAGATGGTACCTGTACAAATTACCCCCGAAGAAAAAGATATTCTCGCTAAAGTGGATCATACCCTGTTGGTTCAGACCGCGACATGGGAAGAGATTCTTAAGGTTTGCGAAGAAGGCCTCGCATACGGTGTTGCAAGCGTTTGCATCCCGCCGAGTTATGTCAGACGGGCGTGTGAATTCCTGGACGGGAAGCTCCCCGTATGTACCGTAATCGGGTTCCCGAACGGTTATAATACGACTGCTGTCAAGGTTTTCGAGGCCAAAGAAGCCATAGCCGAAGGTGCAAAAGAGATCGACATGGTTATCAATATCGGAGATGTAAGGCAGGGCCGCCACGAGGCGATTCGCGACGAGCTCAAGGCGCTGCGCGAAGCCTGCTCCGGCGTCATTCTGAAGGTTATCGTCGAGACGTGCCTTCTGTCCACGGAAGAAAAAATCAAGATGTGCCGGATGGTTTCTGAAGCCGGCGCGGACTTTATCAAGACCTCGACGGGTTTCTCGACGGGCGGTGCTACCCTTGAGGACGTTAAGCTTTTCCGCCAGAACGTAGATCCCGGCATCAAGGTCAAGGCGGCCGGAGGCATTTCTTCGATGGAGGATGCCAGAGAGTTTCTTGCCGCGGGCGCGGACAGACTCGGTACGAGCCGTATGATCAAGATCGTCAGGAAGCTGCACGAGTAAATCAGGCGGCGGGAAGGGAGTCCGGGATTCATGACAGAGATTTATCCGAACGAAGAACAGAAGACGTTATTTGACGCGGCGTGTGAAGCCAGAAAAAAGGCGTATACGCCATATTCGCATTTTAAGGTCGGAGCCGCGCTGCTTACTAAGGACGGCAGGATCTATACCGGCTGCAACATCGAAAACGCGGCCTTTTCACCGACAAACTGCGCGGAGCGGACCGCTGTTTTCAAGGCCGTCAGCGAAGGCGACACCAGCTTCTCGGCGATCTGCATCGTCGGCGCGCTCGAAGGCCGCCCCCTGGATTTTTGCGGCCCGTGCGGTGTTTGCCGTCAGGTCCTAAGAGAGTTTTGCGATCCGGACACCTTCCTTGTGCTTCTCGGGAGAGAAGACGGGAGAATGAGAATTTACACATTGTCTGAGCTTCTTCCGCAGGGCTTCGGTCCTTCGGATTTGGCTTAGCAGAGGTGCCGATGCTGTACATTCTTGCCGTCATGCACTTGCTGGTTGATACCGTCACCATATCGACGCTATATTCCGCATTGGGAGGCCACTCGCAGGAGAGTGCTCTCATGTGGGTACTTCTATACAATTTTCTGGCGTTTTCGACACAGGCGATTACAGGCGGCGTCGTCGAACTGACGGCGGAGAGATGCGGCACCGGACCGAAGCTTTTCAGGCTGCTTCGCAGAAAGTCCGATACATATCTGCTGTTTGCCGCAGCAGGAGCTATCCTTGCTATTTTTTCTGCACTCATACCTTTGGGGATTGTCATGAGTATTCTTATCGCAGGTATTGGCAACAGTCTTTTTCACGTGGGCGGCGGAGCGTATGTGCTCCGCGAATATAAGGGAAAAGGCTGTGCCGTCGGCGTTTTTGTCGGCCCCGGGGCAATTGGCGTCGCACTTGGCACGCTCTATACATCGCAGGGAATGCTGTTTGCGACGGATCTTTCGGCCGTGACCGTGATACTTATCCTGATTTGGCTCTTGATCGGCCGCTTCGGAAGAGGTGAGGGCAGGATCACGACGGCGATCCGGCAAATGCTGAGCCGCGAAAGAAAAGAATCGGTCCACGTATCCGGAGAGTTGGATCCTTCATCCGGCATACGTCCGGGGATCCGCCTGACAGCGGTTCTTTTTCTGCTGACAGCGGTTGTTTTTCGTGCCGCCGCAGGATATTTTCCCTCTTCCTCCTGGAAAACCGGTGCGTTTGCCGTGATGGCTGCCGCCATATGCGTTGCCGCGGGTAAAATTGCCGGGGGTATTGCCTTAGACCGGATCGGAGCGGCCAAGGTCATGTTTCTTTCTGTGTTTGTATCCACACCGCTGATTCTTCTGTTTCCGGATTCGTTTAAAGGCGGACTGATCGCATTGTTTCTGATCAATCTTGCCATGCCGGTCACACTTATTCTTGTGTACCGGTACATACCGCGGTATCCCGCGTTCGCCTTCGGGCTTACCGCGAGCGTACTCGCTCCCGGAGTCCTGATCGGCAGTTACGCAAGCCGTTTTATAAGCAGCATGGATTCACTCACACAAAAAATCCTTTACACCGGGGTCTCGCTGCTTATACTGATATTAGTATTGATCTCGAGTTATCTGATCCGAGGGAAGTCGAAAGACATAAATACTGGAGGATAATAAAATGATGAAATGTATGGCCGGTAAGATGCTTCTTGACGCGGGTTTTATTGCTCCTGTTTATTTTGGCGGACTGGCAGTTATTGTATCACTCGTTCTTTCTCTTCTGGTATTGCTGTGCGGACTCGGGTTTCTTATTTATTTTCTTTTTTTCAAAGGAAAGAAGAAGCATTAATAACCCGCAGCTTTTTTCCCGCGCATCGATACGAGCATGACGGCAAAGCCCAGAAAGGCGATGACGGAAGCGAAGATCAGCATCGGCAATAGACCGAAGATATCAAGAAGGAATCCGCCGCACAGATTGCCGATTACGTTTCCGATGCCGAATCCCGATACGGCGGAGATCGCCTGGGCACGGACGCGGTTCTCGTCGCTGACCGACTGATCCGAGAACTGAACGGCGGCGGGGGTATAGAGCCCGAACGCCGGCATCTGGAGAAATTGCAGTACAAACAGGAAAGCCATGCCGGGTGCAAAAAGAGTTAAGAGGGTTTTGGCGAAGAAAGAGAAACCGGACACGACGAGAAGACTCCGGCTTCCGAATTTTCGCGTAAGAAAGCTATAGATGAACATAACCGGCAATTCGAAAGCCGCGCCGATGGACCGGGTGATTCCCATATCCGTAACGCTGCCGCCGAGATTCTGAACGATGTTCGGAAGAAATGTATTGATGAACGCATGGCTCGAAAAAAGAAGTGCCGACGCGATGCAGAAACCGGCATAGGCCTTGTTTTCCGCAAGAAACGCGATGAGATTCGTCTTCGGAGCCTTGGGTTTATCGTCCCCGGATGCCTTCGGCACGGGCGGGGTGTGCATGGTCAAGAGGAACGCCACGGTGACCAGGGACGCCGCGGCATAAAAAGGAATAATGACATCGACACCGGACATATCGATCAGTTTTCCGAGAATAATTCCGACAACGGCGAACGACATCGATCCCATACCGCGCGCGATACCGTAATTTACCGGGATTCCGGCATTATTAAGCTGCATGGCGATCGCATTGACAAAGGCGGGAACCGACGATGTCGTAGCTCCCATCACGGCGAAAATCAAAAGCGCCGGCACGAATAAATGCGGTATGAAATATATAAAGGAAAAAATAATCGCACTTACGACAAGAAGGGCGGCGACGATTCTCTTAAGAGGAATCCGGGTGTGCTTCCCGGCGAATGCGGCAATGGCCGGCTGTGCCGCGATCGATGCGATCGACTGGATCGCCAGAAGGATGCCGATCTCGGAATCCGTGAAATTCTTGGATTGCAGGAGTACGACTGCAAAGCTTCCGATCGGAAGAAAGGACATCCAGTAGGCCGATTGGACAGCCGTATACTGAAGGTTTACCTTTCTGCCGAGTGCTGATTTTACAGGTTTAGTATTCATGATTCTCCTTTTACGTACGCATGCCGCACACATATCGGTTCGATCAGTATAGCAAAAAAGAAGAGATTGTTCGCCGATTTGTTCTATAATATGCGTACTTTATTAAAACGGACGACCAAGGAGCTCTGCTTATGAAGATGATGTTCCAGATCGGAATACTGTTTCTGGTGTGTCTTGCCGGACACGCCGTATCATCCCTTTTGCCCTTCCCGGTCCCGGGAACGGTTATCGCTATGATTTTCCTTTTCCTATTGCTGCTTTTCAAATTGGTCAAGGCTGACCATATGAAACCGTTAAGCGACTTCCTTCTGAAGAACATGGCGTTCTTCTTCGTACCGGCGGGCGTCAATATTCTTGCGAATCTTGACCTTGTTAAGGATAAGGTGTTTGCGCTGATCGCGGTTGTCGTGCTTACCACGGTTCTTACTTTCGGAGCGACCGCGCTGACCGTCCAGGGAGTGATTAAGCTTCAGGACAGGCTCTTCGGGTCGAAGAAGAAGGACGGTGAGAAAGTATGAACGAGATTTTTGCGTCGCCGTATTTCGGTGTCTTCTTAAGTATTCTTACCTATGAAATCGGTGTCTGGATTCAGAAAAGAACCCGAAGCGCGGCAGCGAATCCGCTCCTCATCTCGGTGGTTCTCTGCATTCTGACGCTTGTTCTCGGACGGATTCCTCTGGACAGTTACAAGAACGGAGGCGATATCATCTCCGCGTTTCTCGGACCCGCAACGGCGGTTCTGGCGATCTCGATCTTCAGCCGTCTCGACCTGCTCAAGAAATACTTCTTTCCGATTTTCCTCGGCACCGTCGTCGGCTCGCTTGTTTCCGTGGCTTCCGTGTACTTCCTGTGCAAGGCGTTCGGACTCGACGATGTACTGACAAAATCGATGCTGCCGAAGTCCGTAACCACTCCGTTTGCCATGGCGATATCGGAGAACATCGGCGGCTTACCCGCCGTCACCGTAGCCGCGGTCGTTCTTACCGGAATCCTGGGGAACGTCCTGGCCCCGCTTCTGATCCGCCTTTTCCGCGTGAAAAATCCGATCGCGGCAGGCGTTGCAATCGGTACCTCAAGCCATGCGGTCGGCACATCCAAGGCAATCGAGATCGGTGAGACCGAGGGCGCGATGTCGGGAATCGCGATTGCGATGTCGGGTATCGTTACGGTGGTTATTTCGATTTTCCTTTGATCCGGAACGTAAGACGCGACAGCATGCTTTTTTTCGAAGGCCGGATCCATATGCGCTTTAAGATGTGCAGAAGATAGATAAGCTTTGTTCTGTGAATCGCCTTGACGTCGGCGGCAAGCTTCACGCAGCAGGAGTATGCCAGTTCGGACTCCTCGTCGGATGGCCGGCGAAGGCCGTAGATCCACTGATCGTAGAGCTTTGTCAGAGGCTGTATGTTGAAGTGATACGTGTCTCTTCGGCAGCCCGGAGTATAGACGGGAATATCCAGAATACGCTCCGCGAAATCGCCCGCCGTCTCGGATACTTCGATGTTAACCGACAAGAGCGACATATGATTTTGCGTTACTCCCCACAACTCGTTCAGGAGATCGGCATGCGTCAGGTTTCCGATCATCTGATCGGCCGGCTTGATACGGAACATCCGTCTCCATTTCCGTATGCTTAACCCGGTGAAAAGCGCGAGCGCAACAACCGGAATTCCTATCGTGATTACGTTGCTTAAAATCGAAAGATTTCTGAGTCTCGCCTTCTCGGTTTCGCTGAGCTCTGGTTTCTCATAGGGTGTCGGATTCAGATTCGAAGGCAGATAGCCTTCGTCCGGAGGGGTATAGGGCTTCTGGTCTTCGTTATTTACTTCGGACGCGGCGTTCTCGGATGCTTCTTCCGAAAGGGAGTGTCCGCTGCCGGCCGGACCTGCCGTCGCATCGATCGGAATCCAGCCGATACCGTTGATATAGACCTCGCACCAGGCGTGCGCGCTCTTGCCGGTTATCGACACCGTTGATTCTCCGTCCGCACTATTGGGAACATTGACCATAAAGCCTTCGACATAACGGGCGGGAACGCCGTTCAGTCTCGCCATAACGGCCATTGTCGAGGCGAAATACGTACAGTAACCGGTTTTGGTGTAAAGAAAATATTCGACAAAATCGAAATTCTCCGGCGGAGCTTCGACATTCAGCGAATACGTGTACCGGGATAGCAGCGCGTCACGGATGGCGAAGACCTTTTCGAGAGGAGTCGTCGCGTCCTTTGTCAGCAAGAGCGCCATGGACTTCACGGAATCAGATTCACTGATCCTCAGATTCTCTTCGGAAATCGTCAGAAGCTTCTTCTCCGAATCACCGGTCTCAGGATGCAAAAGAATATAGGATTCAAGGGACAGGAGGTCCTCGTCAAAGGTAGGACTTTCGGTACGGAAGCGGTTGAAAGTAACCGAATATGCATCGCCTTTTTTGATGGGATCGTTCACAAACAGCTCACTTGCCTGATTGTAGAATACCGTGCGGTCCGGGTAGACAAGATCCAGAAGATGATCCGCCGAGAACAGGGTCTGCTTAAGGACGCTGCTCGAATCACTGATCAGAATTGTCTCGGGCTCCATTACGGCCTGATAAAGCGCTTCAGGGATCTCGTCACTTTCCGGCCGGTCCATGTCGAAAAAGTCCTTGGTATCGCCTCCCAGAAGTCCGGAATGCAGACGGTTCGAAAAAATAGAGTTCGAACTGCTCCAGAACGTACTCTCATAGTTGTTATAGGTCGTCGCCCGCAGCAAAAAATCGGACGAGGCGGTTACCGTCATGACTTCCGCCGTGTTCTGTGTCACGGGTCCGCCGAGACGGTTCTGAAGAGGATAGAAACCCTGACTTCCCAGATTGAAAACGTCCCGGTTGGCCGTGTCGGGAAGAGGTATATGAAGGAAAGAGAACACATCGTCCGTCGCATTCCCGACTTTTCCCGTTTTGAACCCGGAAGACGGTGCAATAGAAGACATGATTATGGCGGCGATCATACCTACGGCAAGAAGGGGAAGAATGCCGGGCAGGGACTGCCAGAAGCCTTTCAAGTCGGACGCCGCTTTGTGACTGTTCTCGCGCCTGTTCTTGGCGGTAAGTGCGAGGTGTACAAATATTCCGGGAATAACGGGAATCAGAAGCGGGTAATCCAGCACCTTCCTGGTGAACAGCGAAAGCAGAATGACCGGGACCACGGACAGCAGAAATAAGACGCCGGTGTTTTCGAGTATGCAGGTGCTGAGATAGCATATGATGCAAATCAAAAAGATGACCAATAGATAAAGCACCAATTGGTATGTCGGACGGAACATGGCCGAACCGGCAACAAACGGAATCACCCAGATCGAAAACCGGTATACAAAACTTGAGATGCGCGCAAGACCGCCCATATAGAGGTAGATCAGAAAAGCAGGTATCGTCGTAATGGCGATCAGGATCAGAGATAATTTGAAGTACTGTGTGAAGAACAGCAGGACCAAAGTAGCGGCCAGGCAAATAAAAAACGTGTGGAACCAGGAATAACTCTGGGTCAAACCAAGAAGATCAACTGCAAACCGCGAGAGACCCACGGCGCACATAAGGCTGCAGGCGAGGGTTACGAGAAAATCCGCGTTCCACTTCGTCTTCATACGGCGGATACCTCTTCGGCGGGGGCTTCCTTGGCGTGAAGCAATACCGTCCTTATTCCTCTGTCGGAAAAATAGTGAACGAGACTCTGCTGGTCTGCCTTAAACCCCTCCTGCGGAACCAGACAAAGGGAAACCGAAGAATAGTCGGCCGCACGATACGTAAGGAAAGAGAGAGATTCGGATGTCACGGACATACTGAAGATCGTGAGCGTCGATTTCTCGCGCAATACATAATTGGCGATGGTCTCTTTGTAACCTGCGGGAATCTCGGAAAAGAAATCGCGCTGCGCCAGATAGATGCGCGCCTCGTCCCAGCGGCTCGGACGTGTCAGCGAGAAGCGCCCGGAATCTTTTTTGGAGTAGCCTAAGATCATCATCGGCACCTGTTCCCGGAGAAGTGTCCGGCACAGGCTCGCCGCGCTGCACAGAAGAAGATCCTTGCAGGCCGCATCGTCTTCGCCTTTCAGCTTAGTATCGGTAAGGTCCAGATAGATCAGGTGCAGCTCGCGCGTGCCTTTTTCATATTCTTTGACGTGAAGTTTGCCGACACGTGCCGAATACTTCCAGTGCATGCTGCGCATATCGTCGCCGCGTCCGTATTCGCGGACCCCGACGGCTTCGGCGCGCTCTCTGGTTTTCCGGATCGGAAGGACGATATCGTCGTACAGCTGTTCGTAAGGAAGAAAATAGGTTGTGTCGGGAAGTACGGTTATCGTTACGGGGTTCTCAGCCAGATAATGTGCGGGTCTGACCGGGAGACGCCAGAGTCCGAATATGTCGAAAATGTCCGTCGCCGAAATCGTAAGAGGGTATTTTCCGGCGTACGGGAACTCGATGTCCACGGGAAGGATGACAGTCTTTCCGTATCCGGGTGAGACAAGAAATTCGGACTCCGGTTTGTTTTTTTTCGAGAAATCGGGCATACGGATGCTGATTCGCGCATAAGCGACGGGAAGATGCTTTGCCTTTGCAAGCAGCTTCAGAGTGAAGGGCTGCTTCTTTTCGACCGTTCGCGAGGAGAGGTTAATCCTTAAGCGAAAGGAAAGAAAGGACAGGAGAAGCTGAATGCCCGATATCGCAAAAAGCGTCATGATGAGCAGAAAAATATAGTAGTATACGGTTTTTCCCGAATACAGGAGTGCCCATACATCAAGGATCAGGGCGAGAAAGATTCCGATTCGCCGCGCTCTCATTTTATTTGGGTACCGGAAGGTTGTGCAGCATCTCCGTAAGAACCTGATCGACGGTCCTGCCGGCCGATATGGACTCGGAACAAAGTGCGAGCCGGTGGGAGAGTACGGGAAGACACATCTGCTTAACATCCTGCGGGATCACGTAATCGCGGCCTTCGAGCAGCGCTAAGGCTTTGGCGGTCTGCATCAGGTGGATCGACGCACGCGGGCTGACACCGAGCTTGAAATCCGGCTGTTTTCGCGTGGCGGCCGACAGTTTTGCAATATACTGCTTGACGGTTTCCGCACAATAGACGGCGCCGGCGGCGTTCTGGAGTTCGCCGATGGATTCGACGGAGATGACAGGACGGATGTTGGATTTACCCGGATTGACCTCGACGCGGGTCATGATGGTCATCTCCTGCTCGACGGTGGGATATCCCATGTGGATCGACAGGCAGAACCGGTCCAGCTGTGCTTCCGGCAGCGGGAATGTACCCGCATGCTCAATCGGATTCTGTGTGGCCAGTACCATAAAGGGTTCCGGAAGCGGGTACGTGATACCGTCGACCGTAAGCTGGTGCTCCTGCATGATTTCCAGAAGACTCGACTGCGTTTTGGGCGACGTACGGTTGATCTCGTCCGCCAGGATAATCTGGTGCAGTACGGGTCCCGGGTGAAATTCGAATTCCTGCGATTTCATGTTAAACATGGAAAAGCCCGTTATATCGGAGGGCATAACGTCGGGAGTGAACTGAATACGAGCGAAGGAGCAGGCCAGCGACTGGGCCAGTGCATTGACCATCGTGGTCTTTCCGATGCCCGGAACGTCTTCGAGCAGCGCATGACCGCGGCTTAGAAGTGCGATAAGGAGTAGATTTACGGCCGTTTCCTTGCCGACCATGATCTGCTGCATGTTCTGTCTTACGTTCTGAATTTGCGTGAGCGCCTCTCCGATATCCATGATAAGAGCCTCCGGTTGTTTTTTTGTTCATCATAACATCATACGTTTAAATGCAACAACCCGAAATCGATTTTGCACAAAATATTCTTACAAAAATGCAAATTACTGTGCAAGTGACAACTGATCTTTGGTATGTATCTGCGACCGAAAAAAGTATAATATAGACTGTTTTGAATGAGAAAGGGTATAAAATGAACAAATCTGAAAAAGTAAAAAAACCGATGAACAAGATGATCCGGAGAATCTTTGCGATCGTAATAACCGTGATTTTGCTCGGTGTCCTGCTTGCGAATACGAAGGTGTTTACCGATATCAAGGTAAGTGAATGTGTCGGTACCAGCGCCCGTTCTATGGGATCTCTTACGGCAGACACCGCCTTTCGGCAGTATTTTATTCCGCATAAAGATAATCTCTCCTATATTGAAGTCAGATTTGCCACGTACACGGACAACACCGTGCCGGGCAAAGTACTGTTTTCGCTCCTTGATGCCAACGGGAAAACACTTGTCACCCGTGAGGCTGCCATCAAGGATCTCGTCGATGACGAATTCTACCAGTTTCCGGTAAACGAAACCGTGAAAGCGGGAGAGACGTATTCGTATACGCTTAAAGCGGTTGACAACGGGCTTTACAAAGCGCCGGTCGCATGGGTATCGCTTCCGTCCGGTGACGAGGAGACGAGTCTCGTGCTCCCCGGTATTACGCTGACGCAGGAATACCAGACGAATGCCCACTTCGGATATACGTACTTTAATTACGCAGCTTTCATTGGCAGCATCGTGCTCATCCTGTTAAGCGGCGTCCTGATCTTTTTCCGTCTCGAAATTCCGGAGAAACTCCGTCCGCTTGCCGGATGGGCGGCACTTTTTATCACTCCGGCGGCTATGTTCTTCATCGTCGAATCGCTGAATGACAATTCGGCTCTGACCAAAATAAAGCAGGCCTACCCGCTGAATTTTGTTTTCTATCTGCTCCTTTATTTAATTGTTTTCGCGATCTTCAACAACGTAAGGATCAGCCTGATTACGGTAAACACCGTGATCTACGTTCTTGCGGTGGTCAACCATTTCAAGCTCATGTTCCGCGGCGAGCCGCTGCAGCCCTGGGATATTTTCGCGGTGAAAACGGCGATGAACGTATCTTCAAGCTACAATTTGAGTTTGTCTATCCTTCTGATTATGACATTCCTTTACTTCCTGGTTCTGGTTCTTGTACTTTCGAAAATCGACTACTCCATGAAGCGGATCAGAAGCAGAGCCGTGATCGGCGCATTAAGCATGGGGCTTTCCGTTTTCATGGTGTTCTCGCTGTTCGGAACGGACCGCTATGCCGTTGCTGCGTTCAATCTGATGCAGAAGATCGGCATCGTGAACAATGTCTGGAACCAGTCCTCCAACTATGAGAAGAACGGTCTTGTGATTGCCTTTACCATGAACACACAGTATATGAACGTTGCCAAGCCGGATCAGTATTCTCTTGATACGGTCGAAGCAATTAAGGATGGTATCGAGCAGGGGACAAGCGCCGAGAATATTCTTTACTCTGCCACTAAAGCCGCGGAGAATGCGGCGGCTTTGACAACTTCATCGGTCGCGGACAATACGGACGCAGTCCTGACGGTGACGCCGTCTGCCGTGGAGCCGACGACAGTGCCGGCTGAATCCGATGTACAGGAATCCGCTCCGGCGGCTGACCCGCTCCCTCAGGCTGACACGCTTCCTCAGGCGGCCTCGCAGGAATCCATTCCGGCGGCGGATCCGGAGACGGGCGCTCTCGTAAAAGACCCGTCCGTAAAGCCGAATATCATCGCGATCATGTGTGAATCCTACGCAGATCTTACCTGTATTGAGGATTTTGCGACCAGCAAGGAAGTGACGCCGTTCTATGATTCCGTTTCGGACAATGTTATTAAGGGAAATATCTATGTATCGACCTACGGCGGAGGAACGGCCAACAGCGAGTTCGAATTCCTGACAGGCAACTCGATGGCGTTTTTGCCGAACGGAAGTGTTCCGTATCAGCAGTACATCGACGCTCCTACGGGTTCCATCGCGCAAATCCTCGATTCGAACGGATATTTGACGTATGCGGTTCACCCGTTTGAGGCGAGCGGATGGAACCGGACCGAAGTATATGAGGATTTCGGATTTGACCAATTCTTATCGGAGACGGATTTTGTAAATCCTTCCATTATGAGAAGATATATCAGTGACACCAGCTCATACAGCAAGCTGATCGAGCTTTTTAACAATAAGCCTGAAGGCCAGCCGATTTTCCTCTTCAATGTTACGATGCAGAATCACGGCGGATACACGCAGGAGTATTCCAATTTCACGAACGATGTCACGCTTCCCGATTTCCCGGGGGAATATCCGGAGACCGAACAGTACCTGTCTTTGATTCATCAATCGGACGAGGCACTCGAGGAGCTGATCACATACTTCTCGACGGTCGACGAACCGACCGTGATCTGCTTCTTCGGCGATCATCTTCCAAGCCTCAAGAACGGCTTTTATGAGGAGCTTCTCGGCAAGGAGCTCTCGGATCTGTCATCCGAAGAAATGCTGAAGCTGTATCAGACACCGTTCCTGATCTGGGCCAATTATGATATTAACGAACAGTCGATCGACAAGATGAGTGCGAATTATCTCTCGACCCTGCTCCTGCAGACGGCCGGTATCGAGCTGCCCGATTATAACCAGAAATTAAGCGATTTGTACCAGTCCTATCCGGTAATCAACTCAATGGCTGTCATATCTTCCGACGGCACAGTCTATCCTTCGGTATCCGCGGCTCCCGAAAACGACGGTTTTGACGCATATGCCATCCTGCAGTACAACAATCTATTTGACAAAAACAGACGAGATGCTACACTCTTTGATAGTGCTTCTCCTACTGCGGTAGGAAAAGGAATCATGATAACAGGACTGCCGCTTGCAGACGCGAACACAAATGCGGCTGCGAATATGCAAACGACGGGGACTTCACCGGCCATAACGGGAAGCGTACCGTCATCCGTACCATCGACCGTAACAATCCCCACGGCTGCGGCCGCGACACCGGCCGCCTGAGGTAAAGAATGCAGGTTTTCTCCGCCCTTCGAAAAACCATAGACGAATCGGATCCGGCTTCCATCCTGAAAAGGTTTGCGAGTCGGATTCTGCCTGTTTCCGAAGAGGAGTGGAAAGACCGGTATATTGTTTTTCTGTCGCCGAAAGAAGTCGATGAGCACAGGAAGGACATGGGTTTTCCCGATTTCGCCGTCAACGAATGTATAAATGATGTCATCAAGCACCCCAAGATTGACGCATTTGACGGACTCCTTTACGGTGTCCTCAATCACCTGAAAGATTCGGACAGCGCGCTGACTCCGACGGAAATGGCGTTCTTTCTGACGCCGGCCGGTATTATAATCGTGTCGGACGAGAATGAGATCATCGGAAAAGTTAAGAAATCGGTTGCCTTCGAAATGGAAGAGGGGCATTCTCCCGCGATGATTCCGGAGAAAACGCTATTCTTTCTGATGGATCGTCTGGTCAACTCCGACCAGACACTGATTCGCACCCTCGACGAGGCCGAAACACTGCTTGAAGAGCGGCTGCTGGCGGGAGAGAAACTCGATTACCCGGCGCATGTTTTCAGGTTAAGGCAGAAAACACTTCTCTTAACGCAGTATGCCGGCCTGATGGTTGACCTCCTCGATGTAATCGGTGAAAATGACAATGAACTGGTTCGCCCTGATGCGATGAAGCTCTTCCGGTTGATCAGCGTCCGGCTGGACCGGCTGGAACGTTCGGCGGCGACTCTTCGTGAGAGTGTGATGCAGCTTCGTGAAGCTTACCAGTCACAGGTCGATATTGAGGCCAATCAGCTGATGCGGCTTTTCACTGTTGTATCAACGATCTTTCTGCCGCTTACCGTGATCACCGGCTGGTTCGGCATGAATTTCAGAAACATGCCGGAACTCTACTGGCAATTCGGCTACCCGATGGTTGCGATACTCTCCGTACTGGTAACGGGCGGAATTATCTACTACTGCAAGAAACATAAATACCTATAATTTCAAGAAGGCTTCCCCGAAAGCCTTGTTACCGCGAAAGGATATTCATGGAAATAAACACATTCGAAGACCTTGAACTCTCTAAGGAAATTTCCCGCGCTCTCGAAAAGCTGGAACTAACCACACCGACATCGGTCCAGAAACAGGCAATTCCCGTCATGATGGACGGATTCAACCTGATCGCAAAGGCCCCGACGGGCACCGGAAAAACATTCGCATACGGCATCCCGATTCTCGAGTACCTCCACATGGACACGTCCTTTGTGCAGGATCTGATCCTGTGTCCGACCCGCGAGCTCGCCCTGCAGATCTGCACGGAACTCAAGAGCTTAGGGCGTTATATCCACGGACTTAAAGTCTGCCCGATTATCGGCGGACAGAGAATGGATAAGCAGATCAAAGATCTGGCCGATCATCCTCAGATCGTCGTCGCGACGCCGGGCCGTCTTCTCGATCATGTGAACCGCAGAAACATCGATATATCGTCCATCTATTCCGTCATTCTGGATGAAGCTGACGAAATGCTCAACATGGGCTTTATCAAGGATATCCGGAAGATCATGAGCCTTACACCCGCCGACAAGCAGATCGCTCTGTTCTCGGCGACCATGTCCAGAGAAGTCATGGACATCTCATGGGAGTATCTGGAAGGCGCGGTCAATATTGATGTCGCACCCAAAGCGGAGGATATGCCGCAGATCAAGCAATACACGATTTCCGTTCCCGAGAAGGATAAGATGGATATGCTGGTCAAAATTGTTAAGACCAGAAAACTCTCGAAGATCATCGTTTTCTGTAATACAAAGACCCGTGTCCGTCACCTGACCGAGAGATTGCAGCGGATGGGAATCGCCGCGGACTGCCTGCATGGCGATATCAACCAGAACACGCGAAACAAGATTATGGACGGCTACCGGAAAGGCGAATTCCCGATCCTGATTGCGACGGACATCGCCGCTCGCGGTATCGACGTCGCCGACGTCGACGGTGTTTTCAATTACGATGTACCGAAGGAGAACGAATACTATCTCCACAGAATCGGCCGAACCGGCCGCGCGAAAAAAGAAGGCGCCGCCTATACGTTTGTCTCATACGTCGAAATCGTCCGTATGGACGAGATCCTGAAGTACACCAAAATACAGGTCGAGGAGCTTACGATCTAAAAGAGACGGCGCGAACCGGAGCTTTCCGGGCCTTCCGGACGGTTACTCTCTGTGCTTCGGGCGCGTCGATGTACCCGTATTTCTTTCATTTCCTAAATATCTCTTGATTCATTTATTCCGTTGTTTTAGTATAACCCGTAAGACTGATAACTTACGGGGAGGGAAATGCATGAAGAGGTTACTGGCGGTTCTTCTGGCGGCGGCCGCATTTACTCTCACGGCCTGTGGCGCCGGAACATCTCCCGATGAGACGACCGCCGTGGCTACGGCAGCGGCCGGATATACCGCGGCAGCCTTCGCGACGGAGCCTCCGGTCAGTGCCGTCAACGTATTCGGCAAGACCTTCGAGCAACTCATCGTCGGAACCGATGCGACCGATCTTACAGCCGATATCCGGATTCTCACAAGTGACACGGATCTGATCGACAGTACTTTTCGCGACTATATCGCCGAATTCCAGAAAATATACCCCAACATAACCGTTGTCTATGAAGGCTTTGATGCATACGACACCGACGTGCCTGCGCTTCTCGCAAACGATGCGTGGGGCGATGTCTGCATGATTCCTTCGACCATGTCCCGCGGGGATCTGTCCGCCGCCTTTCTCTCTTACGGCAGCGAAGAAGCTCTGTCGAAGACATACCGGTTCGTGTCGGAAAACGCGGCAAACGGGCAGGTTTACGGTATGTCGTCGGGCGGTGCGGTCAACGGGATCGCCTATAACAAGAGCGTTTTTGCAAAGGCCGGAATAACAACGATCCCGAAGACGCCGGACGAGTTTCTTTCGGACCTCGCCATAATCAGGAGCGCGACCGGTGCGGTTCCTCTCTGTACCAATTATGGGATCGATTCGAGGATTTCATACTGGGATACCTATATCGGGGTAGAGTCTACGGGAGATTCGAATTATCTTTACAGGGTTCTTCCCGATGCCGATAATCCGTTTTCCGATCGAAAAGACGGGACGGGGCCTTATGCGGTATACGGCATTCTCTATAACGCCGCGAAGAACGGTCTGATCGAAGATACGGCGGTTTCTCCGGACGCGGAAGCGAACGAAGCACTGCTGGCCGACGGCGAAATCGGGACCATGGCTCTGGATTCTCTGACCGCGCACCGGATCGGCGGAGCGGGAGACATCGCCTATATGCCCTTTCCCGTATCCATAAACGGAGCGCAGTACACATCGGTAACGCCGATGAAAGGATATGGCATCAACATCCATTCCACAGCCGAGAACCGGCTTGCGGCAATGCTCTATGTCAAGTGGCTGACCGAATCTTCCGGATTTGCGAATTGCCGCGGCTGCATCCCGGTTCTGATCGGCGAGACCTACCCGGATTTTCTTTCGGCGTTTGCGGACGTGACGCTTTCCTCCAATCTCCCGGCGGCGGAAGGGCAGGAAGTCCTTTTTGATACGGTGAATACAGACTCAGGCCTGTTTTTGATGTCTGATCAAAGCCGCGTATCGGAGCTGATTACTCTGGCCGGGGATGAATTAACGACGTTTGACGATGTGATGAATCTCTGGAATACGGTCTGGATGAACGGCATGATTGAGGAAATCGGTGTGACACCGGCCGCATAGAACGAAAATAGGCCGCCTTTCACGAGAATGAATGCATCTCTGGACTCCCCACAACATACTTTTTCTGTTAAACTATCGTATAAAGCAAGAGGGGTGTCCGACGGATTGCCGGATGGCCGTACTGCTTATTTTCTGTCTCCGGGAGGAACCGTTGATGCTTGAATTTGCCCCGATCTTTTCCGAACACGCCGTTTTGCAGCGTGACAGGAATATCGTTGTTTGGGGAAAAGTTGCCGAGGGCGTATCACAGAATCTGCTGATTACGATCGCTCTAATCGGACCCGACGGCACAACGTACGGCGATGCGCTGTATACGAGGACACTCCCTCTATACCAGACATTGGATGAATCGGGAACCGCATGGCACATGCGGCTTCCTCCGAACAAAGCCGGCGGACCATACCGGATTCATGTAAGCATATCGGAATTCAGTCCCGCGGCTCCTCTTTTCGCGAAAGAGATCTCCGACTTGTGGTTCGGCGATGTTTTTCTGATGTCGGGTCAGTCGAACATGGAATACCGTTTGAAAGACGATACCGATTATCGGGCCAAGGGAATTTCGGAATTTGATTTTCCCCAGATAAGAAATTACCGCGCGGCGCGTATCGACTATCCCGGCGCCGATCCCGAAGACAATCCTCTTAATAATCAATGGAGCCTGTTGACCCGCGAATCGGCCGGAAATCATCCCGCTGTCGCGTTCTTTTTCGCGACAGCGCTTTACGAGTATCATCATGTTCCGATCGGAATTCTTGATATTAACCGCGGCGGATCTTCGGCTTCGGCCTGGGTGGACGAATCGGTGCTTGGCGCCGATCCGGAGACGGCCGCTTATCTGGACGAATATGCGGAGATTCTTTCACATCTTGATATGGACGCACACCAAAGAGAACACGATGCGTATATCAGCAAGTGCCGCGAGTTCCTTACTGAATCGGAGGAGCTTTCGAAAAAGGGCCTGTCTCCCGAAGAGATCGCACAGAAGACCGGCGGTTTTCCCTGGCCGCCGCCGGACGGTCCCTTATCGTACCGGACGCCCGGCGCTATGTTTCATACGATGCTTAAGCCGGTTATTCCTTACGGAATCTGTGCCGCAGTGTTCTATCAGGGGGAAGAGGATGTGCCGAAATGGCAGCGGTACGAAAAGCTTCTGACTTCGTTGATCCAATCCTGGAGAACCCTCTGGGAGATGCCGGAGATGCCTTTTTTTGTCGTTCAGATAGCCCCTTACGACGATCCGGAAAGTTCCGAGACGGATGCCGCCTGCCTGAAAACCATTCAGAGCGGGATTGCGCGGGAGATTCCCGGGGTCAGCACAGTGATTACGACCGATTGCGGAGAGCGGCATGATATTCACCCGGGATCGAAGCGCACGATCGGCGAACGTCTTGCGCTGAAAGCCAGAAAGCATATTTACGACGACAACCGGGATGCCGACAGTCCGTATATCCGGTCGGCTGTCAGGGACAAAGACGCCGTTCTTCTCACATTTGAGACCTTCGGCTGCGGGCTCGAAGCCGGACAGGATGAGAAACACACCAAACTGATCGGATTCTCGCTGGCCGGACCGGATGGCATCTATTATCCGGCAGAGGCGGATATCAGCGGGGATACCGTGAGTTTGAAATGTTCCGGAGTGAAGAACCCGGAAACCGTTCGCTACGCATACGGTAAATATATTCCGTCGAACTTGTACGGCGGAAGCGGTCTGCCGGCCGAGCCTTTTTGTATCTCGTGCCGGGATTCGCAAGAACTTTAACTTTATTTGGCTAATAACGGAGGTAACATGTATCCTTTTAAATTAGAACCGGCGGTCAAGTCATATCTGTGGGGCGGAAATCGTCTGAACGGGGAATTCGGCATCGGGACAAGCGATTCGCCGATAGCGGAAGCATGGATGCTGTCCTGTCATCCGTCCGGTACTTCTGTCATTCTGAACGGGTATCTCGCGGGCAAGCCGCTTTCGGAGGTAATTCCGGGCAATTTTGAGAAAATACTCGGCACCAACAGTCCGGCGGACGCCGGATTTCCGATCCTTATCAAGTTTATCGATGCCAACAAGGATCTATCCATCCAGGTTCATCCCGGAAACGAATATCACGGAGTCGACAGCGGTGAGTCCGGGAAGACCGAAATGTGGTATATCCTGGACGCCAAAGAAGGCGCTTATATTTATTACGGTTTCTCCAGAGAAGTCTCAAAAGAAGAAATGCTTAAGCATATCGAGGATAAGACAATCACATCCATTCTGAACCGTGTATACGTGAAAAAGGGCGACTCCTTCTACATTAAATCCGGCACGGTTCATTCCATGGGCCCGGGGGTTTTCGTTGCCGAAATCCAGCAGAACTCTGATCTTACATACAGGATCCATGACTATGACCGCACCGACGCGGCGGGCAATAAGCGGGAACTCCATATCGACAAGGCACTTGACGTTACGGACAGGACGTTTGTTCCGGGTCCGGCCGTGAGACCGGTCGCGACGGTTTACGAAGGATACAGCATCGCAAGACTCGTATCCTGCGAGTATTTCACCGTCGACTTTATTGAGATTAAAACATCAGCGGAGTTCTCCTGCGGCGAAGAATCCTTTGTGTCGATTCTGATTACGGAAGGCTCCGGAAATCTTCATTTCGACAATTCCGCGTATCCCTCTATGGACGTAAAAAAAGGCGATTCCATACTGCTTCCCGTAGGTACCGGCCGCTATAGGATCGAAGGCGCTTGCGCGGCGTTGTTGACCTCCAAATAGGGTTGCATGAAATTTGCTGGTTGCCTGCGCCGCGCGGGCGCGGCGATAATGATTTCCAAGTAAGGGCTGCAGAGTAATTGTCAGACACCTGCGCCGCGCGGGCGCTGCGTTGTTGACTTCCAAATAAGGGCCCGGTTTACATTAACGGCGAAAAGGAGCGGAGCAGGAGACCGAACAGGGAACGAAGCTTTCCGATTTTTTTGAGGTCGCCTAAGGTGACCTGTTTACTCTCGCCGATCGTATTTTCGATATCCTTTTTGACGTGACTGACGGCATTCTTGCCGCAGAACCAGACGCCGTCTTCATATTGGCTGTAGAAACTCCGGTTATCCAGATTGATTGTACTCACCAGTGCGTGGATATCGTCGGCGACGATCATTTTCGCGTGCAGCATGCCGGGTGAATAGCGGTAGACTTCGACGCCGGCGCTGATCAGTGCCGGAAAATGGCTTTGGGTTACCTCGAAAACATACCAATGGTCCAGCTGATACGGCACAAGAAGCACAACACGCACACCGCTTCTGGCAGCGCGGCAGATCGTGTCGATCAGCGGCTGAGAGACGGCGAGATACGGAGTCGTCAGGTACACGTATTTGGCCGCGGATTCGATCATACGGTAGATGAGGCCTTCGGCGGGATTCTGCGGATTGTTGGCGGGACCGTCGCTGAAGACCTGACAGAAACCTTTTTCCGAGAAGTGCTGCGTCGGACGATACAGGGCGTATGAATCGGAGAGCCTGCCCTCGGTCTGATCCCACATGTTGAGGAAAGTTACCGTCAGGCCGTAAACGCCGTGACCGTCGAGACGAACGCCCGTATCTTTCCAGTACCCGAAGGGCGACGTGTAATTCGAGTATTCGTCGGCCAGATTCATGCCGCCCGTATATCCGGTATCCGAATCGATTATGATGATCTTCTGATGATTCCGGTAGTTCAGGTACAGATTATTTAAGTACCGGTGAGTCGGATTAAAGAGGAGCACGTGTACGCCCGCCCTGTTCAATTCATCGATGAAATTGGCGGAAATGTTGAACATCGTGCCCGCGTCGTCCAGAAGAATGCGTACGTCAACGCCCTGTTTTGCCTTGTCAACAAGTATTTCGTAAAATTTCGACCAGAGCATTCCTTCCCTGAGTATGAAGAAGGACAGGAAAATATTCTTTTGTGCCTTTTGGAGAGTTAAGAGGCAGTCGTCAAAAAAAGATTCGCCGGTCGGGAAATAGGTGACTTTGGTTCCTGAGAACGGTGGGAAGCCGTGGACACTCAAATACCGGCTTGCGTTGCGGACCGCGGGATACTGGCGCGAAAGGGATTCGGAACAGCATTCTGTTTCCGTCTCGATTTGCTTCGAATATTCGTTTAGCGCTGTGTCGGCGGCTTTCTGGGACCGGTTCTCGACGGCATGGCTGCGAGCTCCGTGCCGGGGAAGGCCCCACATGAAATAGATGATCAGTCCGAATGCCGGAAAAAGTGCGATCAGAAGAAGCCAGAAAATGCGCGTGGACGGATTGTCGTGATACGCGGAAATAAACACATCCGCGACAATCGATATCAGGTAGAGGGCAATCATGACGGCAATGGAAAGCCTTTGAAGGTAGTAAGACAGAAGCCCCGCAAGGATCAGCTGCAGCAGTAGGAAAACGCCCAGAATGACAAGGTGCATCGTAGCGTTGATAAAGATACGTTTCTCTTTTTTGCCTCCGGACGACATAAAAACCTCCCGCGGGATATTTGTCCCGAATGGATAACCCGCTGATTCTTATTGTAGCGCAAACATGGAACGGCGGCATCTTTCCGGCGGGTTAAAATGTAATGTTTTTCTGTGATTAAAATCCTTGAGCAAGCCAGGGCGTTATGCTACAATGATTATCAATGTAATGTGTCATTTGAATAATAGAGTTTGGACATATTTCGAATCTTCCGGGAATAGAACCGTCTGCGGGAAGCAGCCTTAACCCAAGGCGGGACGGCCTGTTCGTTTGGGTGTCGGCAAGGAGATTTGCATCATGATGATCAACAGCATACATATTGCGGCATTTGGCGAACTCCGGGATTTCACGCTCGATTTTTCTGATGGAATAAATCTGTACAAGTTAAAAAACGAGTATGACAAGACCACGGTCATGCTTTTTATACGCATCCTGTTTCACGGGCTTTCGGACGCCGTCGCAATGATTCCCGAAGACGGTCTGCACCTTGGCTTTATTCCCGCCGACCGCCGGTCTTTCGGCGGTTCCATCCGTTTTACGGCAAACGGGATTTCGTACCTTCTTGAAAGAGAGTTCCTTAAGGACGGGGAGATCGGTTCGTTCTCCCTTGTGAATCTTGCGTCCGGGGAAGAAACGGATACCGGGAACCTGGAGCCGGGAGAGTATTTCTTCGGAATGAACCATGCCGGTTTCTGCGGAGGCGTTTTCGCGACGGAGAGTCATCAGAAGAACATACGTCTTTTCGAAACAAAGGAATTATATCGACAGACCGAAATGGACCTCGCCGACATAGAAGGATTTATTCTGAAGCATAGCGAAGAAGAAATTGAGGACGGTGCCAGAGAAGAGGTTCTCGAAAGAAGTATGCACGATCTGGTCGCGGGACAGGAATCGCAGATCCGGGATTCGAAAGCGCTCCTTGAGAGCAAGGTCCTGGAGAATAAGAAGCTTGAGGAGTCGCTCCTGATCATGAGCGGTGAACTCAAATCCATGCTGGAAAGGCGCTCGCAAATTCGCCGTCTGCACACCAGACTGGGGACTTTCAGCATACCGGCGCGCGTGTTCATCCTCTTTTTTGCAGCCTTCCTCGTAAGCCTTGTGGCTTATATACTGCAAAGGAAGTCCATCATGCTGGGAGGATTCATATTTCTTCTTTTGGACCTTGTGATCTTCGTCGAGAACCGCATTCAGCTGTACCGCATAAACAGAACTCTCATTGAAAAAAACGCGGAATATGATTCCCTGATGAAGCTTTTTGATTCGTCCGCGGCTGCACAATATGACAGGGAGGCCGCACTTGCTGCCGGGGAGAAGAAGCGCGACGAGCTTCTTCTGCATCGGAACCGCCTCAGAGAGAACTTTGACAAGGACGTCCACTTTCGCCGCCAGATGATGAATGTCGCCAAGGCAAAGAAGGCCGTTTATGAGATGAAGCTCTCTTGCTTGCGAGATACGCTGGGCGAGAAGGTGCATAGTGAGGCGGATAAAATGCCGCTGCTTCTTGACGAAGCTTATGTTCGGTATGATGATAAGAAGATCGGATACAGTCCGGAGATGATTCTGGAGCTGTCGAAAGAACGGCAGGTTCTGCTTTTGGCCTGTGAAGACGGTCTGGACCTGGTCTTCACACCAGACGGACGCGATAAAGGATAAGAATGATAAGCTTACGTTTGCCCGAAAAGAAACAGGAAGCCAAAAGAACACGGGGTCTCGCGGTGAGACTTCTTCTTTGTCTTTCCTGCTTACTGCTCGGTTTCCTGGCGGTTTCACAATATAAATCTCTGCAGAAGACCCCCGAAGAGAAGTTTGTCGAAGGGAAAACGACGGATGAACTGTCCGGCGACTATATCACTCTCTTTGAGAAAAATGAGGCGCTGCAGGAGCGTTATATGACGCTGACCGCTGAAATAGCCGATCTCGAGGCGACCAGAAACGGTGATACCAGGCTTAAGGATATCCTTGAAAGCAATAAGGACGCGGCGCTTCGTCAGGCGGGACTGTCTCCTGTCACCGGAGGCGGCATAAGTGTCGTAGTTACGCCGACGGCAGATGTTCCGATAACCTCAAATATGCTGATCCAGTTTGTCAACGAGATCAAGGCCGCCGATGCTCTGGCCATATCGATCAACGACCAAAGGGTGGTTCCCATGACAGAGATCCGCGATACGGTATCCGGATACTCGGTGAACGGGGAAGCCTTTTCCTATGAGGATCCGATTACGATTCTGGCTCTCGGGAAGGGCGTTGACATGTACGGCGCGCTTCAGATGGTCGGGGGAATTCTGGACAAATGGGAAGAAAGCCGTATTGACGTGCATGTAGATATCGTCGAGAATTTAACTATCCCCGCTTTGGGAGAAGAACAGCGGGCCGATATGGATTTGTCGGCGTATTCTGTCGGATGACGGCGCATAAGGGAGAACCATATTCATGAAAAAAGATAAGGCACTGAATGTATTCCTGATATTCATATTGATCGCGATTCTGTTCGTGGGTTTTTTCCCGATTTATTTCACACCGGACAAGACCTATGTCAGAACGGTTTCGATAGCGGAACGGCTATTCAGTATGCTCTTCGTACTCCTGTGGATAGCCCTGTGCGTGTATTCTTCGTGGAAGAAACGCCTCCCGCTATTTATAGGAGGTGTCCTTTACTCGGTGCTGGCGTATTTTCCGGGGTGGTTTTTGCCGGGACTCGGCGCGTCTGCCCTTAAGGATCCCGGGATGATCAACATGACGTTCAAGTTTCTTTTCGAAAAATTATATGAACTTGTAAATGCGCCTTTTACCGGAATATCGATTCTGTTTCCCGAAAGCTTTTCCCGCGGTCTCGGCAAGACCCTTCTTCCGGTCCTTCTTATCTCGTATGCGGGCACTCAGCTCTTCCGGTTTTACCGCAATGCGTACCTTGCCGAACAACTGCACCTCGAAGATACCATGAGCTACGGCAATCCGGCTCTGGCCATCGAGCTCGGACTGGCTCCGTTGGGAGAGATGAAGTCCCCGAGATCCGAGAGGCCTCCCGTCTCTTCGGGGAACCGTGCGTCCGAGACCGAAAAACCGGGTGTAACTTCAGGCGTTTCTTCCAACGTACCTTCCAGTGTATCTTCCGGTGTATCTTCCGGCGCTTCGTATGACATTTCTTTCGGCGGCTCGTCCGATGACATATCCAACGGCTCGACTAACGGCCCGTCCAACGACACATCGAACGGCGAGTCCGACGACCTCCCAAACGGCTCCGCGAATGGTGAGGAGGACAAAACGCATATACGGATCATCTAATTATGAAAATTGTATTGCCCGTATTAAGGCCATAGTATATAATAATTAAAACCGCAAAAAGCGATAACGATAATTACGAAATGATGAGGTGATAAACGTGTCTAATGAGAAGGCATTCTGGAAAGCTTGGCTTGGAGCCAAATCAGACAAAACAGATTCGCACGACGATGCGCCCGCCTCTGCAAAAGATCCGCTTGAGGAAGGCCTCGAGGAGCTTTCCTGGATCGATTCCAGCCGCGCGGCTGTGAGAAGAATCAGGAAGAAGACACAGGAGACCTTAGGCGAAGAGATCGGCAATTCCATAAGCCACGGAGTCATGGCGCTTCTGATGCTGTGTCTGATTCCTTTTGCGTCGGTACGCGCATATACGCACGCACCTCAAGGGATGGAGATCATTGACGCGGTCGGCGCATCGGTTTTCTGCATCGGTGTTTTTCTGATGTTTCTCGCATCGACAGTGTATCATTCGATGGCGCACGGCACGAAGCACAAGAGCGTCATGAACCGAATCGACCATATCATGATCTTCGTCGCGATTGCAGGCACATATACTCCGATCTGCCTTTCTATTATCGGCGGCGTACTGGGCATCGTGCTATGCTGTCTTCAATGGGCGCTCGTTGTCGCCGGAGCTCTTTTCAAGGCTCTCGCGTTCTCGAAAACCGTCAAATCCTACATTATTACAATCTCGATCTACATCCTCATGGGCTGGATGGTGGCCCTGTGCTTCCCGATCCTGATCAGCGGTACGACGGCTCCCGCCTTCTGGCTTATCCTTGCCGGCGGCATTTGCTATACCTCCGGAGTCGTGAGCTTTGCGATGAAATTTCCCTTTGCGCACATGGTCTGGCATTTCCTGGTGGACGCCGGTGCGATTTGTCACTTTCTTGCTATCGTGCTGTTTTTGCGCTGAACCGGTTTGAATCTCCAGAAGAACGTCCCGGCGAAGCTTTCCAATCCAACTTTCAACAGGCCCCAAACGTTTGAAAACAAGACGTTTCGGGGCTTTTTGCATACGATCGTTTCGTTGACAGTCATGTATACCCGTGTTAGACTGTTACTGATTTTCGAAACTTTCGTAAGCTCGCAAGTTTTGATATTTAGACTAAAAAGATGGATGTGATTCTGTGGCCACCATAAAGGAAATTGCCAGGAAATTGGGGATATCAGTCAGTTCTGTTTCCAAGGGTTTAAGCGGGGCGAGTGACGTCAGCGAAGAGACCCGGCAGCTGATTCTGAATACCGCGATTGAGATGGGTTATGTATCCCGTAAAAGCAAGACCGAGACAGGCACCCGAAAAGTCTGCGTATTTGTCGAGAATATGGGGTATGAGCGGATCGAGCAATTCGGTTATGAAATTATCGTCGGATTTCGTCTTGCAGCCACAGAGAAGCAATGGGACGTCGATATTGTCCCCATCGCTATGGACCGCCATTTTGACTACGACTATGAAGACTATATGACCCGGAACAATTACTCGGCCGGTTTTCTTCTCGGCTTTTCGCTTCACAACGATTTCCTGAAGCAGCTTGCCCGCACCAATATTCCCACGGTTCTTCTGGATAACGTCGTTTACAACAAGTATGTCGCGTGTGTCGGAATCGATAACCAGCAGGGTCTTGTCTGTGCCGTCGAACATCTGGCGGGGCTCGGACATACCAACATCGCGATGATGAACGGCGAACTTCACAGCCGGGTTTCACAGGAGAGACTGCAGGGATTCAAGCTTGGCATGTCCAAGTGCGGCCTTGCGATCCGGAAAGATCTGATCGCTCACGGCGATTACACATCCTCCTGCGCGGCCCCGTTTGTCGACGGTTTTGTTAAGAGCGGCGCCACAGCGATTGCCTGTGCCAGCGATCTGATCGCGCACGGCGTTCTTGCGGAGCTCTACAAACTCGGACTTAACGTGCCGAGGGATATAAGTGTCGTCGGATTTGACGATATACCGCTGGCGCGTTATACGACGCCGCCGCTTACGACGATTCGCCAGAACCGCCTGACCATCGGCAAGAGCGTCTGCATGGCGATGGAACAGATCATGGACGGCAATGCCATCAGCCGACTTTTGCTCATGCCCGAGCTGGTGATCCGTGAATCCACCGGACCGGTCAAACCTGCCTAATTTCGAAAAATAGCGAATACATTATTGATATTTTCGAAAACTTCCGATATGCTAATGCCAAATGTTCGGACGAACAAAGCATTATGATATACCGGAGGTTTTTTTATGGGGAATCATTTAGAATTTATCAGCGAAATTCTCGCATCCGATTTTCAGAAGGATATTAAATCCGCGACGGCACAGGAACTTCATCAGGCGATAGCCACATACATTATGGCCAAACTATCCGATACATGGAGGGAGAGCGAAGAAAAACAGCGGAAAGGGAAGCGGGCGTTCTATTTTTCGGCGGAGTTTCTTGTGGGACGTGCCGTCTACAACAATCTTCTTGCGATGAAGATGACCGGCGAAGTGAACGAGTATCTCCGCGGCGCGGGAGCGGATCTGTCCGCGCTCGAAGAAATCGAAGACGCAGCTCTCGGGAACGGCGGCTTAGGTCGCCTTGCGGCCTGCTTTCTGGATTCTGCCGCAACGGTCGGCTGTCCGCTTGACGGATACGGCATCCGGTATAAATACGGTCTTTTCGAACAGAAATTCGAGGACGGGTTCCAGATGGAATGCTGCGACAACTGGACGCGATTCGGGGATCCGTGGTCGGTGCGGCGCGAGGCGGAAGCGGTCGATGTCGTTTTCGCGGGGCAGACGGTAAGAGCCGTCCCATATGATATGCCGATCATCGGTTACGGCGGCGAACAGATCAACACGCTCCGCCTCTGGCAGAGCGAAGCGCCCGTCGATTTCGACTTCGCTCTCTTTAACGATCAGAAATACGATCTTGCCGTGCGCGAAAAGAACCGCGCCGAAGACATTTCCCGCGTCCTTTACCCGAATGACAGCTCGGATGGCGGCAAACGCCTCCGTATCCGCCAGCAGTATTTCTTCTGCAGCGCATCCGTGCAGGATATTGTTGGAAAGCACGTCGCACAGCACGGCCCCGACTTCGGGAATTTTGCCTCACTGTATGCGGTTCAACTGAACGATACGCATCCGACGGTCGCGATTGCGGAGCTGATCCGGATCTTGATGGACGATTACGGGATGTCTTTCGAAGAATCTTTTGTCGTCGCGAAAAAGACGTTCAACTACACAAATCATACCGTTATGGCCGAAGCGCTGGAAAAATGGGACTTACGGCTTTATAAGAGCGAGCTGCCCCGCATCACGGAGATTATCCGCCTGATCGACAAGAGAATGACAAACGAGTTCAAAGCCGGCGGCACCGAAACGGCGCAGCATACGGCGGCCTGCCGGATCCTCAAAAACGGACAGATCAACATGGCGAATCTTGCGGTCTACGGATCGTCTGCCGTCAACGGCGTAGCGGGTATCCATACCGAAATTCTGAAGAACGATGTCTTGAAGGACTGGTACGCCGTGCGTCCGCAAGTCTTCCGCAATAAGACCAACGGTGTCACCCAGCGGCGCTGGCTTCTCTTATGCAATCCGGAGCTCTCGTCTTTTCTTACGAAACTTCTCGGTTCGGATGCCTGGATTACGGATCTTGCCCTGCTTGGAAGCCTTGAGAAATACGCGGATGATCCCGAAGTACTGAAGGAATTCCGCGCGATCAAGCACGTTAAGAAGGAGCAGCTCTCCAGTTACATCGAAGAGAAGGAAGGGATTGTCCTCCCGGCTGACTTTATCTTCGATGTGCAGATCAAAAGACTTCACGAGTACAAGCGCCAGCTCCTGAACGCGTTTTCCATCCTGGACATCTACTTCGGCTTAAAGGACAAGAGCATACGTGACTTTACACCGACGGCTTTCGTTTTTGGTGCCAAAGCCGCCCCCGGTTACGTGCGTGCGAAGGGCATTATCAAGCTGATCAACGAGATCGGGCGTCTCGTGAACAGTGACCCCGAAGTGAACGGGCTGATTCGCGTCTGCTTTGTTCAGAACTACAATGTCTCTTATGCGGAGAAGCTTGTCCCGGCGTCGGACCTTTCCGAGCAGATATCGACGGCCGGAACGGAAGCGGCCGGCACCGGAAATATGAAGCAGATGATGAACGGTGCGCCGACGCTCGGTACCTATGACGGTGCCAATATCGAGATCGTAGAGGAAGCCGGAATTGAGAACAATTACATTTTCGGCGCAAGGGTCGAAGACATTGCGGCGGCAAAGGACACATACGATCCGATGAAGATCTACAAGAGCAGCAGGAGAATCGCGAGAATTCTCGACGCTCTTACCGACGGTACTCTCGACGACGGCGATACGGGTGTGTTTGCCGAACTCAAATCCTCCATTCTAGAGGGTGCCTCCTGGCACAAGCCGGACCAGTACTTCCTGCTCCTGGATTTTGAATCCTACATGGAAGCAAAGCTCCGCGCCATAGGTGAATACGGCGACGATGCGGTCTTCACGCGAAAAGCCTTTCTCAACACCGTGCGATCCGGATATTTCTCCAGCGACCGGACAATCCGGGAGTATGCGGAAGATATCTGGAAGGTTTAAGGCCGCTGTGTTATATTCGAATCTTTTCGAAAAAAGCAAACAACAATTAATATTGATTTTCCTTCATGAGAAACGTTTTGCGCAAATTTATTGTCATATTCACCAAATATTTACGAAGTAGTGAAACAGCTATTATTGACAATGACATGCCCGCATGCTAGACTGCAGAAAAAGGCAAGAAATTTTTCGAAAATTCAACCGAACTGCATGACGAAAATGAGCGAAAATGGAGGAACATTCACATGAAACTTTTCAAGAAAATCACAGCCGCGGTGCTGGTAACGACGATGGCTCTGGGCCTCGCTGCTTGCGGCAGCCCCACGACCACGGAGACCACGACAAAGGCAGAAACAACGACTGCGGCAACGACTGCCGCCGTAACCACAGCCGCGGAAACAACAGCCGCAGCCGAGGGCCCCGCTTCCCTAGTTCTCTGGGGATCCGAAGATGATCAGACAATGCTGAAGGAAATGGCTGCTTCTTTTGTTGCGGCACATCCGACGTACACGGTAGAAGTTCGTGTAACGGGCGAAGACAAGGCGAAGGACGCCGCCATGGCTGACCTTGATGCTGCGGCAGATGTATTTGCCATCGCACATGACCAGCTCGGTGCTCTTGTAGAGGCCGGTGCTGTTTACCCGAACACGCTGTATGCAGAAGAGATCGCTACGAATGACTCGGCAGCCGGACTGACGGCCGCGACATATGACGGAACCGTATACGGTTACCCGAGTTCTGCCGAGACCTATTATCTCTACTACAACAAGAGTGTTTTCACAGAGACCGACGTTGCGTCTCTGGACAAGATGCTCGAAGTTGCCTCCGCCGCCGGCAAGACGGTCGGATTCGACATGGGCAACAACTACTTTACGGCTGCCTTCTGGTTTGCCAATAACTGCAAGCTCTTCGGAGACAGCGGTTCCGACGTACAGGGCAGCACCTTCAACAGCGCTGAAGGCCTGGCGGTTGCCGAGTATATCGCGACCCTGGAGGCAGCAGGTCTCCAGAACATCAACGACGGCGACGCCGAGCAGGCTTTCGCAAACGGAACACTTGCCGCACAGGTTACGGGCAGCTGGAAGACAGATGCTTACAAGACGGCTCTCGGAGACGACTACGGCGTAGCGAAGCTTCCGACGATCAAAGTCGGCGGTCAGGACAAGCAGATGGTTTCTTTCTCCGGCGTTAAGGTCTATGTTGTAAAATCCAGCACACAGTATCCGGAAGCCGCTATGCAGCTTGCCGCATTCGTAACAAATGAAGAGAACCAGCTCAAGCGCTTCAATGACAGATCTCTGCTTCCCGTAAATCTTGTTGCCGCCGCAGATCCGGCTGTAACCGCAGATCCTACGATCGCAGCTCAGGTCACTCAGGCCGCATTCTCCATCCCGATGCCCTCGATTCCTCAGATGAGCAATTTCTGGTCCGATTCCAGCATGGCCGTCACCAGAGAAATCTATGACGGAACAACGACCGACTACCAGGCAGCGCTGGACGGATGGCAGACACTCCTGTCCACCGATGTCGCAGCATAATCGGTACGAAAATTAGACGAATGGCAGCCAGGATCCCCGGAGCGGAGGTCCTGGCTGCCTGTTTAAGTTTCCGGAGGGGGTAGTAACCGTGAGAGGTACAGAGAAAAAGGAACGGGTTAAAAGCAAACTCCCGGGGCTTGAGGCGAAGACGCCGGAGAGCCTGTCGATATGGATCATGGGCTTTGCGAATCTTATACACGGGCAAATCGTAAAGGGTCTTCTGTTTCTTGCGATCGAAGCGGGATATATCTGGTTCATGATTTCCTCCGGTGTGAAGGGACTGAACGGACTTGTTACGCTCGGGACGCAAAAGCAGGGCTGGGTTACAAAGCCCGGAAGTAAAATTCCGATACTGTCGCAGGGCGACAACTCCATGCTGATGATGATATACGGCGTGGCGGTTCTTGTTATTACCTTCATTTTTATAGCCGTCTATATTGCGAATATCGCAAGCGCCAGAAAAATGCTCGCTTATAAAAAAGCCGGGCAGAAGGCGCCCGGTATCGTTATGGATCTGAAAAGCCTCCTGGATGAGAAGTTTCATGTAACGCTGATGACGCCTTCGATCATCGGGATCCTGATGTTTACCGTACTGCCGCTTGTCTTTATGATACTGATCGCCTTTACGAATTATGATAAGGATCATCAGCCGCCCGGCAACCTTTTTACCTGGGTCGGCATCGATAATTTCGTGGCGATGCTCGGCGCGAACAAGCTTCTATCGGGTACCTTTTTTCCGGTACTTGCCTGGACGCTTACCTGGGCAGTTATCGCGACATTCAGCAACTATATCCTCGGCATTCTTCTTTCTCTTCTTATTAATAAAAAGGGGATCCGCTTCAAAGGAATGTGGAGAACTTTCTTTGTCATTACCATCGCGCTTCCGCAGTTCATATCGCTCCTTATCATGCGCAACATGTTCAATGTCTACGGGCCGATCAATGAAGTTCTGGTATCGATGGGCGCAATAGCCGATTCGGCGCGCATACATTTCCTTGACAATGAGACGCTTGCGAGAATTACGGTTCTGGTTGTGAACCTGTGGGTCGGCATTCCATATACGATGCTGATCGCTTCCGGTATTCTGATGAATATTCCGGTGGATATGTATGAGGCGGCCAAGATCGACGGAGCATCTCCGGTCAAGCTCTTTTTCAAGATCACAATGCCGTATATGATTTTTGTTACGACACCTTATCTCATCACGCAGTTTATCGGCAACATCAATAACTTCAACATCATCTACCTGTTTACGGGCGGAGGGCCAACGACCACCGCTTATTATCAGGCCGGCAAGACGGATCTCCTTGTGACGTGGCTTTACAAGCTGACCGCCAACAACCGGGACTATAATCTGGCGTCGACGATCGGCATTATTGTCTTCGTCATTTCGGCCACGGTTTCGCTGATCGCATACCGGAATACGGTGGCATATAAGAGGGAGGAGGAGTTCTCATGAGTGACAGCAATATCCGGCGGATGAAAAACCCCGGAGCGAAACTTCGCCGCCGCACAACCGACCTGTTTATCTATGTGCTGCTCGCTGTACTGTCCATAATCTGGGTGTTCCCGGTAGCCTGGGTCGTTCTTACCGCATTTCGTGCGGAACCGGGCTCCTTTGTCACGTACTTTCTTCCGAAACAGTTGACTCTGCAGAATTTTGTCGATTTGTGGAACAATGAGACCTATCCCTTCAAGAACTGGTTCATGAATACGTTTCTTGTCGCGGTTGCAACCTGCCTCTTGAGCACATTTCTGACACTTACCATCTCGTACGTCCTCTCACGGATGCGCTTCCGCTTCCGGAAGCCGTACATGAATATCGCTCTTGTGCTCGGTATGTTCCCGGGGTTTATGTCGATGATCGCCGTCTACTATGTACTTAAGGCGATCAACCTGACCCAGAGTCTCGTGGCTCTGGTGCTCGTATATTCGGCGGGCGCAGGAATCAACTACTACATCTGCAAGGGATTCTTCGATACCGTGCCGAGGGCGCTGGATGAGGCGGCCAGAATCGACGGAGCGACGAATGCACAGATATTCTGGAAGATCATCATGCCGCTGTCGGGACCGATTGTAGTATATACGGCTCTTATGTCCTTCATGGCTCCGTGGACCGACTTCATCGCCGCCCGGATTATTATGGGCGACAATTACCAGAAGTATACGGTCGCGATCGGCATGTACCAGATGATCGAGAAGAACAACATCAACGACAATTTCCGTCAGTTCAACGCCGGATGTGTATGCATCGGCGTGCCGATCATTATTATGTTCATTATTATGCAGCGGTTCTACGTCGGCGGTGTCACAAGCGGAGCCGTCAAGAGCTGAAGCCCGGAGGGATCGTCCTTTGCGAAAAATAGAAAGAGTGCTTCTGTCCGCCGCCTCGCTTGTCCTGGCGGCGGCCGTTCTTGCATCGTGCGGCGCCGTAAAGAGCAAGAGCTCCGCTTCGTTTACGTGGGAGAATGCGAATGTTTATTTTCTCCTCACAGACCGTTTTTATAATGCGAACCCCGGGAACGACCATTCCTACGGCCGCGGTCTCGACGAATCGGGAAATGTAATCGCCGGTATTGCAGAGAGTGAAGGAAGCTTTCACGGCGGCGATTTTGCCGGTGTGACACAGAAGATCAGGGACGGATATTTCACGGAGCTCGGCGTGTCCGCGATCTGGATAACGCCGCCTTATGAACAGGTGCACGGGTTCACGTCGGCGCCCGGCTTCGCTTTTTATTCCTATCATGGCTATTGGGCCCTGGATTTTACCGGGCCCGATGCGAATTACGGTACGGAAGAAGAGTTCAAAGAGATGGTTGACGCTGCTCATGAAAAGGGCATACGCATCGTGATGGACGTGGTGCTCAATCACGCCGGTTATGCGACGATGAAAGATGCGGCTGAGTACGGATTCGGCGAATATAAGACCGGCTGGGAAGACTACTATTACGGCAAAGCGTCCGCGTTGTCCCCGGAGGCGGAGGAGTCGTATCTGGTCACGGCATCTGACTCGTGGTCCGGCTGGTGGGGATCGGACTGGATCCGGTCCGACGACGCACTTTCGGGCTACGACAGGGGCGGCACTTCCGATACGCTGATGTCCCTGTCCGGGCTTCCGGATTTCAAGACGGAAAGCACAGAGGAAGTTGGTCTCCCGCCGCTGCTTCTCGAAAAATGGGCGTTGGAAGGACGTCTCGAGCAGGAACAAAATGAGCTCGATGCCTTTTTCGAAGAAAACAAGCTCCCCAAAACGGTCCTTAACTATGAAATCAAGTGGCTTACCGACTGGGTCGCCGAATACGGTATCGACGGTTTCCGGTGCGACACCGCAAAGCATATCGATCAGAAATGCTGGGCGGAACTTAAGAAATATGCCTCGCTTGCTCTGGAAGAATGGCGAAAAGCCAATCCCGGCAAGACAGACTTCGAAACGCCTTTCTGGACGGTTGGCGAGGCGTGGGATCACGGTGTTGTGAAAGATAAGTATTTCGAGACCGGCATGTTTGATGCGATGATCAATTTCAGTTTCCGAAAAAATCTGCTAAAAGGTTATTCCATACTTCCGAAGCTGTATACGTTCATGTCGGACACGATGAGGAAGGAAGACATCAGCGTCTTGAGCTACATCTCTTCGCACGATACGGCGCTCTATACGAGGAGCAATCTCATTAAGGGCGGAACGGCACTTTTGCTGGCGCCGGGAGCCGTACAGATCTACTACGGCGACGAAACGGCGCGGCCGACCGCCTGGCCGAAGACTCCTTATGCGGACCAGAAGCTCCGGTCGGATATGAACTGGGAGAACGCGGACGAAGCCGTATTCACACACTTCTGCCTTCTCGGACAGTTCCGGAACCGCCACCCGGCCGTCGGAGCGGGGGCTCAGACCGATATCTCGCAGTCGCCGTATATCTTCGCGCGAACCTATGAGACCGGATCCGATAAAGACTTGGTGATTGTGGTGATCGGAGACGCGAACACGGATGTGTCCGTTCCGGTGACCGGATACTTCGAAGACGATGAAAAGGTGCGAAATGCCTATGACGGCACCGAAACCGTCGTGACGAACGGCAGCGTTACCTTCACAACCGGAGAAAACGGCGTCATCCTGCTCGAAAAAGCAGACTGACCATACCAGATTCATGTCCTCCTTAAAGAGGGAGCGTCTCGAAAGGAAGTGCACACCAAATGCCGGACGTGAAGTCCGGCATGTAAATGTACACGTTGAGAGGCGGCTCCCTTTTTATTGCTGCTGGATAAGTGTGAGAATATACACGCGAGCTGACTGATAATCCGGATTTGGCATGTGGTTATTGGCAAATAGACTTAGCATCGCATTTTTATACGTATAAAATGACCGCAACAAGTAAAACGGCCGCAACAAGTGGATTTTATCTGCGCGTGGATGATCAATTGCATTTCTGCTCATTGATCTACACACCAAAAGACGGGTTTCTCGCATTTGGTGTGTAATCATTGACAAATGGTCTGCTTTCTCGTTGTCTTCGTACCAAAGCTCCGATACCAGGACGGTCAATAGTGGACGATCCAATCGGAGGGGGGATATTGCGATTCCGAAAGTCCCTTCGCTTTACTTCCTCCGCAAATCCTGACAAAAAACGGCCAAAATGAAGGATGTGTAACGTTTCGCCGCAAAAAAAGCTGTAAATCACATGATGTTTCGTAATAATTTTCGAAAAAGAACCCGCCGAGAATCGGAAGAAATACCCCTGTTTCGCGCAACATTCTCGTGATTACTGCACAAAATATACAATAAATTTAGAAAAAAGCCGTAATGTGTTATTGACAGTGCATTATGACGGTGCTAAACTTCAGGAAGAACGGATCGAAAATATTCGAAAATATTAACGAATCGAACCGAAAACGAAATTGCATGGAGGTAAATGTAATGAAAAGTAAATTGCTGAAGAGATTTGCAGCGATCGGACTGGCCGCAGCGATGGTTGCGGGAGTTACGGCGTGCAGCACGGCAGACAACGGAACAGAGACAACCAAGGCAGCCGGCACAACGGTTGCGACAACAACGGCGGCCGGTGACACGACGGCGGCTGACACGACGGCGGCGGGTGCAACGGGAAAGGTTTATTTCCTGAACTTTAAGCCGGAACAGGACGAGGCTTATCAGGCTATCGCCAAGCAGTACACAGAGACAACCGGCATTCCGGTAACGATTCTTACCGCGGCTTCCGGAACATATGAGCAGACACTGACATCTGAAATCGCCAAGACAGATGCTCCCACTATTTTCCAGATCAACGGGCCTGTCGGCTACGCAAACTGGAAAGAGTATACGGCTGATCTGTCCGGATCCGAAATTTACACACACCTGACCGACAAGTCTCTGGCCGTTACGGACGGAGCCGGCGTATACGGTATTCCTTTCGCAATCGAGGGATACGGCATCATTTACAATAACGCGATCATGGACAAGTACTTTGCGACAACAGGAGCAAAGGCTGCATCCGTCGATGAGATCAACAACTTCGCAACACTTAAGGCTGTCGTCGAAGACATGACGGCCAAGAAGGACGATCTTGGAATCCAGGGCGTATTCGCTTCCACCTCTCTGGCAACAGGCGAGGACTGGAGATGGCAGACACACCTTCTCAATGTGCCTCTCTATTATGAATTCCAGGCCAACAAGACAAACCTTGGAGATCCTGCGGGTACCGCAACGATCAAGTTCCAGTTTGCCGAGAACTTCGCGAACATTTTCGATCTCTACATCAATAACTCCGTATCCGACAAGACTATGCTCGGCAACATCGCGGTTAACGATTCGATGGCTGAGTTTGCACTCGGACAGTGCGCGATGGTTCAGAACGGCAACTGGGCATACGGACAGATCTCCGGCGTAGACGGCAACACAGTTAAGCCGGAAGACGTCAAGTTCCTGCCGATTTACACAGGTGCTGCCGGCGAAGAATCTCAGGGCCTTTGCATCGGAACAGAAAACTACTTCTGCATCAACAAGGACGCTTCCGCGGAAGATCAGAAGGCATCTCTTGATTTCCTTACATGGCTGTACACCAGTGCCGAAGGAAAAGCGGCTGTTGTAGGCCAGCTCGGATTCATCGCTCCCTTTGACACATTCAGCGACACCGAGAAGCCTACCGATCCGCTGGCACAGGATGTTCTCGCTTGGGCTTCCAAGCCTGGAATCACATCCGTAGCATGGAACTTCACCATTTTCCCGAGCCAGACCTTTAAGGACAACGTCGGCGCTGCGCTTCTTTCTTATGCACAGGGTCAGATGAAATGGGAAGATGTCAGCAAGCTTGTAGTAGACCAGTGGGCAACCGAGAAGGCACTTACAGCTTCCTGACAAACATACAACCTGAAATGCAATACGTGCGGATACGCATAAATGCATCCGCAGCATGCCGGTGACGATAGTGGGTGAGCAAGATGAGAAATCTCACTCACCCACTATTTTTCGGGAGGAGAAACAAATGCAGAAAATGCTGAAGAAATATTTCCCGGTCTTTGTACTCCCTACTCTGATAGCTTTTGCTATTGCGTTTGTTGTGCCGTTTGTGATGGGCGTCAGTCTCTCCTTTGCGAAATTTACGGTTATAACAAAGCTAAACTGGGTAGGATTCGACAACTACATAAAGATATTCACGATAAACGATGACTTCACCAACGCATTATGGTTTACGGTCAAGTTCACGATCGTATCGGTCATCACGGTAAATATCCTCGCCTTTGCACTCGCGAAACTTCTGACAAGAGGGATCAAGGGAACCAATCTTTTCAGAACGGTATTCTTTATGCCGAACCTGATCGGCGGTATCGTTCTGGGTTATATCTGGCAGATCCTGATCAACGGAATTCTTATGAAATTCGGAGTTACCCTTACCTTTGACGCCAAATACGGTTTCTGGGGCCTGGTAATCCTGATGAACTGGCAAATGATCGGCTACATGATGGTAATTTACATCGCTGGCCTTCAGAATATCCCGGATGATCTTTTGGAAGCAGCCGCGATCGACGGTGCCTCTCCATGGCAGATGCTTCGAAAGGTCACGTTGCCGCTGGTTATGCCTTCCATAACCATCTGCACATTCCTTACCTTATCCAACTCCTTTAAGCTGTTCGACCAGAACCTGGCCCTTACCGGCGGTGCCCCGATGCGGCAGACCACTATGCTGGCGCTTGACATCTACGATACGTTCTACGGACGAACCGGATTTCAGGGGGTAGGACAGGCAAAGGCCGTTATCTTCTTCCTCATAGTGGGACTTATCGCATATGTACAGCTCAGAGTATCGAGAAGCAGGGAGGTGGAAGGCTGATGAAAAAGCAGAATAGAGCCGCAAACGTATTCATTACATTCTTCCTTTCCATCCTTTCCTTACTGTTCCTGGTTCCGATCTTTGTCGTCATATTGAACTCTTTTAAGGGTAAGTTCTATATCTCGAAATCACCGTTCACCTGGCCTTCGGGAGACACGTTTGCCGGCACGGCCAACTACGTGAACGGAATCGTCAAGAGCGGATTTACCAACGCAATCGGCTACAGCTTCTTCATAACCATCGCATCGGTGCTTGTCATTGTACTGTTCTCCTCCATGACGGCATGGTATATCACGAGACGAAAAGGCAAGATTTCGAGTATGATCTATTACCTCTTCGTGTTCTCCATGATCGTGCCGTTCCAGATGGTCATGTACAGCACGGTACGCGTTGCGAATATCCTTCACCTGGATACGCCGGTCGGAATCGTAGTACTGTACCTCGGATTCGGTTCCGGACTAGCCGTATTCATTTTCAGCGGATTTGTCAAAGCAATTCCACTTGAGATCGAAGAGGCAGCCTCCATTGACGGCTGCGGTCCGATCCAGACTTTCTTCCTGATCATCATACCGCTTCTGAAACCGACGGCCATTACGGTCTCGATTCTGCAGGCTATGTGGATCTGGAACGACTATCTTCTTCCGTATCTCGTCATCGGAAACAAGTACAAGACGATACCTGTCGCGGTACAGGGAGTTCTGACCGGATCCTACGGCGACAAGGACATGGGCGCGCTTATGGCGATGCTTGTCCTGGCCATCCTTCCCATCGTCGTTTTCTATCTGATCGGCCAGAAGAGCATTATCAAGGGCGTTATCGCAGGCGCCGTTAAGGGTTGATGCCCGGAAGAATTCCATCCCCCTATGCGCGAAAAATTAAGAATCGGAGAATGAGAAAATGAGATTGAGCGGCATTTTAATGCATATAACATCTCTTCCGTCGCCTTACGGCGTCGGTACCATGGGAAATGAGGCCTACCGGTTTGTCGATTTTCTGAAAAAAGCCGGTCAAAGCTTCTGGCAGGTACTCCCTGTGTTAACCACCGGATACGGAGATTCGCCCTATCAGTCTTTTTCAACATTTGCCGGAAATCCGTATCTGATTGATCTCGACATGCTCGCAGATGACGGCCTTCTTATGAAAGAAGAATATGAGACGGCCGACTTCGGAGAAGACCCGGGAAAAGTTGATTACGGAAAGCTTTACGAGAACCGCCTGCCGCTTCTTCGCAAAGCATTCGAGCGCGGCAAGCAAAGCGATATCACCGGATTTCTGGATTTTTGCGAGCGCAACAAATACTGGATCGACGATTACAGCCTTTATATGGCCCTGAAAACACACTTCAAAGGAGTCTCCTATCACGAATGGCCGGCCGACATCCGGCATCGCGAACCGGCGGCGCTCGAGACATACAGCCACCTCCTAAAAAACGAGATGCACTTTCATCAGTACGTGCAGTATCTGTTTTTCGCGCAGTGGAATCGTCTCAAGAAATACGCCAACGCGAACGGCGTCAAGATCATCGGGGATATTCCGATCTATGTTGCCGACGACAGCGCCGACACCTGGTCGCACCGCGATCTGTTCTGGCTCGACTCCGAGTGCGTGCCCGTCAAAGTGGCCGGTGTACCGCCCGATGCCTTTACGGCAGACGGGCAGCTCTGGGGCAATCCCCTATACCTGTGGGACGTCCACCGCAGCACGGAATTTGACTGGTGGCACAGGCGGATCTTCGCCGCACTCGAGATGTACGACGTCGTAAGAATCGACCATTTTCGCGGATTCGAATCCTTCTACGCGGTCGATTACGGCGAGACTACGGCAAGAAACGGCGCATGGCTCAAAGGCCCCGGCCTTGAGATCTTCGAGGGCATCCGCGACAAACTCAAGGGCTTCCGCATCATCGCGGAAGACTTAGGGTACATGGACGATCAGGTCCGCCAGATGCTCGCGGACTCCGGATTCCCCGGCATGAAGATCCTCGTGTTCGGATTCGATCCCAAGAACGCGACCGATGACGCTCCGTTCAAGCACATGGGCAACTGCGTCTCGTACATCGGGACGCACGACAACCAGACCTTTGCCGGATGGTTCGAAAATGCGCCCTCGGCCGATGCCCGCCTCGCCCGCCGCTATATGAATCTCTCGAAAAGAGAAGGCTATCACTGGGGTGCGATACGGACCCTCATGCAGACCGGCTCCGATCTGGTGATTGTCCAGATGCAGGACCTCCTGGGCCTCGGCAACGAAGCGCGCATGAACACACCTTCGACCTTAGGCGGCAACTGGCAGTGGCGCGTATCCCCCGATTGGCATCGGGAAGCAATTGCAACGCGTCTTCACCTCCTCACGAAGACATACTTCAGACTGCCGGTGAAAAAAAGAAGATAAAGAGAAAAGCCCGCCCTTACTCCGGCGCGCGAACAAGTGGGAGAAAAAATCCATTCCTCCGGCGTTCGGACAAGTCCTCGGATCGCAAGCGATCCTGCGGAACTCCGGCGGGGGGAATGGATTTTTTCTCTTCATAGAGCGGCACCGGAAGGTGGTGCGTGGGGCTGAACTCTAGATCACATCTTTCTGGGGGCGTGCGTTTTACGCCCCCTTGATCATGATAATTCCCGCGCAATGGGATACTTGTGTAAAGGTGATTTGTTCTTTCGGGAATTTTGTTTTCCATTCGTCGAAAACGATATAGATTTCTTCCGAATCCCAGGCATCTGCATTTTCTTTTCTGCAGAGGTCCAATTGATCGCGCGTTTCAAAAATGACATCTCCGATCAGGATGGAACCGCCCGGGGAGAGTTGGTGTGACAGCTGCTTTATAAAGTCGGCCTTGGCCATATCCGTTAAGTGATGCGACGCATATGTGCTGATAATATAGTCGAATTTCAGGCCGGATAGTTCTTCCGGGATTCCTTTCGAGAAATCATGACATAGCAACTTTGCGCGGGGCATTTTTTCTTTGGCAATCGCCGTCATGCGTTCCGAGAAATCGATACCGTAGATTTGGCATCCGTCGTCGTACAACTTTTTCGTAAGCTGAGCCGTTCCGAATCCTATGTCCAGAACAGAAGAGGATCTTTTGGAACGAATTTCCTTATATATTCCATTTAAGACATCCCTATACCCGGCGAAAGGATAAGTATTTGCATCTTCGCAAATGCCGACGCTTTTGTCGTAGCCGTCTGCCCAAAGGTCGAATCCTCTATTATCTAACATTTTTATTCTCCTTTTCGCGCTGCAAAAAGCGGATCCATTCATTTTATCCTTTACTGGCGACGCCGATAAGTCGCATATAGATCTTTTCCAAATATAAGACAAATATCATAAGAAAAGTTTACAAAATTATCGGGCAGTAGTAATCTTAACAAATATAAACAACGCATAATATATTAATTATATTGCTCGCATGTGGAGGAAAAGGAATGAAAAGATCGCGTCCCATTCAAATTCTCAGCCTAGTTATGAGTATTCTGGTTGTAATCGGGATTTTAACGATTAGTAAAGAGTCTGTTCTGGCTGCCAGTGATGGTACGACGGGGCTTATTTACAACATCTGGAACGACAAAGCTGAAATAACGGGTTTCACGGCTCCTGCTGGATTCGGAGGGGATTTAATCATTCCCGAAACGCTCGGCGGAAAGAGTGTTGCGACGATCGATACGGAAGCGTTTGATGGCTGCACGAGTCTGAAAACGGTATCGATTCCCATGACTGTGAAAAACATCTATAGTCGTGCGTTCGCAAATTGCACGAATTTGGCAGCCTTAAATGTTCATGCGTCCAATACGGCGTTCACAAGTGCGGACGGCGTTTTGTATACGAAAGACGGAAAGACATTACTCTTCTGCCCTTTGGCAAAGTCCGGAAGTGTCACCATCCCAAGCGGTGCGGCGACAATTCAAGAGAATGCGTTCGATGGTTGTTCTAAAGTAACAAGCATATCGATTCCGGTAAGTGTAACCGCAATCGGATCCGGAGCATTCCAGTATTGCTCAAGTCTGACGAGTATCTCTATTCCGGCCGGTGTGACCAGTATTGGGTATTGGGTATTTGATTTCTGCAGCAATTTGTCCAGTATTATCGTAGATCCTTCCAATACGGCGTATAAGAGTGCAGATGGCGTCTTATATTCGAAAAACGGGATCGAAGTAATCCGCTGTCCGGAAGGAAAATCCGGCAGCTGTGCAATTTCCTACGGGGCGACGAGCATTAAAGCATATGCGTTTTATAAGTGCTCAATAATTACAGATATCACGATTCCGAACAGCGTGAAAGTTATAGCTGACAACGCGTTTGTGTCTTGTTCAGGACTTACCGGTGTTATCATACCGGGAAGCGTGACCAGTATAGGCAGAGCTTCGTTTGATACATGCAACAATTTGACTATGTTTAACGTCGATGAGTCGAATACTGTTTATAAAAGTATCGACGGTGTTCTTTTTTCAAAAGACGGAACGGTATTATTGAACTGTCCGCAAGGAAAGTCAGGCAGTATCGCGATCCCGAATGGAGTAACAAGTATCGGAGAATGTGGATTTTATTGCTGCTCAAAACTTAAAAGCATATCATTACCGAACAGTGTGACAAGCATTGGAGACTCCGCTTTTGCCCTGTGCTGGAATCTGACAAATATAACGATTCCAAGCGGTGTAAAGAGTATTGAAGATTGCACGTTTTGGGGGTGCTTTTCTCTGGTTAGCGTAGCGATTCCTAGCGGTGTGACGAGTATCGGAACCTATGCGTTTGAGGAGTGCGTGAAACTGACGAGTGTCAGTATTCCGAACAGTGTCAAGACAATCGGGTCAAATGCATTTGATCAGTGCTCCGGATTGACCGGCATAACGATTCCCGCCAGCGTAACCAGTATTGGGAGTTACGCGTTTTCGATCTGCACGTCTCTGAAGGATGCCTACTTCTTCGGCAATACACCAACGATGGACAGTACAGCTTTTAGCGGTTGCGCTGCTGGCTTTACCGTACATTACCTAAGCACAAGTACCGGTTTTACAAATCCGTGGAAAGGTTACACAACCGTTCCGTTTACGGCTGCGGCCGGCGTCTCTTACCAGACGCATGTGCAGGATTACGGCTGGCAGGATTATGTTATGAACGGAGCGACATCCGGAACAAGCGGACAGGCCAAGCGTTTGGAAGCTATCAGGATCAAGCTGGACGGAATCAACGGCGGTATTGAATATAAGACTCATGTGCAGGATTATGGCTGGCAGGATTGGGTTTCAAATGATGCCCTAAGCGGAACGAGCGGAGAGTCCAAGCGGCTCGAGGCGATTCGGATAAGGCTTACGGGAGAAGCCGCGAATGTGTACGATGTATATTACCGTGTGCATGCCCAGAATGTTGGTTGGATGGATTGGGCGAAAAACGGCGAGTCTTCCGGAACGGCCGGCTTCTCGTATCGTCTGGAAGCAATTGAAGTCGTCCTGGTAAAGAAGGGCGATCCGGCACCGGGCTCCACGGCGGCTCCTTTTATTGGACCCAACACGCCCGAACCGAGCGGGGAATCGGTAAGCTATAAGACACATGTACAGGACATTGGCTGGATGGACTATGTTTCGAACGGGGACACGTCCGGAACAAGCGGCCAGTCCAAGCGGATGGAAGCCATGCAGATTAAACTGGCTAACATGGCCGGCGGTATCGAATACCGGACGCACGTGCAGGATTATGGCTGGATGAACTGGGTGTCCAACGATGCATTAAGCGGGACAAGCGGAGAATCCAAGCGGCTTGAGGCAATAGAGATCCGCTTGACGGGAGAAGCCGCCGACAAATACGATATCTACTACCGTGTGCATGCACAGAATTTCGGGTGGCTGGACTGGGCCATGAACGGTGAGTCTTCCGGAACAGCCGGCTTCTCGTACCGTCTGGAAGCGATTGAAATAGTGCTGGTACTCAAGGGTTACCCGGCACCGGGAAACACAGACAGGCCGTTTGTGCAGGCATAAAGAATGTCAAAACTCTTTTCTCCGGCGTGCGAACAGGTCCTCGGAGCCCGATGGACTCCTGCGGAACTTCGGCGGAGAAAAGAGTTTTTCCATTTCATTGGCGGCAGCGGAAGGTGGTGCGTGAATCTAAACTTTGGATTTGCACCTTTCTTGGTACGTGCATTATGTGAGCAAAAGGCTCGCGGTTCGAAACTTCCGCAGGCGTTAGCCGAGGACCTGTTTCGAGAGCGAGAGCTTTTGCGACACTTAGGCGGGAGAATGGACTTTTCTTAATCGGCGGAGCTGAAGCTCCGCTAAGGAAACATAGTATAGCGATTTTAATTAGCTAGACCGATAGCCTCTTCAGGATCGATTTCGCTCATAAGGTATTTCCAGTCGTAGACAATGGGCGACGTGAGACAATAATCGTTGCATATTGGCGATTTTAGTCCGGCGTTTACAATACCGCCGTTAGTCAATGGAGAGCAACAGTTGCGTATTGTCCTCTTTGATGGGAATCAGAACCACTCATTAAAGAATAGATACTCAACCTACTCAAACACGCTCAGATGCTGATTGAGTAGGCTTATCAATGATAAGAAACGCGCTTCGGGAGGCCGGCGTACCTACTCAAATGCGCTCGGATGTCGATCGAGTAGGCTCGTCAATGATAATAAACGCCCTTCGCGACACCGTCGAACCTACTCAAATGCACTCAGATGTCGATTGAGTAGGCTTATCAATGACAAGAAACGTGCTTCGGGAGGCCGGCGTACCTACTCAAATACACGCAGATGCGGATTGAGTAGGCTCGCAATGATATAAAACAACGCAATAGGGCACCGGCGTACCTACTCAAATACACGCAGATGCGGATTGAGTAGGCTAATCAATTTCACATGAGTCGAGATTTCCGCTGCATCAGTCGGTTTGCGGCAGGCAGCATCAATAACCCACGCTTTTCATCATCAGAGATTTCGCTGTTACGGCCTAGTCCTGGCGCATCCGTCAAGGCATTTTCAAAGCCGCCTTCCTTGTGTTTTCTGAGACATAAGAGGATGCTGTTACGAGTCAAGTCAAGCTTGTCATCTATAGCGTCAACAGATTCTCCGTCTGCTTTTAGCAGCAATATTTTCGCACGGCTAACTGTCTGCGCTTGCATGGTTCTTGTATGTGTCACGGACTCCAGATAAATACGGTCGTTATCGGATAATTTCAAAGCCTGCGCTTCAGCCATAATGGAAACACCTCATAAATTATTTGATGCTCTAATTTTGCTACAGTCCTCATATTTAGACTGGTTATTTGCGAATCGCTATAATAGTTTGGTTGGAAACGTCGGTTTGACAATAGATTCAGGCGTTAGCCGAGGACCTGCGGAGGAAACGAGAGCTTTTGCGACACTTCGGCGGAGAAAAGAGTTTTTCCATTTCATAGAGCGGCACCGGAAGGTGGTGCGTGAACTTAACAATAGTTCACATCTATCTGGGCGCGTGCGTTGCGTGGGCTACGAGATCTTTCCGAGAAATCGGCTGTATCTTAAGGCGTTTTTGTGTTACTATCAGAATCCGGTGCGTGCACCGTACTATTGTAATTTTCTTTCAAATTTCGGATTCGATCCGAGCGAGAACTTTTGCGTCACTTTTACGTCTCTTTTACAAATTTTGTCGTTTACAAACCCTTGACTCGATGATATACTAAGTTGCCCGAACTTTGTGGGGGCTTTTTTGTGCGCGCTGTGATTCGAGTATCGGATTGCGGACGCCGGAAGGGTTCTTTTCGAGGAGAGAGGCTATATATTTTGTGAAAGGAGGTGTATTGATGCCTACGTTCAACCAATTGGTTAAGTCCGGAAGACAGGATAAGTCTTATAAGTCTACCGCGCCGGCCCTTCAGGTCGGAATGAACACTCTGCACAAGAAGGAGACAGATATTTCTTCTCCTCAGAAGCGCGGTGTTTGCACGGTTGTTAAGACGGTTACCCCTAAGAAGCCGAACTCTGCTCTTCGTAAAGTCGCAAGAGTACGTCTTACGAACGGATTCGAAGTAACGTCCTATATTCCCGGAATTGGTCACAATCTGCAGGAGCACTCCGTTGTTCTTATCAGAGGCGGACGTGTTAAGGATCTTCCCGGTGTGCGTTATCACATCGTCAGAGGAACTCTTGATACAGCCGGTGTTGCCAATCGTCTTCAGAGCCGTTCCAAGTACGGCGCTAAGAGACCGAAAGCCGCAAAGGTAAAGAAGTAATTCTTTATGCGGTTGGACACTTAAGGGTCAGTACACTGTCAATATACAATAGGACGATTCCGGCTAAGGCCGGGGCCGCCCCGATGCGTGGAGACATTGCTTACTGGCGCTGACACGGTCCAAAGATTACGTGAGTACCTATGATTTCAGAAATGATTCTGATAATCATGAAAGGAGGGAAGACAAGTGCCAAGAAAAGGCAATGTCCCAGTAAGAGAAGTGCTTCCGGATCCGCTTTATAACGATGTTAAGGTGACTAAGCTCGTCAACAACGTTATGCAGGACGGTAAGAAGGGTGTAGCACAGAAGATCTGTTACGATGCTTTTGATCTCATCAAAGAGCGTACAGGTAAAGAGCCGATGGAAGTTTTCAATCAGGCTCTGGAGAATGTAATGCCGGTTCTCGAGTGTAAGTCAAGACGTGTAGGCGGTGCGAACTATCAGGTTCCGCTCGAAGTACGTCCCGCGAGACGCCAGACCTTAGGTCTGCGCTGGATCGTATCTTATGCACAGAAGCGCAGCGAGCGCACCATGAAGGAGCGTCTTGCGAGTGAGCTGATCGAAGCATCTAATAATGCAGGCGGCGCATTCAAGAAGAAAGAAGACATGCATAAGATGGCGGATGCCAACAGAGCGTTCGCTCATTACAGATGGTAATCATCAGAAGAAGGAGCAATTGAAACCATGGCCAGAGACTTCTCTTTGGAAAACACAAGAAATATAGGTATCATGGCTCACATTGACGCCGGAAAGACAACCTGTACGGAGCGTATTCTTTTCTTCACCGGAAAGATCAGAAAAGTCGGTGAAGTTCACGAAGGCGCTGCGACCATGGACTGGATGGAACAGGAGCAGGAGCGTGGTATCACGATCACTTCTGCTGCTACCACCGCAGAATGGAAGGGACACCGTATCAATATCATTGATACCCCCGGTCACGTTGATTTCACTGTTGAAGTTGAGCGCTCTCTGCGCGTTCTGGACGGGGCTGTCACATTGCTTTCCGCTAAGGGCGGCGTAGAACCTCAGACTGAAACCGTTTGGCGTCAGGCTGACCGTTACGGCGTTCCCCGCATGGCTTTTGTCAACAAGATGGACATCATGGGTGCGGATTTCTTCCGTGCCGTCAACATGATGAAGGATCGTCTGAAGACAAATGCAGTTGCGATTCAGGTTCCGATCGGTGCCGAGGATACGTTCAAAGGCATCATCGATCTGATGACCATGAAGGCCGAAGTTTACACCAGTGACGACGGTTCGATGTTTGAAGAGCAGGAAATTCCTGCTGCCATGCTCGAATCCGTTTTGGCTCACAGAGAAACGATGGTCGAAGCTATTGCGGAATCGGATGAAGAGCTTACCATGAAGTTCCTGGAAGGCGAAGAAATTTCCGTTCCGGAACTCAAAGCCGCATTAAGAAGAGCTACGATCGACTGTAAAATTACGCCTGTTATGTGTGGCTCCGCCTACAAGAACAAGGGCGTACAGATGATGCTTGACGCTGTTGTGGATTATATGCCTTCTCCGATGGACATCAAGGCCATCATGGGTGTGAACCCCGAGACTGAGGAAGAAGAGCCGCGTCCGTCGGACGATTCTATTCCTTTCGCTGCTCTCGCGTTCAAGATCATGACGGATCCTTTCGTCGGAAAGCTCTGCTTCTTCCGCGTTTACTCCGGTACTCTGGACGCAGGTTCTTATGTACTGAATGCGACGAAGAACAAGAAAGAGCGTATCGGCCGTATTCTTCAGATGCACGCCAATCATCGTGCCGAAATCGATAAGGTTTATTCCGGCGATATCGCCGCTGCCGTAGGTCTTAAGGACACGACGACCGGCGACACCCTCTGTGATGAAAAGGCTCCGATTATTCTGGAGTCTATGGAATTCCCGGAGCCTGTTATCAATGTCGCTATTGAACCGAAGTCGAGAGCGTCACAGGAAAAGATGATCGCGGCACTGCAGAAGCTTGCCGAAGAAGATCCGACTTTCCGTACCTACACCGATCAGGAAACCGGCCAGACAATCATCGCCGGCATGGGCGAGCTTCACCTCGACATCATCGTGGACCGTTTGTTCCGCGAGTTCAAGGTTGAAGCCAACGTCGGTGCTCCGCAGGTTGCCTATAAGGAGACCATTCGCAAGGCTGTCAGAGCCGAAGGCCGTTTCGTACGTCAGTCCGGCGGTCACGGTCAGTATGGTCATTGTATTCTTGAACTCGAGCCCCGGGAGCCCGGTACAGGTTATGAATTCGTCAACGCAACCGTCGGCGGATCCATCCCGAAGGAGTTTATCGCTCCGATCGACGCCGGTATCCAGGAAGCTATGGGCAGTGGTATTCTCGGAGGCTATCCGGTTGTTGACATCAAGGTAATCGTCGTTGACGGTTCTTTCCACGATGTTGACTCTTCCGAAATGGCGTTCAAGATTGCCGGTTCCATGGGTTTCAAGGAAGGTATGAAGAAAGCCGATCCGTGTCTCCTCGAGCCTATCATGAGAGTCGACGTAGAAGTACCCGACGATTACATGGGCGACGTTATCGGAGGCATCAATTCCCGCCGCGGTATCATCAAGGGTATCGAAGCGAGAAACGGAACGCAGGCAATCGAGTGCGAAGTACCGCTTTCCAACATGTTTGGATACGCTACATCGCTTCGTTCCACAACACAGGGCAGAGGAACATTCGTGATGCAGATCAGCCATTTCGCAGAAATGCCGAAAAACATCATGGAATCTATCCTGAAAAAGTAATCTTAACCTTGTTCCGATCGTACCGGATACATCTTGCGATAATCGTAAGATATAGTAAAATAGATGCATCTGGCGTTTGAGCGGAGAAGAACTATCATGTTAAAGCATCAGCAGGCACTGCTGACGAAGGAGGAAATAACAAATGGGAAAGGCTAAATACGAAAGAAACAAACCGCACGTCAACATCGGAACCATCGGTCACGTTGACCACGGCAAGACATCCCTTACCGCTGCTATTACTAAGGTGCTCTCTTTTTCGGGAAAAGCAACTTACAAAGATTATGGCAGCATCGACAGCGCTCCGGAAGAGAGAGCTCGTGGTATTACGATCAACACCGCTCACGTTGAGTATGAGACAGCTAAGCGTCACTATGCTCACGTTGACTGCCCCGGCCATGCCGACTATATCAAGAACATGATCACCGGTGCCGCTCAGATGGACGGAGCTATTCTTGTAGTTTCCGCTTCCGACGGCCCGATGCCTCAGACACGTGAGCACATCCTGCTCGCTCGTCAGGTTGGCGTTCCCTATATCGTAGTTTTCATGAACAAGTGCGATCAGGTTGATGACGAAGAACTCCTTGAGCTCGTTGAGATGGACATCCGTGACCTTCTGAACCAGTACGAGTTCCCCGGCGATGATACGCCGATCATCAGAGGTTCCGCTCTTCTGGCTCTCGAGTCCAAGTCCACCGACGTCAATGATCCGGTGTACCAGCCGATCATTGAGCTGATGGACGCTGTTGATACCTTCATCGCTGATCCGGTACGTCCGATCGACCTTCCTTTCCTTATGCCTGTTGAAGATGTTTTCACCATCACAGGCCGTGGAACGGTTGCTACAGGCCGTCTCGAGCGTGGTGTTATTAAGGTCGGAGACGCTGCTCAGATCATCGGTCTCGCTGAAGAGCCCAAGGCAACGGTTGTTACCGGTGTTGAAATGTTCAGAAAGCTCCTTGATCAGGCACAGGCCGGTGACAACATCGGTGTTCTCCTTCGTGGTGTAGACCGTAAGCAGGTTGAGCGCGGCCAGGTTATTGCCAAGCCGAACAGCATTACACCTCACACAAAGTTCACCGGTCAGGTTTACGTTCTGACACATGAGGAAGGCGGCCGTCATAAGCCCTTCTTCAACGGATATCGTCCTCAGTTCTATTTCCGTACGACCGACGTTACCGGTATCGCTCATCTTCCGGAAGGAATTGAGATGTGCATGCCTGGCGACCACATCACGATGACTGTTGAGCTTATCACAACCATCGCTATGGAACCCGGTCTCAAGTTCGCTATTCGTGAAGGCGGACGTACTGTAGGATCCGGTACTGTTTCCACAATCATTGAGTAATTGTCTTCCGGCTTGACCGGATGATAATGAATGTCACTAATTAGGGACTGTCTCAAAACGCAAGTTGAGAGACAGTCCCTATTTGTTGTTATTCATACTTTACCGGTTCGTTCTCACCGGCGGATCTCTGGATTTATATGGTTCATGCGGGTCCGCGGCAGAGGATCCATTTTTCCATCTACTTTGCAGATCACGGCAGACTTTCCGTTTGTTCAAGATCCGGTGCTGACTAGAAGTGACTTCCGCGTGTCTATCCGACGAGATCAGAAGCCCCAAACCTCGCGCCTCGAATCCGGTTTCAAATTCCGCTTCTTTCTTGCGAGAATTACACACCCAATCAGGCGTTCTGTCAAAATGGTGTGTAAAATATGGGTAATGAACGCATAAATGATCAATGATGCACATACGTTATGACCAAAATATACAGATTTGTAGATTATCGTTGACCAAAATACATAATTATGCTCAATGAAACGCATATCAATGTGCGAAAAATACACACCAAATTAGGTGTTTTATCAATATGGTGTGTAATTGCTAGTTGAGTCCGTATAATGGTGTAAATTCAAAAAAGAGATGAGCCATATCTCAGACCTGTATAATGTTTGTTGCTACACAAATACATAACAGGAGGATTGAGAAATGGCTCAGGTCAATCTTACACTA